>ERZ808232.1-NODE-1-length-506402-cov-30.722189_pt1 | contig 506402 bp, 480 predicted proteins | sample MGYA00521281_ERZ808232 | MGnify/ENA primary metagenome ERZ808232 (study PRJEB31515, sample SAMN02941833) | indoor metagenome | biome: House; feature: Kitchen Counter; material: surface | place: USA: Illinois | collected 2012-02-13 ... | reverse complement strand
TCGCAGAGCTCTGCGACCGTCATCCCTCCGGGACCAACGTGAGGTTGGGTCGCGACCGATGGTGGTACCAGATCGTGTTCGGAGAAGACGACGCGGCGGTCCAGTTGTTCCTCGCCGCGGTCGACCCGCGCCAGCACAAGGGCCACGGCGAGCGCCTTGAAGGTGCTGCACATGGCAAACCGCTGGTCGATGCGGTTGCCGATGAGCTTGCCGGTCGCGGTGTCCAGCAGGGCGACACCCAGCCAGCCACGGCTTTGGACCTCGACGTCCTTCAAGCGATGTTCGATGCTGTGCTGCCCAGGCTCGGCTCGTGCAGCGGATACGCGCAGCGCCGGAACGGCCATAGCCGATGCCGCGAGCACAATACGGCGTGTGATTGAGGTCGGCATATCACCTACTTTCCGGTTTGCCGGCGATCGCCCGCCAGAGCGGCTGACGTGATCGGGAGGAAAGTTGGCGAAATTGTTGCCGGCAGCCATGCTGGCGTTCACACCATGGTGCCGATAAAAATTCAGGCCGCGCCGGTCATCGGCGCGGCCTGAATGTTCGATGCGGAATAATCCGATCCGCCTGGTCGGTGTGTCAGGCGCGGGTGCCGGTGAAGGGGAAGCTGCCCATCGGGCCGATGCCCATCTCGCCGGAGATGCCGTCGCCCGAAACCTTGCCGCTGAATTCCAGCGTCAGCGGCATCGGGTTGGTGATGGAAACCTTCCAGGCGACGCTGTCGCCATTCACGGTGCCGTCGAAGATCTCGGTGGAATTGCCTTCGGCGCCTTGCGTGCCGGTGAGCGTGCCGCCCGAGCTCGAAAGCGACAGCGTCGCCTTGCGCTCGCCCATCGGCGTCGTCATCGTCAGATTCCAGTTTCCGTCCACCGCCATAATAGATGTCTCCCCTCGAGATGAATGCGTGCGCGGGTATAGCCCATCTTGCCGCGCGCGCCTAGTTCGCCGCTGCGGCGATCAGGCGCGGGCGGCGGCGCGCAGCCGGTTGCCGATCAGGAAGCGGAAGGCGACGTACTGGATCGCGAAGGCGGCGATCTTGGCGCCGAGCAGCACCACCGACACGTAGAACGCCCACAGCTTCATGTCGCCGGTCGCCGCGATCGCAATCGTGCCCGCGGCGAGGATGAACATCAACCCGGCCCAGGCATAGCCGGCGAGGGTGGCGTATTCCGGAATGGTCTGGGTCACGATCGGCGGCAGATAGCGCAGCATCCAGCCGCGCTTGAGCATGATCGCACCGATCGCGATATGGCCGATCGCGGGCTTCGCCAGCACGAAACGCGGATCGTTGGTGAGGAGCGTCGCGCCACCCAGCACGATCACGAGCCCGAGGCTCGCCCAGGTCATATAGCCGAGTTCCTGTCCCTTCACCCGCGCATAGATCACCTGCGCGATCGCGCCGACGATCGCAACGCCGGTGGCGATCAGCACGTTGTCGGTCGCGAGATAGACCACCAGGAACACGATGGTGGAGAGGAAGTCGCTCGCAAGCTTGGCAAATACGCTCTTCATCGTCGTGGTTTCCGTTTCCTCGGGCGCGTGATTGTTCTGCGATGGCTAACGGCTGCGTCAGTGCGACAGCAGCGCGCTGGCGGGCGGCGTGCCGTACTTGGCCGCGCGATAGTGCGGGTACCAGCGGGTGAAGCCGACCGCGGCGTTGCGCGCGGCGAAGGCGACGAGGAGGCCGGTCCATAGCGGCAAGGTCGGCATGTAGAGCACCGCGATGTTGCCGATCATCATCAACAGCGTCGCGGCCGCCCAGGCTCCGGTGATCAAATAGTTGGCGTGGATGAAGCCGGGCAGTTTCGCGGTCTCGGCATCGACCTGCTCGACGGCATATTGCAGGGTGAAGGGATGACCGATCAGCATCGAACCGAATGACACGAGGAGGATGCCGGCATCGACGGCGATCTTGACTGCGATGCTGCTCGGCGTTGCGTCGACGAAGGTCAGATAGATGCCAATCGCGGTGAACACGATCACCGAACCGATGCCGAGGGTCTTGATGCTGCGGCCGCGCGCGACATCGAAGGCGATGACGGCAAGGCAGATCAGGGCAGCACAGAGCAGGCTCACGGTCGCCGAGGTCATCAGCATCAGCGTGGCGAAGGCGCCGTAGGGAGCGAGGATCAGGAAGATCGTCATTGCAAGCCTCGAAGGCTGATCTTTACACCGTAAAGATACCCTAGGGGCGGAAAAGGAGAGCGTCAAGCGAAATCTTTACAGTGTCAAAATCGTGATCCAGCCATAATCAACCAGGGATCTCAGTGCTTTCGCGCTCCAACCTTGGCGGCCAAGTGTTATATATCGCGTGATAGTTGGGCAGGTTGGGCGCGGTGGATCATCACGCTCGTTGGCAACGATTGCAGCATGAATATGAGTCCCTCAGAGATGCCGATGGCACTCGAACAATTCCGGCGCTGGGTCTCACGGATTTCCATCCTGGCTGTTGTTCTAGCGGTGGCCGGCCTCGCGACGGTGGGGGTCTTCCAACATGATTGGGCGATCCGGGTCGTCTCATCGTTGTTTCTGCTCGCGCTGGCGGTGCTAACCCGTCGCGCGCTTGCAAAGTTCGAGATCGACACCCGAATGGCCATCGATAGCATTGAGCGGATATTTATCGCACTCTTTGCATATCTTGTGATTTTCTCCCCGTATCCGCTTTACGACGATCCTGAGCTTCGATCTTGGCTGGGAATTCTGATGCTCGTTGTCAATCTGCTGGTCGGGTGCGGCGTCTTTTGGTTTGTGCGAAACAAAATATCGGAAGTGAGGGCGCTAGCGGGGCACTCATTGTCGACGTGAGACACCGGGATGCTTTGCATCCCGGTGTCTCGGAAAGTCCGGAACGCGAGACCTTTCGTCGCTACTCCGCCCCGACCCAATTGCCATGGAATCCATCAGGCACGCGGTGGCCGAGATGGACCAGCGCGGTCGGGCCGGCCTCGACGTCCTGCGCATTGAACACGGCGAGGTCGCTGCGGTTCTCGCGGGCGCGCCAGACCACGGCGAGCAGCCAGCCGTCGCCTTCCGCGGCATCGGCACTGCGCTCGACGAAGACGGGCTCCGAGATCGTATCACCGGCGGGCAACAGGTAGTGACCGAGCCGTTTGCCACGGCCGTCGACATGCACGATGCCCGACAGCGCGCCGAACATCGGCAGGTTGGGATTGGCGCAGGCGTACCAGCCGTGATTGCTCGCAAGGCCGGCGCGGCGATCGTCGACGCGGGGAAATTCGCCGGTGAGGTCGTCGAGATAGGTTTGCGTGAAGCGGTCGGTGTTGCCGGCGAGGTCGAAGGTCCAGCGGCAATAGCGCGCCCGGTTCTTCTGCGGATCGGTCGGCGAGCCGTCGGGATGGTTGAACAGCGGCGCCTCTTCGAACTGCATCACGTCGGCGATGATGCGGTTGCCTTCCTCCCACGCGTTCATGACGTGGAAAACGTAGCAGGTCTCGGCGCGGAACCAGACGATGTCCTTGGACGAGCCGCTGCGCTTCATGACGCCGACATAGGCGCCTTTCTCCGGCTCCCAGGCGTAGGGTGCCTGGCCGCGCATCGCGCGTTGCATGCTGCCGGTGATCGGCAGGATCGGGAACAGGACATGGTTCTCGGTGACGATGAAGTCGTGCACCATGCTGGCATAGGGCGCCTCGAAGCGTTCGAAACGCTTGACCTCGCCGGACGAACTCACGGAGCCGTACGATAGCGCTGGCGTCAGCGGACCGGCGGCGTTGTAGCCGAAGAACACCATCTCGCCGGTGACCGGATCGATCTTGGGATGCGCGGAGAACGGGCCGGAGATCGCGCCCTTGTAGTCGCAATAGCCGAGGCGATTGAGCGTGCCGGGTTCGATTTCGGTCGGCAGATGGCTCTCGACCAGCGCGAGCAGCTTGCCGCCGTGGAAGATGATGTTGGTGTTGGCGACGCAGCCATCGACCGTGATGTCGGCGGGCGCGTCCGGTAGCTTGCGGCCGAAGCCGCCGAACAGCGCGCGGCCGGCGTCGTGCTCGGCCTGCCATTTCGCGGTGCGGACCCAGCGGTTGCGGTAGCTGGCGCGGCCGTTCTCGAGATGGAAGGCGTGCAGCATGCCGTCACCGACGAACCAGTGCGCGCCCGGCACGTCGAACTGCGGATTGGGGCCATTACGGTACAGCGTGCCGTTCAGCTCGCGCGGCAATTCGCCCGTGATCTTCAGGAACGGTGCGTCGGCTTCAAATGGGATCGGCGCCAGATTGGAGCGCGCCGTATTCGATGTCACCTGGTCGAGCATCCCGGATCTCCCTGAATTATGATCTTTACATCGTAAAGATATCAGTAGGGATCGCGCGGTCGATCGTCAAGCAAAATCTTTACAGTGTAAAAATTGCGACCTATAACGGTCGCATGGCAAGATTATCCAAGGAAAACAAGGCGGCGCGCGCGGCGCCGGCCCGGACCCGCCGAGCGCGGGCGGAAGCGGGCCGTCCGGTGCAGCGTCGCCGGGCCAGCGATACACCGTATCATCATGGCGATCTGCACGAGGCGTTGCTGAAGGCGGCCGAGCGCGTGCTCGAACGCGACGGGCTGCCGGGGTTGACCTTGCGCGCGGTGGCGCGCGAGGCCGGCGTGTCGCACGCCGCGCCGACGCATCATTTCGGCGATCTCACCGGCCTGCTCAGCGAACTCGCGGCGATCGGTTTCCGGCAATTCGGCCAGGCGATGAACGCCGCCGGCGCCTCGGCGGCGACGCCGCCCGAGAAAGGCGCGGCGAGCGCCAAGGCCTACGTCGCCTATGCGCAGGCGCATCCCGGCATGTACGGGCTGATGTTCCGCAGCGAGCGGCTCGATCATTCGCGGCCGTCGCTGCACGAGGCATCGGAAGCGTCGTTCGCCGGGTTGACCCGCGGCGTCGGCGCCAGCCGGCATGAGGAGATTTCCAAGGAGCAGCTGACGCTGGACCAGGCCGCCGCGATCGCATCGGCCTGGTCGGTGGTGCATGGCTTCACCACGCTGCTGCTCGACGGGCGTCTCAAGACGATCCTGGATCGCGCCCCCGCGGGCACGTCAGCGGACATGCTGTTGAGCGCCATGCTGCGCCTGTCTGTGGGCAAACAGCCGCGGCCGTGAGCGATGCATGGTAGCGGAGCTTCGCGCGATCAGCGCTTGGTGAGCGATGTGGTCCGGCCGCTCTGGCCGATGGTCTTGACCTGGTCGATGCCGCATCTGAAGTCACGCGCGAAATCGTCGGCGGCCTGCCGCGCCAGCTCGTTGGCGTTGGGGTTGGCCGCGACGTCGACATAGGCGACATGGCAGACTTCGCCCGGCGGCAGCCGCGTCACCGCGAGCATCGCGCGTGAGACCGGGCCGCCGCGCTTGTTCTGCTCGCTGTTGTCGGCGATCTGCCAGCGCTGGATGATTGCGAACGGCTTGCTGCCGGCGGCGCGCCATTCGAGCGTATCGCCGGTCGAGTTGAACGGGCCGAACCAGGCCTGCGCCGCCGGTTCCTTGGCTGCCGCGGCGTGATCTCGACCCACCGAGACCACTTCACGCAAGTCGCCCTCGTTGATCAGCACCACGAGGCCGGACTTTCCCGGGCAAAGGCGCGTGCTGCTGCCGTCCTCCGCATCGGGCTTGCCGATCATGCGGCAGGCCTTCGGCGCCGTTGACGTGTAGGAACTCGTGATCGTTTCCGCGCCGGCCTGGCCAGCATTTGCGCCGGCAAGCACCATCACGACTGTTGCAAAAGCAAGGTATTTCATCGGGGGAAACCTGCGATCCGGACGTTACTTTGTGTCTGACTTATGCAATCTGGGGAAGGTTCAATAGACACGCGGGAAATACCTGACAGGCGCGCGGAATCGTCCTAGAAGGGCGGCTTCGCAACTTCTGTCGCGTGCACCCATCGTGCCGTAACCTCGATCGACATGCCCACGATTTCATCGAACAAACCCTATCGCGTCGGCCGTTCCCGGACCGGCCTTGGCCTTTTCGCCACCAAGCCGATCAAGAAGGGTGACAAGATCATCCGCTATTTCGGCCCGATCCTCGACTCCAAGAAAAAGGACGAGGATGAGATCGAGAACAAATATCTGTTCGAGCTGACCAATCGCTGGACCATCGACGGCTCGATCCGCGAGAACATCGCCCGCTACATCAACCACGCCTGCCGGCCGAACGCGGAATCCGATGTCCGCCCGCGCAAGCGCAAGGTGTTCATCCGCGCCATCAAGAACATCGAGCCGGGCGACGAGATCAATTACGACTACGGAACCGACTATTTCAAAGCCTATCTGAAGCCGATCGGCTGCAAGTGCGATGCCTGCGAGAAGAAGCGCAAGAAGAAGCGCGCGGAGGCGCGGGCGGAGCGGCAACGGTTGAAGGAAAAGGCCGAGCGCAAGGCGCAGCGGCAGGCCGAGAAGCTCGCCAAGGAGAGGGCGAAGCAGCGGGCCAAGGCGAGGGCCAAGAAGGCAGCTCCGAAGTCCAACGGCGCGCTGAACGGCAAGCACCTCAACGGCCATAGCCTGACCGGCAAGGCGACCAAGACAAGCAAGAAGGCCGCCGCTCCGAAGCGCGGCGTCACCACGCGGGCTCTACAGGCCTGAGTCATGACGCCCGCGCCGCATGGCGCGGAGGACGCGGCCGGTAAGCGCATTCGGCCAGCGTGGTTCCATCGAGTTCGCGCATGAACGCCTCGCGCGCCGCGGCAAGCCGCGCCTTCAGCCGGCAGCGCGGCAGCAGCATGCAATCGCCGCCATCATCCCTGAAACATTCGACCAGCGCGCTGCCGCCTTCGAGTGCGCGCACCACCTGGCCGAGCGTGATCGTCTCCGCCGGACGCGCCAGCGCAAAGCCGCCGCCAGCGCCGCGCTGGGTGGCGATGAAGCCGGTCTCGGCGAGGTCGCGCACCACCTTGGCGAGATGATTGCGGGAAATGCCGAACTCGGCCGCGATCTCGCCGGTGGCAAATGAGCGGTCCGGCTCGCCAGCCAGCCGCATCAGGGCACGCAGGGCAAAATCCGTGAACGACGTCAGGCGCATGGAAGCCCCTCGCATTAGGCACTTGGCGCAACCTCCATAGCGCGATAAATAGGTATTTGAAATACCTATTTAAGGAGACCCGCGATGGCGGAGGCAGAGCGCCGCGAGCAGATCACGGCCGGCATTGTCGAGCGGACCGGGATCACCGAGGCCATGATCGAGCAACTGGTGCACGGCTTCTATGCCAGGGTCCGGAGCGATGCGATGCTGGCGCCGGTGTTCGAGGCCAGGATCACCGATTGGGAGCCGCATCTGACGCAGATGTGCGCGTTCTGGTCGTCGGTGGCGCTGATGACGGGCCGCTATCATGGCACGCCGATGGTCAAGCACATGAGACTGCCGATCGATGCCGCGCATTTCGACCGCTGGCTTGAGCTGTTCGAGGCGACCGCGCATGAGCTGTGCCCGCCGGTCGCGGCGGTTCATTTCATCGAGCGCGCGCGCCGCATCGCCGCGAGCCTGGAGATGGGCGTCGCCAGCGGACACGGCGTGATGCTGGCGGTCGGGGAGAGATTCGAACTACCTCTCCGTCATTCCGGGGCTCGCGAAGCGAGAGCCCGGAATCCATCGGGCCACAGTTCTTGAAGTAAAATGGAATCCGGGCTCGCGCCAAGAGGCGCGCCCTCAGGTGCGCAATTGCGCACCGGGGAATCCCGCTTCCCAAGAGATGGATTGCGCCGCTGCGCTCGCAGTGACGGTCGCTGCTACGCCGCCACCACGCCTTCGCTCCGCCGCAGCCCGACATATTGCAGCTCGGCGAACACGCCGGTGGCGATCGCCTGGGCGAGGATCACGATGGTCCCGAGCAGATTCGGCGCCACCGCGCCCGAGAGCAACAGTGCGACGCTGGCGAGCGTCCAGGCCGCGTTGCCGATGACCACCAGCATCACCACCGCTCTCGGCACGGATGCGCGCAGGCCGAGCCAGCCGACCAGCGCGGTGTAGGCGATCAGGAACAACCCGGTTTCGCGCAGCAGCGCTTCGGGCAGATTGAAGAACGACGCCAGCGCGCCGGCATCGAGCGACATCACGACGGCGGATACGCCGCTGAAGGCGGCATCGGCAAGCAAGGCGCGGCGCAGCAGCTGGGACGAATGGATCATGGCAGTGTCTCCTCTGGTCTGGGATGGGTGGTCAGCGGAACAGGGACCGCAACTGACGCCACACGCGGTGTGGGCACAGCGCCTTGCCGACCCTCATCTCGACCGCATAGACCTGCGCGAACACGAACAGGCCGGTGTCGTGCACGATCGGCTGCGGCATGTTGAGCGAGCGTGCGACCAGCCAGGTGGCCAGATGGACCAGCCACGGCAGCAGGACGGCGAAGGCGCGGATAAGGGACAGCATCAGCATGGTCATCTCCTGTGCCGTGGAAGATGAGCCAGCCTGCGCGCCAATTCGATTACCTCAGGCGTAATGGAACGGGCGAATTCCGCATGATAGGTTTTGCACCATGAACGCACATGCATCCCTGGCGCGGGCCGAGCCCGCGAAACCCGTCCTGATCGGCGAGCACCTGCGCGAGTGGCGGCAGCGCCGCCATCTCAGCCAGCTCGACCTCGCCGTCGATGCCGAGATCTCGGCGCGGCATTTGAGCTTCGTCGAGACCGGCCGCTCGGCGCCGTCGCGCGACATGGTCCTCAAACTGGCGGAGCGCCTCGACGTGCCCCTACGCGAACGCAACGTGCTGCTGGTCGCCGCGGGTTTCGCCCCCGCATTTCCGCAACGCTCGCTGGAGGACCCCGCACTGAAATCGGCGCGCGAGGCGATCAACCTGGTGCTGAAGGCGCATGAGCCCAATCCGGCGCTGGCCTATGACCGGCACTGGAATCTGGTCTCCGCCAACCGCATGGTGGCGCCGCTGCTCGAGGGGGTGCCGCAGCGGCTGCTCGGCCAGCCCTTCAACATCCTGCGGCTCGCCTTCCATCCCGAGGGCCTGGCGCCACGCACGGTCAATCTGGCGGAATGGGCCGCGCATCTCCTGGAGCGGCTGCACCGGCAATGCGAGGCGACCGCCGATCCGGAATTGCTGAAGCTCTATCAGGACCTGAGGTCCTATCCGATCCCGGCGCGCTCGGCGCCGATCACGGCGGACAACAATGTCGCGCTGCCATTCAAGCTGCGCCTCAATGGCGAGATCCTGAGTTTCATCTCGACCACCATGGTGTTCGGTACCCCGGTCGACATCACGTTGCAGGAACTGGCGCTGGAGACCTTCTTCCCGGCCGACGAGCTGACCGCGGAGCGGATGCGGCAGATGGCAGCCAGTATGAAATAGCGGCTTGTCTCGGGGCGCTTTCGGCCTAATTTTGGGGTTCCACTTGCGCCGGGAGCCCCGCCATGAGCGATCTGAAGCCGCTTCGCCTCGACATCGTCTCCGACGTCGTTTGCCCCTGGTGCTATATCGGCAAGCATCGCATCGAGGACGCGCTCAAGCTGGTGCCCGACGTACCGGTCGAGGTGCACTGGCGGCCGTTCTTCCTTAACAATTGGGTACCGCGCGAGGGCATCAGCCGCGACGAATATCTGACCGCCAAGTTCGGCTCGGTCGACGCCTACAAGGGGATTGCCGGCCGCGTGGTCGCCGCTGCCAACGAGGAGGGGCTGACCTACCACCCCGAGCTCGTCAAGCGCCAGCCCAACACGATCGACTGCCACCGCCTGATCCATTGGGCCGAGGCCAAGGGCAAGGCGGCAGAGATGAAGCAGCGGCTGATGGAATTGTATTTCCGCGACGGCGGTGATCTCACCGACACCAACGTGCTGGTGCAGGCGGCAAGCGATGTCGGGCTCGACGCCGACGACGTGCGCAAGCGTCTTGCCAGCGACGAGGATGTCGCCCTGGTCTCGGCGCAGGCCCAGGAGGCCGCCGAGAAGGGCATCTCCGGCGTGCCGACCTTCGTGTTCGCGCAGAAATACGCCGTGTCCGGCGCCCAGCCGGCCGAGCAGCTCGCCCGCGCCATCCGCCAGGTCTCGGCCGAGATCAACGCGCAGGCCGCGGAATAGTCCGCAATCCTCATCGAAAGCCCGGCTCATGCCGGGCTTTTTCGTTTGCCCACCATCCATCGGAAACAATCAGGGAGACAACCATGATCTATGAGCTGCGCACCTACACGGTACGTCCAGGCACCGTCGGCGAGATGGTGAAGGCGGCGAGCACGATCTCGCGCGACATCCGCGCCGATAATTTCGGCAAGCTGGAGGGCTACTGGATCACCGAGATCGGTCCGCTCAATCAGGTCATGCACATGTGGAGCTATGCCGATCTCAACGAGCGGACGAAGCTGCGCGCCGAGCTCGGGAAGAATCCGCGCTGGACCGGCGAGTACATTCCGGCGATCCGTCCGCTGCTGCTGCGCCAGGAGGTCCGGCTGATGAACGCGATCATCCCGCCGGTGGCCCCCGCCACCAAGGGCAACCTCTACGAATTCCGCAACTACCGGGCCAAGCCGCTCGGTGGTGTCAAGCAGTGGCTCGATCTGTTTACCGGCGTGATGCCGGAGCGCGAGAAGTATTCGAAGATCGTCGGCCTGTGGGCCACCGACGCCGGGCAGCCGAATGAGGTCTGCCATATCTGGGCCTATCCCGATCTCAACGCCCGTGCAGCCGCGCGCGGCGCAGCGATGATGGACCCGGCCTGGCAGGAATTCCTCGGCAAGGGCACGCTGCTGCTGGAGGAGATGAACTCGACCATCATGCTGCCGGCGCCGCATTCGCCGTTGCAATGACAAGGGCGGCGTTCGCCCGCGCAGGACGAAAGCCGACAGGGTAGAAAGCCTCACCCGACGTCTCCATCGGATGAGGCTTTCCAGGCAAGGGCACGCGCCGTCTGAGAACCAGCGCACCACAACGCTAGAGGGGCAAGCTGACGCCAACCTGACGGCGGCCCCGATCATTTCCTGATGTGTCTGCATGGCTACGAAAGGGTAAACCGTTCGTAGCCATGAATGGTGTTCGTTCAGTGCGCCGGGCGCGCTACGAATGCCAGGGTGGCGTCAAGCGATGTGATGCCGCTTGATCCAGTGCGGCAAATTGCTCCGCGCCATTCTCGAACGCCGTGACCATCTCGGCCAACCGGTCGAGCTCGGCAAGAGCGTCGATCTTCAGGACCTTGTTGTCCGGCGTCGCGTCGCGCCAGCCATCCCAACCGGACATTTGCCGGTTCGTGAGCGACAACAGGTCGCGGTAGACATTGACGTGAAGAAACCACAGGCCGGTGGTCCCGGCATGCCCAAAGGCGCCGGCCGCGACCGCGTTGCTTCGCGCCAGCCGCCAGGCCTGCGCTGCCGTCAGAAACGCATCGCGCGGCAGGTCCGCGCAATCGAACGTGATCTGCTGCTGCTCGATCTGAAGCGCATCGAGTTGCGCGTCAGCCTGCCTCCAGCGCTGCTCGCCCGGCGGCCAATATTCGCAGATCCAGTGGTCGTGATAGATGTCGCCGGCGATGTAGGTGGCGAAGCCGCAGCGCACCCGCGCCGGGATCGACCGGTGGCGGAGCATGCTGCACAGCAGGAGCGCATAGTCGCGACAGGTGCCGAAGGTGCGATTGCGCGGCGGGCGTGTCGCGGTGAGCGATCCGGCGAATGACGCCAGGGTCGCTTGCAACCGATCGGCGACCGGCTGGGTTTGCCGGGTCATCGGGACGTCGGGCGGGATGTCGTAGAGCTGCGCCAGGGCGACATGGACGATCAGCCCAGAGACGACCTCGCGCAGTCCGGCGATCGTCTCCGGCAGATCGTCATATGCTCCGGCGAATGCGCCAGGGTCGGTCAGCGCGTCTTGCCGGACGTAGCATTGCTGGATCGTCACGTTCCCGCCGGATCACGATGTCATCGGCTCGAGGCCGTCGCGCCAAGCCTATCGATCCGCGCAGGTTCGCGTAAGAGGGGCCGCGCTAGCCAGGCTTGCCGCGGCGGCGGCGGATGAGCCGGACCGCGCCGCGGGCGGCCTCGTAGGCGACATTGTTCAGGGTCAGTGCGGCATGAATGGTGCCGACCAGCGGATCGCGGCGCCGCAGCGGCAGCAGCACGTCGCCGATCGCGAAGCGGCCGCGCCAGATCGGGTCGATCATCGGATGGCCGGGTGCCGCGGTGGAATCGGCCGAATTGATCGCGGGATCGGCGCAGAGATGGCGCGTGAGATCCAGCGTCAACTGCGCACCGGGTGAATGCCTGGCAAAGCGCTCGTCGATGCCGATCTTGAAGAAGAACGCGCGATCCTGGTGGCGCACCACGATGCCGGCTGCGACCGGCGTGCCGCCGGCATGCAGCGTGATGATCTCGCAACGGCCAGTCTCGGCCATCGCCGACGTCGCGCGGCGGATGAAGGCGGCGTCGCCGGCATGCTGGCTGAGCGCGGTGCCGCGCTTGCCCTTCCAGCCACCGGCCTCGAGGGCGAGGAAGGTCTCGAGCGCCGCGGCGACGGCGCGCGGCGTGCGTGCGACATCGAACCGCACCGCGCCGTGTTCGGACAGGCGATGGCGCTGGCGCCGCAGCTCCTTCAGCTTCTTCGATCCGAGCGCGTCGCGCAGCAGGTCGTCGGCATCGCGCGTCGCATCGAGCTGTGCGCGCTGATAGGCGCTCAGCACGCGGGGCTGCAAACCGTCCCGCGCCAGCACCGCGCGGATCGCCGTCATGGCAGGGCCCTCGAGCGACATGGTACGCAGGATCAGCGCATGCGCGCCCGCGTTGCGGGCCTGCTGCAACAACTTGCCCACGGCTTGCTCGGCGGCGTCGCGGTCGAGCAGCGGCGTGCACAACGTGCCATAGGGTTCGGCACCGACCAGCGCGGGCAGCGGCATCCGGGTGATCCGCCGCATCGGAATGACCGGCAACAGCCCGATCAATTGCCCGGCGTCACCGGAGGCGCTGAGCAGCGCAGCGCCGGTGCGGCCGCGCGCGGAGGCATCGACCGCCAGCTCCCAGTCGGGTTGATAGTAGCCATTGGGCTCGATCGCACGCTCGGCCAGCGCGCGCCACGCCCCGACGGGGGCGGCCGACAGCGGCGGCAATGCGCGATCGCCCGTGGCATCCTGGCGCGATGCACGGCGGATCATTGCCTGGTCAGCAATATCGGCCACGTTCCTTGTTTCCCCGGTCCGCGAGGCTGTTCGGCCTGCGCTCGTCACAGCTCGCGAAGCTATCCCGAAGAGATGGAAAATGCCGTTGAGGCTACCGCTCAATTTGAGCGGTCAGGTTAACGTACCGTTCAGCATAAGTTCGCGGAACGATCTATGGCGACCAGGGCGGACCGACGACGAAGCTGGCGTCGTCGCTCCAAAGCGCCTTGGCGTCCCAGGGATTCTTGTCGTCGCCGTCACCCGCGATATAGACCTTGCCGTAGTAGTGGCGAATGTATTTCGCCGGGTCGTTCATTGCGTGGAATGAATTTCCCTTGCCGTTTTTCCCTGGCTCCGGGCAGAAGGTCGCGTCGGATCGATTGAGCGCCGTGCCGTCGAATGGCTGCATGCGAAGCACGGCGTTCTGGTGCCGCAGGAAGTCGCCCGGACTGCCCTTGGATTCGAAGGAGACGCAGGCATTGTCGGCGAGGCCGCGCCGCACGATCCAGGTCGCGTCGCGTCTGTCCGCTGCGGCGCTGCGCGACGTGATCGGCGCGATCACGGCGGTGCCGTTCTGGTTGCGGACCGAGTCTGCGGTGCAGCATGCGGTGGTCGCCCGCAGCGAGATTTCCGATCCCGGCGCCAGCGTTCCGGACAGGCCGCTCGGCGCGCCATAGCCCGCGGCAACAATGTTGGACTGGACCGCGTCGTCGGCACCGTCGGTCGGAAAGCCCGCCGTCATCGCGCCTTCGAAGAACGAGCCCGCGGAGCCGTGGCTGTTGTCGCCGCCGATGCCGAGGATGATCGCGCCCTCCTGCCGCATCGGCGCATAGCCACGGGGCAGGGCACCGGCATAAATCTTGTTGAGCCCGCCGGACTGGGCGTCACCCCACTTCAACGCAAACCGGGATTGGCCATTGTTCTTCAGCCAGGCCGAGATGAACGGACGTGGCCCGCCACTGATCCTTGCGGCTGGATTGCAGCTTCGCTGATCCCAGTGGAAAATCCCGTTCTCGAGGTCCGCATGCACCCCGGGCCCTGGCTCATTGCGGCAGTTCGGCCATTCCAGATCGCGGCTGACATTGAGCGCATCCATGTGGCCGGCGCCGGTGTCGGTGCTGCTCGTCTCGGCATTGCCATAGTCGAAGCAGCACCCCGAATTGAAATGGGTTGCGGAGGAAACCATGTACATCCCCTCCGGCTCGCCCTTCACCGCAACGCCCGTCGTTCGGACGTTGTGATAGCCCATGCCGGGCGAGATCGAGACGCCGTAGACCTGATGACCGCCGGCCGTGACCGGAAGCGCGTCGGCGGCGGCGCCGAGGTCGGCCCCTCCGGCGCCGGGCCCCTTGTAATGTCCGCCGGCTGCGATCGTGAGGTCGTTATGCCGGGGCGACTGGTCGTAGATCCGGGTGATGATGCAGGCGGTGCTGGCGCAGAATTTGTCCTGCGCCGCGGCGTTCGCGTAGCCGTCCGCGAGCAGGCCGACGTTTTCGGTGGCGCCGTCTGAAGTCCGCTTCACCTGATAGAGGGCACCGGCATATCCGTCGTAGAGCGCTCTCACCGTGCTGTGCGCGGCGACGCATGGCGTATGCGCGGCGGCGTAGATGTCACAGGGCCGCGGCCTGATCGTCTCGCCGTGCGCGCCGCCAAGGCCGATCAACAGGCCAGCGACGGTGGCCAACGCGGCACGGATCCCGCTCGTCATCAGTGCGGACAGCAATGCGCTCATGACCGACATGATCCTCCGCTCGCCGCGACAGGGTAGCCGCGGAAATCGCGAAGGCTCATAACGATACGGTGACAGTCGTGGTCGGCGCGTCACGCTGGAAGCTGACGCGCCGCAAGTCGGCGATTTCCTCGCGCGAACGGGGCTAAAGCGAAATGAGATGAGGTTGAATCGTCATCTCGCTTTAGCTTCTTGTTTGCGCATGATCTTTTCGGAAAACCGCTTCGCGCTTTTCCGGATCATGCTCTAGGCGTGAAGTTGCGCGTTGAGGCCGTCCCAGTTCTGCGCACGTCTGGTTGCCTCGAGAGCGCCGCTCTGGGAATTACGACGGAACAGCAGGCCCTTCTGGCCCGAAAGCTCCTTGGCCTTCAGCACCCGGCCATCTTGCAGGAGGATGCGTGCGCCTGCCGTGATGTAACAGCCTGCCTCGACGATACAATCGTCGCCCAACGAAATACCGATACCGGCGTTGGCTCCGATCAGGCAGCGCTCGCCGACTGTGATCTTCTCTTTCCCGCCGCCGGACAGGGTGCCCATGATCGACGCGCCGCCGCCAATGTCGCTGCCGCTCGCCACGACCACGCCGGCGCTGATCCGGCCTTCGACCATGCAGGGACCGAGCGTGCCCGCATTGAAATTGCAGAAGCCTTCATGCATGACGGTCGTGCCCGGAGCCAAATAGGCTCCGAGCCTGACGCGATCCGCATCGGCAATTCTCACGTCCGCATGCGTCACGTAGTCAGTCATGCGCGGAAACTTGTCCACGCCGGTCACCTCGAACGCCGTGCCGCGCTTGCGCGCCAGCATTCGTGCTTCCGGGACACGCGCGCAATCACAGGGTCCGAGGGTGGTCCAGGCAACGTTGGGCAGCAGACCGAAAATGCCATCGAGGTTCAGGCAATTCGGCTGCACCAGCCGGTGGCTCAGGAGTTGCAGGCGAAGATAGGCGTCGTGCACATCGGTTGGCGCAGATGCAAGGGAGCCGATCTCGGTCCGAATCGCAACGATGTCGACATTGCGGATGTCGTCGTGTCGCACACATCCGTCCGCCGACTGTCCCAGCGACTTGTTGATCTCGTCATTGGTCAGTCGCAGCGTTGCGGCCTTGTCGGCCTGCGCAACCAGCCGCGGCTGAGGAAACCAGGCATCCAACACCCGACCATCAGCCGCAATCGTCGCAAATCCCTCGCCGCTCGCGCCCCTCAATTCCATCGCCATTTCAATGTCTCACGTTTACGATCCTGCGCGTAGTCATAAGCGCGTTCCCGGAGAAATGGCAACTTCCGGACCCTCAAACACAGCCACTTTGGGGCATTTTCGACGGATTCATCGGGGATTGTCGGCAGGTTGATGCCGGCGCCGGCTCCGCACCTAGGGTTTCGTGCTTCGTTGCGCTTCCGCTGCCACGGTGCTCTCGACCGGTTCGTAGGTCTCGGTCACGCAATTATCGTCAGCCTCGGCCTGCCGCCGATCGAAGATCGCGCCGTCATTGATGAAGATGCGATAGGTCTGGGTCCCCAGCGGCTTGCCGATCACTGACGTCAGTTCGGCGCGCACGCAGGCCGTCCAGCCGGTGCCGCGCGGGTCGTGCAGCGGGGCGGAGACCCGAACATGAGCGGGCTGCGATCCGGCGGTGAAGACCGAGTCCAATCGGCCCGCGACCAGCCGCTTGACATCGGGCGGCGCTTCGAGCGGCGCGGGCTCGTTGGCCTTGACCTTCAATACCTCCGGCCACACCGCATGGCTGTCCGCCAGCCCGCAGCCACTCAAGATCAAGGCGGCGCCGGCCAGCAGCGCCGCCACATGTACTTGTCCCTGTCCCATCGAGCGGATTTAATGTGCCGTTGCCTCGATTGCGCCCCCCTGGTGGCGCTGAATTCGCGGTATGCCGCGCTTTGTCGATCAACAAATGTCGAGAGACAAGTTATCTTTGGCGTAGAGGTATTGCCGGATGTTGCTACGGCTTTGGGGGAGAGAGACTGACATGAAAAGCTTCACGGTTGCTGCCGTCGTTCTGGCGCTGATCGCGACACCGACCCTGGCTCAAGGCCGGCGCGGGGGTGGCGGCGGCGATGACAAGAAGACGGAGAAGAAGCCCCAGATCGACGAGAAGGCCTACAAGGCTGCGCTCGATCGTATCCCCGAGCCCAAGGAGAAATACGATCCCTGGGGCGTCACCAAGCCGGCCGCTGATCCTGCCAAGAAGCCGAAATAGCCGGTCGAACGATCAAGCCCACGGTCGCTGCGGCGGTTCGACATCAGAGCCGGTGATGCCGGCAGCAGATTGCCGCATGCCGTGAACCTTCCTCTGACGCCCTCCGACCCATCTCCGACATCCTCGACGGAGGGCCGCCATGCTACGCCGTTCGCTCCTCAGCCTGATTGTTCCGGTGGCGATCCTGTTCGGCGCCGTGCCAGCATCGGCGGAAAGCCGCCTCGCGTTGGTGATCGGGCAGTCCGCCTACAAGTCGGTGCCCGCGCTGCCCAATCCGGCCAACGACGCCAGGGCGATGTCACAGATGCTGACCGATGCCGGATTTGCGGTGACGACGGCATCGGATCTGTCGCAGGACGAGATGCGGGCCCGGATCAGCGACTTCGCCGGCCAGGTGGCGGCGAAGGGCGCCGACAGCGTGGCGCTGGTGTTCTATGCCGGGCACGGCTTGCAGATCGACGGCGAGAATTACCTGGTGCCGGTCGATGTCGATCCGAAGCGCGAGGCCGATATCCCGATCCAGGCGGTTCGCCTCAACGACATTCTGAACACGCTGACCTCGGTGCCGAGCCGGATGCGCATCGTGCTGCTCGATGCCTGCCGCAACAATCCGTTCCCGGACCTCAGCAAGACCGCGGGGCATGGGCTTGCCATCGTCGATGCCAAGGTCGGCGCTCCCGGCACCTTCGTCTCGTTCTCGACGTCGCCCGGCGCGGAAGCCGAGGACGGCAGCGGCGCCAACAGCCCGTACACGACTGCGTTACTGGCAGCGGCGAAGCAGCCGGGAATTCCGATCGAGGACACCTTCAAGCGGGTTCGTCTCGCGGTGAACAAGGCGACCGATGGCCGCCAGACACCCTGGGACTCCTCGTCGCTCACCGACGATTTCCGCTTCATGGCGGGTCCAGCGGCGGCGCCCGCGGCCACGCCGAAGCCGGCCGAGACCAGGCGCACCGTCGATGAATGGAAGCGCGAATTGCAGGGCAAGCCGATCGAGGCCGCAAACGATCTGATCGTGGTCGACGGCACCGACGAGTCCTACGAGGCCTTCGCCGCGATCTTCGCCGGCACGCCGCGCGCCTTGCAGGCGCGCGACTGGCTCGAGCGGCATCGTCGCATGGTGGCGTGGAACAGTGCCGTTCTGGTCAACACGGCGGCGGCCTATCGCGGCTTCCTCGCGCTGTATCCCGACAGCGATCTCACCGCCACTGCGAACAAGCTGATCGAGCGGCTGCGCTACCGTCCCGATCCGACGCCGGCCGCCGCGCTCAGCGTGCCCGCAACCAACGTCGCGTTGGCGGCGCCGACCTGTCCCTGCAATGCGACGCCGACGCCGCAGCAGAAGGCCGATGCGCCGGTGAAGAAGCGCGTCGTCTCCGATCCGCCGCGGCGCGCCGGCAAGCGTCCGCGGCCGGTCGTGGTCGAGGACGACGTGGTGGTGGTGCGCCGTCCGCCTCCGGCCGTGGTCTACGAGCCCGTCGGTCCGCCGGTCGGAATCGGCATCGGCGGTGGTGGCTATCGCGGCGGCTATGGCGGCGGTTATCGCGGGGGTAGATACTGACGTGCCGATCGCGTAAACGCTTGCCCTGCATGAGGTGCGGCGACTGATGATCGCATCTTGCGGGAGGACGCAATGCGGTCCCTGATTGGCCTGCTCGCCGCGCTGGTGCTGTGTATGCAGCCGGCGCTTGCCTGGGAGTATTGGGGCGGTGATCGTGGAGGACAACGCTTCTCGCCGTTGACGCAGATCACGCCGGACAATGTCGGCACGCTGGTGCGCGGCTGGGAGTTCCGCACCGGCGATCTCGACGCCCGTCCGCCCGAGGTGATGAAGCGCACCAAGTTCGAGGTGACACCGCTGTTCGTCGAGGACAGCCTGATCTTCTGCACGCCGTTCAACGAGGTGATCGCGCTCGATCCCGGCACCGGGGCGCAGAAGTGGCGTTTCGATCCGAAGATCAATATGGCGCAGCGCCCGGCCAACCGCTTTGTCTGCCGCGGCGTCGCGTACTGGACGGATGATCGCGCGGCCGAAGGCGCGGCCTGCAAGTCACGCATCTTCACCGGCACCAATGACACGCGCCTGATCGCGCTCGATGCCAGAACCGGCAAGCCGTGCACCGATTTCGGCAATGGCGGCGAGATCAAGATCGACGCCGGGATGAAGCTGGAATGGCCGGGCGAGTTCCAGATCACGTCGGCCCCGGTGACGGGCCACGGCGTGGTCGTGGTCGGCTCCGCGATCGGCGACAACCGCAGGGTCGACGCGCCGGTCGGCGCGGTGCGCGCCTACGATGCACGGACCGGTCAGCCGCGCTGGAGCTTCGATCCGCTGGTCCATGACGGCGTCGAGGCCGGCCACAGCAATGTCTGGGCAACGATGTCGGTGGACGAGGCACGGGGCCTGGTGTTCCTGCCGACGACATCGCCCAGTCCGGATTTTTGGGGCGGCAAGCGTCCCGGCAATGACGAGCACGCCAATTCCGTCGTCGCGCTCCGGATCGAGACCGGCGAACTGGTCTGGGCATACCAGACCGTGCATCACGACGTCTGGGACTATGACCTGCCGGCGCAGCCGACGCTGGCGCGGATCGACACCGGCGATGGCCAACGCGACGTCGTGATCCAGCCGACCAAGCAGGGCTTCGTGTTCGTGCTCGATCGCGACACCGGCAAGCCGGTGTGGCCGGTCGAGGAGCGCCCGGTGCCGCAGAACGGCGCCGAGGGCGAGAAGCTGTCGCCGACGCAGCCGTTCCCGACCCATGTGCCGCCGCTGCTGACCCAGCGCATCGGCGCCGATGATGCGTTCCGTATGCCATTCGATATTGATGGCGCCGCTTGCGAGAAGCTGTTCACGCAATCCCGCAATGAGGGCCTCTACACGCCGCCGTCGACGCGCGGCACGATCATTTATCCGATGACCGGCGGCGGCGTGAACTGGGGCAGCGCGGCGTTCGATCCGGTCAACCAGATCGTCTACGCCAATGTCAGCCACGCCGTGCAGATCGTCACATTGATCCCGCGCGACCAAGCCAAAGGCTTCAGCCCGCCGCCGGGCCATGATTTCGGCCAGCAGGAAGGGGCGCCGTTCGCGATGTCGCGGTCGGTTGCGCGGTCGCCGTTCGGATCGCTCTGCAACAAGCCGCCATGGGGCGAGATGGTGGCGCTCGACCTGAAGGCCGGCAAGATCCTCTGGCATTCGACGGTCGGCACCAGTGAGGATCTGGCGCCGCTCGGCATCGCGCTGAACAGCGGCACGCCGCTGGTCAATGGCGTGGCGATCACCGCGGGCGGGCTGGTGTTCACCGGCGCGATGGATGCCTATCTGCGCGCGTTCGATGCCAAGACAGGAAAGCAATTGTGGCTCGGCCGGCTGCCGGTGCCGGGCGTCGCCAATCCGATGACCTATCTGTGGAAGGGCGAGCAGTATGTCGTGATCGGCGCCGGCGGCCATTCCGAGGCCGGCACCTCGATCGGCGACAGCGTGGTGGCGTTTCGCCTGCCGCATCCCGGCGAAGCAGCATCGTTGTGGTCGCGCATGGTCGACCGTCCCGGCGGACGCTTCGCGGTCAAGGTAGTCGAGGCTGCGCTTGCGCTGATCGTGCTGATTGCGTTCATCGTGGTGCTGTGGCGCTGGCGGCGGAGCCGTCGCGCAAACGCCGTGTAGTTCGATCGCACGCCCGTTGATCCGTGTGATTGCGGATCGGCGCGGCGGATTCTCAATCCGTGCAGCGAAACGACGTGCGGGCCGATCCGCGCGATGCCATGCTTGCGCTGCTCGCGACGCTTCGCCTACGAGGTCGCGAGCGGACGCGCCCGGTGTCCGGCGACCTTTTCATTTCAGGTCATTGCCCATGGAGATTGCGATGAAGATCACTGCCTCGATCATGCTTGCCGCCGCGTTGGCACTGTCGTCCGCGCCCGCCAGCGCCACCGTCCTCGATCTCTCGACCATGACCTGCAAGCAGTTCGTCGAAGGCGGCGACGACACCATCAAGATGGTGCTGGTCTGGATGGACGGCTGGTACAAGGGCGATTCCGACGAGGCGATCATCGACACCGACGTGTTCGCCGAGAACGCCAGGAAGTTCGGGGCCTATTGCGGAAAGAACCCGACCATCAGCATTGTCAACGCCGCCGAGGCGGTGCTCGGCAAGTAACCGCTTCACGCCTCTTTCGGATCACGCGCTATCCAGGCAGCATCGCGAACGCGCTCGACACCATCGCCACCGGCTTGTTGTCGGTGGCGGAGAGCAGCGAGACGCGGCCGAAGCTCATGGTGCGGCCGAGCCTGACCACCCGGGCGTCGGCCAGCACGTCTGAGGCGGTGACAGCACGCATGAAATGCGTGGTCTGGTCGACCGTGGTCATCGGGCGATAGCCCTTGTTGGCGGCGAGATTGGCGAGCACCATCGCGGTGTCGGCGAACGCCATCAGCGCCTGGCCGCAGACGATGCCGCCGGTCCGGCACAACCGCTCCGAGAACGGCATGCGCAGGATCGCGCCGGGCTGCCAGTCGGCATCGCCGCCGGCAGGCGGTGCGATGTCGAACTGCTCGATCGACAGGTTGAGGTCCTGCACCCAGGGCGCAAAGACGTCGGCGAGCACGCGCTTCGCCTCGTCGATCCCGAATTCACCGGCCTGCTGCATGACGCTCCGTTTCCTCCGTTGATGTGTTGCTTGTGGTCTATTCTAAAGCGAGATGCGATGAGGTTGAATCGTCATCTCGCTTCAGCCTCTTGTTCGCGCAATGATCTTTTCGGAAAACCGCTTCGCACTTTTCCGGATCATGCTTTAATTGCGCGTGACATGCACGCCCGGCGTCTTGCCGTCGTTCCACTTGCCGCCGATCGCGCGCTCGATCTGGGCGGCGAGCTGGAGCAGCAGCCCGTCATCGGCCTGCTTGCCGATCGCCTGGATGCCGAGCGGCAGGCCCTGCTCATTGGTGGCGAGCGGCAGCGAGATCGCGGGGATGCCGCACAGGTTGGCAAGCGGCGTGAAGGCGAAATTGCGCCAGAGATTGCCGAACCAGTCCAGCACCGATGGATTGTCCGAGATGGTGAGATACTCCGTGGTGCCGACCTTGGGCGTCGGCAGCGCGGTGACCGGGGTCAGGATGATGTCCCAATCCTCGAAGAAGGCGCCGAAGCCGCGCGCGGTGGTATTGAAGACGGCTTGCATGCGCGCACGATCGGCGAAGCTGAAGTGCCGGCCGTGCTCCCAGATCCGGATGTTGATCGGCTCGATCAAATCGGCCGGCGGGCGTGTCAGCCCACGTGCGGCGAGCATGTTGCCGATCACGATGGCGAAATTGCTGATGTAGCAGGTGGTCTGCGCGGCGAAGGCCTCCTGATAGTCGATCGAGGGCAGGGCGTAATCGACCTGATGGCCGAGGCCTTCGAGGAAGCGTCCGACCCGCTCCAGCTCGGTTGCGATGTGCGGCGTTGCGCGGTAGTCGCCCCAGCTGTGCGACAGTGCGATCCTGAGCCGCCCGGGGTCGCGCGCGATCATCGCGGCATACGGTTCCGGCGAGGTCCAGAACGGCATGAACTCGCCGGGCGCGGGTCCGCGGCAGGCATCGACGAACGCCGCGGTGTCGCGCACCGAGCGCGATTGGCAGCCCTGGATCGAGACGAGGCCAGTGAGATCGGACAGATGCGGCGCGAGCGAGAACACGCCACGCGACACTTTCAGCCCGATATTGCCGTTGACGCCGGCCGGAATCCGGATCGAGCCGCCACCGTCGGTGGCATGCGCGATCGGCACCGCGCCGGCCGCGACCATCGCCGCGCTGCCGGCCGACGAGCCGCAGGTGGTGTAGTCGGTGTTCCAGGGATTGCGCGTGACATAGACGGCGGGGTTCTCGGCCGAGCTGCAAACCCCGAACTCCGGCGTGGTGGTGCGCCCGATCAGATTGAGACCGGCCCTGCGCAGCTTCGTCGTCAGGAACGTATCCGCCGTGGCGCGGTTGCCGCGCATCATCAGCGAGCCCATCTCCTGTAGCCGTCCCTTCAAGGTCGGGCCGAGATCCTTCATCAGGAAGGGCAGGCCGGCGAACGGTCCGTCGAGATCGGCGCCGTCGCGCGCGGGATCGGCGATCACGTCGTCGAACAGTTCGACGACGCCCGAGAGCGCGGGATCGACCTTGGCAACCGCGGCGGCGGCCTGCGCCGCCAGCTCCCGGGGCGTCAGCTCGCCGCTCCGGACACGCGCCGCGAGCGCGGTGCCGTCATGCCGCGTCCATTCGTCCCAGCTCATCGCCAAAGTCATTTGATCGATTCCTTTTCTGATTTGTTGCGCAGTGTAATTTGAGCCGCCGTATGGTCAAACCACCGCGCTGCGTCGTCGTTCGATGCGCGCGCTGCGCTGCAAGCGCCGTGCCCGGCTTGAAAATGCCCCAGTTTCGGCGCCCAATCTCCCTCCGGCGTGGTGGGGGCGTACATGTTCCGCAGGTTGGTGGTGCTCGGCGGCGTGATTGCGATCGGGCTTGCGCTTGGTGGTTGCACGCGCTGCGGTCCGATCTGGGACGACTGGGTGCAGTCGCCCAAATCCTGCAAGTCGGACCATCTCTAGGGCAGGGTGCATTTGCTTGGACGCGCTTGGCCAGAGTGCTTGGCGACGACTTTCCTGCGATGATATACCCGCGGACGAAGATGCAAGGAGCGTTCTCATGAGAGTTTTGTGCGCGGTCGCGGTTGCGGTGCTGTTGTCGGCGCCGGCCTATGCGCAGATGCCGAACATCAATCTGATGCCTGAGGTCAAGTCCAAGACCCAGGAGGAGAAGGATCAAGACGCAGCCAATCAGCGCGCCTACAAGGATTCGCTCAGCAAGATTCCCGATGCCAAGACGTCGTCCGATCCGTGGGGGGTCGTGCGCAGCGACGCGCCGAAGGCGGCGGCCCATCCCGCCAAGCCGAAGACCAAGACCGGAAGCACCACGCCGTCCGCAGGCTCCGCGCAGCGCAGCCAGTAGCGCTCGTCCGGGTTCGCCGGTTTCCCGCAGACTCGGATTCTCCCGGCGTCGCCCCTATATTGGAGGCGTCGTCAGTTGGTCCGGAGTTGCGGCAATGGTGCTTCGTCCGCGTGATCTCGCAAGCCGGATGGCCGAGCGGCGGAGGCCGGATGACGGCTATCTGCGCGAGACGTTCAGCCTGCCGCGCGATCAGGCCCGGCTGCGGGCGCGTGATTTCCTCAAGCGCTATCCGAAGGCCGCCTATATGAGCGCCGTCGAGAGCTGGCGCGAACTGCCCGGCGGCGACATCGAGTTCACGATGCGGCGGCTCGCCAGCGCCGACTGACGCATGAGGCCGGCCCGCCGGCGCATCCGAACGTGCCGGACCGACATGCCTCAATCCCCATCGCCACGGCCGCTGGAGCGCGTGCGCTCGAGATTGTTGAGCTCGCGGTCGATCCGCAACTGGACACGGCGGATCGCCAGCAGGTCGAGCTTCGCTTCGGTCTTGCCCATGAAGACCCGGTCGCCGATCTGGAAACGCCATTTCCAGACGCCTGCCACGAACTGCGTGACGCTGAACTCGACGCCCTTGTGAATCATCTGGAACGGTTCCGCGGCTGAAAAGCGGTCGTCGATTCTTAAACTAAAGGTTGTATTAATAATTAGCACTCGTCAAACGGCGATGTGGAATTGCTGCGCCCGTTCGGGCGTCGTTTCAGACGTTGAAAGCAGGTCCGCGCTCCCGGCGCCGCCGGCCAAGCAGGCCAATGTCAAAAACACTGGCGGGACCTGAGTCTTCCCATGAAGGCTACGTAGTTTTTTCAGGCGTCAGGAGAGGTACTAAGGTAGTATGCAAATTGTGCCAAGGCGCTGTCTGGCCTGATCGCACCTACTCTGTAGCTTATTGATTATTAACGGTTATCTTGATCAGACTGGTATCGTCTGGCCCCGGAACTTTGTTCTGGTCCGGAGAACTACGGGATCATCGCTTGCCATGACGAAATGCCGCAAGAGTGCGGTGGGTCGCGCAACGCCAGGGAGCGGCAAGGAGCAGGGCAGCGCTGGTGGATTGGAGGATCAGGACACCGTTCGCCTTGGCGCAACCGGTTCTGATCACCCTATAACGGCCGACGAGTCGCAAGGGACTTCCTTGCCGATCGGTTCGGGGAACGTTGCGGACACGGGGGCTTGAATACGGACAGCACCTTTCTGGCGGTGACGTCCTAGTTAGGACACTCGCGAGAACAAACTAGGACACTTGGGGATCGGTGCTCATGGAGCCACCTTTCCTGACAGCGGTCAGTCGGCAGCTAACGGCAGCTTCCGTGCGGCCTATGTGAATGGCTATCTCTCGGAGCGTAAGCCCGGGTACGCCGGTGAGCGCGATCAGCGCCATGTCATCGTCAGCAGTCCAGTGCTTGGCTCGGTTGATCGGCATGGTCCCCCACGAAGCAACGCCGTCGCCTCATGGTAACCAATGGAAGCGCGAAACGCATTCCCGTGCGATTACGGGATCGGGAACAAGTGGCATAGGCCTATGCAAGCCGGGTCAGTTGTCAGAGCAACTATGCGCGGTACCATTCATGCTCGGGACCACTCACGCGTGGTGCCAAAGGCACCGCTGATCACGGCGCCTTTACGACATCAAAGTCTCAACTTTGGCCCCAGCCTGCCAGGTTCTGGGGCCTTTTTTCTGGTGCTGTCCTAGTTAGAACCTCGCGAGAACAAATTGGGACACCCATAAACCAGTGATGCCCATCACAGTGCATAGGCTCGGCCCGGACATTCCGGCCAAACGATTCAGGAAACTGCGGGATTCGAACTAGGACAGGCGGGGTCAAATACGGACCGCACCCGAATTCTTTAGGAACGATACAGTGAGGGCGTCTATTGCCCTCGCATCACCGCACGGCCCCCGGTATCCATCGGTGATGAGAACGCAAAGACGCGCGCCCGCCTTGCTCCAACAGGAAAGCACAGCGCATGGTCATCAAGCGTCGTCGTTTCAAGCAAACTCAGACCCTTGAAGAACGTCTTGCCGACGAAGCAATGCGCTTGCGCGCGCAGGCGAAGACGTTGCCACCATGCGCCGAAAGAGAGGCGCTTCTAAAGAGGGCTCGTCAGGACGAGACGGCCGCTCACTTGAGCGAATGGTTAAGCTCGCCCGGCCTTCAGTCGCCGACGTGATTGCTTAAGCAGCGGCCAAGTTAATCCGCCACTCTATCCACGCTCGGCGCCCAAAAAAATAGCCCCCGCGAGGGGGCCAGTGGAAGCTAGTCTAGAGAGCCGCGTCACGCGAACGGCTCGACCGGGAAAATCTGAAAATCATCTGAACTGAAACCTGCCCCGGGGCCAAAATTCTATCTCGTCTCGCTAGCGCAGCAATTCCGTAAAATCACGTATGTGAATCTCGTCCCGGTCGTATTCAGCCTAAAGAATGGAATGAGCCGCCCGTCGAAAGAGCGCGTGCGTGAGGTCATCCAGGAGGTCGATGCGCTGGACCTTCCAGATGGCGCTCATTGGGCTTTGATTCATGAAAAGCTTGGCCTCAGCTACGGCGAGGTGTTCGACTACATCGTGGAAGACCCGGCGTTTTCGGCGCCGAGCCGCGCCCGTCTGCTCATCGCCAGCAAGGGCAGGAGCTGGCGTGCACTTGGATTGTCTGCCTCCCGGGCTAGCGCAGACATCGCCTGACCGGCGGGGAACGTCTGCACTTGACCTGTTGCGCCGCAGCGCCGCATTAGGCCGAAAAAATTTGCGCGGCCCTCTTGAAACTTTTTCCGACCCTACAAATTCTATCGGCGTCGCCACCACGGCGATCGGGACGCCGTACAGGGTCCCGCCACTTGAGACGGGCACCGGTCGTGTCCGGTGCCGCTCGTAACCATTTTGCTCCCAGGAGGATCTGGCTATGCGCACTGTAGATTTTTCGCCCCTGTTCCGGTCGGCCATCGGATTCGACCGTCTTTTCGACCTCGCCGAAGCCGCTCAGCGTGTGGGCGAGGAAAGCTATCCCCCCTACAATATCGAACGTCTCGACGAGAACCGCTTCCAGATCTCGGTCGCGCTTGCCGGGTTCAAACCGGACGAAGTTGAATTGACGGTCGAGCAGAACGTCCTCACGCTGGAGGGCCGCAAGAGCGAAAAGGAAGAGCGGACCTTCCTGCATCGCGGCATCTCGGCCCGCAACTTCAAGCGTCAGTTCACGCTCGCGGACCACGTCGAGGTCAAGGCCGCCCGCTTCGAGAACGGCCTGCTCATCGTTGACCTGATGCGTGAGATTCCCGAGGCGAAGAAGCCGCGCCGGATCGCGATCGGCGGCACTGCGCCGAGCAACGTGACGCAGATCGAATCCAAAGCGGCCTGATCGCACAACAACGGCTAGGTATCGACCGCGCGGGATTCCCCGCGCGGCTTCTCCTCAACGCGTCTCAGAAATGGAGGCAGCCATGCGGCCGACGACCGCAATTGACGACAATGTATTCGATTTCGATTATCGACTTCATCCCAGCACCAGATTCGAACGCCCGCGAGACGTGATCGCTCATCCGGGTCTTAGCCTTGGAGAGAAACGCGCGATCCTGGCGTCATGGGCATCGGATGCCTCTGCAATCGCGTCCTGCCCCTCGCTGCGGGCGCCCGAAGGATTGAAGGCCCCGGTCACCATCGATGAGATTCTCGACGCGCTCTGTGCGCTCGATGGTGGTCCCCGACACCCGCCGGGCGGCAAACCGATGCGGCGTCGGTCGGCCGAGCGGCGCGCTGCGGCCTGAAGCGGGGTGACGATGATGTTCGATGAAAACTTGGCGCGTATCCGTACGCACCGCAACAACATCCACCGCTATCGCGGATTGCTCAGGACTAACTTGTCTGATCTCGAGCGAAACTTCATCGATAGGCGGATGGCCGACGAGCAGGCCGCGCTCGATGCTCTGATGGCCGAGACATTCCCGGCGATATTCCCCCTTCCCAAAGATTCATCGTCGGCTCCTCAAGCATGGTGACGTCGTCATGAGCGGCATTCAAGACTTGCTAATTCGCGGTAGCGAGAAGGTTATCGGCCACTATCGCCTGCTGCTGGCGAGCGCGAAGAATGAGGAGGAACGCGAACTTTACAGAAGTCGAATCGAGCGTGAGCAACGGCTGCTGGACCAACTGCGCCGCGGCTTCCCGGAAAGGGTTGCGGCGTGACCTGTGGGGTGGGCGACGGCCGCTTCGCGGTGTCCGATATCCTGCTGAAGCGGCGCGGACGAAGCAGGTGGAAATGGTCTGTTCGTACGGCCGACGTACTTGCCGTCATGTGCGGCTCGGAATGCAGTCATGAAGACGATGCGGGAGCATTTGGCTTCAGTGACATCGGTCAGGAAGTTGAGCGATGGGTACGACGACTTCGGGAGGAAACTCGACCGGATTCATCCTCGCTATAACGAGACGTTGCAGGTGCCATTCATCGATGCAGAGGCCGCCTACTGAGGCGGCCTTACTGAAAATCTCTAGTCGAGAACACTTGGCCGCACTCACACTGGAATGTCAGAACGTGACCGCTTGATCCGGGCACGGCACGTTCTTTGCCCACGAGCCTCATTTTTTGCGAGCAAGCCGGACAGGGGAACGCGCTCATTTCCCACTGCTCATCCTCTTGGTCGTCACGCTTAGTCAATCCGGCATGCCGGGCGTATCGGGATGCAACTCGCGCTTTTTGCCTTGCAGATCGGCCAGCAATTTGGTGATGCCATCCAGTGCCTGCTGGTCGAGGACTTTTGTGGAAAGCCGCGTGTAGTGCGCAATCCTACGATCGAACTCGATGCACTTTTCACACATGGCCGTCGTTGCCCATGGGTACCTAGAACCCCTGCGCCCTAACTAACATAGGTTAGCGGCGTTCCTAAGTGCGTACGGGGCCAGCAAGAAACTTATATGTGGGCACCATTGCGGAGTTCCAGGTTTCCAGTGTCGTCCCACAGAAAGAGCATTCGAAGCTCGCGGCCTGCCGTTCAGGGATCGGTGTTTCAGTGCGCTCGTAAACTGCTCCGCACTGACAAGTTCGGTAGTGAGATTCCATTCGCGCTTATGAACTTGAAAACCATAACAGGCGAATAACACCAACGAGATCGGTGGCTAAACGATTTACGACACTAGCGGATTCGAATTAGGACCCTCGGCGGGGTCAAATACGGACAGCGCCTTTCCGGCGGTACTGGCCGAAATAGGCACTCGCCAAAGCAAAACGGGCCAGTCTGTAGCATGTACAATGGAACTGGCGGGTATAAATGGAGAGGCCGCCAACAGAGGCGGCCTTTGTCAGGTCTGTGATTGAAGGCTGGGAGCGCGCAACCATTCGGTCATGCGAGCCCCGGCTTCAGCTTGGCGAGCTAGCTTCAATAAAGCTTCTTTCTCGATACCTGGAGGGAGCGCTGCGGCCTGTTGGCGTAGCTGTCTTGTGCGCTCTAAAAGTCTTTCTTCAAGTGAGTTTGTCTGCTTCACGCGGCGACGTTTCGGACCCATTTCCCTTTCCCTCATTCGGTTCCCTGCCCGGAACGGGGAGCATAATCGTCAGGTGAGGGTAAGGTTCCACGGAAGCGCTTTAAGCTAAGAAGAAATCGAGCCATAAAAATCGAAGTGCCCAGAACGTGGGATATGGCCGCTCAGTAAGACTACTGAGAACACCAGCTAACCCATGGTTGATGCGCGGTTAAGTCCAAACCAGGCCAACATAATTTTCAAAACGGGCCGCGGGGGATGGAAGCAGGCCAGCACCTTTCCGGCGAAAAGAACATATTGCGAACATAGAACAAACGTGGTACGAGATTCCTATCAACAACGCATTCCACCTGATCGCATCCGCCCCGTTTGTCCCGCTAGCGAATCCTCGCCATAAGGAGCACATCCCAAATGTCCGCCACTGCACTGCGTATCGTCGAAGGATCCTCCATGGACAAGTCCAAGGCCCTCTCAGCCGCGCTCTCCCAGATCGAGCGTCAGTTCGGCAAGGGCTCGGTGATGAAGCTCGGCAAGAACGACCGTTCGATGGATGTCGAGACGGTGTCGTCGGGGTCGCTCGGGCTCGATATCGCGCTCGGCGTCGGCGGCCTGCCGAAGGGCCGCATCGTCGAGATCTACGGGCCGGAATCGTCGGGCAAGACCACGCTGGCGCTGCATACGGTGGCGGAAGGCCAGAAGAAGGGCGGCATCTGCGCCTTCATCGACGCCGAGCACGCGCTCGATCCGGTCTATGCCCGCAAGCTCGGCGTCAACATCGACGAGCTGCTGATCTCGCAGCCGGACACCGGCGAGCAGGCGCTGGAAATCTGCGACACGCTGGTGCGCTCGGGAGCAGTCGACGTGCTGGTGGTCGATTCGGTCGCCGCGCTGGTGCCGAAGGCCGAGCTCGAGGGCGAGATGGGCGATGCGCTGCCGGGCTTGCAGGCGCGCCTGATGAGCCAGGCGCTGCGCAAGCTCACCGCCTCGATCAACAAGTCGAACACGATGGTGATCTTCATCAACCAGATCCGCATGAAGATCGGCGTGATGTATGGTTCGCCGGAAACCACCACCGGCGGCAATGCGCTGAAATTCTATGCGTCGGTCCGCCTCGACATCCGCCGCATCGGCGCGATCAAGGAGCGCGACGAGGTGGTCGGCAACACCACCCGCGTCAAGGTGGTGAAGAACAAGCTGGCGCCGCCCTTCAAGCAGGTCGAGTTCGACATCATGTATGGCGAGGGCGTCTCCAAGATGGGCGAGATACTCGACCTCGGCGTCAAGGCCGGCCTCGTCGAGAAGTCCGGCGCCTGGTTCTCCTATGACAGCCAGCGGCTCGGCCAGGGGCGCGAGAATTCCAAGGCGTTCCTGCGCGCCAACCCCGATATCACCAGCAAGATCGAAGCCGCGATCCGGCAGAACTCCGGCCTGATCTCCGAGCAGATCCTCGCCGGCACGCCCGAGCGCGACGCCGACGGCGAGGAGCCGACGGAGGAGTAAGGCTCAATCATTTCGCTGCAAGCGGGCGCTGAGGACGTTGAGTTGCCGACGTCTTCGGCGCCCGTTTTGTTTTGCGTTCGGCGAGGTTGGATGATGAAGCGTTTGATTCTGACTGGTTCCGGTATCCGTCTCGCGCGCTCGGGTCTGGCAGAGGCGGTCATTGAATTTCGCTTTCGCTTCGTTTGGGGGCCGTTGCCCCCGGTAGAAGAGTTCGAAGATTATTTTGGCGCGCGTTCCGGACAGGGCCCGGGTCGTCATTGGTCGGATTGGTGTTCATGGCGATTGTTCTCCGATGAAGTCCGGGCTCGCAGGCACCTTTCGCTCGTCGAGTATTGCGAACCGTATGACGTGATCGAGCTCTGGTTCGAACAGTATCCGAACGATCAGCTGCAACTGGTCTTCCTTCTGGCTTTCTTCAGATATCATCCCGAGACAGCGGCCAGGTTGAAGTTGCGTCTTGTTGATTTCGATCTGACGATGCCGGTTGAAGAAATGCCCGAACCAGAGGATGTGTTGACGGTCGACGTCGGCCCGGTCGAACTCAATATCGGAAGTGCGACCTGGTCGGCTTATCGCGCAGCCACCCCAATGCCTTTTCTGGATTGCTTGCAGAGCGACCTTAGCTCACTGCCATTTCTGAGGTCGGCGCAGCTTGCCTTGGTTGCAGAATTGCCCTCCCGCGCGACGGGGCTTGGCGCAACTGAAATGCGACTTCTCGAGCTGATCGCACGTTACGACGGCTTTTCAGCGCTTGGACTCCTTCATCGATTCTGGCACCCCGGAAATGTGTTCGGGGAACTCGAACTTTTCTCATTGCTCGACGGCCTCGCGGATGGTCCGTCGCCTGCGGTGACCGATCTCGAACGACCGCAGAGCAAAAGGAGCTGGCACGCGCGCTACGCTGCAAGCTATCCGCGGCTGACCGAGTTCGGCGAAGCGATCATCGCGCACCAGGAAGACTTCAGCAGCCATAACCCGATCGATCGCTGGTGGGGCGGCACGCACCTCACCAACGACAATCTCTGGCGCATTGCTCCGACGCTGACCAGACCGTAGTCAACTCAGCCCGCCGGCAGCGCCTTTTCCCGGCTCGCAATCAGCGCCCGCAGATCGTCCGTGACGGCGACCGATTGATGGGTCGTCTGGTCGGTCGCGACCCAGATGATCTCGCCGGTGGCGCGCAGATCGTTGGAGCCCTTGGCGAAGATCGCGAGCGCCAGGTTGATCGAGGAGCGGCCGATCCGCGCGACGCGGACGCAGACCTCGATGTCCTCGTCGAACCGGATTGGCGCCTTGTACTCGACCACCGACTTCACGGTGTGGAAGTCGATGCCGGTCCGCTTGACCTCGCCGAGATAGTCGTAGCCGAGCGCGCGGAAGTATTCCGTGATCGCGGTGTCGAAATAGGTCAAATAGTGGGCGTTGAACACCACGGCCTGCGCGTCGACCTCCGAATAGCGGACGCGAAACGGGAAGTGAAACCAGAATTCCTCGCGCATGTTCCTCCTGCGGCGGCGTTGGTCCCGCGCATTCAGCGATAGCCGAATTGCGGGATCGTAGCATGGGGAAAGCCAGCAGGTGCACGCACGCGCGGTCCGGTTGGCTCTACCCGTCCTACCCACCGGATCTAGTGCCGGTGGATGACCAGTCGCCCCAATCCCTACGGTGCATGGGGTTGTTTTCGATGCTTTGAACCGGACCTCGCAGCAACCATGCCCGCTTGATGGTTGCTACGACATTCCACGACGGAGCCCGCGTTACTCCGCGGCCTCCGCGTAATCCTCGATCGGCGGGCAGGAGCACACCAGGTTGCGATCGCCGTAGACATTGTCGACGCGGCCGACCGGGCTCCAGTATTTGTCGGACCGCGAGACGCCTGCCGGGAAGCAGCCCTCGGTGCGGGTGTAGGCCCGGTCCCACACATCGTCGGCGATGTCGTGCACGGTGTGCGGGGCGTGGCGCAGCGGCGACGCCTCGACCTTCCAGCGGCCGCTCTCGATCTCCGCGATCTCCTTGCGGATTGCGATCATCGCATCGCAGAAGCGGTCGATCTCGAATTTCGATTCCGATTCCGTCGGCTCGATCATCAGCGTGCCCGCCACCGGGAAGCTCATGGTCGGCGCATGGAAGCCGTAGTCGATCAGCCGCTTGGCGATGTCGTCGACGGTGACGCCGTTGGTCGTCTTCAGCGGCCGCGGATCGACGATGCATTCATGCGCGACGCGGCCGCGCTCGTTGCGGTACAGCACCGGGAAATGCGGTTGCAGCCTTGCTGCGATGTAGTTCGCATTGAGGATCGCCACTTCGGTGGCGCGCGTCAGCCCTTCGCCGCCCATCATCAGGATGTAGATGTAGGAGATGGTCAGGATCGACGCCGAGCCGAACGGCGCGGCCGAGACCGGGCCGACGGCATGCGCTGTCGCGCCGTCGGTCGCCGGATGGCCCGGCAGGTAGGGCGCAAGATGCGCCTTGACGCCGATCGGGCCCATGCCGGGGCCGCCGCCGCCATGCGGGATGCAGAAGGTCTTGTGCAGGTTGAGATGGCTGACATCGGCGCCGTAGTCGCCGGGACGCGACAGGCCGACCTGCGCATTCATGTTGGCGCCGTCGAGATAGACCTGTCCGCCATGGGCATGCACGATGTCGCAGATCTCGCGGATGTGCTCCTCGAACACGCCGTGGGTCGACGGATAGGTGATCATCACGGCGGCCAGGTTGGCCGAATGCTTCTCCGCCTTGGCGCGGAGATCGCCGACATCGACGTCGCCGCGCGCGTCGCAGGCGACCACCACGACGTCCATGCCGACCATCGCAGCGGAGGCCGGGTTGGTGCCGTGCGCGGAGGAGGGGATCAGGCACACCTTGCGATGCGGCTCGCCGCGCGCGAGATGGTAGCCACGAATGGCCAAAAGCCCGGCATATTCGCCCTGCGCGCCGGAGTTCGGTTGCAGCGACACCGCGTCATAGCCGGTGATGTCGCACAGCCACTGCTCCAGCCGCTTGAACAGCGAATGATAGCCCTTGGCCTGATCCGCGGGCGCGAACGGGTGCAGATTGCCGAACGCGGGCCAGGTCAGCGGGATCATCTCGGTGGTGGCGTTGAGCTTCATGGTGCAGGAGCCGAGCGGGATCATGGCGCGGTCGAGCGCGAGGTCGCGATCGCTGAGCTTGCGCATGTAGCGCAGCAGCTCGGTCTCCGAACGATGGCTGTTGAACACCGGATGGGTGAGGAAGGCGCTGCTGCGCCGCAGCTCCTTGGGCAGTGCCTCGCGGGCGGCGGCCTCGATCTCGGCAAAGCTGAGTTTGCCGCCGAACGCCCGCCACACCGCCTCGACGGTTTCTGCCGTGGTGGTCTCGTCGAGCGCGATGCCGAGCGTGGTCGCACCGATCCGCAGATTGATCCGCTCCGCCTGGGCGCGCGTGACGATCTCGATCTGCTTCGCGCTGGCCTCGACGGTCACGGTGTCGAAGAACGCTTCGCTGGTCGGCGCAAAGCCGAGCTTGCGCAGCCCCGCGGCGAGCACGGTGGCGCGACGATGCACGCTGCGTGCGATATGCGTCAGGCCCTCGGGCCCGTGATAGACCGCATACATCGAGGCGATCACCGCGAGCAGCACCTGCGCGGTGCAGATGTTGGAGGTCGCCTTCTCGCGGCGGATGTGCTGCTCGCGGGTCTGCAATGCCAGCCGATAGGCCGGCGCGCCGCGCGAATCCACCGACAGGCCAACGATGCGGCCGGGCAGCGAGCGCTTCAGCGCGTCACGCACCGCCATGTAGGCGGCGTGCGGTCCGCCGTAGCCCATCGGGACGCCGAACCGTTGCGCCGATCCGATCGCGATGTCGGCGCCGAGCTCGCCGGGCGAAGCGAGCAGGGTGAGCGACAGCAGGTCCGCGGCCACGATCGCAAGCGCGCCCTTGGCGCGCAGCGATGCGATCGCCGGGCGGAGGTCGCGCACCGCGCCCGATGTGCCCGGATATTGCAGCAGCGCGCCGAGCACGTCGGCCTTGTCGAGCTCGGTCAGGGGATCGCCGACCACCAGCGCCCAGCCCAGCGGGGCGGCGCGCGTGCGCATCACGGCGAGCGTCTGCGGATGCACCTCCTTGTCGACGAAGAATACCTTCGCCTTGACCTGCGAGTGGCGCTCGGCGAGCGCCATCGCTTCCGCTGCCGCCGTCGCTTCATCGAGCAGCGAGGCGTTGGCGACGTCGAGCCCGGTGAGGTCGCAGATCATGGTCTGGAAGTTGAACAGGGCTTCGAGCCGGCCCTGGCTGATCTCCGGCTGATACGGCGTGTACGCCGTGTACCAGGCCGGGTTCTCCAGGATGTTGCGCTGGATCACCGGAGGCAGGATGGTGCCGGAATAGCCCTGGCCGATCAGCGACGTGAAGGTCTGGTTCTGCGCGGCGAGCTCGCTCATATGCGCGAGCGCCTCGGTCTCGCTCAACGCGCGGCCGAGATCGAGCGGCGCCTTCTGCCGGATCGAGGCTGGCAGCGTCTCGTTCATCAGCGCCTGCAAGCTCGCGGCGCCGACCGTCTCCAGCATCGCGTTGATGTCGCGCGGCGATGGTCCGATGTGTCGGCGGACGAAATCGGTGGCGGCTTCGTTGATCGGCTTGAAAGGCGCGTTCATGGCGTGGTCCTCATTGTCAGCCGTCATACTCCGCGAATGCGGGGTATCCAGTACGCCGGGACGTCAGCGATTAAGCTGAAGGGGCGCGGCGTACTGGATCGCCCGGTCCAAGTGCGCAATTACGCACAAGGCCGGACGATGACAGTGAGTGTGTGGTCGCAATCTGTTTCATTCTCTCAGGCGGTGTGGGCGGCGTAGGCGGCCTCGTCCATCAGGCCACCGAGTTCGCTCTTGTCAGCGATCTTCAGCTTGAAGAACCAGGCCTTACCGCCGGCATCCGAATTGACCAGGGCAGGCTCGGCGGCCAGCGCCTCGTTGACCTCGATCACCTCGCCGGTGATCGGCGCGTAGACGTCGGAGGCGGCCTTGACGGATTCGACGACGGCGGCGGCCTCGGCCTTCTTCAGGCTGCGGCCGACCTTGGGCAGTTCGACGAACACGACGTCGCCGAGCTGCGACTGCGCGTAGTCGGTGATCCCGATCGTGGCGACGTCGCCCTCGATGCGGAGCCATTCGTGGTCGGACGTGTACAGCGTCGTCATGGAGATCCTCTGGCGTTTAGCGTTTGTAGGTGTTGGGGACGAAGGGCGTGGCGGCGACCTTGAGCGGCAGCCGCTGGCCGCGCACTTCGGCGAAAACAATGGTGTCCAGCGCGGACAGGGCGGTGGGCAGATAGCCCATCGCAACCGGCGCATTGAGGCTCGGGCCGAAGCCACCCGAGGTCACCTTGCCGATTGGCTCGGTCGAGGTCGGGTCGGCGAACAGCAAGGCGCCTTCGCGCACTGGCGCGCGGCCCTCCGGCCTGAGGCCGACGCGGCGGCGCGATGCGCCTTGTGCGAATTGGCTTAGGATCTTGTCGGCGCCGGGGAAGCCACCGGCGCGGGCGCTGCCGCCGCGGCGGACTTTCTGCACCGACCATTCCAGCGCGCCTTCGACCGGCGTGGTCGTGGTGTCGATGTCGTGGCCGTAGAGGCAGAGCCCGGCCTCGAGCCGCAGGCTGTCGCGGGCGCCAAGCCCGATCGGCAGCACGTCGGGATTGTCGAGCAGCGCGGTAACCAGGGCTTCGGCTTTGTCGGCGGGCACGGAGATTTCAAAGCCGTCCTCGCCGGTATAGCCGGAGCGGGAGACGAAACAATCGATGTCGGCGACGCGGCGGGGGCCGGCGTCCATGAATTTCATCGAACTGACATCTGCACAAAGTTTCGCCAGTGCCGATTCGGCCTTCGGACCTTGCAGCGCGATCAGCGCGCGGTCAGCCAGCGACACGATCTCGCAGACATCGGAGAGATGCGCGCGCAGATGCGCCTCGTCCTCTGCCTTGCAGGCGGCATTGACCACCAGGAACAAATGATCGCCGAAATTCGCGACCATCAGGTCGTCGAGCAGGCCGCCGTCGTGATTGGTGAATTGCGCGTAGCGCTGCCGTCCCGGCGCGATGCCGACAATGTCCTGCGGCACCAGTTTTTCCAGCGCCAGCGCGGCGTCGCCGACCTTGCCGGATCTGGCCTTCAGCACGAGCTGTCCCATGTGGGAGACGTCGAACAGGCCGGCATCCTTGCGGGTGTGCAGATGCTCCTTCAGCACGCCGGCCGTGTATTGCACCGGCATGTCGTAGCCGGCGAACGGCACCATCTTGGCGCCGCGTGCCAGATGCAGCGCGTGCAGCGGGGTCTGTTTCAGCGGGGAAGTTTCGCGCACAAGCATCACAGGGCCCTCGCGGTTCCCGCGGGGACCCATTTCCCCTTGAGAAACCAGCAGAAAGCCCCATCTGTCGCTGTGCCTGAGAGTATTATCCCGTCGGCGGACGCATCGGGGAGAACCCCAGCGCCTCTTTCCAGATGTCAGACGTCACGCGGTCCTTTTGCCTGAGAGTTTCCGGGGCGGTTGCTCCTTCGGCGCCGGCGGTAAGGCCGGTCTCTCCCGACGTGACGGGTTAGAGGTAGGTAGAAAACACGGCGCCACCAAGACTGTCAACGCAGCTGCAACAACTATCCAATGGGCTTTGTGCTGTCGCGGCAAGCCCATGATCCGCCTGCACAGTTTCTGGACACCGCAGCTGGCAATGTCTAAAAGCGTTCGGCCGGAAAATGACGCCTCTTTGCGGCTGGCCGGCCCCTTTTTCCGATTGGATGAACATGAGCAGCGTCAACGACATCAGGTCGACATTTCTGAACTTCTTCAAGGAGAACGGCCACGAGATCGTGGCGTCGTCGCCGCTGGTTCCGCGCAACGACCCGACCCTGATGTTCACCAATGCCGGCATGGTGCAGTTCAAGAACGTCTTCACCGGCGTCGAGAAGCGCGGCTATCAGCGCGCCACGACGTCGCAGAAATGCGTACGTGCCGGCGGCAAGCACAACGATCTCGACAATGTCGGCTACACCGCGCGCCATCTCACCTTCTTCGAGATGCTCGGCAACTTCTCGTTCGGCGATTACTTCAAGGAGCGCGCGATCGAACTCGCCTGGAACCTGATCACCAAGGATTTCGGGCTCAAGAAAGACAAGCTGCTCGTCACCGTCTACCACACCGACGACGAGGCGGCCGGCTACTGGAAGAAGATCGCGGGCTTCTCGGACGACCGCATCATCCGCATCGCGACCTCGGACAATTTCTGGGCGATGGGCGACACCGGCCCGTGCGGTCCGTGCTCCGAGATTTTCATCGACCGCGGTGAGCACATCTGGGGCGGACCTCCGGGCAGCCCGGAGGAGGACGGCGATCGCTTCCTCGAATTCTGGAACCTGGTGTTCATGCAGTACGAGCAGGTGACGAAGGAGGAGCGCGTGGCGCTGCCGCGTCCCTCGATCGACACCGGCATGGGGCTGGAGCGCATGGCCTGCATCCTGCAGGGCGTCGAGAGTGTGTTCGAGACCGATCTGTTCCGCCATTTGATCGACGCGACCGCGTCGGCCCTCGGCCATGGGCCGAACGAGCAGAACGTGGCGTCGTACCGGGTGATCGCCGACCATCTGCGCTCGTCGGCGTTCCTGATCGCCGACGGCGTGCTGCCGTCGAACGAGGGCCGCGGCTACGTGCTGCGCCGGATCATGCGCCGCGCGATGCGCCATGCGCAGTTGCTCGGCGCAAGCGAGCCGCTGATGCATCGCCTGGTCTGGGCGCTGGTCCGCGAGATGGGCCAGGCCTATCCCGACCTGGTGCGCGCGGAGAAGCTGATCGAGGAAACGCTGCAACTGGAGGAGACGCGCTTCCGCAAGACGCTGGTGCGCGGTCTTTCGATTCTGGATGAGAAGAGCGCCGGCCTCAAGAAGGGCGATATGTTCGACGGCGACACCGCGTTCACGCTGTACGACACCTACGGCTTCCCGCTCGACCTGACGCAGGACGCGCTGAAGTCGCGCGGCATCAGCGTCGACCAGGCATCATTCACCGACGCGATGAACCGCCAGCGCGAGAAGGCGCGCGCCTCCTGGGCAGGCTCCGGTGAGGCGGCGACCGAGGCGATCTGGTTCCCGTTGCGCGAGAAGCTCGGCGCGACCGAATTCCTCGGCTACGAGACCGAGAGCGCGGAAGGCGTGGTGACGGCGCTGGTCAAGGACGGCGCCGAGGTCGATGGCCTCAAGGCCGGCGAGAGCGGCGCGATCGTGCTGAACCAGACCCCGTTCTACGCCGAGTCGGGTGGCCAGGTCGGCGATATCGGCGTGCTGACGGGCGAGGGTGTCAAATTCCGCGTCACCGACATGCAGAAGAAGGCCGGCGATCTGTTCGTGCATGTCGGTACCGTGGAGCAGGGCACGCTGAACGTCGGCACCGCTCTGCAACTCGAGGTCGATCACGCCAGGCGTTCGTCGATCCGCGCCAATCACTCGGCGACCCATCTGCTGCACGAGGCGCTGCGCCAGGTGCTCGGCGATCACATCGCACAGCGCGGCTCGCTGGTCGCGCCCGATCGCCTGCGGTTCGATTTCGTGCATCCGAAGCCGATCACGGCGGAAGAGCTCGCCCGGGTCGAGGACATCGCCAACGACGTCGTGCTGGAGAATGACGAGGTCACCACCCGCATCATGGGTGTCGACGACGCCCGCGAGGCCGGGGCGCGCGCGCTGTTCGGCGAAAAATATGGCGACGAGGTCCGCGTCGTCTCGATGGGCAAGAGCGCCCGCGAGCACGGCCAGAATGCACTTGGCTGGTCGGTCGAACTGTGCGGCGGCACCCATGTCCGCCGCACCGGCGACATCGGCCTGATCTCGGTGACCAGCGAGAGCGCGGTGGCGTCCGGCGTCCGCCGCATCGAGGCACTGACCGGGCGCCACGCGCGCAAGCACGCCAACGATACGATGGTGCTGGCCAAGACCGCGGCGCAGGAGCTGCGCACCACGGTGGAGGACGTGCCGGCGCGCATCGCCGCGCTGATGGAGGAACGCAAGAAGCTCGAGCGCGACCTCTCGGATGCCCGCAAGAAGCTCGCGATGGGCGGCGGCGGTGCATCGAACGGCGCCGCCTCCGGCGTTCGCGAGGTCGGCAATGTCAAGCTGCTCGCGCGCGCGGTCGAGGGCGTCGAGACCAAGGATCTGAAGAGCCTGGTCGATGACGGCAAGAAGCAGATCGGCTCCGGCGTGGTCGCGATCGTCGGCGTCACCGAGGACGGCAAGGCCGGCATCGTGGTGGGCGTCACAGCGGACCTGACCTCGCGCTTCAATGCGGTCGAACTGGTGCGCAAGGGCTCCGAGGTGCTCGGCGGCAAGGGCGGCGGCGGCCGGCCCGACATGGCGCAGGCCGGCGGCCCCGACGGCGCCAAGGCCGATGCCGCGCTGTCGGCGATCGAGCAAGCGATGGCTGGCGCCTGATCGGCGCTGACCTCAGTCCTTGCGAAGGAAGACGTAATCGGCCGAGTAGGGCGCGCTCCTCAGCGCGCCCGCTTTGTCGCAGGCGCCGCTGAGCTCGCCGCCCGCGGTGTTGATCCGCTGCACGGTCGAGATGCCGGTGAGCACGCCTTCGCCGCGACGGGAGATCACCGCAAGCTTCAGCCAGGGAATGTCGGAGGGCGCCACACCCGGCGCTGTACCGGTGGTGCGTCCGGTGATGGCGCTGCCGTCGACATGCTCCCAGTTCGGTCCGGCATAGTGCCGTCCGATGGTTCGGCCGTCGGCGATCAGGGTCGCGATCGGTTCGCGAAACGACCAGGCGAGCTTGCCGTCGGTGACCGGCTTGCACTCATAGACTTGCAGGCCTTCGGCGTGGACTGACAGCACTGCGGTCTCGCCCGGCGCCGCCACGGCGTCGGGCAGGGTATCGGCGGCCCAGGCCGCCGATCCCGTTGCGAGCAACGAGGCGATCGTCACGGCTTTGAGTAGGGCCATGGTCACGCTCGTCGAGATCGTCCGGAAACGGCGGGCTTAGCCGGCCATCGCCTTCACGAGGTTGTCGGATACCTTGTCGAGGAATCCGGTGGTCGAGAGCCAGCGCTGGTCGGCGCCGACCAGGAGCGCGAGGTCCTTGGTCATGTAGCCCTCTTCGACGGTCGAGACGCAGACCTTCTCCAGCGTGGTCGCGAATTTGGCGAGTTCCGGATTGTTGTCGAGCTTGGCGCGGTGGGCGAGACCACGGGTCCAGGCGAAGATCGACGCGATCGAATTGGTCGAGGTCTCCTTGCCCTTCTGGTGCTCGCGGTAGTGTCGGGTCACCGTGCCGTGCGCGGCTTCGGCTTCCACCGTCTTGCCGTCCGGGGTGAGCAGCACCGAGGTCATCAGGCCGAGCGAGCCGTAGCCCTGGGCCACAGTGTCGGACTGCACGTCGCCGTCGTAGTTCTTGCAGGCCCAGACATAGCCGCCGGACCATTTCAACGCCGAGGCGACCATGTCGTCGATCAGGCGGTGCTCGTAGGTCAGGCCCTTGGCCTCGAATTCCTTCTTGAATTCGCGGTCGTAGACGTCCTGGAAGATGTCCTTGAAGCGGCCGTCATAGACCTTGAGGATGGTGTTCTTGGTCGAGAGATAGACCGGGTAGTTGCGCAGCAGGCCGTAGTTCAGCGATGCGCGGGCGAAATCGATGATGGAGTCGTCGAGATTGTACATCTCCATCGCGACGCCGGCGCCGGGCGCCTTGAACACTTCGCGCTCGATCACGGTGCCGTCCTCGCCGACGAACTTCAGCGACAGCGTGCCCTTGCCCGGGAACTTGATGTCGGTGGCGCGGTACTGGTCGCCATAGGCGTGGCGGCCGATGATGATCGGCTTGGTCCAGCCGGGAACCAGGCGCGGCACGTTCTTGCAGATGATCGGCTCGCGGAAGATCACGCCGCCGAGGATGTTGCGGATGGTGCCGTTCGGCGACTTCCACATCTGCTTCAGGCCGAACTCCTTCACCCGGGCCTCGTCGGGGGTGATGGTGGCGCATTTGACGCCGACGCCGACCTTCTTGATGGCTTCGGCGGCGTCGATGGTGACCTGGTCGTTGGTCTCATCGCGGTATTCCATGCCCAGATCGAAGTAGAGCAGTTCGACATCCAGGAACGGGTTGATCAGCTTGTCCTTGATGTACTGCCAGATGATCCGGGTCATCTCGTCGCCATCGAGCTCGACGACGGGATTGGATACCTTGATTTTTGCCATGACGGAGAGGCCCTCTTGGGAACAGCGCGCTTTTGACGGCGGGATGGTGGAATACGCCTGCGCTATAGCACCGCCCGGGGGCGGGCGGAAGCGGAGGGGGTATGCACTTTAAGCCCATCTTTTCAGCTAAAACGGGACCTGCGTGGCGGTCCCAGCGACGACGTACCAGGTCACGAACAGGCCGGCGATCAGGGCCCCCGGCAGGCTCGATCCCGTGCGCCGCCAGGTGAAGGTCGCGATCACGGCGACGATCGCCAGCAGCGGCACGAACTGGATCGCCACGATGGTCGAGAGCGGCACGAATCCGGGGTCCGGCACCGGGTTGAACAGCTTTCCTGTCAGCCAAAGCGTGCCGTATTGCAGCACCAGCAGCACGATGAACCCGAGCGTCAGCGCCAGGATGTTGGTCAGATAGAGCCCCGCGCGCGGCGCGCCCATGGTCGAGAAATTCCGGTGCAGCACGTGCAGCGCCACGACGAAAAACGCCGTGAACGGAATCAGATAGATCAGGAAGATGAGGAATTGCTTCGCGCTCATCAATTTGAGTGCGACGATCCAGAACCTGAAGTCGATCTTGAAGGCGAGGTCGGCCAGCCAGAGCGCGGCGTAACCCACCGCGACCGAGGCTACCGCGATCACGACGGATTGACCGACCAGGCCGGCCCGGCTGGCGCGCTTCGGCGCGAACCGCATCAGGGCCAGCGTGATCAGCAGGTTGATGACGGCCCAGACCAGGATCTGGTTGGTGATGCCCTGTGGCAGGAATGCGCTCGGGGTTACGAGCGTGCCGCCGAGCGCGAAGGCCGGATAATAGGTCAGCGCCGGGATGAAGGCGGACAGGATCAACGCCGTGGTCCAGCGCCGGCCTTTGGCGGCCTCATGTGGCGGCATGGTGCCGTCGGCAACCGCCGGTAGCCGCAGGCGGGAGAACATCGGCGCTTCCAGCAGCCCGTCGAACGTCCCGATGACGAGGGCAACGAAACCGATCAGGGCGATCAGCGTGCCGATCTCCTTGCGGAACCAGATCTGGTCGTCGACCGGACGCGGGGTGCCGCCCTTCAGGGTCTTGGCGAACCAGTCGAGGCTGTAGCCGATCGCCTCATGCGAGATGTGTTCGGCTGGATGGGTCATCGCGGGGGTGTAGAGCACCCGCGCCGTGCCAGCCGCCGGATCGCCATAGACCTTGCCGGGCTCGACCGCGGCCTGGGTGCCGAACAGCGCCCAGAGCTTAGGGCTCGTGGTGACGTCGCGGGCGAGCTGAACGCCCCACATCAGGTCGGGGAATTCCTCATACTGGGCGAACACCAGCGCGGTGTTGCGCGGCCATGAGGTGGTGCCCTCGGCAGCGAACGGCTTGCCGGTGGACGAGCCCTCCAGCACCATCGACTTGTAGTCGTTGGGCATCGCGGCCGCCGCGGCCAGCACGGTCCAGCCGCCCATCGAATGGCCCTCGAGCCCGATATTGTCCTTGTCGACAATTTGCAGGCTGCGGAGATAGGCCAGCCCGTCGGGGCCGCCAAACCCGTTGGCGAAGGAGGGCGGATCGCTGTAGCCATGGCCGGTCTGGTCCAGTGCCAGCACCACATAGCCGCGGCGGGCGAACTCGATGGCGAAGCCGTCCTGGGTCTCGCGCGAATTGATGTAGCCGTGGACGGCCAGGATGCCCGGCGCCGGGATCTGCGCCGTGGCATTCGGCGGGATGTAGAGCAGGGCGCTCATGGTGTTGCCCTTGGCGCCCTTGAACCTGACATCCTCGATCCGGATGCCGCCCGCGGTCTGTGTGAAATGGGCGAGCAGGCCGCCCGCCACGATCAAGACCGCGCCCAGAATTGCCAGCGTCCATCTGCCCCGCATTGTCGTCCCCCCAAGGTGCCTCGCCGTTCAACCGGCGTCTCAAGCGTGCCTTTACAGCTTCGCTTTGGTTGTGGTTGATAGCCTATCCGAAGGCCAAGCGCGCGCAAGCGGCGGCCTTCGCGCCGTGCGCCCGGGATTCCGATTGCGGATTCGCAAACGCCGCTAACCCTGTTATCTGCTTGGGGAAAATGGTCTCGCACAAAACCGGTGAAAAGCTGGTTCGGGGGACCTGTATAGATTTTGAATCAGCCGCTTCGGAAGCTGATTCAAAATCTTCAGACGTTGAATCAGAAAGTGAAGTGAGATGTCCGGCACCGACAAGACCAAGGCAGGGCACGACCTTGCCGGTCCCGTCGTCATTTTGGTCGAGCCGCAGCTTGGCGAGAACATCGGCATGGCCGCGCGCGCGATGGGCAATTTCGCGCTGACGCGGATGCGCATCGTCAATCCGCGCGACGGCTGGCCGAATGTCGCCGCGCAACGTGCGGCGGCCGGGGCCGACCACATCATCGGTTCCGTCGAACTGTTCGACACCGTCGAGCAGGCGATCGCCGACCTCACGCTGGTGTTCGCGACCACCGCCCGCGCCCATGACCAGGCCAAGCCGGTGGTCGGGCCGGAAGGCGCGGCAGCCGAGATCGTCCGCCATGTCGCATCGGGCGGCGGGGCTGGCATCCTATTCGGACGGGAGCGTTCCGGCCTGACCAATGAGGAGGTCGCGCTCGCCAACCGCATCATCACCTATCCGGTCAACCCGGGCTTCGCCTCGCTCAACCTGGCGCAGGCGGTGCTGTTGATGGGCTATGAATGGTTCAAGCTCTCGACCGCGGGCGTGTTGCCGTTCGCAATGCCGGAACGATCCGAGCCCGCTTCCCAGCACCAGATGCAGGCGTTCTTCGACAACCTGGTCGCCGAGCTCGACAAGGTCGAGTTCCTGCGGCCGGCCGAGAAGCGCGACACCATGCTGGTGAACCTGCGCAACATCTTCACGCGGATGGACCCGACCAAGCAGGACATGCACACGCTGCACGGGGTGGTGATGGCGATCGCCGAGGGGCGCAAGGGCCCGGCCAAGGGCGGGGTGCTCGACGGCGCCCAGGCGACCCGGCTGCGGGCGCTGCTTGCCGAGCAGGGCCAGGGCGGTGCCGTCGCCGACAATTCCAGCACGGTGCGCGGCCTCGCCCGGCTGCTCCGCCGCAACCCGACCGATGCCGAGCGGATCCTGTGGCAGGCGCTGACGCGGGATCGCCGCTTCGCCGGCCAGTTCAAGCGCCAGACCCCGGTCGGCCGCCACATCCCCGATTTCGTCTGCTTCGCGCACCGGATCGCGATCGAACTGGTCAATCCGGACGAGAGCGATGCCATCGTCGCCGACCGGGCCAATCGCCGCGCCTGGCTCGAGGCACGCGACTACCGCGTGGTCGACATGCAGGTCGCCGACGTCGAGCGCGACCTCGACGGCGAGCTGGCGCGGCTGGAGACTGGGCTTCAGCAGGGGCGATGAGGCTTCGCCATCGCTCGGACGAGCGTGAATATGGCAAAGCCTCTCCGCCGTCGTCCTGGCTTTCGCCAGGACGACGATGGGTTTCGCTGCGCTCTACCCATCCTACGATTTTGAGCGCGCTGCGTGACGCGACGGTGTGGCCGAAACCGAGTGCGCGTCGCGCCTCCGCTCAGAAATCGACGGTCATCGACAGCCATAGCGTCCGCGGCATGCCGCTGATCACATAGCCGGTCGGATTGCCGATCCAGTAGTGCTTGTCGAACACGTTGGTGAGTGCGGCGCGGAACGTGGTCGGACGTCCGGCGAGCTTGGTTGCGTAGCGCGCGCCGATGTCGAACGTCGTCCAGGACGGCACGCTCTGGGTGTTGTCGGCGCTGACATAGGCCCGACTGGTATAGATGGCGCGTGCCGTCGCGGTCAGGCCGGGCACGAAGGGCGTATCCCATTCGACGCCGAGATTGCCTTGCAGATCGGGTGCGCCGATGGCGTGATTGCCGTCGTAGAGATGACCTTGCGTCTCGGTCAGCCGGGCATCGAGCCACGTCACGCCGCCGAGCACGCGCACGCCCGGCGCGACCTCGCCAAAGGTGTTGAGCTCGATGCCGCGGTTCCTCTGCTGGCCGTCGAGGCTGTAGATCTTGGTGATCGGATCGATCACGCCGCTCGGTTGGCTGATCTGGAACGCTGCAAGGCTCGCACCGAAGCCTCCGAGATCGAGCTTGGTGCCGACTTCGACCTGCCGCGTTTTGAACGGCGCAAACACCGCGTTGGTATTCGCCGCGCCCGACGGCGGTGTTGGTCCAGGCGACAGGCCCTCGATGTAGTTCGCATAGAACGACAGCTGCTTGATCGGCCTGACCACAAGAGCGATCGACGGCGATGTCGCGCTCTGGTCGTAGTGCGTGGTCTCGAGGCCGCTAACCGGCGCGTAGCCGTTCGCGATCACCTGCTGCTGGCGTGCGCCGACGATGACCTGAAGCATCCCGCCCATCGTCGTCAGCGTATCGGCGACGCCGACGCTGCGCAGCCCGAGGAAGTCGGACTTGCCCTCGGGGAATGTCGACAGCGGCGCGCCGGCGTTCGCCAGCAAGGTCGGGCTGTAGATATTGGTAAGGTAGGTGCCGTAATTGGTCTGGCCGAGCCAGTCGGTGCGGTTCTGCGCGCTGCCGCTGACCACGACCTCATGGCCGACGGGACCGGTGTCGAAGCGCGCCCGCACGCCGGCCTCGCCCGAGACGGCCTCCGACTTGCCAGTCTGGAAGCGCGACGTACCCAACGCGTCGCCCGCCGTGTTGAGGATCGTCGCGCCCGGGTCTTCCCGCTTGTCGTAGCGGAATTCGTTGGCGCCGATCGCGCCGAATACGGTGACGTTGTTGCTCAAGTCGTATTCGGCGCGGGTCAGCCCGGTCAGGCTTCGCGATCGCGCGTAGTCGAACGGCTGCGCCAGGTTGATGCGCGGATCGGGCGCGCTCGGCAGCGCGATACCGGGCACCGGCGTGTAGCCGCGCTGGGCAGCTTTCATCCAGTCATCCTGGGAGATGATGTCGGCGGACCAGCGGAAACGTTCCCCGTGGTAATCGACGCCGAGCGAGCCGACGCCGTTGCGCACCGCCTGCCGGTCGATCGCGGTGTTGCCGCCGTCGAGGCCGCCGTTGAAGCGAACGCCCCATTCCTTCTGCTCGCCGTAGCGGCGGGCGAGGTCGAGTTCCGTGCCGAAGCGGCCATCCGAGATGTAGCCGGCGGTCAGGCGCGTAAGGTCCTCCGCGGCGCGCTTGGTCACGACATTCACCGTGCCACCGATGCTGCCCTGCGGCGCCATTCCGTTGAGGAAGGCGGCCGGCCCCTTCAGCAGCTCGATGCGCTCGATCGGCGCGGGATTGATTCGATAGGCAGGGACGAGGCCGTAGATCCCGTTCATTGCGATTTCGCTGTTCTCGATCCGGAAACCGCGGATCGTGAGCGCGTCATAGCGGTTGCTGCTACCGATGGCGGCGCGCACCGAAGGATCGGAGTTGGTCAGCACCTCCGCGACGCTGGTGGCCTGCTGATCGCGGATCGTCTTCTCGGTATAGCTCGTGAGGCTGTATGGCGTGTCCATATAGTCCTTGTTGCCGAGCAATCCGAGCTGGCCGCCGCGTGCAACTTGGCCGCCGATATAGGGCACCGGCAATGCGGCCTGACGCGCGCCGGCCGTCGGCACGCTCGCGGACGGAGCCGCCACGATGCTCTCTCGCCTGGCGGCAAGACGAGAAGCGGCGCCGCGTGTTGCGCGCGACGACGGCTGTCGGCGCACGGACGCCGCGCGCTTCTCAGGCGCCGATACGTTCACCGGGGGAAGCGATGAGGCCGCCGAGTTCGGCGATTGTTGCCGATTGGTCTGCTGCGCCTGCGACGATGTGGTGGTCAACAGCACGGACACGCACGCAACACCGAGTGTGCGCGGCAAATTCGAATTGTTCAGCATACGATCCCCAGAACTCAGTTCACGCGAACTGCGCCCCAGTTTGCGTGCGAGCTGGAATAAGCAGCTGAGCAAGGCTGCGACAATTAGAAGGCATCTAACGACCTGATCCGCAGCATGCGATCGAAGCGGCATCGTGAAGCGCTATGAGTTTGGAGTGCGTCGAACGCGCGTGAGCGCGAGACTCTGCACGCTGTTCCACACAGGACGTTGGCCGAGATACGAGCTGTTGCCGCGATCAATTGTCGCAGTGACGACGCGCTTGCGCACGATGCTGAGCGAGCGCAACGCGCGATCTTGTTTGCTCGGATTCGTATTTCGAGATTCGCACCGCGTGCAGCCACGACGGGACAGGTTCCGTTCGATGCAATTCTCGAATCGTTTTTCATTGAATGGAATTTGTGTGAGATCGCCACCCATCCGAAGTCGTCACGTGGTATCAGACATCCGGGTCTGGCCATTCTCGGTCGATTGGAACTGGCGCTGGTGTTGTCGATGCGCGCATTGTGGAACTATCGTCCGTATCAGCGCGCAGCCTGCATCGAAATCGGGCGGCTCGAAACCATCAGGCCGATCTCCCAGGCGGCGCATTTTCATTCCGAAGTCCAGGTCGCGGCCGTCAGCCACGGATCGCGTGTGTACCGGACGCCGCTTGGCGAATTTTGTGGCTCTGCCGGTGACATCGTGATCATCCCGGCTGGCCTGCCGCATGCCTCCCACGGCGACGTGGCGGCGGTCGTGACGCATCTCTACGTGCCAGCCGACCATCCGGCCGCGCATGGCGTGGTGGTCCCGCAGATCATCCGCGGCATGCGCGCGCAGTCGCCGAGTGAGATCATCGACGCCGTCGGATCGGCGCGCAGGGGCGGGGACCGCGGCGGGCGGAGTGCGGCGGCGCTCGTCTTGTCGCAGCAGGTCCTGGACCAGGAGCTCGCTGTCGGCGCGATGGCCAAGCAACTCGGTTACTCGACCGACGGCTTCATCAGGGCTTTCAGGCGGCGGTTCGGCATGACGCCTGCCGCCTATCGCGTCGCGCAGCGGCTGGCGAGTGCTCGCGCCGAACTCAAGCAGGGCAGCGCCGTCGCCGATGTCGCCTATGCGGCTGGTTTCGCAGATCAGAGCCATTTCGGCCGGCTGTTCCGCAGGGCCTATGGCGCCACGCCGGCCGCCTACCGGTCGGCCTTCGTGCGGACGTAGCACGGTCGATTTCGTTCCAGACAGGATACGAGCCGCGCGCCTAGCGTGATGTCATGACATCGGCTCCAATTCGTCCAGGCGCGCCATGAACGTTCTTGCTCCACTCCTGGTCCTTGCCGCCGGCTGTAGCGTCGGCTTCCAGCAACTCTTGAACGCGAATCTCGGGAGGAGTTTGCAGTCGGCCTGGTGGTCGGCCTTTGTCAGCTATCTCGGCGGAACGATCGCGCTGGCGGCCGTGCTCGTGATCTTGCGTGAGCCGTTGTTCAGCTCGGCATCCGCGGCCCGCGTACCCTTGATCGCATGGACCGGCGGCTTGTTCGGCGCGGCCTTCATCGCCACCAGCGTGTTCATGATCCCGCGTCTCGGCGTTGCCACCGTCGTGACCCTGGTGGTCGTCGGCCAGTTGCTCTGCTCGCTGGCCTTCGACCATTTCGGCGTGCTCGGCACACCGCAGCATCCTGCGACGCTGCTGCGGTTGCTCGGTGCCGCATGCCTGATCGCCGGCGCCGCGCTGGTCCGCGCATAGCGCAGCGACCAGCGCGGGCGCGATCAGGCTTTCGATATGCCGCCGTCGATCACCGGCCCGAGGATCTCGTAGCGCTCGCCGTTGAAGCGCACCAGTTGCAGCTGTTCGAGCGGGTAGTAGTCGGTCGGCGAGGTGTTGACCTTGATACCCGACAGCAGCAGATCGGATTCGACATCCCTGAGGTTCGCTGCCTGCCTGATGATGCTATCGGACGAGACGTCGTCACCGCACTGCCTGAGCACCTGAACCATGACCTGGCTGACCACATAGGCGATCGCCGCATAGATATCGTTCTTGGCGGCTGCCGGATCGTATTTGTCGAGGAAGGCCCGCCATTTCACCACGGCGGGGTCGCTGTCCCAGGCCGCGTCGACCGGGTCCTTCATATAGGCGCTCGAGATGATGCCCTTGGAGATGTCGAAGCCGGCGGCCTTCAGCGTCGAGCCGGCGGAGGAGGCGTTGTTGCCGATGTAATGCGTCGGCTGCCAGTTCAACTCGGCGACCTTCTTGATGCCCTGCGCTGCGAATTTCGGCGTGGTCATGCTCATGAACACGTTGGCGCCGGCGGATTTGCAGCGCACCACCTGGCTGTCGATGGTCGGATCCGACGTCTCGTAGGACAGCTCCGCCACGATCGACGATGTCTTGGCGCCGAGCCCGTCCTTGAAGCCCTTGAGGACGTCGCGGCCGAAATCGTCGTTCTGATAGATGATGCCGATCTTGGCATCGGGCTGGGTTGCGAGCACGTGTTGCGCGAAGGTCCGGCCCTCGATCTGGTAGCAGGGCATGAAGCCCATGGTGTACGGGAAATTCTTGTGGTCGCCGAACTTGGTGGCGCCCGAGGCGATGAACAGGTGCGGCACCTTCTTCTGGTTCATGTATTTCATGATCGCCGCGTTGGTCGGCGCGCCGAGCGGCGAGAACAGCACGTCGATCTCGTCGCTCTCGACCAGCTTGCGCGCCTGTTCCACGGTCTTGGCCGGGCTGTAGGCGTCGTCATAGGTGATGTACTTGATCATGCGGCCGTTGATGCCGCCTTGCTCGTTGATCATCTTGAAATAGCCGCCGGGCGTGCGGCCGATCGACGAATAGACCGCGGCCGGTCCCGAATAGGCATCGATGTTGCCGATGACGATCTCGGTCTTGCCCTTGGCAATGGCGGGCCTGCCGAGCAGCAGCGTGGCCGACGCGGCGGCGGCGCCCTTGATGAGATGACGGCGGGTTGGCTGGATCGGACGAGACCTTGTCATTGCATTCCTCCGCTTCTTCTTGTTGGCGGTTTGGCAGCCTCTGACGGGCGTGTCGGCTCAGCATTCCACAGTGCTCAAACCGGATCAAACCAGTCTATGGGCGCTGTGCGAAGGAACTTGTGTGGAGGCGCTAGGATTCCGAATATTGGACGGTGCCGGTCTGGCGCGGCGCGGCGGATCGGATGATCCACGCCGCGCCGCATCCCGCAGCCGATCAGGCCGGCAGGGCCCGGCTCGCCGCGCGATCGTGCGCACCGGGCCGGGGCAGCGGAAACACCCGGTCGTAGGCGATGTTGAAGACGAACGCGTAGACCAGATAGAACGCGACGATCGAGATATCCATCATCAGCGCGGCCCACAGCGAGACGCCCAGATACCAGGCGACGAACGGGATCAGCAGCACGATCAGGCCGGCCTCGAACAGCATCGCGTGCGCGACGCGGATCGGCATCGTCTTGGCGACACGGCCGGTGAAACGGACCAGCGCGTGGTCGAAGCCGAGATTGAACAGCAAGTTCCAGATCGTCGCCACGGTCGCCGAGACGACGCCGATGACGCCCATATGGGCGACCGGCTGATTGAACAGCCAGGCGGCCGCCGGCGTGAAGATGGCGATACCGATCAGTTCGAACAGGACTGCGTGCCTGATCCGGTCGGAGAAGGAACGCATAGACATTTGAAAACCCTTTCTTGTCGTTGTGACCGGATTTCTATCTGATATTATGGGATTACAAAGTTAGGTAGTATCTGGAAAAGAGATAGATGTCCGTGTCCATGGACCAGCTCGAATCCTTCGTGGCCGCGGCCGAGCAGGGCTCGTTCTCCGGCGCGGCGAGGCTTTTGAAGAAGGCGCAATCGGCCGTCAGCACGCATGTGGCGAACCTCGAGACCGACCTCGGCATTGCGCTGTTCGACCGGGCCGGGCGCAACCCGGTGCTGACCGAAGCGGGGGCGCGACTGTTGCCGGAAGCAAAGCTGATCCTCGATCGGCGCGAGCACCTGATCGGTGTTGCCAGCAGCTTCGAGGCGCATGTCGAGAAGCGCCTCGTGGTCGCAATCGACGAGCTTTATCCGGAGAGCGCGGTCGGCGAGCTGTTCGCGGAATTCGCCAGGCACTTTCCGCATGTCGAACTGGAGCTGCTGTTTCCGATCATGGAGGACGTCAGCCGGCTCGTGCTCGACGGCAAGGCCGATGTCGGCGTGATGTGGCGGCAGGAGAGCCTGCCGTCCGAGCTCGGCTTCAAGACCATCGGTTGGGTGCCGCTGCAATTGGTCTGCGGCAAGACCCATCCGTTGGCGCAAGGACGGGTGGATTGGGAGGAGCTGAAGCGGCATCGCCAGATCATGGTGACGGTACGCAACGAGGGCACCGAGCGGCATCGGCTGCGGGTCGCGGCCGAGGTGTGGTGGGTCGAGAGCCATTGGGTGATCCTGCAGATCCTCAAGCAGGGCGTCGGCTGGGCGCTGATCCCGGCGCACATCATGGCGAGCTCGCCGATCGCCGAGGAGCTCGCAATCCCCGAACTGGAATTCGACGAGGGGGCGCATCCGGTGGCGCTCGAAGTGGTCTGGCACAAGCAGCGGCCGGCCGGGCCGGCGGCGAAATGGTTGCGCCGCCGTTTTGCCACGCGGCCGGCGATGCTCCGGCTGTAACGGGACGCACGCGCCGCCGCGCATCGCATGGCAGCTGACAGCGCGACCGTGATGTGTTGCGATGCCCGCCGTACGGACTGACAGGGTGGAGACGATGGCGAAGCAATTGCAAGGCAAGGTCGCGGCGGTGACCGGCGCGGCGTCGGGCATCGGATTGGCGAGCGCGGAGGTGATGCTGGCGGCCGGCGCGCGGGTGGTGATGGTCGACCGCGACGCCGCAGCGCTCGAGGCGCTCGCCAATAGGCATGGCGAGGCCGTGATCCCGCTGGTCATCGACCTGCTCGATCCCACCGCCTGCGCAACGCTGTTGCCGCAGGTGCTCGCGAAGGCCGGCCAGCTCGACATCCTGCATGCCAATGCCGGCATTTATGTCGGCGGCGACCTCGTCGATGCCGATACCGGCGCGATCGACCGGATGCTGAACCTCAACGTCAACGTCGTGATGAAGAACGTCCACGACGTGCTGCCGCACATGATCGCGCGGGGGACCGGCGACATCATCGTCACCAGCTCGCTCGCCGCGCATTTCCCGACGCCGTGGGAGCCGGTCTATGCGTCGTCGAAATGGGCGATCAACTGCTTCGTGCAGACGGTGCGGCGCCAGGTGTTCAAGCACGGCATCCGCGTCGGCGCGATCTCGCCTGGGCCGGTGATCAGCGCGCTGCTCGCCGACTGGCCGGCGGAGAAGCTCGCGGAAGCCAAGGCGTCGGGCAGCCTGCTGGAAGCCAGCGAAGTCGCCGAGGTCGTGCTGTTCATGCTGACCCGGCCGCGCGGCATGACCATCCGCGACGTCGTGATGCTGCCGACGAATTTCGATCTGTAGGGCATGATCCGGAAAAATGCGAAGCGGTGGTCAGGCGGCGCCGCGATCGGCGGCGGGTGCCGGACTGCGCTGCGTGAGGCGGCGCAACGCGGCGACGTTGGTCGCGACGGTGGCCATCCGACAGCGCGCCTTGCCCTCGGATTTCGCTTCGTACAGCGCGGCGTCGGCGGCTGCCAGCAGCTGCTCGGCCTCGGTGCCGTGCTCCGGCGACACCGCGATGCCGACGCTGACGCCGACCTGGGCCGAGATACCGCCAGCGAGCTGATAGGGCATGGTAACGGTCTGGATGATGCGCTGACCGACCGTGAGCGCCTGGTCCGCCGTGACGCCGTTGACCAGCACGACGAATTCGTCGCCACCGAGCCGCGCGATCACCGCGGTCTCGGGCAGCGCGCGCCGCAGCCGCTCCGCGGTCAGCATCAGCACCTGGTCGCCGGCGGCGTGGCCATAGGTGTCGTTGACCGGCTTGAAATTGTCGAGATCGAAGAACAACAACGCGAACGGCTTCGCCACGCCGGCGGATGCCGTCAGCTTGGCGTTCAGTGCGGCGACGAAGCCGGCGCGATTGCGCAGGCCGGTCAGCGTGTCGTGATGGGCGAGATGGCCGTTCTCACGCTCGGCGCGCATGGTGGCGACCAGCATCTTGTTGAGGCGGAAGGCCGCGACCGTCATCGCCGTGAGATACAGCGGCACCTGCATGAAGACGATGAACAGCAGCGGCTCGCCGGCGAGGGCTGCGCCCGGGACGATCGGGCCGAGGCTGAGCAGGATCATGGTGCCGGCGAGGCGAGGGGCGCTAAAATTGCGGAAGCAGATGCCGCCGACCATGGCCGCCGCCGACAGCGAGGCCAGCATCGCGACCACCCAGTCGCCGCTGGCGAGGCTGATCAGGATACCGAAGCCGACGCTTGCGCTCCACGCGACCGCGAGCACGAGGTGCAGGTCGGTCGGCGTCGGCCGCCGTTCGCGCGCCGCGCGATGCGCAATGACAAGCACCGTCAGGCGCGACAGGCAGATCACGATTTCGAGCGCAAGCCAGGTAATGAACGGCGCGGTCGGCTCGTGCGTCGCGATCACAGCCGCGACCGCGACCGTGTTGACTGCGCCGGCGGCGAACACCGGCAGCGAGCCGTAGAGATCCGCGATCAGCGCCTGGCGGATGTCGTCGGGCACGCCCGGCCCGGCATCGGCAAGCCAGCGCGTCACGCCCCAGCGCGGCTGGCTGTATTGTCCTGCTTCGGACTGCATTGTTCTTGCCCCGTATTTTCACGTGGCAACTGACCCCAGCGGGGCTAACAGGTCTTTAAGGACGACGCCGATCACACGGCGTGCTTGACGAGAAGTAAACCGCGCGGATGCGCCAAATTGGCGCGCCCTTGCATCGCTGCGCGGCGTCAATGCCGTGGCCGTGCCGGCGGGATGCAGTATGGTCCGATGCCGATGTCGCGACGACGGCTGATCGCGCAAATCCGGTGTCTGTGACAATCGCGGGAACAATCAAGATGACCGAGCATGCCATCGTCACCGCGACCGCCGAGCCGCGCACCCAGCACAGCCTCGCCGGTGACCTGCGGCTGCTCGGCGTGATGCCGGGCGATACGCTGCTGGTGCATTGCGCGATGAGCGCGCTCGGCTGGGTCGCGGGCGGCGCGGAGGCGGTGGTGCGCGCCTTGCTCGACGCGGTCACCGACACCGGCACGCTGGTGATGCCCGCGCAGTCCTCGCAGCTCAGCGATCCCGCGAACTGGCGGGCGCCGGCCGTTCCGCAAAACTGGGTCGAGATCATCCGGGCAAGCCAGCCGCCGTTCGATCCGCGCACCACGCCGACCCGCGACATGGGCGCCGTCGCCGAATTGTTCCGGAGCTGGCCGGGTGCGCGGCGCAGCCTGCATCCATCCTGCTCCTTCGCGGCTCTCGGTCCCGATGCGGAGCGGATCACGGCGCGGCAGTCGCTCGGCGAGCCGTTCGGTGACGATGGACCGCTGGGAGTTCTCCACCGATCGGCCGCGCGCATTCTGCTGCTCGGAGCCGGCTTCGACGCCTGCACGGCGCTGCATTTGTCCGAGCTGAAGGCCTGGCCGGCACTGCCGAGGATCGCGGAAGGCTCCGCCATGACGGTCGACGGGCAGCGGCGCTGGGTTCGCTTCGAGGTCGCGGCCGGTTACCCCGATGACTTTCCGGAGATCGGCCAGGCACTGCTCCGGCAAGGGCTGGTCCGCGCTGGGCGCGTCGGATCGGCGACCTGCCATTTGATGTCGATGCCTGACATCGTCGATGCCGCCGCTGGTCTCATGGTGGAGCAGGGCGCGCCGTTCGGATGATGGCCAGAGAGATCACGGCGCGGTCATTCTGCTGTCACCTCGGTCGACTGTGATGGCGACGAAACGCCGCAACAGCGAGCAGGGGCATCCGTGGCCACTCTTGAGATCATCGCGACCTGGATCGGGATCGCCGCCTGCATCCTGCAATCGGCATTGTTCGCCGGCCTCAATCTCGCGGTTTTCAGCCTCAGCCTGCTGCGGCTTCAGATCGAGGCGGACAGCGGCAACGCCAATGCCGCGCGCGTGCTCGAGCTTCGCCGGAGCTCGAACCAGATCCTGGCGACGATCATCTGGGGCAATGTCACCACCAACGTGCTGCTGACGCTGCTGTCGGATTCGGTGCTCGCCGGCGTCGGCGCGTTCCTGTTCTCGGCCTTCGCCATCACCTTGCTCGGCGAGATCTTCCCGCAGGCCTACTTCTCGCGCAACGCGCTGGCGATGACCGCGCGGTTTCTGCCGTTCCTGAACTTCTATCGCGTCGTGCTGTTTCCACTGGCGAAGCCGACGGCGATGGTGCTCGACTGGTGGCTCGGCTCGGAAGGCATCACCTATCTGCGCGAGCAGGACATCCGGCAGATGATCGCCCGCCACGTCGTTGACGGCGGTGACATCAGCAAGGTGGAGGCGGTCGGTGCGCAGAACTTCCTCGACCTCGACGACATCTCGGTCTGCGACGAGGGCGAAGTGATCGATCCCGCCAGCATCCTGAGCCTGCCGCTTGCCAATCAGCGCTGCGTGCTGCCGAGATTCGACCGCGTCCCCGACGATCCGTTCCTGCGCCGGATCGATGCGTCGGGGATGAAGTGGGTGATCGTGACCGATCTCTCCGGCGAGCCGGTGTTCGTGCTCGATGCCCATCACTTCCTGCGCGATGCGCTGTTCAACCAGCTCGAGAGCGATCCGACCGCCTATTGGCACCGGCCGATCATCGTGCGCGACAGCAAGGCGCGGCTCGGCGACGTCATCGGGCTGATGAAGGTGGTGCCGGAAACGCCCGGCGATGACGTCATCGAGCACGATTTGATCCTGGTGTGGAGCGGGCAGAAGCGCATCATCACCGGCTCCGACCTGCTCGGGCGCCTGCTGCGCGGCATCGCGACCGTGGAGAAGCGGTCGGCGGCCTAGACCGCGACGAGCTGCTCGGCCGCGCGCTTCGCCTTCTTCACCTTCGCCGGCGCGAACAAATTGCCGGCGGCAAGGCCCGCGGTGTCGGCGACAGCGGGATCGCATGACACCATGGCGGCGACGATCGCGCCGTCGATCAACAGCGCGAGCTGATGCGCCAGCACGGCGGGCTCGGTGGCGCCCATCTCGGCGGCGAGCTTCTCGATATGCGCCAGCACCACCTTCTTGTGCTTCAGCGCGATGTTGCGGAACTGTTTGGCGTCCTTGTCGTGCTCGGCGACCGCGTTGATGAACGGGCAGCCGTAGAAGCGCTCCTCGGCGAACCAAATCTTCAAGGCAGGGAAGATCCGCGACAGCTTGGTCTGCGGATCGCCGCCGCCGGCCTCGATCGCGCCGATGAACCATTCGCGCCACTGCCGGCCTTCGCTCTCCAGCACGGCATGCACGAGGTTGGTCTTCGAGCCGAACAATTTATAGAGCGTGGTCTTGGCGGTTCCCGCCTCGTCGATGATCGCATCGATGCCGGTGGCGTTGATGCCGTTCTTGCAGAACAGCCGGGTCGCCGCATTGAGCAGGCGCCCGCGCGCGGATTCGTCGTCGCCGGCGGCGAAGGCCGCGGCAGGTTTTTTCTTCGCAAGCGATTTGGCCATGCGCGGCAGTAAATCGGAGCGCGGCGAAATCATCAAGTCGCATCTTATTGCGCGGTCCATGCGCTGAAAATAATCGCCAGCCCGCGGCATTTGCTTGGCGATTGAGCACCAACCCCCTGATCAATCAGCGGGCAGCGTCGCCTAAGCGCCTGCGGGATTTCGCCTTTTGATCTGGGCTGGATCTGGCATGCTTCGTGCAGGAAACAGACCGTTCGGTATCCTGACCATTTCCATCGCTCCCAGGGAGAAAACTGATGACCGCTGTCGCCCAGAAAACCGCTCTGACCGGCTGCCTCGCGCCGATCGACAAAGGCGGGCTCGAGCAGCTGATTGCCAACGGCAAGGCCAACCCGAAGGTGATCAAGACCTTGAAGTGCAAGACGGTGGCCGAGGGCAAGTTCCGGCACGCCAACTACATCCGCAACCTCGCGCCCTATATCGTCGACGAGCCGCCCGGGCTGCTCGGCGACGACACCGCGCCCAATCCGTCCGAAGCCTCGCTCGCCGCGCTCGGCTCCTGTCTCGCGGTCGGCCTGCATGCCAACGCCGTGCATCGCGGCTGGACCGTCAACAAGCTTGAGCTCGAGCTCGAGGGCGACCTCAACATCACCGCGGTGTGGGGCACCGGCGACGTCAGCGAGAAGCCGGTCGGCTTCACCGACGTCCGCGTCAAGGTCGACATGGAATGCGAGGGCGTGCCGCAGCACGAGATCGATGCGCTGGTGGCGCATGTGAAGAAGTGGTCGCCGGTCGCCAACACCTTCACCCGACCCGTCAATCTCGAGGTCAGCGCTTAGGCGCGCGACCGGCAATTCAAGGTGCGGAGACCATCCATGGGTTCACTGGCTTTATCGCGGGTCGCAGCTCAAGATCCCGCACCGACCATTGCGGACGAGGTTGCGCGCCTCGCCCGTCACGAGCTGGCACCGCTTGCATCTGCAATCGATGCCGGCTCCGTCTACCCGGCCGAATTCCTGCGTCGCGTCGGCGGCGTGGGCGCCTGGAGCAGCCACGTGCCGCAGGAAGGGCCAGCCGATTTGCGCTGCGCGATCCAGGCGATGGCCGCGATCGGCGAGGTCTGCGGCGCCACCGCCTTCATGGCCTGGTGCCAGAACACGCTGGTCTGGTACGCCGCGAACTCCACCAACATGAAGCTCGCCGCGCGGTTCGGCGATGGCTTCTCCAGCGGGCGGGTGCTCGGCGGCACCGGGCTGTCCAACCCGATGAAGAGCTTCTTCGGCATCGAACGGCTGAAGCTCAAGGGACGCAAGGTCGATGGCGGCTACATCGTGCGCGGCGCGCTGCCCTGGGTGTCGAATCTCGGCCCCGACCATTACTTTGGCACCATCTTCGAGCGCGAGGACGAGGACGGTCAGAGCAAGCCCGGCGGCACCGTGATGTTTCTCGCGGACTGCTCGGATCCCGCGATCACGCTGACGCCGTGCAAACCGTTCCTCGCGATGGACGGCACCGGCACCTACGGCGTCCAGTTCCGCGACGCCTTCGTGCCGGACGAACTGGTTCTGGCCGACCCCGCCGCAGCCTTCGTCAAGAAGATCCGCGCCGGCTTCATCCTGCTACAGGCCGGCATGGGCCTCGGACTGATGAAGGACTGCATCAACATCATGGACGAGGTCCACGCGCCGCTCGGCCACGTCAACCGCTATCTGCCGCAGCAGCCGCTGCAATTCCGCGAACTCTACGCCGAGTTCGAGAAGGAGACGATGATGCTGGCGCGCGATCCCTACAATGAAGACGACAGCTACTGGCGCCGCGTGGTCGCGCTCCGCCTGCGCATCGGGGACGCCAGCGTCGCGGTCGCGAATGCCGCGATGCTTCATTGCGGAGCGCGCGGCTACCTGATGAGCCACCGCGCCCAGCGCCGGCTGCGCGAAGCCTATTTCGTCGCCATCGTCACGCCCGCCACCAAGCAACTGCGCAAGATGCTGGCGGACGGCTGAAGCATGATCCGGAAAAGTGCGGACCGGCGCTGAGATGATGCGCAAACAAGTTCGGGACCACCAAGACTAGCAACCACGCAACAGGAGAGGCTGCCATGACGGACGTTCTGATCACCGCCGGCGAACTTGCCGAGCTCGTCAAGAAAGAACCGTGTGTCATCATCGACACCCGGAATCCGGATGCCTATGCCGCGGGCCACCTGCCGGGCGCCGTCAACGTGCATGACGTCTTCACGTTCCTTGCGACCTCGACGCCGGAAGGCATCCATGAGCTGAAGACCAAGTTCGCCGATGCGTTCGGCGCCGCGGGTCTCTCCGGCAAGGAGACCGCCGTGATCTACGAGCAATCGATGAATTCCGGCTTCGGCCAGTCCTGCCGCGGCTATTATCTGCTGACCATGCTGGGCTATCCCAAGATCAAGGTGCTGCATGGCGGCTTCGATGCCTGGAAGGCGGTGGATCTGCCAGTCACCACCGACGTCACGGTGCCGGTGAAGGCGGCGTTCGCGATCGTGCCGGAGGCCGGCGACATCATGATCGACGCCAAGGCGATGCTGGCGGCGCTCGACAAACCGGGCGTCGCGATCCTCGACGTACGCGACGTCGATGAGTGGATCGGCGAAAGCTCGTCTCCGTATGGGAAGGATTTCTGCCCGCGCAAAGGCCGCATCCCGGGCGCGGTGTGGCTCGAATGGTACCGCATGATGAAGCCGACCGGCGAGGGTCCGCGCTTCAAGTCGAAGGACGAGATCCTCGCCGAATGCGCCACCGTCGGCATCTCACAGACCACGCCGGTCTATCTCTACTGCTTCAAGGGTGCGCGCGCCTCCAACACCTTCCTCGCGCTGAAGAACGCCGGCGTGAAGGACGTGCGGATGTACTTCGGCTCCTGGAACGAGTGGTCGCGCGACCCGGCGCTGCCGATCGACGAAGGCTTGCCGACCGCGGCCGTCGTGACCGGCAAGGCGGCATAGAACCTGCATGTTTGTCGGTGTCCGGCGGCGCAAAACGCGGCCGGACACCGATCAATGAACCGGATCGCGGAGCTCTCTGCGTTTCGGTGCGACAATGGGGCGCAGCATGTCTACTTTCGATGATCCCTTCGACGCCGACCACGCGCTGACGCGATCGGGCTGCGCCTGCGGGCTGCATCGCTCGGCCGCCGAGCACGATCACGCAGCGCGCACGCTGCGCTGCGAGCCTGTCGAGAGTGAAGAGAAACGCTATGAGGGCATCGTCGCCTCCGCGGTGGTGCGGGCGATGTTTCCGCAAGACGTTGCGCGCCGCGCCTTCCTGAAATCGGTTGGGGCCGCGACCGCGCTCGCCGCGCTGTCGCAATTCTTCCCGCTCAAGACCGCGACCGAAGCATTCGCCGACGCGGGCCCGCCGGAGAAGAAGGACCTCAAGGTCGGCTTCATCCCGATCACTTGCGCGACCCCGATCATCATGGCGGCGCCGCTCGGCTTCTATGCCAAGCAAGGACTGAACGTCGAGGTGGTGAAGACCGCCGGCTGGGCCGTGATCCGCGACAAGACCATCAACAGGGAATACGACGCCGCCCACATGCTGGCGCCGATGCCGATCGCGATCTCGCTTGGCTTGGGGGCCAATGCCATCCCGTTCACGGTGCCCGCGATCGAGAACATCAACGGGCAGGGCATCACGCTGGCGATGAAGCACAAGGATCGGCGTGACCCCAAGGATTGGAAGGGCATGAAGTTCGCCATCCCGTTCGACTATTCGATGCACAATTACCTGCTGCGCTATTATCTCGCCGAGCACGGGCTCGATCCGGATACCGACGTGCAACTCCGCTCGGTGCCACCGCCGGAGATGGTCGCCAATCTGCGTGCCGACAATATCGATGGCTTCCTTGCGCCGGACAATATCTGCCAGCGTGCGATCTATGACGGCGCCGGCTTCCTGCACATCCTGTCGAAGGAGATCTGGGACGGCCATCCCTGTTGCAGCTTCGCCGCGAGCCGCGAGTTCATCACGACTGCGCCGAATTCCTTTGCGGCGCTGACCCGCGCCATCGTCGACGCCACCGGCTATGCCGCGAAGGCCGAAAACCGCAAGCAGATCGCGGAAGCGATTGCGCCGGCCAACTACATCAACGCACCGGTCACGGTGCTGGAGCAGGTCCTGACCGGCACCTATGCCGACGGCCTCGGCGGAGTGAAGACCGATCCGAAGCGGGTCGATTTCGATCCATTCCCCTGGCAGTCCTTCGCTGTGTGGATGCTGACCCAGATGAAGCGGTGGGGCCAGATCAAGGGTGATGTCGATTACAAGGCGGTCGCCGAACAGGTCTATCTCGCCACCGACACCAAGAAAGTGATGGCCGAGATGGGGCTGACCCCGCCTGCAAGTGCCTACAAATCATTCTCGGTGATGGGCAAGAGTTTCGATCCGGCGGCACCCGATGATTACCTCGCCAGCTTCAAGATCAGGAAATCGTCGTGAGGCGAGGGGTTATTTCCTTATCGTTATCCCGGCGAAGGCCGGGACCCATAACCACGACTGTCGGTGTTCGTGCACAGTGTCTCCCCGCGTGCCTCACCGAAGGGCCGCGCGTATGGGTCCCGGCCTTCGCCGGGACGACGGGTTGAGGGGGCTTAATGCATGACGCTGTCCCTCCGCCTTCGCGCCGCGATCGTCTCCTTCCTGCTGCTCGCGACCTTCCTCGCCGCCTGGCATCTCGCCACCCGCGGCTCCGGCGCGGCGGCAAACATGAGTCCGGAATACGCCAAGCTGATGGGGCTGACCGCGACCCAGGGCAAATCCGCGATGCCGGGTCCGCTCGATGTCGGGGCCAAGCTGTGGGAGCACCTGAAGCGGCCGTTCTATGACAACGGGCCGAACGACAAGGGCCTCGGCATCCAGCTTGGTTACTCGATCGGGCGCGTTGGGCTCGGCTATCTGATCGCGGTCTTGGTCGCGATCCCGCTCGGCTTCATGATCGGGATGTCGCCCCTGATCAGCAGGGCGCTCGATCCGTTCATCCAGGTGCTGAAGCCGATCTCGCCGCTGGCCTGGATGCCGCTGGCGCTCTACACCATCAAGGATTCCTCGATCTCGGCGATCTTCGTGATCTTCATCTGCTCGGTGTGGCCGATGCTGCTCAACACCGCGTTCGGCGTTGCCGGCGTGCGCAAGGAGTGGATCAACGTCGCACGTACGCTCGAGGTCGGCACCATCAGGCGTGCCTTCACCGTGATCCTGCCGGCGGCAGCGCCGACCATCCTGACGGGGATGCGGATCTCGATCGGGATTGCCTGGCTCGTGATCGTCGCTGCCGAGATGCTCGTCGGCGGCACCGGCATCGGCTACTTCGTCTGGAACGAGTGGAACAATCTGTCGATCACCAATGTGATCATCGCGATCCTGCTGATCGGCCTCGTCGGCATGCTGCTCGACCAGGTTCTGGCGCGGTTCACGCGCATGGTGACGTTTCCGGAGTAGCGATGACCGACAAGTTCATTTCCATCGAGGGCATCGCGCGGCGCTATCCCGCCGCGGGCGGTGGCACCACGGCGGTGTTCGAGGATTTCTGGCTGTCGATGGCGCGCGGCGAATTCGGTTGCGTGATCGGCCATTCCGGCTGCGGCAAGACCACGGTGCTCAACATCCTCGCCGGCCTCGACGAGCCGAGCGAAGGCACGGTCATCGTCGACGGCCAGGGCATCGAGGGCACCAGCCTCGACCGCGCCGTGATCTTCCAGAGCCATGCGCTGCTGCCGTGGCGCACAGTGCTCGGCAATGTCGCCTACGCTGTGGGCTCGAAATGGCGCAAATGGGAGCGCGCCCGGGTCAAGGCCCACGCGCAGAAGTTCATCGACCTCGTCGGGCTCTCCGGCTCCGAGCACAAGCATCCGTCCGAACTGTCCGGCGGCATGAAGCAGCGCGTCGGCATCGCGCGGGCGCTGTCGATCACGCCGAAGATCATGCTGATGGACGAGCCGTTCTCGGCGCTCGACGCGCTGACCCGCGGCACGTTGCAGGACGAGGTACGGCGGATCTGCCTGGAGACCGGGCAGACCACCTTCATGATCACCCATGACGTCGACGAGGCGATCTTCCTCGCCGACAAGATTTTCCTGATGACCAACGGCCCCGGGGCGGTGCTGGCCGAGATCGTTGAAAATCCGCTGCCCAGGGAGCGCGGCCGGATCGATCTGCATCGCCATCCCTATTACTATGCGCTGCGCAACCATATCGTCGATTTCCTGGTCAGCCGCAGCAAGAGCTTTGCGGCCGAGGTGACCGGCCACGACCCGCGCCACGTGCCGACGGTGCGGCCCGGCCTCGGCGAGCCGGTGATCGTCTCGCCGCCGCGCGTCGTCGAACCCAATCCCGCGCAAAGTGTTGCGCGCTGAAGCCTGAGGAGGAGACCTGATGAAACGCGAAGACCTCACCGAGAAGCTGCTCGACATCAAGCGCGAGAAGGGTTGGACCTGGAAATATATCTGCGAGAAGATCGGCGGCTATTCCGAGGTGCTGATCACGGGCGCGATCCTTGGCCAGATGAAGCTGACCAAGCCGCAGGCGGCCAATGCCGGCGAATTGTTCGGGCTGTCGAAGGCCGAGATCGCGATGCTCAACGAGACCCCGATGCGCGGCAGCGGCACACCGATGCCGCCCACCGATCCGCTGATCTATCGCTTCTACGAGATGGTGATGGTGAACGGCCCGGCATGGAAGGCGCTGATCGAGGAGGAGTTCGGCGACGGCATCATGTCGGCGATCGACTTCGACATGGCGATGGAGCGTGTCGCCAATCCGAAGGGCGATCGGGTCAAGATCACCATGTCCGGCAAATTCCTGCCGTACAAATACTACGGCGCTAGCGGCAACGTGCCGGAATACGGCTTCAAGGAAGGGTGAGATAACGAACGGCGAGAAGCGAGTGGAATCGGTTTCACTCGCTACTCGCCGTTCGCGTCGATTGAGGCCGCGCGCTCATCGGGCGCGCGGTACGAGATCACAGAATCGCGCGCGGCGCGTAGCTGGCAGCTTCCGGCTTGGCCTTGGCCAGGACATCGACCTGCTCGGCGAAGAAATCGACCTGGGCGCCGGCGTCGCCGGAATTGGCGCGACCCTGTTCCAGCACCAGCTGCAATTCGGCCTCGCTGAGGCCGAGACGCTGATCGGCGGAGAGGCGGTGCAGCAGGTCGTTCTGCACGATCTTGCCAGTGCGCAGGTCGCCGATCGCGGCGACGGCATGCTCCTTGATCGCCTCATGCGCGCCTTCGCGGCCGGCACCCTTCTTCACCGCTTCCATCATCACCGTGGTGGTGAGCAGGAAGGGCAGATAGCGGTTGAGCTCGGTCGCGACCACGGCCTCGAACACTTCCATCTGGTCGAGCACGGTGAGCAGGGTTTCGAGCAGGCCATCCATGGCGAGGAAGGCATCCGGCAGCATCACGCGGCGGACCACCGAGCAGGAGACGTCGCCCTCGTTCCACTGATCGCCGGCGAGGCCGGCGGCCATCGCGAGATAGCCCTTCAGGATCACGTGCAGGCCGTTGATGCGCTCGCAGGAGCGGCTGTTCATCTTGTGCGGCATCGCCGAGGAGCCGACCTGGCCCTTGGCAAAACCTTCGCTTGCGAGTTCATGACCGGCCATCAGGCGGATGGTCTTGGCGAAGTTGCCGGGACCACTGGCGAGCTCGGTGATGATGCTGACCGCGCGGAAGTCGAGGCTGCGCGGATAGACCTGGCCGACGGCATCGAGCGCCTTCGGCAGGCCGAGATGCACGAGGATGTTCTGCTCGAGCGCGCGCGCCTTGCCGGCGTCGCCATTGAACAGGGTGATCTGATCGAGCCGGGTGCCGACCGCGCCCTTCAGGCCGCGCGCCGGATAGGTTTGCAGCACGTTGACCAGGCCCTGATGCGCCAGCAGCATCTCCTCGCCGAACATCGCGATGCGCTTGCCGAGCGTCGTGACCTGCGCGGCGACGTTGTGGGTGCGCGCGGTGAACGGGATGTCGCGCAATTGCTGCGCGCGCCTGGCGAACCGGACCAGTGCGGCGATACTCTTGGTCTCGACCAGCTGCAACGCGCGGTAGACCTGCAACTGCTCGACATTCTCAGTGAGGTCGCGGCTGGTCATGCCCTTGTGCAGGTGCTCATGACCAGCGAGATCGCAGAATTCCTCGATGCGCGCCTTGACGTCGTGGCGGGTGATGCGCTCGCGCTGCATGATCGACTTGAGGTCGATCTGGTCCTTGACCCGCTCGTAGCTCTCGATCACGCCATCGGGCACCGCAATGCCGAGATCGCGCTGGGCCTTCAGGACGGCGATCCAGTAGTCGCGTTCGAGGCGGACTTTGCCTTCGCCGCTCCAGATGGCGCGCATGGCGGGCGAGGCATAACGTTCGGCGAGGACGTTGGAAATGTGATCTTGGGGCATGATCCCGCTCTCTTGGCATTACCTGGTGCCGGCTGCAAGCCGAGAGCTGTCACGGATCGTCGGGAATGCAGGCACCACGGCCCGGGCTTGCGGTGTTGGCGGCACCTTAGCAGATAGTGATCCGCGCCGCCTCAGGCAACCCGAGGCGGCACCGCCATGGATGCAGCGCTGGCTGACGGTCGCCCGCGCTGCTCGCAATCATCAGGCGAGAGCGGACCCGCTGAACGCCGCCCTGACTTCGGCTACCGGGGCCATGTCGCGGACATAGCTGAACGACCCCATGTCCTTCATCTCGCGGGCGGCGCGCAGGAAGGCGTTGAGCGCGTGGCGCTGCATCGCGCCGCCAACACTGATGCGCTTGACGCCGGCGGCCGAGAGCTGGTCGACCGTCAGGGTCGGATCGGCAAAGCCCATCACCAGGTTGAACGGCCGCTGCACCGCCGAGACCACGGTCTTGATGGTGCCGATGTCGTAAAGGCCCGGCGAGTACAGCACGTCGGCGCCGACGGCCTCGAAGGCCTGCAACCTCCTGATGGTGTCGTCGAGGTCCTTACGGCCCCAGAGAAAGTTTTCCGCCCGCGCCGTCAGCGTGAACGGGAAGGGCAGCGCGCGCGCCGCCTCGACGGCCGCCTGCACCCGCTCGACCGCGAGCGAGAAGTCGTAGATCGGATGCTCGCGATCGCCGGTGGAATCCTCGATCGAGCCGCCGACCACGCCGGCTTCGGCCGCGCGTGCGATCGCCTTTGCCGCGGTCGCCGGATCGTCGGCGCCGCAATTCTCGAGATCCGCGTTGACGGGCAAATCAGTGGCCTCCGATATCACCCGGCAATTCTCGATGATGGCATCGAGGCTGATGCCGGACTCGCCGAGCGTGTTGGCGACCCCGAGGCTGGTGGTCGCCAGCGCTTCGAAACCCATGGCCGCGAGCAGCTTCGCGGTTCCGGCGTCCCACGGGTTTGGAATGATGAAGGCGCCGGGCCGCTGATGCAGCGCGCGAAACCGTGCCGCCTTGTCTGCCTGGGTGCGCATTTTGAGCTCCTGTCTGTTCCGGGATCGACTGGCAGCGAGCGATAGGGCGGTTTCATCCATCAGACAAATTTGTTATTTCTCTGGATTACATCAGCTTTTTGCATGAGGAAAACGATGGACAGCGACGCGCTCAACACCTTCCTGGTGGTGCACCGGCGCGGCGCGATCTCGCAGGCTGCGAAGGCGCTGCACCGCTCGCAGCCGGCGATTTCCCGGCGCATTGCGCTGCTCGAGCAGGAACTCGGGGTGCCCTTGTTCGAGCGGATCGCCGGCAAGACCCGGCTCAGCGATGCCGGCCGGGTGATGGTGCCTTATGCCGAACGCGCGGTGGCGGCGGCGCAGGATGCCGAGAACGCGGTGCGCGCGCTCTCGCGCAACAATTCCGGTCCGGTGGCGCTGGCGGTGACCGGCACGCTTGCCGGCGCGCGGCTCTCGACCGTGCTGAAGCGCTTCGCCCGCCAGCATCCGGATGTCGCGCTGACCTTGCGCACCGCGACCAGCGCCGAGGTCAGCGACCTGATCCGGCGCGGCGAGGCGACGATCGGGCTGCGCTATGACCGCGATCGCTCCCGCGAGCTCGATTGCGAGCTGCTGTTCGCCGAGCCGCTTCGGGTGGTCTGCGCGCCGGAGCACAAGCTGGCCGGCCGTCGAATCCGCAGGCTCGTCGAACTCAGGGATGAGCGGTGGATCGCGTTTCCCGAAGTGCCGGGGCGCCGCGAGATCACGGCCTCGCATGTTTTCGCGCTGTTCCTGACCCACGGGCTCGGCGAGATCGCCTGGACGCCGGTCGACAGCCTCACCGCCCAGAAGCGGTTGGTCGAGGCCGGGCTTGGCATCGCGCTATTGTCGGAAAGCAATGCGGCGGAGGAATTGCGCGCCGGCACCATCGCGACGATCCATGTCGGTGATCTCAGCGCAACTCACGAGGTCGTCGCGGTGACGCGGCATGGCGGCTTCCTCAGCGCCGCGTCGCGCCGTCTGCTCGATATCGTCCGCGCCGATTTCACCAAGGCGAGATCGGCGGGCAAGCGCTGAGGACGTAAGGGCGTTTCGTCACCGTTAACGTCGGATGAAGCGGCATGCCGGCCTTTTGCGGGGCAGATTCGGCTTGTTGCAATTGAAGGTCGCTATGAACGCGTCGCGTTCCCTCATTTGCCAAGGATCCGCCATGTCGTCGTCGCCTATGCGCCTCTCCACAGCGGCCATCAGCCTGCTGTTCCTGACCGCGCCAGCGTTCGCCCAGTCGCCGGGCCAGCGTATCATCCTCGAGCAATCCACCGGTCTTGTGCGCCAGGAGGGCTCGGTGCGGGTGCAGAGCAACGTCAACCTCTTCATGGCGGGGCCGACCGGCGACGGCGATGAGGCGCAAAAGCTGCGCGATCGGGCGCGCCGCCTGGTCTACGAGATGGCGGCGCGTGAATGCGATCTGCTGCGGGAAGTCATCGCGAAGGATTGCCGGCTCGAATCGATCAACGTCAATCTCGGCCGGCAATATGGTCAGCAGCAGCAGGAAGGATTCAACGTGAGCGGCTCGATGAGCATGCAGATCACGATGAAATAGCTGCCGCGGGAACCTTAGGTTCCCGCTTTCACCTGCGCTGCCGCCACGGCGAGCAGCTCGTCCATCTTGGCGCGGACGTCGCGCTCGGTGACGGCCTGGCCCTTGGCATTGAGGTCGCCCAGCACCTTCTTCAGCACGTCGCCATCGCCGGCTTCCTCGAAGTCGGCGGCCACCACCTCCTTGGCATAGGCGTTGGCGGCGTCGCCCGTGATGCCGAGCTTCTCGGCGGCCCACAGGCCGAGCAGCTTGTTCCGGCGCGCTTCCGCCTTGAATTTCTGCTCCTCGTCGAGGGCGAACTTCTTCTCGAAACCTTCCTGGCGCTTGTTGAATTCGCTCATGGCTGAAGTTCCAATCCCCTGCTGAATGATGGGCCACCGCTCGTTGCGGCAGCCCCGGTCCCTGCCTAGATAGGAGGGAGGAATCGGCAAGACAACGAGCCGTTAAGCCGCAGGCAAAACTGGCAGAATCGGCGCCTCACGATCGGGCGGTATAAGTGCCCGCCAGGGGGCAGTATTGATTGTGCTGGATGGGCCAATCGGATAGGTTGCCGACAGGCATGGTTCTTGTTCTGTTTCCAGTTGGATCGTCAGGTTCCAGGCCTCCGCGGCAGCTCCGTCGTGGGTCGTAACCCCAAGTTATCCGGAGCACCCAAATTCATGGATTTCAACAAAACACGGTACATCCCAATGAGCCGTCGACGCCGTATTTATGAAGGCAAGGCCAAGGTGCTTTACGAAGGCCCCGAGCCGGGAACCCTGATCCAGCACTTCAAGGACGACGCGACCGCGTTCAATGCCAAGAAACACCAGGTGATCGAGGGCAAGGGCGTCCTCAACAACCGGATTTCGGAGTACCTGTTTCAGCACCTCAACGACATCGGGGTGCCGACCCACTTCATCCGCCGCCTCAACATGCGCGAGCAGCTGATTCGCGAGGTCGAGATCGTGCCGCTCGAGGTGGTGGTGCGGAACGTCGCCGCCGGCTCGCTGTCGCAGCGGCTCGGGATCGAGGAGGGCACCCAGCTGCCGCGCTCGATCATCGAGTTCTACTACAAGAACGACCAGCTCAACGACCCGATGGTGTCGGAAGAGCACATCACCGCCTTCGGCTGGGCCACGCCGCAGGAGATCGACGACATCATGGCGCTGGCCATCCGCGTCAACGACTTCCTGACCGGGCTCTTCCTCGGCATCGGCATCCGCCTCGTCGACTTCAAGATGGAGTGCGGCCGCCTGTTCGAGAACGAGATGATGCGGATCATCGTCGCCGACGAGATCTCGCCGGACTCCTGCCGGCTGTGGGACATCAAGTCGAACGAGAAGCTCGACAAGGACCGTTTCCGCCGCGATTTGGGTGGCTTGCTTGAAGCCTACACCGAAGTGGCAAAGCGGCTCGGCATTCTGATTGAAAACGAGCGTCCGGCCGGCAGCGGCCCGGTGCTGGTGAAGAGCTAGGTTTAAGGGGCAATCGTGAAGGCACGCGTCACTGTCACATTGAAGTCGGGCATCCTCGATCCGCAGGGCAAGGCGATCGAGGGCGCGCTGAAGTCGCTCGGCGTCGATGGCATCGCCAGCGTTCGCCAGGGCAAGGTGTTCGACATCGAGCTCGCCGCGACCGACCAGGCCAAGGCGGAGGCGGCGCTGAAGGCCGCCGCCGACAAGTTGCTGGCGAACACCGTGATCGAGAACTATCGGGTCGAGGTCCTGAGCTAACCGGGGCGAGCCAGATGATTTCAGCCGCTCCTGCGCTTTCTGGCCGCGACCGGACTTTCGCCCGGTCGCTCTCGCTTGCTCTGCTGGCGGTGGCCGGGATTGGCGGTGCCGCGGCCCAGTCGCCGGCGCCGGCACCATCCGCGACCGCGCAGCGGCCGCCGTTTGCGGTCAGCGGCTGGCGCTATGAGCGCCGCGCCGACACGCATTTGTTCCGCTGCGAGCAGCCGCAATGTGGTGCGGGCTCGAAGGTGAGCTACCGGTACTACACCGGCGGAAATCAGATGACGCTGGACCAGTTCCGCGACAGCCAGAACCAGATCATCAAGGCGCTCGAGCAGCGCTCGCCCGGACAGAAGATCACGCTGCTTGGCGTCGATGGCGACAAGGGCGGCGCGGGGCCACGCATGTACAAGGCGCGGCGCCTGACCGTGACGTCCGACGGCGCCAGCGAGTATCAGGTCAGCGGCGTGATGTTTGGCGGGCAAGGCTCGGCCAGCCTGATCAGTTCGGCGCGTGACGAGAAGGCCAGCAACGACAATTACGCAAGATTTGCCGCCGCAGTTAAGCTCGTGCTGGCACCCAAAACCAGGTGATCCGATGAAATCAGCCGTCCTCGTCTTTCCCGGCATCAACCGCGAACGCGACATGGCGCGCGCGCTGAAGCTCGCCTCCGGCAACGAGACCGCAATGGTGTGGCACGCGGAGACCGCGCTGCCCAAAGGCACCGACCTCGTGGTGGTGCCGGGCGGCTTCTCCTATGGCGACTATCTGCGCTGTGGCGCGATCGCGGCGCGTGCGCCCGTGATGGACGCGGTGCGCGACTTCGCCGCCAAGGGCGGGCTCGTGCTCGGCGTCTGCAACGGCTTCCAGATCCTCTGCGAGTCCGGCCTGTTGCCGGGCGTCTTGATGCGCAATGCCGGGCTGAAATTCGTCTGCCGCGACGTGCATATGAAGGTCGAGCGCTCCGACACGCCATTCACCCGTGGCTACAATGCCGGCCAGGTGATCCGCGTGCCGGTGGCGCATGGCGAGGGCAATTACGAGGCGGACGAGGAGACGCTGAAGCGGCTCGAGGGCGAGGGGCGGGTGCTCTATCGCTATTGCTCGGCCGACGGCGTGGTCGATGAAGCCTCCAACTTCAACGGCGCCGCGAATTCGATCGCCGGCATCGTCAGCGAGCGCGGCAACGTGCTCGGCATGATGCCGCATCCGGAAAACCACGTCGAAGAAATCATGGGCTGCACCGATGGCCGCGGCCTGTTCGCCGGGCTGGTCCAGCAGTTCGAGAAGGCGGCGTGATCGCCATAGCGTTTTCGAACGAAGTGAGGACCGGTTCGCGTGAAGAAGGCGCGTCAAGATAGACAATTCGGACGGTGGTTCGCGGCCGCCGCCGCGTTGCTGCTTGCGACGGCAGCACACGCGCAGGACTTCCCGAAGCGTCCGATCACGATGATCGTGCCATTCACGGCCGGGGGCACCTCCGACGTGATCGCGCGCGCGGTCGCCGACCAGATGAGCGCGGCGCTCGGCCAGAGCATCATCATCGAGAATGTCGGCGGTGCCGGCGGTTCGACCGCGCTGACCCGTGCCGCGCGGGCCGAGCCGGACGGCTACACGATCGCGATCGGCAATGCCGGCATCAATGCCGCGACCTACACGATCTACCCAAAACTGTCGTTCACGCCGGACTCCTTCGCGCCGATCGCGGTGGTAGCGAAGACGTTCGGCATCGTGGCGCTGCGCAAGGATTTCCCAGCCAAGGACCTCAAGGACTTCATCGACTACGCCAGGAAGAATCCGGGCAAGGTCAATCTCGGCCATGCCGGCGTCGGCTCGTCGAATTACCTCATCTGCAAGAGCTTCGTGCATGCCGCCGGGATCGACGTGCAACTGGTCGGCTATCGCGGCGCGGCGCTGGCGCTGACGGATGCGATCGGCAGTCAGATCGACGGCGTCTGCGATGCCGCCGCCTCGGTGTCGCAGGCGATCGACGACAAGCTGGTGAAAGCGGTCGTGGTCGGCTCGACCGTGCGGCTCGCGTCATTGCCAGACTTGCCGACCTCGGCCGAGGCCGGACTGCCCGAGTTCGAGGCGCAGGGTTGGAACGGCCTGTTCGCGCCGAAGGGCACGCCGCCCGAGATCATCGCCAGGCTCAATACCGCCGCGCGTGCCGCGGTCGCAAGCGAAGCGGTGAAGAAGCGATTCGCCGATCTGTCGACGGTCGCGCCCGATGCCGATGAACTCGCGCCTGACGTGCTGCAGCAGCTCGTGACCCGCGACGTCACGAAATACCGCACGCTGCTCGCGGACGACAAGAAGTAGCGGCTTTGCGATGCGCGCGGACCATGAACCTGGTCCGCTCCGGCAGACACCAACGCAGGGATAGTCGCTTCCGTTTCATCATCTCGTCACGCTAGCATCTCCCGGATAGCAACCGGGGATTGTTGCCGCGTGTTGGGTACGCTATGACGGAAGCGACTTGGATGATTGGTCTGGTTCGCTGGAATTCGCATGCCCGTCGCATTGGTCATTTTGCTGCTCGACATCACCCTGATCTATCACGCCTCGCGCACCGGGCGCTTGCAGCCCTGGGCCTTCATCATCCTGATGGTGCCGCTGATCGGCGCACTCGCCTACATCGTCGTCGAGCTGATCCCGGAATGGTGGGGTGGACCTGGTGCCGCGCAGGCGCGCAAGCGCGTCGCCAACCGGCTCGATCCGGAGAAGCGGTATCGCGAATTGTCCGACAAGCTTGCGACCTCCGACACGATCGCCAACCGTGCGGCGCTGGCCGCGGAGTGCCAGGCGATCGGCCGTTACGAGGAGGCGGAGAGCCACTACGATCACGTCTTGCAGCGGCCGCAGGGCGACGATCCGGCCTACGCGCTGGCCAAGGCGCAGGCCCAGTTCGGTCGCAAGCAGCCGGCCGAGGCGCTGGCGACGCTCGATGCCTTGCGCGCGCACTGGCCGGATTTCGAATCCGCCGAGGGCCATCTGCTCTATGCACGCTCGCTCGCCGAACTTGGTCGGCTCGACGAGGCGCTGGAAGAATACCAGGCGGTGTCGCAGTATTTTCCCGGCGCCGAGGCGCGGGTCCGTTATGGGCTGTTGTTGCAACTGGTCGGCCGCACCGCCGAGGCGCGCATCGTGTTCAACGAGCTTCTGATCCAGATGCGGCGCGCGCCGAAATATCTGCGTGACGCGCAGGCCGAATGGCTCTCGATCGCCGAGAAGCAATTGTCGGCCTGAGCCTGGACTAGAGCCTTCGCAGCCAGCGCTTGACCGCGTCGGCCGGCACCGTCATGGCGGCGACGCCGCACATGACCAGCACGAGCCCCAGTGCCAGGTTTGACGGCACGGATTCGCCGAGCAGGATCACCGACAATGCGACGCCGATCGGAATCCGCAGATAACCTTGCGCGTTCGTGGTGAGCGTGCCGAGCCGCGTCAGGCACATGTAGAACAGCATCAAGCCGAACGCGCTGGAGAAGATCCCCATGACGACGGTGGCGACCAGCGCCTGCGGCGTCGGGTGCAGCGTCCAGGGATGGTCGACGATCAGGGCGACCGGCAACAGCACGGTGCCGCCGAACAGCAGCGAGCCGGCGGCCACCACCATCGGATCGTAGTCCGACAGCCGCAACCCGAAGATCGTGGCGCAGGCGAACGAGACGGTTGCGAGCAGGATAGCGATCTCGGCCACGATCTCCTTGCCGAAGCCCGAGAGCGCGTCGAGCCCGATGATCGCGATCGTGCCCGCAAGGCCGAGGATCGCGCCAAGCAGCTTGAGCAGCGAGGCGGGCTCGTGCCGGGTGATCGCCCAGGTGATCAGGAAGGCGAAGATCGGCGTCGTCGAGGCCAGCACCACGGTGTTGGACGCCGGCACATAGAGCTGCGCCCAGGTGATCACCAGAAACGGGATCGTCGAGTTGATGGTCTGCTGGAAGGCGAACAGCTTCCAGGCCTTGATGTCGGTCGGGATCCGGATGCCGCGGATCCTGAGCACCACGAGCAGAAAGAAGGCGGCGACCAGCGAGCGCGCCGAGATGAAGGTCACCGGCGGAATCGAGCCGAGCCCGATCTTGGTCAGGGGATAGGTCGAACTCCAGCAGCAGGCCAGCGCCAGCAGCAGCGCGTAGTCGCGCCAGCCACGCGCGCCCGGCGCCGGCGTGGAGGGCGTGATCGCGGGAGCCGTCACGCTGCCCGTCTTGGATGCTTGTTTGAGCATGTTCCGGCTCATGCTCTGGCTGTGCTCTTCGGCACCTTGATGGGCTCCCCGCGCATTGCCGCGCATGGAACTGATACTTCGGGAGCCGACCCGAGGCCAGCGTAGTTTTGCAGCGCTCTGTGTCGTTCAATCCCGCGAGACGGGATTCGAAATGGCCGGCGCGACATCCGCGGAGCCGGACTGTGCGCCGGTATCGGACGTTGCTTCCCACCAGTCGCCGAGCGCGTCGATCAGCGGCACGAGGCGGTGGCCGGCCGGCGCAAGCTGATACTCGACGCGCAGCGGATAGCCTTCGAATTCGGTGCGCTCGACAATGCCGGCGTCCTCCAGCTTGCGAAGCTCCAATGTGAGCATCTTGTGCGAGATGGTCGGGTTGTCGCGGCGCAGGTCGCTGAAGCGCTTGGTGCCCTGTTTCAGATAATAGATCAGCAGCGTCGGCCAGCGGCCGCTCAGGATCTGCATCACTTCCTCGATCGGGCAGCGGGAGACGAGAGATTTCATGGCGGCTCGTGGTTACAAAAAGGTGCGTAATTTACTTCACGGATGTGGCGACTAGGGTCCGGCTCCGCTGCGCAGCGCGATCGTCAGACTTCACCGGAGACCCACATCATGGAACCTATCCTTATCTATGGCTTCCCGCTCGGAAGCTCCATGGGGCTCGTTGCAGCCCTCGAATGGCTGCGCAAGCCCTACCGCCTTTGCCGCGTCGACATGCTCGGCGAAATGCGCGACCCCTCCTACGCGCGGATCAATCCGCGGCATGAGACGCCGGCCTTGGTCACGGACCAGGGCGGGGTGCTCACCGAGAACATGGCGATCGCAAGCTGGCTCGCCGCACGCGATACCGAGCGCCGCATCAGCTTTGAGCCGTTGTCGCCCGAGGCCGACCGGATGCGTCTGCTAATGGCCTTCGTGAACACCGGCTTCACCGCGGCGTTCTCACCGCTGTGGGCGGCGCTGGAGATGAAAACGCCGAACCCGTCGATGCAGTCCGCGCTTCGGCAGTGGGGGCGGGGCAACGTCGTCGAGCGGCACGACAGACTCGAGGAACTGATCGGGGATGCACCGTTCCTGCTCGGTGACCGCCCGGCATTGGCGGACGGGTTGCTGATCGGTGTCGCACGCTGGCTCGAATTCCACGCCGTCGCCGACCGCAATCGCTGGCCGAAACTGGCCGCGCTTCGCGCACGATTGGAGGCCGATCCGGCCGTGATCTACGCGACGGCGCTGGAGTCGGGCGAGCACAGCCCGGGGTCGGGCGCCTGCGTCGGTCACGTTCCGCTTGCCGAGGTGATCGAGCGGTTCGGCACGCCGCGTGCGTGAGGGCTTCCTGGGCTGTGCTTGAGGCGGTGGACGCCGGCCTGGCGTCCACCGCACGGAATTTGCCGAAAGATCTAGCGAAGGATCTCCTTCAGCACCTCGCCATCGACCTGATGCGGCGTCGTGCCCAGCATCCGCATGATGGTCGGCGCGACGTCGATGTTGCGCATGTGGCGCACCACCGTGTCCCGGCGGATCTGTGGTCCCGCGGCGATGAAGGTCGCGCTCATCACCGGGAGTTCGGGGTCGTGACCGTGGGCGCCGTAGAAGTTCGGCATCGACAGCGCGGTGGTCGCCGCGTTGAACGGTGCATCGCCCTGGCGCGCGACGCCGGGATTTTGTACGCCGTCGAAATTGTAGCCGGGCGCCATCAGCGCGAACACGTCGCCATAGTCCTGGCCGACGGTCTTGCTGGTGCACTGTCCGGTGCCGGCGTCGCATTGCAGCGGCCGGGTCTCGACCACGGTGAAGATGCGCTGATCCCTGAGCGAGTAGTTGAAGCGCGCGTTGGGGTCGACCGCGTTCTTCACCGCGTCGGTGATCTGCGCCACCAGGGCGCGGTAGGTCGCCAGATCGACGGTGCCGCCGAGCTCGCGGTTCTGCAAGTTGACGTAGATGTCGGCGGCCGGGCCCGAGGTGCGGATGCCGACCTTGCTGGTGTCGATGCCCGCATTGCGCAGGATGTTGGTCAGATTGACCGAGGTGTGGAACGGCGCGAAGCCGTGATCCGACACCACGACCACGTTGCTGTCGCGGCCCGCCGCGTCGGCGATCTGCTTCACGGCCTTATCGGCAGTCTGATAGGCGAAACGGATGTAGGAGGCGTAACGCTTGACCTTGGCGGGATCCTGGTTGGCACCGATTGAATTCGGGTCAGTGGGGTTGGTGCCCTGGCGCGGATCAGTGAGCAGGAACTGGTGCTCGGAGCCGTCGGGCTGCTCGATATAGACCATCACGAGGTCGGCGTCCGGATGGGTCTTGATCGCGCGCTCGCCGATATTGGCCTGGTAGCGCACGAAGGTCTTCACCATGTCCTCGAACATCGTCTCGATCTCGACGTCGGGGAAGCCGGTGAAGCCGGGGCTCAGGCGCTCAGGAATGCGGAAATCGGCCTGTGGGCGCCAGAAACCGATATTGTTGTTGATGTCGTCGACATCGGCCAGCACCGGCGTGTTGCGCGGGATGTAGTTGGCGCCGTAGCGGGCGAAGCGCACCACCGAGAGATCGGGTGACAGCGCCGAGACGAAGTAGGCGGCACCAACTTTTGCGCCGCTGCCGTCGAAGAAGAACGGCGCGTTCTCGCCGCCGAACTTGACGTAGGCCGGACCGGTCGACGGTGCGTGGAACGGTCCCGCGGTGATGCCGCGGTTGGCGTCGAAGAACACCAGCGTGTCGTAGTTCACCTTGCGGTCGTTGGTGGTGTCGATCGCGGCGACGCGGATCGAATATTTAACGTCGAGCGTCGCGGCGTTGGTGCAGGTCGCCGTCGCCGACGTCGAGCACGAGAACGTCTCGATCGGCGCCGAGGTCACCAGCACCGGGCTGAACGAGAAGTGCCCCGCGGCCTGCAACGCCGCGACGATGCCCGGATCGGTCGCGAAGTCGCTGCGCGACAGCGTGAAGCCCTGAGCGCCGATGCCGCCGAACGCGCCGAACGGTACCGTGAAGTCGGTGACGCGGGTCGGCTGGGCCGGCTGCACCACGGTCTTGTTGATGGAGATGTCGGCGCCGTCGCCGCCGGGCCAGGTCGCGGTGATCACCTTCTTGCCCTGCTGGCGCAGTTGCACCCACAGGGGTTGTGCCGTCGGGTGCGCCGACGGCCCGAGCGGGCTTTCGCTGTAGCCGCCGATCGGCGCCGCAAAGCCGCTGATGCTGCTGGAGATCGGCCCGACGATCGGCTGGAACGTGTTGGAGGGGATGTCGTTGTGGACCGCCGTCGAGCCGGTCGCGATCGCGATGTGTGACACCGCGGTGAGCGACGGCGATGCCGTCACGTTCTGCAACGCCACGGCACCGCGGCGGCTGAGCCGGGCGAGACCGCCGTCACGCGGCAGCACGCCTTCCTCGATGAACTTCTGGATGAAATCCGGTTTGGCGCCGTCGAGCGAGATCATCACCACGCGCGGCTTGCGGCCATGATGATCGACATCATGGTCTTGATCCTGGTCCTGATCGTGATCGCGCGACTGGCCGGGACCGCGATCGCCATTGTCGCCGTCCTGGCCGGCGCGCGCAGGAGTTGCAACACATGCCAATGATGCGATCAGCCACGCCGCCGACGTGGCGGAAACGAACGTCTTCAATTTCATGAGAATGCCCCAAGCTCGCGGCGCGGACGCGCACAAACGGAAACCGTTCAGCAATCTTCCGAGGCTTGGCTGACGTGCATGTGACGTGCGCGCGACGAGGCAACGACAGTGCGTCGTTGCGTCACAACCGGATTGATATCGCTTCACACCAAGAACGCGCGTGAACACAACGCGCTGGCGCTCTGGTTTGGATTCATCCGTGCGGATGTAACGGCCGGATGACGACGCGCGTCCACCGAAACGTTGGCGTGAAGGCCACGCGTCAAAGGCAACAGCGAGAGCTCCGCTCCGATTCAATCGGAGCGGGAGAAGCCCTTGCGCGCGCTATGCCGTGGTCGCTGCCGGCGCCTTGCGCTTGATCCGCTTGATGGTGCCGGAGAAGGCGAACAGAGGTCGCCCCGCCGATGTCAGCATGCCTCGCACGAAGATCAGCGATCCACCCGCGCGGGTGACCTCGCCGGCGCACTCGATCAGGTCCCCCTCGCGGGCCGCGTCGAGGAATTCCGAGCCGAACGAGACCGTGACACCCGGGCCCTGGAGCACGGGGCTCGCGAGCGCGAACAGGCAGTAATCGGCAAAGGTCATGAGGCAGCCGCCATGGACGTTGCCGGAGCCGTTGAGATGCTTCTTGCCGACCCGGAACGCGCAGGCGATGCGGCCGTTTTCGTCCATCCGGTGGTAAAATGGGCCGGTATGGCTCTCGAAGTTGTCCCGGGTCCAGGTTCGCCAGCCGGCGAACTCGCCCTCGGTCTCGACGTGCAGGTCGGGGCGGCGGTTGAATGCGGTCTTGAGTGCGGTGTCGGCGAGCTCGTTCACGAGATTGGCCTTCAATTGTCGGGTTCGGGTTCTTAAATCCGATCCATCCCCGTTGTGCAAATCCCAGTGCAATTCCCGGGCCGGCCGCGGCCCCCGCAAAGCTCTGGACAGGCCGGAAATGCCCCGTAAAAGGCCTTTTCGCCCCCGTTCGATCTACCTATTAAGGGTCCCATGACCGCGCCCAAGAACGACCTGAAGAACGAGCCCCAGATCACCCCCGAACTCGTCGCCGCCCACGGGCTGAAGCCAGACGAGTACGAGCGCATCCTCAAGCTGATCGGGCGGGTTCCGACCTTCACCGAACTCGGCATCTTCTCGGCGATGTGGAACGAGCATTGCTCGTACAAGTCGTCGCGGATCCATCTGCGCGGACTGCCGACCAAGGCCCCCTGGGTGATCCAGGGCCCCGGCGAGAATGCCGGCGTGATCGATATCGGCGACGGCCAGGCCGTGGTCTTCAAGATGGAGAGCCACAACCACCCGAGCTACATCGAGCCGTACCAGGGCGCGACGACAGGCGTCGGCGGCATCCTGCGCGACGTCTTCACCATGGGCGCGCGGCCGATCGCCTGCCTGAACGCGCTGAGCTTCGGCGCGCCCGAGCATCCCAAGACCCGGCACCTGGTCTCCGGCGTGGTCGCGGGTGTCGGCGGCTATGGCAATTCGTTCGGCGTGCCGACGGTCGGTGGCCAGGTGCGCTTCCACACCCGCTATGACGGCAACATCCTGGTCAACGCGATGGCGGTCGGCCTCGCCGACGCCGACAAGATCTTCTACGCGGCGGCCTCGGGCGTGAACATGCCGATCGTCTACCTCGGCTCCAAGACCGGCCGCGACGGCATCCACGGCGCCTCGATGGCCTCGGCCGAATTCGACGACGCCTCCGAGGAGAAGCGCCCGACCGTGCAGGTCGGCGATCCCTTCGCCGAGAAGTTGCTGCTCGAAGCCTGCCTTGAGATCATGGCAGCTGATTGCGTGATCGCGATCCAGGACATGGGCGCGGCGGGCCTGACCTGCTCGGCGGTCGAGATGGGCGCCAAGGGCGACCTCGGCGTCGAGCTTGATCTCAGCGCGGTGCCGACCCGCGAGACCGGCATGAGCGCCTACGAGATGATGCTCTCGGAAAGCCAGGAGCGCATGCTGATGGTGCTCAAGCCCGAGAAGGAGCAAGAGGCCGAGGCGATCTTCCGCAAATGGGGGCTCGATTTCGCCATCGTCGGCTACACCACGCCGACCAAGCGCTTCGTCGTCAAGCATGGCGGCGACGTGATGGCCGACCTGCCGATCAAGGAACTTGGCGACGAGGCGCCGGTCTATGACCGTCCGCATGTCGCCTCGAACGCACTGCCTGTGATCCGCGGCCAGGACGTCAAGCCGCCGCTCGGCATCGCCGCGGCGCTGGAGAAGCTGATCGGCACGCCCGAACTGTGCTCGAAGCGCTGGGTGTGGGAGCAATACGACCACGTCATCCTCGGTAACACCATGCAGCGTCCCGGTGGCGATGCCGCCGTAGTCCGGGTCGAGGACGGGCCGAAGGGGCTTGCGCTCACCGTCGACGTCACGCCGCGCTATTGCGAGGCCGATCCGTTCGAGGGCGGCAAGCAGGCGGTGGCGGAAGCGTGGCGCAACATCACCGCGGTCGGCGGCCGGCCGCTCGCGATCACCGACAATCTCAATTTCGGCAACCCCGAGCGGCCCGAGATCATGGGCCAGTTCGTCGGCTGCCTGAAGGGCATCGCGGAAGCCTGCGTTGCGTTGGACTTCCCGGTCGTGTCCGGCAACGTCTCGCTCTACAACGAGACCAACGGCCGCGGCATCCTGCCGACCCCCTCGATCGGCGGTGTCGGCCTGCTCGACGATTTCACCAAGTCGGCGACCCTGGCATTCAAGGCGGCCGGCGAGGCGATTCTCCTGGTTGGCGACGCCCAAGGCTGGCTCGGCCAGTCGGTCTATCTGCGCGACGTGTGCGGCCGCGAGGAGGGTGCTCCGCCGCCGGTCGATCTGGCCACCGAAAAGCGCAATGGCGACGTGGTCCGCGGCATGATCCGGGCCGGCACCGCGACCGCGGTGCATGACGTCTCCGACGGCGGCCTTCTGATCGCGCTTGCCGAGATGGCGATCGCCAGCGGCATCGGCGCGCAACTCCTGGCGGCGCCGTCCTCGATCGTGCCGCATGCCTATTGGTACGGCGAGGATCAGGCCCGCTATATCGTTACCGTGCCTGCCGCCGACGCCGGCCTCGTGCTGGCCAAGATGAAGGGTGCCGGCGTGCCCTGCGCCCGGATCGGCACCACCGGCGGCGACGCCATCGCGGTGGTCGGCGAGCCGCCGGTCGCAGTGGAGACGCTCGCGCGCGCCTTCGAGCACTGGCTGCCGAACTACATGCGCAGCACCGCGGCCTGAGCCTGATCCGGCAGGGCCAGGCGCTGCGGCGCAAAGCGACGATCTCAATAGCGCGATGAATCCTTCATCGCGCTATTTCGTTGTGTGCGAGCCTGATCGCTTCCGACCGGACGCTAGGTCGCGCCGCGGATCGCGCGCCACGCGAAGATAATGATGCAGGCGCCGATGAATCCGGCGATCAGATAGCTGAGCCATCCACCACCGAGCGATACGCCGAGCAGACCCAGCAGCCAGTTCGCCAGCGCGGCGCCGACGATGCCGAGGATGATGTTCATGAGGATACCGGTACCGGACTTCATGATCATCTCGGCGAGCCAGCCGGCCAATCCGCCGACGATGATAGCGGCGATCCATCCAACTTGAGGGTCGTTCATCTCGGGACTCCCTAGGGGTCAAGCAGTCCGGCCAGCATAACCCAGAATCACCCGGCCGGATGTGACCAATGGCAGGGTGTGCGCAACTTGTCGGTGATATCGTCCGGTCTCAGCCCTGCCGCTTGCGCCGTTCGGCGGCCGTGATCAGGACGCGCGGACCTGGACCCTGGGTGCCGAGCTTGTCCTCGCCATTGCGTAGCGGGCAGTCAGTCAGCGACAGGCAGCCGCAGCCGATGCAGCTGAACAGCTTGTCACGGAGGTCGGTGAGATCACTGATGCGTTGTTGCAGCGCCTCGGTCCAGGCGCGCATCGCGCGCTCCCATTCACGCATCGTCGGGGCGCGATCGAGCGGGATCGCGGCGAAGGTCTGCTTGATCTCCTCGAGCGGGATCCCGGCGCGTTGCGCGATCCGGATCACCGCGATGCGCCGCAGCACGCCGCGCATGTAGCGGCGCTGATTGCCGCCGGTCCGCCGGCTCGCGATCAGCCCTTTGCTCTCGTAGAAGTGAAGGGTGGAGACGGCAAGGCCGCTGCGTCGCGCCACTTCGCCGACCGAAAGCTCCTGCGCCATCGTCATTTTTCTGAAGTCCTGGATTAGAAGTCTTGCAGGCCGCCAGCCTTGACCTCAACCATACTTGAGGTTCTATAACAGGTGCGGGCTTGCAGGGGCAAGCTTCCGGCCGTGCCGCCGGGGTTCGTTCTTGGAAGCGATATGCCGTCCGCATCACTCTCGTCGCGCCGTTGGCTGGGGCTTCGTGCCAAGCCGTTCGGCATCACCGTCCTGTTGTTGGCTTGTGCTGCCGGCGCGCTGGCCGTCTGGCGTGGTGGCGGGGCCGTCGCGAAACCGACCGCTGAATCGCCGCCGACGCCGGTGGCCGCGATGGTGGTGCGGACCGAGACCTTGCCGCGGTCGATCGAGGCGATCGGCTCGTTGCAGGCGGTGCGGCAGGTGATTCTGGCCCCCGAGGTTGCCGGTCGCGTCACCGCGATCAATTTCGATGCCGGCACCGACGTCACCGCGGGTGCACCGTTGGTGCAACTCTATGACGCGCCGCTGCGCGCCTCGCGTGCGGTCGCGGTCTCCAAGGGGCGTTTCGCGCAATTGCAGGAGAAGCGTTCGCAGGGGCTTGCGCCGTCCGGCTTCGTGACCCAGGAGACCCTGCAACAGCGGCAGGAGGACCTGAAGCAGGCCGACGCCTCGGTCGAGCAACTCGATGCGCAGATCGCGCAGATGACGATCCGCGCGCCGTTCGCGGGCCAGATCGGCCTGCGCAAGGTCAACCTCGGCCAATACGTCAACGCCGGCGATGCGCTCGCCACGCTGACCGCGCTCGACCAACTCTATGCCAATTTCACCGTTCCGCAGCAGCGCCTGTCAAATCTGAAGGTGGGAGGCGCGGTGACGGTCCGTACCGACGCTTTCCCCGATCGGGTGTTCGAGGCCAAGATCAACGCCATCGAACCGCAGGTCGCCGAGGACACCCGCAATGTCCTCGTGCAAGCCCTGTTCGACAATCCCGACCGGCTGCTGCGGCCGGGCCTGTTCGTGATGGTCAACGTCGTGCTGCCACCGCAGCCCGACGCCATCGTGGTGCCTGTGACCGCGATCCAGACCAGCGCGTCGGGCGAGAGCGTCCTGGTGGTGCGCGACAACAAGGCGATCGGCGTCGCGGTCAAGACCGGGCAGCGCATCGGCGAGCGCGTGGTGGTCGAGCAGGGGCTGTCACCGGGCGATCATATCGTGACCTCGGGCCAGCTCCGCGTCATGCCCGGCGCGGCCGTCCAGATGACGATGGCGGAGACGCCGGAGAAGGGCCGCTAACCCGCGCGGCATGCGGCCAAAGGCAAGCATCATGCATTTCACCGACATCTTCATCCGCCGGCCGATCCTGGCGACGGTCGTCAGCCTGCTGATCCTGTTGATCGGCACCGCCGCGATGGTCTCGCTGCCGGTCCGGCAATATCCCAGCATGGAGAGCGCCACCATCCAGGTCGACGTGTCGTTTCCTGGCGCGACCCAGGACGTCATGCAGGGCTTCGTCACCTCGGTGATTGCGCAATCGATCGCGACCGCCAACGGCATCGAATACATGACGTCGAACTCGACGCTCGGCACCAGCCAGATCAAGGCCAAGCTGGTGCTCAACGCCAATGCCGACCGCGCCATGACCGAGGTGCTGGCCAAGGTGCAGCAGGTCAAGTACCGGATGCCGGCGGGCGTGTTCGATCCCGTGATCACCAAGATCACCGATGGTGCATCGGCGGTGCAGTACATCGCCTTCACCAGCGCGACGCTGAGCCCTGCCGAGATCACCGACTTCGCCACCCGCGTCGCCCAGCCGCTGCTGACCTCGGTGCCCGGCGTCGCCTCGGCCGACACGCTGGGCGGCGCGGCACTGGCGATGCGGGTCTGGATCGATCCGTTCAAGCTCGCGGCGCGTGGCTTGACCGCGGGCGATATCGCGGCCGCGTTGCGTTCCAACAACGTGCAGGCGGCGCCGGGCCGGCTGCGCGGTGAGATCACCGTCACCAACATCACTGCGCGGACCGACCTCAGGAATCTCGACGATTTCCGCAACATGGTGATCAAGACCGGGGCCGGCAGCGGCGGCCTGGTGCGGCTCGGCGACGTCGCCACGCTGGAAATCGGCGGCGAGAATTACGATGCCAATGCGCGCGACAATGGCACGCCGACCGTATTCATCGGCGTGCAGCCGACGCCCGACGGCAATCCGCTGGAGATCGTCGCGGCCACCAACAAGGTGATCGAGGATCTCAACCGGGCGGCACCGCCCGGCCTGCAAGTCAGGGACGTCTTCAACATCGTTCACTTCGTCAAGGCCTCGATCTCGGAGGTCCAGCACGCACTGGTCGAGGCGATCGTGATCGTCGTGGTGGTGATCCTGCTGTTCCTCGGATCGTTCCGTTCGGTGCTGATCCCCGTTGTCACGGTGCCGCTGTCGCTGGTCGGCACCGCCGCGATGATGCTGGCGCTCGGCTTCTCGATCAATTTGCTGACCCTGCTCGCGATGGTGCTGGCGATCGGGCTGGTCGTCGACGACGCCATCGTGGTGGTGGAGAACATCCATAGGCATATCGAGGAGGGGCTGAAGCCGGCCGAGGCGGCCCTGATCGGTGCCCGGGAAATCATCGGCCCTGTCATCGCGATGACGATCACGCTGGCCGCGGTCTACGCCCCGATCGGTCTGATGGGCGGCCTCACCGGCAGCATGTTCCGCGAATTCGCCTTCACGCTGGCGGGCTCGGTGATCGTGTCGGGCGTGGTCGCGTTGACCCTGTCGCCGATGATGAGCTCGCAGCTGTTGGGCGAGGCGACCTCGCATGGCCGGTTTGCCCGCTTCGTCGAGCACCGGTTCTCGAAGCTGTCGCGCGGCTACAGCCGGCTGTTGGCAGCGACGCTCAGGATGCGTACCGCCGTGCTGGTGGTTGCCGTCAGCGTGCTGGCCGCGATCGTGGTGCTGTTCCTTGGCAGCCAGCGCGAGCTCGCGCCGCCGGAAGACCAGGGCTACGTGTTCACCGTGCTGAGGGCGCCGCAATATGCCAGCGTCGATTACACGACGCGCTACACCGACCAGATCGAGCAGATGTACCGCTCGTTTCCGGAGTACCAGTCGAGCTGGGTGCTCAACGGCAATGACGGACAGAACCGGGCCTTCGGGGGCATCAACCTGACCGACTGGGACAAGCGCAAGCGTTCCGCCAACGACATCCAGAACCAGCTCTACGGCATGTCCTACGGTGTGCTCGGCGCCAGCGTGACGCCGTTCCAGCCGGCCGCGTTGCCGGCGGCGACCGGCGGCCTGCCGTTCCAGATGGTGGTGCGTTCGGCCGGCGATTTCGCCAGCATCTATCAGGAGGTCGAAACGCTGAAGGGGGCGGCCTGGAAGAGCGGGCTGTTCGTCTTCGTCGACAGCGATCTCGCCTTCGACAGCCCGACTGCGCGGATCACGATCGATCACGCCAAGGCGGCCGAGGCCGGCGTCAGCATGCAGACCATCGCCGATACGCTCGCGGTGCTGGTCGGTGAGAACTATGTCAACCGCTTCAATTTCTTCGAGCGCTCCTATGAGGTGATCCCGCAGGTCCGCCAGGCCGATCGCGTCACGCCGGAGAGCCTTGGCAATTTCAACGTGCGTTCCAGTTCGGGCCAAATGTTCCCGCTGTCGACGGTGATCAAGGTCAACGTCAAGCCGGAGCCGAACCGGCTGCCGCAGTTCAATCAGATGAATGCGGCGACGATCTCTGCGGTGCTCAAGCCCGGCGTGACCATGGGGCAGGCGGTGTCCTTCATGCAGGCGCAAAAACTGTCGCCGGGGATGACGGTCGACTGGCTGTCGGACAGCCGGCAATATGTCCAGGAAGGCAACCGCCTCATTGTGACCTTCGGCATGGCGCTGATCGTGATCTTCCTGGTGCTGGCGGCGCAGTTCGAGAGTTTCCGCGACCCGCTGGTCATCATGGTGACGGTGCCGCTTGCGGTTTGCGGCGCGCTGCTGCCGCTGTATTTCGGCTTCACCACGCTGAACATCTATACCCAGATCGGGCTGGTCACGCTGATCGGGCTGATCTCCAAGCATGGCATCCTGATGGTGAGCTTCGCCAACGAGATCCAGCACCATGAAGGGCTTGACCGGGTCGCCGCGATCCAGAAGGCGGCCGCGGTGCGCATGCGGCCGGTGCTGATGACGACGGCGGCGATGGTCGCGGGCCTGGCACCGCTACTCTATGCCGACGGTGCCGGAGCGGCGAGCCGGTTCGCGATCGGCATCGTCGTGGTGATGGGGATGCTGATCGGCACGCTGTTCACGCTGTTCGTGCTGCCGACCTTCTACATCCTGATCGCCCGCGATCATCGCGCCGCGGCCACGCCACGGCTCGAGAGCGTGGCGGCGAGGGGGGAGATCGCGGCGTGATCTCTACAGCACGTAGTTGGCGCCGGGCAGCTTGCGCAGCACGGCGGTTGCCGCCCAGCTCAGTGCCACCGTGGCGAAGAACGCGATCGCAGCCTTGGCGATCGCCGGCAGATCCATGTCGAACAGCCAGTATTGCAGCCACAGCACGATCGGATAGTGCACCAGGAACATGCCGTAGGCGTCGCTCTGCATGCGGTCGAGCAATGTCGGCCCCACGGCTTTCGATTGCAGGAAGTATGCCAGGATCGCGAACAGGATCGAGGCGCTGAACAGCACGTAGAAGCTGCCATAGGCCGCGAGATACCAGCCCGGCAGCGGATCGGGGTTACCGATGATCTCGCGCTTGATGTAGATCATCACCCACATCAGCGCGTAGGGGATCAGCGTGATGCCGGTCCAGAACCAGCGCCGCTCGGTCAGTCGCCCGTGCGCGCTGAGCACGCCGCCCTCGAGGTTTGCCGCGCCGATGCCCGCACCGATGAAGAAATAGGACACGTAAAGCAGCACGCGGCTCGCCTGCACCGAAAACGGCCCAAGCTCGAACCAGTAGTTCTGGCCGTAATGGATCAGCATCGGCAGGTAGGCGACGGCGCTGACCACGACGAGGAACAGCCAGAACTTCGAGGGACGTTTGAATCCCATGATCGACAGACGGTTGATCGGCTCGAGCAGGCGCGGAGAGACCCGGTACAGCAGGCTCGCCGTCACGTCGAACGTCATCAACACCCAGACGAACCAGATCGGGCCGCTCGGCCATGGCCCGAACATCATCGTCTTGCGCCAGAACTCGGAAAAGGCCAGTTCGGGCGTCGTGCGCAGGGCGATCGCGTAATAGGCGATCGGAATAACGGTGACGGCGCAGACCACGAACGGCAGGCCGAGCCGCAGCAGCCGATCGCGCAGGAAGATCAGCCACGGCTTGCGGCCGAGCCCCGGCCAGACGAACAGCCCGGACAGGAAGAAGAACATCGCCATGAAGAAGCTGTCGGTGGCGAGCACCACGCAATCGAAGCCGATCCACGATGTCGGGTCGGTATGCCCGAAATGGGTGTAGGGGATCACCGCGTGGTGCAGAAGCACGACCAGCGTGAGGAAGGTGCGCGCACGGTCCAGCGCCAGGTTGCGCTTATGGAGCTTCGGTGCGGCCTGGACGTCGACGGCCGGAGCCGCGTGAGCGATCGATTTCATGGTGCCCCCAGCCGGGTCTGCACCCGGATGTTGCAATCGGGAACTCGATTCAGCAAGGGCCAATCGTCCCGATTCCGCGGTGTCGAGGTCGGTCATCACAACAGTCTGTTTCGTCTTGGAACTGGGGTTGGTGGCGGGCGTTATCGGGGGCACGGGCGGCCGCGCAAGGCGCGCGGCGATGAGGAGTGGGCGATGACGATTCTGAAGTGGGCGCTGATCTTTCTTGTCGTGTCGATCATCGCGGGCTTGCTGGGCTTCACCGGCATTTCTGCCGCCTCCGCCGACATCGCGCGCTTCCTGTTCTACGTCTTTGTCGTGATCTTCCTGGTGCTCCTGATCCTCGGGCTCACGATATTCAGGGTGTAGCCGGACCCGGCCGAATACCATCTCGTCATGCCCGGGCCTCGCCCGGGCATTTGCGTTTTTCAGTCTGGAAAGCAACTACGCGGAGGGCTGACAGGACCCGGCCGCGGCAAATGAGGACAGCTACGCCACTTCCTCGATCTTCACCTTGTCCGGATAGAATGCCAGATGGCCCGATATTTCGGTCATGGCCGGGAACGGCGCCTCATAGGTCCAGATCGCATTGTCCAGCGTCTTGCCGTTGGCGTTGATGCTGAAGTAGCTCGCGTCGCCCTTGTAGGGGCAATGCGTGGTCCGCTCGGTACGGGTCAGAAGCTCCATCTTGGCGTCCTGCCGGGGGACATATTGCACGGCCGGATAGCTCGCTTCCTTCAAGGTCAGCGCATGGGTCGTCTCGGCGATCACGACGCCGTCGGCGGTGACGCGGACGCGCTTGGCATTGGGCGTGATCGTGATCGGATGGTCGGGGCCGGGGAGCTTCATGATTCTGCGCCTCTTCTGGTCATTTCAGCGTGATGGCTTGTGACCGATTGATGCAGGTTTAAATCGCTGGGAATGGGAATATAGTGTGCCCAGGGATGACCTAGAAGACCTCAGGCGCTAGGTTTTATCCGGCCGAACCGGCCATGATTCGAACGACCCGACGGAGGTGGACTGGGATGCCGATGGACGCCCGTGATATCGAATCGATGATCAAGGCAGCAATCCCGGATGCCGAGGTGACGATCCGCGATCTGGCCGGCGATGGCGACCATTATGCGGCCACTGTCGTTTCCGAGTCCTTCCGTGGCAAGTCCCGCGTCCAGCAGCACCAGATCGTCTACCAGTCGCTGAAGGGCCAGATGGGCGGCGTGTTGCACGCGCTCGCCCTGCAAACCGGCGTGCCGGAAGGCTAGGTCCCAGCGGGCGGGCGGGGGCCTCAAAGCGATGGTGGACAATCCGCGCGGCAGGATGTTTCGCGTCATCGTGCCGAACCAGCACAGCCGCGTCACCAATGCCGAGCTGTTCTTCGATCTCGTCTTCGTCTTCGCCGTCACCCAACTGTCGCATACGTTGCTGCACCACTTCACCCCGCTGGGAGCGGTGCAAGTCACGCTGCTGTTCCTCGCGGTGTGGTGGGTGTGGGTCTACACCACCTGGGTCACCAACTGGCTCAATCCCGAGCTGACGCCGGTCCGCCTGCTGCTGTTCGTGCTGATGCTGGGCGGGCTGTTACTGTCGACCTCGATCCCGACCGCCTTCGAGGGACGCGGGCTGTGGTTCGCGGGGACCTATGCCGCGATGCAGGTCGGCCGCACGGCGTTCTGGCTGCTGGCAACGCCGCGGCGCCGGACCGCGGTGCGCCACAACGCGATCCGGATCCTGACCTGGCTGAGCTGCTCGGCCGTGCTCTGGATATCAGGCGGCTTTGCCGAGCACGAGACGCGGATGTGGCTCTGGATCGCGGCGCTGACAATCGAATATGTCGCGCCGGCGGCGCGGTTCTGGACGCCACGGCTTGGCCCATCTTCGATCGAAGCCTGGGCGGTCGAGGGCGGCCACATGGCGGAACGCTGCTCTCTCTTTGTCATCATCGCGCTCGGCGAGGCGATCGTGGTCGACGGCGCGACATTCGCCGAACTGACCTGGACGCCGGAGAACGTCGCCGCCTTCATCTCGGCGCTGGTCGGCAGCATCGCGATGTGGTGGATCTATTTCCACAAGGGCGCCGAGGCCGGCTCGGAGATGATCTCCAAGTCCGAGGAATCCGGCCGCGTGGCGCGGATCGCCTACACCTATCTGCACATGCCGATCGTCGGCGGCGTCATCCTCACCGCGGTCGCCGACGAGCTGGTGCTGAAGCATCCGACCGGCCACTCCGACCTGAAGACTGTCGTCAGCTCGGTCGGCGGTCCCGCGCTGTTCCTGGTCGGGACCATCCTGTTCAAATACGTGATCCGCGGCTTCCTGCAGCTCTCGCACGGCGCCGGTATCGTCGCGCTGGCGGTCACGGCGTACTTCGCCGGCGGGATGTCGCCGCTGATGCTTTCGATCGTCACCACCGCGATCATGATCGTGGTCGCTGCCTGGGAATCGATCTCGCTGAGGTCGGCGGAGGAAGAAGAATAGCGGAGGCCGTCAGCCGCGACCGGCGACGGCCACACGATGCTGCCAATAGACGAACAATGGCGCGCCGATCAGTTCGAGCGCGGTGAAGCCCACGAAGGGCAATGGCGGCAGGCCGACCATGATCATCGACAGCAGGCGGCCGATGCCGCCGAGGAAGATGCCGGCCCAGACCACGCGGTACAGCACACCCTCGCTCTCGATGCGCGGCACCAGCCACAGCAGCCCGAGCCCGAGCCCAAACCAGAGCCCGCCGAAGAAACGCAGATTGCTGTCAAGCACCGGCAGCGCCGGTACGCCCGACGCGGCGTAGAGCGGATCGCTCACGCCGAGCATCGTGATGATACCGGTCAGGATCGGTATGAGGGCGAGCACCACTGTGGCGATTTGCAGCGCACGCCGGCCCATGATCGTTGTCCCATCCCCGCCGATTAATATGGCTAGTCGGCGACCAGCGCGTGCACCGAGAACATCGTGTTGGCGTCGGTCCAGCTTTCGCGCACCGTCCAGCCCGCATTGCGGGCGAGCGCGGTGAAACGCTCGAGGCTGTATTTATAGCTGTTCTCGGTGTGAATGCTCTCGCCGGGACGGAATGCGAAGGTGTTGCCGAGAATGCGCACGGTCTGCGCCTTGCGGCTGATCAGGTGCATCTCGATGCGATGGCGGTCGCGGTTGTAGATCGAGCGGTGGGTGAAGCCCGACAGATCGAAATTGCCGCCGAGTTCGCGGTTGATGCGTACCAGCACATTCATGTTGAAACGCGCGGTGACGCCGGCCGCGTCGTTATAGGCGTCGTACAGCACGCGTTCGTCCTTTTCGAGGTCGACGCCGATGATCATCTGCGCGCCGTGACCGAGTATCTTGCGCGCGCTGCGCAGGAATGCCGCGGCCTCGTTCGGCTCGAAATTGCCGAGCGTCGAGCCCGGGAAGAAGCCGACCTTCGGCATGGCGGCGACCGCCTCGGGCAACGCGAACGGCGTCGTGAAATCGGCGGCGACCGGATAGATGCCGAGACCGGGGAAGTCCTTGCGCAGGCCGTCGGCCTGGGCTTTCAGGAAATCGCCTGAGATGTCGACCGGCACATAGGCTGCGAAGTCGCAGTGTTCGAGCAGCAGCCGCACCTTGGTGGTGGCGCCGGCGCCGAACTCGACCAGCGCAGCGCCCTCGGGGATGATCGCTGCGATCTCGCCGCTGCGGTCGCGCAGGATGCCGAGCTCGGTGCGGGTCGGATAATATTCCGGCAGCACGGTGATCTGTTCGAACAGCTCCGAGCCGGTGGCGTCGTAGAAATACTTCGGCGACAGCCGTTTCGGGTGACGGGCGAGATCGCCGATCACGTCGCCGGCAAAGGCAGAGGTCGCTTCGTCGGACGGATACGCTTTGGCCAAAGCGGCGGCATGCACATTCATGATACTCTCCTGAACGCGCTTACCGGCGCGCACTTGATGTCAACTGGAATCAATCAGGCGTAGTCGGCGAGGCGTAACCCCGTGAATTGCCAGCGATGGTGCGGATAGAAGAAGTTGCGGTAGGTGACGCGGCTGTGACCGGCCGGTGTCGCCAGCGACGAGCCGCGCAGCACCAGCTGGTTGACCATGAACTTGCCGTTGTACTCACCGAGCGCACCCTCGATCGCGCGGTAGCCCGGGTAGGGCGAATACGAACTGCGGGTCCATTGCCAGACGATGCCATAGGCGTCGTCGAGCAGGCCGGCGCGGGCCGCGACCTCCCATTCCATCTCGGTCGGCAGATGCTTGCCGGCCCAACGGGCGAAGGCGTCGGCCTCGTAATAGCTGACATGGCAAACCGGCGCCTCCGGATCGATCGCTTGTAGGCCGCCCAGCGTCATGATCTTCCATTCGCCGTCGACCTCGCGCCAGTGGCCCGGTGCCTGCCAGCCCTCGGCGCTCGCGGTGCCGAAGCCATCCATCAGCCATAGCGTCGCGGTGGAATAGCCGCCGTCCCTGATGAAGGCGAGCCAGTCGGCATTGGTGACGAGGGTCTTGGCGAGCTTGACCGGGCCGACCAAAGCACGATGCGCGGGCTTCTCATTGTCGAAATGGAAGCTGTCGTCGGCGTGCCCGACGGTGTGGATGCCTTCGTTGAGCGTCACCCATTGGCCGCCGCCGCGGTGTGAGGGCGGGAAGCGCCAGGCCGGATCGTAGGCCGGCGGGATCGGGTTCTGCGCGAAGGCATGCAGGATGTCGGTGACCATCAGTTCCTGATGCTGCTGCTCGTGATTGAGGCCGACCTCGACCAAGGGCACCAGCGCCTCGAGCTTTTCCAATGGGGCAGTCTGGAAGAACTTCACCACCCCGGCGTCGACATGGCGGCGGTAGGCGGTGACTTCGTCGGCGCTCGGGCGGGTCAGATGGCCGCGCTGGTGGCGGGCGTGCCGGGGGCCGGCGGTTACGTAATAGGAATTGAACAGATAGGCGTAGTCCGGATGGAACGGGGTGTAGCCCTTGACGTGCTCGCCCAGCAGAAACTGCTCGAAGAACCAGGTCGTGTGGGCGCGGTGCCATTTGGCGGGGCTCGCATCCGGCATTGACTGGATCAGCTGATCCTCCGGGGAGAGCGGCGCCGCCCGGCGCTCGGTCTCGTCGCGGACCGCACGGTAGGCTTCCGCCAGACGCTGGGGGAGCGAGGCGGATTCGGAGGATAGTGACGGCGAGGCGGCAGTAACGGCGGCCGCGGCAGAGGCTGGTTTCGTCACATTGGTCTCCGATTCGAGGGGAGAACGTTGCTTCGGCAATCTGGTTCCAGACGGACAGTTCGTCCTAGATAGGGGCTCCGTTACGGGAAAAAAGCCTCCCCCATGATGATATTGGGTCCGTCAGATAATCCCGGCGCTTTTAGGGGGTGCTGTCCGGCCCCGGCCGCATGCCAGATTTCTGCCATTTTGCTTTGGATGCACAATGGTTTGAGCTACATATATAGGTAGTCGCGGGTTAGAAGGGTGGGCCGGCCCGTCAGGGCCTGAGAGCGCCGCCTACGCAAGGAAGCGAAAATGAGCATCGAGCAATTCATCGACAACGAAGTGAAGTCGAACGACGTCGTGCTGTTCATGAAGGGCACGCCGCAATTCCCGCAGTGCGGGTTTTCCGGTCAGGTCGTGCAGATCCTCGACCACATCGGTGTCGGCTACAAAGGCCTCAACGTTCTCGAATCGGCCGAGCTGCGCAACGGCATCAAGGTCTATTCGAACTGGCCGACGATCCCGCAGCTCTATGTGAAGGGCGAGTTCGTCGGCGGTTGCGACATCATCCGCGAGATGTTCCAGGCCGGTGAATTGCAGCAGCTGTTCGCCGACAAGGGCATCCCGGTCGACGTGGCCGCCTGACCTTGACCGCGCGCCAGATCGGCAAAGCGCGGCTCGAAGTCATCGTTACCGACATCACGACCCTGCGCGTTGACGTCATCGTCAACGCGGCCAACTCATCGCTGCTCGGTGGTGGTGGCGTCGACGGCGCAATCCATCGCGCCGCCGGGCCCGATCTCGTCGCCGAATGTCGTATGCTTCATGGCTGCAAGACCGGCCAAGCCAAGATCACCAAGGGCTATCGGTTGCCCGCCAGGCATGTGATCCATACCGTCGGCCCGGTGTGGAATGGTGGCAAGCTCGACGAGGATGCTCTGCTTGCATCCTGCTATCGGCGCTCGATGGAGCTGTGCGAAGGGCATGGCCTTGCCTCAGTCGCTTTCCCCGCCATCTCGACCGGGATCTATCGTTTTCCAGCAGATCGTGCCGCGCAGATCGCCGTAAAGACTGTCGTCGACACGCTGGCCGCCGCCCCCGGCGTCGAGCACATCATCTTCTGCTGTTTCTCCGCCCCAAGCGGTGCACTCCATCAGGAGGTCCTGGACGCCTTCGGGAGCCCTTGTGCCTGATGATACCGCCGCTACACTTCTCTGTGATATCCGGGGAGGGATAGATCGAATGATTTCATTTGGGTTTTGGCGCGCGGCCGCGGCCGCCGCAGTGATGCTTGCGGCGCCGTTGGCACATGCCGAAGGCACCTATGAGATTCCGGCGGGTGCGCATTTCAATCCCGACAAGCTCGCCAGGATCGGCGAGTTCTTCAAGAACGAGGTCGCGACCGGCAAGATTCCGGGCGCCATCGTCCTGATCCAGCAGCACGGCAAGCCGGTGTATCACGAGGCCATCGGCGTGCAGGACGTGGTCAGCAAGGTGCCGATCACCGACAAGACCATCTTCCGCCTGGCGTCGATGTCCAAGTCGATCACCGCCGTGGCCTCGGTGCAGCTGCTGGAGGAGGGCAAATACAAGCTCGACGATCCCGTCTCGAAATACATTCCTTCCTTTGCCAACATGAAGGTCGGGGTCGAGAAGAAGGCCGAGGACGGTACCAAGACGCTCGAGCTGGTGCCGCTGAAGCGGCCGATCACGATCCTCGATCTGATGACGCATACGTCGGGCATCACCTACGGTTTCTATGGCGATAGCCTGGTCCGCAAGGCCTACAAGGAAGCCAACATCTATGGTGGCGATTTCGATCTCGCCGAATTCGCCGAGCGGATCGCCAAGCTGCCGCTGCACAACCAGCCCGGCGAGCTCTGGCAATACGGCCATTCCACCGACATTCTGGCGCGTGTGATGGAGGTGACCACCGGCGAGAAGCTCTCGACGATCGAGCAGGAAAGGCTGCTCGGCCCGCTCGGCATGAAGGACACCGGCTTCTTCGTCACCGATCCGGAGAAGCAGAAGCTGATGGCCGAGCCGATGCCGAACGACAGCGACTTCCGGGTCGGCCGGGTCAACGATCCGACCAAGGTCAAGAAATGGGAGTCCGCCTCCGGCGGCATGGTCTCGACCATGGCGGACTATTCGCGCTTCGCGCAGATGCTGCTCAACGGCGGCACCTTCGATGGCAAGACCATCATGAAGCCCGAGACGTTCAAGGAATTGACGACGGATCGTGTCGGCCCGGGCTCCGGCGTGCAGCGCGACTTTTTCTACTTCCCCGGTGACGGCTTTGGCTTTGGGCTTGGGATCGCGGTGCGCACCGATCCGGGCAATGCCAAGCCGCCGCCGCCCGGCGATCTCGGCGAGCTGAAATGGGATGGCGCCAGCGGCTGCTATTATGTCATCGACCGCAAGCAGGACATGTTCTTCATTCTGCTGGAGCAGACGCCGAGCGAACGTCAGCGGATTCAGCGGACCTTGAAACAGCTCGTCTATGAAGCGATGGAGAATTAGAGCGTTTTCGAGCGAAGTGGATACCGGTTCGCGTGAAGAAAACGCGTCAAGAAGAAGGAATAAGAGCATGATCCGATTCAATCGAAGCGGATCATGCTCTTATATGCGTGGGTGCCGCGCAGTCGTCGCGGCACTCGTGCTCGCGTTGGTCGCAACGGGTGCGAAGGCCGGTTCCGAGGCGCACAGCTTCTCGGCGGCAGGCCTCGCCAAGGTGTCCGACTATGTCAGGAACGAGGTCGCGACCGGCAAGATTCCCGGCGCGATCCTGCTGCTGCAGCAGCATGGCAAGCCGGTCTACTTCGAGAGCTTCGGGGTGCGCGACATCGCCACCGAGTTGTCGATGAGCCCGGACACCATCTTCCGCCTCTACTCGATGTCGAAGCCGATCACCACCGTGATCGCGATGATGCTGGTGGAAGAGGGCAAGCTCGCGCTCAGCGATCCGGTGTCGAAGTATGTCCCGCCCTTTGCCAAGATGAAGGTCGGCGTCGAGAGGCGTGGCGAGGACGGCAAGACGGTGATGACACAGGAGCCGCTCAAGCGTCCCGTGACGATCGAAGACCTGATGCGCCACACGGCCGGATTGCCCTATGGCTATTACGGCGGCGGGATCGTGAACAAGGACTACGCCGATGCCGGTCTGTTCAACAACGATCCCGACAATGCCGAATTTGTCGCGCGGCTCACGGCGCTGCCGCTCGCCGAGCAACCCGGTACGCAGTGGGATTACGGCCATTCCACCGACGTGCTCGGCCGCGTCATCGAGGTGATCACCGGCAATTCCCTGTTTCAGGTCGAGAAGGAACGGCTGCTCGGTCCGCTCGGAATGAACGAGACGGCGTTCTACGTGACCGACCCTGCGAAATGGCCACTGATTGCGGAGCCGATGCCGAAGGACCGTACCATCAGTCCGGTCGCCGACATCCGCGACCCGCGCCGGCTGCTGCGATGGGAATCCGGCGGCGGTGGCATGGTTGGCACCATCGGTGACTATGCACGCTTCTCGCAGATGCTGCTGAACGGCGGCAGCTATCAGGGGAAGCGCTACCTGAAGCCGGAAACGATCGCGCTGATGGCGTCGGATCATATCGGTCCGGAGACCGGGGTCGTCCGTGACAAGAACTATTATCCCGGCCCGAACTCCGGCTTCGGCCTCGGCCTCGCGGTCCGCACCTCCGTGCCGGAGAACACGAATTGGCCATTGGGCGAATATCGCTGGGACGGCGTCGGCGGCACGTTCTTCTTCATCGATCCCGCCGACGATCTATTCGGCATCTTCATGGTGCAGACGCCGTCACAGCGCGGCCGGATCCAGCAGGAATTGAAGACGCTGATCTATCAGGCGATGGGGCGTTGACCGGGCAAGACGATCTGTCCGTCATTGCGAGCGAAAGCGAAGCAGTCGATTCCGCCGCTCACTGAGCACGGATTGCTTGGCCGTTCCCGTTCCTCGCGATGAAGCTGTGGGAGCTACGCCGCGCGCACGATGTCCCTGACGTGGCCGATCGCTTCCTCGATCATCGCAGCCGTGACGTCGAGATGCGTGCATGCCCTGATCCGGCCGTCCATCATGGCAAGTGTCACGCCGCGCTTGCGCAACTCGGCGACCATCCTGGCGCCCGATACGCCGGCGCCGTCGGGCATGAAGAAGACGAGGTTGGTTTCCGGCGCCTGCACCGCGATGCCGTTGATCTGCGCCAGCCCGCGCGCCAGCGCCCGCGCATTGGCGTGATCGTCGGCGAGGCGGTCGACATGGTGATCGAGCGCGTAGATGCAGGCGGCGGCACAGATGCCGGACTGCCGCATCGAGCCGCCGAGCCGCTGCTTCCAGCGCCAGACGTCGTCGATGAAAGCTTTGGTTCCGGCGATCACGCCGCCGATCGGCGCGCCCAGGCCCTTCGAGAAGTCGATCCAGGCGGAGTCCCAGCCAGCGGTCATGTCGCGCGCCGAGATGCCGGATGCGACGGTCGCGTTCAGGAGCCGCGCGCCGTCCATATGGGTGGCGAGGTCGTGATCCCGGGCGATCCGCACGATCTCGTCGAGCGCAGCCTTCTTCCAGATCGTGCCGCCGCCGATATTGGCGGTCTGCTCGACGCTGACCAGCACCTGCGGCGGCTGGTAGCGGGTGCGCGGATGCAGCGCGGTGCGGAACGTATCCGGCGTGAACTGGCCGTCGTCGCCCGGCAGCTGGGTGATCTGGAAGCCGCCGAGCGCCGCATGCGCGCCGCCCTCGCGCGCGATGATATGGGCGGTGGCATGCGCCAGGATCTCGTCCCCCGGCCGGCAATAGGCCAGCGTCGCCGCGACGTTGCACATCGTGCCCGACGGCATGAAGACCGCGGCCTCCTTGCCGAGCATATCGGCGACGCGGGCGCAGAGCTCATTGGTGGTCGGATCGTCGCCGACCTGCTCGTCGCCGACCTCCGCCCTGGCCATCGCTTCGCGCATCGCCGGCGTTGGCCTGGTCTGGGTGTCCGACAGCAGGTTGATGCGGACAGGTGGCGCCTTCGGATCGGGACGGGCAGGGGTGTAGTGCATGATGTCTCTCTCGGTCGATATGCCCTGACTTTAGCCAAACAAAAAGGCCCCGGCAAAACCGGGGCCTTTCCGAACTCGCAATGCTGAACTGATCAGCGCGAATAGAATTCGACGATCAGATGGGGCTCCATCTGCACCGGGAACGGCACGTCCGAGAGGCCGGGGGTGCGCGCGTACTTCGCAGTCATCTTGGAGTGATCGACTTCGATGAAGTCGGGCACGTCGCGCTCGGGCAGCTGGCTCGCTTCCAGCACCGGGGTGAGCTGCTTGGAGGATTCCTTGACCTCGACGACGTCGCCGACCTTCAGCTTGTAGCTGCCGATGTTGACCTTGCGGCCGTTCACCTTGACGTGTCCGTGGTTGATGAACTGGCGCGCGGCGAACATCGTGGAGACGAACTTGGCGCGATACACCACGGTGTCGAGACGGCGCTCGAGCAGGCCGATCAGGTTCTCGCCGGTGTCGCCCTTCAGGCGGCTGGCTTCGACATAGATGCCGTGGAACTGGCGCTCGGAAATGTTGGCGTAGTAGCCCTTGAGCTTCTGCTTGGCGCGGAGCTGCACGCCGAAGTCGGAGAGCTTGCCCTTGCGGCGCTGGCCGTGCTGGCCGGGGCCGTACTCGCGGCGGTTCACGGGGCTCTTCGGGCGGCCCCAGATGTTCTGGCCCATGCGGCGATCGATCTTGTACTTCGCCTCACTGCGCTTTGTCATCGCGTCCTCTTTGTGTAGCCGTCGCAACAGGGCGACCGGCGTTTTGTCAGTTTCAGGTTTGAGGAGACGCGCCCTCCTGTGTACCGGCCAAAAGGCCCGTACCGACAGGTCCGCCTCGAAAGCTCGGGGAGAACCACGGGTCGCGAAACGCATCGCGGGCCGAAACCGGCCCGCGAGCAAGGGTGGTCTTAAGGAGAAAGTCCGGTCCTGTCAAACGAAACGCCGGGCCTTTTTGGGCCGAATCGGCGCAAATTCCGGCCGTTTTGGCCCCCTCAGGGACGATTTCCGGCCGCCCGGACCGGCCGCGCCTCGGATGGTGGCTGGATCGCGTCCAGCTCCGCGGCAATTTCGCCGCCCAGCACCTGCTCGAGCCGGGTCATCGTCTGGGCGATCAGGGCGGCATCGCAGACCAGATGGTCCCAGCGCAGCACCACATCGACAGTCTGATCCGGCTTGACCACGCCGTAGCTCAGCAGGAACGGGCCGGGGCTCAGCGCATGCAACTCGCCCGGGCCGTAGGCGGCGACCGAGGTCACGCCGAAGCTGCCGCAGAAATTGGCGCGCTGCCGGCCGAAATTCATCCCGATCGCCCATGCCAGGCGGCGCAGCGGAAACGGCAGGCGCGTTACGCAGAGGGTTTTGCGGAACGAGGGGATTTCGTGCAGCGGCGCCGTCTTGGCGCGCCGGATCAGCGCATCGACGTCCGTGAGCGCCATCTCGTCGGCGCCGCGGACGCGTTCGAACAGCACACAATCCTCACCCTTCTCGACGCGCGCAATGGCCACCATACCGACGCTGCACGGTAACTCGTAGAGACAGGGCCAGGGCCATTTGACGTGCAGGGTGCGCAGGGTCGGCTCGGTCTTTGCGACCAGCGCGAATGCCTTGACGAAGATTGCGGCCCAGCCTGGAGCCTGCTCGGCGCGGGCGCGGGCCTCGACCACGGCACGGACGTTCAGCGAGCGCGTCAGGGACACGAACGGCACGCCGGCCGACGCGTACATCAGGTCGGCGACGAGACGGCGCGGCAATGAAATCCTGCGAAATTTACCGCGCATCGGTTCGGTTCATATCCCTGCAAACAGGCAAAAAATCAGAGGTCCGGCGAACTGAAATCGTTGCGCACCGCACCTGAAGCTAGCATGAACCAAGTGGTCGAACGCCAATTGGTTCGGTTCACGGCGCTGGTTTCGCCAGGGGCTCGCCGGCCTTGACGATGTAGATTCCGAGCACCTTGAGCGGCTTGTCGCCGGACGTTCTGGCGTCGTGCACCGCACCTTCCGGGATCTGGTAGGAGTCGCCCGCCTTCAGCTTCAACGGCGGCTTGCCGTCGATCAGAAGCTCAAGCTCGCCCTCGAGCACATAGCCGGTTTCGGCCCCGGGATGGGTGTGGCGCCCCGACGCACCCCCGGCGGGAACCTCGGCAATCGCCGTGACCGTGTTGTAGCCCGGCGGGAAATCGACCTTTTGCAGCGGCGTTCGCTTGATGCCGCTTTGCTGCGCGACGGCTGTGCCGGCAAAGGCAATCACGGCAAGACCGAGTAGTAGTTTCCTGAACATGCATGTCCCTCCCAACCCGCGGAAAGTCTAGCAGCGCGGAATCGCGGCGAAAAGCAGGCGATGTGTGATGTACAGTTTCGACATTGGGATTAGTCCGTTTATCCAAGACGCACAGGATCGCGCCATTTGACGCGACGGAGCTTACGGCAGCCTGACGCGCTGTTCAGCCAATTGCGGCGCTCGATTTTCCAGTCCAGCTCGGGCGCGATGCCAATGCGGTCACGGTTCCCTATGACGTGGCTGGAACTCACTCGCCGGCGGCCGGCTTAAAGCGCATCGAAGTGCTGCGCGAATTGCGCCGACGAACTGTCCTGCACCCTGACGTCGACCTCGGCGTTGCCCCCGGCGACATAGGTGAAGCCGATCGATGGGTCTTCGCTCAACGAGATGCCACCATCCATGTCGAACACGCTGACGCCGCCGACACTGACCGAGACACGCTCGAGATAGCGTGCCGGGGTGTAGTCGCCGCTCGCGTTCTGCTGCATCCCGCTGTAGTTCGGATGGCTGATGAGGAGACGCGATGGCACCAGCGAGGCGTCGATCGAGCGTTCGCGTCGCAACTGCATCTTGCCGATCCGAGCCAGCACGTCGGCCGACGCGGTGGCGCTCGGCGCGGAGCAGCCGCCGGCGGCCCTGATATATTGCGACACCGCGTAGAGCCTGCCGTCGCCGGTCTCGGCGACCGCGTGGATCAGGGTGAATTCGTTGACGCGTATCCGCAGCTTCAAGTCCTGCCGCGCAAACGCCGGACCGAGCCGGAACCGGCCCGCGAGCGGCATCGGGTTGTTGTCGACGACGACCGACACCGAGGTGATCGGCCGGTCGCCGATGAAGTCCACGCTGATCGGCACCAGGGCCGCATCCATTGCCTGTTCGGGCACCTTCAGCTTCAGGAGCGCGCTGCCGTCTTCGATCGGCCGCTCACCGAAAATATCGCCCGCGATGCTCTTCCAGCGCGCCTCGCGTTCGGCGCCGTCGTCCGCCGCGGCAAGGGTGATGCCGGCAACAGCGAACAGCATCGAGATCAGAAGCCGTTTCATCATCGCGTCCCTCGTCGAGCGGTTATTGTACAGCCGGGCCTTCCGGCTCCGTGATGGCGGTGGGCAGGCCGGAGTCCTGCCAGGCCTCGATGCCGTCCGGATACCAAGCCACATGCCGATAGCCGTCTGCGATCAGCCGCTTGGCGGCGTTCCAGCTCGCCCAGCAATCGACGCGGCAGTAGACCACGATCGACCTGTCGCGGTCGCCTGCCGTCAGGTCTGCCAGCCGCGCTCGGATATAGCCCATCATCGTGGCGGAGATGACGCCGGCGCCGGCTCCCGGAATCCAGACGCTGCGCGGGATGGTCCGGTGCGGCATCGGCAGCCACGGCGACGACAGATGTTCGGGACGCCGTGGTGCGGGAGAAACATCGATCAGCACCGTCGACCCGCCGGTCGACAGCGCGGCAAGCTCCTGCGTCGCGATCACGGTGCCGCCGGCAACGGTCGCCGGTACGCGCCCGTTCATCGGACCCTGCCAGAGGCCCTCTGGTTCGGGTGGCGCATCGTCCTGCGCGAGCGCGCCCGTCGCGTGCACCATGATCGCCAGCGGGACGCAGATGATCGTCAGGCAATGCTTCCACCTCATTCCCACTCCAGCCGCCGATAAGCCTCGATCACGTTGCGGCCATTATAGGTGTCGAACATCGGCCAGCGGGCGCGTTCGGATTGTGCGACGGAGCTTGCTGCATCCTCGATCGATAGACCCCGGCCAATCGCGGCGCGCGTCTCGTCGCGCAGCAGGGCCAAATAGCGTTGCAGTGGCGTGACTGCCTCTTGCAGTTCCACCAGCGGCGGTCCGTGCCCCGGAACGGCGTGCCGGGTACCGGACGTGTGCATCGCCGCGAGTTCCGTGAGCCACCCGTTGAGATCGCCGTCGAGCGCCGGCACCCGATCGACGAACAGGAGGTCGCTCGCCAGCAGGATGCCAGATTGCCTGTCGAGCACGCTGAGATCGGAGACGGTGTGCGCGGGAGGATGGGCCGTCAGCAGCAGGATGCGGCCACCGAGATCAAGCTCGACAGGCTCGCTCCTGCGCACCAGCATCGTCGGCACCACGACGTCGCCGGCCTCCGTTGCGCCCAGCAGCCTTTCGAGGCCGCTGCGATAGAACGCGCCGCGGGCGGCGAGTTGCTGCGGAAGTTCGGAATGGCCGACAAAGATTGTCCCGTCTTGCCTGAAGGCGGCGGCGCCGAAAACATGGTCGGGGTGGACATGCGACAGCACGACATAGCGGATCGGCAATTGCGTGCGTGCGCGGATCGCAAGCCGCAGGCTCCGTCCGTCATGCAGGCTGCCGCCCGGATCGATCACGGCGACGGCGTCGCGTCCGATCACGAAGGCAAGGTTGGCGATGGCGTCGAAATTGCCGGCCGAGGCATCCTCGGTCACGCCGCGGCGCACATGAAGTCCGGGAGCGACCTCGACCATCGGCGCCGGGGCGGCCGAAGCCGTCGCCCGCGATCGTGCGGGTGCGCAGCACAGGCAAAGGCCACCGAACAATGCCGCGCGACGCGACAGCGCCTTGTCCGAAGCGGAAACCATCATTCCTCCCGGCTGCGACTATAGCGGGGAGGCGCCGGCCTTGATCGGTCCTTTGGTCGTACCGAGACCGACGATCGCGCAGCTCAAGGGGCGCGGTGAAGGTGCGACGCGGCTGTTGCGCCTAGCGGCTGATTCCGGCGAAGGCGGCTGCGATGCCGCGCTGGAACAGCGACCAGTCGAAGCCGAGCGCGAGCGCGAGATAGCCGCGGTCGATCATCGCGTTGGCCTGGTCCGCGGTGCGCGCGACGCCGCCGATCGGCACGCCGCTCTTCATGATGCCTTCCTCGGCACGCTGCGTCAGCGCGACCACTTCGGGGTCGTCGGGCAGGCCGCGCTTGTTGATCGAGGTGGCAAGATCGCCGGGACCGATCACCGCGAGGTCGATGCCCGGCGTCGCCATGATCTCGTCGATCCGGTTCACGGCATCGACATGCTCGATCGTGAGCATGCAGATCATGTCGTCATCGGCGGTCGCCATGTAGTCGTTCATCGAGACGCCCCAGCGGAACGGCGCATGGAACGGCCCCCAGAGCCGGTCGCCGTTCGATGTGAATCTTTTCTTAACCGCAATTTCTTAAGTTTCTGAGGACATTCCGACGTCGCGTCGGACTGCATAGGATTTTATTCAGGTTAGAATGAAGACATTCGTTGACCTCTTTGCTGGATGCGGTGGCCTCTCACTGGGATTTCAGAAAGCTGGCTGGCGATTGAAATTCGCTGTTGAGGGACATCCTGACGCATTTGCAACATATCGCGAAAATCTGGTCGACCGGGCAGCCAGCGGAGTCGACTGGCCCGAATGGTTGCCGCGGGAACCTCACGACATTGTCGCCCTGATCAAAAAGCATCGTCGAAGCCTGAAAAGCCTCGCAGGGACTATTGAATTGGTTGCGGGTGGGCCACCTTGCCAGGGCTTTTCAACCAACGGTCGCCGGAGAAAAGACGATCCGAGAAACCAGATGGTGAAGAGCTATCTCGAATTGGTTTCCATTCTAAGGCCGCGGATGGTGCTAATCGAGAATGTGCGTGGATTTACTTCTATGCCCCACGACGCTGAGACAACATTTTCGGAGTATGTGCTCAAGGAACTTGAGGGGCTCGGCTATGATACGTGGACTCAGCTTCTAACTGCGTCCGATTGGGGAATTCCGCAGCGGCGTCCTCGCTTCTTTCTGGTTGCGGTACAGAAGGGATTGTTGCGTGGTGTTGATCCGTTCGTAAGGCTTCGTACCCTTCGAAGGTCTTTCTTGTCGGCGCGCGGACTGCCTTTTGAGCGGCCGGTCACAGCCGGAGAAGCGCTAGAAGATCTTCGACTTTCTGGTAGGACCCTGCGGCCAGACCCGGAATTCGGGCATCTTGGATTTCAGTGCGTTGACTATCAACGATCAGGCAAACTCTCCACATTTGGTGTCTGGGCTCGAGGCAGGATGCGGACGGCGCCGTCCGATATGCGATTGCCACAGCATACCAAGCGCGTTGCCGGCCGTTTCTCGCGTATCCTAAGAACTTGTCCGCTGGGGCGGTCGATATCGCCAACCGATCGCAAAAGACTAGGAATCAAAAAACGGTCGACAACTCCAATGTCTCCCAATCTGCCGTCGCCTACCGTCACAACCCTACCAGACGACATGATTCATTACGCGGAACCAAGAATCTTAACGGTTCGTGAACACGCAAGACTCCAATCGTTTCCCGACTGGTTCAAATTTAAGGGACCGTACACGAGCGGCGGCGCGCGGCGGAAAAACGCGTGCCCGCGCTATACCCAAGTCGGTAACGCTGTGCCGCCATTGCTGGCCGAAGCCGTGGCTGAAATGCTAGCCGGACTTCTCGTCCCCCTTGCCGCTCAGACGCGGTCTCAGAGTGCAAATGTTCTCCAGGTGAAGAGTTAGATTCTTGCGGAGCATAGCGAAGTCGTTCGTCTGAATGGCGGGGGTTCCGCGAGATGTTACCTGCCACCCTCGATCGCCTCGGCTTTCGGTCGCGTGACCAAGCGTGTTGCGTGGTTTGAGCACCTCGTTATCGTATCGTGCTAAGATTTTACGCTGGTCGACGCAGTTTTTGTCGCCCTTCAAGAGAGCGAGTGCAAGCTTCTGCAAGTGAAAACTCGTTACTGCGCGACTGTCGAGTCTGTCAGCGAATGTCCTACATTCCTCGTAGCGCCTAGCTTGCAACTTCGAGCTATCTGCGACTAATTTGTCTATGGTTTCCTCCATTGCCTCTTGTTCGTTTGGCTTGGAAGCGTAAGCTTCGGTCAGTAAGAGGCGAAGTTCATCGTCGCACTTGCCCACGGTTCCCATCGCTAGTCCCCGCATTGCTTCGAGTCGAGATAGGCGCTTCACGACCTGATCGATATGCAAGCACAACCGCTCGGCAAGCTGCCGCCTCTCTAGGCAATAGACGCCGTCAATGTGGCGGTCATGGACCAGACGGCGCAAATCGACTGTCTTATGACCACTATAGAACAAAATATCTGTGAAACCGAAGCTTCGGCGAACCTGCTGTGCAACATGATCGCCGTTCATGCTCGGGTCGCCTAGATCGTAGTCTACGACCACGAGGTCGAAATCATCATACAACTGCTGCTGAGTAGCCAAATACGCCAGTCGCGCGGCGCTTTCCTCAATTTGTATCTTCGGCACGAAGCCAACCTCGCGAACGTAATCGGAGATCTCCTCGATTTGCGTTCGAACGTCTTGCGGCTGATTTTCAAACCAAAGAATGCTGAACTCGAGTCTCATTTTGCCTTCTTCTCCCGCGGCAAGCGCAACAAGAACTGCGCGCGGCCTACTGGGCGATCCGGATCTAGTCCAATGCTCCCGCCCATATCTTCAATCACTTGTTTGGCGTGATAAAGCCCTAGCCCGGACCCTCGTGGGGATCCGCTGTAGCCTCTCTCGAAAAGCTTGGTCGCATCAACGACCTTCTCGTCGATGCCCCGGCCGTCATCGGCAATTTCGATTTCAATGCCGCCTCCGGTACGGGATTTCCTGCACGAAAAATTGACGCGATGTGCGTCGAACTTGCTGGCGTTGCTAAAGATGTTGTCCAAAACGATCGCAACATCGATCGGGCGGAATGTACATTCGAGCGATAGTCCGGCGGTATCGAAATTCGATGAGCCTATGTCGCCATAGAGCGTAGCCACTTTTTCCGCATACTCTTTCATATATTGAAGTATATCGGCGGTGATGCTGTCTGCGTTAAGTTTGAAGTTTGCTTGCGTCGCAAGTCTAGTTACGGCCAGAATCCTACTATTTTGAAATGCGATCTGTTCCAGATCGGCCATCGTCGCCTCAGGTTGAACAGAACCCGTAGCGATTCGGCGCATGCTGCGGCGGGCCAAAGCCTGCACTTCTGTCGCATAGATGATTACTTGATGGTGGAGCAGCTGAAGTTCTTCGCTACCCTGAGCCTGCGCATTGAGGAGCATTTGGGCTTGCTTCTCGACCCGCTCAAGCCTTACGACCGTATCGCGTGCTCGACTCTCTGCTGCAGCCGCGCGGCGCTCAGCGTCTAGCCTAGCCTCCATCTCCTCCGCTGCTTGCTTCTTGGCCTCTGCCTCAGATTCTTTGAGATCCTCGAACCGTTGACGAGAGCGTTCAATCCGCGACAGTAGCGCTTCGTCGCCCACTTCTTGCGCAACTAGGGCGAGACCTTCCATGGACTCTTCGAAGTCGAGGGAGCGTTCGTTCACAATGTCGATAAGCTCGCGATCGTAATTTAGAAGGGTAATATCCTTAGAGCCAGCCATCGCGCGTACAACGCGGATGATGCGGGCCCTCGCGGTATCAGACGTTAGGCCGCTTGCATCGTCTCGCTCCTGATCAAGGCTGTCCGCCCAGTTTACCGTAACTACATAGCGTTCGAGCCTTTGGACCACATGGCGCATAATCGCTTCATACAAGTCAACTTTTGCGGGCGTATCAACCAAGCCAGCGTCCCGGCTGGACGCTTCGATGAACATGCCAGCTGGGGCGGTGACGTCAATTTTTCCGATGACATCACGCAAGCCAAGATAACGTGACACACCCTGTTGTTTACGTCGTCCGATGCCGAAGGTGTCGTCAGTCGGTTCTCCGATCGGATAAATTCGAAAGCCGTTCGCGAATAGGAACACGTTTCCAAACTGCAGCGGTTGAACGCCCATCCTAGTGGTGAATGTCTTCTTTGCGCTGCGGTTGAGAAAGTACAGACGTGCTTCGATTATACTGCCGACTAGGTGTGGGTAGGGGCTATTCTCCTCGATTTCGTAGATTAAGACTCCGCGATCGGTTAGCTTTGAATGTATTTTGCCATGTTCAATCGTTACGGTGATGCGGGACGTTTTCTCGTCGAGCAGATCTATTATCTGATTGCCAACCGTTCCCTCTGCGTCGGGCCAGTCTTCGTGCACGACGTGCGTAACGATCTTCAATCTTTTTGTGGATTGGAACGGATCAACAAGCTTGGCCAGATAGGCGCGGAGACGCACAATCTTTTCTTCGTTCCAGCTGTCACGAAGGCCGCTGATAACTAGCATCGTCCCGTTTGATTTTGGTGCGGGTGCTCGCTGCGGGCTGGGAAATCTAACGACGCGCGATAGTTCAACATTGATACTTGCGAACTCACGCTTAGCATTCTTCTCGAAGTTCCTCCAATCTATATGGAGGTATTCGACGCGCTTGCCACCAACCGGCCGGGCGTAGAGATCTAGGGTAGTCCCAAGGCGATCGCAGGAGAAACGGCCGATTCCCTTATTGCCTGCATACCCGCGTCGTAACGAAATTGTATCACGATAGTCTCTCGGAAGGTCTTGATCTTCCTCGCCAGTGCGCTTTGCTGAGTAGGCAACGAACAGCCACTTGGAGGTAATGTCGTCTTGCGACATTCCTTTGCCGTTGTCGGTGATGATTATCCTGTCCTGATCAAATTCGATGTCGACTCGACGTGCATGGGCATCAAATGAATTCTTTACGAGCTCGAATATCGCAACAAAATCGTTTGTAATTAGGTCACGGCCGATGACATCTTTGAGGGCAGAACTGATCTTGAATTTTCTATCCATTCTCAACTCAGCGGATGCGGTAGCGGACGGCGGACATGGATGATGAGGCGCGGCGAGCGTTGATGTCCCGATTTAGGGGAAAGAACTCTAGGCCGGAGGTCTTAGTTCGCCAAAGGTTACACGCGGAGGGGCTGAGGTTCCGCCTCCATCGGAGGGACCTGCCGGGTACCCCCGACATCGTTATGGTAGGGAGACGGACCGTCGTGTTTGTCCACGGGTGCTTTTGGCACCACCACACGGGGTGCCCTGTAGCCCGAATACCCGCATCTCGCCCTGACTTTTGGCGTGAGAAGTTTCGACGCAATAAGAGAAAAGACCGAGCGTCGCGCGAAGCGCTTGAAACACTAGGGTGGCGAGTAAAGGAGATTTGGGAGTGCGAGGCGCTTGATCCGACGAAATTAGAAGTAGCAATTCGTGATCTGATACCAAGAACTGCGGCGCGAAAGCGATCAGCTAAAACTCGTAGTCGCCTCAAAGTACGCACTAGTTGAGCCCCCAATCCCCGAATCGATCTGCGATATCGCTCGTTCGGGAGGTCCGCACTTGATTGTGCCGTTGGTGAGCGGTGTCTCCCGGACAGAGCGCGTACAGGTTGAATGCATCATATGAGTAATTCTGGCGTCAGCATAGACAAAGACAGTAAAACCGCCTTGTTAGCACGAATATTCTGTGATCGGCGCGTTCACTTTTTGATCCCGGCGAAGGCGGCGGCGATGCCGCGCTGGAACAGCGACCAGTCGAAGCCGAGCGCGAGCGCGAGGTAGCCGCGGTCGATCATCGCATTGGCTTGCTCGGCGGTGCGCGCAACGCCGCCGATCGGCACGCCGCTCTTCATGATGCCTTCTTCCGCGCGCTGCATCAGCGCGACCACTTGGGGATCGTCGGGCAGGCCGCGCTTGTTGATCGAGGTGGCGAGATCGCCTGGGCCGATCACCGCAAGGTCGATGCCGGGGGTCGCCATGATCTCGTCGATGCGGTTCACGGCATCGACATGCTCGATCGTGACCATGCAGATCATGTCGTCATCGGCGGTCGCCATGTAGTCGTTCATCGAGACGCCCCAGCGGAACGGCGCATGGAACGGTCCCCAGAGCCGGTCGCCGTTCGGCGGATAGCGCACGCTGCGCACGGCCTTCTCGGCGTCGGCGCGGTTGCAGATCATCGGAAAATTGATGCCGAGCGCGCCGATGTCCATCGGTGCCTTGGCGAGGTGCGGCTCGTTGGCGGCGATCCGCACCATCGGCACGCACGGCGTCCCTGACGTTGCCACGATCATCGCATGCGCGGTGCCGAGATCGATCGGGCCGTGCTCGAGATCGACGATGATCCAGTCCAGCGACTGCGCCATGATCTGCACGGTCTGGATGCTCGGAATGGTCGCGATCGCGCCGAAGGTCGGGCGCTTGTCGCGCCACTGCTTGCGCAGGCGGTTGAGCGGCGTCAGCGGGGCTGCGGTCAAATTCGGTCCTCCCTCGAACGAGAGCAGAGGCTAGCAGCGCGCCGTGACGGCGGAAAGGATCAGGCCGGGACGCGGCCGCCGAAGAACGGCGTCAGTGCCGCGGTGAGCGCATGCGGGCGCTTGGAGGTGAAGATCATCTCGGCGCCGGCCGTGTCGCTCGCGGCGCCCACCGGGCCGAGCAGGTCGGCGACCCGGCGCGCGATCGCCGGGGCCGGATCGATCCACTGGACCGGCCAGGGCGCGAGCCCGGTCAGGCGTTCCAGCAGCAGCGGATAATGCGTGCAGGCCAGCACGACGGTGTCGGTGCGGGCCGGGTCGCCGGGGCCGTCGCCGACGAAACAGGGCGCGAGCTCGGCCGCGATGTCCTGGTCGCGCACGCTCTGGCCGCTGAGGGCGGCTTCCGCCAGCGAGGCGAGCTCGCCGGAGCCGACCAGCGTCACCTCGCAGCCCTGCGCAAAATCCGAGATCAGCTTGCGGGTATACTCCCGCTTCACGGTGCCCCTCGTGCCGAGCACCGAGACGCGGCGGGTCTTCGACGAGGCGCAGGCCGGCTTGATCGCCGGTACGGTGCCGACGAAGGGCAGGCGGTAGGCATCACGCAGATGCGACATCACCAGGGTCGATGCCGTGTTGCAGGCGATCACGACGAGGTCGGGCGCGTGAGCCTCGATCAGCTCGCCGACCAGCGGCACCACGCGGGCGATGATCTCGTCCTCGGTGTGGTGGCCATAGGGGAAGAACGCGTCATCGGCGACATAGACGTAATGCGCGTCGGGCCGGGCGCGGACGATCTCGCGTAGCACGGTGAGGCCGCCGAGGCCGGAATCGAACACAAGGATGGTCGGGGGAGTGGACACGGTGAAAAGTCTATCCGAAGCAGGGTTACCATTCAGTTGTTATTGGCTATCCGGCCTCTGCGGCCGACAAAAGGCGGTGAAGGCGGGAATTTCATATGGCCTTGATCGATCCCTGCAAGTATCACGGCAAACTATTGCCGCGACGTGCGAAATCCTAACGGGGCCAATCGATCATGATCCGCAATACCACCACGAGCTGGGGCTCGCTCGCCCGTGCGTTCCACTGGGTGTTGGGCATCGCCATCATCGGCATGCTGGCTTATGGCTGGTGGATGAACCACATCCCGGCGCGGGCGGACAAGTTCTTCTACCGGTCAATCCATGCCGATATCGGCTATCTGGTGCTGCTCTTCACCGTGCTGCGGCTGCTCTGGCGCGGCGTTAATCCGACGCCGGCACTGCCGGCCGATACGCCCTCCTGGCAGCGGATCGCCGCCCGCCTCAGCCATGGCGCGCTTTACCTCGTCACCATCCTGGTGGCGATGCTGGGCTGGGCGCATTCCGGCGCCCGCGCCCAGGACTATTCGAGCTTCTTCGGCCTGTTCCACGTTCCCCAGATCACGTCGCCCGACAAGGCGGCGGCGGACGCCTATGAGGATCGCCATATTTTCTTCGCCTATGTGCTGCTGGCGCTGATCGTGCTGCATCTCGCCGCGGTTGCCTTCCATTACTTCGTCAAGCGCGACCAGATCGCTGCGCGGATGATCGGGGCAGGTGAGGCCGACGCCTCGGGTTAGCCCAACAGGCGGGCTGCGCTCGGCGGTTGGTCTCGAAACGGCCTTGCGAGCCGGGTAATTGCGGCATCCTGAGATGAACCGGGGCGGCCATCGCGGCCAGAATGCTCGTGAACGATCCTGCGCGCGATCAAGTGGCTTGGCGGATGCCGGACGAGGGCGCACCGCATGCCGCCACCTGGATGGCTTTTGGCGCCGGCGCGGCAATCTGGGGCGGCAAGCTGCTGCCTGTCGCGCGGGAAAATCTCGCTGACATCGCCAAGGCGATCGCCGCCTATGAGCGCGTGAACATGCTGGTGCGCGAGGAAGACCACGCGATCGCTGCCCGGCTTTGCGGCCCGGCGGTCAACCTCGTCGTCCAGGCGGTCGACGATGTGTGGCTGCGCGACACCGGGCCGGTCTTCGTGGTTGATCCGTCCGGGCAGCTCGGCGCCGTCGGTTTCAATTTCAACGGCTGGGGCAACAAGCAGCGCCATGCGCTCGATGCCACGGTCGCGGGGCGTGTCGCCGGACTGGCAAAGGCGACGTTCCTGGAAGCCGGACTGGTGCTGGAAGGTGGCGGGATCGAAGTCGACGGTGAGGGGACTGCGATCATCACCGAGAGCTGCGTGCTCAATCCAAACCGCAACCCGGGTCTATCCAGGGAGAAGTGCGAGGCCGAATTGTCCCGCCTGCTCGGGCTCGACAAGATCATCTGGCTGCCCGGCATCGCTGGCAAGGACGTCACCGACGGACATACCGACTTCTACGCACGGTTTGCCAGTCCCGGTGTTGTCGTCGCAGGTCTGGAGACGGATCCGTCGTCGTTCGACCACGCGGTCACCAAACGGCACCTCGACATCCTGCGCGGAGCCACGGATGCGAAGGGTCGGCGGCTGGATGTCGTTGTGTTGCAGGCACCGTCGACGGTGCGTCCAAAATACAGCAGCAAGGAATTCGCCGCCGGCTACATCAATTTCTATGTCTGCAATGGCGCCGTCATCGTGCCGGAATTCGGCGACGCCGCAGCCGACGGCAATGCGCGCGACAAGCTGCGCGACCTGTTCCCGGATCGGGAGATCGTTCAGCTCAACATCGACGGCATTGCGGCCGGCGGCGGTGGAATTCATTGCACGACGCAGCAGCAACCGCGTTCGCAACCATGAATGCAGGCCGCGACGTGCTCGCGGCCTGATCCATTTCCGGCTGAACGAAGTTTAGCCCGCCGGCATCTGCTTCTCGACCAGGCGCACCCAATATGAGGCGCCGTGGCCGAGGATGTTGTCGTTGAACTTGTAGGCGGGGTGGTGGCACATCGGGCCATCGCCCATGCCGAGGAACACGAACGCGCCGGGGCGCGCCTCCAGCATGAATGCGAAATCCTCGGCGCCCATCACCGGCACCAGATTGTCGTTGACGCGGTCGGCGCCGACCACGTCGCGGGCGATCTCGGCGGCGATGCCGGCCTCGCGGGCGTGATTCAGCGTCACCGGATACATGCGTCCATAATCGGTCTCTGCCGATCCGCCATAGGCCTTGGCGATGCTGGAGGCGACTTCGCCGATCCGGCGCTCGACCAGGTCGCGCACCCCGGGATCGAGCGTGCGCACCGTGCCGCCCAGCGTGACGGTTTCGGGGATCACGTTGAACGCGCTGCCGGCCTGGAACATGGTGATCGAGATCACGGCCGATTTCAGCGGGTCGACATTGCGCGACACGATCGATTGCAGCGCGTTGATGATCTGGGCGCCGATCAGGACGCTGTCGACCGCCTCGTGCGGCGCGGCGCCGGCATGGCCGCCCTTGCCGTGCACGACGATCTTCAGGGTGTCTGACGAGGCGAGCATCGGCCCCGGCGTGGTCGCGAAGTAACCCTCGGGCAGGCCCGGCATGTTGTGCAGGCCATAGACCTCCTGGATCCCCCAGCGGGTCATCAGGCCGTCGTCGACCATCGCCTTGCCGCCGGCGCCGCCTTCCTCGGCCGGCTGGAAGATCACGACCGCGGTGCCGTCGAAATTCCGCGTCTCGGTGAGATACTTCGCGGCGCCCAGCAGCATCGCGGTGTGGCCGTCATGGCCGCAGGCGTGCATCTTGCCAGGGACCTTCGAGGCATAGGCAACGCCCGAGGCCTCCTCGATCGGCAGCGCGTCCATGTCGGCGCGCAGCCCGATGGTCTTGCCCGAGCCGTTCTTGCGGCCGCGGATCACGCCGACAACGCCGGTGCGCCCGATTCCCGTTACCACCTCGTCACAGCCGAACTCGCGCAGTCTGTCGGCGACGATGCCGGCGGTGCGGTGCACCTCGTAGAGCAGTTCGGGATTCTCGTGGAAGTCATGGCGCCAGGCGGCCATTTCATCCGAGAGGGCGGCAACGCGATTGACGATGGGCATGGGAAGGGTCCGTTTCTTGTGATTGCGGTGGCGGGGAGCGTAGCGCAACCCGCCGCATTGTCACGCGGAATGGCACCAGCCCGTGGCCCGGATCAGGTCGGCCCGCTACAGATTCGCCAGTCCGCATTCGACGGCGAGGCGGACCAGCTGGGCGTCGGTCCGCATCCCGGTCTTGGCCTTGATCAGATAGTGGTAGTTCTGCACGGTCTTGGTGCTGAGGTTCAGATTGGCCGCGATCTGCTCCTTGGTGTGGCCGGCCGCGAGCTGCCGCAGGATCTCGATCTCCCGCTCGCCGAGCTGGTCGAGCGCCGATCTGGTCGGCACCAGGCTCTCCAGCGCCAGCACCCGGGCCACGTCGTCACTCATCGCATGCTCGCCGCGCGCAACGGCGCGGATCGCTGCGATCAGTTCGGCCGGCTCGCTGCCCTTGGTGACGAAGCCGGAGGCGCCGGCGGCGAAGGCTGCCTTCACCTGCGCCGCCTCGCTGTGCATGCTGAACACCAGGATGCGCGCGTCGGCATCGCGCGCGCGGATGTTGCGGATCGCTTCCAGTCCGCTGGCGCCCGGCATCGAGATGTCCATCACCACGACGTCCGGCTCGTGCGACTTGAACGCGCGATAGGCATTGGCCGCGTTGTCGGCCTCGGCGACCACGCGGAAATCGTCCTGGTGTTCGAGCACGCGCCGGTAGCCTTGGCGGACGACGGGATGGTCGTCGACCAACAGGATGGCGATACCTCGGGCCTTCGAGGCTATCGTCTTGGCGGTCGTCATCTCAGGCGGCGAGCGGGATCGTGGCGGCAACACTGAGGCCGCGGCTGGCGCGTGCGATCGACAGCGAGCCGCCGAGTGCGGCGACCCGCTCGCTGACGCCGGTGAGGCCGAAGCCGGCCGATTCCGCCACCTTGGCCGCATCGCCGCCGCCATCGTCCTCGACCCGCACGAGCAGCGCATTCTCGGCGCCGGTGCGCCGCTCGATCCGCAGCACAATCTCGCGCGCCGCGCTGTGGCGCAGCGCGTTGGTCAGGCATTCCTGCGCGACGCGATAGGCGGTGGCGGCGACAGTCCCGCGCACGTCGGCGAGATCGCCTTGCAGGTCGAGCTGGATCAGCGGCTGGGTCGTGGCCCGCGAGCGCCAGCTATCGACGAGGCTGACCAGGCTTGCCTCCAGCCCGAGCTCCTCGGCCGGCGGATGACGCAGCCGGTTCAGCGTATCGCGCAGGCAGGCCATGATGCGGCGCGTCGCCTGCGAGATCATCCGCGCATCCTGCGCGATCTCGTTGCCGGGATCCTTCTGCGGCGCGGTGGCCTCGATCGTATTGGCGAAGGCGAGGATGGCGGTGAGGTTCTGGCCGAACTCGTCATGCAGCTCGCGGGCGAGCGCGCGGCGTTCGTCGCTGCGGATCTCGAGCAGGCGCCGCGTCAGCACCGTGCGTTCTTCCTCGGCTGCCGCGAGGCGGTCGCCGAGATCGCTCACGGCGCGTCCGATCATCGCCAGCTCCATCGAGCGGATCCGCGGCAGCGGCGTTAGGTATTCGCCGTCGGCCATGCGTTGCAGTGCCGTGACGATGGTTCGCGCCGGCGCCAGCGTATGGGCGATGGCGAGCGAGGCGAGCAGGGCGATCGCGAGCGCCATCAACAGTGCGACATGGATGTTGTCGAGGATGTGCTGCCAGGCCAGCGCGATCGCGGCGTCCGGATCGGGCGTGGCGCGGACGGTTCCGCCGGTCGCGGCGCGCTCGCTGATCGGCCGCTCAACCGTGGTGTGGTCGCCGAGCACCGTCTGGACGGTGGTTGCGAACCAGCGCGGCGGCGTCTTGCCGATGCCCTTGCTCTGGCCGCAAAGCGGCTTTTCGAACGCGCCGGCGGGCTCGAACTGGACGCAGATGCCCGGGGCGATCAGGCCCATGGTCTCGATGGTGCGCCAGTCCGGCGAGGGGAGTAATTGTTCACGCATCCGGTTGCTGCGCAGCAGCAACTCGCGCCAGTACAGCCCTTCGAGCGCTTGCGACACCCGTTCGGCGGAGGCTTCCGTAGCGCGATCGACGCTGCGATAGGCATCGATCGTGGCCCAGACCGTGGCCGCGCCGAGGCAGAACGCGACGATGACGAGCAGGCGGGCGACCAGTTGAAGCACGAGGCGCATGCGATCACTCCTCAGTCGGAGCGCGTTGTGGAACGACACGCCCAAACGCAAGTAGCGAACGGTAGCAGCAAGCTGGTTCCGAGCCAATGCAACCCAGCGATGAGGCAAGAGATCGGGCAATTTGCCCAACGAAACTTGGGCAGATGTCTTTGGACGGCATTTTTCGGCTCTGCTCTAACCGGAGGAGAGATCGCACCGCTTGATGGAACGGTCGGCAACGGGAGATAACGCAGCATGAGTGCCAGGGTCGGCGCCGCGGCCGCATCGGCCGGCACTGATACGGCGGAGCGCAGCGTGCTGCTGCTCTGGATGATCTTCACCGGGCTGTCGATTTTCGCCGCGTTCCTGCTGTGGCGTTACGGCCTGATCAGACTGATGGTCCACTCCGACCGCACCTACATTTCCAGCGTCATTGCCGTCCTCTACGTCCTGACCTGCATCCATTGCTTCTGGCGGACGCGGGCGATCGCGCGCGAAGGCGAGGTGGCGCGCTCCTGTCGATCGGTGCTCGCCGCACCCGACGGCGCGGGTGCGCTTGCCGCAGACGCCAAGGGCCTGCCTGGCGGGCTCGTCACCGATCATATCCGCAGCCTGGTGCAGAAGGCCGACGCGCAGGCCAAGGGGCCGATCGACCAGACCCTGCTGCTGCGCACGCTGGCGGACCGGCTGCGCGGCTCCAACGGATTTGGCGCCTTCGCCTCCGACACGCTGATGAAACTCGGCCTGCTCGGCACCATCATCGGCTTCATCATCATGCTGGCGCCGATCGCAAGCCTCGATGCCGCCGACAAGGTCGCGATGAAATCGTCGATGGGCCTGATGAGCGACGGCATGGCGGTCGCAATGTACACGACGCTTGCCGGCCTGATCGGATCGATCCTGGTTCGCGTCCAGTACTACATGCTCGATTCCGCGACCCAGCGGGTGTTTTCCGATGCCGTCGTGCTGACCGAAACGCACGTCACCCCGGCTTTGGAACGCCGCCATGATGGATGAATTCGGGCTCTATCCGCGCGAGGAGCCGTTCGATCCGCTTGGCGTCATGCTGTTCAAGGCGCTGCAAGTGATCGCCTTCCTGTTCTTCCTGGCGCTGCTGTCGGTTTCGCCCGACTCCAAGGAAGGCAAGATCGAATCCAAGGCGGAGTTCATCATCACCATGGACTGGCCGGACAACCATCCCGACGATCTCGACTTGTTCGTGCAGGACCCTGCCGGCAACATCGCATGGTACCGGCATCGCGAGGCCGGTTTCCTGACGCTCGATCGCGACGACCGCGGCGGCGCCAATGACTTCATCGTCGTGAACGGCAAGAAGATCGCATCGCCGATCCGCGAGGAGATCGTCACCCTGCGCGGCATCGTCGCCGGCGAGTACACCGTCAACGTCTCGCATTTCCAGGCCACCACCGGCGAGCCGGTGCAGGCCAATGTGAAGGTGCAGAAGCTCAACCCGACGGCGCAAGTGATCTTCGACGACAAGCTGACCGTCGATCACACCGGCGACGAGAAGACCGCGGTCAGGTTCCGCCTCGATGCCGAGGGCAAGGTGATCAACGTGGACCAGCGGCCAAAATCGCTGCTCGAGACCTTCCGCAGCAATTGGCGTAACGGCGCCGACCTCGATCCGAACACCGGCGCCCCTAAATCCGGCGTCAGGGTGCTTGGCCGTGACTAGTCTGCAATCAATCATCCTCACGCTCGCGGTCGCCTATGCGGTGATCGGCGCGCTGCTGCTGATCGTGCTGGTCTATGCGCGGCTGCACTGGTCGCTGAAGGCCGTCGTCATCGTCGTGACCAGCGCCTTCTACTTCGTCAGCTTCGGCGGCATGCGCGGCCTGCTCGGCTGGGCGTCCGCGGAAAAGCTGCCGGCGAATTTCAAGCTGCTGTCGACGCGGATCGTGGAGCCGCATTCGCTGGAGGGCGATCCGGGCTCGATCTATCTCTGGGTCGAGGAGCTCGACGAGGACAACCGGCCGAGCGCGGTCCCGCGCGCCTTCCGCATTCCCTACAGCGAGGCGCTGGCCGAGCAGACCCACACCGCCGACAACGAGATCAAGGCCGGGCGCCCGCAAGGCGGCCGGGCGGCGGATTTCGGCGGCGGCGACGGCACCATCATGGACTTCGTCAGGGAGTACATCACGCCGAAGACGATCCTGGAGACATCAGGCGGCGATTCCACGACCGGGACGTTCGTGGCCCCGCCGGCGGGTGCCCAGGGATCGGTCTTCACGCCGCTGCCGCCCCCGCGGATGCCGCCGAAGGATGCGCAGCAATAGGACCTTGCCGAAAATAATGGGTCAGGGGGGTGGACAGTAATCGTCCGGAATCCCTCCGGTCACAGTCTGGGTGTATTCTCCGGGCTAACCGGGGCTAGATTTCATCCCCAAGACATTTTCCCGGCAAAGGGGTCGCTGCGTGAAGCGGCCCCTTTCGATTCAGTCCCAATCCAGACCGGTATTTCGGGCAAGGACGCGCTCCGCGCATGGCTGTCATCTCACAGCGTCTCGCTGACAGATATTGAAATCTGTCAGCGAGATGGTGTATATACCATTCAGCCCAAGGGAGGAGGGCGCCCAGTGGCTGTTCCGGTGATTTGGCCGGGGAAGCCGTACCTGATTTGATTACCTCGAAGGACTACCTCCATGACGATAGAAATCTTCCAATTGACCGCCCAGATTCAACAGTGGCTCAACCTTCGCGTCGCCCGTCATTTGGCTGCCCAGGCCGCCAAATTCACCCGCGGGCAGGACAGCGATAACCAGACGGTAAACGCATGAACGAGGCGGTGGTTTTGACACCTGAGCGGATCCTCGAGGCAACTGAGGATGTCTTGAGGCGCTTCGGGTTGACCAAGGCCACCGTCGTCGACGTTGCCCGTGCGCTGGATGTCAGCCACGGCAGCGTCTACCGCCACTTCCCCAGCAAGGCCTCGCTGCGCGACGCGGTCGCCAAGCGCTGGCTCGACCGCGCCAACGAGCCGCTGTGCAAGATCGCGGCGAGCTCGGGCCCGGCGCCGGAGCGGCTGGAGAAATGGCTGCGCACCGCCTTTACCATCAAGCAGAAGAAGGTCTGCGACGATCCCGAGATGTTCGCGACCTACCTCGCGCTGGCGCAGGACGCCCGCGAGGTGGTGGAAGCCTACAAGGACAAGCAGGTCGATCTGGTCGCGAAAATCCTGGCCGACGGCGTGGCGCAAGGCGTGTTCGAGATGGACAACGTCAAGGCGACCGCGCGTGCCGTGTTCGATGCGACCGTCCGCTACCATCACCCGGCGCATGCCGAGGAATGGGCCAAGCCGGAATGCCCGTCGCGGATCGATGCGTTGATCGCCCTGCTGCTGAAGGGCGTACGGGTCTGCAAGCAATAGCGGTCGCGTTTCCTACTGTTCCCTACATCTTCTGATCGACCGATGCCTTTGGCCCGATTGCGAGCCCGGGGCCGCGTGTGCTTGATATCGGGCAGGGATCAGTAGCGCGGACCACGATGCGGCTTGCACTCTTTGCCGATATTCATGCCAACCGGCAGGCCTTCGCCGCCTGCCTCGATGCCGCGCGGGCGCGTGGCGCCGAGCGGCTGGTCTGCCTCGGCGATATCGTCGGCTATGGCGCCGATCCCGAATGGGCTGTCGATACTGTGGTGGGGCTCGTGTCCGAGGGTGCGATCGCGGTGCGCGGCAATCATGACAACGCGATTGGCGTTCCCAGCGACAGCATGAATGCCGATGCGCAGGCCGCCATCGACTGGACCCGCGGCCGGCTCAATGGCGAGCAGAAGGCCTTCCTCGCCGGCCTGCCGATCCTGCGCGAGCAGGACAACCGCCTCTACGTGCATTCCGAGGCCTCCGATCCGGCGAAGTGGCGCTATGTCCGAGACACCTCGGATGCCGCGCGCAGCATGATGGCCACCGAGTTGCAGATCACGTTCTGCGGCCACATCCACCGTCCCGGCCTCTACTCGATGTCCTCGACCGCCAAGATGACGAGCTTCGTCCCGACCTCGGGCGTCCCGGTCCAATTGTTGACGGGACGGCGCTGGCTCGCGGTGCTCGGCTCGGTCGGCCAGCCGCGCGACGGCGATCCCGCGGCATCGTTTGCGATGTTCGACACCGCAAGCCGCGAGATCACCTATCATCGCGTGCCCTATGACGTCGCGACCGCGGCGGCGCGGATCAGGGCGAACGGCCTGCCGCATTGGCTGGCCGACCGGCTGCCGCTCGGCAGGTGATCCCGATGCCTGCGCTGACCATGCAGTCGGGCGCCGAGATCGATGGTTTCACCATCGGCGAGCGGGTGCACCGCGGCGGCATGGCGACGCTGTGGAGCGTCACCCATCCGGGCATCAACGTGCCGCTGCTGATGAAGGTGCCGCTCACTTCGGAGGGCGAGGATCCTGCCGCCATCGTCAGCTTCGAGATGGAACAGATGATCCTGCCGCGGCTGTCGGGGCCGCACGTGCCGGCGTGCTTCGGCACCGGCGATTTCGAGCGCCAGGCCTATGTGGTGATGGAGCGCATCCCCGGGCAAACCCTCTACAAGCGGCTCGACGCGCTGCCGATCCCGTATGACGAGGCGCGCTTGATCGGCGGCAAGATCGCCACCGCGCTCGCCAGCCTGCATCGGCAGAACGTGATCCATCACGACATCAAGCCGAGCAGCATCATGTTCCGCGAGCGCGGCGAAGCGGTGCTGATCGATTTCGGTCTGTCGCATCATCAGCATCTGCCCGACCTGTTGCAGGAGGAGTTTCGCCTGCCATACGGCACCGCGCCCTACATGGCGCCGGAGCGCCTGCTCGGGGTGCGCGACGATCCGCGCAGCGACCTGTTTTCGCTCGGGGTGCTGCTGTATTTCTTCACCACCGGGGTTCGCCCGTTCGGTGAGACCGAGACCCTGCGCGGGATGCGGCGCAGGCTGTGGCGCGATCCGCATCCGCCACGCAAGCTCAAGCCCGACTATCCGCCCTGGTTGCAGGAGATCGTGCTGCGCTGTCTGGAGATCGATCCGGCCGCGCGCTATCCGACCGCGGCGCAGCTCGCTTTCGATCTCGGTCACCCCGAGCAGGTCAAGCTGACCGCGCGGGCGCAGCGGCTCGATCGCGATCCGCTGCGCGTCGTCTGGCGCCGTCGCTTCAATCTCGGCGCGGTACCGCCGCAGCCGAAGTCCAGTGCCGCGGTGCAGCTCGCCTCCAGCCCGATCGTTGCCGTCGCACTCGATCTCGGCGAGGGCGCCGACGCGCTGAACGACATCATCCGCGTCACCGCCGAGCAGGTGCTGTCGACGTCGCCGTCGGCGCGGCTCGCCTGCGTCAACGTCCTGAAGCTCAATCGTCTTGCGATCGACCGCAGCCATGACGAGCAGGGCCAGAACAAGCATGTCGACCGCCTGGTCGCGCTTCAGCACTGGGCGCGGCCGTTCAAGCTCGAGGACGACAGGCTGACCGTGCATGTGCTGGAGGCGATCGATCCGGCCGCGGCGATCCTGGAGTTCTGTGCGGTCAATCTGGTCGACCACATCATCATCGGCGCGCGGCAATCCTCGATGCGGCGCGCGCTGCTCGGCAGCGTCTCCGCGAAGGTCGCCTCCGAAGCGCCGTGCACCGTGACCGTGGTGCGGCCGTCGCGGCTGACGCCGGCGACGGATGGCGACGACGGCGGCGCGGCGGACCAGGCGGCCAACGCCGCGGCTACGCCGCCCGCATTGTTCTGATCGGACGCTTCCACATCGTTATGGCCGGGCTTGTCCCGGCCATCTACGTCTTGCCACCGGCAGACGAAGACGTGGATGCCCGGGACAAGTCCGGGCATGACGAGTTGAGTAGCGGGATCCGCCGCGTGCCTGGCTAGATCGCTTCGCCGCGTGCCTCGGCCGCGGCATGGCGGATCGCGGCGATGTTGGTCTTGTAGGCCTCGATGGTGCCGCCCTTGAACACCGCGGAGCCCGCGACGAAGGCATTGGCGCCGGCGGCGGCGAGCTGACCGGCAACGTCGGGCGCAACGCCGCCATCGACCTCGATATCGATCGGCCGGCCCGCGACCATCGCCCTGATGTCGGAGACCTTGCCGATCGCCGAGCGGATGAAGGCCTGGCCGCCGAAGCCGGGATTGACCGACATGACCAGCACGAGGTCGATCAGGTCGAGCACATATTCGATCGCGCTCGGCGGCGTGCCCGGGTTGATCGAGACGCCGGCCTTCTTGCCGAGCGCGCGGATCGCCTGCAACGAGCGATGCAGATGCGGGCCGGCTTCGGCGTGCACGGTGATGTGGTCGCAGCCTGCCTTGGCAAAGGCTTCGAGATAGGGGTCGCAGGGCGAGATCATCAGATGCGCGTCGAACACCTTCTTGGTGTGCGGCCGCATCGCCTTGATGACGTCGGGGCCATAGGAGATGTTGGGGACAAAATGTCCATCCATCACGTCGAGATGGATCCAGTCGGCGCCCGCCTGGTCCACGGCGCGGACCTCCTCGCCGAGCTTTGAGAAATCCGACGCCAGGATCGACGGAGCGATGACGAGGGGACGCGGGGTGAAAGACTGAGTCATGTCAGCAGTTCCGAAAGACTTCAGGGGGCGACGGGTGACCCCGCCTAACATGCGCGGCCGTGGCGGGCAATGCGAGCGGACGGCGTTTTCGGAGACGGAAAATTCTGCCGCCGGCGGCAGCTCTTGCCGGGTCCGCGGAACCCGCAGCGACGCCGGGAGCCTGGTTTTATTGGGTTTTTCCCGTGGCACGCGGCTTGCTGCGCCATTGCCAAGCGTTTGGGCCGCAAGGCGCGGCTTGGTTGGAGTATTGCCATGTTGTTTGCCATTGGCGCTGCGTCATCGGCCATTGATCTTTTGAGCTCGTTGATGTCGTCGAAATCGACGACCCAGACCGGCGGCTCCAGTGCGGGAAGTCAGTCGAGCGGGCTGTTCGCGCCCTCGACCACGACGTCGACTGCAAGCACCAGCACTGGATCGAGCAGCAGCACCGCGCAGATTTCGCCGCAGACCATGAGCGCGCTGCTCGATGCGCAGAGCCAGTCGCAGACCACGGCCGCGACCAGCGCGACCCCGACCAGCCGGCAGCAGGCCTTGCAGGACCTGTTCTCGCAGATCGATGCCGACGGCAACGGCCAGATTACCAAGACGGAATTCGAGAATGCGCTCGGCGCCGGCGGCACCAACACCGCGCAGGCCGACGCCGTGTTCGCCAAGCTCGACACCAATGGCAACGGCACCGTCAGCCTCGACGAGATGTCGAAGGCCCTGGAAGGCCACAAGGGCGGTCATGGTCACCATCACATGGCCAGCGGCTCGACCGACGGCTCCGGCTCCAGCAGCTCGGGCGGATCGAGCTCCGATCCCCTGATGCAGGCGCTGGGCGGCGCAAGCTCGACGTCGGTGACCAACAGCGATGGCTCGACCACCACCACGACGACCTATGCCGACGGCTCCAAGGTGTCGATGACCCTGCCGGCCGCGGCCTCGACCACCGGCAGCACGAATTCGTCCTCTTCCAGCAGCAACGCGACCTCGTCGTACAATTTCATCGAGCAGCTGATCCAGCGCCAGTCGCAGGCGATCTCGGCGCAGGCCTCGTCGTCGCTGTCGGTCAGCGCTTAGCCGAACCGGTCGCACCAGCTCGGCAGCGCGCCGGCGAAGGGCAGCGCGGTCGCTGAATGGATGCCGCGGGCGATGGCGCGCGCCACCGTGTTGGCCGCGATCGCACCGAGCTTGGTCAGACCGAACAGCGGATCGATCGGCTTGGCGCCGGTCGCCGCCGCAAACACCACATCGCCATCGAGCGGGGCGTGCACCGGATAGATCGCGCGCGCCATGCCGGTCTGCGCGATCATCGCAAGGCGCCTGGCTTGCGGCTTGGTCAGTTGTGCGTCGGTCACGACCACGACGAGCGTGGTGTTCTCGGCAGCCGTCGCATCCGCACCGCCTTTCAGCCGTGGCTTCAGCATTTCCGGCGTGAACGAGGGCGGCAGGCCGCGTCCGCCGAACTCGCCACCGACCTCGAACGGCGCTGCCCAGAACCACGGGCCGCCACCGACCGTGACGCTGCCGACCGCGTTGACCACCGCGAGCGCTGCGACCATCACGCCATCGTCGGTGACGTCGGACGCCGAGCCGAGGCCGCCCTTCAGATTGGCGGTGGTCGCGCCCATCCCGGCGCCGACGCTGCCGAGCTCGAACTCTCCCGCGGCGGCGTTCGCAGCCGCGTAGCCGAGATCCCGATACGGCGGAAACCGGCCCCAGGCCTTGTTGCCGCCGTTGAGCAGATCGAAGCAGATCGCGCCCGGCACGATCGGGATGACAGCATCGCGGATACGAAAGCCGCGGCCGCGCTCGGCGAGCCAGGCCTGCACGCCGCCGGCGGCATCGAGCCCGAGCGCGGAGCCACCCGACAGCGTGATGGCGTCGATCGCCTCCACGACATTATGCGGCGCGAGCAGCGCGTCCTCGCGGGTGCCGGGACCACCGCCGCGAATGTCGATCGAGGCCACCGCCGGCCGCTCGAACAGGATCGCGGTGACGCCCGAGGCGATCACGGCGTCGTCGGCGTGGCCGACGGCAACGCCGGCAATATCGGTGAGAAGGTTTTTCACGATGTGTCCCGTCCGCCTGCTGTCCGATCGATCCGGTATAGCAGCCGCGACGGATGCAGCAACCGTCCGGCATAGCGGGCGGGTGGGCTGCGGTAAGACTTGCGGGCTTCTGTCAAAAAAACGCCCCGGCGGACCGGGGCGTCTTGCAACTCTGATGCGAGCGAACGCGAGGGGCCTTACGAGCCCTTCTGGTTGACCTCGGCGTAGTTGCCCTTGGCATCCCATTTGTAGACGACATAGTCGATCGCCTTGATGTCGCCCTTGGCGTCGAACGCCATCTTGCCGAGTACGGTATCCCACTCGCCGGCCTTGATGGTGTCCATCACCTTCTTGGCGTCGGTGGTGCCGGCCTTGGCGGCGGCCTGCGACCAGACCTGCATCGCAGCGTAGGTGTAGAGCGTGTAGCCCTCGGGGTCGATGTTCTTGGCTTTGAACTTCTCGACGATCGCCTTCGCGGTCGGCTTGTTGCGCGGGTCGGGGCCGAAGGTGAACAGCGTGCCTTCCGCGGCGGGTCCCGTGATCGAGGCGAACTCCTTGTCGTTCATGGCATCGCCCGCCATCAGGACGGTCTGGAGGCCCTGGTCGCGCATCTGGCGCAGGATCAGGCCGGCTTCCTGATGGTAGCCGCCGACATAGACCAGATCGATATTGTCGCGCTTCAGGCGCGAGACGATCGAGTTGAAGTCCTTGTCGCCCTTGTTGTAGGACTCGAACATCTTCTCCTGGAAGCCGGCCTTGTTCAGCGCCTTCTTGGTCTCGTCGGCGAGGCCTTTGCCGTAGGTGGTCTTGTCGTTCAGGATCGCGACGTTCTTGCCCTTGTAGTTCTTCAGGATGTAGTCGGCGGCGACGACACCCTGCTGATCGTCGCGGCCGCAGACGCGCGCCACGTTCCAGAGCTTGCGTTCGGTGAACAGCGGGTTGGTCGAGGCCGGCGTGATCTGTAGGACGTTGCCGTCGGCATAGGCTTCCGACGCCGGGATCGAGGACGAGGAGCAGAAATGCCCGGCCACGAACGGAATCTTGGAGCTCGCAATCTTCTCGGCGATCGAGCGCGCCTGCTTGGGATCGCAGGCGTCGTCGTCGGTTTCCAGCGCCAGCTTCTTGCCGAGGATGCCGCCGGCCGCGTTGATGTCGGCGACGGCCTGCTCGGCGCCGTTCTTCAGCTGCCGGCCGAATGCGGATTCGGAGCCCGTCATCGGGCCCGCGACTGCGACGGTGATGTCTTGCGCGAACGCGCTCGCCGATAGAGCGAACGTTGCGCCCAGTGCCAGGCCGAAGAGCTTCAGTGATTTCATGAGACGTCCCTCGTGGTCGTTGCCTCTAGCGGAAGGACCCGGCAGGCGCTGGGTCCAGAAACCGGCGGCATTCTCGGCTGATTTCGCGGTGAAGTCACCGGCAATTTTCAGGCAAATCGACGCTGGCCCGCGCAGCAATCTGCTGCATGGCGAGGCGAGCTCAGCCGTGGCGGCCGCCTTCCAGATAGGCGGCGCGAATTTCCGGCCGCTGCAACAATTCGCTGCCGGTTCCGGTCAGGGTGATCAGACCGTTGACCATGACATAGCCGCGGTGGGCGAGCTTCAGCGCATGGTTGGCGTTCTGCTCGACGATCAGCACGGTGAGGCCGTCCTGCCGGTTCAGCGTACGGATGGCGTCGAAGATCTGGCGCGCGATCAGCGGTGCCAGGCCGAGCGAGGGTTCGTCCAGCATCAACAGCCGCGGCCGGCTCATCAAGGCGCGTCCGATCGCCAGCATCTGCTGCTCGCCGCCCGACAGGGTGCCGCCGCGCTGCGCGATGCGTTCCTTCAGCCGCGGGAATAGCGCGAACACGCGCTCCAGTCCGGCCTCGCGCTCGGCCTCGCTGCATTCGGTGGCATCGGCGCCCATCTGTAGGTTTTCCGCGACGCTCATGCGCGGAAAGATCCGCCGTCCCTCCGGCGATTGCGCGATCCGCAGCCGCGCGATCTCATGCGTCGGCACGCCGGTGATGTCGCGGCCGTCATATTCGATGCTGCCGGCACGCGCGCGCGGCTTGCCGAAGATCGTCATCATCAGCGTCGACTTGCCGGCGCCATTGGCCCCGATCAGCGCCACGATCTCGCCGGGCTTGATCTCGATGTCGACGCCCTTCAGCGCCTCGATCTTGCCGTACGCCGCGCGCACGCCGCGCACCGCGAGCAGGGGTGTGGTCGAAGTCATTGCACCACCTTGCCGCCGTCATGGCCGGGCTTGTCCCGGCCATCCACGTCTTTCTCACCGCGTTGATCAAAATACGTGGATGCCCGGGACAAGCCCGGGCATGACGGGGAAAGAGAATGCTCGATGATCAGCCCCTTGCAGGGGGAGGTGGGAGGCTTCGGGGCCGCGCTCACGTGCCGCTCTCCATCACGGCGATCGCTTCTTCCTCGTCGGCGCCGAGATAGGCGGCGATCACCTTGGGGTCGTCGCGCACGGCCTGTGGCGTGCCTTCGGCGATCTTGACGCCGTAGTCCATCACTACGACATGGTCGGAAATCTCCATCACCACCGACATGTCGTGCTCGATCAGCAGGATCGAGGTGCCGTGGTCGTTGCGGATCGAGAGCAGCAGCTCGTTCAGCCCGCCGCTCTCGCGCGCGTTCAATCCGGCGGCCGGTTCGTCGAGGCAGAGCAGCACGGGCTCGGTGCACATCGCGCGCGCGATCTCGAGCCGGCGCTGGTCGCCATAGGCGAGGTTGCCGGCAGCATCGTCGGCGCGCGCGAGCAGACCGACGCGGTCGAGCCAGGTCCGCGCCAGCTCGATGGCGCGCTCCTCGGCCGCGCGCCACGACGGCGCGCCGATCAGGCCGAGCAGGGTCAGCCCCGAGGCGCGCATCAGCGCGTTGTGCTGGGCCACCATCAGGTTCTCCAGCGCGGTCATGCCGGGAAACAGCCGGATGTTCTGGAAGGTGCGCGCCACCTTGGCGAGCTTGGTGATGCGGAAATCGCCGAGCCGCTCGAGCTGCATGGTGCGGCCATCATCATGGGCGAGCCGGATGGCGCCGCCGCTCGGCCGGTAGAAACCGGTGATGCAGTTGAACACTGTGGTCTTGCCGGCGCCGTTCGGTCCGATCAGCGCGGTGATCTGGCGCCGCTGCGCGGTGAAGGAGAGTTCGTTGACCGCGACGATGCCGCCGAAGCGCATCATCAGGCGGTCGACGGTGAGGATGTTGTCGCCGCTCATCCGTGGCCCTCCTTGACGAGGTCGGACGAGATCGCCTGGTTGCGCTCCAGGAACACGGTCGGCGCGCGATGGCCGATCAGGCCGCGCGGCCGCCAGATCATCAACAGCACCATCGCGATGCCGAACACCAGCATGCGGTACTGATCGAAGCCGCGGAACAGTTCGAAGCCGCCGATCATGGCCACCGCCGCCAGCGCGACGCCGAGTTGCGAGCCCATGCCGCCGAGCACGACGATCGCCAGCACCAGCGCCGATTCCTGGAAGGTGAAGGATTCCGGGCTGATGAAGCCCTGCCGGGTGGCGAAGAACGCGCCGGCGAAGCCGCCGAACATCGCGCCGGTCGCAAACGCGGTCAGCTTGGTCGTGGTGACGTTGATGCCGAGTGCGCGGCAGGCCACTTCGTCCTCGCGCAGCGCTTCCCAGGCGCGGCCGATCGGCAGCCGGCGCAACCGGATCGTCACCCAGTTGGTAAGCAGCGCCATCGCCAGGATCAGATAGAACAGGAACACGATGCGGTGGGTCGGCGAGAAGTCGATGCCGAGCTTGGCCGCAAGCCCGTCATCGCTGTTGTCGAGCGGAATGCCGAACAGCGTCGGGCGCGGGATGCCGGAGACGCCGTTGGGGCCGCCGGTCAGGCTTTGCCAGTTGATGATGACGAGGCGGATGATCTCGCCGAAGGCCAGCGTCACGATCGCGAGATAGTCGCCGCGCAGCCGCAGCACCGGGAAGCCGAGCAGCACGCCCCAGAATGCCGCGAGGATGCCGGCGAGCGGCAGGCAGACCCAGAACGACAGGCCGAAATTGGTGGCGAGCAGGGCGTAGGAATAGGCGCCGACCGCATAGAAGGCGACGTAGCCGAGGTCGAGCAGGCCGGCGAGACCGACCACGACGTTGAGGCCCCAACCCAGCATCACGTAAGTCACGACCAGGATCGAGAGGTCGAGAATGTAGCGCTGGTTGTAGAAGATCACCGGGACCAGGAAGGCGAACACCAGCAGCGCCGGAGCCAGCCAGCGGCCGGCGAACGACATCGCCGCCTGCACCGGTTTCGGCACGACGCGCTCGGTATCGACCGGTCCCCACCATTGCCGCAGCAATTCGATGATGATGCTGCCGCCGAACACGGTGCCGACCATGGCCGCGAGATCGCCGAACCGCGTCCAGTAGATCAGGCCGCCTTGCGGGCCGGCCTCGGTACGTACGCCGATCATCAGCGAGAACAGCACCAGCGCGACGACGGCGCTGATCAGGGCTTTCTTGAGAATGAAGGCGCTGCCCGAGGGCTGCGCGGCGTGCGAGGGGCGGGCGGATGTCGCGCTCACGAAGTGCCTGTCAGACTTTTTCGACTTCGGGACGGCCGAGCAGGCCGGTCGGCATGAAGATCAGCACCACGATCAGGATCGAGAACGCGGCGACGTCCTTGTACTCGACCGAGAAATACGCCGACCAGAACGTTTCGATCAGGCCGATCGCGAGCCCACCGAGCATCGCGCCGGGCAGCGAACCGATGCCGCCGAGCACCGCGGCGGTGAACGCCTTGATGCCGGCGACGAAACCCATGAAGAAATCGACCAGCCCGTAATAGAGCAGGTACATCATGCCGGCGACGGCGGCCAGTGCGGCACCGATCACGAAGGTCATCGAGATGGTGCGATCGACATCGACGCCGAGCAGCGCCGCCATGGTCTGGTCCTGCTCGCAGGCGCGCATGTCACGCCCGAGCCGGGTGCGCGAGACCAGCCAGGTGAACACCGCGAGCAGCACGATGGTGGCGAGCACGACCACGATCTGGATATTGGAGAGCTGCACCGCGAAGCCTTCGGGGCCTTCATGCAGCGTGTAGCCGCCGGTGATGATCGGCGGCACCGGCTTGACCCGCGCGCCCTGCGACACCTGCGAGAAATTGGTCAGCACGAATGACATGCCGATCGCCGACAGCATCGGCGCCAGGCGGAACGAATGCCTTAAGGGCCGGTAGGCGATGCGCTCGATGGTCCAGCCATAGAGCGCGGTGATCACCATCGAGACCAGCAGCACGATCAGCAGGATCAGGGGAATCGCAGTGAGGCCGAGCGACACCAGCACCAAAAACGAGATCATCGCGATGAAGCCGCCGATCATGAAGACGTCGCCATGGGCGAAATTGATCATGCCGACGATGCCGTAGACCATCGTGTAGCCGATGGCGATCAGGCCGTAGATCGAACCGAGCACGAGGCCGTTGATCAGTTGCTGGGCGAAATAATCCATGCGCTGCCGCTAGTCCCCACTTCGCTCGAAAACGCCACGTCGCGTGTGACGCGGCAAGGGCCCCCGGCAGCCTGATCCGTCGCGTCGTGTCATTTTCTAACAGTGGAACCCCCGCGGCGGCAACAGCATGGCAGCAGCAGAAAGGGCTTGTACATAACTACTTTGGCGGGTGCGGTTCAGATGTCACAGGGACGACGCGACCTTGCCTTGCAATGATCGCGCCGGAACCCGTGTTCCAGGGTGCGGTCGGAAGCCCGATCCGAGGCGGCAAGACTGGACGCCTGATCCGAACGGTGAGGCCACCGCGTGCCCGCGGACACGGGCCCGTCGAAGGACGCGGCCCAGAGACGAGCCGGCCTGACTTGATGCATCGTTTTGACACGGCGCCGACCGCCCTTATGACAATCCCCAGGCCAGTTAAGGTAAACAAAGGGTTTAAATTGCCGCCGGCAATTGATCGGCGTTACCTCGCTGGCTGAACCGTCGCCGCTCCCAAAGGCGCCGGAGACAAACGGGAAGCGGCAATGTCGAATACCTGGCGGATCAGCTCCTTCAACGGCGCGCTGCTCGCGGCTTATTTCATTCCGGTCTGGACCATCATCGCCTTCAGCATCATGGTGTCGCCGATCCACGGCCTCTATGAGCGGCCGAGCGTGTCGATCGCGCTGTATGCCAGCGACTATCTGCACCTTGGCAAGATGGCGACGGTGCGGCTCGCATGGCTCCTGGCGCTGGCGCGGATCACCGTGGCGGCATTCTTCGCGGTCTTCCTCGCGATGACGGTGTTTTCGCCGTTCCGCCGAAGCAGCGGCGCCGACGAGGCGCTTGCGGTGGCGCTCTGCCTCGGCAGCGTGCTGAGCTTCGCCAGCATGGTGATGGCCTCCAAGGTCGGCGAGATCGAAGCGCTGCGCATGCATGCATCGGAGCTTCTGATGCTGCTCGGCACCGCGATCGTGATGCTGTTCGAGACGTCGCCGAAGCGCGCACGGGCGGCTGCCACCGACGCAACCGCGCCGGCAGGCGAGCTATCCCTTCAGCAGCCCTAGTTCTGCGATGATCGCGCCGGCTTCCTTGACGGCGTGATTGGCCGCCGGCACGCCGCAATAGATCGCCTGTTGCAGCAGGATCTCCTTGATGTCCTCGGGCGAGAAGCCGCCCTCGGCGAGCGCCGCGCGCACATGCAGGCGGAATTCGTCCCATTGGCCGAGCGCCACCATGGTGCCGATCACCAGCACGCGGCGGGTGCGGTGATCGAAATGCGGCCGGGTCCAGATGTCGCCCCACGCATAACGGGTGATCAGGTCCTGGAAGTCGGTGTTGAACGCGTTGCGGTTCTTGATCGACTTGTCGACCCATTCATTGCCCAGCACCTTGCGGCGCTGCGTCATGCCGTCGTCGCGACGCTGATTGTCGTCCATCGATGTCTCCTTCGGTCATCGCGAGGAGCGAAGCGACGAAGCAATCCATGTCCCGGCAGGCGGTGACATGGATTGCTTCGCTCCGCTCGCAACGACGTCCATTGCTGCTGGTGGTTAGCGTTGCGTCAGGAAGCCGACCACGGCTTCGGTGAAGGCGTGCGATTGCTCGACATTGGAAATATGCGCGGCATCGAGCAGCGTCATGCTGGCGCCGGGAATGCCGCTGCGGATCATCTCTCCCGCCGACACCGGCGTTGCCATGTCCTGCTTGCCGGCGATCACCAGCGTCGGGCTCTTGATCCTGGGCAGCAGCGCACGCTGGTCGAGCGTCGAGAGCGCTTCGCAGCAGGCAAGATAGCCTTCGACCGGCGAGGCCAGCAGCATCGCCTTCATGCGTGCCGTGGTCTCCGGCTCACGCTCGCGGAAATCGGCAGTCAGCCAGCCCGCGATCACGGCGTCGGCGACCGCGGCGATGCCGCCTTCCTTCACCGCCTTGATGCGGTTCAGCCAGTTGGTCGGATCCGGATAGTAGCAGGCGGTGTTGGCGAGGACGATCTTGCCGAACCGCTCGGGCGCGTTGGCGCCGAGCCATTGCCCGACCATGCCGCCCATCGACAGGCCGCACCAATGCACCTTGTCGATGTTGAGGTCGTCGAGGATCGCCAGCACGTCGCGGCCAAACCGCTCCATGGAGTAGGGGCCGGCCGGCACGCCGGATTTGCCGTGACCTCTGCGGTCGTAGCGGATGACGCGGAACAACTGCGTCAGCGCCCGCATCTGCGGCTCCCACATTTGCAGGGTGCAGCCGAGCGAGTTCGACAGCATCACGGTCGGCCCGCCGTCGCGGCCGTCCACCTGGACGTTGAGCAGGCACCCGTCGGCGTTGATCATCGGCATTTCTTGCTCCTTGTCAGGCGCGGGCGAACGCGCGCTTCCACTTACTCGTCATCCAGCGAAGCCAGCAGGCGGTCGATCAGCGCCTGCGAGGCGCCCTGATAGGCCATCGGTTCGAACAGTGCCGCGATCCGCTTCGCATCGAGGTGCGCGGTGACCTTGGCGTCCGCCGACAGCACGTCGCGCAGGTGCTTCTTGTTCGCGATCGCCTGCTTGCTTGCGGCCTCGATCAGATGGTGGGCATCGCTCTTGCCGATCTTCTCGGCCAGCGCAAACGTCACGGCTTCCGCCATGATCAGCCCATGGGTCGCATCGAGATTGACGCGCATCCGCGCCGCGTCGACCTCGAGCCCTTCGGCGACATCGACGATCGCGGCGAGCGCACCCGACGTCACCAGCATCAAGCCCGGCAAGGTCGGCCACTCCGCATGCCAGGGACCGGCGCTGCGCTCGTGGTCCTGGACCTGCGCGGCGAAGATCGTGGCGGCGAGGTTCGGCGCCATGGTCGCTGCTCCCAGCGCGCTGGCGGCGGCGACCGGATTGCGCTTGTGCGGCATGGTGGAGGAGCCGCCGCGGCCGGCGCCGGCCGGCTCGAAGGCTTCGCCCACATCGGTCTGCATCATCAGCGAGACGTCGCGCGCGATCTTGCCGCAACTGCCGGCAAGGATCGCGAACACAGATGCGGCCTCCGCGATGCGGTCGCGATGAGTGTGCCAGGGCGCATCTGGCAAGGGCAGGTCCAGTTCTTTCGCGAGCTGGGCTGCGACCGCGAAGCCCTTGTCGCCGAGGGCGGCGAGCGTGCCGGCGGCTCCGCCGAATTGCAGCGTCAGCGTCTCGTGGCGCAGCCGTTGCAATCGCTTGCGGGAGCGGTGCAAGGCTGCGGCATATTCGGCGAGCTTCAGGCCGAACGGCATCGGCAGCGCGTGTTGCAGCCAGGTTCGCGCCACCATTGCGGTGTTGCGATGGGCGCGGGCGAGGTCGGCAAACCCCGTAACGGCGCGGTCGAGGTCGGCGAGCAGCGCGTCGATGCCGGCGCGCAGCGACAGCATGGTCGCAGTGTCGATGACGTCCTGGCTGGTGGCGCCCCAATGTACGTAGCGCGCCGCCTCGGCATCAGCCTTGGCGACCTCGGCGGTCAGGGCCTTCACCAGGGGGATGGCCAGATTGCCGGACCGCGTCGCGGCGTCGGCCAGTGTTGCCAGGTCGAATGATTCGGCCTTGCAGGCTTTCGCAATCGGCGTCACGGCGGCCCACGGAATCACGCCGACCGTCGCCTCGGCGCGGGCCAGCGCGGCCTCGAAATCCAGCATGTTCTGTAGCGTGGCGGCATCGTCGTACACCGCGCGCATCGCGGGGCTCGACAGCATCGGCGCAAGCAGGGGAGAGAGGGCTGTGCTCATGGCGTGCGACCTAACCATTCCCGCAGCCCGCTGCCAATGCCCGCCGGCATCGCAATCGCAAGGCGGATTGCTCGATTTCGCGAGCGATCGCGCGGCTTTGCTGCGCTGCGAATATGCATCGCTCATCCTCCGAAGGTGCCCTTTTCTTTGCGTGCCGGCTGCTTTACTTGGGGAAACAGGTTTAGCTAGCGATCGAGGAGGTCCCCCATGGCCATGACAATGACCGGCGAAGTCCAGCTTGCGGCGCCGCGCCAGGCTGTGTGGGACAAGCTCAACGATCCCGAAGTGCTGAAGGCCTGCATTCCCGGCTGCGAGGAACTGGAGAAGACCGACGAGGGCGGCTTCCGCGCCACTGCCAAGATGAAGGTCGGCCCGGTCTCCGCCCGCTTCAAGGGCAAGGTTACCTTGAGCGATCTCGACCCGCCGAACGGCTACAAGATCTCCGGCGAAGGCGAGGGCGGGGTTGCCGGCTTCGCCAAGGGCGGCGCCACGGTCGGCCTTGCCGACAAGGATGGCGGCACGCTCCTGAGCTACAACGTGGAGGCGCAGATCGGCGGCAAGCTCGCCCAGCTCGGCCAGCGCCTGATCAACGGCGCGGCCAAGAAGCTCGCCGACGAATTCTTTGCAAATTTCGCCAAGGCGGTGCAGGGTTAGAGCGTTTTCGAGCGAAGTGGGCACCCGGTTCGCGTGAAGAGAACGCGTCAGAACTAGAGTCTATCCTGCTCGTGGGACGGGTCATTCGGACCCCGCGATGCCTTGCCGTTATGTCCTGGATGGGTGGCTCGAAAGGTTGCCCATCGCGGGGCGCGCCCATATTATGCCGTCTGGAATGATTTTAAACCGCCTGCTTCGCCGATATGCGGTGGTGCAGATAAGAGAGTGCTGATGGCCAAGATTTCAATGATCGTGAACGGCAACCCCGTGAACGCGAATGTCGACCCCCGTACCCTTCTGGTCCAGTTTCTGCGCGAAAATCTGCGGCTGACCGGTACGCATGTCGGCTGCGACACCTCGCAGTGCGGCGCCTGCGTCGTGCATCTCGACGGCAAGGCGGTGAAGTCCTGCACCACGCTTGCGGTGATGGCCGACGGTCACGAGGTCAAAACCATCGAGGGACTGGCGGCTGACGGGGCGCCGCTGCATCCGATGCAGGAGGCCTTCCGCGAGCATCACGGCCTGCAATGCGGCTTCTGCACGCCCGGCATGATCATGACCGCGGTCGACATGGTGCATCGCAAGGGCCACGAGCTCACCGATGAAGTGATCCGCGAGGAGCTGGAAGGCAATCTGTGCCGCTGCACCGGCTACCAGAACATCGTGGCCTCGATCGCCGCCGGCGCCAAGGCGATGGCCAAATCGGATCTCGCTTAGTCGGACTTGGCTTAGTCGGACCTGGCTTAGACAAGCCGGAGCTCGCTCAATCAGCAATTCATCGCGACAAGCGATCAGGACATTCCCAGGAATTTGCCAATGTACGAATTCAAATATCATCGTCCCGGCACCGTGCGGCAGGCCGCCAACCTGCTGGTGAAGAACGAGGACGCCAAGCTGATCGCCGGCGGTCATACGCTGGTGCCGGTCATGAAGCAGCGGCTCGCGAGCCCGCCGCACCTGGTCGACCTCTCCCATATCGAAGGTCTCGATACGATCGAGATGAAGGGCCGTTCGCTGGTGATCGGCGCGACCGCCAAGCACGCCGAGGTCGCGAACTCGGCGATCGTGGGCGAGGCGATCCCGGCGCTCGCCGAGCTTGCCGGCCTGATCGGGGATCCCGCGGTGCGCCATCGCGGCACCATCGGCGGCTCGCTCGCCAACAACGACCCGACCGCCGACTATCCTGCCGCGGTGCTGGCGCTGGGCGCGACCATCGTCACCAACAAGCGCCGGCTGAAGGCCGAGGAGTATTTCCAGGGCCTGTTCTCGACCGCGCTGGAGGCCGACGAGATCATCACCAAGGTGATGTTCCCGCTGCCGAAGAAGGCGGCCTACATCAAGTTCCGCAACCAGGCCTCGCGTTATGCGTTGGTCGGCGTGTTCGTGGCCAAGCGCCCGTCCGACGTGAGGGTCGCAGTCACCGGCGCGGGCTCTGACGGCGTGTTCCGCGTCACCGCGTTCGAGGAGGCCCTGAAGAAGCGCTTCTCGCACAAGGTGCTCGACGGCATCGAGGTTTCGGCCGAAGGCCTGAACAGCGACCTGCACGGCAGCGCCGAATACCGCGCGCATTTGATCGGCGTCCTGGCGCGCAGGGCGGTGGAAGCCGCCAACGCCAAGGACTAGCTAAGGACTAGATCCAAGGGACTAGATCCTGAGTGGATCCCAAGGATTAGATCTGACGCGTGATGTTGCTAACCCCTGTTCGAAGACTGGCTGTTCCATGAGTGCATCGGCGTTACCCACTTCCGTCGATGCGCTCGAGCAGCTGTTGACGTCGCGCGGCTATCTCGCCGAACGCTCGCTCGCGACCGTGACCTATCTCGCCCTGCGCATGGGCCGGCCGCTGTTCCTCGAAGGCGAGGCCGGCGTCGGCAAGACCGAGATCGCCAAGGTGCTGTCGGCGGCACTCGGGCGCAAGCTGATCCGGCTGCAATGCTATGAAGGCCTCGACGTTGCCTCCGCCGTCTATGAGTGGAGCAGCGCGGCGCAGATGATCGCGATCCGGCTGGCGGAAGCTTCCGGCGATACCGACCGCGACCAGCTCGCCAGCGATATCTTCGCCGAACGCTTCCTGATCAAGCGGCCGCTGTTGCAGGCGCTCGAGCCCGATGTCGCCGGCCCGCCGGTGCTCCTGATCGACGAACTCGACCGCGCCGATGAGGCGTTCGAGGCGTATCTGTTGGAAATCCTCAGCGACTTCCAGGTCACCATCCCCGAGCTCGGCACCGTCAAGGCGCCGGCACCGCCGATCGTGATCATCACCTCGAACCGCACGCGTGAGATCCACGACGCGTTGAAGCGGCGTTGCCTCTATCACTGGGTGGACTATCCCGCGGCCGAGCGCGAGCTCGCGATCGTCAAGTCGCGGGTGCCGAATATCTCCGCAAAACTGTCGCAGCAGGTCGTGCGCTTCGTGCAGGCGCTGCGCAACCAGGATTTCTACAAGTCGCCTGGCGTCGCCGAGACCATCGACTGGGCCACCGCGCTGTCGGAACTCGACGCCCGCTCACTGACGCCGCAGGTCGTCGGCGACACGCTGGGTGCGCTCTTGAAATACCAGGACGACATCGCGCGCATGCAGGGCGATGCGTTGCAGAAGACATTGAAGGAAGCGACGAGCGAGACGTAAGTCTCGCGCATGACACCGCTCGTCATTCCGGGGCGCGCCACTTGGCGCGAGCCCGGAATCCATTGGGCTAGGCGCGGGATGATAAATGGATTCCGGGCTCGCGCTGCGCGCGCCTCGGAATGACGAGTTGGAGAGATTGCACCGAATGCCCATCAACCACCTCGATCCCCCGACCGGCCACATGGCCGACAACGTGATCGGCTTTGCCCGCGCGCTGCGTGCCGCAGGCCTACCCGTCGGGCCGGGCTCGGTGATCGATGCGCTCAACGCGTTGCAGCTGATCGAGGTCGGCAACCGCGCCGATTTCTACGCCACGCTGGCGGCGATCTTCGTCAAGCGCCATGAGCATGCGCTGATCTTCCATCAGGCCTTCATGCTGTTCTTCCGCGCCGCCGAGGAGTGGAAGAGCATGTTGGATTCGGTGCCGCTGCCCGACCATGCCAAGAAGAAGCCGCCGCCGGCCTCGCGCCGGGTCCAGGAGGCGATGGCGCAGCCGGCCAGGAGCGAGGAGCGGCCGCAGGCCCAGGAGCAGGAGCTGAAGCTCTCGGTCTCCGACAAGGAGGTGCTGCAAAAGAAGGATTTCGCGCAGATGACCGCGGCCGAGATTGCCGAGGTGACGCGCGAGATCGCCAAGATGCGGCTGCCGCAGGCCGAACTCGTGACCCGCCGCTACCAGCCGGACGCGCGCGGCCTGCGGCTCGACATGCGCCGCACCGTGCGCAACTCGCTGCGCACCGGCGGCGAGATCATCGACATCAGGAAGCTCGGCCGGATCGAGAAGCCGGCACCGATCGTGGCGCTGCTCGATATCTCCGGCTCGATGAGCGAATACACCCGACTGTTTCTGCACTTCCTGCATGCCATCACCGACGCCCGCAAGCGGGTCTCGGTGTTCCTGTTCGGCACCCGCCTGACCAATGTGACGCGGGCGTTACGGGCGCGTGACCCCGACGAGGCGCTGGCGAGCTGCACATCCTCGGTCGAGGACTGGGCCGGCGGGACCCGGATCGCGACCTCGCTGCACACCTTCAACCAGCTCTGGGCCCGCCGGGTGCTGGGGCAGGGCGCCATCGTGCTCCTTATATCCGATGGACTAGAGCGGGAGGCCGATGCCAAACTGGCCTTCGAGATGGACCGTTTGCACCGCTCCTGCCGCCGCCTGATCTGGCTCAACCCGCTGCTGCGCTATTCCGGCTTCGAGGCCAAGGCGCAGGGCATCAAAATGATGTTGCCCCACGTTGACGAATTTCGCCCGGTGCATAACTTGACGTCCATCAAGGGCTTGATCGGGGCGCTGTCATCCCCGCCGCCGGCGCACCATCGCAGCCTGATCCGTTCTGTAGCCTAAGAAGCCTGACCCGATAGCAGGAGGCCACCATGCTCAATCGCGACGAAGACATCCTTCAGGCCGCCGAGGCCTGGCAGAAAGAGGGCCATGGCGTGGCGCTCGCCACCGTGGTCGAGACCTGGGGCTCGGCGCCGCGCCCGGCCGGATCGAGCCTCGTCATCAATGACGACGGCACGTTCTTAGGGTCGGTCTCCGGCGGCTGCGTCGAGGGCGCCGTCGTCACCGAGGCGCTCGACGTGATCGCGAGCGGCCAGCCAAAGATGCTCGAATTCGGCGTCGCCGACGAGACGGCCTGGAATGTCGGCCTGTCCTGCGGCGGCACCATCCGCGTCTTCGTCGAGAAGGTCGGTTAGCCGTGAAGCTCGAGATCCTGAAACAGCTGAACGCCGAGCGCGCCGCGCGCCGTCCGGTGATCATCGTCACCGACACCGCCAATGGCGAGCAGCGCCTGGTCAACGCCGCGGACATCGCCGCCGATCCGCTGCGCGCCGAGCTCGCCAAGCAGCTCAGAATGGGCAAGAGCGGCAATGTCGAGGTCGCCGGCAAGAAGCTGTTCCTCAACGTCTACGCGCCGACCGCGAAGCTCGTGATCATCGGCGCGGTCCATATCAGCCAGGCGCTGGCGCCGCTGGCGCGCTCGCTCGACTATGACGTGACGGTGGTCGATCCGCGCACCGCGTTCGCGAGCCCGGAGCGTTTTCCCGACGTGCCGCTGGTCGCCGAATGGCCCGACGTCGCGCTGCCGCCGCTCAACGTCGATCACTACACGGCGTTCGTCGCGGTGACGCACGATCCGAAGATCGACGATCCGGCGCTGCTGCACGCCTTCGACCGCGATTGCTTCTACATCGGCGCGCTCGGCTCGCGGAAGACCCATGCCAAGCGCGCCGAGCGGCTGCGCGCGCAGGGTGCGAAAGATAGCGACATCGCTCGCATCCATGCGCCGATCGGGCTCGACATCGGCGCAGTGTCGCCGTCGGAGATCGCGGTTGCGATCATGGCCGAGATCACTGCGCAGCTGCGTTTGCCCCCCAAGGAAAAAGAAGAAGCGGCATGAAGTTCGGTCCCGCCAGTCCGGCCGACGCGATTGGCGGCGTCACCGTGCATACGCTCCGGCAGGGTTCGCTGGTGCTCAAGAAGGGCACCAAGATCGGCCCTGACGAGGTCGAGGCGCTGACCAAGGCCGGCGTCAAGGATGTCGTCGTGGTGCGGCTGGAGCACGGCGACGTCTCCGAGGATGCCGCGGCCGCCAGCATCGCGCAGGCGGTAGCGGGCGAGGGCGTCAATGTCGAGCGCGCCTTCACCGGACGCGCCAATCTGTTTGCCGCGCGCCCCGGCGTGCTGGTGGTCGACCGCGCGGCGGTCGATCGCATCAACGGCGTGGATGAAGCCATCACCTTTGCGACGCTGTCGGCATTCAAGCCGGTGGTCGAAGGCGAGATGATCGCGACCGTCAAGCTGATCCCGTTCGGCGTCGAGGGCAAGTTGCGTGATGCCGCCGTCGCGGTCGCCGGCCGCGACACGCTGCGGATTGCGCCCTATGTGATCAAGAAGGTCGGCGTGGTCTCGACCCTGCTGCCGGGCCTCGCGCCGAAGGTGATCGACAAGACGCTGCGCGTCACCGCTGAACGCCTCGCACCGGCTGGCGCCAGCATCATCGCCGAGCGCCGCGTGCCGCATGACGAGACCGTGCTCGCCGCCTCGATCAAGGAATTGCTCGGCCTCGGCGCCGAGCTCGTCATCGTGTTCGGCGCGTCCGCGATCGCCGATCGCCGCGACGTCATTCCGGCCGCGATCACCGCGATCGGCGGCGCGATCGAGCATTTCGGCATGCCGGTCGATCCCGGCAATCTGCTCCTGATCGGCGGTGCCGGCGGTGTCCCGGTTCTGGGTGCGCCGGGCTGCGCGCGCTCGCCGGTCGAGAACGGGTTCGACTGGGTGCTGATGCGGCTGCTCGCCGGCATCAAGGTGACACGGTCGGATCTGACCGGCATGGGCGTCGGTGGTCTCTTGATGGAGATCGTGACGCGGCCGCAGCCGCGCACCGTGCCGGACACCGAAGGCAACCGCCACGTCGCGGCGATCGTGCTCGCCGCCGGTCGCTCGACCCGGATGGGCGGCCCGAACAAGCTGCTCGCCGAGCTCGACGGCAAGAAGCTCGCGCGTATCGTCGCCGAGCAGGCGCTGGCCTCGAAGGCCTCGGAGGTGATCGTCGTCACCGGGCATCAGGCCGGTCTGGTCGAGCAGGCGCTCGACGGGCTCAAGGTGAAATTCGTCCGCAATCCGGACTTCGCCGGCGGCCTCGCAAGCTCCGTGAAGGCGGGCATTTCGGCGGTGTCCGACAATGTCGATGGCGCGATCGTCTGTCTCGGCGACATGCCGCTGATCGATGCGCAGCTGATCGACCGACTGATCGAGACGTTCGCGCCCGATCGCGGCCACCTGATCGCGGTCCCGGTCAGCGAGGGCCGCCGCGGCAATCCGGTGTTGTGGTCGCGCAGATTCTTCAGGGAATTGATGACGCTCGACGGCGACATCGGTGCTCGTCACCTGATCGCCAAGCATGCCGAGGTGGTCGCCGAGGTCCCGGTCGAAGGCAACAGCGCCTTCCTCGACATCGACACGCCGCAAGCGCTGGAAGCGGCAAGGCGGAGCTAGCCCCACCGTCGTCCCGGCGGAGGCCGGGACCCATTACCACCGAAGGTTATTGTTGCACGACGTAGGGGCCACAGCTTCTTTCAATAACTGCATCCTGTGGTTATGGGTCCCGGCTTTCGCCGGGACGACGCGCGGATAGCACGCGCCAGCAACTCGTCATTCACCATCTGGCAACGACCCCTGCGTACAGTCCGCGTCGGGCTTTGGGGGATTTCCGCTTGATCATTTCGACCGCCGCCGCGCAGCGTCGCGCGCTGACGATTCTTGTCTTGACATTGCTGCTTGGCGCCACGCGTTTCACCGTGGAAACCTTCGTCCCCAAGGCGCACGCGGCCGGCGCGTTCGCGGTCGGCAAATGCGGGGCCTATGGCCAGGCCTACGACTATCCCGCGGAGGGCGCGGCGCGCGCCGCGGCCCTGAAGCAATGCAAGGGCGACTGCACCACCGTCACCATGAAGCGCGCCTGCGCCGCGCTCTCGATCGACATGAAGAATCCCTGCGGCGCGCATGGCTATGCGGTGGCGCCGAAGATTTCGGGCTCGCTCAATGCGGCCACCAAGAAGTGCTACGACTATGGCGGCAAGGAATGCGTGATCCGCGCCTGGGCCTGCGACGCCAAGGGGTAGGGTGCAATCCGGAACAGCGGGCGGATGCGGCGCCGCGACGTTTAGTTTTCGAGCAGGTGCTGGCCAACGGCATACACACGGCATGCCGTGTCCCTGCAATCCGTGACGGCATTCTCGCGCGCTTCCGCGATCGTTCTGCCAGTGCCGTAGCCGCAGCCCCCTTTGCCGTTGATCGCAAACGCCTCGGCGTCGCTGCGCTGGGCGACATAGCCGGTGAACGCCCTCCCGCATCCCGGTGAAAGACCAGGCGGTACGGCAAGCGCCCGGCCGGCAGATGAGGGATGCGCCACCGGTACTGGCGCTTGCGACCGGCCCGCGGATAGGCTCGCCGCATGCAGTTCGACACCAAGATCGCGGTCGTGATCCGCACCGACCTGGAAGTCTGGCAGAAGCTCAACGTGGCGTCGTTCCTTGCCGGCGGCATCGCGGCGTCGTTTCCCGAATGTATCGGCGAGAGCTACCAGGATGGCTCGGGGACGAGATATCTCTCCCTGATCGGCCAGCCGATCCTGATCTACGGTGCCGACGGGCCTGCGCTGTCGCGGGCACTGGACCGCGCGCTGGCGCGCAACGTGAAGCCGGCGCTCTACACCGAAGAGATGTTCAAGACCACGCATGACGCCGCCAACCGCGAGGCGGTGAGGGCGGTGGCGCGCGGTGACCTCAATCTGGTCGGCCTCGCCATCCGCGCCGAGCGCAAGGTGGTCGACAAGATTCTTGACGGACTCAAGTTTCACACGTAGTCGCGCACCTTGCGAACTACCCATCCTGCGTCTACTGGACCGCGCCAAGACGGTCCTCCGGAGGACAGCATGCTCGGTGATTGCAGCCTGATCGCTCTTCTGGCCACGACCGATGGGGCACGCACCCGGGCATTCTACGAAAGCGTGCTCGGTCTTCGCTTCGTCTCCGAGGATGATTTCGCCATTGTCTATGATGTGCAACGCACCGAATTGCGGGTGCAGAAGGTTCACGAACTGACGCCGCAACCGCACACCGCGCTCGGCTGGTCGGTACCGGATATCGAAGCCGCCGTGCGCGGGATCACGAACCGTGGCGGCACCTTCGAGCGTTATCCGCAACTCGCCCAGGACAGCGACGGCATCTGGCAATCGCCGTCGGGCGCCCGGATCGCCTGGCTCAGGGACCCCGATGGCAATGTACTGTCGCTGACCGAGCGGCCTCGCGCAGCGCGCTGACGCGAAGAGGGTGCGGCTGAGCCCGTACGGTGCCAAAGCAGGAAAGCTACACGTCGCCGCGGGTTACCTTTCATGACATTGACAATGACTGACCAGTCAGTCATAATCTCGGGCATGACAAAGCGCATGAAAACCACCGGTACGTCCCCGGCCACTCGCCGCACCTCCGTTCGTGTCGCCGCGGCCAAAATTCCGACGGTGGTCTCGGCACCGCTCGAGGAGGCCGTGCCTGCCTCCAGCCGTGCCGGAAAATCGGCGGAGCGGCGTGCAGCGATCGTGGAGGCGGCGATGGACGAGTTCATCGCCCGCGGCTTCGCTGCGACGCGGCTCGACGACGTCGCCAAGCGGGCGGGCGTCGCCAAGGGCACGCTCTATCTCTACTTCAAGGACAAGGAATCGATGTTCGAGGAGCTGATCCGCACCGCGCTGGTGCCGCTGATCAGCCGCATGACTGCGCTGCCCACCATCACCGGTCCGGTGCGGGACGCGGTGGAGCGATTCGCCGAGACCTTCATCCGCGAAATCGTGGCGACCCGGCGCGGCGACATCATCCGTTTGATCGTGTCGGAAGGGCCGCGTTTCCCGGCGATCGCCGATTTCTATTTCCGCGAGGTGGTGTCGAAGGGGCTCGAGGCGATGAGCATGCTGGTCCAACTCGCGGTCACGCGGGGCGAGATCAAGCAGCGCGAGATCGCGCAGTTTCCCCAGCTCGTGGTTGCGCCCGCGATCGTCGCGGTGATCTGGCAGAGCCTGTTCGCCCGGCACGCGCCGCTCGACGGGCTCGCGATGTTCAAGGTGCATCTCGATCTGATCTTCGGCGAACGGAGGAAGACATGACCGCGTCGCGCATGATGAAGCTGATCACGATCGCCGCGCTGGCGGCGGCGCTCGCCGGGTGCAAGGAGAAGCGCGATCCCGGCTTCCAGGGCTGGGTCGAGGCCGACATGATCTTCGTCAGCCCCGATGAATCCGGCCGTGTCATCAAGCTCAACGTGCGCGAGGGCGACGAGGTCAAGCCCGGCGATCTGCTCTATTCGGTCGATGACGACCTGCAACGCGCCGATCTCAACCAGAACAACGCCACGCTCGCCAACGCGCAGCAGAGCTACGACCGCGCGGCCTCGCTTCGCGGCACCGGTGCCGGCACCCAGGCCAATCTCGATTCCGCGGTCTCGGCGCTGCGCGTCGCGGAGGCGCGCGTCGTCACCTCGCAGACCCGGCTCGACCGCCGCAAGGGTTTTGCGCCGATCGCGGGTTCGATCCAGCAGATCTATTTCCGCGAGGGCGAGATGGTGCAGGCACAACGCCCGGTGCTGTCGATCATGCCGCCCGGCAACATGAAGCTGCGCTTCTTCGTGCCGGAGACCGAGTTGCCCAAGCTCGCGCTCGGCGACGAAGTGAGGGTGACTTGCGACAATTGCGCCGCCGACCTGACCGCAAAAATCTATTTCATCGCCACCACGGCGGAATACACGCCACCGGTCATCTACAGCCTCGATGAGCGCAACAAGCTGGTCTATCTGATCCAGGCACGGCCGAGCCGGCCCGATGTCCTGCGAGTCGGCCAGCCGATCAGCGTCTACTTCAACCCCAAGACGCCGGTGGCGGACCGCAGATGAACGGCGGCCCAACCAGCGCGCCCGGCATTGCCATCGACGTCAAGGGCCTGACCAAGTCGTTCAATGGACGCGAGGTGGTCCATGACTTGTCGATGCAGGTCAAGCGCGGTTCGATCTACGGCTTCCTCGGTCCGAACGGCAGCGGCAAGACCACGACCATCCGCATCCTGTGCGGCCTGCTGACGCCGGACAGCGGCGAGGGCACCTGCCTCGGTTACGACATCCGGCGCGATGCCGACAAGATCAAGCGCAAGGTCGGCTACATGACACAGCGCTTCAGCCTCTACCAGGATCTGTCGGTGCGCGAGAATCTCGAATTCGTCGCGCGGCTCTATGGGGTGCCGGACGCGCGCGGCGCCGCGGCCGACATGATCGCGCGGATCGGGCTGAAGGGCCGCGAGGAGCAGCTCGCCGCCAACCTCTCCGGCGGCTGGAAGCAGCGGCTCGCGCTCGGCGCCTGCACGCTGCCCAATCCGCAATTGCTGTTGCTCGACGAGCCGACCGCCGGCGTCGATCCGAAGGCGCGGCGCGATTTCTGGAACGAGATCCATGCGCTCGCCGCCGAAGGCCTCACCGTGCTGGTCTCGACCCACTACATGGACGAGGCCGAGCGCTGTCACGAGATCGCCTACATCGCCTACGGCCATCTGCTCGCCCACGGCACCGTGGACCAGGTGATCGCGGCCTCGGCGCTGTCGACCTGGACGGTGACGGGCGAGGATTTCAACGGGCTGATGGGCGAGCTGACCGGCAAGCCCGGCGTCGATATGGTGGCGCCGTTCGGCACCAGCCTGCACGTCTCCGGCCGCGACAAGGCGGCGCTCGAAGCGGCGATTGCGCCCTATCGCGACAATTCGAAATGGCGCTGGCAGCCGAGCGAACCGTCGCTCGAAGACGTCTTCATCGACCTGATGGGGCGCTCCAAGGACAATTTCCAGGGATGAGTGCCAAGGACAAGTAACATGAGTGCGACGGATACGATCCGGAATGGCGAGACCGGGGAGCCGCGGTTCGGCTTCTGGCGGCGCAGCTATGCGATGCTGGTCAAGGAGTTCATCCAGCTTCGCCGCGACCGCGTCTCGTTCGCCATGATCATCATGCTCCCGGTGTTGCAGCTCACGCTGTTCGGCTACGCCATCAACACCACGCCGCGCAATCTGCCGACCGCGGTGCTGACCCAGGAGGACACCGATCTCGGGCGTTCGATCCTGAAGGCGATGGAGAACACCGCCTATTTCCATTTCGTCCGCGAGGTCCACACCGTCGAGGAGTTCGACGAACTGCTGCAATCCGGCAAGGTGCTGTTCGGCGTCGAGATCCCGCGCGGCTTCGAGCGCGCGGTGCGGCGCGGCGACAAGCCGGCGCTGCTGGTCGCGGCCGACGCCACCGATCCGGTGGCGGCCGGCTCGGCGCTCGGTGCGCTCGGGCCGTTGGTGCAATCGGCCTTGGCGCACGACCTGCATATCGGCGATCCCCCTGACATGCCGTTCGAGATCCGCGCCCATGCGCGCTACAATCCGGCGGCGGAATCCCGCCTCAACATCGTGCCCGGCCTGGTCGGCACCATCCTGACCATGACCATGCTGATCTTCACTGCGCTGTCGGTGACGCGCGAGATCGAACGCGGCACCATGGAGAGCCTGCTGTCGATGCCGATCAAGCCGGTCGAGGTGATGTTCGGCAAGATCATCCCCTATGTGCTGGTCGGCTTCATCCAGGCCGCACTGATCATCGGCATCGGCGTGTTCGTGTTCGGCGTGCCGGTGCTCGGCAGCTTCGCGCTGCTGGCGCTGCTCACCACGCTGTTCATCACCACCAACCTGTCGATCGGCTACACGTTCTCCACCATCGTGCAGAACCAGTTGCAGGCGATGCAGCTCTCGATGATGTTCTTCCTGCCGAGCATCCTGCTGTCCGGCTTCATGTTTCCGTTCGCGGGCATGCCGGTCTGGGCGCAATATATCGGCGAGGCGCTGCCCCTGACCCATTTCGTCCGCATCGTCCGCGCCATCATGCTGAAGGGCGCGGCGATGCAGAACCTGGAATACGACACCATCGCGCTCGCCACCCTGATGCTGTTCGCCATGACCGTCGCCGTGACGCGCTTCCGCCGCACGCTCGATTGAGGCTAGAATGGTCCCAATTGTTGATTGTCATTCCGGGTTCGCCTCGCGCCCCGGAATGACGGGCGAGGGGAAATGGCTGGATTCTGGGGCACCAAAGACAGCGCGACGCCGGACACCACCGTCTCCGCCGATTTCCACCACGCGCTGATGCGCGAGGTGATGACCACCGAGCTGCTCCGCATCAAGGTGCTGATCGGCACCACGATCGTGCTCGGCGCGATCAGCCTGCTGGTGTACTTCTTCGCCCCCGAGGCGGTCAGCCGGGTCTGGCACGGCAACCTCAGCCCGATCTATGTGTTCTACGTCATCGTGCCGCTCATCGTGTTCGAGCTGTGGGTGCACGCGGCGATCAGCTGGCACATGCGCAAGGGCCGCGACCTGCCGGTGATCCGGCGCTATATCGGCGTGCTGGTCGAAACCTCATTGCCGACCGTGGTGCTGGCGTTGCATATCGACAGCATGGGCCGCCAGGAGGCGCTCGGTTTCGTGGCGCCGCTGACCTACTTCCTCTTCATCATCCTCTCGACCCTGCGGCTCGACTTCTGGCTTTCGACCTTCACCGGCTTCGTGGCGGCGGCGGAGCTGTTCTACATGGCGGTGTACTTCCATGCGTCCGGCGGCGTCGAGACCGGCCCCGGCATCTATTATCACGCCGCGCGCAGCTCGATCATCCTGATCTGCGGCGTGCTGGCCGGCGCGGTCGGCATGCAGTTGCGGCGGCAATTCGGGGCCAGCATTGCGGCCGCGACCGCGCGTGATCGCATCACCAATCTGTTCGGCCAGCACGTCTCGCCGCAGGTGGTCGAACGCCTGATGGCGGAGGGCGCCAGCACCGGGAGCGACCTCCGCCGCGTCGCGGTGATGTTCGTCGACTTCCGTAGCTTCACCGCCGGTGCGCGCGCGCGCTCGCCGCAGGAGGTGGTGGACCGGCTCGACGGCGCCTTTGCGGTGCTCGTCGAGATCCTCGACCGCCACGGCGGCATCGTGAACAAGTTCCTGGGCGACGGTTTCCTCGCGCTGTTCGGCGCGCCGTTCGAGACCGGTGACGCCGCGCATCAGGCGGTTGCCGCTGCGCGCGAGATGCTGGCGGCCAATGAGCGTTCCAACGCGTCGTCGAGCTGGCCGCTGCGGATCGGGATCGGCATCCATGTCGGTGAGGTCGTCGCCGGCAATATCGGCTCGCCGCGGCGCAAGGAGTACACGGTGATCGGCGACACCGTGAACTTCGCCGCCCGGCTCGAGGCGCTCAACAAGGACCTCGGCACGCAATTCCTGATCTCCGCCGCCGTGCGAGATGCGCTCGGCGAGGAGTGCACGGACGCGGTCCCGCGCGGCGAGATCCCGGTGCGGGGTTACGAGCACCCGGTGCCGGTCTGGCAACTGGGGTAGGGGTATCCGTGGATCGGAGGTGTCATGGTAGTCTGTTGACGTCATGTCATATACTCATATAGATGACTATATGAGTTCAGATCTCGACGACCGCCTGCCGCGCTACCAGCGTCTCCGCGACGACCTCGCGGCGCGGATCAATCGCAACGAGTGGCGTCCGGGCGATCTGATCCCGTCGGAGGCCGAGCTCGGCGCGCATTACGGCGTCGCCATCGGCACCGTGCGAAAAGCGATCGATCAGCTGGTCAGCGACGGCGTACTGGAGCGCCAGCAGGGCCGCGGCACCTTCGTGCGCCGGGCCCGCTTCAATTCCTCGCTGTTCCGCTTCTTCCGCTTCCAGTCCGAGCGCGGCGAGCGCCGCGTTCCGCAGAGCCGGATCCTGCGGCGCAAGGCGATGCCGGCGACCTCGGCGGTGGCCTCGGCGTTGCGCATCACGGTCGGTGAGCCTGTGATCAGCCTGTCGCGCCTGCGGCTGATCGACGACGTGCCATTGCTCGCCGAGGAGATCTGGCTGCAACGATCGCGCTTCGAGGCGATCCTTGCGCTCGAGACCGCCGAGTTCGGCGATCTGCTCTATCCGCTCTACGAGGACCGCTGCGGCCAGGTCGTGGTCTCGGCCGATGAAATCCTCACCGTCGAGGTCGCGAACGAGATGCAATCGCGGCTGCTGCGGCTCGAGGCCAACGCGCCGCTGATCGTGATCGAGCGCCTGGCCTTCGATCTGGAGCGACGGCCGATCGAATGGCGCCGCTCGCGCGGGCCGGCGGATCGCTTCCGCTACCACGCCGAGATCAGGTGAGCGCGGCAACCAAGCACAACGACACAACAACACAACAATTCACGGGAGGATACATGGCAAACTGGTACAGCGAATGCTCGCCGCTCGAGCGGCGTACCTTCTGGGCAAGTTTCGGCGGCTGGGGGTTGGACGCGCTCGACGTCCAGATGTTCAGCCTGGCGATCCCGGCGCTGATCACCGCATTCGGGATCAGCAAGGCCGATGCCGGCCTGCTCGGCTCGGTGACGCTGTTCTTCGGCGCGTTCGGCGGCTGGCTCGGCGGTGCGCTCGGCGACCGCTTCGGGCGGGTGAAGGCGTTGCAGATCACGGTCGCGACCTTTGCGCTTGCGACCTTCGCCTGTGCTTTCGCGATGAACTACACCCAGCTCGTGGTCCTGAAGGCCATTCAGGGCATCGGCTTCGGCGCCGAATGGGCCTGCGGTGCGGTGCTGATGGCTGAGATCATTCGTCCCGAGCATCGCGGCAAGGCGCTCGGCGCCGTGCAGAGCGCCTGGGCGGTCGGCTGGGGCGCCGCCGTGTTGCTCTCGGCCCTGGTGTTTACCTATGCGCCGGCCGACATCGCCTGGCGCATCCTGTTCGCGGTCGGCCTGATCCCGGCTCTGCTGATCCTGTTCATCCGCCGCGGGTTGAAGGAGCCGCCGCGTGCGGTGTCGCGCGCGGCCGAACCGCCGTTCTTCGCCACGCTCGCTGGAATCTTTCATCGCGACGTGCTGCGTTCGACCTTGATCGGTGGCCTGTTCGGCATCGGCGCCCATGGCGGCTATGCGGCGTTGACGACGTTCCTGCCGACCTTCCTGCGCGAGGAGCGGCATCTCTCGGTGCTCGGCTCCAGCGCCTATCTCGCCGTGATCATCGTCGCCTTCTTCTGCGGCTGCGTGGTCTCCGGGATCATCAGCGACCGGATCGGGCGGCGCGCCAACGTGACGCTGTTCGCCGCCGCCTGCGTCGTGACGGTGCTGGTCTATATCTTCGCGCCGCTGTCCAATTCGCAGATGCTGGTGCTCGGCTTCCCCCTGGGCTTCTTCTCCGCGGGCATTCCTGCCAGCATGGCGGCGCTGTTCAGCGAATTGTACCCGGCCGGCGTGCGCGGCACCGGCGTCGGCTTCTGCTACAATTTCGGCCGCATCGTCTCCGCCGCGTTCCCGTTCCTGGTCGGCTATCTCAGCGATCACATCGGCCTTGGTGCCGCGATCGGGATCGACGCGGCGTTCGCTTATTCGCTGGTGCTGATCGCCGTGCTGATGCTGCCGGAGACCCGCGGCAAGGTCTTCGAGCAAGCCGCTGCAACGCGCGCGTGAAAATGGGGAATGATCATGACATCTTACGAACATGGGTTGACGCGGCGCCAGTTTGCTGCGGGGATTGCCGCGCTGTCGGCCGGCGGCATCGTGAGCAAGGTGAGGGCTGAGGTGCCGAAACTTTCGATCGACACCCATTCCCACGTCTTCCATCGCGGGCTGAAGCTCGCGGCGGGCCGGCGCTATGCGCCCGACTACGACGCGCCGCTCGCGCTCTATCTGCAACAGCTCGACCAGAACGGCATGACCAATGGCGTGCTGGTGCAGCCGAGCTTTCTCGGCACCGACAATTCCTATCTGGTCGAATGCCTGAAGGCGACCAATGGGAGGCTGCGCGGCATCGCCGTGGTCGATCCCGCCGTCGCCGCGGATGAGCTTCGCGCGCTCGATAGCGCCGGCGTGGTCGGCATCCGCCTCAACCTGGTTGGCCAGACGTTGCCTGACCTGGCCTTGCCGGAGTGGAAGGCGCTGCTCGCCGAGGTCAAGACAATGGGCTGGCAGGTCGAGATCCAGCGCAAGGCCGCTGATCTTGCGATGCTCGCGCCGAAGCTGCTCGATCTCGGCGTCAACGTCGTGCTCGATCACTATACGTTGCCTGATCCGAAGCTCGGAATCGATGATCCCGGATTCCAGGCGGTGCTCAAGCTCGGCGCGTCGCGAAAGGTCTGGGTCAAGATTTCTGCGCCATATCGCAACGGACCCAATGGTGAGGCATTCGCCAAGCAGGCTTATCCGCTGCTGCGTACGGCCTTCGGCGTCGATCATCTGCTGTGGGGCAGCGACTGGCCGCACACGCAGTTCGAGGCGACGCAGAATTACGCCAAGAACCGCAAATTCCTCGACGAGCTCGTGACCGATGCCGATGAGCGGGCGCGCGTGCTCGCATCGCCGCGTGCATTGTTTCGGTTCTGAGGCATGATCCGGAAAAGCGCGAAGCGGTTTTCCGAGAAGAGATCATGCTCCAACAACGCGCGTGATTGTACCGAGTGCTCTGATGGGCGTCGTTGCGGCTGTGTTACGATGAAGGCGATCGGTCGCCAATGACCGGAGCACGAGGACACGCAAGATGCAGCGGCGCTATATCACCGTCGACGTTTTCACCGACCGCGCTTTCGGCGGCAACCCGCTCGGCGTGGTGCTCGACGCCCGGGGGCTGTCGACGGCGCAGATGCAGGCGATCGCGACCGAGTTCAACTATTCGGAGACGACCTTCGTGCTGCCGCCGCAGGACGCGGCCAACGATGCCCAGGTTCGCATCTTTACGGTGCGTTCCGAAATCCCGTTCGCCGGCCATCCCAATGTCGGCACCGCCTTCGTGCTGGCGAGCCAGGCGGCGAAGCCGCCGGAGCAGCTGAAATTCGAGGAGAAGGCCGGCCTCGTGCCGGTCGCGATCCTGTCCGACCGCGGCACGGTGGTCGGCGCCGAGCTGACCGCGCCGCAGGCCTTGCAGCGGACCAATGTCGTGAGTGCGGCGGATGCGGCGGCGTGCCTGTCGCTGTCGGCCGACGACGTGAAGACCGACCGGCATGCGCCGCAGGTCGTCTCGGTCGGCCTCCCGTTCCTGGTGGTGGAGATCGCCTCGCGCGAGGCGCTGAAGCGCGCCCGGCCCGATGCGGCTGCGTTCGCCAGGGCATTGGCGCAAATCGGCCGCGACGTCGTCTATTTCTACACCCGCGACGTGCCGGCGGACGAGCAGCCGCTCGATCTCCAGGCGCGTATGTTCCATCCGGGCGCCAGCGGGCTGTCCGAGGATCCCGCCACCGGCAGCGCGACCGCCGCCTGCGCGGCGCTGCTCGCCGATATCGACGCCACGCGTGACGGCGAATTGCGGCTGCGGATCGGGCAGGGCGTCGATATGGGCCGGCCGAGCCTGCTGCTGACGCGGGTGCGCAAGCAGGGCGGCGCGATCACGTCGGTGCATGTCGGCGGCGGCTGCGTGAAGATGATGGAAGGGACGCTGAACCTGTCGGGTGAGGCGGGCTAGAGCTGTGGCGCAGCCAGATTCTCGATCCTGACGCCGTCGCGCTCCTCGATGATCTCGGCGATCCAGCGGCGATGGCAATGTTCGTGGTCGCGCTCGTAGCACAGGATGCAGACCGGGCCGGACTGCTTCACCAGCGCCGACAGCTCGTCGAGCTCCTCCCTGGCCTGCACCGTCTTGAGGTGCGCCGAATAGATCTTGTGCAGCAGCGCGTACTGCCCGCTACGCGCTGCTTCCCGACCGCTCTTCGGCGTGCCGAGGCCGCGGAGGTGGACATAGCCGATGCCGCGCTCGTCGAGGCCGGCGGCGAGCTGGGTCTTGGAGAAGCCGGGACGGCGCGAGGAGGCAACCGCGCGGACGTCGACCAATAGCTTGACGCCGGCGTGCTGAAGCTCGTCGAGCACCGCGTTCGACGGCGTCTGCTCGTAGCCGATGGTGAACAGCTTTTTTGCCTTCGCCATCGCTGTTCCTTCACTTCACCCGTTCGATCAGCTCCATCGCGCCGGCGGGCGCGCGGATTTTGCCCTCGTGGATCACATAGGCGAACACGTCGCGCGGGGCTTTCTTCGGCGCGGTCTCGTCGACCTTCGGCAGGTCGTCGGGCTCGCCGCCGCCGGCCCAGTCCTGGAAGCGCCTGGCCCAGGCGTCGAGCTGCTTCGGTGGATAGCAGGTCTTCAATTCGTCGTTGCCCTTCTGCAACCGGGCATAGACGAAGTCGCTGGCGACGTCGGCGATCGCCGGATACTTGCCGTGCTCGGCAAACACCACGGGCACCTCGTGCTCGCGGATGAGGGCGATGAACTCGGGCACCTTGAAGCTGTCGTGGCGCACCTCGACCACATGGCGCAGCGCGCGGCCGTCGAGCTTGCGCGGCAACAGCTCGAGGAATTTGCCGAAATCGACGCCATCGAACTTCTTGGTCGGTGCGAATTGCCAGAGCACCGGGCCGAGCCGGTCCTTCAGCTCCAGCACGCCCGAATCATAGAATCGCTTCACCGAATCGCCGGCCTCGGCGAGCACGCGGCGGTTGGTGGCGAAGCGCGGCCCCTTCAGCGAGAAGATGAAGCCGTCGGGTACCTCGCTGGCCCATTTGCGAAAGCTCTCCGGCTTCTGCGAGCCGTAATAGGTGCCGTTGATCTCGATCGAGGTCAGCTTCGAGGCGGCGTAGGACAGCTCCTTCGCCTGCGTGAGCTTCTCCGGATAGAACACCCCGCGCCACGGCTCGAAGGTCCAGCCGCCGATGCCGATATAGATGTTGCCCGCGCCGGTCTTGGTCGTCTTGGCGTCTGTCTTGGCGTCTGTCTTGGCGTCGGTCTTGGTTGCCTTGGTGGGAGCTTTGGCCACGGCTGCACTCGTCGCGAGGTGAGGGGAGTAGGGAGCGAGAGTAGTCAAAATAATCGTGATTGGCCAGTTTGCCAGATCGGCGCGCCGGTGCTTATCGTGGTCGCCAGCGTTGGCTAGGATGCCGAAAACGGGAGAACAACAATGCGCATGCTGGTTGCGGCCGCTCTCTTGGTCACCTCGTCCGCCGCGATATCGTCTACTGCAATGGCCGACGAGGTCGACGACGCGCACAAGCTCGCGATCACCGGCCGCGACGCCTACTGGAATTGTCTCGCCCGCGAATATCCCCGCGACAGCAACAAGGCGATGTCCGACCAGGAGTTCAGCTCGCTGATCGCCAATGTCTGTCCTTCCGAGCGGCAGAACTTCCGGGTGTCGCTGATCGACTTCCTGTCGCTGCAATTTCCGAAGCAGGATGCCGACGCCAATCTGACGACCGCCAACCGCGCGATCGAGCTGGCGCAGAAGGACATCGTGACCGCCTTCACCCGGCGCAAGGCCGCGGCGAAATAGGTTCCCAAATCCTGTTGCGGCCGGCCGATTTTTGATATCAATCCGCGCAGGCGAGGGGATGTTCGGCATGAGTTCACAATCGACGGCAGGCTTTCTGGGCGCAGTGGTCGCAGCCATCGTGCTGGCGGCGGCGTTCATCTACGGGCCGTCGCCCAGCCAGCTTCATAACCCCGCACCGCCCGCTGCGGCGCAGCCGCAAGCCGCCCCTGCCGCTGAAGCCGCGCCAGTGGCCCCGGCGCCACGCGGCCCCGTGATCCGGGAAGTACCGAACAACTAGCGCCGTTCGCCCCTTGCGAACTGTCCGGGGCGTTCCTATCTAGCTTGGAACGGCGACGTTGCAGCTTCAGGGCTCCGGCGCCGGGACGACCACGACATTGTTTGGCTGCGCCGGATGTACGCGCGCCCCTTGTTCGTGGTCGTTGGCATTTTCAGGGGTATTTTGCCCCGTTTTCCCGCTTCCCGAGCGCCCGTATGGTTCGGCCTGCCTTGGCAGCCGGGGAGGCTGCGGCTATACGCTGGCGCTCATGAATGACGCCATGCAGCCGGGCCCCGAAACCGCGTCGCAGACCGCACGTCTGCCGCAGCTTTCGGTCGTCGTCCCAACCTTCAACGAGCGCGACAATGTCACGGTGCTGTACCGCCGGCTCGACGCGATCCTGAAGGACGTATCCTGGGAGGTCATCTTCGTCGACGACAATTCGCCCGACGGAACCTGGGATGTGGTGCGTGGCCTGGCGCGGCAGGATTCGCGCGTGCGCTGCGTTCGCCGAATCGGCCGACGGGGCCTGTCCGGCGCCTGTATCGAGGGCATCCTGGCCTCGAGCGCGCCCTATGCCGCCGTGATGGATGCCGATCTCCAGCATGACGAGACCCAGCTCCCGAAGATGCTGGCGCTGCTGGAGAGCGGCGAGGCCGAGCTCGTGGTCGGCAGTCGCTACATCGAGGGTTACAAGGCCGACGGCTTCAACAAGCAGCGCGCGGGCGCCAGCGCCTTTGCCACCGAGATCGCCCGCCGCACGCTGAAGGTCGAGGTCGCCGATCCGATGAGCGGCTTCTTCATGATCCGCCGTGACCGCTTCGAGCAGCTTGCGCCGCAGCTCTCGACCCAGGGCTTCAAGATCCTGCTCGACCTGGTGGCGACCGCGGACGGCAAGCTGCGCACGGTCGAAATTCCCTACAAATTCGGTGCCCGCCAGCATGGCGAGAGCAAGCTTGATTCCATGGTCGCGCTCGACTTTCTCGGCCTGGTGCTGGCGAAGCTGACCAATGATCTGATCTCGCTGCGCTTCATCCTGTTCGCCGCGGTCGGCGGGCTCGGCCTGCTCGTGCACCTCGCTGTGCTGTTTGTCGCGCTGCAAATGTTCGGCGCGCGATTCCCGGAGGCGCAGGCCGCCGGCGCCGTCGTCGCGATGACCAGCAATTTCATCCTCAACAATTTCCTGACCTATCGCGACCAGCGGCTGAAGGGCTTTGGCATCCTGCGCGGCCTGCTGCTGTTCTATCTGGTGTGCAGCGTCGGTCTGCTCGCCAATGTCGGCGTCGCATTCTCGGTCTACGACCAGGAGCCGATCTGGTGGCTTGCGGGCGCTGCCGGCGCGCTGATGGGCGTGGTCTGGAACTACGCGATGTCCGGACTGTTCGTCTGGCGCAAGCGGTGACGTTCGCATGAGTGCGAACGAGGGGCGGCTCGCCCGGAATACCGCGCTCGCGGTATGCGCGCTGGTGCTGCTGCGGCTGGTGGCGGCGGCATGGACGCCGCTGACCTTCGACGAAGCCTATTACTGGATGTGGTCGAAGGCGCTGGCCGGCGGTTATTACGATCATCCGCCGATGGTCGCGATCGTGATCCGGCTCGGCACCATGATCGCGGGCGACACGCCGTTCGGCGTGCGGCTGGTCTCGATCCTGCTCGCGCTCCCGATGAGCTGGGCGATCTACCGGGCCGCGGCGATCCTGTTCGGCGGCCAGCGCATTGCCGCGAGCGCAACCATCCTGCTCAACGTCACGCTGATGGCCGCGGTCGGCACGCTGATCGTGACGCCGGATGCGCCGCTATTGGTCGCCGCCAGCCTGCTGCTGTACGCGCTCGCCAAGGTGCTGGAGAGCGGACGCGGCGCCTGGTGGCTCGCGGTCGGCGCCAGCGCCGGTGCGGCGCTGTTGTCGAAATACACCGCGCTGTTCTTTGGTCCCGCGATCCTGATCTGGCTTGCGACGGTGCCCAAGCTGCGGCGCTGGTTTCTCTCGCCGTGGCTCTATCTCGGCGGCCTGGTCGCGGCCGGCCTGTTCGCGCCTGTCATCCTCTGGAATGCCGAGCACCAATGGGTGTCGTTCATCAAGCAGATGGGACGCGCCCGGATCGAGGATTTCCGGCCGACCTACATCGCCGAGCTGATCCCGACCCAATTCGCGTTCGCGACGCCGCTGGTGTTCATTCTCGGCGTGATGGGCCTCTATGCGCTCTATCGGCGTCGCGCCGGCGCGATGCCGGCACGCGTCCTGATCAACACGATGTTCTGGACCATCGTGGTCTATTTCACCTGGCACGCGTTACATGCGCGGGTCGAGGCCAATTGGTTCGCGCCGGTCTATCCCGCCTTTGCGCTGGCGGCCGCGGTCGCCGCGATCCAGGCGCAGTGGGCGCCGCGCGAGCAGCGCACCGTGGATTTCTGCCGCCGCTGGGCTGCACCCAGTGGCGTCGTGCTGTTCGCGCTGCTGATCGTGCAGGCCAACACCGGCATCCTCTCGGGATATCGTCGTGACGCCACCGTGCGCAGCGTCGGCGTCGGCTGGCCGGAGCTCGCCGGCGAAATCGAGGCGGCACGGGTGAAGTCGGGTGCAAGCTGCGTGCTGGCGCCGGACTATGGCACCGTCGGCTGGCTCGCGTTCTATCTCCCCAAGGGCAGCTGCGTCGCCCAGCAGGGCCAGCGTATCCGCTGGGTCAATATGCCGGAGCCGAGCCCGGCGCAGCTCTCGGGCAAGCTGCTGTATGTGCATGAGCTCGACCAGCCGATGCCGGCTTCGGTGCGCGACAATTTCACTCGTATCGAAACCATCGCCGAAGCCAGGCGCATGCGTGGGCCGCTGGTGATCGAGACCTACGCGCTGGATCTGCTGGGAGGCGCAAAGGGCGACGTCCTCGATCGCTCGCCGCCGCCGGAACTGCAATGAATTGCCGCGGCTGACTGTCGGACGCTCCGGTTCCGGTTCGTCTTCCAGGGAGCCCGTCAATCACGCGAGGTTCCGATCATGACCAGTTCCGTTCTCAAGCCCGCCGCCGAGCTCGCCAGGACCAACACCAGCCGCTTCCCCAATGAGAGCGCCGAATATCGTCGCGCGCGCCAGGCGCTGCTTGCCGAGGAGATCGAGTTGCGCCGGCACATCGAACGTGTGGCCGAGCTGCGCCGCGCGTTGCCGCCGGGCGGCGAGGTGACTACGGCCTATGAATTCACCGGCGAAGCCGGTCCGGCCTCGCTCGGCGATCTCTTCGGCAACAGGCAGACCCTGATCATCTACAGCTACATGTTCGGCCCGCAGCGCGAAAAGCCGTGTCCGATGTGCACCTCGTTCATGGGCACATGGGAGGAGAAGCTGCCCGATATCGAGCAGCGCGTGTCGTTCGTGTTCGTGGCGCGCTCGCCGATCGCGCGCCTGGTCGAGGCGAAGCGGGCGCGCGGCTGGACCCGCCACAGGGTCTATTCGGACATGTCCATGTCGGGCGACTACACGCGCGATTATGTCAGCAAGGATGATGGCGACGTGCCCGGCTACAATGTCTTCACGCGCCACGACGGCACGGTCCGTCATTTCTGGGCTGGCGAGATGGGGGCGGGCACGATGGACCCCGGGCAGGACCCGCGTGGCGCACCCGATCTCGACCCGCTCTGGACCGTGCTCGACACCACGCGAGAGGGCCGCGGCACGGACTGGTATCCGAAGCTGAGCTATTGAGGAGACGTTTCTTGCGCGATGCCCGTGCATTTACGGGGCGATCGGCAAGGAAATTCTCCCCTGAATTTATTCCGGCATCCTGCACCCGGGCGGCGTGCCGGAATGTCCCAGCATGGGACAAAAAAGCCGTTTTGGCGTTCCAATGTCATCTTAAAAAAGCCCTACGCCACAGGCACTTCCCGCGTTGCAGGGGATCGCATCCGGTTAAGTCGCATTTAACTAAAAGTCGCCTTAATGGCCGTCTGTGCCCCCTGCGCGACGGTGAGCCGAAATGTCGTTCGGCAGATCCAGTGTGGGGACAAAGGTGGACCTGTTTTGAGCGCCGGGTGTATGGGTACGAGTGCGAGTGCGTATGTTCTTGGGGCCCCGAGCCGCAAGAAATCCTCCCGAAAAATCCTCCCACAGCATTTCCTCGGCAGCGCCGCGGTGGCGGGGCTGGTGCTTGGCTGCGCCTGGACCGTCTATGCCAACATCTTTGCCGCGAGCGTCTATCCCTCGGTGGGCAGTGCGTCGTTCGAGGCCCCGGCGGTCAAGCGGCCGGTAGCGGCCGCCGCACGGCCGGCTCCGGCATTCAACGAGGTGTTCGCCTCGCTGACCCCCGCACCGGCGGCGCCCGCCAAATCCGAGGCCACCAAGTCCGAGGTGGCCAAGTCCGGGGTCGTCAAGTCCGAAGTCGCCAAATCCGAAGTCGCGAAGTCGGAAACCCCGGCACCTTCACTCATGTTTAACGATCGGTTTGCGGCGGCTTCGCCCGAGGGCGTGGCATCCAGCGTCGTCGCCGACGCCGCGCCGCAGATCGACCCGATCAAGCAGGCCGCCGCGCCCAAGGTCGCCGAAGCGAAGCCGGTCGCCTCGGCAAAGCTTGCGGAGGCCTCGAAGCCGCTGCCGGCGCCGAAATCGGTCGAGACCAACAAGAAGGAAGCCGCCGCCAATCTGCAGGTGGCGCTCAACGATCCATCAGCGTCGGTGCAACCGAAGGCTACCGACACCAAGGCAGTGGAGAGCAAGTCGGCCACCAAGTCCGGCAGCGTCACGGTGCGTGACATGGCCGCGCGCGCCAAGGCCGCGGTGATGTCGATCGCCTCGAACGAGCGGCAGACCATGGTCGAGAAGCTGTGGGGCAAGCGCGAGTCGAATGGCGGGCTGCTCTCCTTTGCTTCGGCCGACGCCAACGTCACCGGCAGCATCCCCTCGACGCTCGACCAGAACCCGATGCTCGGCGGCTCGCCGCCCTATGACCGCCAGACCGCGGTCTATGACATCTCGGCCAGGACCGTATACCTGCCCGACGGCACGCGGCTCGAGGCGCATTCGGGGCTCGGCTCCCGGCTCGACGATCCCCGGTCGTCGCATCTGAAAATGGTTGGTGTGACGCCGCCGCACATCTACGAACTCAAGCCGCGCGAGGCGCTGTTCCACGGCGTGCCGGCGCTGCGGCTCAATCCGATCGGCGGCGAGGGCAAGATCTTCAACCGCGTCGGCCTGCTCGCGCACACTTTCATGCTCGGCCCGAACGGCGATTCCAACGGTTGCGTCTCGTTCAAGGACTATTACGCGTTCCTCGACGCCTACCGTAACAAGGGTATCCGCCGCCTCGCGGTGCTCGCGCGGATTCAGTAGGCGCTGTCTGCCGGAGGGGAGCTTGCTCCCCTTGGCCTGTCCCGCCGTCGTCAGCTATCTCGGTGGCGTCAATCGGAGCGCAGGGCAGGCGCTGGACACTCGTGCAGGACACTGGCCGCCGGCGCCCGCGGGGTGGGCAAGATCTTGCTAATTGCGCTGGTGATGCGGACCGGGTGAACGGGCACGGTGGCGCACTGAACTAGATCACGCGAAGACGTCTCAACTTCGCCACTTCGGCAGGCTCGAAGCCAAATTCCGCAAGCACCTCGTCGGTGTGCTCGCCGAGTTCCGGCGGGGCACGCCGAATTTCGGCAGGCGTCCGGCTCAGCTTGATCGGCTGACCGAGGATTTCGACATGGCCGAGCTTCGGGTGATTGAGAGATTGTACGATTCCGATTTCCTTGACTTGGGGGTCTGAGAACATTTCATCGAGCTTGTAGATCGGTCCCGCCGGAACGCCGGCCGCGTTGAGGCATTCGATCCACGCGGAGGCCGTGTTCTGTGAAGTTGCGGCTTCGATCGAGGCGTTCAGGGCGTCGCGGTTGCTTTCTCGCAAATCCGCCGTCACGAAACGGGGATCTGAACTCAGCTCGGGCGCGCCGATCGCGCTGCAGAGCCGGTGGTAACTGTCATTCCCTACCGTTGAGATCGTGAAATAGCCGTCCTTGGCCTTATAGACCCCGGTAGGAACGATCTTGGGGTGATCGTTTGCGCGCTGCTGCGGAATGTGCCCGTCCATCAGCCAGCTCATGGCCTGATAATCCAACAGCATGATCTGCGACGACAACAGATTGGCCTGTACCCACTGTCCTTTTCCCGACCGTTCACGCTCGATGAGCGCGATCATCGCTCCGATCGCGGCAAATATCCCGGCGCTTACATCTGCGGGTGACATTCCTGCTCGCAGCGGCCCGCGATCCGCATAACCTGTAAGCCACATCAACCCTCCCATGCCCTGGGCGATCAGATCGAAGCCTGGTCGCGCGCTGTAGGGCCCCGTTTCCCCGAACGCGGAAATCGAGGTGTAGACGAGCCTTGGATTGATCGCCGATAGACTGTCGTAGTCGATACCCAATCGATGCTTTACGTCTGGCCGAAAACTCTCGACCACCACGTCGACGGTCTCGATCAATCTCTTGAGAACAGCCACGCCTTCGGGCCGCTTGAGGTCCAACGTGATTCCACGCTTGTTTCTTTGGGCGTTGACGTAGTCGGACGAATAGCGATCGTCCCCCATGGGATCTCCTTCGCCGTCGGTGCGCTCGACCTTGATGACGTCGGCTCCGAAGTCGCCAAAGAATTTCACGCAGGTCGGGCCGGCTCGAACGCGCGACAGATCGAGCACGCGAATATGAGATAGGGGAAGGCGCGACATATAACCTCGACGCTTTGAGGACGGTCAGTGGTGCAAGATTGTTCTGGAAGATCGCGGTGTCAGTTGAACTGACTTCTCATCCGAAGCGGCCCCTGCCTGAATCTCCGGTTGCAGGTGAGCATGGTGGCGAGCCATGCGGGGCCAGCCCGCCGCCAACTTGGTCCCTTGGCTCGACGTGACATGGATATCATCCGCGGTAGCCGCCAATTTTTCCCGCCAAACCGGGATCAGCAATTGGGATCATGCGTCGGCTCGAAGGGGAAATGGATTGGCCGATTTGCCGAGCGATCGACTGAGAGTTTGAAGATGTCGAACCTGTTGTAGTAGCCGACGACATCGTGGATCCGCTTCTGCACAACGGCGTCCTTGAGATCGATCGTGGCCGTCACCAAGCCTTCTTGATCGCTCAAGACGCTGCTTATGAGTGCACCTGTCGGGCCCAGGATCATCGAGACACCTCGAGGGCTGGCCTCCACGATCTCAGCGGCTTCCGGCCCCATCGTTGCGATCGCCTCGCGCGCGGACTGGTCGTGGTACGCAGATGCAACGATATTGAAGGCTTTTGCCTCGAAAGAATGTGCGGCGGCGCGAATCCGAATTGCCTTTTCGAGATCGTAGGTGCCGGCCGTCTTTACCTTTCCAGCCACTCCTATGGGCGGGTAGGTGGAAATATGAACCTGTTCTCCTTGCGCCATCAACGAAAAGCGCGCCAGCGGATTGGTGTTCTCGCCGCAGATCAGCATGCCGATGCCGCCGATCTCCGTGTCGCTAACGCGCAGGCCCGCGCCATCACCATTGGCCCACACCAGTTTCTCGAAAAACGTGGGCACCAGCTTCCTGTGATGATTCAGGATATCACCGCCAGGGCCGATCAGAACATTCGCATTCCACAGACAACCCACACTTACACTGCTCGCCTCCGTGAATCCGATGGAGACGAAGATATCGTTGGCGCGCGCGGCGGCGCGGACCTTTCCCATCTCGGGACCATCGACACGGATGGCCTGAGCAGCCAGCTCGGCGAAGTACTTGTCTCCGTCAAAAGGCGCAGCCAATGTCGCCCAGGTAGGATAGCCCGGGATGAACGCCTCGGGAAAGGCGATCAGGCGAACGCCTTGCCGAGCTGCTTCAGCGATGATGTCGCAGGCTTTTTCCGTCGTTTTGTCACTGTGGCCATAGACAGATGCGACATGAGCTGCCGCGACTTTGTAGCTTGGATAAAGTCCCATACGTCCTCGTGGCACGCGCGAATGCGCGCCACCACTTTATGGACAGATCGCCCGACCAAGAAGCTGGATCTGCGCATTCGTCATTGCGGAAATTCGGGCAGATGCTTACGACCACCGATTGAAGTGATCGTGATCCTCCTTGAATATCTTCTTCAGAAATCCGATCAGCGACTTTACTCTTGCGGTATAGCGAAGATCCTGATGGGTACTGACCCAGATCCCGCGTTCGATCGCGATGCTCTCCCGAAGGATCGGGACCAATCTGCGATCGGTACGCGCGGCGAAGACCGGCAGCATCACAATGCCAGCACCCGCCGCAACGGCGGCCATCTGCGTCCCCATGCTGGTGGAATTCAACACGTCGCGATGCCCTTCGACCACCTCGTCCAGGAACCGCGCGGACTCGACGCTGAGAAGATCAGGTATGAACGAAACGAACCGATGGCGAGCGAGATCGGTCCGATTCTTCGGCGTGCCCTCGCTGTCCAAATATCGCTGGGAAGCGAACAAATGCACCGTGATCGTGCCAAGCTGTTCTTTGTGGAGACCCCGTCCTTCCGGTTCGTAGAAGCTGACGAACAGGTCGGAATCCCGGATCGCGACGTTCACGGGCCGCAGTTGTGTGACGATCTCGAGACGCATTGGAGGTTGCGTCAACTGAAAGGCTGCGAGCCGCTCGGCCAAATAGAACGTCGATAGACCTTCGTAGGTCGAAATGCGGATGAGCGGAGAGGCTCCTTCGACTTCACCGCGCGAAAGATCGAGGACTTGCGAAACCTGACTGTCGATCGTTTCAACATGCCGGAGAATGTTTCGGCCGAATTCGGTGAGGTACAATCGCTCGCGCTTGCGTTCGACGAGACGGAGCCCAAGGTCGGCTTCCATTTGCGCAATGCGGCGGCTGACCGTCGACTGGTCAAGTTGCAGCAACCGGGCAGCCCCCGCGATGTGATCGCTGCGCGCAATCGCGAGGAATATTCGCAGATCATCCCATCTGATCGATCGGAGGGATTTTGCATTGCCCATTCTGAACATGCGTATTCACGTTTGGCCCGCAAAATACAAGCCTACAAGTGGCTTGTGTGGTCCTCGCACCCGGTCCGGGGCAGATTCGGAACAGACGCAAAAGTTTAGAAAGCCTTGGTTTCCGAGAGAACGAGTATTTCTGCATTGATCATTGCGGAAATGCGTCGCCTCAGCTAGCGGGCACGAACTGGGTCGAGCCATTGCGATGATGCGGGGTCGCGCGATACCTGGGTCACGCCCACCCGTCGACGAGCGCCGATGGGCGGGCCGCCGGCTGGGACGAATTGACCGGCGCGCGGCCAGGCCCTGTCCGAAGGTCGCAGTCGCGTCCCTTGAAAGGCTGCCGGGCGCGCTATATCCTGCGGAATACAGGGGTGCCAGGGTCAACAGCGCCGCGTTCCCGAGGGTCTGAGAACCCGGGGAGCAGGGGAGGGAAGCATGAGCCGGTCGCCGGGTGTCATGCATACGGACAAGGTTCTCGATGTGCTTGCCGGAGGCGGGGCGCCGTCCGAGCTGTCGGCGTCGTGGCGCCGCTCCGGCCATCTGCATGCGCTCGATCCGGCGAGCCGTAGGCCTTCCCATCGTCTCCAGCAAGCCGACGTCGCCGCCGCGCAGCAGCGTCTCGGCGAGTTTCTGAAGGTCGCCCAGGGCACGCTCGACCGGCTGTTTCTTGCTGTCGGCGGCGTCGGCTGCTCGGTGCTGCTCGCCGATCGCGACGGTGTTGTGGTCGACCGGCGCGGCGCCGGCGCCGATGACGCGACGTTCGACGCCTGGGGGCTGTGGACCGGCGCGGTCTGGAGCGAGAAATATGAGGGCACCAACGGCATCGGTACCTGCATCGTGGAGAAGCGGCCGCTGTCGATCGATCGCGAGCAGCACTTCTTCACCCGCAATTCCGGATTGTTCTGCACCACCGCGCCGGTCTTTGACGAGCATGGCGAGCTTGCCGCGGCGCTCGATGTCTCCTCCTGCCGCGCCGACCTGACCGACGGATTTTCCCGCTTGATCGCCACCACGGTCACCGACGCTGCGCGCGCGATCGAGGCCGAGAATTTTCGCCGGGCGTTTCCCGATGCGCGAATTCTGCTGACGCCGCGAAGCGAGCGCGCCGTCAACTCGCTGCTCGCGGTCGATCGCGACGACCTCGTGATCGGTGCAACGCGGGCCGCGCGGCGCGCGCTCGGCCTCAACGCGGCGTCGCTGGCGCGGCCATTGCCGGCGGCGGATCTGATCGGTGAGACCCGTGACGATGGCGGCCTGGTTGCGGCGGAGCGCGCAGCGTTGCAGCGTGCGCTGGCACGCGCCGGCGGCAACGTGTCCAAAGCCGCCAAGAATCTCGACATGTCGCGCGCCACATTGCACCGCAAGCTCAAGCAGCTCGGCCTGCATCGCTAAGGCTCCGCGTTTGCGTCGGAAATGCTGACGCATCTATGCCAATTTGCGGCGCACTCTGTCTCAGATTTGCGACAGTTCCCCTGCGGCCGTTGCGGCGGGCCCCTGTTCTGTCTGCCTGATTTGACCGAGCTTTCCGGCCAACGCCGTGTGCATCGGCGTGCCAACGGAGGAACACATGAACAAGGTTGACATGCAGTCCGTGCTCAAGGCGCCGTTTGCCAAACGCTATGGCAATTTCATCGGCGGCGAATGGCGCGAGCCCCATTCCGGAAAATATTTCGACAACGTATCGCCGGTCACGGGACTTCCGATCTGCGAGATCCCGCGCTCCGACGCGGCTGATATCGAGGCCGCGCTGGACGCAGCGCATGCGGCGAAGGACGCCTGGGGCAAGACCAGCGTCGCCGAGCGCTCGCTGATCCTCAACAAGATCGCCGACCGGATGGAGGCCAATCTCGAGAAGCTCGCAACCGCCGAGACCTGGGACAATGGCAAGCCGATCCGCGAGACCATGGCCGCCGACATGCCGCTCGCAATCGATCACTTCCGCTACTTCGCGAGCGCGATCCGCGGCCAGGAGGGCTCGATCTCCGAGATCGACCATGACACCGTGGCCTATCATTTCCACGAGCCGCTCGGCGTGGTCGGACAGATCATTCCCTGGAATTTCCCGATCCTGATGGCGACCTGGAAGCTGGCGCCTGCGCTGGCCGCCGGCAATTGCGTGGTCATCAAGCCGGCCGAACAGACCCCGGCCTCGATCATGACCTGGCTCGAGCTGGTCGGCGATCTCCTGCCCAAGGGCGTCGTCAACGTCGTCAACGGCTTTGGTCTCGAGGCCGGCAAGCCGCTGGCGTCGTCGAACCGGATCGCCAAGATCGCCTTCACCGGCGAGACCACGACGGGCCGGCTGATCATGCAATACGCCTCGCAGAACCTGATCCCGGTGACGCTCGAACTCGGCGGCAAGTCGCCGAACATCTTCTTCAAGGACGTCTGCGCGGAAGATGACGATTTCTTCGACAAGGCGATCGAAGGCTTCGTGATGTTCGCGCTCAACCAGGGCGAGGTCTGCACCTGTCCGAGCCGGGCGCTGATCCATGAATCGATCTACGACCGCTTCATGGAGCGCGCGCTGAAGCGCGTCGCGGCGATCACGCAGGGCAGCCCGCTCGACCCGTCGACGATGATCGGCGCGCAGGCGTCCTCCGAGCAGCTCGAGAAGATTCTATCCTACATCGACATCGGCAAGAAGGAAGGCGCCAAGGTGCTGGCCGGCGGCGAGCGCAACAATCTCGGCGGCGGACTGTCGGGCGGCTATTACGTCAAGCCGACCGTGTTCGAGGGCAACAACAAGATGCGCGTGTTCCAGGAGGAGATCTTCGGGCCGGTGGTGTCGGTCGCGACCTTCAAGACCGATGAAGAGGCGCTTTCGATCGCCAACGACACGCTCTATGGCCTCGGTGCCGGCGTCTGGAGCCGCGATGCCAATCGCTGCTACCGGTTCGGTCGCGCGATCCAGGCCGGCCGGGTCTGGACCAACTGCTATCATGCCTATCCGGCGCACGCGGCGTTCGGCGGCTACAAGCAGTCCGGCGTCGGCCGAGAGAACCACAAGATGATGCTCGACCACTATCAGCAGACCAAGAACATGCTGGTAAGCTATAGCGCCAAGAAGCTCGGCTTCTTCTGAGGGCTCGGTCCACCCCATCGTTTGGGGAACCAAAACGACAGGCTTCGGCGGGACGTTCCGCCGAAGCCCCATCACGGAGGCCGGGATGGCTGACAAGGTGACCGCGACGCCTGCCGCACTCGAGCTGATTGCCGAGATCGTCGCCGATCATGGGCCGGTGCTGTTTCACCAATCCGGAGGCTGCTGCGACGGTTCGTCGCCGATGTGCTATCCGCAAGGTGACTTCCTGATCGGCGATTACGACGTCAAGCTCGGTGAGATCGGCGGCGCGCCGTTCTACATCAGCGGTTCGCAGTATGACGTCTGGAAGCATACCGATCTGATCATCGACGTCGTTCCTGGTCGCGGCGGCATGTTCTCGCTCGACAACGGGCGCGAACGCCGGTTCCTGACCCGGTCCGAGATCTGCGCGCTGCCGCCACGCGAGGCGGAATAGGGCGGTCTGCGCGATCTGGAACTGGAGGCCATTGTCGCTATACTGCGTCGATCCGGAGCGAGTCCCAGCTCGACACCGGTCCTTGGCGCAAGGCGAACATGTCTCCTGCAACCCCCATCGAAACCCCTCCACCGATCACGACCGAAGCATTCGTCGATGCCGGCGCGGCGGTGTCCCGCCTCGAAGAGATCTACGAGCGCAACACCGGCTTCCTGCGCAACCGCTTCGAGGCCTATGTTAACGGCGCGGTGATCACCACGCGGGTCCGCGCGCATTACCCGTTCGTGCGCATCACGACATCGTCGCATGCCCGGCTGGATTCCCGCCTTGCCTACGGGTTCGTCGCGGGGCCCGGCATCCACGAAACCAGCATCACCCGGCCGGATATTTTCCGGACCTATCTCACCGAGCAGATCGGGCTCCTGATCAAGAACCATGGCGTGGCGGTCGAGATCGGGGAATCCGATGAGCCGATTCCGATCCATTTCGCCTACAGGCGCGACATCAATATCGAGGCGGCGCTGACCATTGCCGACAGTTCGGCCTTCACGCGATCGCTGCGCGATATCTTCGATACGCCCGACCTCGCCGCGATGGACGATGCGATCGCCGACGGTACGTTCGAATTGAAGCCGGGCATGCCGGAGCCGCTGGCGCTGTTCCGCGCCGCGCGGGTCGACTACTCGTTGCGCCGGCTCTATCACTACACCGGCACCGATCCGGAGCATTTCCAGAACTTCGTGATCTTCACGAACTACCAGTTCTATGTCGATGCCTTCGTGCAGCTCTCCCAGCAACGCCTCGCGGCGGGCGAGGCCGGTCTTGAAGCCTTCGTTGCGCCCGGCAATGTGATCACCCGCAACGCGCTGGCTGGCGGCGGCACCACCGGCACCGCATCGGAGCGTGTCCCGCAGATGCCGGCGTTTCATCTGGTCGAGCCCGGCTATCGCGGCATCACCCTGATCAATATCGGGATCGGTCCGTCGAACGCGCGCAACATCACCGATCACGTCGCGGTGCTGCGACCGCACGCCTGGCTGATGATCGGGCATTGCGCCGGCTTGCGGAACACGCAGCGGCTCGGCGACTATGCGCTCGCCCATGGCTATGTCCGCGAGGATCACGTGCTCGATCACGAACTGCCGCTGTGGGTGCCGATCCCGGCGCTGGCGGAGATGCAGGTGGCGCTGGAGGAGGCGGTCGGCGAGGTCACCGGGCTCACCGGCTTCGAGCTCAAGCGGCTGATGCGGACCGGCACGGTCGCCAGCGTCGACAATCGCAATTGGGAGATCAGCGGGCCGCAGGTGATCCGGCGGCTGTCGCAGTCGCGCGCCGTCGCGCTCGACATGGAATCCGCGGCGATCGCCGCCAACGGCTACCGGTTCCGCGTGCCCTATGGCACGCTGCTGTGCGTCTCCGACAAGCCGCTGCATGGCGAGATCAAGCTCGCCGGCATGGCCAGCGAATTCTATCGTCAGCGCGTCGGCCAGCATCTCGAGATCGGCCTCAGGGCGCTGGAGCGGCTCAAGCAGCAGGAATCCGAACGGCTGCATTCACGCAAGCTGCGCAGCTTCGCCGAGGTCGCATTCCAGTAGGGCATGATCCGGAAAACTGCGAAGCCGCTTTCCGAAAAGATCATGCACAGGCAAGAGACCCTCGCCTGCTCACGCCGCGAGCGATTTCCACAATTGCATCTCGGTGCCGACCGCGGCCTTGACCTGCGGCCGGGCCTGGATGCGTGAGAGATAGGCTGCCAGTGACGGCCATTGCGCGACGTCGACACCGGCGGCGCGGAGCAACAGCAGGGCCCAGGCGAGGTGCGCGTCGGCAACCGTGAAGCGTTCTCCGACCAGGAATTCACGGTCCGCCAGATGCGCAGATGGCACCGACAAGGTCTGGCCGATCCGCGCACGCGGCTTGGCCAGCGATGCGTCGTCCTTGTACCAGAAGGTCGGGAACAGAAAGCCCTTGTGGATCTCGGTGCCGATGAAGCTCAGCCACTCCTGCAACCGGTAGCGATCCGGATCGCCCGGCTGCGGCGCCAGGCCGAGCTCGGGTTTGCGGTCCGCGATATATTGCAACACCGCCGCGCTTTCCGTCAGGCGCTCGCCGTTCTCCAGCACCAGCACCGGTACCGCGCCCTTCGGCGCGACCGCGCGGAAATCGCCATCGTCCTCCAGAACCTTCTTGGTCCAGAGCTGGACGAGGTGGTAGCGCGCCTCGATCCCGGCCTCCATCAATGCGATGCGGCTGGCGAGCGAGCAGGCCATCGGCGAGAAATACAGCTCAAGCATGGCGATGTCTCTCAGGCGAGGGCATTGCCGCGGGCGATGATCGCGAAGCGGTCGGATAGTTCGGCGAGCGCGACGTCGTGGATGAGTTTTGCGGCAATGGTGCCGCCGCTGCCGTCGGGCAGGTCGCGGGTGGCGCAGCTGTCGGCGTCGATGGTGGTGCGGAAGCCGAGATCGAGCGCGGCGCGGGCCGTCGAGCTGACGCACATATGCGTCATGAAGCCGGCGAGCACCAGCTCCTTGCGTCCGGTCGCGGCAAGCTGCGTGTTCAGCTCGGTGCCGGCGAACGCGTTCGGCAATTGCTTCTCGATCACGATCTCGCCCGGCCTTGGTGCCAACGGCGCCACGATCGCGCCGCGCTCCGCGGCGCGGTCGAACAGGCTTCCCGGCGCTCCCTTGTGCGCGATGTGGATGATGACAGCGCCGCTGTCGCGTGCGCGTCCGAGCAACGCGGTAGCGCGTACGATCGCGGGGCTGGCGTCGGGCAAAGCGAGGGGACCTGCGAGATATTCGTTCTGGATATCGATCAGCACCAGGCAGCTGTCGCCGAGGCGAGGCGGGGTAAGATCGATACCGGCGAGCTGCATCAATGTCTTGGCTGCGGTCATGGTCCCGATGTCTCCAGCGGATGTGTCTTGCGAAAATATAGCCGCGGAGCGGCCTGCCGTTATGCAGGGATATTGCAGCCGGTGGCTGCGTTGTTGCAGGCAGGCCAGGCACGATGTAGCCTGACGCCATGAATTGGGACGACCTTCGCATCATCGCCGCCATCAGGGACGAGGGCACCTATGCCGGCGCCAGCGCGCGGCTGCGCATCGACGAGACCACGGTCGGCCGCCGGCTGGCGCGGATCGAGCGCGCGCTCGGCTTACGCCTGTTCGAGGCCGCCGACGGACTGCGCAAGCCGACCCGGCAATGCGACGTCGTGCTCGCGCACATCCAGGCGATGGCCGCGCATGCCGAGGAGATCGGCCGGATCGGCGAGAGCCTGCCCGGGCCGGTCGGCCGGCTGCGCATCGCTTCGACCAATGCGATTGCCGAGGAAGTGCTGGCGCCGCGCACCGGCGCGTTGCTGCGTGCCCATCCGGGCTTGACGTTGCAGTTTCTGACGTCGAGCGACAACGTCAAATTCTCGCGCTGGGAGGCCGATCTCGCGATCCGCCTGCGCAAGCCCGACAAGGGCGACTTTGCGATCTCGAAGCTCGCCGAGGTCAGGCTGTATTTCTTCGAGCCGGCCGCGACGACGGCGGGAGAGGCGGTGACGTGCGCCTATCCGGACGAACTCGGAGGCATTCCTGAAATGCAATTCCTGCGCGCGAAGCGGCTTCGCGCGCGCTGCGTCACCGACAATGTGCGTGTCATCCACAGACTGATCCAGTCGCATCACGCGGTCGGCGTGCTGCCGGAGCATAGTTGCGTGGACTTGCTGACCGATCGCCGCCTGCGTGCCACGCTGCTGCCGAAGCGACGCGACGTGTGGCTGCTGGTGCAGAACCATCTCAAGCGCGACGTGGCCACGCGCGTTACCATCGATTGGCTGCGCGGCTGTTTCCAGGATGTCGCACGGGGCGGGTGAGCCCCGGAATGACGAGGTGATGGTCGGTGTCCCGTCACGAAAAAATCACACATTGCCCTCTTGCAACCCGGGCGTGCTTCGTCTATTAGCCCGCTCCTTCGCTTCGGCCATGGGTTCGGGCTCGTGAGATCCCGACTGGCGCGTGCCGCTCTGCGGTGTCGTGTTCCGCCGAAATGAAGATCACGAGAATGAAGCTCATGGGCGAGCGTCGGGACTGAAATCCCGAAGGTACCGGTTCGAATCCGATCTTCTCACAAAGGATAGCTCAGTTGGTTAGAGCAGGTGAATGACACTCATCGGGTCGCGGGTTCGATTCCCGCTCCAAGCGCTCCGTTTCAGCCTTCAAAGCTGATGCCTCTGAAGGGGACCGGACGCGCGCTTCAGTCGCAGTCCGGTCGTCCTGCCGCAAGGCTCTTCGTCCGAACATCGACACTGTGAGACCGGCTTTGCGCCGCGGTGGATACCGCTTGCGCTGATGCCGGGTGGCTCCACACGGCCGCACGACAATCGTCGTGCGATCGCGCGCGTGCGCCCGTCATCGCGCAAGCTCAAGCCACGGCCCGCTTGGCTGACAGGAAGCCGCGTTCGCGTCCTCACGTCCTTTGCAAAATGAAACCCGCTCTCAGGCCCATGGGCCCGAGGCAACGATGGAGGCGTGCCATGACCTGGCATTTCTTGACGACCAAGTTGACGGTGAAGGATGGCGAGCGCGCGTTGCTGACGCGTGACGGCCGGCTCGAGCAGGTGCTCGGCCCCGGACGCCATCGGCTGTTCGATCCCTTGCATGAGCTCAAGGCCGAGCTGTTCAGCGTCGTGCGCAGCGAATTCCCCGCGGATCGCTTCGCGGTGATCAAGGCCGCGCGGCCCGATCTGGCTGACGGGCTGTTCGCGGCGATCGAGACCAAGGCGAACGAGATCGCGATCGTCAGCCTCGACGGCCGTCCGGTGCAACTGATGACGCCCTGGCAGACGCGCGTCTACTGGAAGGTCGCGACCGTGGTCGATGTCGAGCGCATCGACGTGACCAGCGATCCCAGGGTCACGGCGCGCCATCTCGCGATGATCCAGCCCAACCGGGCCGGCGTCATCACCGAGGCCGTGGTCGAGAACCACGAGGCGGGCTTGCTCACGGTTGAGGGCAAGCTGGTCGAGCGGCTCGCGCCCGGCCGGCACGCGTTCTGGATCGCGGGCCGCAAGATCGAGGTCAAGCGCCTCGACCTGCGTCCCCAGGCGATCGAGATCACGGCGCAGGAGATGCTGACCAAGGACCGCATCGCGCTGCGCGTGACGCTGACCGCGTTCCGCCGGATCGTCGATCCCGAGCGGGTCGTGGCCACGGTGCCCGACGTGGATGCGTGGCTGTACCGCCTGGTGCAGTTCGCGATCCGCGAGGCGGTGGCCGGCCGCACGCTGGACGAGGTGCTGTCTGCGAAGACGGCGCTCGACGAGGAGTTGCGCGACTATGTCCGCGGCCGTGTCGCGGGCTCTGGCGTCGAGGTTACCGAGCTCGGCGTCAAGGACGTGATCCTGCCCGGCGAGATCCGCGAGCTGGTCAACAAGGTGGTGGAGGCGGAGCGGGTGGCGAAGGCCAATTTGATCCGTCGCCAGGAGGAGACCGCGGCGACGCGCTCGCTCCTGAACACCGCCAAGCTGATGGAGGAGAACCCTCTGTTGCTGCGGCTCAAGGAGCTCGAGTCGCTGGAGCGTCTGGTCGAGAAGGTCGGCCGCATCGACCTGCACGCCGGCGACGGGCAGGGCCTCGATGCGCTGCTGACCAAGCTGGTCCGCCTCAAGGCGCCCGAGAGCGCATGATAACAAGAAGGGCCGCCCACGGGCGGCCCTTCACGTTCGTCATTCCGGGGCGCGCGCAGCGCGAGCCCGGAATCCATAACCACGGCTATCACGTGGATATCCCCGGATAGAGATCAACCCATCCCGGGTTTTGCTCCTCAATGAGCCGGGTCTTCCAATCGCGCCGCCACTTCTTGAGCTCTTTCTCGCGAGTGATTGCGGTGGTTGCGTCTTCGTAAATCTCGAACCAAACCAATTTGTCGACGCCATATCGCGATGTAAAGCCTTTAACCGCCTTCGTACGATGTTCGTGGATGCGACGCACAAGATCGTTTGTTACACCGAGATAGAGTGTGCCGTGCTTTTTTGCTCGCAAGAAGATAGACGTAGTAGGCCATCTCGACACTCGTGGTTATGGATTCCGGGCTCGCGCAGCGCGCGCCCCGGAATGACGGCGGATGGTATCGTCGCTTCGAACGTCAAATCAACACTCACTCCAAAAGCAAAAACCCCGGCATCGCTGCCGGGGTTTTGCATTTCGTGGATCGCCTTGAGTGGCTGGACTTAGAAGTCCATGCCGCCCATGCCGCCGCCCGGAGGCATCGCGGGGCCGCCGGCGTTCTTCTTCGGCAGCTCGGCAACCATCGCTTCCGTGGTGATCAGCAGCGCCGCAACCGAGGCAGCGTTCTGGATCGCGGTGCGCACGACCTTGGTCGGGTCGATGATGCCCTTCTTGACCAGGTCGGCATAGTCGCCGGTCTGGGAGTCAAAACCGTAATTGTAGGTCTTGTTCTCCAGGATCTTGCCGACGATCACCGAACCGTCTTCACCGGCGTTGATCGCGATCTGGCGAGCCGGAGCCGACAGCGCCTTGCGCACGATCTCGACGCCGGTCTTCTGGTCGTCGTTCTTGGTGCGCAGGCCCTTGAGCTGCTCGGAGGCACGGAGCAGGGCGACGCCGCCGCCCGGGACGATGCCTTCCTCGACAGCCGCGCGGGTCGCGTGCATCGCGTCATCAACGCGATCCTTGCGCTCCTTCACCTCGACTTCGGTCGCGCCGCCGACGCGGATCACCGCGACGCCGCCTGCGAGCTTGGCGAGACGCTCCTGGAGCTTCTCACGGTCGTAGTCCGAGGTGGTTTCCTCGATCTGCGCCTTGATCTGGGCAACGCGAGCGTCGATGTCGGCCTTCTTGCCGGCGCCGTTGACGATCGTGGTGTTCTCCTTGTCGATCATCACCTTCTTGGCGCGACCGAGCATCTGCAGCGTGACGTTCTCGAGCTTGATGCCGAGGTCTTCCGAGATGGCCTGGCCGCCGGTCAGGATCGCGATGTCCTGCAGCATGGCCTTGCGGCGATCGCCGAAGCCCGGAGCCTTGACGGCCGCGACCTTCAGGCCGCCACGCAGGCGGTTGACGACGAGGGTGGCAAGCGCTTCGCCTTCGACGTCTTCAGCGACGATGACCAGCGGCTTGCCGGTCTGCACCACGGCCTCGAGCAGCGGCAGCAGCTCGTTCAGCGACGAGAGCTTCTTCTCGTTGATCAGGATGTAGGCGTCGTCCATCTCAACGCGCATCTTGTCGGCGTTGGTGACGAAGTAGGGCGAGATGTAGCCGCGGTCGAACTGCATGCCCTCGACGACGTCGAGTTCGGTCTCGAGCGACTTGGCTTCCTCGACCGTGATCACGCCCTCGTTGCCGACCTTCTTCATGGCGTCGGCGAGGAACTTGCCGATCTCGGCATCGCCGTTGGCCGAAATGGTGCCGACCTGGGCGATCTCCTCGTTCGAGGTGACCTTCTTCGAGTTCTTCTGGAGGTCCGCAACGACGGCTTCGACCGCGAGGTCGATACCGCGCTTGAGGTCCATCGGGTTCATGCCGGCGGCGACCGACTTGGCGCCTTCCTTCACGATCGCCTGGGCGAGCACGGTTGCCGTGGTGGTGCCGTCGCCAGCCGCGTCAGCGGACTTGGAGGCGACTTCGCGCACCATCTGGGCGCCCATGTTCTCGAACTTGTCCTCGAGCTCGATCTCCTTGGCGACGGTGACGCCGTCCTTGGTGATGCGGGGAGCGCCGAACGACTTCTCGAGCACCACGTTGCGGCCCTTCGGACCGAGGGTGACCTTCACCGCGTTGGCGAGAACGTCGACGCCGCGCAGCATCTTGTCGCGCGCCTCGACGGAGAATTTGACTTCTTTAGCTGCCATCTGAGTTTTTCCTTGAGAGGTTTAACCTGGGAGGGAGAGGGGGCGCTTAGGCCGCCTTCTTCTTGGAAGCGGGGACGTCGAGCACGCCCATGATGTCGCTTTCCTTCATGATCAGCAGGTCTTCGCCGTCGATCTTGACCTCGGTGCCGGACCACTTGCCGAACAGGACGCGGTCGCCGACCTTGACGTCGATGGGGATCAGCTTGCCAGCTTCGTCGCGGCCGCCCGGGCCGACGGCGATGACTTCGCCCTGCGAGGGCTTTTCCTTGGCACTGTCCGGAATGATGATGCCGCCAGCGGTCTTCTCTTCGGCGTCGATACGCTTAACCACGACGCGGTCGTGAAGCGGACGGAATTTCATGCAGTCCTCCTAAACGTTTGCATATGCTGTAGATTTTTGGAGAGTTAGCAGTCCAGTCCGGCGAGTGCCAGACTGGTTGGGCAGGAGATAGGCCAAGCCTTGACGGCGGGCAAGTGCCTCTAGCAGAAAAATTGGCACTCGTATGTGACGGTTGCCAGCAGGAAGCCGAGATCATTTCGGCATCCTTAATGCCCTCCGACGGGGCTCTGAGGGCTATTAGCAGATGCGGTAAGCTGCTGCCAACGCACGAAATTTCAACAACCTATTAAACATTTGGGCTTGAGATGGGCCAGTCGCGTGCGTCACATTTCTCTCATGTGAGCGCATCCAGTGCCGGTGGTCCGGCGGGGAGGTCGGCCACCATGTGAATGCGCTCCTTCACAGGAGGTTGGCATGGTCTCGCGAGTTGGTGGGGTTGTTTCCGACGATTTCCGGAAGCAGTTGCTGGGGTACGGGCTGACGACGGCGCAAATTCTTTACCGGATGCCCGATCACCCCTCGTTGCTACAGACCTATGTCTGGCAGAACTACGACCTGTTTCCGAAATTTCCGGCGCTACAGGATTTCCTCGCTTTCTGGCAGGACAAGCTGGAGGGCCCGCTGTTCTCGGTGACGGTGGCGCATTCCAAGCTGGTCAAGCCGGCCGAGCTGCGCGCCGTCGACGGCGTGTTCCGGCTGCATTGATCTGCGAGGACGGGCAGGGCGCGGTGCGCGCCTTTGCCCGCCGCGCGTGGCGCGACTTGTGTTAGCCTCCGTCCATCAGAAAAAGACGGGAGGCGAACAATGGCCAAGAAGACGGCGTCAAGATCCGCAGCCAAGACCGCTGTGAAGAAGAAATGGACCGGGCTCAAGACCGGAGCCAAATCGTCCGCGCGTAAGACCATCAAGTCGAAAGGGCGTGTCACCGCGGCGAAGAAGGGCGCGCCGAAAGCTGCAACCAAGGCCCGGCCGAAGCAGCGCATCGCCATCAGCCATCACCGCGAAGAGGACTTCAAGGCCGACGGCTTGCGTGCCTATGCCAAGTATCGCGACCTCGGCATATCAGCCGCCTCAAACGGTCTCGCGCAAGCGCATGTGATCCGGTTGCAGGGACCGTGCAATCCGGATGAGGTCTCGAAGCTGCACTTCCACGACGTCGACTTCCAGATGGTCTATGTGCTCAAGGGCTGGGTGAAGACCTACATGGAAGGCGAAGGCGAGACGCTGATGAGAGAAGGCAGCGCCTGGACCCAGCCGCCGCGCATCCGGCACATGATCCTGGACTACTCCGACGACGTCGAACTGCTGGAAGTGATCCTGCCGGCCGAGTTCAAGACGGTGGAGCTGAAGGCTTAACTCAGGCCGTCATTCCGGGGCGGCGCATAGCGCCGAGCCCGGAATCCATCAGGCCGCAACCTGCGTGGAGAAATGGATTCCGGGCTCGCGCTGCGCGCGCCCCGGAATGACGACTACGGTCGTCACGTCAGCACCCCCACGATCGCGCCCATCAAACACGTCGTCAGCGTGCCTGAGACGATCGACTTCAGCCCGAGCGCGTTGATCTCGTCGCGCCGCGTCGGCGCCATGATGCCGAGGCCGCCGATCATGATGCCGAGGCTCGCGAAGTTGGCGAAGCCGCACATCGCATAGAGCATGATCAGCCGCGAACGCGGATCGAGCGCATCGGGGCCGAGCTTCGACAGGTCGACATAGGCGATCAGCTCGTTGAGCACGGTCTTGGTACCCATCAGGCTCCCCGCCGTGATCGCCTGCGGCCAGGGCAGGCCCATCAGCCAGCACACCGGCGCCATGACGTAGCCGAGCAGACGCTGCAACGAGATCTTCGCGCCACCGATCTCCGGCAGCAGGCCGATGATCGCGTTCACGAGATAGACCAGCGCGACCAGCACCAGCAGCATCGCGATGATGTTCATCAAGAGCTCGAGCCCCGCCGCGGTGCCCTTGACGATCGCGTCCATTGTCGAGGACACCTCGATTTCGGGATCGTCGAGCGAGCCGCCAGTGCGCTTGTCCGATGTCTCCGGAATCATGATCAGGCTGATCAGGATCGCGGCCGGCGCGCCGAGCACCGACGCAATGACGAAATGCGCGGGTGCGTCGGGGATCAGCGGCGCCAGCAGCGTGGCGTAGAGCACCAGCACGGTGCCGGCGATTCCGGCCATGCCGCCGGTCATCACCAGGAACAATTCGCTGCGGCTGAGCTGCGCCAGATAGGGACGGATGAAGAGCGGTGCTTCGACCATGCCGAGGAAGATATTGGCCGCGGTCGACAGCCCGACCGCGCCGCCGACGCCGAGCGTGCGCTCGAGCAGCCAGGCCATGCCGCGCACCACAGGCGGCAGCACGCGCCAATAGAACAACAACGTGGTCAGCACGCTCATGACCAGCACGATCGGCAGCGCCTGGAAGGCGAGGATGAAGTCCGAGCCAGGCGCCTTGGGATCGAACGGCGCCGGGCCGCCGCCGACATAGCCGAACACGAAGGCGGTGCCGGCGCGTGTCGCGGCGGCGATGGTGCCGACGGCATCGTTGATCACGCCGAAGGCGTGCGTCACCAGCGGCACCTTGATCAGCACCAGCGCGGTCGCGACGGTCACCGCGAGCCCGATCGCCGCCTGCCGCAACGACACCATGCTGCGATTCTCGCTCAACACCCAGGCGATGACCAGCAACGCCACCACGCCGAACGCCGATTGCAATTGCAGCATCACGCCCCCAGGGACCCCTCGCGCGATTATGGGTGGGGGCGTCGCCTAGCGCAATGCTGTTGCGCGTTCCCTTGGCGGCCATTGACAAGTTGCAGGCGCTCGGCCACGCCAGCGTCCATGCCCACCGCCACGCCGGCCGGCGCCCGCGATCTGCTCGGCCACAGACCATTCCTGTTCTTCCTGTTGTCGCGCAGCCTGTCGCGCTTCTCCAGCCAGATCGGCGCGGTCGCGATCGGCTGGCAGATCTATGATCTGACCGGCAGCGCGTTCGACCTCGGCATGGTCGGCCTTGTCCAGTTCCTGCCGACCGCGTTGCTGGTGTTCGTCGCCGGTCACGCCGCCGATCGCTTCGAGCGCAAGCGCGTGGTGCAGGCCTGCCAGGTCGCGGAAGCGCTGACCGCATTGTTTCTCGCGGGAAGCACGTTTGCCGGCACCATCTCCGAGATCCAGATCTTCGTGGCGACCTTCGTGCTCGGCATCGCCGGCGCGTTCGAGAGCCCGGCGACCGCTGCCGTGTTGCCGTTGATCGCGCCGCAAGGCTCGTTGCAGCGGGCGACCGCGATCTCGAGTGGCGCGGCGCAGGTCGCGACCATCACCGGACCGGCGCTCGGCGGCTTCGCCTATGCGCTGATGCCGAGTGCGCCCTACGGCATCATGATGGTGTTCTGGCTGCTCGGCGCTGTCTTGACCGGCGGCATCGGCCGGCTGCAACAGGCGCCGGTGAAGAGCGGCGGATCGTCGGACGATCTGTTTGCCGGTGTCACCTTCGTGCGCAGCAATCCGGCGATCCTCGGCACCATCTCGCTCGATCTGTTCGCGGTGCTGTTCGGCGGCGTCACCGCGCTGTTGCCGATCTATGCGCGCGATATCCTGCAAACCGGTCCGCTCGGCCTCGGCATCTTGCGCGCCGCGCCGGCGGTCGGTGCGCTGCTGATGACCATGGTGCTGGCGCGGCACACCATCAACCGCCGCGTCGGCATGCGCATGTTCCAGTCCGTGATCGTGTTCGGCGTGGCGACGGTGGTGTTCGCGCTGTCGCACTGGATGTGGCTGTCCGCGCTGGCGCTCGCGGTGCTCGGCGCCGCCGACACGATCAGCGTCGTGATCCGCTTCTCGCTGGTGCAGCTCGCCACCCCCGACGAGATGCGCGGCCGCGTCGGCGCGGTCAATTTCCTGTTCATCAACGCCTCGAACCAGCTCGGCCAGTTCGAGAGCGGCGTCACCGCGGCGTTGCTCGGCGCCGTGCCGTCAGCCGTGCTCGGCGGCGTCGCCACCATCGCCGTCGCGCTGCTCTGGATGAAGCTGTTCCCGACGCTGCGGGACGTGGAGAAGCTGGAGTAGGCTCGCTCTCTCCACGTCATTGCGAGGAGCGAAGCGACGAAGCAATCCATCTATCATCTCGGGGATAGATGGATTGCTTCGCTTCGCTCGCAATGACGGTGCTGATGGCTCTCGATTTGAGCTACGCCGTGGCGAGGGTGTTTGTAAAATTCGGAATAATGGAAAAATACTGCTGATTTGCCCGACGTGTCAAGCCGCTTGTGTCGGACGCCGGCAGCCGCTGGCGCCTTTGCATGGGGTTGTTTTCGACATTTTTGACTGCGCCCCATGCGAGGCATGGCAGGGGCAAGCCCGGCCATGCCGTCGTGTCGCTCTGCCGCAAGCGGAGGAGAGGCAGATCAGCCGCGGCCGACGAACGGCATCTTGGTCGCCATGACAGTCATGAACAGCACGTTGGCGTCGAGCGGCAGGCCGGCCATGTAGGCGACGGCATCGCCGACCGCCTTCGCATCCATGCGCGGCTCGTGCTTGGTGGTGCCGTCCGGTTGCAGCACGCCGGGGCCGTTGACCATGCGGTCGGTCATCGGGGTCGCGGCATTGCCGATATCGACCTGGCCGACCGCGATGTCGTACATCCGGCCGTCGAGGTTGGAGGCTTTCGTCAGGCCGGTGATGGCGTGCTTGGTCGAGGTGTAGGCCGCCGAGAACGGCCGCGGCGCGTGCGCCGAGATCGAGCCGTTGTTGATGATGCGGCCGCCGCGCGGGGTCTGGTCCTTCATGATGCGGAAGGCGTGCTGGGTGCACAGGAACGGCGCGGTGAGGTTGGTGTTGACGACGGCCTGCCACTGTTCGAGGGCCAGGTCTTCGAAATGCACCGGCGGCGCGCCCATGCCGGCGTTGTTGAACAGCACGTCGAGCCGGCCGTAGGTTGCCTTGACCTTGTCGAATAGCGCGGCGATCGCCGCCGGGTTGGCCATGTCGGCGGTGACGCACAGGCTCTTGCCGGCCGGGCCGAGCTTGGCGGTCTCCTCCAGCATCTCCAGGCGGCGCCCGACCAGCACCACGGTATAGCCCTTGTCCATCAAGGCGAGCGACGCCGCGCGTCCGACGCCGGTGCCGGCGCCGGTGACGAGTGCAATCTTGCTGGCTGCTTCAGTCATCTCTCAGTTTCCTCTTACTTGGTTTTTGCTTCGGTCTCGTTCTTGTAAGGCGGCCGCGGAATGTTCTGGTGCGCGGCGCGCAGCGCCGCCGACCAGCGCGAGCGCAGATCGTGGAAATATGGCTCGCCGGCCTCGATGCGGTGGTTGAGGTCGGCCTCGCAGGCATCGGTGCGCACCACCAGCACGTCGATCGGCAGGCCCACGCCGAGATTCGAGCGCATCGTCGAATCCATCGAGATCAGCCCCGTTTTGAGCGCCTCATAGAGTTCGACGTCGTAGTGCATGGCGCGGTCCAGCACCGGCTTGCCGTATTTGTGCTCGCCGATCTGCAAATAGGGCGTGTCGGTGGTGCATTCGATGAAATTGCCGGCGGTGTAGACCATGAACAGGCGCATCCGCGAGCCCTTGATCTGGCCGCCGAACAGGAACGAGACGTCGAAGGAGATGTCCTCGGCGCGCAGCGCGTCGCCCTCGGTGGCGTGCACCGCGCGGATCGCGCGACCGATCCGTTGCGCCGCCTGGAACATGGTGGGCGCGTTCATCAGCGTCTCGAGTTCGCCGGTGTGCGGGTCTTCCATGCCCTCGGTCAGGGTCGAGAGTACCGATTGGCTGATCGCGAGGTTGCCGGCGCTGGCGATCGCCATGATGCGCTCGCCGGACTTTTCGAAGATGTGCAGCTTGCGGAACGTCGAGACGTTGTCGAGGCCGGCATTGGTGCGGGTATCGGCGATCATGACGAGGCCGTCGCGCACCAGAATTCCGCAGCAATAGGTCATTTCCAGTCCCCAACGGTCCGAGGTTCTCGGCGCCAAACGTGTAGCCAATTTCGACGTTGCATCCAACCCCAATTCCCCGTGACGGGACGTGCGACGGGGGCCGGACCGCGGACAAGGCCCGCATGGGTCTGTTCCTGCTGCCCATTGTTCGGAGTTTAGCCAGTCTCGCTCTGCGTTGCGCGCAGCCGGCAATGATCCGGGTTCGCTGTCATTGCGAGCCACCGGGCATTGTGGTCGACTGCCCGCAATCGACAAGAACAACAAGAATTCCGGGAGGCGAGAATGTCGTTCAAATTGGCCGCGTGCGTCATGGTATTGGGCGTCGCGGCAATCGCGGCGGGCCCTGCATCGGCGCAGAAGAAGGGCGGCACGCTGCGGCTCTATCACAACGACAATCCGCCCTCGACCTCGTTGCTCGAGGAATCCACCATCGCCTCGGTGATGCCGTTCGCTGCGGTGTTCAACAACCTCGTGGTGTTCGATCCGGCCAAGGTGCACGAGAGCATCGACACCGTCATCCCGGACCTCGCCGAGAGCTGGTCGTGGGACCCGACCAACACCAGACTGACGTTCAGGCTGCATCACGGCGTAAAATGGCATGACGGCCAGCCGTTCACGGCCAAGGATGTCCAGTGCACCTGGCGGATGCTGATCGGCAAGAGCGAGACGCAGGAGTCCAAGACCCAGGACTTCAAGCGCAATCCGCGCAAGGTCTGGTACACGAAGCTCAGAGATGTCAGCATCAATGGCGACGATGAGGCGACCTTCGAGCTGACCGAGCCGCAACCGGGCCTGCTGGCGCTGCTCGCGAGCGCCTTCTCGGTGGTCTATCCCTGTCATGTGCCGCAGCAGGTGATGCGCACCAAGCCGGTCGGCACCGGGCCGTTCAAATTCGTCGAGTTCCGGCGCGGCGATTCGATCCGTCTGGTCCGCAATCCCGATTACTTCAAGAAGGACCGGCCGTATCTCGACGAGATCACGGTGCGCTCGATCGACAGCCGCGCCACGCGCATGCTGGCATTCGCGACCGGCGATTACGACATCACCTTTCCGTCCGACGTCAGCATTCCCCTGATGAAGGACGTCAAGGCGCGGGCGCCGAACGCGATCTGCGAGATGACTTCGACCAATCTACAGATCAATCTCCTGGTCAACCGCGTCAATCCGCCGTTCGACGATCCGGATATCCGCAAGGCGATGTCACTGGCGCTCGATCGCAAGGCTTTCAACAGCATTTTGTTCGAGGGCACGGGACGGCTCGGCGGTGCGATGCAGGCCAGGCCCGAAGGCGAGTGGGGCATGCCGGACGACGTGCTGTCGACGCTGATGGGCTACGGCCCCGACACCGCGAAGAACCTCGCGGACGCACAGGCGATCATGCAGAAGCTCGGCTACAGCGACAGCAAGCCGCTGTCGATCAAGATCCAGACCCGCAATCTGCCGACCTATCGCGACCCGGCCGTGATCCTCGCCGACCAGCTCAAGAAGATCTACATCGTGGCCGAGCTCGACATCCTGGACACGCCGCGTTGGTACTCGCGGCTGCAGCGCAAGGATTACACGATCGGCCTCAATGTCACCGGCGTCAGCGTCGACGATCCCGACGGCAATCTGGTCGAGAACTATTCCTGCAATTCGGAGCGCAACTACACCCAGTACTGCAATGCCGAGGTCGACAGATTGCTCGCCGCGCAGTCGCGCGAGGTCGACAAGGACAAGCGGCGCAAGATCGTGTTCGACATCGAGCGCCTGCTGGTCGACGATGCCGCGCGGCCGGTCATCCTGCACTCATCGGCCGGCAATTGTTGGCAGCCTTACGTGAAGAACTTTCATCCGCACGACAACAGCCAGTACAACAATCTGCGCTTCGAGGATGTCTGGCTGGACAAATAACGCATGCGTAGGATGGGTAGAGCGCAGCGAAACCCATCATGTCTCCGCACGGAAGATAAGGTGATGGGTTTCGCTGCGCTCTACCCATCCTACGGACCTGAGCGGAGTCGTCACGTCTCCTGGCTTCGTCCCGCCGGTGCATCCACGAGGAACGCATCGTCCACCGGCACGCCGAGCGCGGTCACGAGCCGGTTGGTCTCGGCGGCCATGCCGATGATCGCCAGCATTTCCTGGTGCTCGGCGTCGGTCATGCCCTTGGCGCGGGCGGCCGCGGTGTGCGAATGGATGCAGTAACTGCAGCCATGGGCCACCGAGACCGCGACGTAGAGCATCTCCTTGACCTTCGGATCGAGCGCGCCCGGCGCCATCACCTCCTTGATGCTCTCCCAGGTCCGCCGCAGCGTCTTCGGATCATGCGCGAGCGCGCGCCAGAAATTGTTGACGAAGTCCGATTTCCGCACCTTGCGGATGTCGTCGAAGACGGCGCGGGCCTCGGCCGAGAGTTCGTCGTCGGAAAGCAGTTTGACGGTTGCCATGGTGTGTCCCGATGGTTCGGATTGATACGGCCGCAATGATAGCACGCTCGTATCTTACCGTCGTCATTCCGGGCTCTCGCTACGCGAGCCCCGGAATGACGGGGAGAGAGCGGTGCCTACGACTGGGTCTGGCTCTGCCACTGCCCGGGGCGGCCGGCCTGATCGACCTTGACCGCAACCGTCAGCGTCTCGTTGCCGCCGCCATAGCGGGTGCCGCGGACCGGCGCGGCGCCGAGATAGTCGAGGCCGATCGCGACGCGGGCATGCGCGTCGGTGGTGCAGATGCCGTTCGCGGCGTCGAAGCCGATCCAGCCGAGGTCGGGCACGTAGGCCTCCGCCCAGGCGTGGCCGGCCTGCTGGTTGACCATGCCGTCGGAGCGCAGGAAGTGGCCGGAGACGAACCGCGCCGGAACCCCGCCGGCGCGCGCGCAGGCGATCAGGATGTGGGCGTAGTCCTGACAGACGCCGCGCTTGAGCGCGAACGCCTCGGACGCCGACGTGGCGCTGTTGGTCGGGTCTTCGTCGAAGGTCATGTGCTCGTAGACCTGGACCATCAGCGCATGCAGGAAGCCGAGCACGTCGCTGCCGGCTTCCGCGCGCAGTTCGCGCACCAAGGCCGTCATTGCCGGGTTGAGGTCGGTCAATGGCGTGGGCCGCAGGAACAGGCTCGGCGGAAACCGTTCGTCGGTGCCCTTGAGCACGCCGCCGGTGTCATGGGTTTCGACCAGGCCCTCGCAATGGATGGTGAGGTCGCTGATCGCACCATGCGTCAGCACATGGGTGACGTTGCCGAACGCGTCCTCATGGGTATCGAGCCGGGAGTCGGTCGAGACGTCGATCTGCCAATTGGCGACATATTGGCCGTCATGGCTGCCCGGCGTCATCCGCAGAATCTGGATCACGCCCGAAGCCGCCGGCTCGTAGCGATAGGTGGTGGTATGGGCAATCCGCAGGCGCATGTGCGTTTCCAGTAGGTCAGATCAGAGCTGACGGCAACGGGATTATACCTCTCCCATCGGGAGAGGTCGAATTGCGAAGCAGTTCGGGTGAGGGGTCAAGGCCCTCGGTAGACCGAATTCCCTCACCCGGATCGCAAAACGCGATCCGACCTCTCCCTCCGGGAGCGGTGAGGACAGTGCCCGCAGACGGCGCCGAATTCACATCTTCGGCCTATATCAAATACTGCTTGGTGACGATCTCGCCCAGCCGTGAGTTGTCGGCGATGAATTCCTGGATGAATTCGTGCACGCCGTGCTGGAAGATGTCATCCATGTTGCTGTGCTCGAGCCGGTTCCGGATGCCGCGGGCGTGGCGCTGGGCGGCGCCCTGGCGGCCATAGGCGACGCCGATCTGGTCGAGGTTGCGCACCAGATTGCTGTAGCAGCTGGCCAGCGACCGCGGCAGCGTGTCGTTGAGGATCAGCAGGTCGGCGATCAGCCAGGGTTTCAGGGTTTCCCGGTAGACCCAGTGATAGGCCGTGGTTGCCGACACCGAGCGCAGGATCGAGGTCCACTGGTAGTAATCCAGCGGGCCGCCGACATGCTCCTCCTCGGGCAACAACATGTGATACTTGACGTCGAGAATCCGCGCGGTGTTGTCGGCGCGCTCGAGATGGACGCCCAGCCGCGAGAACCAATAGGCGTCGTTGCGCAGCATGGTGCGGTAGGCCGAGCCGTCGAAGCGCAGCGAGGTCTCCTGCACGAAGCGCAGGAACCTGGCCAGCTCCTCGCGGCTGCCGGTGCCGCCCTTGCTCCACACTGCCTGCAACTCGATCCAGGAGGAATTGATGGTGTCCCACATCTCCGAGGTCAGCGCGGTTCGTACCGAGCGCGAGTTCAGCCGCGCCGCCTCGATGCAATTCTTGATCGAGGAGGGGTTCTCCGACGAGAAGGATAGATATTCGACGACGTTCTGCTGGTTGGCCTCCTGGTAGTGATCGTAGAAGGTCGCGCCGACGCCGGCGGTGAGCAGTGCGGAATCCCACTCGTTGGTCTTGCCGATATAGGCCGCCGGCAGCGCCGTGACGCGCAACGTGGCGTCGATCGTGCGCGCGAGATATTCGGCCCGTTCGACGTAACGGGCCAGCCAGAACAGGTTTTCAGCGGTGCGCGACAGCATGCTTTCAACTACTCGCTCAGTATCCAGGTGTCTTTGGTACCGCCGCCCTGGCTCGAATTGACCACGAGTGAGCCTTCCTTCAGCGCCACACGAGTGAGCCCGCCGGGCACGATGGTGGTGTGGGTCGAGCCGGTCAGCACGAACGGGCGAAGGTCGACATGGCGCGGCGCGAGGCCCTTGTCGGTGCAGGTCGGGCAGGTCGACAGCGCCAGCGTCGGCTGGGCGATGAAGCCTTCAGGCTCGCGCTTGAGCTTGTCGCGGAACGCCTCGATGGTCGCCTTGGTGGCGGCGGGGCCGATCAGCATGCCGTAGCCGCCCGAGCCGTGCACCTCCTTGACGACGAGGTCGGCGAGGTTATCGAGCACGTAGGACAGATCCTGCGGTTCGCGGCAGCGCCAGGTCTGCACGTTCTTCAGGATCGGCTCCTCGCTGAGATAGAACTTCACGATGTCGGGCATGTAGGAATAGATCGCCTTGTCATCGGCGATGCCGGTGCCGACCGCGTTGGCGAGCGTGATGTTGCCGGCCGCATAGGCCGACATCAGCCCGGGCACGCCGAGCGCGGAATCCGGCCGGAAGGTGAGGGGATCGAGGAAGTCGTCGTCGACGCGACGGTAGATCACGTCGACCCGCTTCAACCCCTCGGTGGTACGCATGAACACCTCGTCGTTCTTGACGATGAGGTCGCGCCCCTCGACCAGCTCGATGCCGAGCTTGTCGGCGAGGAACGAATGCTCGTAATAGGCTGAATTGTAGACGCCGGGCGTCATCAACGCGACCGTGGGTTCGGCGGAGGCGCTGTGCGGCGCCACCGAGCGCAGTGCCGACAACAGTTCGTCCGGATAGCGCTCTACGGGTGCTACACGATGCCGCGCGAACAGGTCCGGAAACAGCCGCATCATGATCTCGCGGTTTTCCAGCATGTAGGACACGCCGGACGGCGTCCGCGCATTGTCCTCCAGCACGATGAAATTGTCGGGATCGGTGCGGATGATGTCGATGCCGGCGATGTGGACGTAGATGTCGTGCGGCACTTCCTGGCCGTTCATCTCCGGCCGGAACACCGGGTTCTGGAAGATCAGGTCTTCCGGGATGATGTTGGCGCGCAGGATGTCGCGGCCGTGATAGATGTCCTTGAGGAACAGGTTGAGCGCGAGCACGCGCTGCTTCAGGCCCTTCTCCAGCAGCGTCCATTCGGTCGCGGACATGATGCGGGGAATGACGTCGAACGGGATCAGCCGCTCCTGGGCCTCGGCATCGCCATAGACCGCGAAGGTGATGCCGATCCGGCGGAACAAGAGCTCCGCTTCCTGGCGCCGATATTCGAGCGCGTCCGGCGGCGTCTCTTTGAGCCAGCGGGAGAGCTCCTGGTAGGCCGGGCGGAGATCCTCGCCGAGGCCGTTCATCTCATCGAACGCGACTGCCATATACCCTGACTGCCCTCCCAAGCCATGTGACACAGTGCATGACTTGATGGGATGGTAGCAAGGGCCGGGCCAGCGCGATATGCATTGGCTTGTGGCATTTGCTAGGGGTAGCCAGGAAGGCCTGCCCGAAAAACCGGCTGAGGTCTGCTTAATTCGGCGGCAAGACCCCGTGACATCAAGGCATTGGACCGGCAATGTCAGGGCATCAAGTTTAAGGAATGAGACCATGAGCGAGATCGTCACGGCAGGGATATTGGTGATCGGCGACGAGATCCTGTCCGGCCGGACCAAGGACAAGAACATCGGCTTCATCGCCGAGTACCTGACCAATATCGGCATCGACCTGAAGGAGGTTCGCGTCGTCGCCGACGACGAGGCCGACATCGTGTCCGCCCTTGATGCGCTGCGGCATAGGTACACCTACGTGTTCACGACCGGCGGCATCGGACCGACCCATGACGACATCACCGCCGACAGCGTGGCGAAGGCGTTCGGGGTCGATATTCACCATCACCCTGACGTGGTGGCCCGCTTCCGGGAGCGCTGGAGCGAGCAGGACCTCAACGAGGCACGGCTGCGGATGGCCAGGGTGCCCGACGGTGCCGAGCTGATCCAGAGCGCGACCATCCTGGCGCCGGGCTTCAAGCTCGGCAATGTCATCGTGATGGCGGGCATTCCGACCATCATGCAGGCGATGATGGACATCGTGGCGCCGACCTTGAAGTCGGGCGTGCGGATGTTGTCGGATTCGGTCCGTGCCGACGCGCGGGAAGGCGACATCGGCGGCCCGCTGCGGGCGATCGCGGAAGCTCATCCCGACACCATTATCGGCAGCTATCCGTTCCAGGACGAGAACCAGAAGCCGAACACCAATCTGGTGGTCCGTTCGCGCGATCCGGAAAAGCTCGCCGCGGCGATGACCGCGGTGAAGGAGATGCTGAAGCAGGTGCAGGCCGCGCAGAAGAAGCCGGCGGGTTGAGACGACATGGTCGAGAAAAGTTCTGAACCAAGTGCGCAGGAGCGGGCCGGCAGGCCGTTCCCGGTGTCGTGGGATCAATTCCACCGGGACTGCCGGGCGCTGACCTGGCGGCTCAATGAAGTCGGCCCGTTCCATGCGGTGGTCGCGATCACCCGCGGCGGGCTGGTGCCGGCGGCGATCGTGGCGCGCGAGCTCGGCTTGCGGATCATCGATACGGTCTGCGTCGCCAGCTATGACCATGACAAGCAGGGCGACCTCAAAGTGCTCAAGGGCATTTCGGAGCAGACCGCCAAGCTCGGCGGCGGCACCGGCAAGGGGCTGTTGATCGTCGACGACCTGGTCGACACCGGCAAGACCGGCAAGCTGGTGCGCGAGATGCTGCCGGACGCGCATTTCGCCACGGTTTACGCCAAGCCCAAGGGACGCCCGCTGGTCGATACCTTCATCACCGAGGTGTCGCAGGACACCTGGATCTTCTTCCCGTGGGACACTGCGTTGTCGTTCCAGCCACCGATCCGGGATGGGGCGGCATGAGGTAGCCGTCATTGTGAGCGCAGCGAAGCAATCCATGCTTCCGCATATGCGGTATGATGGATTGCTTCGTCGCTTGCGCTCCTCGCAATGACGATCGTGGTTAGAGCTGTGCCATGCCCCTGCAAAACCGCGTCACACCGACAGGCGAGATCGTCGCGTCCGCGCACCGCGGCACCTTCACCGGCAATCGCGGTATCATCCACGATCCCGCGACCCGAACGCTTTTGAACAAGCGTTGGTCGTCGCCGGCGTGGCTCACCTGCGTCTGCGAATTCAGGGGCAGACGACGCAAGGTGATGAGCCAGCAGAGCTGGACCGAGTTGTTCTTCCTCGATGAGGCCACCGCGTTTGCGGCCGGGCACCGGCCCTGCTTCTACTGCCGCCGCGACGACGCCAAGCGGTTTCGTGCGGCCTGGGAGCAGGGCAACGGCGTGGGTGATCTCAAGGTCAAGGCGATGGATGCGGTGCTGCACGCCGAGCGGCTGGATCGCCGGCAGAAGCGGCTGCATCCGTTGCCGGTGCCTATCAACGAATTGCCCGACGGGACGATGGTGCAGGCGAGCGACCAAAGCCATCTCGTCGCCAATGGAAAGACCTTGCGGTGGTCGTTCGCCGGTTACGAGCGGGCCGAGGTGAGTGCGCCAGCGATGTTGCTGACGCCGCCGTCGACCGTTCGTGCATTTCAGTCCGGTTATCGGCCGGTGCTGCACGTTAGCGCGAATTCGGGGCAATTCCGTCCTCGAGCGGAGCGAGCCTCGAAGGATTGACGGCCACCAGCCGGGCCGATTCATCCTTCGAGACGCGCTACGCGCTCCTCAGGACGACGGAAGCCTCTTGCCTGCGTGACCAACGTCTTGCAGGCATTGAGCGGGTCGCGCTCGGCATCACCCGAGCCGCTGCCGTGCCAGTTTCGCACCATCACCGAGTGCGATCAGCTTGGCTTCGGCGATATCCCGCCGCATCGGCGCCATGCCGCAATTGGTGGTCGCGATGATGTTGCTCTTCGGCACATGCTTCGCGACCGCCTCGATCACCTTGACGACATCCTCAGGGGTTTCGATCTCGTCGCTGGCGACATCGATCACGCCGGCCTGGACGATCTTGCCGGGGAGCGCGGCGAGCAGTTCGATCGGCACTTTCGAGTTGCGGCATTCGATCGCGACTTGCTGGATCGTGCTCTTGTCGATGACAGGGAAGGTCTCTTCGTACTGGCGCCATTCGCCGCCAAGCGTCTGCTTCCAGTCGGTGTTGGCCTTGATGCCGTAGCCGTAGCAGATGTGCACGGCGGTGGCGCAGGTGAGACCCTCGGCGGCGCGCTCCAGCGCCTTGATGCCCCAGTCGCGGACCTCGTCCATGTAGACGTTGAACGCAGGCTCGTCGAACTGGATCATGTCGACGCCATCGGCCTGCAACGCCTTGGCTTCCTGGTTCAACAGCTCGGCGAAGGCAAACGCCATCTTGACGCGGTCGCCGTAATATTTGTCGGCGATGGTGTCGATGATCGTCATCGGGCCGGGCATCGTGAATTTCAGCCGGTTCCTGGTGTGGGCGCGCGCGGCGCGTGCCTCACCCTCGTGGACACGGCCCTTGAGCTGAAGCGGTGCGACCACCTGCGGCACCATGGCTTTGTAGCGGTCCTTGCGGATGCCCATTTCGACCTTGTGGGCGAAATCGATGCCTTCGATCCGCTCCAGGAAACCATGCACGAAGTGCTGGCGCCCCTGTTCGCCCTCGGTGACGATGTCGACGCCGGCATCTTCCTGTAGCTTGACCGCGAGCACGGTCGCGTCGCGTTTGGCGCGGGCGAGCTCGGTGCCTTCGGATTTCCAGGGAGCCCACAGCATGTTCGGCTCGGCCAGCCATTCCGGCTTGGGCAGGGAGCCTGCGATCGTGGTTGGAAACAGCATGGGAGCCTCCCGGTGGGTTCGGATTGAGCGCCTGTGTGCCATGTCCTAGAGTGCAGGTACAGAACAACAAGAGGCTTTGTGATGGGGAATGGACGCCGATGATCGATCTGCACTACGCGCCGACGCCGAACGGCTGGAAGATCTCGATCATGCTGGAGGAGCTGGGCCTGCCGTACAAGGTGATCCCGGTGAACATCCGCGCCGGCGAGCAGTTCCGGCCCGAATTCCTGGCGATCAGTCCGAACAACCGCATCCCCGCGATCGTCGACCATCAGCCGGCCGATGGCGGCGGGCCGTTCTCGGTGTTCGAGACCGGCGCGATCCTGATCTATCTCGCCGACAAGACCGGCCGTTTCCTGTCCAGGGAGTTACGTGCGCGGTCGAACGTCATCCAATGGGTGATGTGGCAGATGGGCGGCCTCGGGCCGATGCTCGGCCAGCACGGCCATTTTGCGCTCTATGCGGCCGAGAAAATTCCCTATGCGATCGAACGCTACCGCGACGAGGCGGCGCGACTCTATGGCGTGCTCGACCGCCAACTCGGCAAGACCGGCGCCTATGTCGCCGGCGATGACTATTCGATCGCCGACATCGCCTGCTTCCCCTGGACCATGACCCACCAGGCACAGGGTTTCACGCTCGACGATTATCCGAACATCAAGCGCTGGTACGCGACCGTTCGGGCCCGGCCGCAGGTGCAGGCGGGTCTTGCGATCGGGAAGTTCGTCAAGGAGCCGTTCGACGAGGAATCGCGCAAGAACATGTTCGGCCAGCGTGCCAAGGAGCTGGTCGAGAAGAAATGATATTTTGTCATTCCGGGGCGACGCGCAGCGACGAGCCCGGAATCCATAACCACCATCGTGAGTATGGATTCCGGGCTCGCGCCAAGCGGCGCGCCCCGGAATGACGAAAGTGAGACAACACCAACCTAAGGAAACGCCCATGATCGAATTCTTCTTCGACTGCTCCAGCCCGTGGACTTACCTGGCCTGGCATAACATCCAGCCGATCGCCAAGGAGTTCGACGCTCCGATCACCTGGCGGCCGATTCTGGTCGGCGGCATCTTCAACACCGTCAATCCCTCGGTCTACGCGCAGCGCGAAACGCCGGTGCCGCTGAAGGCGCGCTACATGAAGAAGGATCTCTCCGACTGGGCGCGCTCGGCCGGTCTTGCGATCAAGATGCCGCCGACCGTGTTTCCGGTGAACAGCGTCAAGGCGATGCGCGGTTGCATCTGGCTCGGCAACGACAAGATGGTGCCGTTCGCGCGCGCCGTGTTCGAGACCTATTGGGGCGACGACAAGGACATCTCGCAGGATGCGGTGCTGACCGAGATCTGCACCAAAACCGGGATCGATCCCGCAAAGTTCTTTGCCGGCATCGGCGACCAGGCCATCAAGGATCAGCTCAAGGCCAATACCGAAGAGGCGGTAGCGCGCGGCGCATTCGGCTCACCCACGATCTATCTCGACAAGACCGACATGTATTTCGGCAACGACCGCCTGCCGTTGATCCGGGAGGCGCTGGCACGCCTCAAGGCACGGGCCGCCTGATGCCGAAAGCCGTTGTCTGCCGCGAGCTCGGGCCGCCCGAGCGCCTGCAACTGGAAAGCTTTGCCTCGGTGCCGTTGAAGCCGGGCGAGGCGCGCGTTGCGATCCGTGCCGCCGGAATCAATTTCCCCGACATCCTGATGGCTGCCGGCGAGTACCAGCTCAAGCCGCCGCTGCCGTTCACGCCGGGTTCGGAAGCGGCCGGCGATGTCGTCGAGGTCAATGATGCCTCAGGTGTCGCGGTCGGCGACAAGGTGATCGTCAAGATGCGCCACGGCGCCTATTGCGACGAGACCGTCGCAACGCCGTCGCAACTGGTGCCGATACCGTCGACCTTCGACTATGCCGAGGGCGCGACCTTCCTGGCCGCGCACGGCACCGCGTATCACGCGCTGATCGACCGCGGTCAGATCAAGCCGGGCGAGGTGCTGCTGGTGCACGGTGCCGGCGGCGGCGTCGGGCTTGCCGCGGTCGAGATCGGCAAGCTGCTCGGTGCCACCGTGATCGCGGCGGCATCATCCGAGGAGAAGCTGGCGATCGCCAGGCAACGCGGCGCGGATCATCTCGTGCTGTATGCGCGCGAGCCGTTCCGCGATGCGGTGAAACGTCTCACCGATGGCCGCGGCGCCGACCTCGTGTTCGATCCGGTTGGCGGCGAGGTGTTCGAGAGCTCGATGCGCTGCATCAACTGGGGCGCGCGGATCCTCATCGTCGGCTTCACCGGCGGCATCGGCCTTGCCCGCACCAACCTGCTGATGATCAAGGGCGCCAGCGTGCTCGGCGTGCGTGCCGGCGAGGCGGTGCGGAAGGATCCCGCGCTCGGCGAGGTCAGGTTCAAGGCGCTGAACGAATGGGCCGAGGCCGGCCGGGTGCGGCCAAATATCTCACACCGGCTGCCGCTGGAGGACTACGCCAAGGCGATGCGGCTGTTGATCGAACGCAAGGCGATCGGCCGCGTGGCGCTGATCACTCGATAACCGTCATTGCGAGCGGAGCGAAGCAATCCATGCTCACCGTGTGTGGGCAGTATGGATTGCTTCGTCGCTTCGCTCCTCGCAATGACGGTTACGTCGTTGCGAACTTTCCCTCTCGCAAGAACGCAATCGTCTGCGTGATCGCCTCCCTGTTGCGTACCAGCCAGGGATGCGAGGTGCGGATCACGATATGGTCGGCCATACCGTCGAGCCTGGTGTTGGCGACCGACACCCGGCCGTCATGCGGCCGCGGCAGGCCCATCGACGTGATAGGATAGACCGAGCGGTTGCCCGCGATGATGCCGGCCTCATAATCGATGGCGGGCAACAGCGCGCTGGTCGCGGCATCGCGGCGGGTGACGAGCTGTTGCCCGGCCGGGCCGAAAAAGGCGCGATAGGCTGTGAGGTTCTTCAGGCGGTCGGCGATCTCGCTGCCGCCGTTCGGCGTGCCCAGCATCACGACGCGGCCGAGCCGGGCGGGGCGGTGTCGTGCGAGGTACACGCGGGCCAGCAGGCCGCCCATCGAATGACAGACGAAATGCACCGAGCCATCGAGGCTATCGGCGAAACGAACGATCGACGGGTCAATATCCTCGGCCAGCGTGCCGAGCGGCTTGCGTCGGCTGTCATAGTCGAGGTTGAGGGTGGCAAAGCCGGCGTCTCGCAGCGCCAGCTCCATCCTGCGAAACGAGCGCGCCGTCCTGCTGATGCCGTGCAGCAGGACGACGCCGTCAAGTGTGGACGTCGGGGGACGCCGTTCGCTCACTTATACTCGCGCTCTTGCCACCACGGGAAATAGTCGGGCATGTCCGACGACACCTTGTTCTTGAACTGCGCGGGGCGCTTCTCCAGGAACGCGACCACGCCTTCCTTGACGTCGTCGGAGCGGCCGCGGGCATAGATGCCGCGGCTGTCGACCTTGTGCGCTTCCATCGGATCGTCGGCGCCCATCATGCGCCACATCATCTGGCGGATCAGCGCCACCGACACCGGCGCGGTCTTGGCCGCGAACTCCTTGGCCAGCGCACGCGCGGTCGGCAGCAGGTCATCCGGCGGCACCACCTTGCTCACGAGACGGCCGGCGAGGGCTTCCTGCGCCGGGAAGACGCGGCCCGAGTAGCACCATTCCAGCGCCTGCGAGATGCCGACGATGCGCGGCAGGAACCAGCTCGAGGCGGCCTCCGGCACGATGCCGCGCTGGGAGAACACGAAGCCGAAGCGTGCGGCTTCCGACGCGATGCGGATGTCCATCGCCAGCTGCATGGTGACGCCGATGCCGACGGCGGGACCGTTCACCGCCGCGATGACGGGCTTCAGGCACTTGAAGATGCGCAGCGTCACCTGGCCGCCGCCGTCGCGCACCTGCGGATCGCTGTAGTCGACGCTGCCATCGGCATTGCGCTTGACCGGCCCGCGCCGCGCATCGCGGTCGAAGGTGTTGGCGCCGGAGGAGAGGTCGGCGCCGGCGCAGAAGCCGCGGCCTTCGCCGGTCACGATGATTGCCCTGACGTCGTCGTCCTTGTCGGCTTTGTCGAACGCGTCGATCAGCTCCTGCTGCATCGTGGCGTTGAAGGCGTTGAGCTTGTCGGGCCGGTTCAGCGTGATGGTCAGGATCTGCTCGGCGACCTCGTACTTGATCGTCTCGTACGCCATGGGGATGATTTCCTCTCGGTTTCTTGAATGAACGGCGCTGGCGCGCGTCTCCATCCAGTTAACCCGGCAATCATCCCTTGTGAAGAAGTCGGATGCGCGGCCTGGTTCCGCGCATCGCGACTTGTGTTGAGGCGCTACTTCTTCGGCGGCGCCGGCCACGGTTTTTGCGGGCCGCGCAGGCCCTCGAACGCCTTGCCCATGCCGAGCACGCCGATGTCGTCGAAGCGGCGGCCGATGATCTGGACGCCGATCGGAAAGCCCTTCTTGTCGTAGCCGCCGTTGATCGACAGCGCCGGATTCTCCGACATATTCCACGGCACGGTAAAGCAGATGTGCTCGAACGGCTTTGCCGGATCGTTGAGTGGTGCCGCGAACTCCGCCGGGAAGTTCACCACCGGCGATACCGGCGAGATCACGTAGTCGACCTCGCAGAACAGTTTTGCGGCGGCGGCGCGGATCGCCATCGTCTGGTTGAAGCCGCGAACCACGTCGACGCCGGAGAGCTTTGCGCCGGCCTCGGCCCAGTTGAGGATATAGGGCAGCGTCTTGCCGCGATCGGCCTGCGGCAGTTTCGACAGCTCGTCCCAGGTCCGGGCGCGCCAGAAATGGTCGAGCCCCTCGAGCATCTCGGGCGTCAGGATGCCGTCGATCTCGGTGATGACGGCGCCGGCGGACTCGAACGCCTTCGCCGCCTTGACCACAATCTCGCGAACCTCCTTCTCGACCTTCTGGCCGGAGCCGGCATCGAGCATCAGGCCGATCCGCAGCTTGCGCGGCGACTTCTCCAGCGCCTTCCAGTTCACTTCGAGTGCCGGCAGGCTCATGCCGTCGCGGCGATCGGGACGCGACAGCACGCTCATCATCAACGCGGCGTCATCGACGGTGCGGGTCATCGGGCCGGCGACGCGGCCGACATAGGGTGGGTCGATCGGTACGCGGCCGAGGCTCGGCTTCAGCGCGACGAGGCCGCACCAGGCGGCCGGTAGCCGCACCGAGCCGCCGATGTCGGTGCCGAGATGCAGCGGGCCATAACCGGCAGCACCCGCGGCGCCGGCGCCGGCGCTCGAGCCGCCGGGGTTCTTGCTGACGTCCCAGGGATTGCGGGTGAGGGGATGGAACGACGACAGTCCGGACGACAGCATGCCGTAGTCCGGCATCGTGGTCTTGGAGAAGATCACGCAGCCGGCTTCGCGCAACCGCGCGGCAGGCGGCGCGTCTTTCTCGGCGGGCACGGGCTTGACGCTCGCGGCGCCGAGCGGCACCGGCTGGCCCTTGGTCGCGACGTTATCCTTGATGGTGACGGGCACGCCGTCGAGCGTGCCGGCCGGCTCGGCCTGCTGCCAGCGCTCAGTCGAGGCCTTGGCGACTTTCCGCGCGCCGTCAGGGTCGTACAGATACAGTGCCTTGATCTGCGGCTCCCAGGTCGCGACCTGGGAGATGATCTCCTCCAGCACCTCGGAAGGCGAGAACTGCTTGGCGCGATAGCCCGCGAGCAGGTCGACGGCCGAGAGATCGTGCAGCGATGTGATGGTGTCCTGTTTCGGCTTATGCATGGGCACCTGCCGGCATACGTTTCTCGATGATGCGGGCGAACATGCTGGCGCCGATCGGCAGGATCTTGTCGTCGAGAACGTAACCGGGATTGTGCACGGGCACTGAACCGTCATGGCCGACCCAGAAATACGCACCGGGAACGGCCTGCATCATGTCTGCGAAATCCTCGCTGCCCATCTTGGGCGTCGAGCGGGTGATCACCTTTGCCGGATCGACAACGGTGCGCGCGACTTCCTCGACGACGCGGGACTGCTCCTCCTGATTGACCAGCACGCTGAAGCCGTCGCGGATCTCAACGGAGATCTCGGCGCCATACGCGGCGGCAAAGCCGGTGCAGATCTCGCGCATGCGCTTGCGGATCAGCTCGCGGATCTCCTCGGAGAAGCAGCGCACCGTGCCGCACATCCAGGCGTCGCCGGGAATGACGTTGTAGGCCGAGCCGGAATGGATCTGGGTGATCGACAGCACGGCGGCCTGCAGCGGATCGACGTTGCGGCTGACGATCGACTGCAACGCCTGTCCGAGCGTCATCGCGATCACGACCGCGTCCTTGGAGCGTTCCGGCATCGCGCCGTGGGCGCCATAGCCCTGGATCCTGATGTCGAAGAAGTCGGCCGCGGCCATCGCCGGGCCCGGCAGGATCGCGATCTCGCCATGGTTGAGGTCGGGCGCGTTGTGCAGGCCATAGACCTCGTCGCAGGGGAACTGCTTGAACAGGCCGTCCTTGATCATCGCGCGCGCGCCGCCGAGGCCTTCTTCGGCCGGCTGGAAGATGAAGTGCACGGTGCCGTCGAAATTGCGGGTCTCGGCGAGATAGCGCGCCGAGCCGAGCAGCATCGTGGTGTGGCCGTCATGGCCGCAGCCGTGGAAGCGGCCGGGAATCGTGGAACGCCACTTCAGATTGGTGTTCTCCTCCATCGGCAGCGCGTCCATGTCGGCGCGCAGGCCGATCTTCTTGCTGCTGCTGCCCTTGCCCTTGAGCACACCGACCACGCCGGTGCCGCCGAGGCCGCGATGCACCTCGATGCCCCAGCTCGCGAGCTTGTCGGCGACGATGCCCGAGGTGCGGACCTCCTCGAAGCCGATCTCGGGATGCGCATGCAGATCCCGTCTGATGGCGGTGAGTTCGTCGGCAAAACTGTCGATGCGCTCAATGGTCGGCATGGCTCTCTATCCGTTGGTGCGTGATGGGGAGGTGGGTGTAAAAACGGGGCCGTTTGGTCTGATACGAATGCCGGGACGTAAATGTTTCCACGGCAGCGTGGCGGTATCGGCCGGCATCGCGCCGGGGGCGGCGCAGATCAGCAGTTTCTCCGCGATCGGCTCGAAATCGGCGCGGAAATGCACCGAGCTCTTGTTGACCAGGATCTTCTGCGCGGTCGGCTCGATGCCGACATAGCGGTACATCGACTGGTCGGCAAGCTGGGCCTTGTAGGAGCCGACCACGACCCGGACGTCGCCGACCCGCAGGCAGGCCGAGGGGCCCATGTCCATGTCGCGGCCGCCGAAATACGGACCGGGCGCGACGAACTTGCCGTCCGAGAGCTGCTCGACGACGAAGGTCTCCTTGTACGGCGCGTCGCCGGGAATGCCGGACTTGCCGCCGAGCGCCAGCGTGACGGTGGCGCCGATCCCGGCCGCATGCGCGGCCTTGGCCGATTGCGGATCGTAGATCACACCGGTCGCGGCGCTCGCCCGGTTGCGCACCAGCGCGCGCAGCATGCCTGTGGTGTCGGAATCGCCGCCGGCGCCGGGATTGTCCTGGGTGTCGGCGATGATGATCGGCTTGCTCGCCGACTTCGCGAGCTCCATCGCGAGCTGCACGCCCTCGTCGGGCGAGTAGATCCGGCCGTCGAAATCGTCCTCATGGCCCTCGACCAGGGCGACGACCTTGTCGGCGGCCGCATCCGCATCGGCCTGGGTCCGGCCATAGGCGAACACGCTCGGCCCGCAATCCCTGAAATCGGCGGCCGGGAAGCCCGGCGCGAACGACAGCGTCGGCACGGCGTCGCTCTCGAGCGCGGCAAGCTTCTGGTAGATGCCTTGGGTCGGCTGGTCGTTGGTGCATTGCCAGCTGATCGGGATCAGGAACGGCAATTGCCGGAATGCCTTTGCAAAGCGCTGCCCGGACTTGAGCATCAACGCCAGATGCCTGGCGCAGGCCCGGCCGGTGTCGGCCATGTCGACATGCGGGTAGGTGCGGTAGGCGATCAGCGCGTCGGCATGTTCGATCATCTCAGGCGAGACGTTGGCATGCAGATCGAGGCTTACCACCAGCGGCAGGTCGCGGCCGATCGCCTTGCGCACGCGGGCGAGGGTTTCACCTTCGCCATCGTCATGATGCTCGGTGACCATGGCGCCGTGCAGGTCGAGATAGACCGCGTCGATCGGCCCGGCCGCGACAATGCCGTTGACCATTTCCGTCACGATCCGCTCGTAGGCGTCCTTGCTGACATGCGCCGATGGACTAGCTGCGGCGAAAAGCGTCGGCACCAGCTCCCAGCCATTGGCTTCCACGGCCTCGACGAAGCCGGCAAGACCCACATTGATCTTGCGCATCACCTTGAGCACGTCGGCGCCACGCGTCATCGACGGCCAGCCGCCGCCGTGCACGAAGTCGTCATAAGTCGCCTTCGTCGGTGCGAAGGTGTTGGTCTCGTGCAGGAAGCCGCCGACGGCAATGCGGGTCATCAAGTTGGTCTCGACACGTTTCTTCGCTCATGATGCGATTTGGAAGCAATCGCATCATCTGGCCTTTTCAGTTTGAGTATGATCTTTCGAAAGCCGGTGTTCGCTTTCCAGGTCACGCTCTAGCGCGCGACGTTAAGCGTGTCGTCGCGCCAAGCGCAAGCCGGGGAGCACTTCCGGATTTGCATGCCCTATGGGCGTATTGAAAGGCTCAGAGCCAGGGCATGAGGCTAAAGGCATAAGGCTAAAGACTAGGCCGTCGCCCCAATGCCTTCCGAAACCGGGCGGAAGTTGGCGAAGTCCCAGCCGCGCCCGGGAGCGGCATCGAGCAGCGCGCGGGTATAGGCCTGCTGCGGATTGGTCAACACCTCCGCCGCCGGTCCCTGTTCCACGACGCGGCCACGCTGCATCACGGCGACGTCGTCGCAAATCTGCGCGGCGACGCGCAGGTCATGCGTGATGAACAGCAGCGCGATGCCGAGCCGAGACTGGATCTCGTCGAGCAGGTTCAGAACCTGCGCCTGCACCGAGACGTCGAGCGCGGACACCGCCTCGTCGGCCACCAGCACGTCGGGATCGAGCGCGAGCGCCCGCGCGATCGCGATGCGCTGACGCTGGCCGCCGGAGAACTGGTGGGGATAGCGCGAGATGGCGTCGGGCGGCAAATGGACCAGCTCGAGCAGTTCGCGGGCCCGCGCCAGCGCGTCCTTGCGCGGCATGCCGTAATTGATCGGGCCTTCCGCGATGCTCTCGCCGACGGTGACGCGCGGGTTGAGCGAGCGGTAGGGGTCCTGGAAGATGATCTGGATCTTCTGCCGATGCGGCTGTAGCAGCCGGCGTGACAGGTCGGAAATCTCGCGGCCGGCCAGCCGCACCCCGCCCGACGTCGGATCGATCAGGCGGACGATGCAGCGTGCCACCGTCGACTTGCCGGAGCCGCTTTCGCCGACGATGCCGAGCGTGCGGCCCTTGCGCAAAGTGAGCGTGACGTTGCTGGCGGCGGCGACCTCGCGGGCTTTGCCGTACAGCGACCGCTCCCGGTAGACCTTGCTGAGCTCATTGGCCTCCAGCACCACCGGCTCCGATGTTTCCGGCCGCGGTGCGCGCGGCACGAGGCTCGGCACCGAGGACAGCAGGTTGCGGGTGTAGTCCATCTTCGGGTTGCGCAGCACGTCCTGTAGCGGTCCGGCTTCAACCAGCCGGCCGTGCCGCATCACCGCGACGCGGTCGGCGATCTCGGCCACCACGCCCATGTCGTGGGTGATGAACAGGACAGCGGTGCCATGATCGCGTTGCAGGTCGCGGATCAGGGTGAGGATTTGTTTCTGGGTTGTCACGTCGAGCGCCGTGGTCGGCTCGTCCGCGATCAGCAGCTTCGGTTCCAGCACCAGCGCCATTGCGATCATGATGCGCTGGCGCTGTCCGCCCGACAGGCGGTGCGGGTAGGAGGAGAAGATGCGCTCCACATCCGGCAGCCGGACATGTTCCATCATCGCCAGGATCTTCCGGCGCCGCGCGCGGGCATCGAGATCGGTATGGGCGCGCAGCACCTCGTCGATCTGGCGGCCGACCGGCACCACCGGATTGAGCGCGGTCATCGGCTCCTGGAAGATCATCGCCATTCGGGTGGCGCGGAGTTGGCGCAGCCGGCGGTCGCTGGCCGTGAGCAGTTCCTCACCGACCAGCTTGACGCTGCCGCCCGAGGGCACCAGCGTCCCCTTCTGCAACAGCCCCATCGTGGTGAGCGAGGTCACCGACTTGCCCGAGCCGCTTTCGCCGACTAGGCACAGCGTCTCGCCTTCGCGGACCTGCAACGACAGGTCGTCGATGATGCGATGCGCGTCCGCCTTGCGGCCGAGACCGACGACGAGATTGTTGATGTCGAGGACGACGTTGGAGGAGTTGGTTGCGGTCACTTGCCCTCACGCTGCTTCATGCGGGGATCGAGCGCGTCGCGGGCGGCGTCGCCGATCAGATTGATGCTGAGAATGGCGATCGAGAGCAGAAGTCCCGGCCAGAAGATCAGCGATGGCTTGACCTGAAAGTAGGCGCGGCCCTCGGCCATGATGTTGCCCCAGGTCGGCGTTTCCGGCGAGATGCCGGCGCCGAGGAACGAGAGGATCGCCTCGGTCAGGATCGCGGATGCGCAGACGTAGGTGCCTTGCACGATCAGCGGCGCAATGGTGTTCGGCATCAGATGCCGCCACATGATCTTCGGCAGGCTGGAGCCGAGCGAGATCGCGGCCTCGACATAGGGCTCCTCGCGCGCGGTCAGCACCACCGAGCGCACCAGCCGCGCCACGCGCGGGATCTCGGGGATGGTGATCGCGACCATCACGGTCCAGATGCTGGCGCCGGACAGCGACACCACGGCGATCGCGAGCAGGATGGCGGGGATTGCCATCAGGCCGTCCATCACGCGCATCAGCACCGCATCGACCCAGCGGAAGAAGCCGGCGACGAGGCCGATCAGGAGTCCGATGGCGATCGAGCAGACGGCGGCGCCGAGCCCGATCACCAGCGAGATCCGCGCGCCGTAGATGACGCGCGACAACAGGTCGCGTCCATAGGCGTCGGAGCCGAGCAGATATTGCGCGCTCGACGGCTTTAGCCGCTGCGATGGCGTCAGCAGCAGGGGATCGTGCGGCGCCAGCAGCGGCGCGAAGATCGCCATCAGGATGATGAGGGCAAGGCAGATCGTCGCAACCGCGATGATCGGCGTCGACGTCAGGAAGCCGAACCTGACGCGGAACGGCCGGGTGACGGGGATGGTGGATTCGGGAAGGGTTTCGATCGCCATTGCTCAGTACCGGATACGAGGATCGAGCAGGGTGTAGGCAACGTCGATCAACAAATTGACGCCGACATAGATGCCCGACGTCAACAGGATCATGGCCTGGATCACCGGATAGTCGCGCGCCAGCACCGCATCGACGGTGAGGCGGCCGATGCCGGGCAGGTTGAACACGCTCTCGGTGACGACGACGCCGGAGATCAGCAGTGCGAAGCCGGAGCCGATCACGGTGATGACCGGAACCGCGGCGTTGCGCAGCGCATGGCGCAGCAGCACGCCGGTCTCGCCGATGCCCTTGGCCCGCGCCGTGCGCACGTAATCCTCGCCCAGCACGTCGAGCATCGAGGCGCGCGTCATGCGCGCGATCAGCGCGACATAGATGAAGGAGAGGGTACAGGTCGGCAGGATGATGCGCTCGAAGAACGGACCGAAGCCGGCCGAGATGCTCTTGAAGCCCTGCACCGGCACCCAGCGGAACGGGTAGATCGCAAACACCTGGATCAGCACGTAGCCGATCACGAACACCGGCACCGAGAAGCCGAGCACCGACAGCCCCATCACGCAGCGGTCGATCCAGGTGCCGTGCTTCCACGCCGCGATCACGCCGAGCGGCACCGCCACCAGGATCGAGAGGATGATGGTGGCGAGCGCGACCGAGATCGACGGCTCGAGGCGCGGCCCGATCATCTCGAGGATCGGCTTGTTCGAGATCAGGGAGACGCCAAGGTCGCCATGCAGCAGCTTGGCGACCCAGGTGTAGAACTGGATGTAGATCGGCTCGTTGAGACCAAGCGAGGTGCGGATGCGATCGAGCTGTTCCGGTGTCGCATTGTCGCCGGCGAGGATCGCCGCCGGGTCGCCCGGCGTCAGCCGCAGCAACAGGAACACGAACAGCGCCACCACGCCCATCACGGGAATGGCGGCGAGGATGCGGCGGATGAGATAGCCGATCATCGCTGCTATCTCCTGCCGTCTAATGGTGCGAAGCGAAGGCTGGGCCGCATCATACTCATGGTGTCCCCGTGATGTGTCTCATGCGCTTCTGCGTCTCGTCTCAAGCTAGCGCGAACGTGATGAATTTGCAGGCAAATACTGTGCCAATGGCGACGTTATATCAAGGCGCGGTTCAGGCCGTCGGGGCCTCCCTGGTCTGAAGCTGCTATTTCGAATTGCACTCGTCGTGACGTGCCACCGAGCTGAAACGGCACGTCGATTTACGCTCTCGTCACGCCGCACCAATTGGCCACGAACAGTGCGATGCTCTGCGTTGTCTTGCGAAGACTGTCGAGCTCGACGCGTTCGTTGAACGCGTGCGGGCCAATGCCGTAAGGACCATAACAAAGGGCAGGGATGCCGTAGTCGACGCAATAGTAGCGGGTGTCGTTGACGGCCGTCGACAGGCGCTCTTGCATCGGAGCCTGGAAGACGGAGTGATGGGCCGCAGACAGAGCTGCTTCCGCTTCGCTGCCCGGTTCGCACACCGCTGCGTCCGCCTGAAAACCGCTCCACACCAGCTCCGCCGGATTGCCGGACAGGAACTCGTCGGCCTTGTGCGCCTCAGTCAGGCATTCCTCGATGCCGCGCATCGCCTGCTGCGGCGTTTCGCCCGGCAGCAGACCGAGCCGGCAATCAAGTTCGCACCAGGCTGCGGTCGAACTCGCCCAATCGCCGCCCTTGATGATGCCGACGTTGAACTTGATCGGGTTCTTGACGTTGCGGAACCAGCTGTTGTCGAGCGCCCGGGCATTGAGCGCCTTGGTGTAATCCTGAAATGCGCGCACCAGATGCATCGCCGACAGGATGGCGCTCGTGCCGGACTCGGAATAGGCGACATGCACCGGGGTGCCGCGGACACGCAGCCGAAACCAGACGGCGCCGACCTGGGCGCGTGTGAGCGTATGTCCGGTCGGCTCGGGAATGAGGCAGGCGTCGGCGCGATAGCCGCGCATCAACGTCGACAAGGCGCCGTTGCCGGTGCTCTCTTCCTCGGTCACGGTTTGCAGATGGATGCGCCCGGCCGGGGCATACCCCGCGTCGCGGATCGCATCGAGCGCGAAGATCATGGCCGAGACGCCGGCCTTCATATCTTGCGCGCCACGCCCGAACATCCAGCCGTTCTGCACGGCGCCCGAGAACGGCGGCTGGTCCCAAAGGTCAGCCGGCCCTTCCGGCACCACGTCGATATGACCTTGCAGGATCAGGCTGCGCCCACTGCCTTTGCTGTCGAGCGTAGCAACCACCTGCTGCGATCCGGCAAGATCGATGCCGTCCATTGGTGCAGCCTTCGGATGGCTCATCAGGTTGACGTCCGCAAGGCTGAACGTATCGACGTCGTAGCGACGCTTAGCGAATTGCTCGGCCAGCCAATGTTGCTGCGGCGCTTCTTGTCCACGCAAGCTGCGGAACTGGACCATGCGCGACAGGAACGCGATCTGATCGTCGAAGTTTCGGTCGACGGCCGCGCACAGCTCTGCGGCAATCTGCGCCGGCTTGGTCAGCGTCCCGGTCGTCATGTCGCGCCTTTCGTGAAGCCCGGTGCATGAGCGAGAGCGTTGAGCGTTTCGGAGAAGCGGCGCAGGTGAGCGCGATGCGCGCCGGTGGCGAGTTTGGATATTTCTTCGCGGAAACGACCGCCGTCGACATACGTGCCGTCCACGGTCGCGCGACGCACCGCGTTGCCGCGCGTGCCCGCTAGCTCGATGCGCATTGTCCCCTCCCGCGCTGAAGCCTTTTTCTCATCATAACGCTAGTCCTTGTCAAACGGCGTTTCTCAGCGAATTCCGACTTGGCCACACGCAAATACGCTCATATTCTTCCTCTCCGGCCGGATTATTGGGGGAAAGCTGCGCGTGCGGTCTCGGTCGCATCGCACTGTGAGGGCACCATTGAAGGCGCGTCGAGGTCGCGCCAGTCGTCGATCGCCGCGGCGATCGTCTGTGCCGTCGCGGCCGACAACGTCCAGCCGAGATGGCCATGGCCGGTGTTGTAGAACACGCCCGGAATCCGTCCGGCGCGGACCACCGGCATCATGTTCGGCATCATCGGGCGCAGGCCCGCCCATGGCACGACCTTCGAGGTGTCGATCCCTGGGAAATGATGCCGCACCCAGTCCACCAGCGGCTGGATGCGATCGGCCCTGATGTCGCGGTTGAAGCCGTTGAACTCGGCCGTGCCCGCGACGCGGAAGCGATCGGCACCGAGCCGGCTGGTCACGATCTTGGCGGCCTCGTCGAGCAGGCTCACGGTCGGCGCGGCGTCGCGGCTGCGCGGCGCATCGAGTTGCACGGTGATCGAATAGCCCTTCACCGGATAGACATTGACACGGTCGTTGAGCAGGCCCGCGAAATGGCGGCTCGCCACGCCGGCGCAAATCACGATGCCGTCGGCATGCAAGTCGTGTCGCGTCGCAACGCCGGCGTCCTGCGCGGCGGCTTCGTTCCAGCCGATGCGAAAACCATCATCACCACGCGCGATGGTGTCGACATCAGCTTCGTGGACGAAGCTCGCGCCGCGGCGGGCGCAGGCATCGGCGAGGCCGCGCGTGAACTTGTGGATATCGCCGGTCGCATCCGACGGCGTGAAGAAGCCGCCATAGCAGGCGGTTTGTAGGGCCGGCTCGATGCCGCGGATTTCATCCGCCGTTACCGGCCGGCGATCGAGCCCGCCTTGTTGCAGCAGCGTGTTGACCCGCAGGCCCGCGTCGAAGCCATCCTTGTCGTGATAGACGTGAAGGATGCCGCGGCGCTCGAGGTCAAAGGCGATGTTCTCGCGTTGGGCGATCGAGAACAGATGCTTGCGGGCTTCGATCGCGAGCCGCGTGGTCTCGATGGTGTTGGAGCGATAACGCGCGATGCCACCCACGAACTCGCCGATCCAGGAATATTTGTGCCAGCTCGGCTTCGGATTCATCAGGAGCGGCGCGTCGCTCCTGAGCATCCAGCGCAGTCCCTTGAGAATGGTCGTGGCGCTGTTCCAGACTTCGGCGTTGCTGGCCGAAAGCTGTCCGCCATTGGCGAACGAGGTTTCCATCCCGGCGTAGCGATGCCGGTCGAGGACCGTCACCTCGTAGCCGCGTTCGAGCAGGGCATAGGCCGTCGTCACGCCGGTGATGCCGGCGCCAATGATCGCGATGTGTGGCATGGTGGTCTTCAGGCTCCCGCGGGTTAGAGTCGCCGAACCGCCGGTGAAACCGGCATCGGCGCCCCATCTGTCACGGTACCTGAGAGCTTGATCCGCATCGGGCCTGCGCCCGATCACGAACTATCCCCTTCGGTGGACGTCATGGCCCTTGATGTGCGGCCATGTTCGTCTCTCTCCAGATCGTCCTGACGATACAGTCCTTTTGCCTGAGAGTTTCCGGGGCGGTTGCTCCGTCGGCGCCGAAGCCAACAACATCAGATGTTGTCGCCTCGATCTCTCCCGCATCGTCGTATTGGACGGCCGGACCGTAGGCGAAGCCTCAAAACTGGACAAGGCTAAATTTCGGTCCGGCAGTGCCAACGTGTTGTGCAGTGCAATCGACGTCAGTCCAGCGTTGCGAGCAGTGCCGCCATCAGGCGGCCGCGCTCGGCGAGGCTCTCGACTTCGATATGCTCGTTGAGCGTATGCGCATCAGCGCCGCGAACGCCGAGCCCGTCGAGGGTTGGGATGCCCATCGCGCCGGTGAAGTTGCCGTCCGATCCGCCGCCGGCGCTGCCGTGCGGCAGATCGAAGCCCATCGCCGCCGCGAGGCCTTTTGCCTTTTCATACAGCGCCATGGTGCCGGCGTCCGGCTCCCATACCGGGCGCGTGACGCCGCGCGTCACCTTGAAGGTCACGTCGTTGGCGGTGCCCGACAGGGCCAGCATGCGCTCGACGCCGCGGTCGAGATCGGCCTGGCGCTTGGCCATGCTGAGCGCCTCGCCGGAGCAGGTGGTGGCAACGCAATTGACCCACTGGCCGCCATGCACGACGCCGACCGAGAAGGTGCAGTCGTCGGTGGTCATGCCGTCGATGGCGATGATTTGCCGGGCCATTTCCCGGATCGCGGAACGACCGGAGGACAGCGTCGCACCGGCATGGCTCGGCTTGCCGGTGGCTTCGAGATTGAAGCGCGCGATCGCGTAGCGGCCGGTGACGACGCCGTTGTTCGGCCGGCCGGGCTCGGGCACCAGCACATATTTGTTGCGTGCGGCTTCGGCCTCGATGATGTCGCGGGTCGACGGCGTGCCGACCTCTTCATCTGGCGTGAACAGCACGGTGATCGGCAGCGGCGTCGTAAAGGAGGCGCGGGCGAGTTGCCTGATGGCCTCGATCGACAGATAGTTGCCGCCCTTCATGTCGAAGATGCCGGGCCCGAAGCATTTGTCGCCTTCGCGCCGCCACTTCAGCTTCTCTATGGTGCCGACCGGGTGCACGGTGTCGAGGTGGCCGGCGATCAGGATGCCGGGCTGGCCTTGCTTGGGATGGGGAAAGCGGGCGCGCACGCAGCCCGCGAAGCCCTGGCGTCCCGCGATGCGTTCGATCGTCGCACCCATGATCGCCATCTCGCGCGCGGCGAGATCGAGCATGCGCTCGACCGCGGCAGCGTCCCAGGTCGGGCTCTCGCATTCCACCCAGCCGCGCAGGCCTTGCAACATGGCTTCGGAATCAAAGGGGAGGTTGGCTGGGTTCATGTCGTTTCTCTCTTGTTGTTCTGATCGCGTGACTGCGCTTATTCCGTACCTGCGCGCATGCGTGTCGCACGAAAAGCTCAGGCGACGACTTTGTAAAGTCAAAATGCACCAGGCTTCTCGTTCATTCGTTCGTATACGTTTGATGCTGCCCGAAACCGATTGACGCGCTTTGCGCTTGGTGCAAGTCTCGATTTCACAAGCCATACAGCATGTTAGTTCGCCTAAATAACGAACCGCGTGCATAACGAATAAGCCGGCTTTGACCAGTTACACGTCAGGAGAGATTCCATGTTCCCTATCTCGCGTTGGAAGCGCCGCACGTTCGCGGCGGCGTTGACGGCGGTCGCGCTGTCGTTCGCGCCGCAGCAACTATCGTTTACGCAACAGGCCATGGCCGCGGACAAGACCATCACCGCGGTGATGCATTCGGATCTGCGCGTCATCGATCCGATCCTGACCACGGCCTACATCACGCGAGACCATGGTTACATGGTCTACGACACGCTGGTGGCGACCGACTCCAACTTCAAGATCCAGCCGCAGATGGCGGACTGGAAGGTGTCCGACGACAAGCTCACCTACACGTTCACGCTGCGCGACGGGCTGAAGTGGCACGACGGCACGCCGGTGACTGCCGAGGATTGCGTCGCTTCGCTGAAGCGCTGGGCCAAGGTCGACGGCATGGGCCAGAAGCTGATGGACTTCACGGCGAGCCTCGAGGCCACCGATGCGAAGACGATCACGCTGAAGCTGAAGGAGCCCTACGGCCTGGTGCTGGATTCGATCGGCAAGCCGTCGTCGCGTGTCGCCTTCATGATGCCGAAGCGACTGGCCGAAACGCCGCCGGACAAGCCGATTCCGGAGCAGATCGGCTCGGGCCCGTTCAAATTCGTCCAGGCGGAATTCCAGCCGGGCGTGAAGGCGGTCTACGTCAAGAACAAGGACTACGTGCCGCGCAAGGAGCCGGCGAGCTGGACCGCGGGCGGCAAGGTCGTGAAGGTCGACCGCGTCGAGTGGGTCACCATGGCCGATGCCCAGACCGCGATGAATGCGTTGCAGTCCGGCGACATCGATTTCCTGGAGAACCCGTCGTTCGACATGTTGCCGATCCTCGAAGGCGACAAGGACCTCAAGGTCGAGACGCTGAACAAGTTCGGCTTCCAGACGCTCGGCCGCATGAACTTCCTCTATCCGCCGTTCGACAACATCAAGGTTCGCCAGGCGGCGCTGATGGCGATCAACCAGAAGCAGGTGCTCGACGCGCTGGTCGGCAATCCCAAATATTACAAGACCTGCGTCGCCTTCTTCATCTGCGATACGCCGTTCGCGACCAATGTCGGCGGCGAGACGTTGTTGAAGGGCGGCGACATGGCTGCGGCCAAGAAGGCGCTCGCCGAGTCCGGCTATGACGGCACGCCGGTCGTCATCATGGCGCCCGGCGATGTCACCACGCTCAAGGCGCAGCCCGTCGTCGTCGCGCAGCAGCTGCGTGACGCCGGCTTCAAGGTCGACCTGCAGGCGACCGACTGGCAGACCGTCGTGACCCGCCGCGCCAGCCAGAAGCCTCCGAAGGACGGCGGCTGGAATATGTTCTTCACCAACTGGGTCAGCGCCGACGTCTCCAACCCGATCGCCAATCTCTCGATCGGCGGCCAGGGCAAGAATGGCGGATGGTTCGGCTGGGCCGACGATCCGAAGATCGAACAGCTGAAGGATGCCTTCGTCCGCGCGACGTCGCTCGACGATCAGAAGAAGATCGCGGCGGATATCCAGAAGGAGGCCTACGACCAGGTCATCTACATCCCGCTCGGTCAGTATCAGGGCCCGAGCGCGTGGCGGAAGTCGCTGTCCGGCGTGCTTGACGGCCCGGCGACGCCGATCTTCTGGAATATCGACAAGTCCGAATAGGCTTGCGGCTTCACGAACACGAATGGCCGGGCGTCGCCCCGGCCATTTTTCTTTGGCGACGTCGTTCGCCGGCCGCGCGATGAGGTCAGGTTGAATCGGCGTCGCCGGAGGACACGATGAGGTGATCTAGGCATCGCGATACCGCAAGTACCGCGCTCAGATCGCGGCGGCCTCCTGGCATGCCAACTCAATGAGGCCAGTCTTAAGGTTCTCGTTAGCATTGCGTCGTAACTTCACCGCAACTCAAGTACCTACCGTGACGTGACAGGGTCATGGCCGACGACCATCAAAGGCCCACATCAGCCAGCACACAACAGGCATTGCCGACCACCGATCGGCGTGCCGACGCTCGCCGCCGCGTCTTCAAGTCCGGCGCGATCGAGTTCGGCAGCACGACGATTCCCTGCACGGTCCGAAATCTCTCGCCCCATGGCGCCTGCATCGAAGTGAATTCGCCGCTGTGGTTTCCCGACCATTTCGACCTCGCCATCGACGGCGAGCGGCATGCGTGCCATGTAATCTGGAAGCGGGAGAGGCGGCTCGGACTGGGGTTCGCATAGGCGCCCGAGGCGTCCGTGCGCGTCCCCCAATCGGCGCCGGCAGCGAACGAGCCACATTCGTGCCGACGACACGGCAAAGCCGTGACCCCGCCGAATCCGGCGGGGCTTGTCTGACTTGCAGCGGCGATGTCAGTCGGCGGCGATGCCGATCGGCTGCCTGCGTCGTGCGGCAAGCAAACCGAGGCCGCACAGTCCGAGGATCATCATCGCCCAGGTAGAAGGCTCGGGAACGGCGCTGGTGACGTTGAACGAGTCGAACGAAGCCACTGAATCGAGTGCTACGCCGTCCCAGGGCTGACGGAGCGTGAACAGGCCGATCTCGGTGTAGGCCGTGGTGTTTGTTTCAGACCCCAGCGTCGTCCAGTTGATTCCGTTGCTGCTGTAAGCGGATGTGTAGACGTTCCCGACCTTGGAGACTTCGAGGTAGATCGTGCCGCTCGAATAGGCGTTCGAGCCGCCGGCGCCTTCGACGATGCTTCCGCCGCCATTGGGATAGAACGCTCGTTCGACAATTCGATTGAACTGAAGAGCGCTCGTGAACGGACTTGTCGTCGTCGCAAGCAGGATGCCCGCGCCCTGGTAGTTGTTGGTCGGGTTGAACGACAGCGATGTCGTGATCGTGTAGTTCGCGTTGGGATCGACGGATTGCAGGATGACGGGCGCATTGTAATTGCTGCCCGTGAATAGATCGGAGCCGCCATTCTGATAGGAGGCGGTGATCACCAGATGACCGGATCCGTCGAGGGCGACGCTCGACGCCGGGTTCGGAGATGTCACCGTCCAGCCGGGGTTGAGCGTTGTGCCGTTGAACTGGTCGGAAAACGGCGAGGCATCCGCCGCTGCGGCCCCGAGCAGCGTGGATGCCACGATCGCTCCAAATGTCCTGATGACAAAAATCTTCTTCACGACGAATATCTTCTTCATGAAAATGTCTCCCACCATGATTGAATATCGGGGCCGTGCCCGTTGCTTCCGCATCGGGTTTGCAATTGAGAGTCGCCGGCAGCCGCGCTGAGCCTGCAATGCAGTGCCAACGTCCGCAGAAAAAATTACGAGAATAGGATCGGGTTAATTTCGAATTTAATTTGAATAATCGGTGCATTGACGTCAACCTACCGAAAACAGCAGGTATCGACTTCAAGCGTCGGAGATGCAGGCGAGCGCCGACGTCGACCCCGGGATGTTCCATGCCCACGATACTCTTCGTCGACGATCATCCAATCTATCGCGATGGCTTGCAGCGCCTGCTCGCGGAGATCGAGCCGGGTCTGACGGTCTGTACGGCCTCGGGATACGCGGCAGCGCTCGAACTGCTCAATGACAATCGCGATATCGACTTCGTCCTTGCCGATCGGCGGCTGTCCGACGGAGACGGCATCTCGCTGTTGCAGGACGTGCGCCGGCAGTGGCCGGACGTTGCCATTGGATTGCTTTGCGCCGACCTGACGCCGGAGGTTGCGATCAAGATGAGGCAGTTGGGCGGAGTTGCGTGCCTGTCAAAGGAGCGCAGCGCGAATTCGCTCCAGGACGCCATCGGCAGGATCTTCGATGGTCAGATCGTGTTCGACCTCGAGGCGCAATCCGCTCCGCTCGACGTCCTGCCCGCGCGGCAATGGGAAGTCGTGACGCTCGCGCGCGACGGTCAAAGCGACAAGCAGATCGCCGATCGACTAAAGATCTCAGAGAATACGGTGAGGATGCATTGGCGACAGATCTTCATTCGTCTCGACGCGAACAATCGAACGGCGGCAGTCGCGAAAGCGATCCAGAGCGGTCTGATCTGACCTACCAATTTCGGCGCAGCGACCATCGCGACGAGATCGGCTACGGTCGCATCAGGGCGCTCTACCGCGCGCACACCAGCAGGCGCTTCGTCGTGGGGTCCTCCACGCTTGGAGCGGTCCTCATCATCGGCCTGTGCGTTTTGTTCGTCGGTGTCGATAGCGGGCAGCGGCCGCTATTGTGGTTATCGGCCGTTGCGGCTTCCGACGCCTTCCTCACGACGCTGGACCGGCTGTTCCATTCGCGCAATCCGCCCGACGCGGAGTTGCTTGGGTGGGGCTGGGCGCGGGCCATTGCGTCGGGTGCGCGCGGCGCGGCGTGGGGATTGGGCCCGATCCTGCTCTACAAGCAGGCGACGATCGCTTCCGTCATGATCCCGTTCTGGGGCTTGATCAGCCTGCTCGCCGCTTCCGCTTACACCGCCGGCCCTTTCTTCCCAGGCCTGGTGGCGACCGTCGTGTGCGGTGTTGCCCCGCCTTCGATATGGTTGGCGCTTCAACCGGAACCGGCAGCGCACCTTGCTGCATTGCTGTTGGCGCTGTCGGTGCCCTTCATCTGCTTCGTCGGTGCGGTCGGCCGGCGCAACAGCGAACGCTCGATCGCGGGGCAGCTCGAACTTGCAGCGATACTGGATCTGCAGAAGCAGCAGACCAGGCTGGTCTCCGATACGCTCGCGGAGAGGACGCGCTTCTTCACGGCGGCAGGGCATGACCTCCGGCAGCCGTTGCAGGCCCTGGAGTTCTACGCATCGATCGCCTCGACGAAGCTGCGGGACTCTCGCGCCGATCCCGAACTGACCCAGATCGTCGACCGGGTGGAAGACTGCGTCGACAATCTGAACCGCCAGTTCAACGCGATCCTCGGCGTGGCGGGGATCGAAGCCGCGATCGCGAACTCGAAATCGATCGCCACACCGCTTCAGGCCGCGTTCGAGCGTTCGGCCATGGCGGCCTACCCGGAGGCCGAACTCAAGAACCTTCAACTGACGGTGATGCCGACCGCGATCTGGGTCAGCGTCGACCCCGCGCTGCTCCAGAGGGTCTTGAGCAACCTGCTCTCCAATGCGGTCAAGTTCACGTCCCGTGGCCGGATATTGCTGGGTGCGCGGCGCAGGGGAGCTGTTGCCGACATCTGGGTGCTGGATACCGGCCCGGGAATTCCCGAGGCCCACCACGACGATATCTTCAAGGAATATTATCAGATCCACAACAAGGAGCGGGCGCCGGAACACGGCTTTGGCCTCGGCCTTGCGATCGTGCGCAGGATCTGCGCGGGACTGCATTGGCCGCTTCAGGTCGGGTCGACCGTCGGTCGCGGCTCCAGTTTCCGGCTGACGGTTGCCATTGCCGCCGCCGCCAGTGCGGCGGACGAGGGCGGTGAAGTTCGTGTCTCGTCGTCCGGCCAGTCCTCGCATGTCGTCATCGTCGACGACGACGACTTCATTTGCGACTCGCTTGAACGATTGCTGCGAAGCTGGGGCTGGTCGGCAATGTCCTGCCGATCGGCCGAGCAGGCGATCGATTGCCTGCGCGCAAGCGACGACCCGCGCGCGGTGATCCTGCTGGTCGATTACCGGCTCGGCGGCCAGGACGATGGCCTCGCCGTGATCGACCGCATTCGTGTGGAGTTCGGCGCCGCGATCAGAGCGGTGCTGATGACCGGCGACATTGACAGTACCGTCTTGTCGGACGGAGCGAAGGCCCTTGGAATCCCCGTCCTGCGCAAGCCGATCAAGCCGATCCGGCTACGGGCGGTGCTGACGCCAATGGCTGATACGTCTTTGATGCCGGAAAGCAGCGACCTCACGCGATGATGCGATCCCGGCGTATCCATGTTGACCGCGCGACATGGCAGTCGCGTGCGTGGTGCGGGCGGCCGGACTCGAACCGGCACAGGCCTTGCGGCCCCACGGATTTTCGTACCACTTCGGCTTTCGCCGCCGCCGTTCCGGCGTTCGTGGTCTGGACTATCCCTTCACCCTGGCGATGTCCGCTGTAGGTGCTGCCCGTCTAGTCTCTACACCTTCCTCCTGGCGGAGGCTTGGCTCGGGATTGCCAGTGAAGGTTTCCCCGACTTTGAGCAGTTCTGCACCGAGGGTTTCCCCAAGGGCACTCAATGGTTTAAGTCCGATGCGTCTACCAGTTCCGCCACGCCCGCATCAGTCCATCTATAAGGCGCAAACGGCGTTCCAGCAAAGGGAATACGGTCCAATTCATCTACCGCTCTATCAGCCAGCAAAGATTGATCTAATCGATGAGGCGCCGTAATTCCCGGATGAGCTGGCCGTTGTCGCCGTGAAAGCTCCTGATCATGGCCCGCAGGAAATTGGCGGGATTTAGCCGTTCCAGATGCAGAGGATGGCCGGCCTTCGCTCCGATAAGAGCCATGAAGGCGAGCTGGGCCCGCCCATTGCCATCACGAAATGCGTGAATGGCGTTGAGCATACTCAGGAACTCAGCTGCCTGGATGGCGAAGTCATCCGCGGAGAGGTCGCGGAGATACTGATCGCGCCGAAGCTTGGCGAAGGTTTGCTTCAGCTGGCCATCAATGTATTCGGGATAGCAGAACGCGTTTCCCTCCCTGCTCATCCGCAGAGTGCGGTTCTTGCCGGCCCAGGCGTAGACATCTTGGAAGAGGTGATGATGGACGGCCCGGTAATGCCGGACACTAAGCAGGCCAGTCGGCATCGGTTCATCGAACCGTTGGGCTGTGATGGCGGTCTCGAACCGGGTGAGCGCGGCCTGACTTTTCAGGTTTCTGAGGTTCTTGAGGACCTTGGTGCCGGGATAACAGTAGTGGTCGTCGACGGCATCATACGGCGGCACGAGAGCGCTATTTTCCGTATTTCTTAACGATCGCGTATCGGCGGGCCTCGGCTGAAGCCGCGGTCTTGTCGAAGCTCTTGAAGGTCGCTTTCATCTCACGAGACATTCGGATGCCTTCAACGGCGCTTATCTTCTCGAAGCCTTTGCGGCCTATGATCAAGCCCTTGCTCTTCGTTCGCGGTGTTTTGTTGATCTTCGACATAGCTGAATCATAACATGAACAACACTGTATTTGAACGGCAATTCGTCTCAGTTGTCGTAGGCGTGGTTGCGGAGACGCCTCTTTGCCGCGGCGGCGCTGGCTCATCCTTGCGGTTCTCACCACTTCCTTCCTGGGGCTTCTTTTTACCGATGTGAATGGCGCTGGCGTCCGACACGTCCCTGAAGTGGCCCGCAATTCCATTTGCCTTGAGCTCGCCGCATTGGGATAAGCAGCCGCCGCCGCGATTGGGCCTCAATCCGGACACCGGCGGCTGCTTTAGCCAATCTCAACACTGTCGGACTAAGAACGCTGAATGTTTGTTCGTCTCCCACGCCGCCCGAAGCTGTCGCGCGCGGCCGCCGTCATTGTGCTGCTCGCTTCCGCTGCGGCCGTTTCCGGCTGTGCACAGATCGGCGACAGCATGCCGTCGGCATTCGCCGATCCCGCCAGATACGACCTCTATGATTGCAAGCAGCTCCAGACCGAGCGCACGGGCCTCGCGGCCCGCGCGACGGATCAGGAAAAGCTGATGGCCAAGGCGCAGACCGGCGTGGGCGGTACCGTGGTCTCCGAGATGGTCTATCGCAACGAACTGATCTCGATCCACGCCCAGCAGAAGCTCGCGGAAGAGGCCTGGCGCAAGAACAAGTGCCATGAAGCCCCGCCGGATACTCCCGCGGCCGCAACACCCGCCGCGCCTTCGCCGGCCGCGAAGGGCCCGCGGGCGCCGCGGGGGCTCGTTCACTAACGGTCCTGGCTGGTGACCTCGCTTGAGGTGGTTCTCAAGCCCGCCAGTCGTAGATCCAGTCCTGCCGCGCCAGCATGCGTTGTGGACCGATGGCGCGGATCGCGAGATCGCGCGCAATCGCCGCCGGTCCGCTCAAATGATAGATGCGGCCCTGCTGCCGCGCCATGCGCTGCACCTTCAGCACGCGTCCGCGCCGCATCCGTGCGTAGCGCTTGAGCGCGGCGGGAATGCCCGCGGTGCTCTCCCCTGTGCTGTCGCCCAACGCCTTCGCGAGCACGACAGCGTCCTCGATCGCCATCCCGGCGCCCTGTGCGGCAAATGGCAACATCGCGTGCGCCGCGTCGCCGATCAACGTCACCGCGCCTTCGCTCCAGCGGCCGAGGTCGGGCAGGGTGAACAGCGCCCATTTGCGCCAGCCGTCGACCGCGCCGATCAGCATCCGCGCCGTCGCGGGCCAGCGCGCGGTGGCGAATGCGGCCTCGATCTCGTCGACGTCGCCGGGCGCGCTCCAGCCCGGCTGGTTCCAGCTGCCCGACACGATCGCGACCACGTTGATCTGACGCCCAGACGAGATCGGATAGGCCACGAGATGGGCGTCCGGCCCCATCCAGAGTTGGACGCGCGGAGTGGTGTATTCAGGCGGCAGGGCGGTTGCGTCCAGCGTGCCGCGCCAGGCGATCAGGCCGGAGAACTGCGGCTGTACATCCGGAAACAAATGTCCGCGCACCGACGACCAGATACCGTCGGCGCCGATCAGCGCAGCCGCCAATTCCTCCTGCCGTGAATTGCCGCGGCGCTGCACGACGGTCAGGCCGTTGGCGTGCTTGGTCACGTCCTCGAATTGGCAGCCGAGCCGCAGGTCGATATCGGGATGGTCGTTGACCGCGGCCTGCAACGCGGCCTGCAGATCGGCACGATGGATCACCCAATAGGGTGCGCCGGCGCGGAACTCGGCGGCCTGGCCGAGCGGCATCCGTGCGATCTCGCCGCCGGCCCGCGTGCTCACGATGGTAACGGATTCAGGCGTCACCGCGCGTCGCGCAAGTGCGTCCTTGAGCCCGAGCTCGACCAGGATGCGGCTGGCATTGGGCGAGAGCTGGATGCCGGCGCCGGCTTCCTCGAGCCGTTCCGCCTTCTCCAGCACGACGACACGAAAGCCCTGCGCCGCCAAGGTCAGCGATGCCGTCAGTCCTGCGATCCCGGCGCCTGCAACGATGACGGTTCGCGTCAGCGCCACGGAGCGCTCAGGCGACCTTGTCTTTCAGCACGCATTCCGGCGGCCGCGCTTCGCCGGCCGCGAGGTCGGGCGCGAAGCGATACAGCGTCGAGCAGTATGGGCAGATGATCTCGTTGTCGTTGCCGAGGTCGAGGAACACATGCGGATGGTCGAACGGCGGGTTGGCGCCCACGCACATGAACTCCTGCGACCCGATCTCGATCACCGAGACACCGGCATCGTTATGGAAGTGCGGGACGACGTGGTCGGACATATTCTCACCTTGGTGGCAACGACGGGCAGACGCAATCAACAGCATGCGGCATCGCGAAATGCCGCGCACCATACTGGCGGGAACAGTTGATTCCTAGAGCCCCGATGGCTCATCTGCTCATGCAAATTCGACACAATCTTGTCGTCCCAGAGAAGCCCTTCTTTGGTCGGACCCGGTGTGTCGCAAAAACGGCACACTATTTCCAAGGCGAATTGAACAAGGCGAATTAAACTTGAGGTTTCCAGTGCGATGAACCGGGTGCGCCTCAGCCTTGCGGTGGCCGGCGTGGCAGCGAGCGCAGCCATCGGTGCGGCGATCTGGCCGCATGCCCATGAGGCGGGCAGGGTGCTTGCCGCGCGCGACGATCCCGCTGCATTGGCCGACATCAGGCTCAATTCCGTGCTGCGCAACAAACCAGCGTTGATCTCTGACAATATCGAGGCGGCACTGGCCTCGGGGGATGCCGACCTCGCGGCGAGCTTTGTCGCGCTCGCTGGCGAGAAGAATATCGCACTCAGTGACGACCTCACAAAGCGCGTCGATGATGCGCGCGCCGAGCAGTCGTCCGCGACGCATTTTGCCAAAGGGTTCGCCACTGGCTTCGTGACCGGCAATGCCGACGATGTCGCAAGCCTGTCCGGCACGGTTGCGGGCGACCTGTTCGTGTTCGGTGACGTCAGGGATGTCGTGCGCGAGGGCAAGCATCTCGCGATGGGCGAGGATGCCGACCAGCTGGTGCTCGGCCTTGCGGCCGCGGGGCTCGCCGTCACTGCGGCGACCTACGTCTCGGTCGGCGGTGCCGGACCGCTGCGTGCCGGGTTGACGCTGGTCAAGGATACACGCAAGGCGGGACGGCTGAGCGAGGGCATGATCGAATGGGCCGGACGCTCGACCCGTGAGGTCGTCGACCAGCCGGCGTTGCGCGAGGCGGTCGCGTCCGGCTCGGTGCTTCGGCCCGCTGAAACCGCAACCGCGATCCGCGCGGCATTCCGTGCCGAGAAAGCCGGCGCGCTGGTGCGCGTCGCCAAGGATGTCGGACGCGTGGGCGAAGCAGCCGGCATGCGTGCGGCGCGCGACACGCTGAAGGTCGCGGAGAACCCGCAGGAGATCGCGCGCGCGGCGCGCATCGCCGAGGTGAAAGGCGGTCAGACCCGCGCGATCCTGAAACTGCTTGGCCGCGGTGCCTTGCTGCTAGTGGCCGGCGCGTTCAATCTCACGATGTGGCTGTTCGGCGCGCTGCTCGCGCTGTTCGGCTTTCTGTCCTCGATCAAGGCCAGCGCCGAACGGACGACGGCGTGGTGGCTGAGACGCAGCAAGGCGCTCCGCCTGAGGCGGCAGATGGCCACCCAGGCTGCGCTGGCGAGCTTGCCCGCCCAGGGCTAAGCTTGCGGTCGCCGGTCGACCGCCAATCGCAAATCCCAAGTACTAAAATCGCAAGTACTGAAATCCCAAAAAGACGGAATGCAGGATGCCGAGTTTCCATCACGGCGATGTTGAAATTGCCTATATCGACGAAGGCGCGGGCGAGCCGATCGTGCTCGTGCACGGCTTTGCCTCGAGCAAGAACGTCAACTGGATCTATCCGACCTGGGTGTCGGAGCTCGTCAAGGCCGGCCGGCGCGTCATCGCGCTCGACAATCGTGGCCACGGCGAATCCGCCAAGCTCTACGACGCCGCGCAGTACGAGATCGCGATCATGGCAAGCGACGTGATCGCGCTGATGGATCATCTCGGAATCGCGCGCGCCGACATCATGGGCTATTCGCTGGGCTCCCGGATGACGGCGATCCTGGCGCGCGAACATTCCGACCGGGTGCGCTCGGCGATCCTGGGCGGCATCGGCATCGGGCTGATCGAGGGCGGCGGCCCCGGCGAGGCCGTTGCGCGCGCGCTGGAGGCGGCCTCGCTCGAGGATGTCACCGATCCGGTCGGCCGCACCTTCCGTGCCTTTGCCGACCAGACCCGCTCCGACCGCCGCGCACTCGCCGCCTGCCTGCGCGGCTCGCGCCGGCTGATGACGCGCGAGGAGGCCGCCGGCATCGGCGTGCCGGTTCTGATCGCGGTCGGCAGCAAGGACGAGATCGCGGGCTCGGCCTCAGCGCTGGGCCGGATCATTCCGGGCGCGGAGCTGCTCGACATTCCGAACCGAGACCACATGCGGGCGGTCGGCGACAAGGTCTACAAGACCGGGGTCGTCGACTTCCTGTCGCGGCGGAAGTAGTTCGTCGTCGCTCTCGTCATCCCTGGCCAAGGCGCGCGCGGCCGCGATCAGCACCACGAAGGTCGCGATCCACACCATGCGCGCGCCGTAACGGTCATGCGGTCCGGAGATCACGCCGCAGACCACAGCGTTGCCGAGCAAGGCCAGCGTGACGGTGCCTGCCAGCAAAGTTAGATCGTCGAGCCGCCGCTGCCACAGCCCGCGGCCGAACAGCATCACGACCAGCAGCATCGAGGCCAGCGCCACCGGGACGTGGATGCGGTTGATCGCGGTGAAGTCCAGATGCCACTTCTGTTGCTGCGCCGCGCGCATCGGCGCGACCTGGGCGGGAATGTAGCGCTCGATGATCCCATAGGTATGCGGAAGCCAGCCGCTGCTGCCTTCGCCGGTCGCGACATGCATCAACTGGTCGACGGTCGCGGTCAGCGCCGCCTTGGCTTGCCATCCGGGATACTCGGCCAGCGAACGCTTCACGATATAGCCCATCTCGTCGTCGAGGCCCTGGAAGCGGCCGAGCGTGTTGAACATGCTGTGGCCCCACAGGAAGTCGTCGGCGGTCGGTGGCAGCTCGTCGCGATACGGGCACAGCTTCAGGTTCTCTTTCGCGCAGTGGTCGCGCAGATATTGCGCGACGATGCCATCTTGCAGCATCCGGCCGAAGGCGACACCAATGCCGCCCGGCGTCCAGGCCAGCGATCCCGAGAGCGCGAAGTTCGCCGCCAGCAGCATCGCGGCGCCGGTGACGATGGTCAGGCTGCCCTGCGCGAGGCCGGCAATTGGGATCCGTCGGCCGAGCCATGGACGCAGCATCCAGCCGACGCAACACAGGCCGAGCAGCACCCCCAGCGTCGCGCTGTGCGTGGCGGCCGAAAACGCGATGAACGCAAACAGCACGGCCTTCTCAAGCGTTGAGACCCGTTCGCCGCACACAATGAGGATGAACAGCGCGAGCACCGAGAGGCCGGCAAAGATGTCGGTCAGCAGCATGCTGGCGAGCCAGGGCAGGGCGGTGGTTGCGATCAGCGCGAGGCTGATCGCCATCAGCCGGACCGGCCGGGCGAGGCCGAGTACACGGAGTGTCAGTTGCAGGATCCACAGCGTCGCCAAGGTCTGGATGCCGAGGTCGAGCCAGAAGCCCGACGTCTCGCCGGCGTGCAGGTAGATGCCGAATACCGTGGACCGGCTCGGCACGAGGTAGCCCTCGTACCAGCGCGCCAGATAGCCGCCGGTATCCCATTGGAGCAGCGGGTAGCCGTTCCAGAAGGCAGGGGCGAGCAGGAGCAGGGGGATCGCGATGGTGGCGATCCAGACCGACCGTGCATCGGTCAGGCGGGCGCGTAACGTCTGGGTATTGATGATGTTTCCCCCTTGATCGGGGCCGACCATGCCCAAAACCACACTGGGAACGAAATCCGCCAATAGTTGCAGAAGCACGGCTTGATTTCGGCGAAATCCGGACCAACTCCCCTAGACGCCGGCCCGGGGGTGTTCGGCCGGGGTTTACCGTACCTGGCCTTCCCGGGACGCGCCGGGTCCACCGTGCTATAACGCACGTCAGAACAACCGAATTGCGAGAGCAGCTATGGCAGTTCATCACGTCAATCCGCAGGGGGGCAAGCTCGCGGCGCTCGATCCGATCTGGGATCGAATCCGCGGCGAAGCGGAAGACATCCTGCGGCGCGAGCCGGAACTCGCATCCTTCATCTATGCGACCGTGCTGCATCACGAGCGCCTCGAGGATTCCGTGGTGCATCGGATTGCCGAGCGGCTCGATCACGCCGCGCTGTCGGGCGACCTGATCCGCCAGACCTATGGCGAGGCGCTGCGCGATGACCCCGACATCGGCAATGCGTTCCGCGCCGACCTCGTCGCCGTCTATGACCGCGATCCCGCGACCTCGCGCTTCATCGATCCCTTGCTCTACTTCAAGGGCTTTCACGCGTTGCAGACCCATCGTCTGGCGCACTGGCTGTATCAGAAGGGACGCAAGGATTTCGCGTTCTATTTGCAGAGCCGCTCCTCGGCGGTGTTCCAGACCGACATCAATCCGGCTGCGAAGATCGGCCGTGGCATCTTCCTCGATCACGCCACCGGTTTCGTCTGCGGCGAGACCGCGGTCATCGACGACGATGTCTCGATCCTGCATGGCGTCACGCTCGGCGGCACCGGCAAGGAGAATGAGGATCGCCATCCGAAGATCCGCCACGGCGTGCTGATCGGCGCCGGCGCCAAGATCCTCGGCAATATCGAGATCGGTCATTGCGCGCGCATCGCGGCGGGCTCGGTCGTGGTCAAGCCCGTGCCGCACAACGTCACGGTCGCGGGCGTCCCGGCGAAAATCGTCGGCGAAGCCGGCTGCGCCGAGCCGTCGCGCACCATGGACCAGATGCTCAACGCGATCGGTCTTTGATTTCATTCGCTTTCTGATCGCGGAACGTTTTTGAGCGAAGCGGACGCCGGTTCGCGCTGAGAAAACACGCCGAACAATCGTGTGCGCAACATCACATCGCCAAAGCCTGAAAAGGCTCTGGCGATCTTGGTCGTCTCGTCCTAAAACTCCCCCGAAAATCATCGACCCGATTGGAGACGGCAGTGGACGTTCAGGAAGTCAGGAAGCTCGACGCGTATCTGAAGCGCGTGTTCAGCAATCCCAAGATCCGCGTGGTGCCGCGGCCCAAGAAGGACGACTCCGCCGAAGTCTATATCGGCGAGGAGTTCATCGGCGTGCTGTTCGTCGACGACGAGGACGATGATCGCTCGTTCCAGTTCCAGATGGCCATCCTGGAAGAAGACCTGAGCGAGTAAGGCTGAACAGCCCCTGCTTGTTAATTCGTCACCGCGATGCTCGTGGTGACGAACAAGCTAGCCCTTCGCGCTGTGCATCTGCGCGGAGAGGCGGTTCATCGCCGAGGCGATGTCGCGCCATTGCGTGAGCCAGTCGCGCGGAAAGCGGAAGGTCAGGTCGGCGCCCTCGATGCGCTGCTCACTCAGGCACATGCCGGGCGTCGAGGTATCGCGCGTGCAGCGCGCGACCAGTTGCGGCTCGCTCGCGGTGACCAGGTCCTCGCCGCCATAGGGCGTGTTGTCGCGGAACGCGCGCGTCGTCAGGCCATCGTCGGTATTGGCGCGCTCGTCGAGATAGCGCGGATAGATCGTGCGCAGCCGCAGCTCCGGCGCGAGTGAATCGTGATGCGCGGCGATCGAGACGAAGATCCTGTCGATCGGCTGCACCTTGTCCTCGATCGTGTCGGCACTGTAGTGCTTCGGCGCCGCGGGCGCTTGCAGCGACGGGTAGAGGAAGCTCAGGTCGACGCGCTCCTGCGGCCCGGAATGGCGCTGGATCTTCATCCGCACGGCCATGGGCGGCACGTTGAACAGCGTGCCGCCCACGCTCACCGGCAGCCGCGACGGATCGCTCGGCGGAATGGTCGTGTAGGTCGGCCACAACAGATAGGCGACGAGCATCACCGCGCCGGCCGCGATGACCGCGGACAGGATGATCGGAACGAGATGCGCGCGCGGGTTGCGGCGGGTGTCGCGGGCGAGATGCTGGGCCGTCGAGAGGAGCGTCATGAGCGAGGCATGGATCAGATCTGGGGTTACCGAATCACCCGACGAATATGCCATGCGGTGAGGAATTTCCGTACGATTCCAATGGAATCCGCGGCTGATGGGCCATGCGTAAGCGGCGTGCCGGGCGTGGCCGGTTAACCTTTTCTTAAGGATGATGTGGCGGCCAGCCGCCAATTCTGCGAAGCAAGGGTGAGTGGCCTGTTGCGTAGCGGAAGTTCCGATGTCACCCGATACCCTCAATTCCCTGTTCTCGCTTTGCATCGGCTTCGCGTTCGCGGGCGCACTGGCCAGCGGCTACCAGGCGATGGCGGCGCGCCCGGCCGGGTTCGGCCTGTTGCAAGAGGGCGTCGCGCCGAAGACCTTCGCCGCGGTCCCGTTCCTCGTCTTCGCGGCCCCCTTCATCATCATGCGCAACACGTTGCGCGGCGCGCGCATCGAGCGTCGCCGCTTCGAATTCGTGATGATGGCGACCGTGATCTCCGGCTTCTGGAGCCTGATGTCGGGCACCTTCTTCATGATGACGCTGCGCGCCGCCGGCGTGCTCGCCTGATCGGCGCACGATCCGCATCGGATCGCGGTCCCGCTTGCTTGAAACCACGCCGGCCGCTGTGTCATGGTCGCCTTCGATAAGGAGACCTTCATGGCGATCTACGAACTCGACGGGCAGGGGCCCGATCTTCCCGCTGACGGCAGCTACTTCATCGCCGACAATGCTGTCGTGATCGGCAAGGTGCGGCTCAAATCCGCGACGAGCGTCTGGTTCGGCGCCGTGCTGCGCGGCGACAATGAGTGGATCGAGGTCGGCGAGGGCTCCAACGTCCAGGACAATTCCACCCTGCATGTCGATCCCGGCTTTCCCCTGACCATCGGCAAGAACGTCACCATCGGCCACAACGCGATCGTGCACGGCTGCACGCTGGAAGACGGCGTGTTGATCGGGATGGGATCGATCGTGATGAACGGCGCGCGCATCAGGCGCGGCAGCGTCGTCGGCGCCGGCTCCGTCATCACCGAGGGCAAGGAGTTTCCGGAAAATTCCCTGATCATCGGCGCGCCGGCGCGCGCGGTGCGCACGCTGGACGCCGCGCAGGCGGAGGCGTTGTCGCGGCCGGCCAAGGCCTACGCGATCAGGGGTCCGCAGTATAAGGCCGGACTGAAGAAGATCGGCTGAATTCTCAGCGCCTGCGGCCCTGCTTGCGTGCGGCCTTCGGCGCTGCACGCGGCGGCTTTGCTGCATCTTGAAGCCTGGCGCTCTTGCGCAGCGCATCCTTCAGGTCGATCGGAATACCGTGCTTCTTGAGCAGGTCGGCGAAAGCCTCGTCCGCGAGCTCCTGCAAGCTCGCCATCCGGTCGCGTCCCAGCTGCTTCAGCTTGTCGAACGTATCGTCGTCGAACTCGATCAGCTTGCGCAAATTGCATTGCTCCCAAACTGTATTGCTCGAACGCGCGCTGGAACCGGCGTTCTGCGGACTCGTTGACGTCCGCAAGGAGAATTTCCATGCGCAAATTATCCGCTACCGCTGCACTCGCGACAATCGCCATTCTGCTGGCGCCTGCGGTTACCTACGGCCAAGGCACCGGCAGCCCTTCGTCAGTCAGCCCGATATCGCCGCAAGTCACCTCATCGCCGGGCACCAACAGCGCCGGGACCGCGCAATCGTCGGGGCGGCTGAACAGCGGCGAGGGCGTCACCACCGGTGCGGCGGCGGCGACCGAAGGCGTCGACAAGGCCATCGCCGACGAGAACAGGACGGTCGACCGTCGGATGAAAGGCATCTGCCGCGGCTGTTAACTTTTGACTTCTGCGCCCTCGATGAACGTGGGTCGCGCAGAAGTGAGCGCGGCATAGGCGCGCGGAGGAAGTCGCGATCCTACATTGGGTTAGCATGCGCGGGACGCGGCGGAGGAGGCTTGAAAAGGAAAGCCTTGGAAAAGGAGTAACGGGTGATGTTGCGTAAAACGATGATTGCCTTGCTGGCGACGGCTTCGGTCGGCCTGCTCACGGTCGACACTGCGTCGGCACGCGGCGGATTCGGTGGCGGCGGCTTCCATGGTGGCGGCGGTTTCCACGGTGGTGGCGGCTTTCATGGCGGCGCTTTCCGCGCCATGGGCGGGGGCGGTGGTTTCCGGTCGGCCGCGATCGGCGGCGGTTGGCACGGCGGTGGCTGGCATGGTGGAGGCTGGCACGGCGGCTATTACCGGCGCGGCTGGGGCTATCCGTTTGCCGCGGCAGCGATCGGCTTCGGGCTCGGCTACGGCGCCTACGATTACTACGACAGCTACTACAACAATCCCTATTACGCCGGTTACGGCTACGACGACGGCTATGGTTATGGCTACGGTGACGGCGGTTGCTACGTCGTGCGCCGCGCGGTGTTGACGCCGTATGGCCGGCAGGTCCGGCCCGTGCAGGTTTGCAACTGAGCCATCCGCTGAAGCATGGCCGATCCATTGGATCGCCATGCTGATGTCCTGGAATCGTCGCGCGGCCCCGGCGTTCTGCTTGCCGGGGCCGCGGCCGTTGGTACGCCGCTTGCTTCGTGTTGCGACAGCAGTTTGTGCGTGAACACGTCACGGCAGAAGAGCCGGCTGCGATTGGAGCCGGCCTCAGAGGATAGCGAACATGTTGACCATTCCTGATCTGACATTGCTGTTCATGGTGGTTGTTTCAGGCCTCGCCGTTGCGTTGATCTGCATGCTGCACGAACTCGAACCGAAGCTTGCAAGGCTGCGGCTGAGAGGCGATCGCAGCGTGCGCGGTCGCGACGAATAGCTCCGCGGCCGGTAAGCGGACTGGATCCAGCGTCGGGGTGTGGGAGCGGGGGCTGCCGGCCTTGCCGAACAAGCCCGGCCGCCGTCGTGCCCTCCGGGCAAGCCGAAACCACGGGTTGGAAAATCGGCCCTAAAAAAACAAGGCCGTCGACGTAGTATACCGTCAACGACCTTGCCAGCCCCGGATATTGAAATCGGCTCACGCCATCCGGTCACATGAAGATGACTCGGATTCGAAGTCCGATATGTGAACCAGTTCACAAAGTCCGGATTAATTCACGCTAACGGGCACTCCAGCGCGGTCGAACCAACGGTACTGGAATGCGAAAGTTCCGCGTTAGATGCTGATCTTGCTCGGGATTTGGCGCAATTGTATGGCCGTGCCGACGCTCGGTGCCAGCCTTGCGGAGGCCATCAGCCGCGGGAGCCGTGGCGCTTCCGGTTGGCGCTGCGGGTTGCCTTCGAGCGCGTGCGCGGGGCCGGTTCGGCCGCCGGCTCGTTGGCCTGCGCGCTGGCCAGGGATTGGCGCAGACCCTCGACCTGCTCGGTCAGTGCGGCGACCTGATCGGAGAGCTTCTTGGCGTCGGCCTGCTGCGCGGCGAACTGCTTGCGCATGGTCTGCAACTGATCCTGCACCACCTGCAACTGGTCGATCGATTCCTGCTGGGTCTCCTCGATCCCCTTGGTCTTTTCCACCAAGGCCTCGGAGACCTGCGCGGTACGGGCCTGCAACTGGCGGGCTGCGACCATCCGGTCGGTCTCAGGCGCATTGCCGGTGAAAGCGCGCCACAGCGCGATCGAGCCGATCCCGAACAGCACGAGCACCAGCGCCACCACGCCGATCGCGATCGGCTGCACGCCAATCAGGTTGCGGGCTTGGGAATTCCGGGGAGCAAGTTCGACCATGCGACCAGAACCGGACATCATTGGAAAGGTTCCGAATACCACAACCCCGGCGCGGGCAAAACCCGGGCGGTTCAAGCAGGTGACGCCTGGATCGGTCGAATTCGCCGCAAATGCAAAGGGCTTTTGCGGCACGACGGCAACGCCGGGCTCAACTCTTGGGCGCGATCAGGCCGACCCTCATGTCCTTCGCGAGGTAGACACAGGCGCCGTCGGCAAGCACGCGGCCATCGGCGACGCCCAGCACCAGGCGGCCGCGCCTGACCTGGCGGATGTCGACCTCGTAGCGGACCAGCCGGACGTCGCGCGTGATGTGCCCCCGGAATTTGACCTCGCCGACCCCGAGCGCACGGCCTTTGCCTGGTGAGCCCGACCAGCCCAGCCAGAAGCCGATGATCTGCCACATCGCATCGAGGCCAAGGCAGCCGGGCATCACGGGATCGCCGGCAAAGTGGCAGGCGAAGAACCAATGCTCCGGCACGATGTCCAGTTCGCCGGCGACATGGCCCTTGCCGAAAGCGCCGCCGTCCAGGTTGATCGCGGTGATCCGGTCCATCATCAGCATCGGCGGTGCCGGCAATTGCGCGTTGCCTGGCCCGAAATAGCCGCCTTCGCTCGAACGCAGCAGATCCGGCTTGCCGTAGGACGATTGCGGCGTGTGAAAATCGTGCGGGTTGAACAAGATGGCCACCGACATTGGGGTTAAGGGTGAACCTTAGGCTCGGCCTCGGCGCGCGGCCTTTGGCGTTACGATTTGCGATCCGGCGGGCAGGCGCAATGCAGCGGCCATGAAGGCCCAGATCTCGTCGGTCAGCTTGGCGGGATCGGGGCGCCGTTCGCCCGTGAGCGCGCCGATCAGCGCCTGGCGGATGCCGCCGATCATCAGCGCGATGGTGAGATGAGGGTCGATGTCGCCGGGCACGATCCGGTCGCGCTGGGCCGCCTGAAGCATGCGGGCACCGGCGGCCAGCTGGCGGCTGGTGAAGGCGGTCTCGACATCGAGCACCTCGGACGCGCGGCTCAGCGGTCCGATGACCAGCGGGGCGAACGGGTGGTCGTAGTGAAACGCGACGTAGGCGCCGACCCGCTGCTTTTCCCGGTCGGACCAGCTCCGGGCCGAGAATTTGGCGCCGCCGAACGCCGCCTCGTCGAGGCGTTCATAGAAGTCATCGACCACGGCGGCGATCAGACCGGCCTTCGATCCGAAATGGTGGTAGGCGAGCCCGACCGAGACCTGCGCCCGCCTGGCGACGGCCTGCATCTCGAGATGCCCATGGCCTGCGATGAGCTCGTCCTGCGCCGCCGAGAGCAGCCGTTGCCGTGTCCCCTGGCTGGTCGCGTCCATGGCCCGCTCGATCATTGAACTGAATTCAATTCAAGCGCGACGGTGCTACGATGTCAAGCCGTGGCGCGGGACGGCGGGGCGGAGCGGCGAAAGGCATGCGATGGCATATGCGATCAAGACCGAGATCCGCGATCTGAAAGCGAAGGCCTTCACCTTCGCCGCGCAGAAGACCATGTACGGCGGCAAGCGCATCGCCACGGGCGACACCGTCTTCGTGTTCGCGAGCGAGAACGAGGGCGGCAAAGGCCTGATCGCGCGCGCGGTCGTGACGTCGGCCGAGCCGGTGGCGCGGAAGGCTGGTGTCGCGCGGCAAACGCCGCGAGTCAGCATCGCAGTGCGGCGCGTCGCGCTCGCGAAGCAGAAGTTGGGGCGCGACCAGCTCAAGCGCTTCAAGGATTGGGACGACGGCCGGCCGGAGACCGAACTCAATTTCAAGTTCTACCGGCAGGCTACCAACAAGATCGTCGGCATCACGGACGAGACAGCGGTTTTTCTCGAAGGTCTGTTCTGATCATCGGCCTTTCGCGTCCCCAAAAAGGTTGCGGCCAGGCTTGGGGGAGCCTGGCCGCGCGCGAACCGGTCTGGGACGGGGAGGGGTGGGGATGTGACCGGGTCGCGAACTCGATTCCTTGTTGCCGCTCAGCGCGAGCTTGCGGTTGAAACTGCGGGGCGGTTGTCGCCGAGCGAGACCCACACGTTGGGATCGCTCTGCGATTGCCGCTTGACGAAGCGGTAGCCGGTCTCCGTCCAGGCGACGATGCTCTCGTTCTGGTTATCGAGCACGAACTCGCCCTTGTCGGTCTTCACCGTCAGCACCGCGTGGCCTTCGCCCTTCTTGTCGCGCACCACCGTGATCAACAGCGCCTCGCGGGGCCAGCCGGCGTCCATCAACATCTTGCGCTTCAGGAGCACGTAGTCCTCGCAGTCGCCGTAGCCGTCGGTCGGCAACGACCATTTCTCGATCACGCCCCAATGATCCATGTCGGTCATCGGCTTGACGGTCTCGTTGACCCACTTGTTGACCCGAACGAGGTCGCGCCAAGCGGTCTGCGACAACACGATGTCGCGTGGTTGCGTCGCGCCGCCGCGGCACTCGGCCGGATTGTCGGCGCAGAATTCGACCCAGCCGATCGGCGAACGCGTAACATCGCCCAGGCTGGCATAGACCACGTCGCCGGCCTTGGCCGACACGCACGTCGCAAACAGAATGGCGGCAACCGCCAAACCTTTCCCCTGTCCCCTGAACCCAAACATCGTGGCCCCCGTTCTTCTTGTTGGGACCACATGTCGCACAAAGCTTTTGCGCCGCCGCTAAGTACGCAAAGTAGATTTGACGCGAATACTGGTAAAACCTGCGGCGAATTCGAACTGTACTTGAATCGAATTCGCGTAAAATTTGAAACAACTGCAATTGATTCAAATTTTATGCATTAACGCGGCAAGCGCTGCGCCAGCGTGGTTTGTTGCGGCAAACCCGTCCGCCGTTAACCGCCGATTTCACCGGACCAAATGCGCCGAAGGCGGCCACCGGTGCACCGGTGGCCGCCTTCGCGCGCTGAAAATGGGGGTATTGAGCCGCTTTTCGCTTTACCTCGCGGTAACGCTCTCTTCGAGCGTTTCCGCGGACTGCTCGTGGACGAACTCGAGCGCGAAGCCTTCTTCGAGATTTCGCACCACGCGGGCCTGCACCTTGCCGAGCATCACGAGCGACTTCAGCGGCGGCCGGTTCTCCGCGGCGATCGCCGCACCGGACAAGGAAAGGTCGATGATGCGGCAGGTCATCCGCGTGCCGTCTTCCTGGGTGAGCAGGGCGATCGGGTTGCGCGGCACGATACGGTCGTGGCGGCGGTCCTCGGGCAGGTTGAGGATGTCGCGATTGGCGAGCCAGGTGAGCTGGGCGGCGAGCTTGTCACGCTTGCGGGCGGTGGCGCCGATCGTCATCGCGAAGCCGTTGTCGATGATGCGGGTGATCCGTCCCTCGACCCGGCCGATGTGGTCGAGATAGGCGATCACGCGGTCGCCGACATTGCCGATGCCGGGCGCCAGCAGCGCGAGCCCTCCCGGGGACATGTTGATAATCTGGCAGGGAAACTCGCGCCGGTCGGGCAGCATGTAGCGGCCGAGCAGGTGCACCTTGACGCGCTGGAAGCGCCGGCGCTCCTCGGCAACAGGGACGACGGTAGTTTTCTTCTGTGCAAACGACATCACGACAACCCGGCCACCGTCCATTCGGAGCCCCGATGACCCTAAAGCTGATAGGGTTAACGGGGCGTTACGGTTGTGAGATAGGGACCCGGACACGGAGCGCTCAGCGAAATTCACATGCGCCGTAGCCAGGGGTGTTAGGACTCATATGCTGCGTCAGGTTCTCCGAACCATCGCGCCGCGGCTTGAGCAGTCTCCTTCAGATCCGGCTCGATGTCTGTGGCCCAAGCCACAAACCCGTCGGGACGCACCAGCACCGCGGTCAAGCCCAGCCGATCCTTGGCGTCGCTTGCGACATAGCTGATCCGGCTCCGCCAGCGATCGGCAATCGCTCGCAATGACCGGCGTGGGTCAAAGTCGAGCAACAGGCCGCACCCATCGCTGAGCAGATCGCCGAGTCTCGTCCCGCAGCGGAGCTCGAAATCGGGAGCGCTGCGGCCCACCAGCGGATGGCTGCCGCCAAGATCGTAACGCTGCGAAATGCCCCACAGCCGCTCGGCAAAATAAGTCGCGCCGTCGGGTGTGTCGATGAGATCGCGGATGATGGCCTCGAGCGCGCGCGAACTCCGGCTTGGCCGCATCAACGCGACCTGGGCGCGCGACCAATCGAGAATCTGCGCTCCGATTGGATGCCGTTCACTGCAATAGCTGTCGAGCAGGTCGGCCGGCGCGTCACCGCGGATCGTGGCGGCCAGCTTCCAGCCGAGGTTGAGCGCATCGCCAAGTCCGAGGTTGAGGCCCTGGCCGCCCAGCGGCGAATGGATGTGCGCGGCGTCGCCGGCGAGCAGCACGCGCCCGCGGCGGTAGTCCGTCGCCTGGCAGGCGCGATCCGTCCAGGTGGTCGCAAGCCTGAGCGCGGTCAGGGTGACGTCGGTGCCGGAGATGTGGCGCAGCATCGCCTGGACATGCTCGCGCGTGATCGGCTGGGTGCGGTGGAAGGCGCCGCCGTCGAACGCGACCATCGCGATCGTGCCGGGCCGTGCGTAGGTGTACATGCCTGTCGCCGTGTAGTGGCGGCCGGGGCGGAGCTGGTCCGGATCGGTCAGCTCGACGTCGACCGAGTAGCCGGTGAACTCGGGATCGGTGCCGACGAAGGCAAATCCGCCAGCCTTGCGCACCGTGCTGCGGCCGCCATCGCAACCGACCAGCCAGCGTCCGTGGAACGTCTCGCCATCGGCGCGAACGGCCACGCCGTCATCCGACTGATCGAACGCTTCGACGGCAAGGCCGCGCCTGATCTCGACGCCCATGGCGGTTGCGCGCGTGGCCAGGACGGTTTCGAGCGTTTCCATGTCGATCGCCATGCTGGTGCCGGCCGGACCTGGCAGGCGATACCGCCACTTCGAGCTGTCGACGGTGTCGTGGTAGAACTGGATGCCCGCGAAATGGCCCGCCGGTTGGCGCTGCGGTTGCTGGCGATGCGCGTCATGCGACGCGCCGCGGTGCGCGCCATCTTTGGCGCGCTGAAGTGCCGCGATGTCGTCCAGCATGCCGCGGCGGTAGAGCGCCTCGATGGTGGGTGATGAAAGTCCGCGCATGCCGAATGGCAGCCGCTTCAATGGCGACCTCGGGTCCGCGGCCTGCTCCAGCACCAACACCGAGACTCTTGCCAGCCGCAGCTCGCAGGCAAGCAACAGGCCGACGGGGCCGCCACCTGCAATCACGACATCATGGGAAACGGGGTGAGAGTTGTGCATGAACTGCTCCTCTGTCGGTGTTCGACCGGAGCGGTTCGTCGGGTTGAGAACCACACGGACGAACAATGGACGCACTGAAGGCGTCCGGTGTTCGTCGTGGGGATCTCATGCACGAGGCAGGAGACCAGAGCATTCGTTTCCGAAGGACTGCACTTTTGAAAGCAGTTCGTCCACGAAAGGACTTGGGCTTACCAAACCAAGTCTGCCTTTTCCGACGGGGAGCCGTATAGCGGCGTGGCGCCAGATATGCAACCGTCGTGCGGGCAGTTGGCCGCTGCTATGTCGCGGCGACCGTGTCGGCATTGCCCCCGCCATCGACGCGGCGTGCACCCGGGCGCGGCGCAAGATCGTCCGGTGTCTTGATGTTGGTTGCCAGCCCGGCTGCCTCGAACGCCTTGATCAGCCACCAGCCGAGATCGATCTGGCCCGGCAGCAGGCCAAGCTTCGCCGAGCCCGGATAGGCATGGTGATTGTTGTGCCAGCTCTCGCCCATGCTGATCAGCCCGGCGATGCCGACATTGTAGCCCTGGGCCGCGACGCCTTCGACGATCCAGGTCTGGCTGCCCTGGCGATGCGAGTAGTGGCCGATCAGCCAGTGGCCGGTGACGCAGACGCTGACGCGCACACAAATGCCCCAGACCAGCCAGCTCCATGATCCCAGCGAAAAGAGCAGCAGCGCCCATGGCAGTTGTTGCCATATCCAGGTCCGCTCGACCAAGGCGTAGAAGCGATCAGCGGCGAGCCGCGGTTCGAGCTGGAATGCCGGCGGATGTTTGAGCACGAGCGTGCAGTGCAGCTGCCACCAGGCATCGCGCCAGAAGCCGGCGCGGTGGCAGGAATAGTCGTGACACATGGACTGGCGCTGTGCCCAGTCGCGGAAATCGTGCAGTCGCACCATGCCGTAGGGACCGGCCATTCCAACCAGCGTGCCGAGATAGACGCAGAGCCGCTCGAGCCACAACGGACAGTCGAAGCTCGCATGGATCAGCCGCCGGTGCATGCCGACCGAATGCCCGAAGCACAGCGTGATCGCGCTGGTCACGATGAACAGCGCGAACGCACTCCAGGAGAATGTGAGCGGCCCAAACACGATTGCAACGGCGGTCATGCTGCTGAGCCACAATGACTTGGCGGGAGCCCAGCGCACGCGCCCATCCAGCGGATCGGTGCTGGCATCCGTGAAGATTCGTTCGGAGCCGGGTTGCAGACTCATTCCTTCGCCTGAGGTTGTACCGCAGGGTGGGACCGGGCGCCCATCGCTGTCAATCCGTCAGGAAGATCGCTCCTCGTCGAGAATCCGAGGCGGCTGAACCGGATCAGTTGCCGTTGAGATTGGTCCTGACGATCTGCGTCAACTCCTCATATCCTGTCCGCGTGAGGTGGAGCAGGTCGTCGCGATAATTGGCGCAGGGCGTGCCGTCGCGGCAGGCGATCGCCGAGGCATCGAGGACGCGGTACTTCTGCACCGACTTCTCGCGCGATTGCAGCGACGCATTGACTTCCGAGATGGTTTCCCTTGCGCCCGTCATGTTCGGTCCGCGCGGCAGGATCAGGATCTGCACCACGCGGGCCTTCGGCCATATCCGGCTGATGCGATCGAACACGTGGTCGAAGGCGAGCCGGACGCCGCACGGCTTGTCCAGGTAGACGTTGTTGGTGCCGAGCAGCAGGATGACGGATTGCGGTTGCACGCGCTTGAGCTGTTGCTCGAACGACGTCAGCAACCAGAGCGTATTCTGGATGCGATCGCGGCCGACCCCGAGGTTCAGGACCGGACGTCCGGCAGCGAGCGAGGACGACAGGTCCTGCGGCCAGGCCTCGACCAGGGAGTCGCCGAGCAACACGATCGACGCGTCGGCCGGCAGCGAGCCGACATTCTTCAGGTCGCGCCGAAGCGCGTTGGCGGAATCGGGGATCGTCGGCGTCGACGCTATCTGCTGATCCGCCTCGTCGCACGCAGGTCCGCTCAATGGCGCGGCACCGACTGACGCGATCGTGGCCATTGCAACGATTGACAATGCAACCGGGATGGTTCGAAGTTTGCGCATATGCTGACAGCCGTTGGGGAGTGAATGACGATGAGGATCGCGATCTTGGGTCAATCCAACAGCATTCTCAAGGAAGGCTTCTTCAACAAATTTTTAGATCGTCATCAGCCGATCGACGTGGTGTCGACGGGGCGCGTCGGCGCCAGCCCTTCACTGCTTGGCCCGTATTTTGCCGACCGCGCGTTCTTTCGGAACGCGGAATTCTGCATCGTCGACATGTGCGCGATCGACTTCTCGCTGCTGTCGGCCGGTGCGATCGGGCTTTACGACGTGGTGAAATGGATCGAATGGATCGGACACAGCGCCAAGCGGAACGGATGCGAACCGATCTTCGTGTGCATCCCGGTGAGCACCGTCGAATACTCCAAGCATTTGATCTCCAACTGCATCTCGGTCTTTGAACGAAACGAGTGGTTCTATCTCGATGTACGCGATTGCATCGCGCAGCTTCTCGAGGGCGGAACCGGACGCCCGGAAACTCTCTACAAGGACCCGAGCCATCCCGGGGTGGAACTGTCGGAACTGATCGCTGACAGTTTGAAGGAATTGATCGACGAAATTCGGGCGATGCCGATGGTTGCCGTGGACAGGATGTTCCCGATCACGCGTTTCGAGGTGATCAATTTGCAGGACCGGCTCGCGGCGCCCGTGGCAAATTACAAGACGTCCTTGATCGAGTTCAGGGGCGTGCGTCTGGAACGGGGCAAGAGCTATGAGCTGAAGCTCGGAGGCATCAGCGCATTAAGCGGCATGATGCTCAATTCGGCAGCATGCAAGGGCGTGCTTGAAATCGAGGGTGACCGGAAATTCAACAAGAACCTGCGGCTGCGCGCCTATCATCCGACGCCCTTCGAGGTGCGGCTGGTTCCGATCTGCAAGCCGCTGCGGGACGCAGATGGAACGATTGCACTGACGGTCGTCGACGGCGCAGCGACCGAGAGCGACACGACCTTTCACAGCACGAAGGCGCCTGAAGACGATCTCGGCTTCGTCGAGGCATCGGAGATCATGGTGGAGCGGGGGTATGATCTCTTCACCTACGGGTCGCGGCGTCCCGCGAACGGACAGATGTTGCGCTGGGCGCCCAGGAGCGCGCGCAAGCTGGCGCAGGTTAGCTGGGAACGATGACTGTGTTGTGTCCGACAGGTGGTTGCGGTTGCGGCGCCGATTGCCTATTCGACGGCGACCATCTTCAGGACCTTCTTGTTCGCCGCGCGAACCTCGAGCCGCAGCGGCGGCTGATAGGTCCCGCCTGGTGGCACGAACGTGAAGGCATGGTGCCCGTCGCCCTTGTTGAGCTTGAGCAGATCGTTGCGGAACTGATCGGCCACGACTTCGGCGACCAGCTCGTCATTGATGTAGATCTCGATCCTGACCCGCTTGTCGGGGTGCTGGTCGTAGAGGGCCCAGCCGGCAATCCTGTTCTCGTTGAAGGCGTCGACATGGCCGGAGATCTCGCCATAGAGACTTTCCATGCCGGCCTCGATCACCTCGAGGTCGCTCTGATAGGTCGATCTCGTGACGTCGAAGCTGAAATGCTCGGTATCGACGCACTGGTCCAGCAAGCTCAGGCGATGCGCCTTCATGCGTTCCAGTGTGTCCAGCTCGCCCAGTCTGACGTAGACGCCAACGATAGCTTCGATACCCGGATTCATGTCGCCGTCCCCGCGATGCTGCAATCCTGTTCGCTCTAAGCCGCCTTCATGACATTTCGATCATCCTGACATTTCGATCGTCCTGACTTAATGTCGTCGCGGCCGAACCCGGCCCAACGACAAGACCAGGGAGCGCGAACCATGCAGCAGATCCGCGTCTGCACCCACGAGGGACCAGGAGCCAAGCCGGTAATCCGGACCGTGCCATGGCCGGATGTCGGCAAAAAGGCGGCCTTGATCAAGGTCGGCGCCTGCGGCGTTTGCGGAACCGACCTGCATATCCTGAAAGGGCACTGGCCGAAGCCGCTGCCATGGCCGTTTACGCTCGGCCACGAACTCGGCGGCGTGATCGTCGAATGCGGTCCGGAATTTTCGGAGGATTTCATGAGCAAGCCGCTCAAGGTGGGATCGAAGGTGATGATCCCGCCCTTGATGCCGTGCGGCCGCTGCTATTACTGCATCCATTATCCGCAGAGCGCCAACAAGTGCCTGACGCCGGTCTATTACGGCCGCTATCTCGGCTTCGACAAGCCGCCGCACATGTGGGGCGGCTGGGCCGAATATGTCTATGTCGATCTCGACATGCTGCCGGGCACCAAGATCTACAAATTGCCCGACGACATGTCGCTCAGGCTCGGCGCGCTCTCCGAGCCGTTGACCTCCTGCATCCGCGCCTTCAATCGCGCCACGCGTGCCGGCGGTTTCAGCTGGGGCGACACGGTGGTGATCCAGGGCTCCGGGCCGATCGGCATTCTCGCGGTTGCCGCGGCGCAGGAGATGGGGGCAGGGCGCGTGATCTGCGTCGGCGCGCCGGAGACGCCGCGGCTAAAGCTGGCGCGCAAGTTCGGCGCGGAGGCGACCGTCGATATCGAGCAGCTCAGGACGCCGGAGGCACGCATCGCGGCGGTGCGCGACATCGTCGGTGGCTTCGGCGCCGACCTCGTGATGGACTGCTCGGGCCATCCGACCGCGGGTCCGGAGGGCATCGAGATGCTGCGCGACGGCGGCACCTATGTCGAGATGGGCCAGTTCACCGATGCCGGCTCGATCGAGACGTCGTGGCACCGCATCTGCACCAAGGATCTCAACGTGCTCGGCTCCTGGGGCTTCACCGGCAACGACCTGCCGCTCGGCGTCGACATGCTTTACCGCACGCGCGACAAATATCCCTGGCTCGACATGCAGACGATCTATCCCTTCACCGAAGATGGCGTCGCGCGCGCCGTCGCCGACGCGATGGCGATGAAGACGGTGAAGTCGACCATCGTGCCGTGGCCGGACCTGGTCGGCTGAGTGCGCGATCCTGTTGCACTGCGTCCAATGCCGGCGAGCGCAATGCCTGCGCCGACCCTGATATCGCTCGCCGGGACGGCTGCGCGGCGCTAACATCCGGTCATGCAATCGAACCGGGTGCCGCCGACGCACGCAACGGGTGCGACGTTTGCGTGGGGAAACCCCTCCGACGACTTCGCGCTGTTCAGGACGCTGAGCGCCGAGCAGCGGGTGATCGCCTTTGCCGCCATGACCCGGCGCGACCTCGTGCGCGGCCAGCTGCTGGTCGAGCAGGGCGGTGCCTCGGACGCCTTGTTCCTGGTGCTGCACGGCGCGCTCGCGGTGTACCGGACCGATCAACCCGAGCCGATCGCCGAACTGCGTGCCGGCGAACTGGTCGGCGAGGTCGGGTTCTTTGCCAACATCCCGCGCACCGCCAATGTGATCGCGATTCGCGACACCAGCGTGATGGTGCTGACGCGCGCGGCCTATGCCAAGCTCGCGCAGGACGCGCCGGCCATCGTCGAGGCCGTGCTGGCGGCGCTCGCGCGGCGGTTTGCCACCGAGACCGCGCGGCTGCTGCCGGCCCGCGCATCGCCGAAGGCGCGCACCGTGGCGCTGGTCACGGGCGGACACCGGCCAGTCCCGCCCGAGTTCGAACAGCGGTTGCGAAACAGCCTCGCCGCCGCCGGTGCCGAGATCGTCGACCTCGCGCGGCTCGAGGCGATGTTTCCCGGGCGCGCGCTCGATACCTCCGAGGTCGCCGACTGGCTCAACAGGATCGAGTATGACGCGCCGCTGGTGGTCTATGTCGGCGGCGAGGGCGCCTCGGACTGGTCGCGTAAGGCCATTCGCCAGGCCGACCTCGTGGTGTTCGCCTGCCGCGGCGATGCGCCCGCGCCCGTCCTGACCGAGATCGAGAGCTTCGCCTGCGGCGTGCATCCGGCGTCGGCGCGGCGTCTGGTGCGCGTCCATGACCGGCGGCGAAGCGAGGTCAGCGGCACCGCGGCCTGGCTGGCGCGGCTGCCATGCTTCATGCATCATCACGTCGCGCTCGAGGACATGATCGATATCGACAGCCTGGTCCGCTTTCTCTGCGGTCGGGCGATCGGCTTCGTCGCCGGCGGCGGCGGCAGCCTCGGCACGGCGCATGTCGGCGTCTACAAGGCGTTCCGCGAGCGCGGCGTGATGTTCGACATCTTCGTCGGCACCAGCGTCGGGTCGGCGATGGCGGCGGGCTTTGCCAAGAACTACGACGCCGAGCATCTCGAGCGCGGCACCCATGAGATCTTCGTCTCCAGCCGCAGCTTTCGCCGCCCGACCTGGCCGCGCTATGCCTTGCTGGACCACAAGGCGTTCGATGCCGCGCTGGCCGATCAGTACGGCCATGACTGCCGGATCGAGGACTGCTGGCGGCCGTTCGCCGCGGTCGCCACCAACCTGTCGACGCACAGTCTCGAATTGATCAGGACCGGCCTGCTGTGGCAGGCGGTGCGCGCCTCCAGCGCCATCCCGGGCCTGCTGCCGCCGTTCTACACCAGGGATGGCGTGATGCTGGTCGACGGCTGCCTGGTCGACAACGTTCCGCTGGGGCCGATGCATCAGATGAAGAGCGGGCCGAATCTCGTGGTCCATTTCGGCGAGCCGGCGACCGAGATGTTCGACGTCGACTATGCCGCGCTGCCGGGACGGTTCGAACTGCTGGCATCGCTGCTGATGCCGTTCCGGCGCAAGGCGCTTCCGGCCGCGCCGAGCGCCGTCAACGTGCTGTGGCGCAGCCTCGTCGCGCACCAGCGCTACGACACCCTGCCGACCACGCCGCTCGACATGGTGATGCGCCCGCCGACGCCCGACGGCATCGACGTGACCGACTTCGATCGCCATCAGGAGATCTTCCAGTCGTCGTACCATTGGGCCAGGGAGACGATTGCGGGGCTGGAAGCGGCGCATGATCCGGCCATTGCGGCGATCGTCGCGTCGACCAGGCGGATCGACATGGGTTCAGACGAGGCGGTGAGCCCGGCTATTCCCGATGCCGTGCGCGTCGGCTGAGCCGCTTGCGGGCGCCTGCGAAGTCGAGCATCGTTCGTGACGGAAATCCGGAGACGACGATGCCTTTCGATTTGATCCTGCGTGGCGGGCGAGTGATCGACCCGTCGCAAAAACTCGATGCCGTGACTGACGTGGCCTTCGCGGGCGGAAAGGTGGCCGCAATCGGACCACGGCTCACGGCCGATCCCACCACCGACGTCCGCGACGTCTCCGGCTTGATCGTCTCGCCGGGGATCATCGACCTGCACACCCATGTCTATTGGGGCGGCACCTCGCTCGGCATCGACGCGGAGGAATTCTGCCGCGCTTCCGGCGTCACCACTGCGGTCGACACCGGCAGCGCCGGCCCCGGCAACTTTGCCGGTTTCCGCAAGCATGTGATCGAGCCGAGCCAGGTCCGTATCCTGGCCTATCTGCATGTCTCGCATGCCGGCATCTTCGGCTTCTCGGATCGCGTGATGGTCGGCGAGAGCGAGGAACTGCGGCTGATGAATCCGGTCGATGCGGTGCGCGTCGCCGACGCCAACCGCGATCTCATCGTCGGCATCAAGGTGCGGGTCGGCCTGTTCGCCTCGGGCACGTCGGGGCTGGTGCCGCTCGAGATCGCTCTCGAGGTCGCGGACGAGGTCGGCATGCCGCTGATGGCGCATATCGACCATCCGCCGCCGAGCTATGAGGAGGTGCTGGCACGGTTGCGCCCGGGCGACGTGCTGACCCACGCGTTCCGGCCGTTCCCGAACACGCCCGCGACCGCGCAAGGCACGGTGAAGAAGGTGGTGCTGGAGGCGCGCGAGCGCGGCGTGCTGTTCGACATCGGCCACGGCAAGGGCTCGTTCGCCTTCAAGACCGCGCGCGCGATGCTCGCCAACGGCTTCTCACCCGACACCATCTCGTCCGACATCCACCAGCTCTGCATCGACGGCCCGGCGTTCGACCAGGTGACGACGATGTCGAAATTCCTCTGCATGGGGATGTCACTGCCGGACGTGATCGCGGCGTCCACCGTCAATGCCGCGATGGCGCTGCGGCGTCCGGAACTCGGCAGCCTGAAGCCGGGCTGTGTCGGCGACGCCACGCTGATCTCGGTCAGGGAAGGACAGTTCGATTATGTCGACGTGGTCGGCGAGCACCTGACGGGCGATCGCAAGATCGTCTCCGAGGCCGTCGTGATCGGCGGCCGCTGGTGGCATCCGCGATGACGGCCAGGAGTGTTTGCACAGGTGTCGCGCTTTAGTCGCTCACGGTCGTCGCGCCGAACTTGTAGTTCACGCCGACGCGGATCGCGTCGAAGCGCACCCGCGCATCGGAATCGAACGATGTTGCGACGCCTGCCGCGGGAGGCGGGCTGGCGCGGAACGAACCGAGGTCGGAGTGGAGATATTCGATCCGGCCGGTCCAGTTGGCGAACAGCCGGCTTTCAAGTCCGGCGCCGACAGCCCAACCGAAGCTGAACGTGTCGACGTTGAAAGGCGTCGTCGTAGCCGCGCCGGTCGTGGTGAATCCGGACACCGTTCCCGATGAGGACACGGTGCCGAACGGCACGCCGGCGGTGAGGTAGGCGAGCGTCGTCGGCGTGACCGCGACGCCGACGCGGCCGCGCAGCGACGCCAGCCAGTCGAGCCGATAGTTCATGCTGGCCGTCATCGCGGCATCGAGCGGCAGCAGCGCCGGATTGCAGGCGGCTGCCGGGCAAGTGGCCTGGGACTGGCCGCGCTGGTTGGCGTAGACGAAATCGCCTTCGATGCCCGCCACCATCCGGCCCATCGTCCAGTTGTAACCGGCCTGGACACCGATGCCGGCATGATCGAGGCCGGCGCTCGGGCGTTGGCCGGCAAGCGGTGTCTCGCCCGCATCGTCGATGAAGCCCGCATAGGTGCGGGCCGCGCCCCACGAATATCCGGCACTGCCGCCGGCGTAGAATCCGCTCCAGTCCCACGCCGGGGCGTCCGGCGCCTTGCGGAAGATCGATGCGACGTCGCGATCCCGCGCGGCACCAAACGTCGTGTTCGCCGGCGCATCGGCACCGTATTTGACATTGAGGAACAATTTGACGGTCCGGCCCGGTTGCAGGATCTCGTCCTTGTGGAATTGCACGGAGTTGCGGATATCGGCGTTGAGCAGATTGTCGCCGATCAGGCCGGTTGCCACTTCCACCGCGCCCCACGGCGAATCCGTCCAGCGCTGCCGGTGCTCGAGCTGGAACTTGAGCAGATTGTAGCCGTCGGTCGGGGTGTCGAATTGTGCGTAGTCGTTCTGCGTGAAGGCATGCAGCAGGTTCAGCCGCGCATACCACGCGTCGCTGCGCCAGTAGACGCCGCCGCCGAGCCGCATCGGTGGAATCCGCGGCACGTTGCTGCCGTCGGTGAAGGTGGCGCGCACCATGTCGAACTGGCCCTCGATCCCGAAGATGCCGCCGGACAGCGCCGAGACGTCCCATTGCCAGGACAATTCGCCGCCGCGGAAGATGGCGTCGCGTTGGGAGTAGGCGACCTGGATGTAGTCGCCGCTGCCTCCCGCAGCGCAGGTCGCAAAGGTTGCGCCGCAGAAATTGCCGGTCGCCGCACCGAAGATGAACTTGTCGTAGCGGGTGTAATAGAGGTTGGCGTCGAACCTGACATCGCCGCGGGTACGCTTCAGGCCGATCTCAGCGGTATTGGCGGTCTCGAGCGTGAGGTCGGGATTGCCGATCTTGAAGGTCTTTTCCGAGTCGTCCGGACCGCTCGCGAACAGTTCGAGCGCGCGCGGCGCGCGCTGGATCCGTTGCAGCGTCACGCTCGCTTGCAGATAGGAAGGCAGGTCCTTGATCACCCCGACGCTGAGGCTGGTCGGCAGGAAGTCGGACCGCGACGGCGAACTCGCCGGCTCGTTCGGCGGCGGCAGATAGTTCGACGGAAACCCAAACGCGGTGCCGGCAACGTCGACGGCTTCGACGCGGGCGGCGAACTGGGTCCGCAGCGTGTCGGTGTGCCGCATCTCCTCGAAAAAGTATCCGGCGGCGGTCGTGGTCTGGGCCGGAAGCAGGATGGCCTGGCCGAGCGTGTCGAGGCGCTGATAGGCGCCTTGCAGGCCGATGATGCTGGTCAGCGCGCCGAGTGGCGTCGCCACGGGCTGGCTCACGACTTCGAGCTTGCCCTCGGTCTGGCGGTTCTTGAACGTCGCGCCGATGGTCTCGAAATTGCCGAAGGCGGTCTGGTTGAGGTCGATCTCGTCGTGCCGGTAGTCCGAGTAGCCGAGCCAGTACCGCACGGCTGCTATGGCGGTTGCATCGGGGCGATACTCGCCCTTGCTCATGATCTTGGTCTGCTCGAGCTGATTGTGCTGCTGGCTGTCGGCCGATGCGATGCCCGGGACGTGATAGTCGCTCGTGAAGCGCGAGATCGACAGGCCGGCATAGCCGCCGTCGAACAGATAGGAGCCGCCGATCGCGGCGCCCGCGCTCTGCGTCGCCGAGTTCGGCTGCCGTCCGTTGAACGCGGGCGCCGGACTGGGCGGCACCAGATAGGGATAGCTCGGGATCCGGTAATCCTGGGCGCCGCGGCCATAGACATCGGCGTGCACGGCGACATTGCCGGCGCCTGCGTCGAGCAGCAGGCCGCTTTCCCAGCCGCTGTCGACCGAGGTGACGGCGGAGCGCAACTCGGCTGCCATACCACCGATCGGGGCGGCGGTCGGAATCCGGTTGTTGGTGACGTCGACGACGCCGCCCACCGCCTGTGAGCCGAAGCGCAAGGCGCCAGGACCGCGAAATACCTCGGTGTTCTGCAATGCCAGCGGATCGAGCGGCACGCCGTGATCCTGCGCAATGTCGGAGACGTCGACGCTGCCGATGCCGTTCTCCTGGATCCGGACCTTGGCGTCGGACAGGCCACGCAGGACCGGGCGCGACGATTGGGTTGAAAGGCCGGCCGAGGTCGCGCCCGGCGCGGTGAAGAACAGATTGCCGAAGCTCGGGCTGGTGCTCGACTGGATCTGGTTGCCGGAGAGCGCCGACGGCGCAAACGGCGCGGCGCTGGTTGTTGCCACGGGCGGCGCAGCCGGTGGTGCTGCGGCGGCAGGCGAACCGGTCCGGCCGGCGCGCGCGTGATGGGTGATGCGGCGCGCCGCCCGGGGCCGCCGTGCTTCGACCGTGACCGGGGGAAGTTCGATTTGGGTCGCAGCATTGGTCTGCGCCGATGAGGCCGGGGGCGGCGAGGATTGTGTCGGGGCGGTCGACGCATCCGGTGTTGGCGGACGGGTTGCGGGTGGCGCTGCCGGGCTATCGGTCGCGGCAGGGGTCACTTGCTGGGCTCCCGCGATCCCTTGCAAACCGATCAAGGCGACCGACGTCGTGCCCAGCAGGGCCCAACGGGCGACGCAAACACGCATTCCCAACCTCCGACACGCCCTCAGCAGGCTTAGTAAACACACCAATATGTAGCTCTAGCTACATTTGAAGAGGCGAGGCTACGAAGTCAAGCAGTTGTTGCAATTGCGAGGCTGTTGCAACAAGAAGGGGCGCCTGTCGCCAGCTTGCAATGTCCTGCCGGCGGGACCATGGTTCGCCGGTCATGGCCACGGATTCTCCGACACGCCGGAAGGCGTCACCAACGCGCACGGCGTCGCTGCATGAGCTGCCGACCGAGCAGGTGCAGGCGCGCCGTTTCGGCAAGGCCCGCTCGGCGCGGTCGTCGGTGATCCTGGAGGACTATGTCGAATTGATCGCCGACCTGATCGAATCGACGGGAGAGGCGCGCGCCACCGACATCGCGCGCCGGCTCGGGGTCTCGCATCCCACCGCCATCAACACCATCACGCGGCTGAAGCGCGAGAACCTGGTGACGGCACGTCCCTACCGCGGCATCTTCCTGACCGAGAAGGGTGACGCGCTCGCCAAGCGGGTGCGCGCCCGGCACCGTCTGGTGCTCGAAGTGCTGCTCGCGCTCGGCGTGCCGCGCGAATCCGCCGAGGCCGATGCCGAAGGCATCGAGCATCACGTATCGGAGGCGACGCTGAAGGCGTTTTCGGATTTCCTCAGGGGATCACGGGTGAAGAAAGCCAGCTAATCGCTGGCCGACCGCCGCCTCATAGCTCCTGTAGTTGATTGAGCTCGGCGTTGAGCACGGCCTTTGGCAGGCGAACGCGTTCGTCGGCAAACAGCGTAGCGCGTTCGTCGGGATGAGCGTCGGGTTCGCGGCTGACGAGCGCCAGCCGATCGAACAGGGCGAGATCGAGCTCGTCATCCTGCCGGCGCATCGCGCCCCAGATGTCCCACGGCAGCAATTCGTGATTGTTCAGCGCGGCGACGTCGCGGATCAAATTGCCCGCGATGAACCACAGCCCGTGCATGTCGAGGATGCCGAAGGCGCCCGGGTCGGCCTTTCCGCTGCGGCAGAGCCGCCAGGCATCGCCGGCAACCACGAACTGATCGCGCGGCACGTTTGCGGTGTCGAACCCGATCTTGAACAGTTTGCGCTGATGATCGTCGATCTGGGCGTCAAACAGCAGCCAGGCATTGTGCGGTTCGCTCCAATATTCGGTGACCCAATGGTCGATGTAGCGGCCCGTCTCGAAATAGGCGCCGAAGCCGCAGCGGGCGCGGGCCGCGATCCCGTGGGTGCGCAGCATCGCGACATGGAGCAGCGTGAAGTGCCGGCAGACCCCGACCTGCCGCTCGCCGGCCGCGCGTGCCACGGACAGCGGCCGCGCGTCGCGCATCGTGATCGCGTCGAGCATCGTCCCGACAGCCCGAACATGAGATTGGGCGCGCTGGTCCGGACTGAGCGTCACACCATAGCTGGGCGCGATATGCTGGTGGATCATGAGACCCTGTACGGTCCTTGCGAGCGCGTCGGGCTCGCGCGGCAAGCCGGACAGTCGCGCGGCATGTTGGCCGGGGTCGCTCATCGCAACCGGCTTTCGGTATTGATCCAGCATCATGATGTGCCTCCTGCAATCGATCGCCCGCGGCATCCTTTGCGATGGATGTTTGTGTGAGGGCGACCGCAGGCTAGGCTTTCCCCGAAGCGCCCGCTTGATAGCGCTTGACCTGTACCTCGTTCAGGGCGGTGAGCTCATCTGCGATTGATCCGCAAGTGCAGCAGCGACGTCGCGGCTTCACGTCGCGTGATTCGCGCAGCGGTTCATCCAGTCATCAAAAAAAAGATTGGCACCGCGAATAATGTTCGCTGCCTTGCGCCGGCAGCCCCGCACCACATGTCCGCACCGCAATTCTTGGTGCAGGTTTGGGTTCCCAAGCCGCCCAGTTGCGAATTGTGGAGATGGACTATGGACTTCCTCGGTTTTCTTAATGGCTCAGGTTTGACCCAACCGGCCATTTGGAGCGCAGTTTCGATCGCGCTTGTGATCCTGCTGCGCATATCGAACGTGTTTCGCTACATTCCGAACAATCAGGTCGGCATCGTCGAGAAGTTGTGGTCGGCGAAGGGCTCGATCGACGACGGCTTCATCGCGCTGAACGGCGAGGCCGGCTACGAGCCTGACGTGCTGCGTGGTGGCCTCCACGTGATGTTTCCCTTCATGTACCGCATCCATCGCTCGGACCTCGTGACCGTTGGCCAGGGCAAGATCGCCTATGTATTCGCGCGCGACGGTGCGCCGCTGGAGCCCTCGCAGGTGCTCGGCGCCAATGACATCGAAGACAAGTCGGACTTCCAGGACACCCGCCGCTTCCTGCGCGGTGGCGGCCAGAAGGGCCCGCAGCGCAAGATCCTGCGCGAGGGTACCTATGCGATCAACACCACGCAGTTTGCCGTGATCACCGACGAGCGCGTCTATGGTCACGCGCTGAGCGAGCGCGAGCGCGGCGTGCTCGAGAGCATGCAGCTCACGATCTCCGAACGCTGGGGTTTTGCGCCGGTGGTGCTGGCGGCCGATCACGATCTGGTCGGCATCGTCACGGTGCATGACGGCCCGTCGCTGCCTCCGGGCGAGATCATCGCGCCCGAGGTCGGCATCGAGCTGCGCGACGCGGCGACCTTCCACAACAACTTCCAGGAACCGGAGAAATTCCTGCGCGGTGGCGGCTATCGCGGCCGCCAGCTCCAGGTCATCGTCGAGGGCACCTGGTACATCAACCGGCTGTTTGCGACCGTCGAGGCGGTGCCGAAGACGGTGATCCCGGTCGGCAATGTCGGCGTCGTCATCTTCTACACCGGCCCGCGCACCGACGACGTTTCGGGCGAGCAGTATCGCCATGGCGAACTGGTGCTCAACGGCAGTCGCGGCGTCTGGAAGGACCCGCTGCTGCCGGGCAAATACGCGTTCAACACCTATGCCGGCAAGATCGAAGTGATCCCGACCGTCAACTTCATCCTGAAATGGGTGCGCGGCGAGGTCGGCGCGATGAAGCTCGACGAGAACCTGTCGGAGATCTCGCTGATCACCAAGGACGCGTTCGAGCCGACCTTGCCGCTCTCGGTGGTGATGCACATCGACTACAAGAAGGCGCCGATGATCATCCAGCGCTTCGGCGACGTGAAGAAGCTGGTCGAGCAGACGCTCGACCCGATGGTCTCTGCGTTCTTCAAGAACATCGCGCAGAAGATGACGTTGATCGAGCTGCTACAGAACCGCGCCGCGATCCAGGCGGAGGCGGCGCACGACATGAAGGCGAAGTTCGAGAGCTATTCGCTCGACCTCCAGGAGGTTTTGATCGGCACGCCGCGGGCGGCGGCCGGTGACCACACCATCGAGAACATCCTGATCCAGCTCCGCTCGCGCCAAATCGCGCGCGAGCAGATCGAGACCTACCAGGAGCAGGAGAAGGCCGCGGTGCAGGAGCGTGCGTTGAACGAGGCCAAGGCGACGGCGGCGGCACAGAGCGCGCTGACGCAATCGCTGATCCAGGTCAGGGTCAACGAGAACGAGGGCGCGGCCGCGCTCGCCCGTGCGCAGAAGGATGCCGAGACGCGGAAGGTGACCGCGGCCGCGGTCGGCGAGCAGTCGCGGCTCGAAGGCCAGGGCGAGGCCGACCGGGTGCTCGCCGTCGGCGCCGCCAACGCGCAGGCGACCAAACTGTCGGTCGATGCCTATGGCGGGCCGGAGTACCGGCTTGCCGAGCAGAACTTCGCGAAGTTCGCCGACGCCTTGACGCGGATCAACCAGCCGCTGGTGCCGCAGTTCCTGATGTCGGGCGGGCAGGGGCAGGAAGGCAACAGCGCCGGCCTGATCCCGACCGCGATGCTGAGCTCGATGTTCGGGCAGATGATGCCCGGCGCGCTGGAGAAGCTGAAGGACGAGGCGCCGAAGGCGGCGCGCCGGACCAACGGTCAGTGAGGCCGCGATAGCAGCCGCATGCAAATGCGCACCCTCTCCCGCTTGCGGGGGAGGGCTCGGCGTATCGTGAGGAAGCCCCACCCGCCAGTCGAGAGCGAATTAGCTTGCCTTGCTTTGAGTCCTTTTGCACTCTGAGGTAAGGAGGCCGGATGCATGAAAAGAATGACCGTTGCGTGCGCTCTCGGAGCGACCCTGGTGCTGTGCAATCTTGCGACGTCGGCTGCTGAAGCCCGGGCGCGGAAGGCACAAATCGTTCATGAACGGCGGAGGGTTGTTATCACGGCGCCCGTGATAAGCCCAACTCCGTGGGATTATAACATTGTTCCACGATATCGTTATCGCCCTGAAGACGACCGCGTCGATCCATACGCTCCTCCGCTGGTGTCGTCATGGGATCTCTATGAAGCATGGCAATGGCCATACTGGTGATGAACAGCGATCACACCAGGTCGATCGCATTCCGGGGGACGCGGTGAGCGTCCTCTGACCGACGTGTCAACTTGCCCTGTCGATCGCTGGCCGCCGCCGGCATGCTTTGCATGGGGTTGTTTTCGATATTTTTGGCCGCGCGCGGGTGCGGCCGGTTCCGCCAGCGGTAGGGGCGAAGCGAGCTTGCGGACAGCCCGGTGCTATTCGCTCTTGTCGACGTTCCAGAACACCGGCGGCACCGGGCCTTCCAGCACGCCGGTGAGCGACTTGCGCCAGGCGCTCGGCAAGCGGAACTGGCCGAGCGGGATATAGATCACCTGCTCGTAGGCTTCCTGCTGGATCTCGACCGCGACCTTCTTCTGCTCTTCGGGCGAGGTGGCGCGCGCGTAGGCATCGCGCAACTGCTCGAGCTTGGCATCCTCGGGCCAGCCGAACCACGCCTTCTTGCCGTTCGCGGCGATCTGGTTGTTGACGATCGGGTTCATCACCTCGGTCGCGCCGGTGAAGGTGAAGAACAGGTTCCAGCCGCCTTCCTTGGGCGGCTTCTGGCTGGCGCGGCGGCTCACCAGGGTCTGCCAGTCCGTCACCTGCGCGTCGACGGTGAAGCCGGCCTCTCGCAACAGCTGCGCCGCGACCGTCGGTGGCCCCTTCAGCGTCTGCACGTCGCCGGGGATCATGATCACGACGGGCGTGCCGTCATAGCCCGAGGCGGCGAGCGCCTTCTTGGCCTCGGCCATGCCGCTGGCCTTGACCAGCGTCTCGGAGCCGACGTCACTGGCGAGCGGTGTGTCGCAGGCGAAATAGGCGCCGCAGATCTGGTAATATTTGGGATTGCCGACGGTGGCGTCGAGCACGTCCTTCTGGTTCATCGCCAGGAAGGCCGCGCGGCGGATTTTTACATTGTCGAATGGCGGATGCAGGAAATTCATCCGGCCGTCGATCTGGAAGCCGAACTTGTTCAGCACGGCCACGGTGAGATCGGAATTGGCCTCCAGCACCGGCAGCAGGTCGACCGACGGTTGTTCCAGGAAATCGATGTCGCCGGACTGTAGCGCGTTGATCGCGGTCTGCGCGTCGGGCATCGTGATCCATTCGACACGATCGACCTTGGCGACCTTGCCGCCTGCCAGCCAGTCCGGCTTTTCCTTGCGCGGCACGTAGTCGGCGTTGCGCTCATAGACCGCCTTGACGCCAGGCTGGAATTCGCCTGCGACGAACTTGAACGGGCCGCAGCCGATCTGCTCGGCGATCTGCTTGCCCGCCGGCGTCTCGGCGAGCCGCGTCGGCATCATGAAGGCGACATAGGAAGAGGCCTTTGCCAGCGTTTCCAGCACCAGGCCGTAGGGCTCCCTGAGCTTGAGCACGATGGTCTTCGGCCCGCCGGCCTCGAGCGAGGCGGTGAACTGGGCGAGCTTCTGCGCCATGCCGTCGACGGTGGTCCAGCGCTTCAGCGAAGCGATGCAGTCCTCGGCGGTGACGGGCGCGCCGTCATGCCATTTCAGCCCGTCGCGCAGCGTGAAGGTGTAGGTCAGCTTGTCGTCCGAGATGGTCCAGTCCGCCATCTGCGGCCGGACCTTGAAGCTGGAATCGATGCCGAGCAGCGTATCGTAGACCATGTAGCCATGGTCGCGGGTGATGTAGGCGGTGGTGAAGCCGGGATCGATGATGCGCAGGTCGGAATGCATCACCGCGGTGATGGTCTTGCCCTTGGCTGCTGCGATGGCGCCCGATGACAGGATGGCCGGGGCCGCCATCGCCGGCGGCACGCTGGCCGCGAGCTTGAGGAGCGTTCTGCGCGAAACATCGACCATTCGCCGTCTCCCGATTTTTCGTTGCGCCGGCACCCATGCCACAGCGACCCGCATGCTTCACCAATCCATTGTCGAAAGCAAGCAAGAGCCGCGCCAGCGCGCCCAATGCGGCTGCGACATAGCGCAGCCGAACAGGTTCATTGCTTCAGCGCGTAGCCGAGCAGATGTTCGTTGCCGCCGAGCTTCTCGCAATCGGCGGCGTTGGAGGCGAAGTGCGATTGTTCCCGCGCGCTGTAGCAGCGGTAGAGCGGGATGGCGTCAGGCCGCGGTTGCGCATAGACCCAGCCGGCGGTGCGCAGCCGCTGATAGGCGTGTGCTTCGCAGAAGCCTTTCTCCGCCAGCAGGTGATCCGGATGACTGCCCCGCTGGCTGACGCAATCTTCGAGTTCGGTGGTCGTCGCATCGGTTTGCGCTGATGTCATCAGGTAGCCGGACCGCGCTTCGAGCCGGTACGCGGTGCCGTTGCCGGGAACGGGGCCCGTGGTGGACCAGCGGTCATGCAGCCCTGAATTGTACCAGCGCGCGAGCTGCACGCCGACCTGCGGGCCGGACGCCGTATCGCTGCGCGCCACCTCGATCGGCCTCAGCACCAGATAGTGGTCGGCATGACTGCCGCCCGGCGGCCAGTAGGCGTAGCTGAGCATCCATTTGTTCGAGAGCTGGTTGCCGCCATTGATGGCGTCGAGCAGCACCGGATAGGTGACCAGTTCTGACGGCGCCGGACGCTGCCAGATGCCGGGATCGAGCACCAGCAGCGGCTCGGGCATCGCCTTCAGCGTGACGTGATCGCGGCTCAGGAACAGGCCGAGGCCGCCCGGCACCCAGCCGGTCAGGACCAGTTCTCCGCTTGCCGCCCAACGGGCAACGCTCGTACCCGAGCCGTTCCTCAGACGGGTGGCCTGGCCGCCGAGTCCAGGCTGGTCCCACCGTCCGTCGAAATACTTGGTCCATTTGCCCGGGCCGGGATCGGCAAGCGGCGCCCGCGCCACGATCAGACTGCCGTCGCTCGAACGAAAGCAGTAGAGATAGTAGAAGTCGTCATGTCCATCGACAGCGGTGCAATCGCCTTCACCGGTGTCCTTGCCCGGCGTCGGTTTGTCGGTGCCCGTGATGATCTGCCCGAGTTCACGCCAGGTCAGGCCGTCATCGGATGACGTCGCCAGCGACATCGATTTGTGGGTTTGGCCCGCCGCGTAATTGCACGCGGTCTCGTCGTGGATGAAGCCCAGCACGACCGCGCCTTTGCGTTCGGCGTGATTCAGCCACCGGCCGCAGGAATCGTAGCTGCCTTGTGGTCCCGCCCGCAGCACCACGCGGGCGGGGCCGCTCATGTCGGACGGCCGGGCGCCGTCGATCGCCCGCGTCTCGCCATGGGCGTCGAAGCCGCGAAACCGGCCGTTCGGCAGCGCGATCTCGTTGAAGTGGTTATCGGCAATGTCGGCCGCGGGTCCGCGCACGATGGTGGGGACGCCGACACGGATTCGAATGCAGGTGACGCAGACGTCGCTGCTCGCAGGCGCGGCGGAGGCAGGCGGCGGTGCCGCCCAAACCATCAGCATGGCGGCAAGGGCTGCGACACGCGGCCAGCGCTGGCCACGAACAAATGAGCTGCATTGCATAGCTTACGATGACGTCGGCAGATGAGGAATTTGTGCCATACGCAACACTATCGCGTGATCCTGCCTCGCATCACCGCGCGCAGCGCGCGTTGCGGCGGCCCCGCACAAGTCCGCATCCTGCATGGGAGCCCGCGCTTCCTGCCGCACCTCACGGGCTGTTCGGACCTTGATCCGCCGTGTAGGCTTGCGGTCCTGCCGGCCGGCAACAAGGCCATATCCTCCAAAGGGAACAAGCAGCGCGAGCACGCAGCCGAGGGAGACTCAAAGAACCGTCATGACCGATATCCGATACGTAGCACCGCGCACGCTTGATGAAGCGATTGGCGCATTTGCTGCCGCCGGAAGTGCCGCCCGCATTATGGCAGGGGGCACCGATTTGTTGGTGCAAATGCGCTCCGGCCTGGTGCGGCCGGGATTGATCGTCGACATCAAGAAGATCGGCGAGATGACCGAGATCACCGAGACCGCCGATGGCGGTTTCCGCGTCGGCGCCGCCGTCTCCGGCATGGCGCTGTCAGAGCATCCGCGCTTCGGCAAGGTGTGGCCCGGCGTGCTCGAGGCCGTCAACCTGATCGGCTCCAAGCAGGTGCAGGGCCGGGCGTCTGCCGGCGGCAATCTCTGCAACGGCTCGCCCGCAGGCGACAGCGTGCCGGCGATGATTGCGGCCGGCGCCGTCGTCACAGTGCAAGGCCCCAACGGCCGCCGCGAGATCAAGGTCGAGGACGTTCCGGCCGGACCGGGACGGACCAACCTCAAGCCGGGCGAGATCCTGGTCAGCTTTGCGTTGCCACCACGGCCTAACGGTTCGAGTGATGCGTATTTGCGGATGATCCCGCGCACCGAGATGGACATTGCGGTGGTCGGCATCGGGGTCAGCCTGACCTTAAAGGACGGCGTCTGCACCGCGGCTCGGGTCGGTCTCGGCGCGGTGGCGCCGACCGCGCTTCTGGTCGCGCCGGCTGCGCAAGCGCTGGTTGGCTCGAGGCTCGACGATGCGGCGCTGGAAGCCGCCGCCGCGGCGTGCCGCGCCGCCTGCCGTCCGATCGACGACAAGCGCGGCACCATCGCCTATCGCACGAAAACCGCCGGCGTGCTGCTGAAGCGCACCGCCGCGATCGCCGCCCAGCGCGCGGGAGGACACTAGCACCATGGCGAAACTGCACGTCACCACCTCCGTCAACGGCGAGCCGGTCGAATTCCTGTGCGAGCCCTATGACACCATGCTCGACGCGCTGCGCGGCCAACTCGGTCTCACCGGCTCGAAGGAGGGCTGTTCGTCCGGCGATTGCGGCGCCTGCTCGATCACGCTTGACGGCCGGCTGGTCTGCTCCTGCCTGATGCTCGCGGCCGAGGCCGAGGGCCATGAGATCGGGACCATCGAAGGTATGGCCAGGGGCGGCGAGCTGCATCCGTTGCAGCAGAAGTTCCTCGAGCATGCTGCGCTCCAGTGCGGCATCTGTACCTCGGGCATGCTGGTGGCTTCCGAGGCGCTGCTGGCGAAGAACTCCGATCCGACCGAAGAGGAAGTCCGCTTCTGGCTCGCCGGCAATCTGTGCCGGTGCACCGGTTACGACAAGATCGTCCGCGCGGTGATGGAGACCGCGGCTGAAATGCGGGAGGCTGTGCGATGAACGTCGTCGACAACAAGTGGATCGGCCAGCGCACCATTAGGCCCGATGGCGTCGACAAGGTGACCGGACGCGCGGCGTTCGCCGCCGACACCACCATGCCCGGCATGATCTGGGGTAAGGTGCTGCGCAGCCCGCATCCGCACGCCCGCATCAAGTCGATCAACACCGCCATGGCCGAGGCGTTGCCCGGCGTCAAGGCGGTGGTCACCTCGCGCGACATCGTCGACTTCAGAATCGAGAAGGGCGCGGTCATGCTCGGTATCCAGGACATGCGCTGGATGTGCCGCAACGTGATGGCGCGCGACAAGGCGCTGTTCCCCGGCCACCCCGTCGCAGCCGTCGCCGCGACCACGGAGGCGATCGCCGCGGAAGCCTGCAAGCTGATCGAGGTCGATTACGACGTGCTGCCCTGGGCGATAGAGATCGACGACGCGCTGAAGGACGGCGCGCCGATCCTGCACGAGTTCAACACATTCGACGGCAAGCCCTCGAACATCATGGGCCGGATCGAATCCAAGAAGGGCGACATCGGACAGGGATTCAAGGACGCCGAGATCGTGATCGAGCGCTCCTTCACGACGCGCCCGGTGCACCAGGGCTATATCGAGCCGCATGCCTGCCTGATCTCGGTCGCCGCCGACGGCAAGACCACGATCTGGTCGTCGAGCCAGGGCCAGTTCATGGTGCGCGCGATGACCTCGATGCTGACGGGCATCCCGCAGAACGACATCCGTGCCATCCCCGCCGAGATCGGTGGCGGCTTCGGCGGCAAGACCATCGTCTATCTCGAGCCGCTGGCGACCTTGCTCGCCAAGAAGTCCGGCCGTCCGGTAAAGATGGTGATGACGCGCGAGGAGGTGATGCGTGCCACCGGCCCGACCTCGGGCTCGAAGAGCACGGTGAAGATCGGCGCGAAGAAGGACGGCACCATCGTCGCCGCTCACGGCACCTTCTATTTGCAGGCCGGCGCCTTCCCGGGCTCGCCGATCCGCGGCGCGGTCGGGTGCAGCTTCGCGCCCTACGACATCCCGCATGTGCTGTCGGAAGGCTTCGACGTCTGCTCCAACCGCTCCAAGGTCGCGGCCTATCGCGCGCCCGGCGCGCCGATCGGTGCCTATGCGGTTGAATGCGTGCTCGACGAGCTCGCCGAGACACTGAAGATGGATCCGCTGGAGCTGCGGCTGAAGAACGCGGCGAAGCAGGGCACCAAGGCGGCGCACGGTCCGGTGTTCCCGCGCATCGGCTACATCGAGACGCTGCAAGCCGCGCAGAACCATCCGCATTATGCCGCACCACTCGGCAAGCTTCAGGGCAGGGGCGTGGCCTCGGGCTTCTGGTTCAATGCCGGCGGTGAATCTTCCGCGCAGGTCAACATCACCGAGGATGGCAATGTCGTCGTCACAACAGGGCATCCCGATATCGGTGGCTCGCGTGCCGGCATCGCCAATATCTGCGCCGAGCTGCTCGGCATCGACTACAAGCGGATCTCCGTCATCATCGGCGATACGCAAACGGTCGGCTTCTCGAATCTCACCGGCGGCAGCCGCGTGCTGTTCGCCTCCTCGATGGTGGTGACGCAGGCGGCCGACAAGGTGATCGCGACCCTGCGCGAGCGCGCCGCGAAGATCTGGGAGATCGATCCGGAAGCCGTGAAATGGGAGAACGGTGCCGCGCATCCCGTCAGCCCGAACGCCGGCGAGTTCAAGCCGCTGACGCTGGCGGAGTTGGCTGAGAAGGCGCCGTCGCAGGGCGGCCCGATCGGCGCCAGCGTGCAGCTCAACACCCAGGGCGCCGAAGGCGGCTTCGGCACCCACATCTGCGACGTCGAGGTCGATGTCGAACTCGGGATCGTCAGGGTGATCCGCTACACCGCCGTGCAGGATGTCGGCCGCGCCGTGCATCCGAGCTATGTCGAGGGCCAGCTCCAGGGCGGCGTCGCGCAGGGCATCGGCTGGGCGCTGAACGAGGAATACATCTACAACAAGGATGGCAAGGTCGATAATCCGGGCTTCCTCGACTATCGCATGCCGGTTTGCTCCGACCTGCCGATGCTCGACTGTGCCCTGGTCGAAGTGCCGAACCCGAAGCACCCGCAGGGCGTCAAGGGCGTCGGCGAGGTGCCGCTGGTGCCGGTCATGGCGGCAGTCGCCAACGCGGTTCACAACGCGCTCGGCAAACGCTTCTACAGCCTGCCGATGTCGCCACCGAAGGTCTCGGCGGTGCTCGATGCGCCAGCGCAGCAAGCGGCGGAATAGGGAGCGTAGGGTAGGTTAGCGTTAGCGTAACCCGCCCTACGGTTCTCCGCCGACAACGGCCATTGACGTTTCCGGCTCTGTCTCGGCAAGATCAGGGAATGATCCAGCCCGACGACGAGCTCTCGGCCTACATGATCTTCAGCCGCAGCGACTGGGCGGCGTTGCGCGCCAGCACGTCGCTGACGCTGTCGGACGCCGACCTCGCCGCACTGCGCGGCCTGAACGGGCCGATCACGGCTGCCGAAGTTTCCGACGTCTACCTGCCACTCACGCGCCTCTTGAACCTGCATTTCTCGGCAGCGCGCAATCTGGCGCAGGTCAAGGCGGAGTTTCTTGGCCGGCCGGCACGGCGCTCGCCCTACATTATCGCGCTGGCCGGCAGTGTCGGCGTCGGCAAGAGCACCTTTGCCCGTGTGCTGTGCGCGCTGCTGACCGGATGGGCCGACCATCCGCGCGTCGAGTTGGTGACGACCGACGGCTTCCTGCATGGCAATGCCGCTCTGGAAGAGCGCGGCCTGATGCGGCGCAAGGGCTTTCCCGACAGCTACGATCTGCCGCGGATGCTGCGCTTCCTCGCGGCGGCGAAGGCGGGTGAGGGCGAGCTGGAGTTGCCGGTGTATTCACACCTGATCGGCGACATCGTGCCGTCGGAACGGCAGGTGATCCGGCAGCCGGACATCCTGGTGTTCGAGGGCCTCAACGTGCTGCTGGCGCGCGGCGCAGCACCAGTGGTGGTGTCGGACTTCTTCGACTTCTCGATCTATCTCGATGCCGACGAGGCCGACATCCAGTCCTGGTATGTCGAACGCTTCCTCAAGTTGCAGCCGACCGCGTTCCGGAATCCGGCATCCTATTTCCACCACTACCGGGACCTGCCGCCGAGCGATGCGCGCGAGGTCGCCGAGCGGCTATGGCGCGAGCATCATCGCGCCAATCTCAGGGAAAACATCCTGCCGACGCGGACGCGCGCCGACGTCGTGCTGCGCAAGCGCTCCGACCATTCGATCGGCGAGATCTGGTTGCGCGAGACGTAGCGTAGGCAGAGTAGGGCGGATTGGAAAATGGAGGGCGGGTTAGGCGGAAGCCGTAACCCGCCGTCTTACCGCGCGTCGAGTTGCGTCGGCGGGTTACGCTTCGCTAACCCGCCCTACGTTCTCGCCGTTACCGCAACTCTTTCCCCAGCCGCGCGAACACGGTCTCGCAGGTCATCAGGTCCAGATGCCCGCCGCCGGCGTTCTTGAAGAAGGTGATGTCGGTGTCCGACAGCCGGCCTCTGACCTTGCCACTGGCGAGGTCGTAGTGGTCGCCGAGCACGTCGCTCTCCTTGATCGCACCACTTGCGATCGGCGCCAGGATGTCGCCGACGCCGTCGAAGGCGGATTCGTGGCGGTCGACGAAGATGCGCGAACGTCGCGCCGCCTCGTCGTCGGACTCACGGGTCTCGGGGGTGAAGCCGCCGACCAGGTCGAGATGGGTGCCGGGCTTCAGGTTCGCGCCCTTGACCAGCGGCTCGCGCGAGCGGGTGCAGGTGGTGATGATGTCGGCCTCGCGGGTCGCGGCGTCGAGATCGCTGACGGCCTCGGCGGCGATCCCTTCGCCTTCGAGCTGCGCGGCGAGTTCCTCGGCGCGCGCGATGGTCCTGTTCCAGATCCGGACCCGCTTCAGCGACGGCCGCACCGTGCGGTGCCCGCGCACCAGCCATTGCGCCATCTCGCCGGCGCCGACCACCAGCAGCGTCTCGACGTCGGGCCTTGCCAGCAGCTTGGCGCCGAGCGCGGAGTCCGCCGCGGTCTTCCAATGCGTGATCTCGGCAGCATCCATCACCGCGAGTGGTCGTCCGTCATTGCCGTCGAACAGCACGCAGACCGCCTGCACCGCCGGCAGCTTGCCGTGGGCGAGGTTGCCCGGGAAGCTGGTGTAGAGCTTGGTCATCATGAAGCGGCCGCCGTCGACCGCGCTGCGCGTCACCAACTGCTGGCCCTTGTCGTCGCCGAGATAGCCGTCCCTGACGGCGATCTTGGGCCGCCGGTGCGCGGCCTCGATCGCCTCGATCAGGATCGGAAAGGTCAGGACGCGATTGACCTCGCTGTCGTCGACAAAATGCACGGTTGCTCTCCTCAGGCGCCGTTGCGCGCCTCCGCGAGGCGCACCAAAGCCGGTCCGGACTGGATAGCGCGTGGGGAGGGCCAGTCAACCGGACATGCGCCGCTCCGCGTCACTTGCTATCCTGTACACCTGATTCTCTCGCAGGTCTTCGCAAGCCGTGGTTGCAGTCGTCGTCGCCATCCTGATCTTCATGCTGCTGAGCGGCGCCGCGCTCGCGACCATGGCGATCCACGGCCGTCTCGCGGAACATCACCGCAGCGACGAGACCAATACCTCGGTACGGCTGGTCGCGACGCTGTTCGTCACCATGCCGTCGCTGCTGCTCGGCCTGATGATGAACAGCGCCGCCAACACCTATGTGGCGGTCGATCGCAACCTGCACGTCTTCGCCACCGATCTCATCCTGCTCGACCGCAGCATGCGGCCGCTCGGCCCCAGCGCCGACGAGCCGCGCAAGCGGCTGCTCGCCTATGTCGAGCAGGCGCTCAAGGATACCCCGATCTCGCGCGCGAACGAAGTCTCCGAACATCTGCTCGACGAGGTCGGCACCAGCCTTCGCGAGCTGAAGTTCGACGACGAGCAGAAGGTCGCGCTGTGGAACGACGCCCGAACCTTCTATCGGCAAGCGGTGCAGCAGCGCTGGACCTTTGCGGAGCAGTCCGATGGCTCGTTTCCGTCACCGCTGATCTGCATCCTGGTCGGATGGCTGACGCTGATGTTCGCGACGCTGGGCTTTCGCGCGCCGCGCAACGCCGTCGTGATCTCGATCACCATCGCCGCGGCGATGCTGATCTCGGCTGCGATCTATCTGATCCTGGAAATGAGCACGCCGTTCTCCGGCCCGATCCAGCTCTCCGACCGCCCGCTGGTGCGCGCGGCCGAGCAGATCAGGAAGTAGGGCGGGCGGGTACGCGACGCCAACCCGCCCAGCAATCGCGCCTCACGTCCTCTGCTTCAGCGCCATGCCCATGCTGATCCAGCTCACGCCGGCACAGATCAGATCGACGCTGAGGAAGATGCCGAGCACATAGAGGCTCGAGACCGGCCAGCGCGCCAGGATCATCACGCCGAGCACCAGCGTGATCACGCCCGAGATCGCGACCATGCCCCAGGGCGCCGCCGAGTTCATGCCGAAGGCGAGGAAGATGCGGACGATGCCGGAGACCACCAGGGCGACGCCGAGGAACAGCGTCAACGTCGCTGCGGCGAGCAGCGGGTTCTCGAAGGTGATGAAGCCCGCCACGACATAGAGCGCGCCGAGCAGCAGCCAGAACAGGAACTTGCCCCACGACTTGAACTGGAACGCGTTCACGATCTCGGCGGCGCCAGCGACGATCATCATGGCGCCGACGAACAACACGCTGACGACGGTGGCGAAGAACACGCTGCCGAAGGCAAGCACGCCTGCGATCAGGTAGATGACGCCAAGGGCGACGATCCAGCCCCACTTCGCGCGAAGGTTGGCAAGCCCGGATCCGAGGCTGTGAGGAGGTGTGGCGGGTGAGCTGGACGCAGTCGACATCGTATCGCTCCCGAATACTGAACCGAAATCATGCTACCATAGGTGAGCGCGCCGACAAGGGCAGGTGTACGGATGGCACCAACTGCATGATGGCACCAAAGGCGCCGCGACACGTTGATTCAAATCAACGGCTGTGCTGCCGCGCAGCATTGGCGACGACAGCCGGCTGACACCGGACGACCGGCTGTCCGGATCGGACTGCAAATCGTCCGGATCGCGCATCCCGAGAGGAGGTCGACATGCCCACCACGCACGACAAGGATCACGTCTACAAAATCCTCGAACTGGTCGGATCATCGGACAAGAGCATCGAGGCGGCGATCGAGAACGCCGTCAGCCGCGCGTCGACGACGATCCGGGAAATGAAATGGTTCGAGGTGGTGCAGACCCGGGGCCACATCGAGGACGGCAAGGTCCGGCACTATCAGGTGACGCTGCGGGTCGGCTTCACGCTGGAGTAGGCGGGCTCCAGCAACGTGCTGGTGGTCGGCTTGTCGGATGGGTGGAGTGTAGCGAGATCGATCCCATCCTCAACTGTCGTCGCCCGGCTCGACCGGGCGATCCAGTACGCCGCGGCCTTTCGGCTCAAGCACGACTGCCTCTGGAATGCTGGATCACCCGCTATCGCGGGTATGACATCGCGTGTTTGACGTTTTGAGTGGAAATCCGTCTTCACCGTCGTCCTGGCGAAAGCCAGGACCCATTACCCCAAATCTTGATTGTTACGTGACGCCGGGGCCGCCATCTCGTTCATCACCGGATGCGGTGGCTATGGGTCCTGGCCTTCGCCAGGACGACAAATTGAAAGAGCTTGGCCCATCACCGCCGCGACAGCGGTGCGGGCGGCGGTGGCGCGGTGGAGCCGGCGGCGAGCGAGCGCTGCACCATCACGGTGTCCGACCAGCGGCCGTAGCGATAGGCGACCCCCGGCAGATGGCCGACGCGGGCGAAGCCGAAGCGCTCGTGCAGCGCGAGCGAAGCGGCATTGTCGCTGTCGATGTAGCCGATCATCTGGCGGAAGCCGGCCGCGGCGCAGGTGTCGACCAGCTCCTGCAACAGCCGGCCGCCGACGCCTTTGCCGGTGAAGCGGTGGTGGATGTAGATCGAATGCTTCACCGTGTAGCGGTAGGCCGGGCGCTTGCGGAACTGGACGACATAGGCGTAGCCGACCACTTCGCCCTCGCACACCGCGACCAGATGCGGCAGGCGGGTGCTGCGCAGATTCTTGCGGCGGTCGCGCAGATCGTCGGGCTCGGGCGTGCCGCTGTCGTCGACGCTCTCCTCGATGCCGTGGCGGATGTGGTGGCGGTAGATCGCCAGCATCGCATCGACGTCGCTGTCGCGCGAAGGACGGACGGTGATCTTGTGATCATTCTCCATTGTGCTGCGTCCGATCGCCTATTCGGACACGACATAGGTGTAGAAGCGGATGCGGCCGGATTCGTCGATCTCCTTGTAGATGCCCTGGACCTCGACCTCGAAGCCCGGGAAGGCGTTGAAGCTTGCCTCGAAGGTCCGGAGATAATCGATCATCGGCTTGCTTCGTTCCGTCAGCCGTTCGCCGGGAACGATGGTCGCGATGCCGGGCGGGTAGACCACGAACGGCGTCGCCGCGACGCGTCCGAAGATCTGGTCGATCGGCAGATAGTCGACGTCGTTGCGGATCAGGTATTGCGCGGCCTGGCGCGGCGACATCGCCATCTCCGGCAGATGTTCGGGCAGGAACTGGCTGGCCTGCAATTTGCTGACGCCGGCGTCGCGGAAGAAGCGGTGCATGTCGCCGCAGAGGTCGCGCAGCCGCACCCCGGTGTAGCGTTGCGGGCGGCGGCGGAAGAATTCCGGGATGACGTCCTCGATCAGCGCATTGTCATCGTGCAGCTTCTTGAAGGCGACGAGGCCGGACACCAGCGTGCCGGCCTTGCTGGCCTCGACGCCGGGCGTCAGCAGGAACAGCAGGGAGTTGAGGTCGTTCTTCTCGGCGACGATCTGGTTCTCGCGCAGATATTGCGCCACGACCGGGGCGGGGATGCCGTGATCGGCATAGGCGCCGGTTGAGTGATCGAAGCCCGGCGTCAGCAAGGTCAGCTTGTTCGGGTCGGTCATGGCGAAGCCCGCGGTCAGCTCGGGGAAGCCGTGCCAGGTCTCGCCCGGGCTGAGCTGCCAATAGGACGGCGTGGTCGCGAGCTGGTCGGTCGAGATCGTCTCCCAGGCGACGTTGTGCACGCCGTTCTCGCGCGCGACGTCGGGGATCATGACGCGGTCGGGCACGAACGGCTCGAAGAACCAGCGCCGCTCGGCTCGCGCCTCCTTCTCCTCGAACTCGCGCTTCACCGCGCGGATCTTCTTGCGCAGCTCGATGCCGAGCCGGATCGTGTCGTCCCACAGCACTTCGCCGGAGCGGCCCTTCATCATCTGCGCGCCCACGTCGAGCGAGGCGAAGATCGGGTAGAACGGCGAGGTCGAGGCGTGCTGCATGAAGCTTTCGTTGAAGCGGCGATGCTCGACCCGGCGCTTCTGGCCCTTGATGTGGCGGTCGCGGATGTGGATCTGCGAGGCCTGCGAGAAGCTCGCGAGCTGCTTGTGGGTCGACTGGGTGGCGATGATGCCGGGCGCCTCGGGGCCGAGATTGGCGAGGCCCATCGCGAAACGGCCGGCGTAGATCGGGTGGAATTTCATGAATCCGGCCCAGGCCTCGTCGAACAGGATGTAGTCGCAGAGATGGCCGATCCGTTTCAGGATCATCTCGGCCGAGTGGATGGTGCCGTCATAGGTGCACTGCTCCACCACCGCGACGCGGAACGGCCGCTCCTTCTTCCAGGCGTTCTCGTCCTTGACCAGCGGATGCTTGCGGATGGCGTCGCGCAGCGCGCCCTCGTCGAGCAGGTCCCAACGCATCGGGCCGATCAGGCCCCAGGCGTTGCGCACGGTCGGCACATACACCGGGATGCCGCCGCCGATCAGCAGCGCGCCGTGATGGGCGGCCTTGTGGTTGTTGCGGTCGAACAGCACGAGGTCGCCGTCGGTGACCAGCGAGCCGAGCGCGACCTTGTTGGAAGTCGAGGTGCCGTTGAGCACGAAATAGGTCTTCTCGGCGCCGAAGATCCGCGCTGCTTCCTTCTGCGCGCGCAGCGCCGGCCCCTCATGGGTGAGGAGGTCGCCGAGGTCGAGCACGGAATTGTCGAGGTCGTCGCGGAACACGGCTTCGCCGAGATGCTCGACGAACACCCGGCCGATCGGGCTGCGGCTGTAGAACACGCCGCCATTGTGGCCCGGGCAGGTCCAGAGCTGGTTGCCTTCCTCGGCATAGTCGACCAGGGCGCCGAAGAACGGCGTCTTCAGGTTCTCGGCATATTGCTTCAGCCGGGAGATCAGGTTCTTGGCGATGAAGGAGGGGGTCTCCTCGGACAGGAATACATAGCCGTCGATGAAATCCAGCACCTCGACGGGCAGGTCCTCGAAGCGCTTGCGGCGGATCAGCAGCAGGATCGGGAAGTCGAGGCCGCGGCGGCGCATCAGGTTGATCAGCGCGGCGGTCTTGCCCTCGAGGCCCTTCTTGCCCCAGTCGACCACCATGCAGCCGATCGCGGCATCGGTCTGGACCGCGATCTCGGCGTCTTCCAGCTTGCGGGCGCGGACCACCTCGAAGCCGGAACGCTCGATTTCGGCGACGATCTGGTTGAATCGGATGCCTTCGAGGTCGTCGGCCTCGAAAACCGGCGCCGCGAACAGGAAGTTGAAGCGTTTGAAATAGTCCATGCGTGTCCTCGAACTGTACCGGCTGAACCTGTCTGCACAATTCATGACAAAGAGATGACAATCATTCTGCGACGCCACGCCAGATGGTCAAATCCCCGTCGCCGCGCTGAACTCACGATATTGCCCAGCTTTCGGAGAGGACGGCGCCATGCCCCAGCCTGCCAAAGACCCTGCCATTGCCAGTATTGCCGACTATTTGGCCGCGATCGAGCGGCTTGTCCCGTTGATTGCCGAGCACCGGGCGGATTTCGACCGCGCGCGCCGGCTTCCCGACGCCGTGATCCGCGCCCTGGCCGAGGCCGGATTGTTTCGGTTGTATCTGCCGAGGGCGCTCGGCGGGCCGGAATTCTCCTCGCTCGACTTCATGACCATCGTCGAGGCGGCCTCGGCGCTCGACGGCTCGGTCGGCTGGCTGGTCGCCAATGGCGGCGGCATGAGCCGGGCCGGCGGCTATCTGCCCGAGGAGGTGGTGCGGGGCTGGTTCGCCGATCCGCTGGCGTTCATCGCCGCCGCGACCGGCGCGATCGGGACGGCGGTGGAGGTCGAGGGCGGCTATCGCGTCAGCGGACGCTGGCCATTCGGCAGTGGTGCGCCGCACGCCACGAAGTTCATGGGGCTCGCCAGCGTCAAGGGCCCCGACGGCAAGGACAGCCCGCCGATCTGCTGCTACGTCGACCGGGCCGACATCCGCCTCCACGACACCTGGTTCGTGTCCGGGCTGCGCGCCACCGGAAGCTGGGACTTCGAGATGCAGGATTGCTTCGTGCCGGCGAGCCACAGCCATCCGCTGGTCGACTTCAAGCCGACCCAGCCGGGCATTCCATACCGCCTGCCGGGCGTATCGGCGTTTTCCTGGACCGTCTCGGTCGTGCCGCTCGGGATTGCCCGTGGTGCGCTCGACGCCTTCATCGCGCTCGCGGCCAGGAAGCCGCGGATGGGCGGCGTCGGCCAGCTGCGCGACGGTGAACTGGTCCAGGCCATGGTCGGCCGTGCCGAAACCACGCTGCGCTCCGCCCGGGCACTGCTCGTCGAAGGCATGACCGAGCTGATGGCGGCCTGCGACAGCGGGGGCGAGCGACTGGTCGAGGCGAGGCTGCTGCACCGGATCGCCTGCGCCAATGCCGCCGAAAGCGCCGCGCGCGTGGTCGAGATGATCGCCGCGCCCGCAGGCACCGCGGCGATCTTCGAGACCGGCACGCTCGAACGATCGATCCGCGACGTCCAGGCGGCGATCAAGCATGTCGCGATGACATCGAACAGCTACGCGCTGACCGGGCGGCTCAAGCTCGGCCTGCCGCTTGGTACGACGCGGTTCTAGCCGGTAGAGGATTAAGACATCACGATGCAGAACGCGCTTTACTACATTTACCATCAGTACATCGCCTGCCTCAATCGCCAGGGCTGGTCCGAACTCGGCGAGTTCGTGGCGGACGACGTGGTCCATAATGGCAGGTCGCTCGGCCTGCGGGGCTACCGCGAGATGCTCAAGCGTGACTTTCGCGAGATACCCGACCTTCATTTCGACGTCGAGTTGATGGTGGTGGATGAGGGCCGTGTCGCCAGCCGGTTGATGTTCGAATGTTCGCCGACGGGAACGTTCCTCGGTCTTGCCGTCAACGGCAAGCGCGTCGCCTTTGCCGAGAATGCGATCTACGAATTTCGCGACCGCAAGATCGCAGAAGTCTGGTCGGTGATCGACAAGGCTGCGATCGAGGCGCAATTGCTGTGAGCGTGCCGACGACACCCCCGCAGCCGGGATGGCCCAACCGAACGCGTGGCAGCGTCCAGCAGCGCCGTCACATGCTGCTGTATGTCGGGGCCGGCGGAAGGATGCGGGCGACGAGCGGCAAGGCGTTTCTCCACAGCACGCAATCCCGCTGGCGCGCCGGCAGCTCCTTCGCGAGTTGATGGATTTGCGCGCGGGAGATCATGCTGCGCTCGCAACGAAATGGCCGCAGCGGCACGCGCCCGATATAGTTGAAGAAGATCGCGTAGCGGTCGCGCGTGATCGCCGGCATCCCGCGATGGTAGAATGACGCGGTGTCGGAGAAGACGACCGTGCCGCGTTTTCCAGTGCAGGTGACGACGTCCCGAGCCATGTCGAAATCGGGCAGGGCTCCTTCCAACTGGTGCTGGGTCAATCCGGGAAGCCTGCCGCCGGGCAAATGGTCGTATGCGGGAATCCGGCGCCGCAACACCTGGAATGGGCCATTGCCTTCGTCCACGTCGTGGATGTAGACGGCGATCTTGAGCATCCGACGATCTTCACTGTCGCGATGCCAGAGACGAACGCCGCTCTCGCGGCCATCGGCCAGCGTGAAAAACACGTTGATGCCGTCGTAACCGACCGGCACGCCGAGATAGTTCTCGGCGATGTCGAGCAGCCGGCCATGAAGTCCCCAATGGTAGATCTGGCGATGAGCCATGATGGCCGCGGCTCCAGCCTGGAACGATCGGCGGAGGGGCAGGTGTTGGCGCTCGAGCGCGTCGGCTTGTTGCAGGAAATGCTCCGCACTCGGAAGATTCAATTGCTCGAGTGACGTGACGAAAACGCCGTTCGTCCTCAGTCCATCGACGATGGCCCGGTCGTTCCCGCCAATCGCGGGGAGGTGCCGGGCGTATTGGCGCTTTGTCTTTTCGTAGCCGGCGTCGAGGCGGGAGGCGATCTGCGGCAAGGCGACGATGCGGCAACCGAGACCTGCCGGCAATTCGAGAACCTTGTTCAGGCCGGAACTCAGGACACGCCGGAAATTACTCATTTGCACGGAACGCCAGGGAAACCCGGATAAAGATAGCGTTCGCTGTCTAGTAGTGGAAGCCGAAAAAATGTTTCTAAGATTGTGCACGGTCGCGTGAATTGCGCGCGGCGCGCGGAGATATCCGGTTGGGTTGCCGCTACTTGTGCTCCAGATGCCAGGCGCCGTCCCAATCGGCCGGCGGCGGACTGCGGCGGAAATCCAGGACCCGCGCCTGCATCGCCAGTGACGGCCCGTCGCCGGGCGCTGCGTGAAGTGCCGCGGTGAAGGCGTGCTCGGCATCGTCCCAGCACCGCGCACGGTAGGCGGCGAGGCCGTCGGCATAGTGCTGACGTAATGCCGCCTGCGCCGGCGTCAGTTCGTCCTTCTTGCCGATGATCTCGAACACCGCAACCGGGTGGGTCTGGCCGACCACGACCAGGCGGTCGATCTCGCGCAGCTCGATGGTCGCAGCACAGGCCGCCGCGGTCGTTTCCGAGATCAGGCTGCGGCTGCCGTAGAACTTGTTGGCGCCTTCCAGCCGCGAGGCCAGGTTCACGGTGTCGCCGAGCACCGTGTAGCTCATCATGAATTCGGAGCCGATGCTGCCGACCAGCGCCTCGCCGGTGGCAATGCCGATCCTGATGTCGCAATCGGCCGGGATCGCGCGCACGCCGAGCAGTTCGGGCAAATCCTTGCGCAGCTGGCTGACCTGGCCGACCATGTCGATGGCGGCAAGCGCGGCCAGATGGGTCTGCTCGGCTTCCTCGACGAAGGGAGCGCCCCAATAGGCCATGATGGCGTCGCCGATATATTTGTCGATGATGCCGCGATGGGCGTGGACCGGCGCCGACATCGTCGACAGATAGAGGTTCATGATCTTGACCAGGCCGCGCGGCGTGACGCCCTCGCTCAGGCTGGTGAAGCCCTTCATGTCGCAGAACATCACCGTCATGATGCGGCGCTGCCCTTCGGTGGCGGCGATCGCCGGCTGCTCGAGCAGGCCCTCGGCGATCCGCGGGTTGATGTAGCGGCCGAAGGTCTCGCGGATGCGCTGGTTGTGGCGCAGCGTCTCGATCATGCGATTGAAGGCGGCGGAGAGCTGACCGATTTCGTCCTGCGTGGTGATGGTGATGGTGCCGTCGAGCCGGCCGGCCTCGACCTCGCGGGTGCCCTCCAGCAGGCGCATCACCGGGCGGGTGATGCCGCTGCCGACCAGCATCGCGAATACGAAGCCGAGGATCGCAGCGATAGCGGTGACGACGCCGGAGATGATGATCGCCCGCTGCTGGGTCGACATCACTTTGGCCGCGGCCGCGCGGACCTGCGCCAGCATGTCGGCGCGGATCGCTTCGATCCTGTTGTTGAACTCGTCGCGCAATGCGTCGGCGCGCAACGTGGTCTGCCGCGCGGCGATGAAGTCCTTGGCATCGAGCTGCTCGAGCAGCGTCCTGTTCTCGGCATTCAGGCGCATCAAGAGGTCGTTGACGGCATTGTCGATGCGGTCGTCGAGGCGCCCGAGGGCGGCGTCGTCGGACGGCGTCGACGGATCGGCGATGATCGCATCGATCAGCACGCGCGCGGCATCTGCCTCGCGCTTGATCAGCGGCTCGACCTCGTCGAAGGTCTTGCGCGCCGACGCATAGCCGGTGTCTTCGCCGGGCGGCTGCATCTTCGCCATCATCATCCGGCGCATCGCCAGCGATCGCTCCAGCGCGCGGATGTTGACGCGGGCGAGGTGGCCGTAAGCGGGGATATAGCGGTTGGTGAGCTCGTCCAGCAGATGGCCGACCTGGGCCGCCATCACCATGGACAGCAGCGAGGTGATCACCGCGAGCACGATCAGCCCCGCGGCGATGCCGACGATCTTCTGCCTGATCGAATTGCGAAACATGGCGCGCCCCGCCGCAGCTGCAATGAGCGGGTCACCCCCGCCGTGGCGGCGAGACAGCTAATAGAGTTCCACGGTCCTTGGCGCAAGCGCCCGGCGGCGACGGCCCGAGGCTAGCGCAAGCCCTCGTAGACCATTAAGCCGCGCGCGACGGCGAGCTTGCGCAGGGTCCGCGGCACCAGCCGCTCCGGTGGATGCAGGTAACGCCACGAGGTCAGCACCAAATCGTGCAGCCGGGTGGCGTCGTCCTCGAACGGGGCCAGCAGCCCGGTGAGGCTTGCCGGCATATGGACGCGGGCGGTGAACGGGAGCAGCAGCAATTCGAGATGCGCCTTCGCGCCGCTCTCGGTCGTTGCGGTCACGCCGGCGATGGCCGGCAGCGTCTCTTCGGCGACGCAGGTGATGATGTCTTCGATCTCGCCGCGGCTCGCGCCGGTGAACAGGGCGGGAAAACTGCGGTTCTTGAGGTCGCAGCCGAGCAGGGCGGAGGTGCGGGTGCCGGCGACGCGAAACGGAAACCGGGTCTCGGCGTCGTAGGACAGCACGAAGATGTCGGACAGCAGCTCTCGCACCGCCGACGGCTCGAACTCATTCCGGTCAGGTGCACGTGCGTCGCCGCGCTTCGCATTCCAATAGGCGAAGAACGCGCGGCTCGAACTGTGTTTCATCTAAAGAACCTTGCCCGGCACCTGTCTCGGCGGGACACATCTGTCCCGGTTTTGCCCAAGTGCCTTCCCTTTTCTGTTGTGCCGGGAAGGCTGTGCAGCGTCCATGCCGGGGCCGCGTTTTGGGCGGCTTATCGGCAGCTTTGTGTCGTTAACGTAAATTTAACTATGTCCTTGGCGTTCCGGGATGGGCCGCGTAGGGTCGCCGCGTTCCCGTTCGCCGGCTGCCCCAAGCGCCGGCGTGGTTGGTACACAGGTGGCGTCAAACAGTTTGGTCATCGTGCGGGGAGGGGTGGGGATGTCGTCCCGATCCCTCTGGGACACGACAAGACCAGCCGATCAGGGAGGGTGTTCTCAGCACCCTCCCTTTTCCTTTTGCGTTGGCTCGGGCCGGCATAGGCACCGGGCGTCCGATTTCGGGATTGTGCACTTGCACGGGGGTGCGAAAGCCGCCTATCTCTGATTCACAGCCGCCTGCGAGGTCGCCGACCCCTTGGACTCCCATCCCGAAGCCACGTTCCAGCCGCCGCCGGAGGCGCCGCGCGAGCCGATCCTGACCTTGCCGCCGGCGCTCACCGCCTACATCCTACTGATCGCGGTGATCCATCTGCGGGTGCTGTTGCCGCCGGAGCTGGAGAACTGGACCATCGACGTCTTCGGCTTCATCCCGAAGCGCTACGATTCGACGCTGCTCAACGTCACCTTTCCGGGCGGCGAGGGTGCCAAGATCTGGACCTTCGTCAGCTATTCGCTGCTGCATGCCAACCTCACCCATATCGGCTTCAACGTGCTGTGGCTGCTGCCGTTCGGCAGCGCGCTGGCGCGGCGCTTCGGCACGGTGCGCTTCTTCGTCTTCATGGCGGTGACCGCGGCCGCCGGCGCGCTCGCGCATTTGCTGACCCATCAGCACGCGATCGCGCCGATGATCGGCGCGTCGGCTTCGGTGTCGGGGACGATGGCCGCAGCGATCCGGTTTGCTTTCGTGAAGGGCAGCTTCCTGTCGTTCAGCCGGGGCGATGCCGAGGCGGCGGCCAAGGTGCCGGCACTGTCGCTGCTGCGGGCGCTGAGCAATCGACGGGTGCTGGCATTCCTGGCGATCTGGTTCGGCATGAACATCCTGTTCGGCGCCACCTCGCTGTCGCTCGGTGCCGAGAGCGGCAGCGTCGCCTGGCAAGCCCATATCGGCGGCTTCCTCGCCGGGTTGTTGCTGTTCTCGCTGTTCGATCCGATTCCGCGTGCGCGAGACGATGTTGCAGATGCGTCGTCGGTGGACCAATCGGGCCGCGTCTGATCGCCGCTTGCGGCTCGTATCGAATTCCTCCATCATCCTCACGACACAAAATTGAGCGGGCCGATCGGCCCTTGCTACTGACCGCGCCCCGGAACCGAAATCGGCGCGGAACTGTTGATTGAAGACTCTGGCGAACAGGCGCGCCCCCGCTGAAGAGGGACGCGAACGGATTCAGGGAGGCGACAATGACGGTACGTTCCATTCTCGATGCAAAGGGCCATCAGGTCATGAGCGTCGCGCCGGGCGCGCAGCTCTCGGCTGCGGTCAAGCTGCTCGGCGAGCGCAAGATCGGCGCGGTGCTGGTGATGGAGCAAGGGCGCATGGAGGGCATCCTGTCTGAGCGCGACATCGTGCGCGTGCTCAGCGAGCGCGGCGCCGGTGCGCTGGACGAGCCGGTCAGCGCGGTCATGACCAGGAAGGTCGTCAGTTGCCGTCAGTCCGACACCGTCAGCGCCATCATGGAGATGATGACGACGGGAAAATTCCGCCATCTCCCCGTGGTCGAGGACGGCAAGGTGGTCGGGCTGATCTCGATCGGCGACATCGTCAAGAGCCGCGTGCAGGAATACGAGCGCGAGCAGGAAGCGCTGCGCGACTACATCAAGACTGCCTGAGACTATTTGCCGGTGCTGCCGGCGCCGGTCGACGGCGGCACCAGGATCTCGATCGCTTCCTCGATGGCGCCGATGGAGCGCTCCGCCGCACGGATACCATGCGCGATCAGGTCATCGGCGCGGTGGAAGTCGAACCAGCCGATCTGGCCGACGCGGGGCGAGATCAGCATGTCAGGCGGATCGCCGGCGAGCCGTGCGCGGGTGATGCGGTCCTGCATGATGTTGAAGGCGTCGACCATGACGCTGGAGATGCCGGGCCGGGTGGCGCTGCCGAAGAATTCGCGCTTCACGGTGCGCTCGGCCGAGAAGAAGCGGCCGAACCGGCGCTTCGGCGGCTCCGGCTCGATCTCCGCCTCGGCGGACACCGCGACCGTCACCTCGGGCGCGGCGGCGCCATGATTGTAGATCGTGGTCGAATGCGCGAACACGTCGCTGGAGAGATTTGCCGCGATGACGATCTCGGCGCCGAGCGCGCGCGCGGCGGAGACCGGCACCGGGTTGACCAGCGCACCGTCGACCAGCCAGCGGTCGCCGATCAGGACCGGGGCGAAGATGCCGGGCAGGGCATAGGAGGCGCGCATGGCGTCGACCACGCGGCCATGGGTCAGCCAGATCTCGTGGCCGGTGCGGACTTCGGTCGCGACGCTGGCGAACTTGACCGTGAGGTCTTCGATCATGACCTGGCCCAGCGCCGCCTCGATCTCGGCGGCCAGCTTGGTGCCGCCGATCAGGCCGGAGCCGTTGAGGCGGATGTCGAGGTAACCGAGCACGCTGCGCGGTTGCAGGCTGCGGGCCCATTGCTCCAGGGTATCGATATGGCCGGCCGCATAGGCGCCGCCGACCACCGAGCCGATCGAGGTGCCGACCACGACATTGGGGACGATGCCATGGGCGAGCAGGGTCTTGATGATACCGATATGGGCAAAGCCGCGCGCGGCCCCGCCGCCGAGCGCAAGCCCGATCACCGGCCGGCGAACCGGTCCCAGTCCTACCTTGTCGGGGCCGTCGGAGCTCTTGTGGCCTCGGCCCATCCAGCTATCCAACACGACAAATCTCCTGCCAGCGCGAGACTAGGCCCCGCCGCACGGGGGCGCCAGCATCGTCCGTTTTCATGGTTATTCCCGCAGGCACGATTCATGCCCGACCCGACCGCCGTAGGCAGGGAATGTGACTGGACCGCGACGGCATGGCTAACATCGGCTTGATCAACCGGGTTCCTGGCCGGGTGTCAGCGCCGGGATTGTGACTAAGGGGCGGACCAAGGCTTGAATTTGCCGCGTTTTCGTTGAAAAGCATGGAGATGACTTCGAGGGGCAACGGCATCGGTGGATGCGGGCGGGGCGTGCGGCTCCTTCCGCTGCTGGCGCTTGCGGCATTTTTGCTGGCCCTGATCCCCGGTTCCGTGTCGGCGCAGTTCTTCAGCGATCGCCCGCCGCCGATTCCGCCCGCTTCGGTGCCGGAGGTACCGTCTGGCCCGGCGCTCAATCTGGCGCCACCGTCCGGGGCCGGTTCGGGGCCCGTGCTGCCCGGCCCGCTGAACCAGCCGACCATCGTCCAGCCATCGATCGCGACGGTGCCCCCGGTCACGCCGCCGGCCGGCTCGCCGACCGCGGGGCAGGCGGTGCTGTCGCTGACGGCCCGCTACGGCAAGGACCTGCCGGTCATCAATGGCGGGCTGGTGTGGCGGGTGTTCGCCGACAAGCCTGACGACAACGGCACCTACAAGCTGATCCGCGAGGAACGCGGCGCGACGCCCAACGTGGTGCTGCCGCCCGGCAATTACGTCGTCCATGTCGCGCTTGGCCTGGTCAGCGCGGTGCGCGCGGTTAGCCTGAAGTCGGAGACCGATCGCGAAGCCTTCGTGCTGCCGGCCGGCGGCTTGCGGATCGAAGGCCGGGTCGGCGGCAGCAAGATCCCGGCCAACCAGATTTCATTCTCGATCTACAAGGGCAGCCAGTTCGACGGCTCGGACCGCGGTCCGTTGGTGCCCAACGTGTCCGCCGGCGACGTCGCGCTGCTGCCCGAAGGCACCTATTACATCGTCTCCAACTATGGCGACGCCAATTCGGTGGTGCGTTCCGACATCCGCGTCGCGGCCGGCAAGCTGACCGATGTCACCGTCACCCATCGCGCCGCCGTCATCACGCTCAAGCTGGTCAGCGAGAAGGGTGGCGAGGCGCTCGCCAACACCGCGTGGTCGGTGATCACGCCGGGCGGCGACGTGATCAAGGAATCGATCGGCGCGTTCCCGCGCGTCGTGCTCTCCGAAGGCGAATATCGCGCGATCGCCAAGAACGAGGGCAAGGTGTTCGAGCGTCCGTTCAACGTCGTCAACGGCGTCGATGGTGAGGTCGAGGTCGTGGCGCGCTGATCTGCGACGGGTTGCATTTCATGCAACTGTCACAGTCTCTAATGCCAACTAACCATCGCGCGAATTTCAGCCGTCATAATCGCTTGCGGCGATGTGCAGCGTCGCCATTTTTACACGGCGTTAAGCCGCTGCATGACTTGGATGTCGCGGGGACTTGAGCGCGCCGATTGGGATCAATCGTCATCACGCTCGGGATTCTATTTAAGCATGGTCTTCTCGGAAATCCGTGTCGCACTTTCCGGATCATGCCTGGCGTTTGCGTGAACGGGGCGTGCCATGGTCATGGCCAACAAGAAATCAGCAAAGACATCGGCCAAGTTCAGTTCAGAGATGTTCGCCGACGTTCCGGTCCTGCAACGCAAGTGGCAGGCCGCGGTTCGGCCCGGCGAAAAACTGCCGCACTATGAGGACGTCATGCTCGGCAGTCTCGGCCGGCTCGCGGACCACATCGTCTTGTTGCGCGACGTCGATGGCGTGCTGTGCGCGTCCCACACCGGCCGCTACGTCCAGACCTGGCTGAACGACGATCGCTGGGACGTCCCGCTCAGCGTGCTGCCGCCGGATTGCGCCACCGCATTGACCGAAGCCGCCGCGAACGCGCGCGAGAACTGCCGGCCCTATCTCGCGTCGGCGCATTGCGTGCGCGACGGCCTGGTGCGGACCTTCGACGTGCTGGCGTTGCCGACGCGGTCGCGTTGGGGCGGCATCCTGGTCGGTGTCTACGTCAACGAGCGCAATGCGCAGTACAACCTTCTCGACACGATCTTCTCGGCCGCCGACGAGGGCGTGCTGTCGCTCGCCGCGATCCGCAATGCGCGCGGCGAGCCGGCCGACTTTCAGATCGTGCATCTGAACCAGGGCGCGGCAAGATTGCTGATGCAGCCTGCGACGGAATTGCTGTGGCGCAGGCTCAGCGCCGGCGGCAACCCGCTTGCCGCACCGCACGTCATGGGCCGCCTGCGCGCCTTCGTCGGCAGCGGTCCCGGCGGCCAGTTCGAGATCGACAGCGGCGATCGCTGCCTGCGGCTTGGCGTCACCGCGTTCGGCGACATGCTGTCGCTGACGGTTTCCGACGTCACCGCGCTGAAGCAGCGCGAGGTGTCGTTCCGCCTGCTGTTCGAGAACAACCCGATGCCGATGTGGGTGTTCGACGCCGGCACGATGGAATTCCTCAGCGTCAACGACGCCGCCGTCCAGCACTACGGATACAGCCGCGAGAGATTTCTCGGCATGACGCTGCGCCAGATCTGGCCGGAGGATGAGTGGGGCGTGCACAGCGCCGCCCTGCGCGAGATCGGCGATGTCTATCAATCAAGCCGCGACTGGCGGCATATCAGGGCCGATGGCACCGAGATCCATGTGCTGACCTTCGGACGCAGGGTGGCGTTCGAAGGCCGCGACGGCTATCTGGTCGCGGTGGTCGACATCACCGAGCGCCGCGCGGCCGAAGCGCGGATCGCACATATGGCGCACCATGACGGGCTCACGAATCTGCCGAACCGCGATTTCTACCAGGAGCGCCTGCGCGAGGCGCTGGAACGCAGCCGGTCGGGCAACAAGCGCGTCGCGGTGATGTGCCTCGACCTCGATCTGTTCAAGAACGTCAACGACTCCTTCGGCCATCCGATCGGCGACCGGCTGCTCAAGCTGGTGGCGGAACGGCTGCGCGAACTGGTCCGCGACGACAATGTGGCGGCCCGCCTCGGCGGCGACGAGTTCGCGATCGTGCTGGCCGCCGATGTCTCGCCGAACGAGGCGAGCGCTTTCGCCGAGCGGCTGATCGATGCCCTGAGCGCGCCGTACAACATCGACGGGCTCGAAGTCGTGGTCGGCGCCAGCGTCGGCATCGCGCTGTCACCGGGGGACGGTACGACGTCGGAAGAGTTGATGCGCAATGCGGACATGGCGCTGTACCGCGCCAAGTCCGAGGGCGGCGGCGTGCATCATTTCTTCGAACCGGAGATGGATGAGCAGGCGCAGAAGCGCCGCGACATGGAACGCGATCTGCGGGCGGCGTTCACCAACGGCGAATTCGAGCTGCACTACCAGCCGCTGGTCGATATCGCGGCCGACCGCATCTCGGGTTTCGAGTCGTTGCTGCGCTGGCGGCATCCGCAGAAGGGGATGGTCTCGCCCGCGGAATTCATCCCGGTGGCGGAAGACATCGGCCTGATCGTCGCGCTCGGCGAATGGGTGCTGCGTGAAGCCTGCGCCGAGGCGATGAAATGGCCCGCCGACGTGAAGGTTGCGGTCAATTTGTCGCCGGTCCAGTTCCGCAGCCGCAATCTGGTCCAGGCCGTGATCTCGGCGCTGGCGCATTCCGGCCTGCCGGCGCGGCGGCTCGAACTCGAGATCACCGAATCGGTGTTCCTCGCGGAGACCGAGGCCAACCTGGCGATCCTGCATCAGCTGCGTGAACTCGGTGTCAGCATCTCGATGGACGATTTCGGTACCGGCTATTCCTCGCTGAGCTATCTGCGCAGCTTCCCGTTCGACAAGATCAAGATCGACCGCTCGTTCGTGAAGGATCTGGCGCGACGCTCCGATTGTCTCGCGATCGTGCGCGCGATCTCCGGCCTCGGGCGCAGCCTCAAGATCACCACGACCGCGGAGGGCGTCGAGACGACGGACCAACTCGACTGGCTGCGCGCCGAAGGCTGCAACGAGGTGCAGGGCTTCCTGTTCAGCGCGGCCAGGCCGGGGCACGAGATCGCCGCATTGCTGGCCGGCTTTGCCGAGCGCGCGTCGAAGGCGGCGTGAGCGTTCTCTCTGCTCTCCATGGCCGGGCTTGACCCGGCCATCCATCGGTCTCCGAAGAGACGTCTATCTGACGATGCGTCAGAATCGCGTCACGACATCCGACAGCGCAGGGCGCGGGCGATCCTCGCTCGGCTTGGTCGGCGTGCCGATATGGATCAGGCCGGCGAGCTTTTCGTCCGGCTTCAGGCCGAGGCCGTCGAGCACGTCGCGGTCGAAGGAATACCAGCCGGTCAGCCAGCAGGCGCCATAGCCGAGCGCGGTGGCCGCGGTGACGATGTTCATCGCGCTGGCGCCGGCCGACAGTTCCTGTTCCCACGGCGGCACCTTCGGATGCGGCTTGGTGAAAGAGACCACGCCGATCACCAGTGGCGCATCGGTCAGGCGCTTCTTCTCGACCTCGATGTCGGAGGCCGGCGCGCCGGGATTCTTCCGGGCAAACACCTTCGCGATCACGTCGCCGGCGCGGGCGCGGGCATCGCCCTCGAACACGATGAAGCGCCAGGGCGCGAGCTTGCCGTGGTCGGGCACGCGGGCGCCGATCGTCAAAATGGTCTCGAGCTCGGCCGCGGACGGGCCGGGGCCGGTCATCTCGCGCGGTTTCATCGAGCGGCGTGTCTTCAGAAGTTCAATGGCTTCGGGCACGGAAATGTCCTTCAGGGGGAGTCGTGCCCCCAAGATGGGGACACGACCGGGCCAGTGAAAGCCAGTTTAGACCGATTGTGAGGTTCAGGCGACCGATCGCGCCCGCTTCACGTCCGGCGGGGTCGCCTCGTCGACCAGCGCGGCGATCGCCTCGTCGGTCGGCATCACGGTCTGGCGCTCGCTGCCGAGCCGGCGCACCGAGACCGAATGGCTCTCGGCTTCCTTCTTGCCGACCACGAGCAGCGCCGGGATCTTGGCCAGCGAATGCTCGCGGACCTTGTAGTTGATCTTCTCGTTGCGCAGGTCGATCTCGACCCGAAGGCCAGCGCGCCGCGCTGCGGCCGCCACCACCTTGGCGTACTCGTCGCCTTCGGAGGTGATGGTCGTGACCACGAGCTGGGTCGGCGCCAGCCAGAGCGGGAAGTTGCCGGCATAGTGCTCGATCAGGATGCCGATGAAGCGCTCCATCGAGCCGCAGATCGCGCGATGCACCATGACGGGCGCTTTCTTCGAGCCGTCGTGATCGATGTAGAACGCGCCGAACCGCTCCGGCAGGTTGAAGTCGACCTGGGTCGTGCCACACTGCCAGTCGCGGCCGATGGCATCGCGCAGCACGTACTCGAACTTCGGTCCGTAGAACGCGCCTTCGCCCGGGTTGATCTCGGTCCGGATCCGGTTGCTGCCGGTGGCCTTGATCTCCGACAGCACGGTCGCCATCACGCGCTCGGCGTGATCCCACATCTCGTCGGTGCCGACCCGCTTCTCCGGACGCGTCGAGAGCTTGACCGTGAGCTCGCCTTCAAAGCCGAAATCGGCGTAGGTCGACAGGATCAGGTCGTTGATCTTGAGGCATTCATCCGCGAGCTGCTCCTCGGTGCAGAACACATGGGCGTCGTCCTGGGTGAAGCCGCGCACCCGCATCAGCCCGTGCATCGCGCCCGACGGCTCGTAGCGGTGCACGACGCCGAATTCGGCGAGCCGCAAGGGCAGGTCGCGGTAGCTCTTCAGGCCATGCTTGAAGATCTGCACATGGCCCGGGCAGTTCATCGGCTTCAGCGCGAACCAGCGCTTGTCCTCGGCCTCGTCGCCGGCCGACTGCGCCGCGAACATGTTCTCGCGGTACCAGTCCCAGTGGCCCGAGGTCTCCCACAGCACCTTGTCGAGGATCTGCGGGGCGTTGACCTCGTTGTAGTCGCCGAGCAGCCGGCGCCGCATGTAGGCGATCAGCTGCTGGAAGATGGTCCAGCCCTTGGGGTGCCAGAACACCACGCCGGGGCCTTCCTCCTGGAAGTGGAACAAGTCGAGCTCGCGGCCCAGCTTGCGGTGGTCGCGCTTCTCGGCTTCCTCGATCTGCTTGAAATAGGCGTCGAGGTCTTCCTGCTTGGCGAATGCGGTGCCGTAGATGCGGGTCAGCATCGGATTGTTGGAATCGCCACGCCAATAGGCGCCCGCCACCTTCATCAGCTTGAAGGCGTTGCCGACCTTGCCGGTCGAGGTCATGTGCGGGCCGCGGCAGAGATCGAACCAGTCGCCCTGGTAATAGATCTTGATCGGCTCGTTGCCGGGGATCGCATCGACCAGCTCGACCTTGAAGGCCTCACCCTTGTCGCGGAATACCTGTTTGGTCTTTTCGCGATCCCAAACCTCTTTCGTGAACGGCTTGTCGCGCGCGATGATCTCGCGCATCCGCTTCTCGATCGCGGCGAAATCTTCCGGGGTGAACGGCTCGTTGCGGAAGAAGTCGTAGTAGAAGCCGTTTTCGATCACCGGGCCGATCGTGACCTGGGTGCCCGGCCACAGCGACTGCACGGCTTCGGCGAGCACATGCGCGGCATCGTGCCGGATCAGTTCCAGCGCGCGCGGGTCTTCGCGGCCGATCAGCTCGATCCTGGCGTCGCTTTCAATGGGATCGTTGAGATCGGCAACCGTGCCGTCCAGCGCCATCGCGACGGTGCGCTTGGCGAGCGAGGGCGAAATCCCCTTGGCGATGTCGAGGCCGGTGGTGCCTTTGGCGAATTCACGCTTCGCCCCGTCGGGAAACGTCAGCGCGATCTTGTTCACGGGTTCGGCGGGCTTGAGGTTGGAGAGACTGTACTGGAATCCGGATTCGGATTTAGGCGTTTCTGTCATCGATGACTCCTGGAGCTCACTCCTGCGAACGAGCGCAGGTAAGCGGAAAGCAGCGGTATAGCAGGGGATTTGACGCCTGCAATCCGGCAATATCAAGAAAATGGGGCCTCCGGCCGCAGCTCGCCGAGGAAGTTCGCCCGGCTCTGGCGGCTCCAGTCGTTGCGACGATGCCGATCATCGTCTAACGTCGAAAGGCCGTTTTCCGCCATCGCACTATCTGCAAGGTTCATGTTTTCCCGTCTCCTGTTCTTTGTGGCGTTGCTTCTGGTCCCGGGCGTGCTGCGGGCGGAGGAAACACCGGTCGAGAAGGCCGGATTCGCGAAACGGCTGACCATCTATCTCGCCAAGGGTGCGGCGGGTGCGGCGAATGCCTGTGGTGCCGGTTGCGATCGCTGGATCGCGATCGAAGGCGAGATCGACCGCGATGCCGCGGCGCGGATTCGCCGCTTCCTCGCCGGCGTCAAGGACACCCAGCTTCCAATCTATGTTCATTCGCCGGGCGGCAATGTCGAGCAGTCCTATGCCATCGCGCGGCTGCTGCGTGCCCGCAAGGCGGCGATCCGGGTCGGCCGCACCAGCGTGCCGGCCTGTTCCACCGGTACGCAGGTCGATGCGGCCTGCCAAAAGATCAAAGCCGCGAAGGGCGAGGTCGAGGCCGAACTCGCCACGCGCAGCGCGATGTGCGTCTCGGCCTGCGCCTATCTGTTCCTGGGCGCGACCAGCCGCGAAGTGGCGCCCGATGCGGTGGTCGCAGTCCATAACTCCAAGCTGATGTTCGTGGTTCACGGGCATCCGCCGCCGCAGGCCGTCGCGGATTTCAGGCGGCGCGAGATGGTCAGCGCCGATCGCGACCGCAACGCATTCCTGGCGGCGATGGGAATCAGCCATGAGCTCAGCGGCCTGATCCGATCGGTGAGGTTCGAGGACCTGCACGTGCTGACGCGGCCGGAACTCTATCGATTCGGAATCGACACCAGGGCGTTGCCGGAAACCTTATGGGCGGTGGAGAAGGAAACGCGGCCCTATGTTCGCAAGATCGCGTTGGAGAAGAAGGGCGACGGCAGCGCGTACCGGATGATGGAGTGGCGGCTGTTCTGCGAGACCAGGGATCGCGGGCGGCTGATGTTCGTCCGCGAGTTCGACGAGGGCGCCGCGGGCAAGAGCACGGTGGTGATGATGGCCGGCGCCAGCAAGGCCATCGCGTTCGGCAGGTCGCCGGCGCGGTTCGGCAAATACGAGGTCTGGAGCGATCCGGTGAGTTCGGACACCGTCAAGGCGATGCTGGCGGTGCCGCATCTGGAGGTCGCAGAGAGCACGCCATCGGCCGACGCCAAGCCTGACGCCAAGTCTGGCCTCACCACATTCGACATCGATACGACCGGGCTGGAGCAGGGGTGGACGCAACTGTTGGCGTCGTGCCCGGCGGCGGCCGCTGCTCCGAAACCTGCGGGTTCGCCTCCGGCAGCGGTGTCGCCAAGCGTCAATGCGACGCCGGCGGCATCGCCGTCGCCATGAGCATGGGCGCCCTGACAATCAAGTGCCGCTTCGCTCAAGTGTCATGCATTTAGATGCAGTTGCATTGATCTTCGGGTCTGCTATCAACGGCGCGTGAAACGCTTCGCTCCCACTGCATTGATGTTCGGCAACATCGTCACCGGCTGCTCGGTGCTGGCGCCGGCCGGCATGCTCGCGGAATTGTCCGACCGACTCGGCGTCACGATCCACGCCGCGGGTCTCCTGATCACCTTCGGCGCGATCGTGTTGTGCGTGGGGTCGCCGGTTACGGCGTGGCTGACCAGCCGGATCGAACGCCGCGCGTTGCTGACGGCGACGTTGCTGGTGCTGACATTGACCAATGCGGCATCGGCCTTCGCGCCTGACTACGACAGTCTGCTGATCATCCGCATGGTGATGCTCGCGATCGGCGTGCTCTACACGCCGCAAGCGGCCGGCACCGCCGCGCTGATCGTGCCGGTGGAGAAGCGCGGCAGCACGATCGCCTACGTCTTCCTCGGCTGGTCGCTGGCGGCTGCGATCGGGCTGCCATTGATCACCTTGATCGCAAGCCGCTATGGATTTCGGGTGACCTACGGCGCGATCGCACTGAGCGGGCTCGCGAGCTGCCTGCTGCTGTGGTGGCGGTTGCCCGGCGGATTGCACGGCGCGCCGGTCGATCTGAGGACCTGGGCCGATCTCGGCCGCAATCCGACCGTCATCCTGCTGCTGGCGATCACGACACTGCAAATGTCCGGCCAGTTCGTGGTGTTCACCTTCATGGGGCCGCTGCTGACCAAGCTGACCGGCGCCAACGCGGATGCCATCGGCATCGTGTTCGCGCTCTACGGCATTTTCGGGTTCGTCGGCATCGCGATCGCAACGCGCATCGTGGATTCCTGGGGCGCCTGGAAGACCTCGGTGCTGTTCACCGGACTGCTGCTCGCCGGCGTCGCGGGCTGGGCCTTGAGCGCCGGCGCCTATGCATTGATGGCCGCCTCGGTCGCGGTGTGGGGCCTGGGCTTCGCATCGACCAATTCGATGCAGCAGGTGCGCCTGGTCGGTGCGGCGCCGGCGCTCGCCGCGGCGTCGGTCTCGCTCAACACCTCGGTGCTGTATATCGGCCAAGCCATCGGCTCCGCGATCGGCGGCCTGCTGTTCGCGCGCGAATGGCTGTATGGCGCGGGCTATGTGGCCGCGGCCTTCGTCGCCGCGGCGCTTGCGGTCGTGGTCGTCACCCGGCCGCGACCGGCTGCGCGTGCCGCCGCGGCCGAGTAGGCCTTTCGCTTCGACGCCAGGCGGCTAGTCGGCGATCCGCGTTAGGACCGCCTTGAAGCTCACGCCGGGCCGCTGCAGCGCCTCGCCCTCGAAGTCGACCAGGTCGCCGTCCGCGGTGCCCTTCAGCATCAACGTGATCGCGTCGGTCCCGAACAGCGGCCGGAAGGCCGGATCGGGATTGTGCCGCTGGGTCGAGACCTTGACGTGAATGCCGTCATCGCGGTCGGCGTAGTTTCCGACGAAGGCAAACGCCGAATTGCCGCCGCGGAGCTTGCCGTTTGTGGCGTAGAGCACACCGGCGCCGGTGCCATGGACGGTGTGAAATTCGAGCTTGTACAAGCCTTCGCGCAATGCCCACCTCCGGAAAAATGTTCGTCCCAATGCTCGCACCCTATGGGGCACGCCGGGCGCAAGCAATGCCGGGCATCGCAAATCCCTCGGTGTTCATCACCGCGATGCCTGCGGAATCGGACTGGAGGCTGGCGCCCGAGCCCGTTGATTTGGCGGCGCAGCGGTCGCTGGTCGGGGCTCGCCGATAACCATTGCAGATCATTTCTACCTTTGATTGACGATATCAGGCCCCTATGCAAAACTGCCGCCGAAATTTCTGCTCGGTCAGGGGATACGATCGTGCATGTTGTTTTTTGCGCCATATTGATTGTCTTTTTCATTGCTTTGGACGGCTCGGCGGACACCGCGAAGGCGGCCGAGACCTTCAAGGACTGTTCGGTCTGCCCCACCATGGTCGGCTTGCCCCGTGGCAGCTTTCTCATGGGCACCAAGTCGGAGCAGTCTGAAGCCAGGGCGCCGAAGGGCGAAGCTGCCGGAGCCGATCCCGCCAAGAGCGGAGGCGAGGACAACGAGCTGTCCGATGGCGACGACGAAGGACCGCAGCACAAGGTCGAGTTCAAGAAGCCGTTCGCGATCGGACAATATGCGGTGACGCGTGGCGAGTTCGCGGCTTTCATCAAGGAGACCGGATACCGTCCTGAGGATTGCTTCACATTCCACAGCGAGGACGTATCGAACATCGTGATCCCGCATGGGCTCAACTGGCGCAATCCCGGATTTGCGCAGACCGATCGCGATCCGGTGGTGTGCGTGTCATATGACGATGCGAAGAAATACGCGGCGTGGCTGGGCAAGAAGACGGGGAAACCCTACCGGCTGCCGACCGAGGCCGAATGGGAATATGCCGCCCGGGCCGGCACGACGACCCCGCGCTATTGGGTGGGCGACGATGCCGAGGTGTGCCGCCACGCCAATGTGCTCGACCGCGCGGCAGCGCAAACCTTCGGGACCGACAAGGACCACAAGGACGCGTTCATTCCATGTCTGGACGGTCACCTCTATACGGCGCCGTCCGGCTCATACCCGCCGAATCCGTTCGGACTCTACGACATGCTGGGGAACGTCTGGCAATGGGTCGAGGATTGTTACGTCGGCAGTTACAGGAATGCGCCTGCCGACGGCACTGCCGTGAAATCTGCCGGCGATAATGATGGCGACGGCAAGAGCAACGCCGACGGCGACAGCGACCAATGCTCGACACGCGTGCTGCGCGGCGGATCGTGGGCGTCCGCCATGAACCAGGCCAGGTCGGCCTACCGCCATGGCGACGGCTCGCGCACCATTTTCTACGGCTTCAGGGTGGCCCGGCCGCTCTGAGGCTTTTCTGGAGCGGGCCCGCCGGCGCTTGCGCTCCCTCGACAAGTCGATTGCACCAACCCGGTCAGGTTCGCGAGAGCAATGAAGATCAAATCGATGAAGTGGTCGGTCATTTCCAGGAACGGAGAGATGCTGCATTCCGCCGGTCAGGGGAGGCTGGGATGCGCAAGCTGAAGATCTTCGTCAGTTACTCTCACGCCGATACCGAGCCGCGTCCCAAGTCCGACAACAGCCGCCTCGGTCTCATCATGGAGGACCTCAAATACGAGTTGCGCTGCAACTCCGGCCGCCCGCGGTTCGAGGTGTTGCGCGACATCGACATCACCAGGGTGTCGGACAACTTCCGGGTGGAGATTGACAAGGCGATGGTCGCCTGTGACGTCGCGATCCTGTTCATCTCGGAGGAGTTCAGCCGCTCCGAGGAATGCGAAGCGGAATTCGCACGGTTGATCGAGCTCGGAAAGCCGCTGTTTCTGGTGGAAATCGAGCCGGTGTCGCTCAACGAGGACGAGGACCGCATCAGGAAGTATCGAAACGCGGTCAAGGACATCATCTTCGTCAAGTTCTGGGGTCCGGACCGCAACAAGAGGTCGGTGAGATACGGCTATCCATTGCCGAACGATACCGCGACCAGGGATGAGTATGGCGCGGCGCTCGAACAGGTCGTGGCAGGCCTCAAGGCGCGCGCCCTGATGCTGCCGCCGGAAGCCCCCAACGATCAGGATGCCCGGACCAACGACCAGTCGGATCAGACCGGCACGGCCGTCTTCGTTGCGTATCCGGCAACCGACGTCAAACCGGAAACGCAGCGGCTCGCCACCACGATGGAAGCGAACAAGCTCGTGGTCCGCGCATTCGATCCGGAGCTCGATGTTCGCGAAGGCGATACGTTCGCCGCCGCGTTCAAGCGCGCGCTGGCCAAATGCGACGCATACGTTCAGCTGCTCGGGGCTAGTCCGGGCAAGCTCGTGCCTGGATCCGATTTGCGCCTGGTCCGCGCCCAATGTGACATGGCTCGGCAGGCCGGCAAGCCGATATTCCTCTGGCGGTCGGCCAGCTTTGATGTCGAGGATCTCGAATCCGACTACGGCGCCTTTCTCAAGAGCATCAGCGATTGCCAGATCGGAAATTTCGTCGAGTTCGAGGAATATCTGTTGAAGAAGCTCGACGACCTTGCCGCGCAGCGGCGGTCCGACGAGCGTCGTGCCGGAAAATTCCGTGGCCGCAATCCTGCGGCGCCTTTTGTCGTCATCGACGCGGCGCGCCCCGACAGCGAACTCGCGCAGAAGATCGCCGACGCGCTGGCGGACCACGTCAACGTCGATCATCTCGACTACGACCTGACCGGACAGACGCTGGCGAACGCAGTCGCCGACAACAACGCCCTGATCCTCGCCTACGGCAAAAGCACCGAGGGACAGAAGCGGACCCAGGCGCATTTCAGGTTGATCCGGCGGCCGACGGGAGAGCTCAACGTCAGCCAGCTCGAGCTCGCGGTGGGGAATGGGGCGCCGCCCACGGCGCTGCCGTTCCCGCGCGGCCCGAACGTCCATGTGATCACCGTCACCGACCAGGTCGACAATGCCGAGATTTCGAGCTTCCTGGCGAAGCTCGGCGTCGTCATTGCCCAGCGCGAGGCGCGATAAGGTGGAACCCGGCGACACCAGCAGTCTTGAGCCTTACCCGGGATTGCGGCCGTTCCGGAAGGACGAGAGCGACATCTTCTTCGGTCGTGACGATCATATCAGCGAGATGATCGTCAAGCTTTCGAGCAGCCATTTCCTTTGCATCACCGGATCCTCCGGTTGCGGCAAGTCGTCCCTGGCGCGGACCGGGCTGATGAACCATCTGGAGGCCGGCTTCCTGTCTGGCCGGGGATCCGACTGGATCTTCTGCGACCTGCACCCGGGTAACAATCCGGTCGACAATCTGTTTCGCGGCATTGCCGATGCGGTCGTCGGCGAGGTCGAGGAGGATACCGGGGGCGGCACGGGCGAACGGTCGGCGCAGATCAGGGACTTTCTCGAGGGCCACGTCATCGCCCAGCGGCGCACCAGCGACCTGAACACGGTGCTCGATCTGGTCGCCGGGATCGGCACGCGCCCGATCATGATCCTGGTCGATCAGTTCGAGGAGTTGTTCCGCTATGCCCAGTCGGACTCCGAGGCGGCCGTCAACCTTGTCGACATATTGCTGAAGACGGCGGCGGCAAGCGGCAAGATCTATATCGTCATCACCATCCGCACCGACGAGTTGGAGAAGTGCTCGCGCTATCCCGGACTGGTGCGGCTGATCAACGACAGCCAGTTTCTCACGCCGGTGCTCGATCGCTACCAGATCCAGCAGGCGATCGAGGGGCCGATCACGCTGTGGGGCGGCCAGATCCTGCCGGACCTTTCGACATGGCTGCTGAACTGCCTCGAGGACGAACTCGACAAGCTTCCGCTGATGCAGCACGCGTTGCGGGTGCTCTACGCGGCGAAGACGTCGGCCGAAGGCCGCAAGGACGTGATCATCGGGCTCGCCGACTTCGTCCAGGTCTTCGGCCTTCCCGAGAAGCTCGACCTGATGTCGGCGGAAGGGCGGCTTGCGCTGCGCCGTACCCTGTCGGATCGGTTGACGCGGCGTTACGATACCTTGCAGGATCGACTGAAGCCGGCGGCGCGGCAGGCATTTTGTGCGCTGACCGCGGTCGACAGCCGAAACCGTGACATCCGCCAGCCGCAAAAGCTCGGAACGCTCGCGAAGATCATCGGCGCCTCGGAAGAGGATACCCGCGCCGTCGTTCGCGCGTTCGTGACCCGCGAGGAGGCGTATCTTCGCTACGATCCTCATCTCGCCAGGGAAGACACCGTCGACGTCACCCATGAGTGCATCCTGCGCCTCTGGCAGCCATTGCAGGCGGAATGGCTGCTCGACGAGAAGAGATCGGGCGACAACATCATGTCGCTGGCCCGCTTGGCGCGCGACTGGAGCGGCGCCCCGGACAATCAATCGACCTTCGAGAGGTTGCTCGCACGGATCGCCCTGAAATGGGTCGCGCGTGGCCAGTACCAGTCATGGTTCGACAAGGCCCGTCCGAATTCGGACTGGGCGGCCCGCTATCTCGCCAATGTTGATTGGCCGGCGTCGCCCGACAGCAGCGCCCGGCGGATGGCGCCAGAAGCGATCTTCAAGTCGATCGTGGCGTTGCTGGACGCCTCGAAGCGGCAACAATGGCTGTTCGTGCTGACTTCGATCGTCCTCGTGCTTGGGATCCTGGCAGGCGTTTCGCTTGTGTCGTTGCAGATCATGAACGCCAAGGCCCGCGAGAGGGAAGTTGCCGAGCGGGAGAAGCTGAGGGCTGCGGCCAACCTGGCGGCCTGGAGCCTCCCGCCCGAATACACGCGCATTTCTCAAGTCAATACCGCACTCGAGGCGGTCTCCCTCGGCGAAGCCAGTTTCGGCGTCGTATGGAGCAAGTTGCAGCAGGTCTACGAACTGTATCGGTTCAGTGCCGCAGACGAGGTGCATGCCGCCGATTTTGCCGCCGATGGAAAATCGGTGCTTGCGATCGACAAGACCGGCATTCTGCATCAATGGGCGGTCACCACGGAACGGACCGTCTTGCGTGAGGTCGATTTCGGCCAGCGCGACCCTGACGGCAACCGGGCGCAGGGCCGATCGCTGGCCGTCTCGCCGCAGGGCGACGTCGCAGCGGTCGGATTCAATCAGGGGGCGGTCGTGCTGCTCGATCTGACGAGCGCGGATAATCGCTTCGATGCCCTGCAAATCAAGCGCGCGAACCCGCATGGTATCGACAGCGTTTTCAAGATCGTGTTTTCAGCCGACGGCATGCTGCTCGTGACGTCGTCGCGAGCGGGAAACATCGCGATCTGGGAGCGATCCCGGTCCGTGCCGGCGCAACCCGGCGGAGCGAAGGGGGGCGATCCGCTACGCTGGACCTTGAAGCAGGATATCGACCTGACGAAGACGCTCCCGCCGGCGGATATCTGGGCCGTCGACATCGATCGTGCCAAACAAACGATCGCGGTGGGGCTGGGAGACGGACGCATCTGCTTCCTGCGGCTCGATGACCTGGATCACCCGTTCTGTCCGGAGGAGTCGGCGAGGGGCAGGGTGAAGTCGGTCAAGTTTCTATCGGACAAGCCGATCCTGTTGTCTGCCGGCAACGACGCCAAGGTCACCATATGGGATGTCGACACGTCGTCGCGAACCGCGAAACCGTTGCCGTTTGCACTTGAGCATGACAATGCCATTTGGGACCTCGACGTCAGTCCGGACGGCAGCCTGCTCGCGACCGCAGATTTTGATGGATCGGTGCGGGTCTATCAGACCGGCACCTGGCGTCTGCTGAACAAGATCGCTGCGGACACGTTCGCATCACGCAGCGGCTCTCGACGCCTGCAACCGGGAGTTTCGGCGGATGACCTGAATGCGTTGCGGACCGTCCGATTCAATTCTGCATCCACGATGTTGGTCACGTCGTCACTTGATCGCACCGCGCGGGTGTGGACGCCGCTGCTCGGCAGGGCGAACATCCCGGAACTGAGCTATCGTTTGCCGCCGGGCGACGACAAGCGGCCTCGACGTATCAATTCGGTCGCGCTCAATCCCTCCCGGGAAGAGGTCGCCTTTACCGACCGGGCCGCAGTCTATGTGAAATCCGCGGGCAAGTTGCCGAAGGCACTTCCATCCGGCCGGTCGGACGGAGCGAGCCACCCGGCTCAGCCGAACTTCAACCAGGTGCTGTTCCAGTCACCGAACGTGATCATCGCAAGCGGCGTCGAGCCGCTGCTCACGGTTTGGACCAGGCGAGACGATGCCGAATGGGCGATCCGGACGATCGCCTTGCCCGGCGATCCCGTTCCGACCGGCCGCGGCGTCGCGATCAGTGCGTCCGGCGCCCTGCTGGCAGTCGAGGTGCGAAACGGCGAGGCGGCAAGCGTCATGCTGTGCCCATTGCGGGGAGACACACAGTGGAGCTGTCCAACGTCGAAGACCGGGGGGCTGTCGCTCGCTGCGAAGCTGCCGTCGAAACCGACCGACAAGGACTGCGCCTCGGCTGGTTCCGAAGTGCACGTCGCAATGTCCGGCAGCGAGCATCTGGTCGCCGTCAGTGCGGGAATTTGTCCGATCGAGGTGTTCGACCTTCGCAATCGAGAGCAGCCGCGCTTCTACAGCGGCCACAGAGGAGACGTGAACTCTCTCGACTTCTCACCGGATGAGACGGCGCTGGTCGCATCGTCTCAATTCTACGACGTGGATATCTGGAACCTGGCGGGCGGCAAACCGAGGGATATCAATCATCACGGATCGCCCTATGTGACGTCGGCAAAGTTTTCACCATCGGGCAAATCGATCGTCAGCGTATCGGACGACAATTCATTGATCGTCACTGACGTGGCTTCGGGCCAACTTGTGACCAAACTGGACTATCGCAGCAGCTTGCTCGACCTGGCGGTGATCAAGACCGCACGCGGCACCCTGATGGCGACCGGCTCCGGCGCTGGCGACGTCGATGTCGCGCCATACTTCGAGAACGGCAACGACGTCATCTCGTATACGAAATCGGTCCTGCACGATATTTCGGCGCAATAGCGCGTTGCGCTGCCGTGGGGCGGGCACGGCCGTGACCTCAATGCGCCTCGATCTGGCGCGCCAACTCGTCATACTGGTCGGTGTCTCCGACGGTCTGGTCGTAGCAGGACGAACTGATCACCGGCTCGCCCGCCTTGAGCAGCTCCGTCACGGTGACGAAGTCGTAGCCCTGCTTCCTCAGGCTGGAAATGATGTCCGGCAGCGCATCGTCGGTGTACCAGCCGCGGCCGTTGGCATGAAACAGCACGATCGATCCCGGGTGCACATTGTCCAGCACCTTCTTCGTCATGGCGTCCGGGCGCTCCTTCCAGTCGGGATCGTCCGACGACACGTCCCACTGGATCGGCACGAGGCCCTGCCGGCCAACGGTGGCGAGCGATCTGGAATCGCATGCTCCGTAGGGAAACCGGAACAGGCTCATCGATTTCGGAGCAATTTCGTCGGCCATCCCCTGGCGTCCGGGCACGGCGCATTTGCGTCCCTCGAGGTCCTGGCGGAGCTCGTCATAGGCCTGATCGGCTTTCCTGATCTCCTCCGCCGCGTCTGGACTGGACAAGAGGCGCAGATTGCGGTGCTCCCAGGTATGATTGCCTACTTCGAAGCGGGCATCCGAGATCAGCTGCTGGGCGCGCACCTTGTGCGTCATCATCCATTTGCCGCTCATGAAGAAGGTGGCCTTGACCCCGTGGTCCCGCAGGATGTCCACGATCTTGCCTTGATAACCTGCGACTTCATTGACGCCCTCGCACAAGTCGAAGGTCAGCGCGATCAGCTTCTTTCCGGGTGGCAGGCGGACGCTGCGTACGCTGCCCAACGCGCGAGGTTCGGCCGGTGCGGCGTCGACCGAAGCGGGTTGCGGGAGCGGCGGCTCGATCCTCTCCTTGACGATGGTGTCTTCGCCGTCCCGCGCGGCCAGGTCCGCGGCAACCCAGCAGGCTTGCGGGGCATGCGTCGAGACCTGACCGTCTTCGGCGTACAGCGGCCGCGGGGCGAGCGACGTGCTCGATATCGCCAGGACAATCGTGATCAAACTTCTTGTGAACATGGTCGCGCTCGAAAACGATGTCCGGATATGAAGCCTGGCGTGTAGACAGGACCCAGCCGCAGGCAGAAACAGACGGATTCGTAACGGGATCACCGCAAATTTTACGGCAACCTGCGGTATAATCCAACATCAATCATGCGTTGCCCTCGGTCGGCATGCGGGCCTGCACCATCCTGTGAAGCGGCCCGATCATCACGTGTGGAGTTGAAATGAGAACATCGTTGTCCGTTGCCATCGTGGCGCTGGCCCTGGTGCTGTTGGCGCCGGCGGTGCGGGCTGCCGAAGTGACGGCGAATGATACGGCGCGCTTCCTTGCCGGCTTGCAGCCCTCAGTCAATTCGCCGTTGCTGCGGTTGACGACGGAGCCCGCCTGGCAGCGCCACGCGCAGTTCTTCGACACGGCGTTCGCTCAGCTCGAACAACAGCAATTGTCCCGGATCCGGAACTGGTCCGGCGCCAATCTCCCCGCGGCGAGGCCGACCATGTTCTACATGTTCGCGGGACCGGACTTCCTCTACGCCAATGCGTTCTATTCCGGTGCCACGACCTATGTGCTGAGTGGCCTGGAGCCGACCGGCGCTGTATCCGATCTGACCTCGTTGCCGTCCGACACCGTCGCCGTCGCGCTCGACAGCGTCGAGCGCTCGCTGTGGTCGCTACTGAATTTCTCCTTCTTCGTTACCAGGCAGATGAAGACCGACCTCGACGTCGCCGAGGTCAGTGGCACCCTGCCGATCCTCTATGTGTTCCTCGCGCGCTCCGGCATGACGATCCGCGACGTCAAGCCGGTGGCGCTCGATGCCAATGGAGCACTTACCGTTGGAGCGAACGAGTTGGCGCGCAGCAAGGCGCGCGGCACGCGCATCGTGTTTGCCGGCGCCGATGGCGTCGAGAAGACGCTGTATTATTTCTCGACCGATCTCTCCAATTCCGGCCTGAAGGCGAGCGGTTTCCTGAAGTTCTGCGCAACGCTTGCGCCCGGTGACAGCCTGATCAAGAGCGCCTCCTATCTGATGCACCTCGGCGACTTCTCGACGGTCCGCAAGTTCATCCTCGCCAACAGCGCGACCATCATTCAGGACGATTCCGGAATTCCGCTGGCGCAATACAGCCCGAAGATGTGGCGGTTCGCGCCGTTCGGCCGCTACCTCGGTCCGATCGACAAGTTTCCGGGCCTCTATCAGCAGTCCTATGCCGAGCTGTTCAGCCGCGCGCGGCCGATCGATTTCGGCATCGGCTATCGCTGGCGGCCGAATGAATCGAACCTGCTGCTGTCGGTGAGATTGCCCGGCGACGGAACGACCGCAGAAGCGCTGCCGCCAGGCGAGCAGGCGCCCGCGCTTTCACCGAGCCCGAAGCCGCGCAAACCTCGTCCGCCGAGACCGCAGCCGTCCGACGATTTCTGGGGCTCGCGCTAGAGCCGCGTCACCACCTCACGCTCTGGCTGGGCACGATGAACGCCGTCGTGCTCGGCTTGCTGGGACTGTGGGTGAAGTAGCCGTAGGCGGCGACGATCACGACGAGCAGGGCAAGCACCGCCAGCAAATCGATCTGCCGGGGATCGTGACCGTTGTGGCTGATTTTCCAGCGCATCGTTGTTTCCTCCCCAGGGGGTAGCAAGGGGGCACCGAAACAACGCGCCAAGTATCGCCACAGTTCCGCCGGGCAGCAATGCGCGCCACTTTTGGAAGCGCCGCAGCAATCATCAATTGTCGTTGACGCCACGCCAGCGGCCGTAGCGCCAGGGCAGATACCAATGTGCGCCCGGCGGCTTTGCCGCAGGCACGTTGTCGATTCCCGATGTGCCCCAGGGTTGGCAGCGCAGCAGCCGCGCCAGCGTCATCCACCCACCGCCCCACAAGCCGAATCGCTCGATCGCCTCATCGCCGTAGACCGAGCAGGTCGGCAGGTGCCGGCAGTTGTAGCCGACCAGCGGCGACAGCGTATGCCGATAGATCCAGATCAGGGCGCGTCCCAGATTGCGCGGCAGGCGGCGCATGCCGGTGGCACATTCCGTGCATCGTGTGGCGTGTGACGTCGAATGATCTGTCGGGTGCATCGCGCAATCATGTACGTAGTCTTGCGGGGGTTCCAAGCCGCGGAACCGTGCTGCTGCGGATATTTACGCCACAGTTCGCAACTATCCCTCCGCGCAGGGTGGCGCTGCAGCAAGGGTCCTATGGACGCTCCAGGTCAGCAAGGCTACCGTTCCCATAACGCGCCGATGACAGAATCGTGGCGTATTGCCGATGGGGCCGTAGCCAACGCCTGCACCGTCAGGGGCTTGGGGGAAGGAACCAAATTGAGGCTCGTCAAGTCGCTCTCGTTGCGCAGTTTGGCGCTGGTCGGCGCAACTGCGCTTTGCTTTGCAGTATCCGGTACCGTCACCACGGCGGGGAGTTCCGCGCAGGCGAGTTCGACGCTCGAAGAACGCAAGCTGCCGATGAAGTTCAGCTGGATTACCTGCCAGCCGAATTGCCGCGGATGGGTATCGGCGGTCGGTATCATCACGGCGGATAGTCCCAAGGATTTCGACGAATTCGCACGCGGTCGCCAACTCAGCGGCGCCACCATCGTGCTCGACTCCAGCGGTGGCTCGGTCAACGACGCGATCACGCTCGGCCGCCGCTTCCGCGGTCTCGGGGCGCTGACGACGGTTGGCACCAGCGTCGTCAGCCAGGCGGCGCAGGGCGACCGTGCGAGCGTTTTGCCCGATGCCTATTGCGAGTCGATGTGCGTGTTCCTGCTGCTGTCGGGCAAGACCCGCTACGTGCCGCCGGCCGCGCACGTCCGTGTGCATCAGATCTGGATGGGCGACCGCGCCGACGATGCCAAGGCCGCGAGCTACACCGCGCAGGACCTGATGATCGTCGAACGCGATATCGGCCGCCTTGCCAAATACACCTTCGATATGGGCGGCGCCGGTGAGCTGCTGTCGCTCGCGCTCAGCGTGCCGCCGTGGGAAGACCTGCACGAATTGTCGGCGGCCGAACTGCGGCTGACCAATCTCGTCACCACCGATGCGGTCGCCGACGTGCTGCCGCGTCAGGACGATGCGATCCCGGTCGCTGAGGCAAAGCCGAAGAACAGCGATCGCTTCCTGAGCAGCGCGGTGGAAAGCGAATTGCAGCCGCAGGTCGCGAAGGCGACCAAGACCGCCGAGGCCGTGGTGCCGACCGGCGGCACCGCCGCGCCGGCGCCGGTCCAGCCCTCGCAGTGACTGACTAGGCCGGCTGTTTCGCCTTGGCCTCGATCTGCCCGATGGCATCGACCACGGCGTCGAAGGTCAGCAGCGTCGAGGCGTGGCGGGCCTTGTAGTCGCGCACCGGCTCGAGCAGTGCGATATCGGCCCATTTGCCGCCCTGCGGGGGCTGGCCATTTTCCTTCAGCATCTTGCGAACGGTCTCGCGCAGTTCGCGCAGCTCGTCGGCGGTCGAGCCAATCACGTGGCTCGCCATGATCGAGGATGAGGCTTGGCCGAGTGCGCAGGCCTTCACGTCATGGGCGAAGTCCGTCACCACGGGGCCATCCATCTTGAGGTCGACCTTGACGGTCGAGCCGCACAATTTGGAATGGGCGGTGGCGCTGGCGTCGGGGTCCGCGAGCCGTCCGAGGCGCGGAATATTGCCGGCCAACTCGATGATCCGCTTGTTGTAAATGTCGTTCAGCATGGGGACAGGTGCCTGGTTCCGGCCGCGCCGGGCGCTCTTGGCGGCTGGGTTTCACCGTCCTATATATGAACAGCAGCGCCGGAAACATAGTCCGGCCATGCCGCCGCCGCGGTCCACTTTCGCCGGGGCGGTGCTACAAAGATGGGACTCAGGCGCCCGGCGGTTCGACGATCCGCCCCGTCTGCCCGGTGACACATCCGGCCCGAGGGCAGTGCCAGGGCCGGTCGAACGGAGAAGACATGGACGCCTTGATCAAATCGATTCGCCCCAACAAGCCAACCGACGCGAAGTCCGCCGAGCTCGATCCTTCCGAGTTCATGGGGGCTGCGGTCCGTGCCGACCAGCCGCGCCCGTCGCGGGCCGAGGCCGAGCAGGCCGTGAAGACGCTGCTCGCCTATATCGGCGAGAACACCAATCGCGAGGGCCTGCTCGACACGCCGCGTCGTGTCGTCGAGGCTTATGACGAGCTCTATCAGGGCTACCATCAGGCGCCGGCCGAGGTGCTGAACCGGACCTTCGGCGAGACCGCCGGCTACGACGACTTCGTGCTGGTCCGCGACATCGAATTCACCTCGCAGTGCGAGCATCACATGATGCCGTTCTACGGCAAGGCGCATATCGCCTATACGCCGGTGGAGCGCGTCGTGGGCCTGTCCAAGCTGGCGCGGCTGACCGACATCTTCGCCCGCCGCCTGCAGACCCAGGAGCATCTCACCGCGCAGGTCGCGGCCGCGATCGACGAGATCCTGAAGCCGCGCGGCGTTGCGGTGCTGATCGAGGCGGAGCATACCTGCATGTCGGTGCGCGGCGTCGCCAAGCACGGTGCATCGACCTTCACCAGCCGCTTCACCGGCATGTTCCGCGACAATCCGGCTGAGCAGCAGCGTTTCCTGTCCCTGGTGCGAGGACCGAACCGGTAACCTCGCGTTTTCTCGAGCGAGGTTTGCCGTGTCCGCATCGACCCACGATCACGACCGCGAAGAGGGGCTCGGCTTCGAGCCCAAATTCGACGCGGCAGGTCTCGTGACCTGCGTCGCGACCGATGTCGCGACCGGCGACGTGCTGATGGTCGCGCATATGAACGACGAAGCCCTGCGCAAGACGATCGCGACCGGCGAAGCCTGGTATTTCAGCCGTTCGCGCAATGCGCTGTGGCGCAAGGGCGAGAGCTCGGGCCAGACCCAGCGCGTGGTCGAGATCCGGACGGATTGCGACCAGGACGCGGTGTGGATCAAGGTCGAGCAGATCGGCGCCGCCTGCCACACCGGACGGCGCTCCTGCTTCTATCGGGCGGTGAAGGGCGAGGGTGGCGACGTCAGCCTGTCCTTCGTCGATGCCGACCGGCTGTTCGATCCGGCGCAGGTCTATCGCAAGTAGCGCAGTCCAGGCCGGCTTCCTCCCCGCCGGGACGCTCTTAACGTGCCATTAACCATAATTACGGCAGGTTGATAGGACTTGGGTGCCGATTGCCGGCGCCCGGCAAGGCACCGGATCGATGGCGGTCGACCTCTTCAATGCCACGGCTGCGACAGGTGTCGATCCCTCGCGTCTGCAAGTCGCGAGCTCGATCAAGCAGGCAGCCGCGACCACCGGCACGAGCTTCGAATATCTGCTCACGACCGCGAAGATGGAATCCAATTTCAATCCGCGGGCCGGTGCCACGACATCGTCGGCGCACGGACTCTATCAATTCATCGACCAGACCTGGCTCGGCACCGTCAAGGAGGCCGGCAGCCAGCTCGGCTACGGCCAGTACGCCAACGCCATCACCAAGAATTCCGACGGCAGCTATTCGGTCAGCGATCCCACCGCCCGCAGCGCGATCATGAAGCTGCGCGACGATCCCGATGCCGCGTCGTCGATGGCGGCGGTGCTGACGCAATCCAACAGCTTCAAGCTGACCGGAACACTCGGCCGTCGCCCGACCGATGCCGAGCTCTACATGGCCCATTTCATGGGGGTCGGCGGCGCCGGCAAGCTGATCTCGGGTGCCGAGGACAGTCCGAGCGCCAACGCGGCCGCGATGTTTCCGAAGGCGGCGGCCGCCAACCAGTCGATCTTCTACGACAAGTCGGGCAATGCGCGCAGCGTCAGCCAGGTCTATTCGGTGCTGACCACGCGCTATGCCGCGGCAGCGAATTCCAAGGACACCCGCACGGCCTTTGCCGCGGCGGGCGGCGACACCATGAGTCCCTACGCGATCGCGAGCGCTGTGCCGACACCGGCGCTGACCATGGACACCGCGTCCTATCTCTCGACTTTCCCGGACGCCCGCGCGGCCGCGTCGGCGGGAACGACCTCCGCCGTCGCCTCGGCCCAGCCGGCGCCGGCCTTCCGCTCGCTCTATCAGGGTGGCGACCGCCCGCAACCGATCTCGCCGACGGTGCAGGAACTGTGGGGCAGCTCCTCCGCGCTGACCACGTCGGCGACGCCGAAGGTCCGTGCGCCCGGCCGGCTCGACCTGTTCAGCGATCCCAACGGGACCTACAGCAGCAGCAGCAGCTAGCACCCGGCGCTCTGCGGGGACCACTGCGCGTCCTGGCCGCATTAACGAAACGGCAATAATCCCAAACGTTTATGGTGAACCCTTTGTTAAGCGTCATGGTTTATTTTTCCTTGTAGTGGCGTCGTATGTCGATGCCGTTACGTTGCGTAAGCCGGCAGGACCATGATCGTTCGGCAGTTCATTAGTTGGATTAGAACCGCTCCCGCAGGCGAGCGGGCAGAGGCGACGCGGGCGCTGGCCCGGGCGTGGCTGATTTCAGATCTCACCGAGGACGACCGGATCGCGGCCGAAGGCGCGCTGCTGATGCTGCTCGACGACCCGTCGCCGCTGGTGCGCCAGGCGATGGCCGAGGTGTTTGCGCACAGTGCCGAGGCGCCCGCTGCGATCGTGCAGGCGCTGGCGGCAGACCAGCCGGCGATCGCGCTGCCGTTGCTGGAACATTCGCCGCTCTTGATCGACGCTGACCTTGTCGACATCGTCGCGACCGGCTGCGACGAGATGCAATGCGCGATCGCGCGCCGCGTCGACCTGCCGGCGTCCGTTGCCGCGGCGATCGCCGAGGTCGGCTCGGCCGCGGCCGCGCTCGAACTGATCGAGAATCCCTATGCCGGCCTCGCGCCGTTCTCCTGGGACCGCATCGTCGAGCGTCACGGCCATCTGGCGGCGATCCGGGAATCGATGCTGGCGCTGGAGGATTTGCCGTCGGCGACGCGGCTGGCGCTGGTCGCAAAGCTCTCCGACACACTGGCGCAATTCGTCGTGGCGCGAAACTGGCTCGGCACCGACCGCGCCGAGCGGATCGCCGGCGAGGCGAAAGAGCGCTCCACGGTGAACATCGCCGCACGTGCGTTCGGCGACGACATGCAGAACCTGATCGCGCATCTGCGCGCCACCGGCCAGCTCACCGCCGGACTGATCCTGCGCGCGCTGCTGTCGGGCAATCTCGATCTGTTTGGAGCGGCGCTCGCCGAATTGTCCGGCTTGCCCTATGGCCGCGTCTCCGCGCTGCTCAACGATCGCGGCGGCAACGGCCTGTCGGCGCTGCTGCGGCGCGCCGGCCTGCCGGAATCGACCTATGCGGCGTTCCGCGTCGCGCTCGAGGCCAGCCACGAGGTCGGCTATGTCGACAGCGGCGACGGTGCGGCGCGGCTGCATCGCCGCATGGTCGAGCGCGTGCTGACGCATTGCGAGACCGATCACACGGCGGCCGAGCCGCTCTTGATCCTGCTGCGGCGCTTTGCGACCGAATCGGCGCGCGAGGATGCGCGGATGTTCTGCGAGGAACTCGCCGCCGAAGACGCGCTCGCGGCATTGCCCTACGAGGACGACCTCGTCGCGGCCTGAAGCATGGTCCGGAAAAGTGCGAAGCAGTTTTCCGAGAAGATCATGAGCAAACAGGAAGCTAAAGCGAGATGAGTTTTTGTTGAATCGGTTTTGCGCGGTCTCGGTTCACCTCTCCCCGCTGGGGAGAGGTCGGATTGCGCATGGCGATGCGAAGCATCGTCCAGTGCAATCCGGGTGAGGGCTCTTGCTCTCTCGATAAACCGTAACCCCTCACCCGATTTGCTGCGCAAATCGACCTCTCCCAAAGGAGAGGTGAACCTTCGATGCCGTTCCAGTTCAACCTAATCTCATCAGGCTTTAGAGCGAGATGACGGTTCAACCTCATCTCGTCTCGCTTCAGACGGGCCGCGTTTCCGGCAATTGACGATGAAGTCGTGGCTGTGCGGCGCGCTTATTCGCCCGGCACGATGCTCGGTGCCAGGATCGCCTCGAGATGCTCGGGGCGGTCGCGGTTGGCGTGGGTCAGGAATTCGTCGGCGATGCCGCGGAGCTGCTTGCTCAGCACGCCGGCGACGACGGCGGTGTCGAGCTTGGTGCGGTTGCGCACGATCGCCTGCACGGCGTTGATGTGATGGGCGATCAGTTGGGCCGGCACCGCGGCGAGATCCGGCGCGTGCTCGATGATGCGGCACAGGCTCTCGGCGGCTGCGGCCGCCGACGGATAGCCGAATGTCGCGGCGTCGCCCTTGATGTCGTGCGCCGCGCGGAACAGTTCCTCGCGGGTCTTGTTATTGAAGCCTTCGCGCAGCACCGTGGCGTGCGCGGCGGAAAGGCGGTCGGCCTCGATCGTCATCCACTCCTTGAACTCGCCCGACAGCCCGGCGAGCGCCTTTTCGGCGCGGCCGACCGGATCGTCGAGATCGCTCTCTGGCACGCGCAACAGCATCTTGCGCAGCGGGTTCGGCTGCGTGATCACATGGTGGGTGCCGAAGCTCTGGACCTCGATGGTCCCGGGTTTGTCTTTCGCCATGGCGATGTCCTAGATGGTCGAGCGCGCCTTCTCGAGCAGCGACGGCTGTTGCAACACCTCGACCTCGCCGCTGCCGCGGCGCTCGGGGCCGATATAGGTGTTGGTGGTGTTGCGGCGGCGGTCGGGGCCGAAATAGGTCTTGGTCTTGATGAACGGGCGCGGATTGGCGACCACGTTCATGATGCGCTGGTAGAGGCCCTTGGCCGAGATCGGCTTGGCCAGGAATTCGGTGACGCCGGCATCGCGCGCCACGGTGACGCGTCGCTTCTCGGAATGGCCGGTCAGCATGATGATCGGGGCGTAGGGATTGCCCTTGGATTCCGGCTGCCGGATCATCTGCGCGAGCTCGAGCCCGTCGAAGATCGGCATCGACCAGTCGGTGATGACGATGTCGGGCACGTAATGGGTATACATTTCGAGCGCGGTGGCGCCGTCCTCGGCTTCATAGACTTCGCGTGCGCCGAACGAATGCAACAGCGTCCGCAGGATGCGGCGCATGTGCGGATTGTCGTCGCAAATCAGAAATCGCAGCTTGTTGAAATCGATGCGATACATGGTCCGGTCCCGAAAGGGCATACCGGGCCAACGCGGTATTACCCGACGTTAACCATATCCTCCTCGGGGTTAATGATTGGTTGCCGGCAGGGGGAGCAAGGAACGCGTCGCCGTCAGTAGCCGAACTGCTCGCGCAGGATGCGCTCCTCGAGCGAGTGGCCGGGGTCGAACAGCATCCGCATCGCGATCGTCTTGTCGGACAGCACCTCGACGCGGCGGACGTCGCGGACCTCGTCGTGGTCGGCGACCGCGGCGACCGGGCGCTTGTCGCCCTCGATCACCTCGATCACCACGAAGGCGGAGTTGGGCAGCAGCGCACCGCGCCAGCGCCGCGGCCGGAACGCGCTGATCGGGGTCAGTGCCAAGAGCGCGGCGTTGATCGGCAGGATCGGACCCTGGGCGGAGAGGTTATAGGCGGTCGATCCGGCCGGCGTCGCCACCAGGATGCCGTCGGCCATCAGCTCCGCCATCCGCTCATGCTCGTCGATCAGGATGCGCAGCTTGGCGACCTGGTAGGTCTGCCGGAACAGCGCGACCTCGTTGATGGCGTGATGCAGATGCACGGTGCCGTGGATGTCGGTGGCGCGCATCAAGAGCGGATTGATCAGCGACTCCCGCGCGGCGGCGAGCCGGGTGCGCAGATCATGCGTCGAATACTCGTTCATCAGGAAGCCGACGGTGCCGCGATGCATGCCGTAGATCGGCTTTCCCGTGCGCATGTTGGCGTGCAGCGTTTGCAGCATCAATCCGTCGCCGCCGAGCGCGACCACGACGTCGGCATCGCCGGCCTGATGGTTGCCGTACATCGCCGAAAGCTGCTCGAGCGCCGACTGCGCTTCTGCGCTGGCGCTGGCGACGAAGGCGATCTTGTCATACCGCTTAGAGCTGGCCATCGCTCACGAACTCGTTTGGCACGGACTACGCCGCGCTCGTCTATACATCCCGGGCGGCCTTGTCGAGATGGTCCGGGAACGGACCGGACGCCTTGCCGGTGTCGCCAAGCTATCGCAGTTTGATGATGGTATGCGTAAACGTCGGCCCAGGGAGTGAACGACATGGCTAACGGTTTTGCGACACGGTGTGCGGCTGCGTTGCTGCTGGCCTGCCTTGCGACCGCGGCGCGGGCCGACGACGAGACCCCGCAGCCGCAGCCGTCGCCGAGCGCACAGGCGCCAGGCGGTCAGAACCCGAGCGGCCAGAAGGGCCGGGCAGGGCGTGGCGAGGGGGGCGGCTCCGCTGCCAACGCCGCCGGCAACGCATCGGCGCCCGAGCAACATCGCCTGCCGCCCGACTCCACCACGAAACAATCGGTGGCGCTGCCGGGGCGCACATTGGCGTTCGGCGCGACCGCAGGCTCGATCCGCGTGTTCGACGACAAGGGCGAGCCGCTCGCCGATATCGCCTACACCTCCTACCAGCTCGACGGCGCCGAGAAGGCCAACCGGCCGGTGACGTTCCTGTTCAACGGCGGGCCGGGCTCCGCGTCGGCCTGGCTGCAATTCGGCAATGTCGGGCCGTGGCGGCTGCCGTTCGACGGCGACGGCGCGGTGTCTTCGGCCTCGCCGGAGTTGCAGCCGAATGCCGACACCTGGCTCGATTTCACCGATCTCGTCTTCATCGATCCGGTCGGCACCGGCTACAGCCGTTTCGTCACCAGCTCCGACGATGCGCGCAAGCGCTTCTTCACGGTCGACGGCGACGCCAATTCGGTTGCGCTGGTGATCCGCCGCTGGCTGGAGAAATTCGACCGGCTGACCTCGCCGAAATACGTCGTCGGCGAGAGCTATGGCGGCATCCGCGGGCCCAAGGTGGTGCGCAATCTGCAAATGCAGCAGGGCGTCGGCCCGCGCGGCCTGATCCTGATTTCGCCGGTGCTGGATTTCCGCGAATATACCGGCTCCAGTCTCCTGCAATATGTGGCGAGCCTGCCGACCATGACGGCGGTGGCGCGGCAGACCAAGGGACCGGTCAAGCGCGAGGATCTCGCCGACGTCGAGCGCTACGCGTCCGGCGATTTCCTGCTCGATCTGGTCAAGGGTCAGGCCGACACCGAAGCCACCACGCGGCTGGCCGACAAGGTCGCCAGCCTGACCGGCATCGATCAGGCGATCAGCCGCAGGCTTGCCGGCCGTTTCGACATCGGCGAATTCCGTCGCGAGTTCGACCGCAAGAACGGCAAGGTGACCGGACGTTACGACGCTTCGGTCGAGGGGTTCGATCCCTACCCGGATTCCAGCTACTTCCACTTCAACGATCCCTCGGGCGATCCCCTGATGGCGCCGCTGACCAGCGCAGCGGTCGATCTCACCACCCGCAAGCTGAACTGGCGGCCCGACGGCTCTTACCAGTTGCTCAGCGAAAGCGTGAACAAGGCGTGGGAGTTCGGTCACGGCATCAATCCGACGGAGTCGGTGACGCAGCTGCGCCAGATGCTCGCGCTCGATCCGAAGCTGAAGCTCCTGATCGGCCACGGCCTGTTCGATCTCGCCACGCCATACTTCGCCTCCAAGATCATTCTCGACCAGCTGCCGGCGTTTGCCGGTCCGAGCCGCACCAGGCTCGTGGTCTATCCCGGCGGCCACATGTTCTACTCCCGCGACGGCTCGCGCCAGGCGTTCCGCAAGGAGGTCGAGGCGCTGATGAAGTGAGGGGGATGGGTGGCGTGGGACTGCGTCGCGTGCGGCAAATGTTGACGTCGTGCTAGCTTACGCCAGGACGACGTCAAAGGATGGTTCTAAGCTCAAGATACCAGATGCGCGGTGTCATCATCTGCGCGTTCGAGTCTTGCACGCCTTTGGACGATGCGCAGCTGGCGCGATCGTGAAGTCGCGCGGATTTGCAGGTTCCGCTGATCCGTGCGACAAGCGGGCATGCATCTGAGGCGGATCGCCAATCTCTGGGTACTGCTGCTTGTCGCGACCGGGCTGTTGCTCGCGCCCGTGGTGCCGGCATTCGCCCGGATGATGCCGGATGCGCAGGTTGCCGCGACACAGGCGATGACTGACCATCAGGCCATGTCGGGTCATGCCATGCACGACGGAGCCATCTCGGCGCAGGTGATGGCGGACGGCATGCCGTGCTGTCCGGACCAGACCAAGAGCAAGGGCTGCGACGATTGTCCGTTCCTTGCGTTGTGCATGCTGAGTGTCTCGCTACCGCTTCCTGCCGGGGCCGCCTCGCTGATCGCGCGTGATCCGTCGCAGAACGCCTTTGCGGCGGGCGACGACCGTCTGCTTGACGGGCTTGGCGCCAAGCCTCCGGATCATCCACCTCGATCCAACGTCTGACGGGCGCTTGCAGCGCCTGATCGCTGACGCGTGCGCCTGACGGTGCGCGCGCCTTGCATGCCGTTCACGCGGTTCATCAGACCTATCGAGGATCATTACCCATGAAGTCTCTCCACCTCGCGCGCGCCGCTGCGGCCGCGCTGATCGGCGTTGCCCTGGCCCACGCGCCCGCTCATGCCGAGATCAAGAACTACGAATTCCAGCTCGTGCAGCCGACCGTCAAGGCCGGGGCCGATCGTGTCGTTACGGTACGGCTGCTCGACAAGAGCACCGGAAAATCCGTTCCAGATGCGATCATCTTCTCGACCCGGCTCGACATGGCGCCCGACGGCATGCAGGAGATGGCCACCAAGGTGACGCCGATGCCGTCGACCGAACCCGGCACCTACCGGTTCAAGGCGACCTTCGGCATGGCCGGCCGCTGGCAATTATCGCTCGGCGCCAAGGTGCAGGGCGAGACCGGCTCGGTTGAAAACAAGCTCGTCGTCACGGCCGAGCAATGAGGCGTCTCGTTTGGGCCGGTGCTGCCGCTGCGATCGTCGCAGCGGCCGGCGTCGCATGGAACCTTCGCGGTATGCCGCCGCGCCTCGCGATCACTGCCATCGTCTCCGCTGCGCGCGCAGCAGAGAGTGCTGCGCCGATCTATTACCGCGATCCCGACGGCAAGCCGCTCTACTCGGCGACGCCGAAGCAGACGCCCGACGGGCGCGACTACTTGCCGGTTTTTCCCGAGGCTGATGCGCATTCGGGCGAGCCCGCGCAGCCGAAAGCTGCGGCCGCGCCCAGCGATCGCAAGGTCAAATATTATCGCAACCCGATGGGACTTGCCGACACCTCGCCGGTGCCGAAGAAGGATTCCATGGGGATGGACTACATCCCGGTCTATGACGGCGAGGACAGCGACGATGGTTCGATCACGCTGTCGCCCGGCAAGGTCCAACGCGCCGGCGTCAAGTCGGAGCCGGCCGAGATGCGGCGCATCCGTACCCTGGTCCGCGCGCCCGGCACGATCCAGCTCGACGAACGGCGCGTCTCGGTGATCGCGATGCGCGCCGAGAGCTATGTGCAGAAGGTGGCCGACGTCACCACCGGCAGCCGGGTGACCAAGGGGCAGCCGCTGATGGAGGTCTATAGTCCGGCGATATCGTCCGCCGCGGCCGAATATGTCGCGACCATCACGTCGAAGGCGACCGCAGGTATCGAGCCTTACGGACGAGGCTCCAAGCAGCGGTTGACCAATCTCGACGTCCCCGAGGCCGTCATTGCCGAGATGGAGAAGAGCCGCACGGTGCCGATCGCAATTCCGTGGTCGTCGCCGCGCGACGGCATCGTGTTGCAGCGCGCTGCGATCGAGGGCATGCGTGCGCAGCCAGGTGACGTGCTGTTCCGGATCGCCGACGTCTCCGTCGTGTGGGCGCTGCTCGACGTCGCCGAGCGCGACCTCGGCAACATCGTGGTCGGGCAGCAGGTCATGGTGCGGGCGCGCAGCTATCCCGGCCGTGCGTTCGCGGGGAAGATCAGCATGATCTATCCGCAGGTCAACAAGGAGACGCGCACCGCGCGGGTGCGGATCGAATTGGAGAACGCCGATCTCGCGCTGCTTCCGGACATGTATGTCGATGCCGAGATCGACACCGGCAGCGCGGCGCCGGTGCTGACGGTCGCCGATAATTCCATCCTCGACACCGGCAGCCGGCAGACCGTGCTGCTTGACCGCGGCAACGGGCGGTTCGAGCCGCGCGAGGTCAAGCTCGGCCGGCGCGGCGACGGCTATGTCGAGATCCGCGACGGTGTTGCCGAGGGCGACGCAGTGGTGACCTCGGCGACCTTCCTGATCGATGCCGAAAGCAATCTGAAGGCCGCGATCAAGGGCTTTGCCGAGGCCGGCGGCAAGCAGGCGGCGGGCGGAAGCGAGATGATGGATGGAGGCAGGCCATGATCGCCCGCGTCATCAGCTGGTCGGCGCGCAATCTGCTGCTGGTGCTGTTCGGCACCGGCTTCGCGGCGGCCGCAGGGCTCTATGCGCTGCTGCATTTGCCGCTCGATGCCATCCCCGATCTCTCGGACACCCAGGTCATCGTCTACACCGAATATCCGGGGCAAGCACCGCAGGTGATCGAGGACCAGGTCACCTATCCCCTGACCACGGCGATGCTGACGGTGCCGAAATCCAAGGTCGTGCGCGGCTTCTCGTTCTTTGGCGTGTCGTTCGTCTACGTCATCTTCGAGGACGGCACGGACATCTACTGGGCGCGCTCGCGCGTGCTCGAATTCCTCAACGGCGCGGCGTCGCGGCTGCCGGCCGGGGTGTCGCCGACCATCGGCCCCGATGCGACCGGGGTCGGCTGGGTCTACCAATATGCCGTGATGTCGAAGCAGCTCAATCTCGCCGACACCCGCACGATCCAGGACTGGAACCTGAAGTTCGCGCTGGCCAAGGCGGAGGGCGTCGCCGAGGTCGCAAGCGTCGGCGGCTTCGTCAAGCAGTACAACGTGGTCCTCGACCCGCAGCGGATGCGCGACCGCGGCATCACCATGCAGCGGATGCGCGATGCGATCCGCGCCAGCAACGCCGATGTCGGCGGCCGCACCGTCGAGCTGTCCGAATTCGAGTACGTTATTCGCGGCAAGGGCTATCTCAGGGACATCAATGACCTCGGCAATGTCGTGCTGAAGACCGACAACGGCACACCGGTGCTGCTGCGCGACGTCGCCCGCGTCGAGCTTGGTCCGGACGAGCGGCGCGGCATCGCCGAACTGAACGGCGAGGGCGAGGTGGCAAGCGGCATTGTGCTGCAACGCTTCGGCGTGAACGCGCTCGACGTGATCGAGAACGTCAAGAAACGATTCAAGGAGATCGCGACCAGCCTGCCGAAATCGGTCGAGATCGTGCCGGTCTATGACCGCTCCAACCTGATCTATGCGGCGATCGACACGCTGAAGCGCACGCTGCTCGAGGAGAGCGTGGTGGTCGCGCTGGTGTGCATCGTGTTCCTGCTGCATGTCCGCAGCGCGCTGGTGGCGATCCTGATGCTGCCGGTCGGGGTGCTGATGGCATTCGGCGCGATGAAGCTGCTCGGAATCGGTTCCAACATCATGAGCCTCGGCGGCATCGCGATCGCGATCGGCGCCATGATCGACGCCGCGATCGTGATGATCGAGAACGCGCACAAGCATCTGGAGCGCGCCAAGCCCGGCCAGTCGCGGGTGTCGATCCTGATCGAGGCCGCGTCCGAAGTCGGCCCGGCGCTGTTCTTCAGCCTGCTGATCATCACCGTGTCGTTCATGCCGATCTTCACGCTGGAATCGCAGGAAGGCCGGCTGTTCTCGCCGCTCGCCTTCACCAAGACGTTCGCGATGGCGGCGGCCGCGCTGCTGTCGGTGACGCTGGTGCCGGCGCTGATGGTGATCTTCGTCCGTGGCAGGATCATCCCCGAGCACAAGAATCCGATCAACCGCTTCCTGATCTGGATCTACCGTCCGGTCATCAACGGCGTGTTGCGGGCCAAGACGCTGGTGATCCTACTGGCGCTCGGCGCGCTCGCGGTCTCGATCTGGCCGGCGCGGCAGCTCGGCACCGAGTTCATGCCCGATCTCAACGAGGGCACGCTGCTCTATATGCCGACCACGCTGCCGGGCATCTCAGTGACCAGGGCATCCGAACTGATGCAGATGCAGAACCGCATCATCAAAAGCTTTCCGGAGGTCGCCTCGGTCTATGGCAAGGCCGGCCGCGCCGCGACCGCGACCGATCCGGCGCCGTCCGAGATGTTCGAGACCATCGTCAACCTCAAGCCGAAGCAAGAATGGCGGAAGGGCCTCACCCTCGACGGCCTGATCGCCGAGATGGACAAGGCGTTGCAATTCCCCGGCGTCTCCAATGCCTGGACGATGCCGATCAAGGCGCGCATCGACATGCTTTCGACCGGTATCCGCACGCCGGTCGGCGTCAAGGTGATCGGCCCCGACCTCGGCACGATCGACCAGCTCGCGCGGCAGGTCGAGCAGGTGCTCAAGACCGTGCCGGGCACCTCGTCGGCCTATGCCGAGCGCAGCCTTGGCGGCTACTATCTCGAGATCGCGCCGAACCGCGAGGCGCTGGCGCGCTACGGCATCGCGGTGCAGGACGTGCAGGACGCGATCGCGACCGCGCTCGGCGGCCAGACCGTCACCACGACGGTGGAGGGGCGGCAGCGCTTCACGGTCAACATGCGCTATCCGCGCGATCTACGCGACAATCCCGGCGCGATCGCCAGCGACGTGCTGGTGTCGATGCCGGCCGGCGGTGCGGTGCCGCTTGGCGAAGTCGCGGACGTCAAGCCCGCGCGCGGGCCGAGCTCGATCCGCACCGAGAACGGGCAGCTTGCGACCTACATCTATGTCGACATCCGCGAGCGCGACCTCGGCGGCTACGTCGCGGATGCGCAGCGCGCGGTGCAGGCCGCTGTCCAGTTCCCGCCCGGTACCTATGTGGTGTGGAGCGGGAGCTACGAATATCTCGAGCGCGCCGCCGCCCGACTCAAGATCGTGGTGCCGGTGACGCTCGCGATCATCTTCCTGCTGCTCTACCTCAACTTCCGCTCGGTGGCGGAGACCATGATCGTGATGCTGTCGCTGCCGTTCGCGCTGGTCGGCGGCCTCTGGCTGATGTGGGCGCTCGGCTTCAACCTGTCGGTCGCGGTCGCGGTCGGCTTCATTGCGCTTGCCGGCGTTGCCGCCGAGACCGGCGTCGTGATGCTGATCTATCTCAACCACGCGCTGGACGAGGCGAGGGCGCGCTGCGCCGCCGAGGGACGGGCGGTCGGCCGCGACGATCTGCACCGCGCGATCATCGCGGGCGCGGTCGAGCGCGTCCGGCCCAAGATGATGACGGTGGTTGCGATCATGGCCGGGCTGCTGCCGATCCTGTGGAGCACCGGCACCGGCTCCGAGATCATGCAGCGCATCGCGGTGCCGATGATCGGCGGGATGATCTCGTCGACCTTGCTGACGCTGATCGTGATCCCCGCGATCTTCGCCATCGTGAAGGGCAGTGCGGTCACCGGCCGGTCAGGTTCTCATTGGCCGCTACATGCGGCATCACCGCAGCATTTTCCGTCCGCCTGGACGGGAGGGCACGGCACGGAGCCGTAGGAGCAGAACACGCAGCAATCGCCGGGCTTCGGCTTGAGGCGGATGCCGCAGCCCACGCAGTCGTAGAAGAACTGGCAGGCGTCGGTCGGCATGGTCTCGGTCTTGGCGAAGCCGCAAGCCGGGCAGGTCAGGGTGGAGATGCGTTGCATGTTGCCTAGGTAAGCCCGGATCGGGGCCCTGCCAGCGTTGCCCGATATGGTCGCTCCTTCGCGGACGGGCCCCTGCGGAAGCGGTCGTTGGGGTTAACTCTGCTGCGGCGGCGTTGGAACGCGATCGGCACTGGCGCGTTGCTGTGCATCATTCGCGCGCAGAAGGGCCCTCCATGACAGTCAACGCGGCAATACTGATGGCGGCTCTGGTGCTGTCGGGGACCGTGTTGGCGCAGAGCTCCGGTCCATCGACCGGTTCGGCCGGGGCCGGGCAGACCGCCGCCAATGTCACCACCACCGGCCAGGCGCCGAACGCCGGCAAGACGACCGGCGACAGCGGTCAGCCGGACGGGACGGCGGCGCGTGCGGGCAGGCCGGACCCGGCAACGCCCGGCAACACGGTGGGAGCGAGCCATCGGCAGAAGCCCGACCGGCGTCTCGAGCATTATCCGTAATCCCTCATTATCCGTAATCCCTGGGGATGTTGGCCGGCCTGTGCCCGGCCGGACCGCCGCAGTCATGATACCGTCACGCCCGTTCGGCTAACCCAGCCTTTTGGGTCGAAATGCGGTGGTGGGAATGACGATGGCGGACCGGGCACGGGTCCTGGGCATGGACAGGCAGCTCGCCGGCGTTCTCCTCGTCCTCGCCGTTGCCCAGGTGTTCGGGTGGGGCACCCTCGGCCTGCCGGCCATCGCCGGCCACCAGATCGCGGCCGATCTGCGGATCCCGCTCCCCATGGTGTTTGCCGGCACCTCGGTTTTCTATGTGACCATGGGCCTGTGCGGGCCGCTGCTCGCCGGGCCGTTCCGGCGGGTCGGCGCGCGGCGCGTCATGATGATCGGCAGCGCCGTCGCCGCGCTCGGCTTCGTCGTGCTGGCCTGTGCCCGCGAGGTGGCGTTGTACTTCACCGCCTGGGCGATCCTCGGCGCCGCCGGCAGCGCCGCGCTGAGCACGGCCGCCTACATCATGCTGAACGAGGTGGCTGGGCGGAACGCGAAGGGCGCGATCGGCGCGCTGATGCTGGTCACCGGATTGTCCAGCAGCATCTTCTGGCCGACGACAGGGTTTCTCACCGCGGCGATCGGCTGGCACGGCACCTGTCTGGTCTATGCCGCGACGATGATTTTGGTCTGCCTGCCGCTCTACAAGTTCGGGCTGCCGCGCCGTGCGGTCGATGACGCCGAAGCCGCGCCGTCATCGCACCGGTCGGCCGCGCCGCCGCCGGCCAGAAGCACGTTTTTCCTTGTGGTCGCGGCGATTGCGCTGAACGCGTTCGTCAGCTTCGGCTTCAGCGCGGTGCTGGTGGAACTTCTGAAGGCGCAGGGATTGTCGGCGCCGGAGGCGATCGCGTTCGGCTCGATGCTCGGCATCGTGCAGGTCTCGGCGCGCGCGATCGATTTTCTCGGCGGCGGCCGCTGGGACGGTATCAGCACGGGACTGGTCGCCGGCGCACTGCTGCCGGTCGCGATGCTGATTCTGATCGCCGGCCACGGCAGCCACTGGGCGATTGCGGCCTTCATCCTGATCTACGGTCTCGGCAGCGGCGCGCTCGCGGTTGCGCGCGCGACCATCCCGCTGGCGTTCTACGACAAGAGCGAATTCGCCAAGGCCTCGTCCCATATCGCGCTGCCGTTGAACCTGATCTCGGCGGCGTCGCCGCCGACGCTCGCCTATCTGCTGACGCGGTTCGGCGGCAACGCCGTGCTCGAGCTCGCGATCGCCTGCTCGGTCTGCGCGCTGGTGCTGCTCGCCATCCTCGGCCGCCGCCGGCCGGTGTTCGAGATCACCGCGACCTCATGACGGCGTGGCGATTCGTGGGAAGGTGTCGGGCATGGTTCTTGCTTCGCACCGGCTGAGCGATCGCGTGACGCGTGGGGTTGCCATGACCCAAAAGACAATCGGCTTTGTCGGCTTCGGAGAAGCGGCCCGGTGCTTCGCGGCACATCTGGCGAGGAAGGGTGTTCCACCACCGCTGGTGTTTTGCGAGGGAACGACCAATCGTCCACCGTATTCGGAAGCGTTCCGGAGTATCGCCGCCGCGCACGGCGTCGAGCTGGTGGACAGCCTGCGCGAGCTGATGACGCGCGCCGACATAGTGTTCTCCGCGGTCGTGGTCGCGACCGCCATGCCGGTCGGCCAATCGATTGCCGCGTTGGTCCGGCCGGGGATGCTGGTGATCGACATCAACGCCTCGACGCCCAAGGCCAAGCGGCTGACAGCGGATGCCGTGCTGGCCAACGGCGGTGCCTTCGTCGACGCCAACCTGATGGGCGCGGTCAGCATCTATGGCGCGGCGGTGCCGCTATACTGCTCGGGCGATGGCGCCGAGCGCTTCGCCGGTTTGTTTGCGCCGCTCGGCTTTGCGATCGAGCACGCCGGCCCCGACGCGGGCACCGCAGCCGCGGTGAAGATGCTTCGCAGCGTGGTGACCAAGGGCATGGAGGCGCTGATCGTCGAGGCGCTCACCGCCGCCTCGCTGGCGGGCGTGCGCGGCGAGGCGCTGCGCGGCATCTGCGAGCCGATGGATGCGACGCGCTACAGCAAATTCGTCGACATGTGCGTGCGCACCGATGTGCTGCACGCCGAGCGACGCGCGGTCGAAATGGACGGCGTTGCGGAGGGGCTGCGCGAGATCGGCTTGCAGCCGATCATGACCGAGGCCACCGCCGCACGGCTCAGGACGTCGGCGCGGCTCGGCCTGCGTGATGAATTCGCGGCGCGTCCGGCCTACAGTGCCGACGACGTGCTCGATGCCTATGCGGCACGGACCGCCGGGTTGCAGCGCCCGTAGCCGCTGCGCTCGCCAGCAAAAAAGCCGGCGCGGTCGTGACGACCAGCGCCGGCTCATGCGTCAGAGCGTTGGGCTCAGTAGACCAGCCCGGTGCCGGGCGGCTTCTCAAGCGCGGCGGCGAGCGAGCGGTATTCCTCGCTGTTGGTGCCGGCGAGCTGGGCGATGCGGTTGAGATGGTATTGCGCCTGGTCGCGGTTGCCCTGCTCGACCTGCCAGAGGCCGTAATACTGCCAGGTCCGCACATGGGCCGGGTCAGCCTTCAGCGCGCGCTCGTACCAGATCTGCGAGACCTTGTAGTCGCCGAGCTTGCGATAGGAGTAGCCGATCAAATTGGCGACGTCGGCACGGTCGTCCTGGCCGAGCGCCTTGAGCTGCTCGATCGCGGCGGCATAGTCGTGCTTGTCGTAGATCGTGGCGTAGGCGGCGTGATAGCCGGCCAGGAACTTTTGATCGTCGATCGCGGAGCTCTTGTCCTTCTTGGTCGACTTCTTGCCCTTGCCGCTGTCGGAGGCCGGCGGCGAGGGATTGTCGCTGCCCGCGGCGTAGGCCGAGATCACCGGCCCGGCGACAAGCGTCATCGAGAGCACTGCGAGGCCCACAAACTTTGTCGTCTTGCTCATTCCTGGTTGCTCCTGATCGTTCCTGATCGTGCTCGGCAATCGTACACCCAAGCCTGCTGACTTGAACACCCGGGGGTGCAGAACATTCCCGGCCAACCCCACGATTGCGTGATGCCGTGCCAGCCGTGGCGGGCTGGGCAACATGACAGAGATGTCATTCACATGAATGAATTCCGTCAGCCCCCTTCAGAACGGGTTCAGTGCCCGGCCCATAAGGTCACGTGCATTGATCGGTGAGGCCGACCATCCGGCCGGAGACCTCTCGATCCCGACGAGGAGGACCACCATGCTGAAGACCATTTCCGCCGCGCTGCTCGCCATGTCCGTGATCGCAGCGCCGGCGTTCGCCACCGAGGCCGGCAAGACCACAACGCCCGCGCCGGTGACCACGACTGCCCCGGCGACCAAGGCCGCTCCGGTGATCAAGAGCGAGCAGCTGCCGTCGAAGGTGCGCAACGCCAATGCCAAGATGGGCCGCCATCACCACAAGCACTATCGCCATCACCGCCACCACAAGCACATGGGCATGTTGAAGGTGAAGGCGCCGAAGCACGTCTCCAAGCACGTCTCGGCCAAGGTCGCGACCAAGCACGTCGTGCCGGCCAAGCGCGGCTGATCGAGCGCGACTGAACCTGATCCGGAGGGCGTCGTTCGATCCACATTGCCCCGCTGCGCCCTCAGGATGCAGAACCGGCCCGCCTGTCCATTGCTTCCCCAATGGCGGCGGGCCGGAGTGCGTTCAGTCCCTTGCAGCGAGTGCGCTAGTTGAGGCCGACACGCCGCAGATAGTCCTCCAGCGTGTCGAGCGCTTCCGAACCGACGATCGCGCCGACATAGCCGTCGGGCCGCACCAGCACCCAGTCGCCGGCGTCAAGCTGATAGGCTTTGCGCAACGCGCCGGCATCGTCCACGATGTCGCCGCGCGGTCCGGTGGTGTGGATGCGCAGGTGAGGGCGGGGCGCGACCGCATCACGCGCCACCTCGTGACCGATCAGCGTCCAGTGCGGCCCCTTGAAGAGCTGGAACAGCTGCTTCGGCTGACCGGCGGCGCCGCGCAGCTGCGCGTCGGGGGCACGGTCTCCCGCGAGCAGGCCGCCGGGACGTTCAGGCAGCTCCAGTGCGAGCGGGGATCCGCCATAGCTGAGGTCGAGCTGATGCACTTCACGGCCGCGCCGCATGTCGCCGCGTTTGTTGGCGTCGAGCAGCTTGGTCGACAGGCCGAGCATTCCGGCCGCGATCGGACGCCGCTCCGCTTCATAACTGTCTAGTAGCGCATCCGGTGCGCCGGCGATCACGGCGGCCAGCTTCCAGCCGAGATTGTAGGAATCCTGCACGCTGGTGTTGAGGCCTTGGCCACCGGTCGGCGGATGAATGTGCGCAGCATCGCCGACCAGGAATGCACGGCCGATCCGATAGCGATCGGCGAGCCTTGCGTTCATGGTGTAGGCCGACGCCCACGCCACAGCGTCAATCCGGATGTCGTTGCGGCCGCTGCGCGCTGCGATCATTCGGGCAAGTCCCTCGGCCGAAAGGTCGACATCGCCCTCGAGCGGGACGGGCGCCTGCAACTGGAACAGCTCGGTGCCGGCAAGTGGGCACAGCGCGATCTGGCGCTCCATCGAACCCTCATGGAAGCGGTGCCAGGCATCGCGTTCGAGACCGCTCAAGGCGAGATCGGCCACCACCGCCCGCACGCCGAGCGTCTTGCCGGGGAAACCGATATCGAGCGCATGACGCACGAAACTGCGACCGCCATCGGCGCCGATCAGGTAGCGCACGCGGATCGTCTCCTCGGCGCCATCGCGGGCTAGAACCGCCGTCACGCCGCCCTCATCCGGTGTGAAGCCGGTCAGCTCGCAGCCGAATTCAACCTGGTGGCCGAGCTCGCGCAGCCGCTCGCGCATCACGCCCTCGGTGAGGAATTGCGGGATCATCAGCGGAACCTGGTAGGGCTCGGTCGGCGTCGGATCGCTACGCTCTATCATCTCGCTGTCGGTGAAGCCGCCGTCCGCATGGTGCTCGCGCTGCGGCGGGTAGGGACCGCCGGCCGCGACAATGCGGTCGACAATGCCGAGATCTTCGAAGATTTCCAGGGTCCGGGGCTGGATGCCCTTGCCGCGCGAGCCGTGAAAGGGGGCATCCATCCGCTCGATCAGGCGCAAGCGAATCCCCCGCCTCGCCAGCTCGATTGCCAGCGTCAGGCCGGCGGCGCCCGCGCCGATGATCAGAACGTCAGCTGCGAATTCCTGTGTCATGGTCCTCTCCATATGTGTAGTATGCACATAATTGGAGGACCTGGATGTCGTCAACGAAAAGGGTGCAAAATACACATAATCGTGAAACGGTACGGGCTCTGCATGAGGCCCTGATCGACATCGTCGGGGTGATGAACCGGCCGCAGCGCGACGAGCAGATGGTTCGCGAGGCCGGCATTTCGCTGGAGCGGGCGCTGTTTCCGCTGCTGGTCGTGATCGAACGGCGCGGTCCAATCGGGGTGGTCGAGTTGGCCGACCGCGTCGGACGCGACTACACCACCGTCAGCCGGCAGATTGCCAAGCTGGAAAACCTCGGCCTCGTCGCACGCCAGGCCGGCGCCGGCGACCGCCGGGTCCGCGAGGCGATCGTGACGCCGAAAGGCAAGACGATGACGGATGCCGTCGACGCCGCTCGCGAACGGCTCGCCGATGCCGTCTTCACAGGCTGGGACATGCGCGACGTGCAGGAGTTGGTTCGACTGATGCGCAAATTTGCCGACAGCATCAGAAGCGATGTGCTCGACGACGATGCCGCGTCGCGGCTCCAGCGTGCCAAAGAATGAGCCGGCAGCAATAACCGAGTTGCGAATTCCCTTCGGCCGCGCGGCGGTCTAAACAGACGGCCGGGGACTCATGACACAACGACGTTTGCGGATTCTGGCACAACTGGCGGCGATCGCGCTGCTCTCGATTCCGCTCGCCGGCTGCCTCACCAGCGATGACGGCGGCAGCTCCACCACCTTCACCGACGATCGCGGCGTCGCCAACCAGCCGTTTCCGGACAGGTACCGCGACCAGATCCTCGCCTTCATGCGAACTTACCTGAACAATCCGGTCGGGGTCCGCGAAGCCGGGATCGCCGAGCCGGTGCAGCGCACGGTCGGCGGCCGGCTGCGCTACGTGGTCTGCCTGCGCTACAGCGCAAGGGATACCGATGGCAATTACCGCCCAGCCCGCGAGCGCGGCGTCCTGTTCGTCGACGGCCGGCTCGACCGCATCCTCGACAACGCCGCCGAGGCCTGCGCCGGCGCGTCCTATGCGGCATTCCCGGAGCTGGAAAAAATGACGCGCTGACGCGCGGCGGCCTGTCGCAGCGTGCCCGACCGGCAGGTCTGACCGGATCGTTAGCGAACTCCGATCACTTTTCGGGGAGCCTTGAACTGCAACTTAGCCGCCCGCGACTTATATGCAGCCGAAATGCGGTTGCTTAACCGGTGAAAAAACCTTCCGTGCCAAGGAACAAACGGGCGTTGTTGCGACCCCGTCACAGTACGGAAACTTCACAGGTGCGGCATTGCCCCAAAGCAACCCAATTGAGGTCACGTTGTTTGTCTTAACAGCGCAACGTCGTAACGGGGATCAGAGATGAAGAAGTTTTTGCTGGGCACAGTCGCGCTGGCCGCTTTTGCGGGCCCGGCGTTCGCGGCTGACATGCCGGCCCGCACCTATACCAAGGCCCCGCCGCCCTATACCGCCCCGGCGCTGGTCTACAACTGGACCGGTTTCTACATCGGCGGCCATGTCGGCGGCGCCTTCACCGATGGCAACAACCTGATGGGCAGCGATGCGCGCTTCCTGGGTGGCGTGCAGGGTGGCTTCGACTATCAGTTCGCCCCCAACTGGGTGATGGGTATCGAGGCGCAGTATTCCTGGCTGCCGAGCTCGTCGAACAATGGCCTGACGTTCCCCGCCGGAACGGTCGTGACCGGCAACACCGACCAGATCGGCTCGGTGACCGGCCGCCTCGGCTACACCTGGGGTCCGGCGCTGCTCTACGCCAAGGGCGGTTATGCCTGGCGCGACAACAACAACATCACGGCGTCGGTCGGCGGCGTGCCAGCGGCGTTCACCACCGATGGCGGCCACAAGGACGGCTATACGGTCGGCGCCGGCCTCGAATACATGTTCGCTCCGAACTGGTCGGCGAAGGCCGAGTACCAGTATTACAATTTCGGCAAGACCACCTTCACCGGCGGGCCGGCCGACATCGTCGGCGCGAGCTTCCGGAACGACGAGCATACCGTCAAGCTCGGGGTCAACTACCGCTTCGGTTGGGGCGGTCCGGTGGGCTCCCGCTACTGATTGCGACGTCCTTTACCGAATTCGAAAAGGCCGGCCTTCGGGTCGGCCTTTTTTGTTGGCCCGACGCTTGCTTATTCAGCCGATATTCACGCCTGATCGTGCAATGCAAAAAATAATTCCTGCATTGCACGGAACTTTCATCGTGATGCGGTATTGTGCGGTTGCCGGGCTGGTGGACAAACAAACATGCGTAGCTTTGCGTTAGGGCTGATCCTCTCTGCGGTCTCCGTGCCGTGTCTTGCCCAGACCATCCTCAAATCCGAACCCTTGGCGCTTGCGCCCTACGAGGTCGTGTTCGTTCAGGACGCGTCCTGCGCGGCCGGCAAGGTGTTGAAGGTGACGGGCGCGATCCGGGGTCTGCATCGGCGCAAGATTTGCGTCTCGCTGGCCGCCGAACAGGCCTCGCTGGCAACGGCGACGCCGTAAGAGCAACACCGATCGCACTCGCGCCTCCGGCCCGTACCCGCGCGCCGGCCCCATCGGTGTCTTCAATTCAACCGCGGCTCCTGGCGCGCTTCACGATCGGCATCGGCCTTGTTCTGGACCGGGTCCTCATTCGGCTCGAGCTGGCAGGGCCGGATTTCGTAGTTGTTGTCCAGCACCGGACGCGGCGCGGCCGTCTCCTCCTCGCTGACGGCATCCACCACCAGCCCGGATTTCCTGGCGAGCTTCCACACGTCGGCCTCGGTCGGATAGGCCTTGCTCAGCTTGGCGTCCTGATAGAACAGCGCATACGGCATCGGTCGGTCCCCCAAACACCGACAACGCCGGCCGGCGTTCCCGGTTTCCTGCGAGATTGCCGTTCCAATCACGGAACCGTGAGCGCATTCCCGGGTAAGCATCTGAAAATGTGAGTCATTTCGGACCTTTCGCCGGCGAGCCCTGAGTCCTTAATGGCTGGTAAACCCGGGAAAAAAGAATCCCCGGGACTCTCCGGGTAGAATCGCCGGATGCTCCAATCCATGAGAGCGATCCTTCAGACCCCCCATGAACGCGTGCACTGCGCGCTCGCGCTCGCACTGCTCGCGGCCTGTGCCGCGAACGTGGCGCTGGTCTGGTCCTGGCTCTAGGCTCTCGGCTTCAGTCAAACTCCTGACGTGGCGACCCACGGCGAAAACGCCGGGGCCGCGCGACGCCGGTGACAATTGACGGCCCCTCCATTCCTTCCCCCAATGCCGCCAGAACAAGCGCACGCTGCGCCCGGCGCAGGCGAGCCGCCATCGGGTGGAGCTGACATGATCGAGATGCTGATGGAACGGGTCAACGGCGACCCCGGCCTGGTGCGACGCGGCCGCTATCTGACCACGACCTTCCTGCTCGAGATCGGCAAGACCGCCTGGCTGATCGCGATCCATGAGGGCCGGATCGTCGCGGTGACCAAGGGTCCATTCGTGATGCCGTCATCGGCGTTCGCGTTGCGCACCTCGGACGAGGAGTGGGACAAGTTCTGCGAGCGGCGGCCGCCGCCGGGCTCCAACGACCTGATGGCGCTGATCAAGCGCCGTGTGCTGAAGGCCGAGGGCGAACTGCAAGTCTTCATGGCGAACCTGCGCTACTTCAAGGAGGCGCTCGGCAAGCTGCGCCGCGCGGGAGTTCACGCATGAGCGCCAGATTCGAACCGATCGTCGGCCGCTACATGCATCTCGAACTGTCGGGCCGGCCGCACCGCATCTATGTCGAGGAGGCCGGCGAGGGCACGCCGCTGCTCTGTCTGCACACCGCGGGCGCCGACGGGCGACAGTATCGCGGCCTGATGAACGATATCAGTGTCACCCGCAACCATCGCGTCATCGCCTTCGACATGCCCTGGCACGGCAAGTCGTCGCCGCCGCAAGGTTGGCACGACGAGGAGTACCAGCTCACCTCGGCGCAATACACGGCGATGATCCTCTCCGTGATAGATGCGCTCGAGCTCGACAAGCCGATCGTGATCGGCTGCTCGATCGGCGGTCGGATCGCGCTGCATCTGGCGCTCGAGCATCCAGAACGTTTCCGCGCCATCATCGGCCTGCAAGCCGGTGCGCATGTCGATCCCTATTACGACCTGAACTTCCTGCACCGGCCGGACGTCCATGGCGGCGAGGTTGCGGCGGCGATCGTCTCGGGGCTGGTCGGGCCGGACGCGCCGGACAGTGAGCGGTGGGAAACGCTTTGGCACTACATGCAAGGCGGCCCCGGCGTGTTCAAGGGCGATCTCTATTTCTACAAGATCGACGGCGACATCCGCGCCCGCGTCGCCGAGATCGATACCAGGCGCTGCCCGCTGTTCCTGCTGTCAGGTGAATACGACTACTCCTGCACGCCGGAAGAGACGTTGGCGGTGGCGAGCAGCATCGCCGGTTGCGAGGCCACCATCATGAAGGGCCTCGGCCATTTTCCGATGAGCGAGAATCCAGGCGAGTTTCTCAAACACCTGCTGCCGGTGCTGGAGAAGATCGGGGCGGCATGATGCGACGGCTCGCGGCCCAAGCAAGCCGGGCATGACACGATCGGGGAGTGAGCCGTCTATTTGCCCGAGCGCGGCAAATCGCTGTTGTCGCGGATCGCGGCACGGACCTTGGCCATGGTCGTCGTGCAATATTCCTCGCGCTCCTTCAGGAAGCGCTGCTGCTGCGCGCGGAAGCTGGCAACCCGCTCCCTCACTTCGGATCCGAAGTCGCCGCGGATATCGAGCTTGGCGAACTGCGGAAGCTGAGCCGGCGGCGGCGGGACCTCGACGACGGTCACCGTCAAGGGCGGCGGCGCCGGCGGCAGGCCCTCGATCACGGTGGGTACCGGAAGCGAGGGAGGCGTGACCATCCTTGGGGTCTCGGCGGCAGGCTTGATCCCCGACACCGGCCTTGTTTCCAAAGTGGTCCTGGCTTCGGTCTCGGCCGTCGGGATCGTCGGCTGCGCGGGGCCCGGCTGGGGTGCCGCGGCCGATGGGGCGGTGGTTTGTTGAGCGGGCGTCTGGGCAGACGTCGGCGCCCCGGCGTCAGGCAGCCTGCCCTTCACCGACTGAACGAAAGCCATTGTCTGCGCGATCAGGAGATCGCGTTCCTTCATCCACTTCATGGCGCACCCTAAGCGCGCGGATTCCAGCAAAGCAACTCCGCGGAATCAAGCATCGGCCATCATGATGGTTGACGAAGACGCCTGTTTCGCAGGCGCGGTGACATAATTGTGACACGTAGTGGCCGCGAAGGCGGTCAGCGTTGGCCAGGATTGGTGTTTGGGACGAACGGGGTACCGACGATACGGATCGGTATTTGATCGTCCGCTGGCGCCCGATTCGTGACCGGCCGGGACATGGCGCTTGCCGGCGCGGACACCGGATCCAGCAGCGCGACGATCCCGGCGGCGGCCACGCTCAGCAGCGTAGCGGCGCCCAGAAGCGCGATATTGCGGTCGGCCTCGCGTGTCCTCATGCGAAAGGAAATGCGTGAGGGCGCATCATGTTCCGGACAAATCCTCACGCGTTTTCGCGCGGTCTTGGCGGCGCGCTGAAAGTCCGCGTTGGAATCAGACCCGAAGGCACCCAGGGCAGGTGCCAAGTGAGCCAGGCATCGCAGCGATCGGAGCGGGCGAGGGTTCTCAGCCCGGCAAGGCCGTCGCTTCCGCGATGGTTGGTGCGGTGACGCCGGCCTCGATCATGTCGGCGTAGCGGCCATACTCCTCGGCCATTTCAAGCAGCTTCTCGCGCACCATCGCGTCGGTGACCTGACGGGCCAGCCGTCGCGCCTGATCGGACTGGAAGCGGTAATGTGCTGTGTCGGACATGGTGGCTCCTTACACATGGGTAAGGGCCATCGGGCAAAGGTTCACTGTAGGATCTGCGAGCGATCACCCAGCGCGGCCGGGACGCCGTCCCCCGCCTTGTCTTCGCGGACCTCGACCTCGAACCAGCCCATCTCCTTCAGCTCGCGCGCCTTCTTCTCGGCCGCGTCTTCATTGTCGCGCTTCAGCACGATTTGGCTGGTGCCATCACGGGCAAGGATCAAATAGGTCATTGGCAGAGTCCCATCCCGCATTCTGCATAGTCCGTTTTGGCCTGCAAGGACAGAAACAAGACGCAGGATGGGTGATCCTACGGGCATCTCCCCACGATTCCTGCCAAGATTCTCTGCGGAGATTTCTGTCGAGGTGCGGGGCGCGCATCCGCGACGGCCCGGGTCTGTGCGGAGAGGCTCGCCTGCAAAATAGTTAACGCGAGTTGACAGAATGTCGCACCCGCGTAATATTAATTGAATTAAATGGAGGGGTTTAAAGCGCGTCAAATCCTCTCACGCAAATATTTTAAATGGGGAGTACAATGAAAAATACGTTTCTGATCGTCGGCGTTGCTGCTCTGTTTTCGACCGCGGTATCGGTCGCCGCGAAGGCCGATCCCGTGACCGGCACGCTGAGTGCCACCTACTACGAAGTCCTCAACAACGGGTCCGGTGCGCCCGATTTCGGCGGCTCGGGCACGCCGAATGTCGCGATCGGCAGCGGGTTGGTGAACGACCGGCCGGTCGTCAGCACGTCCAGCCCGGGCGTGTCGATGTATGATCATTCCACCGGCCAGTTGCTGTGGTGGACACCGTCGGCAACGGTCATCCAGACCGGCACCGGCACGGTCTCGCTGCCTTACAGCAGCACGATGTACGCCCCGAACAGCACCGGCACCAACGATGCCGCCGCATTTGAAACCGCGGTGCTGAAGGGCACGTTCTCGCTGTCGTCAGCCGGAACGGTCCACTTCACGGTCGGCTCGGACGACGACGCCTTCGTCTACCTGAACGGCGTCCTGATCGGACAGAATCCCGGCATTCACGCGATCACCGACGTCACGTTCGCGGGCAACGCAAACGCCGGCGTGAATACGCTGGAAATCTTCTACGCCGATCGTGAACGGACCGGCGCGCAGCTCGACGTCAGCGCCGACGTGGCACTGACGGCTGCCGTTCCGGAGCCGTCGACCTGGGCGATGATGATCCTCGGGTTCTTCGGCGTCGGCTCGCTGGCCTATCGCCGAAACCGCAAGCCGCAAGTGCTCGCCTAGAGCATCATCCGCGCATTGAAAAAGCCCGGCTCAAGCCGGGCTTTTTTTCGTCCTGGTGACCGACGATCCTGTCGCTGGCGGGTGCCCGCTGGGGCGAGGCGCAGCGGAGAAGCCGAAGGCTGGTGCCGGCTGAGGGGATTGAACCCCCGACCTTCAGTTTACAAAACTGCTGCTCTACCGCTGAGCTAAGCCGGCGAAAGGGGAATGATTTGCGGGCTCGCATAGCAGACTTGGCGGGCCAGAGCCAGAACCAGAAGAAGCCCGGACCGCGCAAGGTTCGCATCGATCGCGCTGCGCCAGGCAGCAGAAAGGCGGCCTGAAGGCCGCCTTCTCGCCGTCAGCGCTGTGCGTCGGCTACTGGCAGGGGTGCCGGAGGCCGTCGCTGCCGCGGAACCAGGTGCCGGGGGTGCAGACAAATCCGTTCTGCCGCGCATATTCCTCGCCGCCGATCGGGCTGCGGGCGTATTCGGGGCCGCCGAACGGCGCGGTGGCGATGGCGGCCGCTGTTCCAACCGCGCCGCCGACCACGCCGGCCGCGGCGTCGACCGGCGCGAACGGGCCGGGGTCATAGCGGTTGTAGCTGTCCTGCCAGTCGCGGTCGCGCCGCGTGGTGCGGTGGTGATAGGTGGTTGCGGTGGCGTCTGGTGCCATCGTCTGGCATCGGGCATCCGGATAGGCATTCGAGCAGCGCGCGGCGGAGCCGATGGTCTGTTGCGCCATCGCCGGGGTGGCGAGCGCCGAAGCGAGCAGGGCTGCTGCGCCGAGCATCTTGAGCCGTGTCATGCGAAGTCTCCTCTCGTCGTGGTGAGAAGCTAATCTCGCGATCCGGCGCGTGTTCCTGCGCGGCCTTGCCTCGCGATCAAACCGGTGTGAAGTTCCGCCGGGGTCCGCGCATGACGCGTTCCGGATCATGGCGCTTTTGATGGGAATGGCATGCACACACGCGACATCGACTACGCCGGCGGCGACGCCGATCTGCGCGGTTATCTGGCCGTCAGCGACACGGGCGCAAGACGTCCCGGCGTGCTGGTCTTCCACGAGGGGCTCGGGCTCGGCGATTTCGCGATGGAGCGGGCGCGCAGACTTGCCGGGCATGGCTATGTCGCGCTGGCGGCCGACATGTTCGGCGATCGGCAGCAGGCCGCCAACCTCGATCAGGCGATGACGCTGATTGGCGGCTTGCGGACAAATCCCGCCAGGCTTCGCGCGCGGGCCCGCGCGGCGCTCGCGACACTCACCGCGCTGCCCGAGGTCGATGCCACGAGATGCGCGGCGATCGGTTTCTGCTTCGGCGGCACCGTCGCGCTCGAGCTTGCGCGCGACGGCGCCGACCTCAAGGCCGTCGTCAGCTTCCACGGCGTGCTCTCGACCACGCAGCCGGCAGCGGCCGGTGCGGTGAGGGCGAGCGTGCTGGTGCTGACCGGGGCCGACGACCCGCTGGCGCCGCCCGAACAGGTCGCAGCCTTCGAGAACGAGATGCGCGCCGGCAAGGTCGCCGACTGGCAGGTGACCAGCTACGGCAATTTGCTGCACGGCTTCACCAACCCGTCCGCCGACGGCTCGATCATGAGCTCGGCGCTTTACGACGCGCGGGCCGACCGCCGCTCCTGGGCGGCGATGCAGGGCCTGTTCGACGAGGTGCTGGCCTGACGATCCCTGAGGACGCAGCTGTTAACGATGTCTGAGCCGGCGCGGCCGCATTGACCGGATGCCGATGCTTACGCATTAGGCTTACCGGCAGTTTGGCCCGCGGCCTTAACCCTTCCGCCAAGGCATTGGACTAGGCTGAGCCTGGAACAATTCGGGACGCTGGGTGAACATGCGCGGACGACTGGCGCTGGTGATATTGGCTGCGATGACCTCGGCGGCGTCGGCCGGCGGCGGCTTCGACATCGTCGTGCCCTCGCGGCCCGGCGTGCCGATCATCATCAACGGCGTCGATGCCTCCTACGCCGTGGTCGAAGGCGCGATGGGGCTTGCCCGCAACGAGTCGCTGGTGCCGACCGTCTATGGCGGCCGCCCGATCGATCCCCAGCCGAATGTCGGCCATTATTATCCGAGCCTCGGCCGCATGCCGGGCTATGGCCGGCTCGAGATCGAGCCGCCGGCCAATCGCAGCCTGCCCAAGCCGGCCGAAAGCTACCATCAATCCTGGTCGGCGCGGTCTACGCCGCTGCCGGCGCAGTCCAACGAGCCGGTCGATCCGCCGCCGGTGATCTACGCGCCGCAGTTCAACGGACCGCAGCCGCTCCCCGGGGCGATGCCGCGGCCACCGCGTCCGAGAGGCCCTTAGAACCAACTGTCCAATCAAGAGCCCCTCAACCGGGGGCGCTGAATAGCCATCAAGAGCTACGCGACGAACAGAGAGCATCAGGAGAGAGTAATGCGTCAAATGATCAAAGGACTGATTGCGGCGGTGGCCGTCATGCTGACCGCGCCCGCGATGGCGTGCGGTTTCAACCCCTGCGGTGCGCCGGTCTACGCCGCGCCTGCCGTGACCTATGGCTGTGGCGGCTGCGGCGGCTACGGCTACGGTTATGGCTATGCCGGATACGGCGCCGTCGAACGCCTGCCTGACCCGGATGCGGCCTATCCCAACGCGACCCAGCAGTACTATTACGTCAACCAGGGACCGACCTACAGCGGTCCGGGCAACTGGGCGCCGCGTCCGTACTACCGCGAAGGCTATGGCCGCCCCTATTACGGCTATCGCCACTATGGCTACCGCCACTACGGCTATCGCCACTCCTACCGGCCCTACCGTGCGCACTACGGCTATCGCTACGGCTACGCGCATCGCGCGCCGGTCTATCACTACGGCCACCGCGTGCTGCGCCGCTATTACTGATCTCGACCGATCCGTCGAAACATCAGCGCCCGTTCGCGTCACGCGAGCGGGCGTTTCTCTTTGGCGATCGGTGAGGAGATCTATGCGGCTGCGCGATGCGGCATGCGGGCGATCACCTTGATCTCGAAATCGAAGCCGGCGAGCCAATTCACGCCCACCGCGGTCCAGTTGGGGAAGGGCGGCGTGGCGAACATCTCATTCTTGACTGCCGCGACGGTCTTGAACTGATTTTCGGGATCGGTGTGGAACGTGGTGAGATCGACGATGTCGTCGAAGCTGCAATCCGCCGCGTGAAGCGTTGCGCGAAGGTTGTCGAATGCCTGCCGGACCTGACGCTCGAAATCAGGCTCGGGAGAGCCATCGAGACGGCTGCCGACCTGACCGGAGACGAAGACGAGGTCGCCCGACCGGATCGCGGCTGAATAGCCGTGGGCTTCGTAGAGGGCATGCCGGTTGGCGTTGGCCGGGAAAATCGCCTCGCGCTGCGCCATCGCTTGATCCTTTCGTTTCCGTGTGTTGGCGGTGTGGATGCGCAGCCCGCCGATACGTCCTTCGCGTGCCGCCGCTATCGCATTTGATATACGCCGCGTATGCCAGTACATTAGTTGGCATACGGAGCGTATGTCAATCCATATACGTTGCGTATGTGAATTCGATGAGGGTGACCGGTGGCGGCAAAGCGACGCATCGAGACGATGGAAGAGAACCGCGCCAAGCTGATCGCGGCTGCGCGAAAGGCCTTTGCCAGGGATGGCTATGCCGAAGCCTCGATGGATGAATTGACCGCTTCGGTCGGTCTGACGCGGGGCGCGCTCTATCATAATTTCGCGGACAAGCGCGGGCTGCTGTCGGCGGTGGTGAACGTGATCGACGGCGAAATGGCGGCGCGCGCGCAGGCGATCGGCGCCCGCGCAGGAGGCGACTGGCAGGGGCTGCTGGCGGAAGGGGTGGCCTATATCGAGATGGCGCTCGATCCCGAGGTCCAGCGCATCGTGCTGCTCGATGGCCCAGCGGTGCTCGGGGATCCGTCGCAATGGCCCAGCCAGAGCCACTGCCTGCAAGTGACGAAGCAGACGGTCGAACGGTTGATCTCGCGGGGCATCCTCAAGCCGATCGACGCCGAAGCAGCCGCGCGACTGTTGAATGGCGCGGCACTCAATGCCGCGCTCTGGGTCGCGGCCAGCAACAATCCCAAAGCCGTCTTGCCGAAGGCCGTGGACGCCTTCACGCACCTTGCCTCGGGGCTGCTTGCGGGTCCGCTCGCTCCTGGTGCTCGCACGCGGAAGAAGTGAGATGCCGCGAACCAGAGCGTTTTCGAGCGAAGTGGAGACCGGTTCGCGTGAAGAAAACGCGAAGACAACAACCTGGAGCCCCGTTCCGATTCCATCGGAACGGGAAAGGCTCTAGCCCATCAGCCCAAGCCGGCTGGCGCCGATGTAGAGTGCGAGCACGGCGGCGTTCGACACATTCAGGCTCTTGATCTCGCCGGGCATGTCGAGGCGGGCGACGACGCGGCAGGTCTCGCGCGTCAACTGCCGCAGGCCCTTGCCCTCGGCGCCGAGCACCAGCGCGAGCGGCTGTTGCAGCGGAACCTTGCCGAGGTCCTCGCTGCCCTCGCTGTCGAGGCCGACGGTCTGGAAGCCGTGCTCGTTCAGCTCGTTCAGCGCGCGCGCCAGGTTTTGCACCGTGACCATCGGGACCAGCTCGAGCGCGCCGGAGGCGGCCTTCGCCAACACGCCGGTCGCCTCCGGGCTGTGCCGCGCGGTGGTGACGATCGCCTTCACCGCGAACGCCGCCGCCGAGCGCAGGATGGCACCGACATTGTGCGGGTCGGTGATCTGGTCGAGCACCAGCACGATGCCCTCCAGCGCCAGCGTGTCGATGCCGGGCGAGGGCAGGGGATCGGCCTCCGCCAACAGGCCCTGATGCACGGCATCGGGGGTGAGGCGGCGGTCGATGTCGCTGGGGCGGACGATCTCCGGGGCGACCCGGGTCGCGATATTCTCCTCGGCGAGCCGCTTGGCGGCGTTCTCGGTGAGGTAAAGCTTGCGGATCTGGCGCTCCGGGTTGGCCAATGCCGCCGCCACCGTGTGCCAGCCGTACAGAATCACCGGTCCGTCGGAACCGGATTCGCGCTCCCGCCGGGCCTGCGGGCGGCCGAATTTCGGCCCTTTCTGGAAGGGTTTACCGCCCTTGCCTCGGAAATTGGGTCTGCGGTCGCGATCGCTCATGGGAGGCTTGTGTCACGGGTGTCGAATATTGGCAATTTAACCGGCAAATAGGCGCCTGGCTTGGTTGACTTTGGGGACCGCCTTCGCCCATAAACGCGCCCGACCGCGCACCCGCTTCGGGTCGGCCGGTTATCAGCGTCATCTCGATGACCGGTCCGCCGCCACTCGCGCGGCTGGTTCGACGCTGTTGGACGGGGGAGTGTCCCGAGTGGCAAAGGGAGCTGACTGTAAATCAGCCGCCTCATGGCTTCGCAGGTTCGAGTCCTGCCTCCCCCACCAGCCTTCGCTCGCTTCGCGAGCTACGGCTAGGCAGGCCAGCAAGACTCCATCGTAGCGAAATGAGCGAGGGCTGCCGCGCCGAAGCCTGGAGGGCGCAGGCGGGCTGGATTGATGCCACTGGCCCGTTAGGCGAAGCGTGTCGCCACTTCCACGAACGTTGGCTCGGCAAGCCAGCCAAGCTGCATCAAAAACGAAATGAGCGAGAGTGGGCTCTGTCGTCGGCAATCACGCACGGCCGTGCTCCTGCGCAAGTTCGCGTGATCGTCGGCCTTCACGATGCTGCCTCTGGTTGCGATGCCAAACTTCCGCAACAATCCGCGACTGGGATATCGACGTTCTCCCTGACGCGGTAAGGGCAATCGCATATGGCAGCGAGCGGCTTTGCTGTCTCCACATTCGTCATGGCCGGGCTTGTCCCGGCCATCCACGTCGTTCTCACGCGGAGACTAAGACGTGGATGCCCGGCAACAAGGCCGGGCATGACGGACTTTGTGGGGAAATCGAGCGCATATGCGATAGCCCTCCCTGACGCGGGAGGTGCTCGCGAAGTCTCGTGGAGGTCTGGAATGCGCGTTGTCTCAGCGATCGCATGTGGAATCCTGTCGTTGCTTGCAGCCTCTTCGGTGCAGGCCGAGGTCACGTTCAATACGGCGTCGCCTGTCCCGCCGCGCGGATTGATGGACATCACTGTGACGCTCAAGAGCGTTGCCGTGCCTCCTGCGTCAGTGCAGGGGGGCGACCGTGAAACGGCCCTGAACGAGATCAGGCGGGATCTCTACCAGGAGGCCAAGGACCAGTGCCCGATCCTCGCGAAGGTGTATGACGCGAGCTGCCGAGTGACGTCCGTCAACATTTTCAGATTGCAGTCGATGCAGAAGGATGGCCCGCCCAGCTTTTCGATAACCGGGACGGCCAAATACGAACTGAAGACGAGCGACGGCGACACCAAGCAGTGATCCGGCACGGCTGGCCGCAGCCGCTACCCGACCTTCACTCCATCCTCCCGAACATCTCCACCAGCGTCTCGCGCAGCCAGCGCTGCGCCGGGACGGTGTCGTTGCGCTGGTGCCAGAACAGGCTGACGACGCGCGGCGGCGCCGGCAGCGGCACCGGCACGGCGTGCAGATGCGGCGCGTGGCGCGATTGCGCGCTGAGATCGCGCGGCAGCACCGCGATCAGGTCGGACTGCCGGACGATCTCGTAGGCGGCGTTGTAATGGTTGACGGTCGCGACCAGGTTGCGCGACAGCCCGCGCGAGGCGAGGAACTGATCGTAGGTCGGCAGCGTCCGCCCGGCGAGGCTGACATCGACATGCCCGGCGTTGAGGAAGCCGCGCGTGCTCAGCCGCTTCTGCCTGGCCAGCGGATGATCCTTCCGCATCATGCAGGCATATTCGACGGTCCACAGCGAGCGTGAGCGGATCGCGGCCGGCGGATGCTGCGCCTCGTTGACATAGACGCTCAGCACGCAATCGACCCGGTTGTCCTCGAGCCGGTCGCCGATCTCCAGGATGGTGTTGGGCATGGTGTGGATGCGCACCGACGGCGCCACCTCGCTGAACCGGATCAGCAGCCGCGGCATCACCAGCGAGGCGACGTAGTCCGACATCGACAGGCTGAACTCGGCCTGGGCGCGCCGCGGATCGAACGCGTCCTCGTCGAGCGCGTGGCGCACGTTCTCCAGCGCATCGCCGATCGGCTCCCACAATGCCACCGCACGCTGTGTCGGGCGGATCCCGGTGGCCGTGCGCACGAACAGGGGATCGCCGAGCGCGTCGCGCAGGCGGGCGAGCGCGTTGCTGACCGCGGGCTGGGTCATCGTCAGCGCGCTCGCCGCGCGGGTGACGCTGCCCTCGGTCATCAGCGCCTCGAAGACTTTCAGGAGGTTGAGGTCGAGGGTGCGGAAGGACACGGGCGATATTCACAATGGTGATGTACTAGATAACAATTATAAATTATTCCGATAATCATGATTTGTCTATCATTGCCGCCAATGACCCCGCGGCGCGTGCCGAACCGCGGGGCGCGGAGGGGGATTTCATGTCCATGATCTCGGCGCGCATCGAGCGCCTGCCGTTCGCGCGTTTCCATGTGCACCTGCTGCTGATGGGCGGGCTGGGCTATCTGTTCGACGCGATGGATGCCGCGGTGCTGGCGTTCATCCTCCCGGTGCTGCGCACCGCCTGGAGCCTGACCAATGTCGAGACCGGCGTGCTCGGCAGCAGCACCTTCGTCGGTTATCTGTTTGGCGCGCTGCTGGCGGGGACGCTGGGCGACTTGATCGGCCGCCGCGCGGTGATGATGTCGGCGCTGGCGCTGTATTGCGCGGCCTCGCTGGTCAGCGCGGCGGTCGATAGCTGGCCGGCGTTCTTCGCCGCGCGCGTCGTCGCCGGCATGGGCACCGGCGCGGAGAGCGCGATCATCGCGCCTTACCTCGCGGAATTCGTGGCGCGGCGTTACCGCGGCGCCTTCACCGGCGCGCTCGCCGGCTTCTTCTCGTTCGGCTTCGTCGCCGCTGCCTTGCTCGGCTATTTCATCGTGCCGGCCTATGAGAATGGCTGGCGCATCGTGCTCGTCATCACCGCCGTGCCGGTCGTGATGCTGCTGTGGTGGCGCCGCTCGCTGCCGGAATCGCCGCGCTGGCTGGAAAGCCGGGGCAGGGAAACGGAAGCCAGCGCGGTGCTCGACAGGATCGAGGCGAGCTTTGCGCGCGAGGGCCGGGTGCTGCCGGCTCCGGTCGCCGAGCCGGCGCTGCCTGCTGTCTCGTCGGGAACGCTGCTCGGCAATTTTGCCGCGCTGCTGGCCGGCCGCCAGGCCCGCATCACCACCATGACCTGGATCATGTGGCTGTCGATCACCTTCAGCTACTACTCTTTCTTCGTCTGGATTCCCGGCCTCCTGGTGCAGAACGGCATGAGCATCACCAAGAGCTTCGGCTATTCGCTGGCGATGTATTGCGCGCAGGTGCCCGGCTATTTCACCGCCGCTTTCTTCAACGAGCGGATCGGACGGCAGGCGACGATCGCGTCCTACATGCTGCTCGGCGGCGTCAGCGCGCTCGGGCTCGCTTTTGCCAAGAGCGATGGTGAGATCATGACGGCGGGGTTGCTGCTGTCGTTCTTCATGAACGGCACCTATGCCGGCGTCTATGCCTACACCGCCGAGGTGTTTCCGACCGCGATCCGCACCACCGGAGCCGGGCTCGCATCTGCGATCGGGCGGATCGGCGCCATCGCGGCCCCGATCCTGGTCGGCTATCTCTATCCGAATTTCGGCTTTGCCGGCGTGTTCGGCGTCACCACGTCCGTGCTGCTGATCGGCGCACTCACTGTCGTGCTGATGGGCGTGCCGACGCGGGGCCGATCGCTGGAAGAAATCGCAAGCAAGACCGCGTGACCACGGCAGCGTCCTGACAGGAGACTCTCATGCCAACCACCCTCTTCAAGAATGCCGCGCTGCTCGATCCGCTGCGCTCCGATCTGCTCGAAGGACACCACGTGCTGGTCGAGGATCGCTTGATCAAGGAGGTGTCTGATCGACCGATCGACGCTTCGGCCGATCGGGTCATTGATCTCAGGGGCAAGACCCTGATGCCCGGCCTGATCGACCTGCATGTGCACGCGGTCGCCGTCGAACTTGATCTCTCGCAGCAGGCGCGGATGGCCAACGTGCTGGTAACCTTGCGCTCGACCATGCTGTTGCGCGGCATGCTGAAGCGCGGCTTCACCACCGTTCGCGATGCCGGCGGCGCCGGCTATGCGCTGAAGCAGGCGATCGATACCGGCCTGACCGATGGTCCGCGGCTGTTCGTCTCAGGCCGCGCGCTGAGCCAGACCGGCGGCCATGGCGACGGGCGGGCGCGTTCGGACTATCTGGCCGACCCGACCTGCTCCTGCTGCGTGCGGGTCGGCGCGATCGCGCGCGTCGTCGACGGCGTCGATGCGGTGCGCAAGGCGGTGCGCGAGGAGCTGCAAATGGGCGCCGACCAGATCAAGATCATGGCCTCCGGCGGCGTCGCCTCGCCGACTGATCCGATCGGCGCCTACGGCTATTCCGAGGACGAGATCCGCGCCATCGTCGCCGAAGCGAAGGCGCGGCACACCTATGTGCTGGCCCACGCTTACACCGCGGAGGCGATCGAGCGCGCGGTGCGCTGCGGCGTCCGCACCATCGAGCACGGCAACCTGGTCGATCCTCCGACCGCGCGGCTGATGGCGGAGAAGGGCGCCTACGCGGTGCCGACGCTGATCACCTACGAGGCATTGGCCAACGAGGGCGCGAAATACGGCCTGCCTGCCGCGAGCGTCGCCAAGATCGCCGACGTCCGCGACGCCGGCCTGCGCTCGCTCGCGATCTATCGCGAGGCCGGCGTCAAGATCGGGTTCGGCACCGACCTGCTCGGGCCATCACAGCGTTTGCAGAGCGACGAATTCCGGATCCGCGCCGAATTGCTCGGCCCGCAGGCGGTGATTGCGAGTGCGACCGTCGTCGGCGCCGAAGTTCTCGGCATGGAAGGCAAGCTCGGCCGCATCGCGCCGAAAGCGTTTGCCGATCTGCTGGTCGTGGACGGCAATCCGCTACGCGACGTGACGTGTCTGCTCGGCCAGGGCGAGCACATCCCGCTGGTGATGAAAGCCGGCAAGGCCGAGGTCGACAGGCTGGGCGGGTAGGATACTTCCTTCGACGAAGGCGCAAGGGAACACCGTCATGGCCGGGCTTGTCCCGGCCATCCACGTCTTCCTTCAAATAGCAATCAAGACGTGGATGCCCGGGACAAGCCCGGGCATGACAAGTCGGTGGGTGCAGTGATCTTCCAGCCTCACCACACCACGCGGAATCCCGCGCTGCCCTTGTAGCCGTGGTTCGCCGCGGCGTCCTGGAGGCTGGCGCGATAGGTCGCTTCGCCGAACAAGGTGTAGCGGCCATTGGCCCAGCTGTAGCTGCCGCCGCCGCCGATCGAGCCCCACAGCCGGTCGTTGGCGCTGGCGAAGCTGGTGCCGGAGACGTCGACCTTGCTGCCGTCGAGGAATTCGTAGTGCAGATTGCCGATCGCGTAGAGGTCGGAGCGGACGATGCTCGTGCCGTCATACCAGCTCTTCTGGTGATTGAGCATGAGACCGACGCGGCCGAGCAGGCTGTCGGCATTGGCGAGCGAGACCAGCGCGCCGAAGCGGTCGGCGAACCCGTCGAAATCGACCTTCGAATAGGCGAGCTGCGCCTGCGGCGTCAGCGAGAAGCCGTTGCCGATAGTGATGCGCTTGCCGCCTTCGACGCTGAACGCATAGCCGAGGCCTTCATTGCCGTGGGTCATGCTGCCGACGAGATCGGAGGTGAGATCGGCGCGGTAGAACATGGTCTGCATCTGGCCGTCGAGATAGACGCCGTTGTCGCCATACCAGGTGGCGGTGGCGCCGACGCCGGTGCCCTGGGCGCGAATCCGGCCGCTGCCGAACAGCGAGTTCACATAGGCCGTGGTCAGCCCGTATTGCAGCGTGAGCCCGACGATCAGGCGGCCATAGCTGTTCTCGAGCGCGAGTCCGTCGAGCCCGGCCTGCGCCTTGAAGTCGTCGCTGCTGGTGGTCGCGCCCGTGGTGTTCGACGGTTGCAGGCTGGATTGGCCGCCCTGGATGCGGCCCCAGAACGCCGATTGTGTCCCTGAACTGTCCGCCGTCGCCGGCGGCGCGACGCCCATGCGCGCCATCGCGTCGCTCGGGCCGCCGCCCCAGTAGCGGTTGCCGACGCGGTCCTGCAACGACGGCAGCGCGTTCATGCCGAGCAGCACCTGGGCGTAATTCTCGTAGAGCGGCACGCCGGGTTGGTAGAGCGGGCCGGCCGGCATCGGCGTCGCCGGATTGACCAGGCTGGAGCGCAGATACCAGTCGCCGTCCGACGGCGTCGAGATGCCGTTCTTCTGCAACGTGTAGCCATAGGCGCCGGCGACGATCGCCTGCTGGCCCTGGAGCGTGTAGTTGCCGGCCAGCGTAAAGCTGCCGTTCGAGGCGCCGCTGACGTCGATCAGCTTGATGCCGTCGGCGGTCTGCGCGCCGCCGCCGCCGACATTGTTGACCCGCACGGTCGAGGTGCCCGACGTGCTGCCCGCGACCAGGCGGTCGGTGGCCGAGCCGTCGCCGCCGAGCACGGTGTTGAACAGCAACGTGCCGCCATTGCCGGCATAGTTGCCGGCGACCGTCAGCGTGGTGTCGGGTGCCGTGCCAAACCTGATGGTGCCGGCATTGCCGAGCGATGCCATGGTCTGGTTGAAGCCATTGAGGTCGAAGGTGCCGCCGGCGTTGGCGACAAAGGCGGACGCGGCGCTGAACGTATTGGCCGCGCCGGCTTGCAGCGTGCCGCCCGACACCGTGGTCGTGCCGCTGTAGCTGTTGACGCCGGACAGTGCCTGGGTGCCGCCGGTGACCGCGAGCCCGCCGGTGCCGCCGATCGCGCCAGCGAAAGTGTCGCTTGCGTTGGTGATGGTCAGCGCCTTGCCACCCAGCGCGACATTGCCGGTGCCGGCGAGGCTCTGGATGCTCGTGCCGGCTCCCGCGAGGCCGGAGATGTCGAACGCCGCATTCGCTACCACATGGCTTGAATTGCTGATCGACCCGGTGCCGGTCAGCGCCAGCGTGCCGGCCGAGATCGTGGTGACGCCGGCATAGGTGTTGGTGCCAGACAGCGTCTCGGTGCCGCCGGCGAGCGTCAGCCCGCCGCTGCCGCCGATCACGCCGGCGAACGTATCGTTCGCGGCGGTCAACGTCAGCGTTCTGGCGCCGAGATCGACGCTGCCGCTGCCGGACAGGCGCTGGATGCTGGTGCCTGCGCCGGACAGCCCCGCGATGGAGAACGTGCCGTTGGCGATCACCTGGCTCGATGCGGAAATGTCGCCGGTGCCGGTCAGCGTCAGCGTACCCGCTGTGATCGTGGTCGCGCCGCTGTAGGCCTGCATACCGGAGAAGGCCTGCGTGCCGCCTGTGAGTTGCACGCCGCCGGTGCCGCTGATCGTTCCGGCGAAGCTGTCGTTGGCATTGGTGATGATCAGGTCCTTGGTGCCGAGCGTGACGACGCCGGCACTGCTGCCGGCCAGGCTCTGGATGTGCACGTTGGGGTCGGTAACGATCGAAAGATCGAAGGTCGCGTTGTCGACCACGCGGCTCGAACTGGCGAGGGCATTGCCTGAGCCGGCGAGGGCGGACAGCCTGAAAGTGCCTTGCTGGATCGCCGTCTCGCCGGTGTAGCTGTTGCCGGCGCCGCCGAACGAGAAGATCCCATCCCCGGTCTTGGTCAAGCCTCCGACCCCGCTGAAGCCAACCGGGGCGAGGACGGTGAACCCGTTGGTATCGATCGTCAGTCCGCCTACGGCGATGTTGTTCTGGGCCGCCGTTCCGGCGGAGGCATTGGTGGTATTGACGCGCGCGCGGAGCGTCGCATTGTCATAGTTGATCTGACCGCGCGCATTGCTGATGGTAAAGCCAAAGCCGCCCAGCATCACCGTGGCGTTGCGCACGTTGAGCGTGCCTGTGCCCCCAACCGGTGTGCCGAGGATGACTCTGACCGTCGCGTTTAGTGTCGCGCCGTCCGTGACGTTGACGACGCCGGTGCCGGTGCTGCCGACGGTGAGCGCGCCGGTCGTCAATTGCGATCCGGTACCCGTCACCGTCAGATTTGTCGACCCACCTGCGACATCGCCCATGGAAACATTGAGATTGGACGTCAGCGTGGCGCCGTTCTGAATCGTGAGGCTGGTGGTTCCGCCAGCCACGTCGCGGATATTCATATTGCCGGTCGTGCTGGTCGCCCCGGGGTTCACGCCGAGAACGACGGTTGAACCGGCCACGATGTTGGGGTTGGTTCCGGACGTCGGCGCTGTGCCGCCGGACCAGTTCGAGCCCACCGTCCAGTCGTTATTGGTGGCGCCGGTCCAGGTCTGCGCCGCCGCCGAGCCCGCTGACAGTGCCGAGAGCGCGGCGACCGATGTGCTCAGCAACAGCAGCCGATGGAAATGTGCGCGGGCGAGGGACGACGATACCGTCGGGCGTGGATTGCATGTGGTGTCACCAAAATGTCGTGCGATCGTCGCAGCGCCGATGCATTCGCGCATGGTGCCCAGCCCCTTGTTCTTGCCGCCGCCTCGCAGGGGTGCATTTCGGCAAACCTTCGCCAGCCGCAGATGGGCGCACGCTAGGTGACTCACCGTATGCTGACAAATGAAGGTTGCCGTGCTCGCGGTGAAACGAAACGCAGTGTGTTCGTGATGCAACGTCCGCGCGTCGCAATTAATCGATCGCTAACCAGTTGAGCCGTGCCGGGCCCGTTCCTTGCGCGAGTGTGTCTGCAAAATTTCGGAATATTAGAAATATACCCGTGAGTTGCCCGACATGTCAAGGAGCCTGGTCGAACGCCGGTTGCTTTGCATGGGATTGTTTTCGATATTTTGGCAATGCGCCGTCATGCCGGGCCTTGCCCGGCCACCCGATTCATCCGATCACGTTACCGCAGGTGGCGTTGACGTCGACGTGTGGAAGCACGACATACCGCCTATCCAAAGCGCCGCTCCGGAGCCAGCCATGAATGCGCCAGCCACCATCGAATCACAGTCCGACGGCGTGGTGCGCTGGCTGACCAACGAGACGCGCGACGAGCGCTTCGTCGACAACATCTTCGCCGAACTCTGTATCCGGCTACAGCGCGCCGGCATCCCGATCAAGCGGGCGACGATGAATCTCCTGATTCAGCACCCGCAATGGCTCGGCGCCCGGATCGTCTGGAGCGACGGGATGCGCGAGGCCGAGATCACGCGGATCGACTACGAGGTGCAGCAGCGGTCGGAATATATCGGCAGTCCGGTCTACGAGATTCATCAGGGCGCCACCGAAGTCCGCGAGAACCTCGAACGCGAACCGTCGCAGGGCCGCAAGCACGCGCTCTACGACGAGATGCGGGCGCAGCGCCTGACCGACTATGTGGCGTGGCCGCTGCTGCATACGCTGGGCAAGCGTCATGTCGTGACCTTCGCGACCGATCGCTCCGGCGGTTTCGACGCCGCGCATATCGAAGGCCTGTTGAAGGTGCTGCCGGTGCTGGCGCTGGTCAGCGAAATCCGGATGAAGAACCGGCTGGCGCGGACGCTGCTCGAGACCTATGTCGGCACCCATGCCGGCGAGATGATCCTGGCCGGCGCCACCAGGCGCGGCAGCGGCACCACGGTCCGCGCCGCGATCATGATCTGCGACTTGCGGGATTTCACCCGGATCTCGGACTCCTGGCCGCGCGACGACGTCATCGATCTCCTGAACGATTATTTCGACGCGATGTCGGAGCCGATCGCGCGGCATGGCGGCGAAATCCTGAAATTCATCGGTGACGGCCTGCTCGCGATCTTCCCGCTGAGCGAGCCCAAGGCCTGCGCCAACCTGCTGCACGCGGTGTCCGAAGCGCGCGAGGCGATGGCGGCGCTGAGCGAAAAGAACAGCATGATGGGCCGGGCGCCGATGAACTACGGCATCGGCGTTCACGTCGGTGACGTGATGTACGGCAACATCGGATCGCGCAGCCGGCTCGACTTCACCGTGATCGGCCCCGCGGTGAACATGGCCTCGCGCCTCGAGGCCCTCACCAAGCAGTTGAAGAGGAACGTGCTGCTGTCGCGCGCGTTCGCCGATCTGGTCGAACAGGATTTCGCCCTCGAACATGTCGGCGAGCATGCCGTGCGCGGCTTCAGCGAGCCGATCGAGCTGTTTGCCTACACCGGTTGAGCCCGGTCGGTGAATCCCTTGGCGAGGGCGTGATAGACGCCTTCCTTGCAGATCAGGCGCGAACTCGCATGGGCGATCAGGGCCGCCGCCATCAGCGGCACGACCATGGCGTGATTGTCGGTCATCTCGGTGACGATCACGAAGGCCGTGATGGGGGCCTGCACCACACCTGCGAAATACGAGACCATGCCGAGCAGCATCATGGCCGGCAGCGGCGCGCCGTGAAACAGCGGGGCGATGTTGGAGCCGAGCCCGGCGCCTACCGCAAGCGAGGGCGCGAAGATGCCGCCCGGCATGCCGCTGATCGAGGCGAAGGTGGTCGCCAGGAATTTCCACACGCTGAAGCTTCCGGGCAATTGCGATCCGGCTTCCAGGGCGGATTTGACCTGCTGATATCCGGTGCCGTAGACCGCGCCGTCGGAGGCGATCCCGCAGATCGCCGCCGCGAAGCCGCAGATCGCGGCAAAGCCGACCGGATAGCTCTTGATCGTGCGTCCGATCGGGTTGGCAAATCCGCGCGCCATCGCGATTAGAATGCGGCTGAACAGACCGCCGGCCAGGCCTCCGGCGACGCCGCAGAGCGGCACCGCGAGCCAGTCGGCGCCGTTGCGCAGCGCCGTCGCGCTGGTGCCGAAATAAGTGTAGTTGCCCATCAGCGCGAGCGAGGTGAGACCCGCGGCGATCACCGCGCCGATGATCAGGCTGGAGGTTCGCGTCTCGAAGGCGCGGCTCATTTCCTCGATGCCGAACACGATCCCGGCCAGCGGGGTGTTGAAGGCCGCCGCGACGCCGGCGGCAGCGCCGGCAAGGATCAGGCCGGGTTGGCGCCGGGGCGAGAAGCGGCCGAGCGCGAACATGATCGAGGCGCCGATCTGGACCGTCGGTCCCTCGCGCCCGACCGAGGCGCCGCAGAGCAGGCCGAACAGGGTGAGCAGGATCTTGCCGGCCGCGATGCGCAGCGAGACGAGACTGTTGCGCGCGGTCTGGTCGGTCAGATGGCGTGCCGCGATGGCCTGCGGAATGCCGCTGCCTTGCGCGTTCTGGAAGAAGCGATTGGTCAGGTAGACCGAGAGCGCGAAGCCTATCGGCGTCAACGCCAGCGAAGCATAGCGGAAATGCGACACCAGCGCGGAGAAGGCGATCTGCGCCAAATCGGCGAGCTCGGCGAGGGCGACGGCCGCGGCTCCCACCGCGACGCCGCCGAGCAGGAAGATGGCGCGGCGCTGCCAACGCACGGAGACGATTCGGAACAGCCGCCGCTGGCGGTTGGAGGGGAAGGTCATTCTGACGGCATTCTGGTTTATGTCGTGGTCCGATACGACACGGATCGCGCCATTCCTAGCATGCGTCGACGATGGGTGAAGCCCAAGAAATCAGCAAGACTTGCCGTCGCGGGCGTCAAACTCGAGAGCCGGGATACTCGCCCTCGGCAGCGGATATTCCGCCGTCTTATCTCCGACGCTGCTGCTTTCTCGGAAACAGCCGGTCGCGGATATAGCGCGAGGTCGGCGTCAGGCGAAGTCCCCGTGGCTTATGCCAGGCGGCGCGGTCGATCTCCTTCTTGTCGCCGATCGCGAGCCTTCCCTTGGCGTTCTTGGCGATGAAGATGGCGTCGCTCATCCTGCGGCCGGAACGCTTGTTCTTGGCGGTGACTTCCTTCCAGAGACTGAGCCGGCCGAGCTTGAGCTTCGGCAGCTCCTCCTTGATCTCGCGCTTGAGGCAATCTTTCACGGTTTCGCGCGCGCGCCGGCGGCCGCCGGGGAACATCCACAGCCCGTCAGATCGGCGTCGAACCAGAAGAACCTTGCCGCGCTTGGCAGCAACCAGCTTGGAGGATTTGGCCATCTACTGCGCAATGATCGAAAACAGAATCGATCCCAGTTTAACTTGTCTAATCAAGTAGACAAGTTCTAAGAGGCATTGTTCCACAGTCATATGTCGGCAGTTTATCGGCGACGAAATTTCCCGAATGCCGGACACGTCAGATGATCCGCGGATACGGCTCCAGCAAGACGTCAAATGACAGAAGTCGTCAGCTGCGACGGACTGCCGCAACTTCGTCCTGATGCTTGCGCATGTATGCCACGATCCCTCGCTGCACCCTTTCGCGCCATTGCTCGCTCGTTCGTCCAGCATGATCGCTTTCGTGAATGACCTATCGGATGCCGGTTCCGGCGGTAGGAACTTGGCCGCGCGTGTATCTGCGAGAAAGCGCGATACGATCCGCGCTGCCGCTTGACTTCATGTTCTTGTTTTGTTCTATTTGCCTCCTACCGTGAACAGGAGCCGGCCATGGACAACCGTATCAGCGAAATTCGCAGGCAGATCAGGGCGTTGCGCGTCAGCATGATGGAAGCCGAGGCGATCATGCGGGAGCAGGTCAACCGGGATGTGGACTGTGCCTTCGTCGCCGGGGACCTGCTGAAGATGCGGCTGGTCATGAGCCGGCTGGTCGAGGAGCGCAATGTCCTGGGCGACCGTACGCCGATCATCGTGCATGCGAGCGTCGCGCCGCGCCGTCGTGTGACGGTGACCGCCTTCGTTCGCCCGGCGAAGCGTGAGCTGATCGCCGAAGCGCGTGCGTGATGACGCGCTGAGAACGCGGCGGCTGCGCGCCGAGTTGCGCGAGCTCGAGTCATCCGTGAACCAGCTCAGGCGGGCGGGGCGCGACGGAGCGTCGATGCAGCTGCTGCTGTCGCGCAAGCGCGCCGAGCTCGAGGACGTGATTTGCCGGAGGAAAGATGAGAGAGCCGCTTCGGTATTTCAACGACAGCGATAGTCACGCGCCCTGGATCAAGGCGCTTGCCGAGGTCCGGCACATGGCAGCGCGGGAAGGCTGGTGCTTTCACCATGTGCAGGCGATCATCGTTGCGATCGATCAGTATGCGGAGGCGGCGCTCGGCAACCGCGAGTTCTTCCTCAATCGGCCGCAGACCGTCGGCCCGCTCAGGCGCGGCGACGTGCCGTAGCCGTCGCCGTGCTCATGGCAGCACGTCGGCCGGATGCTTGTCGCGGTGCTCGACATATTCGACACGGGTCCGGTCCGGATGCTGCACCAGCATGTTGCGACCGGTCGGGACCGGCTTGGGGCCGTCCAGTATCGCGGCGCCGACGTGGGGGAGATGCGCGGCGAATGCGTCGATGTCGTCGACCAGAAAGGTCAGATGCGTCGCCGTGAATGGCTTCAGGCTCTGTTCGGTGCCTGCAATGAACAGGATCGAGGCGACCTGCGCGAGCCTCAGATCATACTCCGGATAGTCGAAGCGAAGGCGCGCCGTTTGGCCGATCAGGGTTTCGTGGAACGCGACGGCCTGATCGAGCTCTTCCAGCGGCAAATAACGCCGCGCCAGGATGTTGAGTATCTTCATCGCTGGGCCCTCATGTCCTCATCCGTTGCGATCCGATCTGGTCAGCCGTTGCGACAGGGCACGGCGCCGGATGCGGAGCGCCGCGATCGCACGATCGATCTGGTCGAGCTTGTCCTGCATCACGGTGGAGCAGCTCACGCGCGCCCCACGGCGGCCGCCGTCAAGCGCGCTCAGGAGATTGCGCAACTCGCGGGTCGAGAAACCCGAGGCGATCAGGTCTCTCACCCACGCAGCCCGTTCGATCTCCGACGCCGCATAGCTTCGATAGCCGTTCGACGTCCGGCGCGGCACCACCAGGCCGGCCGCTTCATAGTGCCGAAGCGCCCGGGCGCTCACGCCGAGATGACGGGCCGCTTCCTGAATCCTCATCGCGATCTCCTGCCGAGGGCTGGCCTAGCACCTTGTCATTAACGTCAATGTCAAGCGCCGGGTTGCGCGCGGCTGCGCCGGGCACCGTCGCTGCGGATCCGCCGGAGCCTCGCAGGGGCCAAATGTCCCGGCGAGCCCGAGACCGCCGGGATGGTCAATCCGCTGCCGGCGACATATCGTGACGGTCTGCGGCCGAATCTGAGGCGGAACGTTCATCTCCGGGTCATCTGTATCCGGCCATCGTCGGCGCGGCGCCCGCAAGGGCGGCGGCACATTTGCGGAGGAGGTTTCGGATGACCAGGGGCTGGCAGATTGCGGCATCGGCGCTTGCCGCGGTCGTGATGGTTGCAACGCTGGGCGCAGAGGCGAACGCGGCGCAGTGCGGCAACGGGCCGGGCGGGTTCGAAGCCTGGAAGGAGCAATTCGCCGGCGAGGCAAGGGCCAAGGGCGTCGGGGAGACCGCAATCGGCGCGTTGATGCAGGCCCATTACGCCAGCGCGACGATTGCCGCGGATCGCGGCCAGCGCAGCTTCGGCCTGTCGCTCGAGCAGTTCATGGCCAAGCGAGGATCGGCGACCATCGTGGCGCGCGGCCGTTCGCTGAAGCAGTCGCAGGCGGCGATGTTCGCCTCGATCCAGCAGCGCTATGGCGTGCCGCCGGGACCGTTGATCGCGATCTGGGGCATGGAGAGCGGTTTCGGCAGCCAGCGCGGCAACCAGAACATGCTGTCGTCGATCGCGACGCTTGCCTATGACTGCCGACGCCCGGACTTCTTCACCGACCAGCTCTACGCCGCGCTGAAGCTGATCGACCGCGGCACTTTGTCCGGGAGCACGCGCGGCTCGATGCATGGCGAGATCGGCCAGACCCAGTTCATGCCGAAGAATGTCCTCGCCTATGGCACCGGCAATCTCGATGTTGCCGCCAACGCGCTGAGCTCGACGGCTAATTTCCTGCGCGCCCATGGCTGGCGCGCCGGCGCGGGCTATCAGCCGGGAGAACCCAACTTCGCCGCGATCGAGGCGTGGAACGCGGCGCAGGTCTATCAGAAGGCGATCGCCATCATGGGGCGGCAGATCGACGGCCAATGAGCGCAGGGCCGTGAGAAGTCCGGGTTCCTTCATCCCTTGTTAACGCAACGGTGCCCAGATCGTAGGGCGAAAGGGGCGGGTGGAGACAGACTCCATGCTCAAGAACGGCACTTATGCGGCGTGGTTTCGCACGTCGCTCGCGGACGGCACCGGCATCGTGCATGTCGCCGACGGCAGGCTGTGGGGCCGCGACAGCATCATGCTCTACGACGGCACTTACGAAGTGGACGGCGAACGCTTCACGGCCGTGCTGACCACCAGGCGGCACAGCGAAGGCCATGCGACGGTGTTCGGAACCGACGATCTCGTGGTCCGCCTCGAGGGGGTCTGGAATGGCCCGATCGCGATCTGCAAGGGAAAGGCCGATGCGGTGCCCGACCTTGCCTTCGAGGTGACGCTGATGCCCAGTCATGAGGTTTCGGCCGAGCCCGACGCGAACCTGCCGACGCCGAAATTCGACCCGAGCAAGCTCCCGAAATTGCCGAAGCGCTCCAGCCGCTGAAGGCTAAAGCGCGATGAGGTGAGTTTGAATCGCCATCGCGCTTTGGATTCCTATTTTCGCATGATCCTTTCGGAAAACCGCTTCGCACTTTTCCGGATCATGTTCTAGGCATCGCCGGTGCCGGCCGTTCGCGGAAACGGCGCGCCGGGCGTGTACAGCTTGGTCGCGCGGATTTCGTAGACCGCCGATGGATTGGCCCGGCGCAGCTCGCGCGCGGCGGCGATCGCCTCGTCCTCGTCGGCGCAATCGATGACATAGAAGCCGAGCAACTGCTCCTTGGTCTCGGCGAACGGGCCATCGATCACCGTGCCGTGGCCAGGTCCGCGCAGGGTGCTGGCCTTGCGGGTGTCGCCGAGGCGCACCGCCGGACCGAGCCGGCCCTTGAGCTTTTCGTGGACCTCGAGCAGGCCGGCCATGACGGTGGCGTCCTCCTGAGCGGTCCAGGACTTGACCTCGTCTTCGACGTGATAGGCCAGGATGGCATAAAGCATCGATAGTGCTCCTCGATTGTGCTGTGGCAGATCCAAGGACGTCTGACGACAGCCCCAGCCGACATTTCATCTGTAGCGGATCGGACCGGTCTTGTGTCGCGGCAGGCTGGTGCACAACCGATTCCACCCGGCCGGTTGACCATGCTCCGAACGCCAAAAGGCGCGGCGGAATTGCTTCCGCCGCGCCCGAACTTTCGTTGTCTCGCTGGTCCAGGGCTGAGAGCGCCCCGATGCCAGGCTGATTGCTCAGGTCCTAGCGGGCGATCCCAGCGAGGTGACAGCGCTTGAGACAAGACACTAGATCACCTCCTTTCTTTGTTGATGGGACATCTAATATAGGGGGCGAATCCGTCACTGTTAAGGCCGCCATCCGGCCGGTTCGGGCACGGAACGAGGCCAATTGTACGGAAATTAGCTGTTTACCGGAGCACAAGGACGCACGCCGAAGCAGTTGAGACGGCCGTCCGACCGTGTTAGGTGATCCCGAGATGCGGGTGTAGCTCAATGGTAGAGCAGCAGCCTTCCAAGCTGAATACGAGGGTTCGATTCCCTTCACCCGCTCCAACCTCCAAATGTCGTGTGGTCTGGCGCCGCTCGTTTCAAGCGGCCTGTCGTCGTGACCGCCCGGCAGCGAATCGGCAGGTAGAGGTCGACATGCGCTCATCGACCGGCCGCACTTGTTTTCCGCCGGAACGACCACGGCCCGATCGAGCTCGTTCCCGGGAGGGACGAGCCAGGGAACAGCTTCCGTGTCGCGTCACTCGTTCAGGCCATCAAGGACGGCCCGTGCCCGCCTGAACAGGATGCTCGAGAAGCCTTCCGTCAATTTGCTCATGGTCCCGTGCAGCAAGGACGTTGCTTCCTTGCGTCGTCCATCGAGGTCGAGCAACTGCGCCAGCCGAGTTGCGGCACGCAGCTCATAGGCCAGCGCGCCTTGGCGCTGCGCCAATTCGATCGCATCGCGCAGATAGTCTTCAGCGGATCTGGGGTGCGGTCCGTCGGACGAAGCAAGCACATCGGCGTGGGTTCTCAAGGCCTCCGGCAACCACCAATACATCTCGCAGGCCCTGGTTCGTTCGAGGGATTCGGTCGAAGCCAGGATGGCCTCATCGCTGCGGCCGTCGGACGCAAGGAGCTCGGCGAGATGCCCTAGAAACGGGACGTAGAGGTTCTCGTAGCGAGCCTCGCTCAGCCACGACAATGCCCTGCGTAACAATCGCTCGCCACCCTCCATGTCGCCCGTGAGCGACAGCATTCTGCCTTCGAAGCCCACTCCCGAGTAGTAATAACTCTGCAAATCATTGTCGTGGGCCACTTCCTGCAAGCGCGCGATTGCGGTGGCAGCTTGCTCGAACTGCTCGAGGAACAGGAACAGAGACGCGCCGCACCACGACAACGCCTGACAGATCGATGTCGGATTTCCGCTTGCTTCCGCTTCGGAATGTGCCGCGATCGATGCCCTGACGGTGCGGTCCAGCAAGCCTTGATGACAGTAGGTCCGCGCGATGACGCATTGTGCGTAAACCGAGTGATTGAGCCCCCAGCGTCCGATCTGCGAGGCGTCGGTATGGGTCCGGAAGTATTCGTGCGCCCTGTGTGCGAATGTCAGCGCCTGCGCGTGATCGCCGTGGAGGAACAGCGAGGCGCTCTTCACGCTGTTGGTCATGGCGACGGCGAGCGGCTCCTCGACCGTCGCCGTCAGTGCTTCGACCGCTTCGGTCGCCGCCAGGGCGCTCTTCAGGTCGCCCCGCCGATGGAAGAAGACGACAAGCCCCATCTGCGCCCTCAGCTGCCATTCCCGGTCGTTGAGCGCTTTTGCAAGTACGACAGATCGATCCAGAGCTTCCCGCGCGAGCCCGGTCATGCCGGTGGTGAACATCACCGACAGGCCAAGCGCCGCCTTGAGGATCATCTCGTTACGACCGCCGAACTCCGCCGGCTCGAGGGCATCGATCGCCCTAGTCGTCCAACCCGTGCATTCCGTCAGCAGTCCATTTTCCAGCCATACCGGTACGGCGCAGGCGGTGAGGTCCACACCGGTCCGCGCGTGGGCAGGTGACGAGAAGGCCCAATTCAGGATGCCGCGCACATTGTCGAGCTCCTGAATCGCGGCCTGAAGCTCCTGAACGCGGCCGGGGCCAGCGGCGCATTTGCGCAGCGCGTCTGCAAGGCAGGACGCGAGGCGGGTGGCAAGTTCGTCCCGCTCCGACGTCTCGAGCAGCTTGGCGAGCGCGAAGGCGCGGGTGATCTCGAGCAGCCGAAATCTGGCGACGTCCGCCCCGATATCGACCGAAAGCAACGACTTGCAAACCAGGTCCGCCAGAATCGACGCCGTGTCGCCTTGCTCCGCCACGGGAACCACCGCGACCGCAGCGTCGAGCGTGAAACTTCCCGCGAAGATACCGAGACAGCGGAGAACATAGCGTTCCCGCTCGCTCAGCAGCTGATAGCTCCATTCGAGTGCGGCCGCGATGGTGCGGTGACGCGCTGGCGTGCCGCGATGGCTCTCCGAGAGCAGATGCATTCGATCGTCGATCCGGCTCGCCAGCCCCTTGACGCCGAACGTGTCGACACGCGCCGCGGCCATTTCAATCGCGAGCGGATTCCCGTCTAGTCTGCGGCAAATCTGTGCGGCGAGGTCCGCATTGGCATCGGTCAGTTCGAAATCATTGACGATGGCTGCCGCGCGCTCAACGAACAGCTGAACCGCAGGATAGCCAAGCACATCCTTTGGGCCAAGGCCGGTGGTTGCCGGAGGAACGTCGAGCGGTGGAAGACGGCAGACCTGCTCGCCCTCGATGCGAAGCGGCTCTCTCGTCGTCGTCAACACCCTGATTCCGGGGGCCGCGCGCAGCAGCTCGGTGATGGCTGCCGCCGCGCCATCGATGAGATGCTCGCAATTGTCGAAGACCAAGAGCATGTTCTTGTAGCGCAACGCCGCGGCCAGTCCCGACAGCACGTCGTTCGATCGAAATTCGGTCGGCAAGGCCGACGTCAACGCGCTGGGTATCAATGATGGGCTGGTGATCGATGCGAGGTCGACCAGCCAGACGCCGTGCTTGAATTGCGGCAGCAGCGACTCCGCCAGTCGAAGCGCGACCGAGGTCTTGCCCACGCCGGGCGGGCCGACGACGCTGACGAGGCGGCCTTCCGCCAGCTTGTGCTTCATCGCCTCGAGCACGTCGTTGCGTCCGACCAGCCGAACGATCTGTGCCGGAAGATTATGCGCCTGGCGTGCCGCCGGATCGTCTTCGGCCGGCTGCTCCTCGTCCAGAATGCGTATCGGCGCGACGAAGCGATAGCCGCGGCCCGGACTGTTGACGATGTACTGGTTGGCGGTCTCGTCCTCGCCCAGCGCGCGGCGCAGCGCGGCGACTTGAACCGTGAGGTTCGCATCGACGACATGCGTATCAGGCCAGGCGAGCTCGACGAGCTGGTTCTTTCCGACAAGCTCGCCGGCATGCTCAACGAGTGCGATCAATATCTCGATGGCCTTGCTGCCCAGGCGGACGACGCGGTCGCCCTCGAACAGCGTCCTCTTGGAGGCAGACAGGCGAAACGGCCCGAAAAGATAAGTACGCTCGGACTTGCTGGAGTATTCAGGCATCCGTCAGGCCGTCATTGGCTTCGCAAACTGCTCCATTACGCTGGGGGGCGTATGGTGTCCATCCCGCGCGGGTGATTGGTCCTTGACGGACCCTGAGCGTGAACCGGGATCAACGGGGGTGTTCCCGCTGCACCTGCACCGCCATCGCTTCCCGACGGGCCAGAACCGCGCTCATCGTGATACGTTCGGCCTCGATCGCGGCCAGCATCGCCAGCTCAACGGCAACAGTTGCTGTCTGTTCGATCTGATCGGCGCGGGCATGGAGCTGCGCGGTCTGACGCCTGCCGATCCACCTGGTCACTGTCTCGGGTGCGAACGCCGCGTCTCGCTCGAGGCTTTGCCGCATGATCTCCCGGAGCTCCACGGTGCGCTCCGAACGATCCTTCATCATGGCGCGCAGGGCGTCCAGCCGGGTGGTGAATTCGGGCTGGTTCGCGACCGGGCCACCGGTCAGCAAGCCGTTGATGCCGTTCAGGCAGACCTGAAGTTGAAGGAGGTGCAGACGCAAGTCATCGCCAAGCTGGTGCAGATTGCCGTTCATCGGAGCTCCGTCCGTTGATCGCGCGCAAGTCTTCAGCGGCATCTGGACGCAGCCAAATAAAACTTTCCAAAAAATTCCGCGCAATGGTCGCCTGGCAGGATCGATTTTTTGCAACGATTTATTCGGCGCGGGGAGGCGTCCGCAATAAGAATTCCGCAACAGCGTCCGTGACGGGACACGCGGAGAGCGGCCGATGCCCACGATTACGACCAAGGATCAAGTCGAGATCTTCTACAAGGATTGGGGCTCGGGTCAGCCGATCGTGTTCAGCCATGGCTGGCCGCTGTCGTCGGACGACTGGGACGCCCAGATGCTGTTCTTCCTCAATCACGGTTTTCGCGTCATAGCCCATGACCGCCGCGGCCATGGCCGCTCGGCCCAGGTCGCCGATGGCCACGACATGGACCATTATGCCGACGATCTCGCCGCGGTCACCGCGCATCTCGACCTGAAGAATGCCGTCCATGTCGGTCATTCCACCGGCGGCGGCGAGGTCGTGCACTACATCGCCCGCCATGGCGAGAGCCGGGTGGCGAAGGCCGCGATCATCGCAGCCGTGCCGCCCTTGATGGTGCAGACGCCCGCCAATCCCGGCGGCCTGCCGAAATCGGTGTTCGACGGCTTGCAGGCGCAGGTCGCGGCCAACCGATCGCAGTTCTATCGCGATCTGCCGGCTGGCCCGTTCTATGGCTACAACCGGCCCGGCGTAAAATCGTCGGAAGCGGTAATTCAGAACTGGTGGCGGCAGGGCATGATGGGCGGCGCGAAAGCGCATTACGACGGCATCGTCGCGTTCTCGCAGACCGACTTCACCGAGGATCTGAAGAAGATCAACGTGCCGGTGCTGGTGATGCATGGCGACGACGACCAGATCGTGCCCTACGCGGATTCCGGCCCGCTCTCGGCCAAGCTGCTGAAGAACGGCACGCTGAAGACCTACAAGGGCTTCCCGCACGGCATGCCGACCACGGAGGCCGAGACCATCAACGCCGATCTGCTGGCGTTCATCAAGGGCTGACTCAGGACCCCCGGGGAGGATTCGAGATGACGTGGGGCATCCCGACGCCTGTCTTTCTCCAGATCCATGTGGCTCTCAGCCTCGTCGGCTGCGGCCTGATTCCACCAAGGAGACCATGATGTCGAAGCTCGAAATGCTCACCCCGCAGAACAGCGCCATTGCCTTGATCGACTATCAGCCGGCGATGTACCAGGGCGTGCAGTCGCACGACCGGCTGGTGGTGTTCAACAATATCCAGATCCTGGCCAAGACGGCCAAGCTGTTCAAGATTCCGACCGTGCTCACGACGGTGGCCAAGGATACGTTCTCCGGGCCGTTCATGCCCGAAGTCACCGAGCTGTTCCCGAACCACGACATCGTCGATCGCACCTCGATGAACTCCTGGCTCGATGCCGGCTTCCGCAAGGCGGTCGCAGCGACCGGGCGCAAGAAGTTCGTCATCGCCGGCCTCTGGACGGAAGCCTGCGTGATGTTTCCGACGCTCGACATGCTGAGGGAAGGCTACGAGATCTACATCCCGGCGGATGCTTGCGGCGACCTCTCGATCGAGGCACACAACCGCTCGATGGACCGCGCGGTTCAGGCCGGCGCCATTCCGATCACGTCGTGCCAATACCTGTTCGAGCTGCAACAGGATTGGGCGCGCCAGGAGACTTACGAAGGCGTCATGGACATCCTGCGTGCGCACTCGCCCTACGGCATCCAGATCCGGTTCTCGAAATGGGCGTTGGGCGAACACGCGTCCGAAGGCGGCAAAGCGGCCTGAACCAAGGCTGCCTGAAGCGAGACCATGCCATGAAAATGTATCTGCTGTCGTTGGGCGCCGGCCTGCTGGTCGGCGTGATCTACAGCCTGCTCGACGTCCGCTCTCCGGCGCCGCCATTGGTGGCGCTGGTCGGGCTGCTCGGCATCCTGGTCGGCGAGCAGATCATTCCGGTCGGCAAGCAGCTGCTTTCGGGATCGGCTCTGGCTGCGGCATGGACCAAGGAAAACTGTACTTCACACATCTTCGGCGCGCTGCCCGGCCGGCATGGCACGGCGAATGCGGCCGACAAGACGGAGGCGCGCTCATGACGGCAGTGCCGGATTTCATCCTGCATCGCGGACTCTTCACCACGCTCGACCGCGGCAATCCGGCCGCGAGCGCAGTTGCGATCAAGGATGGTGTCTTCACCGCGGTCGGACAGGACCACGACGTGATGAAGCTCGCCGGTCCGGCGACGAAGGTGATCGACCTGCGCGGACGCCGGATCCTGCCGGGGCTGATCGACAACCACCTTCACATCATCCGTGGCGGCCTCAACTTCAACATGGAGCTGAGGTGGGACGGCGTTCGGTCGCTCGCCGACGCGATGGCGATGCTCAAGAAGCAGGTCGCGATCACCCCGCCGCCACAATGGGTCCGGGTCGTCGGCGGATTCACCGAGCACCAGTTCGCCGAGAAGCGGCTGCCGACCATTGACGAACTCAATGCCGCGGCACCCGACACCCCGGTCTTCATCCTGCATCTCTACGACCGTGCGATGCTGAACGGCGCCGCGCTGCGCGCCGTCGGCTACACCAGGGAGACGCCGGAGCCGCCGGGCGGCGAGATCATGCGCGACGCCAGAGGCAATCCGAGCGGGCTTTTGCTGGCCAAGCCGAACGCCAATATCCTCTATGCGACGCTGGCGAAGGGGCCGAAGCTGCCGTTCGAGTATCAGGTCAATTCGACCCGGCACTTCATGCGCGAGCTGAACCGGCTCGGCGTGACCGGCGCCATCGACGCCGGCGGCGGCTTCCAGAACTACCCGGAGGATTACGCGGTCATCCAGGAGCTGTCGGATGAGGGGCAGCTGACGATCCGGCTGGCCTACAATCTCTTCACCCAGAAGCCGAAGGCCGAGAAGGACGACTTCCTGAACTGGACCAGGACGTCGAAGTACCAGCAGGGCACCGACTATTTCCGCCACAATGGCGCGGGCGAAAATCTGGTGTTCTCGGCGGCCGATTTCGAGGATTTCCGCGTGGCGCGGCCGGACATGCCTCCGGAAATGGAGGGTGAACTCGAGCAGGTCGTCCGCATTCTGGTTCAGAACAAATGGCCGTGGCGGCTGCATGCGACGTATGACGAGACCATCTCGCGCGCCCTCGACGTGTTCGAGAAGGTCAACCAGGACATGCCGCTCGACGGTCTGCACTGGTTCTTCGACCATGCCGAGACCATCTCCGACCAGTCGATCGATCGCATCGCCGCGCTTGGCGGCGGCATCGCCGTGCAGCATCGGATGGCCTATCAAGGCGAATATTTCGTCGAGCGCTATGGCTATGGCGCGGCCGAAGCGACGCCACCGGTACGGAAGATCATCGACAAGGGCGTCAAGGTGTCGGCCGGTACCGATGCGACGCGCGTCGCCTCCTACAATCCATGGGTCGCGCTCGCCTGGCTGGTCACCGGCAAGACCGTCGGCGGACTTCGCATCACGCCGCAGCGCAACTGCCTCGATCGCGAGACGGCGCTCCGGATGTGGACCGAGAACGTCACCTGGTTCTCCAACGAGGAGGGAAGAAAGGGGCGCATCGCGGTTGGCCAGTTCGCCGATCTGGTGGTCCCGGATCGGGATTACTTCTCCTGCGCCGAGGCCGAGATCGCTGACACCACCAGCGATCTGACGATCGTCGGCGGCAGGGTGGTCTATGGCGCCGGTGACTTCAAGTCGCTCGACGATGCCGCGCCGCCGCCGGCGATGCCCGACTGGTCGCCGGTGCGCACCTTCGGGGGATACGGCGCCTGGGGTGACGCGGAAGGGCAGACTTCCGCAGCGTCGCGGATGGCCTTCAGCGCGTGCAGTTGCGCCAGCCAGTGTTCGGTGCATGGTCACGATCATGCCCGCGCCTGGTCGAGCCGGATCCCCGCGTCGGATCTCAAGTCGTTCTGGGGCGCGCTCGGCTGTGCCTGCTGGGCGGTCTGATATGTCTGTTCGCGCCGATACGCCGTCGCTGATCCGCGGCATCCTGGCGTGGCCGGGGCTATGGCCTGCGGTCCGGCTTGCGCTGGTGTCGGCCTATCTGATCGGCGGCTTCACCAAGCTGTTCGATTTCGCGGGCGCGATCGCCGAGCAGGAGCATTTCGGGCTACGTCCCGGTTGGCTCTGGGCGGGCCTTGCCATCATCGTCGAACTTGGCGGCTCGGCGCTGGTGGTGGCCGGGCGCTGGGTCTGGTTCGGCGCGGGTGGCCTTGGCGTGCTGACGTGGATCGCGATGCTGACCGCCAATAATTTCTGGGCCTTGCAGGGCCGAGAGCATTTCATGGCGCTCAACGCGTTCTTCGAGCATCTTGGTCTCATCGCCGGATTGGTCCTGGTCGCGATGACCGCTGCCAAGGACAAGCCGGCGTGAGCCGATCCGATCTCTACACTGCCTCGAGGAGATGTCCCGTGATTTCGTCCAGAACGTTCGCAGCACTGCTGTTCGCCGCATCCCTGTCGCTGCCGCAGGTCGCGTTCGCACGCGAACCGGCTCCGCACACGGTCTATGGCGTCGGGCCGCAATACGACACCACCCATGTCTATGTCGCGCCCGACGACGTCGACAAATTCGTGGCGAGCTTCCTGGCGACCTTCGGGGGCCAGAGCACCAAGCAGGTGGTCGCGACGGTCACGCCGACGCCGAGCAGCACGACGTCGCAGCTGTTGCAGACACCGGTCGGGACCGTCTCATTGTTCGGGTTCAAAACCCCGATACCCTATCCGTTCGGGGCCGAGCGGACCGGATATCTCGTCACCGACATCGATGCCGCAGTGAAGGCGGCGCGGGCTGCGGGAGCGGACGTGGTGGTCGCGACCTTTCCCGACCCGATCGGGCGCGACGTCGTGATCCAGTGGCCGGGCGGCGTCAACATGCAGCTCTACTGGCATACGACCAAGCCGAACTACGCCGCATTCCAGACCGTGCCGGAAAACCGGGTCTATGTCTCGCCCGACCGCGCCGACGCATTCGTCGGCAGCTTCCTGCGATTCTCGCGCGGCAAGATCGTATCGGACGACAAGAAGGCTTCCGCGACGGAGATCGGACGCCCGAACGAGACCTACCGCCGCATCCGCCTCGAGTCCGTGTTCGGGAAGATGACCGTGATCGTCACCGATGGACACCTCCCTTATCCCTATGGCCGCGAGATGACCGGTTATGAGGTCTCGGATCTCGACGCTGTCATCGGCAAAGCAAAGGCTTCCGGCGCGACGGTTCTGGTCGAACCGTATGTTTCGGATCATCGGCGATCGGTCATGGTCAGCTTTCCGGGCGGCTATGTCGCCGAGATCCACGCCGCCGCAAAGTAGCGGGCTTCGTGCTACCGTGTAGCGGGGGGCAAGCCGCCAGGCTTGCGGTGAGACAGATGACCCGGGCGTGCCGATGGTGAGGGGGAGGACGATCAGCGGCAGCTATGTCGCGCTGGGGTTGGCTGGCTGTCTTCTCACCAGCCCGGCCGTCGCCGAGGACGCCGCGCCGGCGCGACCAGCGATCGAGATGAACCGCTGGCAGGAGGATTGGTCGGTGCTGGCCAATTCCGCACTGCGAACCGACGTGTTCGACCCGATCAAATACATCCCGCTGTCGCCCTGGGATCCGAAGAGTTTCATTTCACTGGGCCTGACGCTGCGCGAACGATTCGAGCATGTCGACGCGCAGGCGTTCGGCACCTCGGGCAACAAGGCCGACAACTATCTTCTGCAGCGGCTGCAATTCCACGTCGACGTTCATTTCGACGAGCACTGGCAGATGTTCGTGCAGCTCGAGGATGCGCGTGCCTTCGACAAGAACGTCATCTCGCCGGTCGACCAGAACCCGCTCGATCTGCGGTTGGCGTTCCTCGCCTATGTGAATGCGACCGAAGCCGGGACCTTCAAGGCGCGAGTCGGGCGCCAGGACTTCGCCTTCGACTTGCAGCGCTTCGTCTCGTCGCGGGACGGACCGAACGTCCGCCAGTCATTCGATGCCGCCTGGGCGGACTGGGAGACGGGATCGTGGCGCTTCATCGGGTTCGTCAGCCAGCCGGTCCAGTACAACAACATCCAGCCGTTCGACGACACCTCGAACAGCCATTTCCGTTTCCACACGCTGCGCGTCGAGCGGTTGGTGTTCGGGAAGGACGAACTGTCGGCCTATTATTCCTACTACGGGCGCGACAATGTTCGCTTCCTCGACGCCAGCGGTGACGAGAAGCGGCACGTGTTCGACGGCCGCTTTGCCGGAAAATGGCAGCAGCTCGACTGGGATCTCGAGGCGATGGGCCAGCTCGGCACGGTCGGCGCCAAGGACATCCGGGCCTGGGGCGTCGGCGCCCGGGCCGGCTATACGTTCGAGCAGACCAGTTGGCAGCCGCGGATTGGCCTCCAGTTCGATGCCGCCTCCGGAGACCATCATCCCGGCGACAACGTGATCGGTACGTTCAATCCGCTGTTTCCCAACGGCTACTACTTCACGCTGGCCGGTTTCACCGGCTATACCAATTTGATCCATCTGAAGCCGTCGCTGACCGTGAAGCCCATTCAAGGTCTGTCCATCATGGCGGCGGCTGGATTGCAGTGGCGCGAAACGACGGCGGATGCGATCTATGTGCAACCGAATATCCCCGTGGCGAATACGGCGGGCACGGGTTCGGCGTGGTCCGGCGTGTACGCCCAATTGCGGGTCGATTATCAATTCGACGCGCATCTCACCGGAGCGATCGAGGCGGTGCACTACAAGGTCGGCGACACCATCCTGCGCGCCGGTGGTCATGACAGCGACTATCTTGGTATCGAGCTCAAATATGCACTTTGAGTGGGACGCATGACCCGAGACTTGTTTCGACCGCTACTGCCGTTGGTGCTGAGCCTCAACGCGGGCTATGTCGACACTGCGGGCTTCCTCGCTTTGCAGGGGTTGTTCACCGCCCACGTCACCGGCAACTTCGTCACGCTTGGCGCGTCGCTGGTGCTCGGCACGTCCGGCGCCGTAGCCAAGCTGCTGGCGCTGCCGGTGTTCTGCCTTGTTGTGATTCTGGCGCGGCTGCTCAGCACCGCGCTGATCCGGCGCCAATTACCGGCCCTGAAGATCATTCTCGGCGTGAAGTTCGCGTTCCTGGTGATTGGCGCCGCGCTGGCGATCCATTTTGGTCCGTTCACCAACGGCGATGCCGTCCCGGCCGTCGTCACCGGCATGGTGCTGGTCGCTGCCATGGCAATCCAGAATGCCGCGCACCGGATTCATCTGGCCAGTGCGCCGCCGTCGACGCTGATGACGGGAACGACGACCCAGATCATGATCGATCTCGCCGACATGTTGCAGGGACCGAAGCCCGAGACCGGGACGCCCGGCGCCCGGCTTGCCCGGATGTCGACCAACATCGTTGCCTTCGCCCTCGGTTGCGCGTCAGCGGCTTTGCTCTATGCGCGGTTCGGCGTCTGGTGCTTCGTGCTTCCACCGGCGCTGGCTTGCGTCAGCCTGTTCCTCCGAATGACGACGGAGGCGGAGAGCCGCAAGACGTAGATGGAAAACCGTGAATGAACGGCATGCTCTTGGGCGCGTCGGAGGGGCATTCATAGTACGCCCGACGCGGGGGCGGCAGCGGCGCGCTTGTGGAAGTCGTCACCCCCGTCGGGGACACGCTTGTCGCCTTGCGCCTCGGCCTCGTCGAAGATGCAGGCACGCCAGTCCGGGGTTGGACAATTGTTCGGCCAGGCGCCGCCGAGTGCCATGAACAGTGCGGCGACGTCGGAAAGCCGGGCGGCCTCGGCCTGCACGCGCGTGATCACCGCGTTGAGATAGACCTGCTGGGCGGTCAGCAACGTCGCCTGGTTGATCAGGCCGGTCACGAGCTGTTTCTGGATCAGCTCGAGACTGTCTTTGGCGGCGAGTTCAGCCTTGATCGCGGCCTGGACCGCCGGGGTGTCGGCTTGCAGGCTGCGCAGGGCGTCGGCGACATTCTGGATCGCGGTGATTACCGCCTGGCGGTACAGCGCGTCGGCCTGGTCGAGCGCCGCCTCTGCTGCCTTCTGCTTGTGGTACAGGGTGAACCCGTCGAAGATCGGCTGCGTTGCGCTTGCCGCCACCGTGTAGAAATAGGTCCCCGGGGTGAAGAGCCCGGCAAGCGTCGTCGCCGCGCTGCCCGGGTTGGCAGTGATCGTAAAATTCGGCAGTCGCGCGGCGACCGCAACCCCGACTTGCGCGCTCGCCGAATGCATGAAGGCTTCGGCCGCCCTGACGTCCGGGCGCTGCCTGATCAGCGCCCCGGGCAGGCTGACCGGCAGATTGCGCGGCAGCGCGAGTTGCTTCAGGTCGAACTTCTGCAAGATCTCGTCGGCCGAGAATTGCCCGGCAAGTGCGGTGAGCAGGTCGCGTTGGATCGCGAGCTGCTTCTTGAGGGGCGGCAAGGTCTGCTCGACCTGCGCCAACGCCGCCTGCTGCGCCAGCACATCGGTCATCGCGGCCTGACCGGCACCGAGCTGCTTTTGCAGCAGGTCCAGGATCTCGCGCTCGATCTTGATGATGCGTTCGGTGCCGACGATCTGGCCCCGCAGCGACGCCTCCTGGATCGCAGCGGTGACGACGTTCGCGGTTAGCGCGAGATGAGCGGCCTCGAGCTGGAATTGAGCCTGTTCGGTGAGCGCGTCGAGATTCTCGACGGCGCGGATATTTGCGCCCCAGACGTCGGGGACAAAGCTGATGTTGAGTTGGGCGGTATGCAGGGTGAGGCGCGTCTGGCTCGACGGATCCGACGTCATGTTGTTCGACTGCAACGCGTCGGACGGCGTGTAGTTGATGCCCGCCTGCGGAAAGAACAGGCCGCGCTGCGCCAGCGCGTTGTAGTTCGCGACCCGTATCGCGGCCTCCGCCGCCTGCAAGGTCGGATTGTGGTTGACGGAGAGGCGGATCAGCTCGTTGAGCGGCCTGGAGCGGAAGGTCGTCCACCACCGTGTCGGAATGTCCGCGCCCGGAATGAAGCGCTGGGAGGCGACGTGCGGCGGTTCGACGGCAGGGTGGGGCGACGTCAGCGGTTCGGGCGTGTAGCGCGCGACGTCCGGCGTCGGCGGTGACACGAAGTTGGGGCCGACCGCGCAGCCGGACAACATCATTGCCGCGAACGGCGCGGCGACCAGACAACGATAGTTCAGCATTGCAACCCCGATCGCCCCGAGCAGGCGATGGCAGCCATGGTGATGCCGCCGCCGCTTCACTCGCATGAGTCAACGAGGCCCGAACGCTAGAGCAGTTGGTTCTGCGCGAAACTGCGACTTGTCACGGCCTGCAATTGGGATTCGTCACAGTGAAATGCCGGAAGCGGCGAGGCATTGTTGGCGGCATTTCCGAACAGGCCGCGCACCGGTGCCGCGGACAGATGGGTCACGCCGATGGCAAACGCCAAGTCCAGAACGATCGTCGCGAGAGTGGTCGCCGGCGCAGTCTGCTTCCTCGCAGGAGCCTACTCCGTCAACTATCTCCAGCACTGGCTGCGCGCCGGGGCCGGGCTCGTGAGCCCGGACGCCAACGCCAAGACGGACGCGGCGGGCGTAAAGACCGGCGCGACCGGCGGTGTCCCGAGCGTCGAGCTCAACAGCAAGCAGATGTCGACGGTCAAGGTGGAGCCGGTGACCGAACTGGAGTTTCCGATCGAGAGGACCGCGGTCGGCAGCATCGACTTCAATGAGGACATGACCCTACAGGTCTTCACCCCGTACCAGGGACGCATCCTCGAAGCTTTCGCCAAGGTTGGCGATGACGCGAAGAAGGGCCAGGTGCTGTTCACGATCGACAGCCCCGACCTGCTGTCGGCCAGCTCGACCCTGATCGGGGCGGCCGGCGTGCTCGAACTGACGACGCGGGCGCTCAATCGTCTTAAGCTGCTCTACGAGACCAAGGCCGTCGCGCAGAAAGACCTCGAACAGGCGGTGTCGGACCAGCAGGCGGCCGAAGGCGCGCAGAAGGCGGCGCGCGATGCCGTTCGCATCTTCGGCAAGACCGAGGCCGAGATCGACATGATCGTCAAGGAGCGGCGAGCCGACCCGAAGCTGGTGGTGAAGAGCCCGATCGACGGCCGCATCACCGCGCGCAGCGCTGCACCCGGGCTGTTCGTGCAGCCGGGCAACGCTCCGGCGCCGTTCTCGGTAGCCGACACGTCGACCATGTGGATGCTGGCCAATGTCGCCGAGAGCGACGTCTCGGCGATTCACGTCGGGCAGGACGTCAAGGTCGAGGTGATGGCATACCCCGGCGAAGTCTTCCGCGGCCACATTTCGACGATCAACTCGAATGTCGATCCCAACACGCACCGGATGCTGATCCGCTCCGACATCGAGAATCCGAAGCACGAGCTGCGCTCCGGCATGTTCGCGCGCTTCTCGATCAAGACCGGTGAACCGGTGCGCTCAGTGGCCGTGCCGCTCGGCGGCGTGGTCCGGGACGGCGACGGGACCATGACCGTGTGGGTCACGACGGACCGCAAGCGCTTCATGCAGCGCATCGTGAAGACTGGGGATCAGAAGGACGGGATGCGTCAGGTCCTCGAAGGCCTTCAGCCGGGCGAACTCGTTGCCACCGATGGCGCGCTGTTCCTGAGCAACATGCTGGCGATCGGGCAGGCCGGCGGCTAGCGCCGCCCGCACTGAATTGCTGCCCACAATACGCGGACGGAAGACATAGGAAGAGGCCTGCGGTGCTCAAGGGAATTCTGACATTTGGTCTGGCGCGCCGCGCGATCGTGCTGCTGGGGCTGCTCGTATTCATCGGCGCGGGCTTTCTGGCGTTCCAGAAACTCAACATCGAGGCCTACCCCAATCCGGCACCGGTCATTCTCGAGATCACGGCGCAGGCTCCGGGCCTCTCGGCCGAGGAAATGGAGCGCTACTATACCGTACCGATGGAGATCGGGCTTTATCCGACGCCGGGCGTCGAGAATATCCGTTCGACCTCGTTCTACGGGCTGACCTTCGTCCGCGTCACGTTCAAATACGGCATCGACTATTACGCGGCTTATACGCAAGCCGCGCTGAGCTTGCAGCAGAACGTCACGCTGCCGCAGAACCAGGTTCCGCAGATCCAGCAATCGAGCCTGACCGGTGAGATTTTCCGCTATCAGATCGTCGGACCGCCGCATTTCGGATTGACCAACCTGCGCACGGTGCAGGACTGGGTGGTGTTGCGCCGGCTGTTCTCGGTGCCCGGCGTCGTTCAGGTCAATTCGTGGGGCGGCACCACCAAGCAGTACAATGTCGACGTCGACCTCCACAAGCTCGACGCCTACAGCATCACGATCCCGCAGATCATCACGGCGCTCGGCAATTCCAACATCAATGTCGGCGGCCGCGAGATCACGGTCGGCCAGCAATCGGTCAACATTCGCGGGCTCGGGTTGATCGATTCCGGCGGCACCGACGACCTGACGCAGGGCTATCGGACCCAGGATGTCGAAAACATCGTGCTGACGCAGCTCAACGGCGTGCCGGTCACGATCAAGGACGTCGCCAAGGTCGCAGTCGGGTTCGTGCCGCGGCTCGGCATCGCCGGCCGCGACCATGAGGACGACGTGGCGCTGTCCATCGTCGTCATGAATCGCACATTGCACACCAACGACGTGTTGCCGAAAGTGCAAGCCGTGGTCGAACAGATGAACCGCGACGGCACCTTGCCGCCCGGCGTCAAGCTCGTGCCCTACTATGATCGGAGCACGCTGGTGTCGGTGACGACCCGTACCGTGGTCCACAACCTCGTCTTCGGCTGCGCGCTGGTATTCCTGATTCAATGGATATTCCTGGGCAATCTGCGCAGCGCCATCATCGTCGGCGTCAACATTCCGTTCGCGCTGTTCTTCAGCGTCATCATACTGGTGCTGATGGGCGAGGACGCCAATCTGTTGTCGGTCGGCGCCGTCGACTTCGGCATCATCGTGGATTCGGCGGTCATCCTGGTCGAGAACGTGTTCCGCAATTTCCAGCAGCGGCCGGAACAGCGGCAGGAAACCCTCGGCTATCTCGCCGATGGAAGGTGGGGCGACGATCCGACCCGCGAGCGGATCGGCGCCACCAATGTCTGGACCGACCGATTGCGGCTGATCCTTGCCAGCGCGTTACAGGTCGACATGGCGATCCTGTTTTCCGCGCTGATCACGGTTGCGGCCTTCGTGCCACTTTTCACCATGCAGGGCGTGGAGGGGCAGATCTTCGGACCGATGGCGCGTACTTACGCCTATGCGCTGGCCGGCGCGTTGATCGCGACGTTCACGGTGACGCCGGTTCTTGCCTCCTATCTGCTGCCTGACCAGGTGCACGAGGCCGAGACCATCCTGGTTCGCGTCCTGCGCAAGATTTACGAGCCGGTGCTGCACTGGTCGCTGGTTCACCGCAAGACCATGGTCGTGGTCGGCCTGGTTTTCCTCGGGCTGATCGGATTGATGGGAACGCGGCTCGGCAGCGAATTCCTTCCGCATCTCGAGGAGGGCAATCTCTGGATCCGCGTGGCGATGCCGCCGTCGCTCGGCCTCGATGCCGGCACGCCCGCGACGGCGCGGCTGCGCGAAATCCTGCTCACGCATCCGGAGGTGATCACGGCGGTCACCCAGCATGGCCGCCCCGACAACGGGAGCGACGCCTCGCCGTTCTCCAATGTCGAGATATTCGCGCCGCTCAAGCCGTTCGACCAATGGCCGACCGGTTATACCAAGGAGAAGCTGATCGAGGAGCTGAACAAGGAGTTCACCGACGCCTTGCCGGGAGCGGTGTTCAACTTCTCGCAGTACATCCAGGACAACATCGAGGAGGCGATCTCCGGCGTGAAGGGAGCCAATTCGGTCAAGATCCTCGGGCCCAATCTCGCCGTCCTCGAGCAGTTGGCCACCCAGGTCCAGGCCGAGATGGAGAAGGTCCGCGGCGTGACCGATCTCGGCGTATTCCACGTGCTCGGCCAGCCCAATCTCAACATCAAGATCGATCGCGAGAAGACCATGCGATATGGGCTCAACACCGGCGACGTCAACACAGTGGTGCAGGCGGCGCTTGGCGGCACCCAGGCGACGACGCTGCTCGAGGGCGATCGTCAATTCCCGGTCTCCGTCCGTCTCGATCACGACTACCGCGACAGCCTCGAATCGGTCGGTGACATCAAGGTCGGCTACAGCACGGCGAGCGGCGCCAACGCCTATATCCCGCTGCGCGAGCTCGCCACCATCTCGCTCGATACCGGTGCCTCCTACATCTATCACGAGACCAGCACGCGCTTCCTTCCCATCAAGTTCAGCGTCCGTGGCCGCGACCTCGGCGGCACGGTCGCGGAAGCGCAGGAGCGGATCGCGAAGAACGTCGCGCTGCCGGTCGGCTATCGCATCGTCTGGGCCGGTGAGTTCGAGGATCTCGAACTCGCCAAGAAGCGGCTGGAATTCGTGGTGCCGATCAGCCTGCTGATCATCCTTGTGCTGCTCTACGGCCTGTTCAACTCGTTGCGGGACAGCCTGCTGGCCCTGGCCGGCATTCCCTTTGCCATCGCCGGCGGCATCGTCGCGCTTTACGTGTCCGGCCTCGACTTCAGCATCTCGGCCGCGATCGGCTTCGTCTCGCTGTTCGGCGTGTCGGTGATGGATGGGATCCTGATGATCACCTACTACAACCAGGTTCTGGCCGGCGGCATGCCGCGGGTCGAGGCGATGTTCCATGCGGCGACCCAGCGCATGCGGCCGATGCTGATGACTGCGATGTCGGCCTGCATCGGCCTGCTGCCCGCGGCGATCTCGTCGGGAATTGGCAGCCAGGTGCAGCGCCCGCTGGCAACCGTCGTGGTCGGCGGCATGCTGATCGGGCCGATCATGCTGCTCGTGGTCGTGCCGGCGCTTCGGATGATGTTCCTCGGCCGCGAGGGCGAGGCGGAGGGCGCGGGCGGCGCGCAGAACCTGGCGCCGGCCGAGTGATCGGGTGGCGCTGTCGTGTGGCTTGAGGAGATCGTCATGAGAGCGAGTTCATCCCTGTTGATCATACTGGCCCTGACAATGACTGAGCCGGCTATCGCGCAGGATGCCGGCGGAGCGACGACGGCGGCCTCGGGCTCCGGTCAGGGCGGCGGTGGGACCTCCGCAGGCGGCGGTTCGGCGTCGCCGAGCGGCGGCGCAGGCACCGCGTCGACAGGCGATGCGGCGAAACCCGACAAAGGGAGCGCGAAAGGCGGCAGCGTTGACGTCGACACGGCGTTTGCCCCAAAGGGCAAGAGCGCAAAAGGCGCGACGCCAATCAGCCCCGTCAGGTTGCCGGTCGCTGCTCCCGCTGCGGTTGCCGCGAAGCCGCGGCCGGTCGGCAAGCCGCAGGTCCCGGCTGCGAACGCGGTGGCCGTAGTGTCCCCGGCTGGCGCCGCGGCAGCGATCAAGCAGGGAGCCGGCCTCCCGTCCGCGAAGGTGCCGTCAGCCACCCGCGCGCCAAGCCCTTCCGCATCGGCTGGCGTCGGCACGCCGGGCATCAGCGGAACGGACCTGATGCGACCTGCCGCAAGGACTGCGGCGGTGGGCAGCTTGCCGAAGGGCGCCACCGGCGCCCTCAGCGGGAGCAGCTTCTCGCCCAGGCATCCCTGAAGATCCGGCAATGAACCAATGTATCGATCGGGTGATCGGCAATGAGCGAAGCTTCGTCGCGGAGGAGGTCGGTCGTGCCTAACCAACAATCCGGAACGACGTCGCCGGCGATGGAGCGGGGGCATCAGGAGAAGATCCGTGAAATCCTCCGCCTCGAACTGGAATGCGCCGCCGATGCGTCGTTGCGGAAAGGCAATCTGACTGCCGCCAGGATTCTCCGGAAGCTTGCCGAGAGCACCCGGCATGTCGAGGTGCGGGCGCTCTATGCCTACGCACAGTTACTGGACGACATCACGGCCCCAGCTGCCTCCTCGGACGAACTGCGCAAGATCGGCGGCGATTGGCTTCCGGCCACCGCCACCGAATATGTCGAGCGGCTCGTGTCAGTCCGACGGACAGGCGGACAGGCGAGCGGGACGAGGGGGAAGCAACCGCCGTGAATGCCGCGATCACTGGATCGGGAGCGGCAGCTCAAGGCTCGATCAGCCGCCCCGTGACTGCCTTGATCGCGGCCTGCGTCCGGGTCGCGACCCCGAGCTTGATCCGCGCGTTGTCGACGTGAAAATCGACTGTCCGCTTGCTCAGTCCGACGATCTTGGCGATTTCGGCCGAGGTCTTGCCGCGCGCCACCCAGGTCAGGGTCTCGATCTCGCGGTCGTTCAACTGCGCCTCCTTGGCCCAGACATCGGTTCGCGCGACATGCGATAGCCGTGCGTTGATGATCGACGCCAGGATATCGAAATCGATCGGCTTGGTGACATAGTCGTCGGCGCCGAGCTCGCGTCCCTTCAACTCGTTGCGGCGATCGGTCAGGGCAGTGAGGAAGACGAAGGGCATGTTGTTGAAGCGGGGCGCGATCTTGGTCAAGTGCTCGAGCACTTCGAAGCCCGACATCACCCGCATGTTGATGTCGCTCAGCACCAGGTCGGGCATCGTCTTGAAGATGGCGGCAAAGCCTTCGCCGCCGTCATAGGCCAGGGTGACCTCGAAACCGCGCTCGAGCAGCTCCTCGGCGATCAGGGCTGCGGTCTCGCGATCGTCCTCGATGCACAGAATCTTCTTCTTGATGTCCGCCATACTTCGCCTCTGGCCCGGAACAGCTCGAACAGGCTCGCCGCAGCCTTAAAATGTATCCCGGAACGAGGCAAATGTGATAAATCACAGTAGCGGCCATGCGCGAAAGCCTGTGATGAAATTCCCACAAGTTCGGATGGATTGGCCGCAGAGACGGTGATCGCACCCAGGGTCACATGATGCGCAGGCGTTCGCTCAACTACCTCCTTTCCCTGGTATTTCTGTTCTTTTTCCTGCTGATCACGGCGTTGGGCCTGTTCAGCATCGAACGCCTGGGCGAGTTCAACCGGGCGGCGGCGGACGTCCGGGACGTCTGGCTGCCCAGCACGCGCGCGATCGGGGACCTCAACAACTTCACGTCGGACTTCCGCGCCGCGGAGGGGCGTTATCTGTTGTCCGCGAGCCACGAGGCGGGGTCGAGCAAGAAGGAGATCGAGAGCCTCGGGCGGGCCGTCGAGCAGGCCGAGAAGGACTACGAAAGTCTCCGCAAGTTGCCGGCTGCGGCCGAGCTCTACGCCAAATTCAAGGAAGGCTGGACGGCCTATCGCGGCATCGTGGACGAGGTCCTCGAGCTCTACGAGACCGGACAGGTGTCGGAAGCCGTCAACCTTTACCGGACGACCTCGCAATCCACCTTCGACGCGAGCAGTGATGCGCTGGACCGCGTCACCCGTCTCAACGTCGCAAGCGCGGCCGCCGCCAGCGACGAGGCCGACGCCGCATACAGGAATTCGCGCGCGCTGATCCTCGTCGCGATGGGTATTGCAGCGGTCCTGATCATGGCGGCGCTGTTCTACGTGAAGCGCTACGTCTCGAAGCCGCTGCTGGAACTTGCCGGCGGCATGCGCCAGCTCGCGGGCAACGACACCGACATCGAAATTCGCGGGGCGGATCGGATCGACGAGATCGGCGAAATGGCCCGCGCGCTCGTCGTGTTTCGCACCAATGCGATCGAGCTGATGCTGAGCCAGCGTTCGCTGTCGCAGCAGGCAACCATGCTGGAGGAACGGCTGGCACAGGAGCAGCGGCTGAACCAGCTACAGCAGGATTTCGTGTCGATGGCCTCGCACGAATTCCGCACGCCGCTGACCGTGATCGACGCGCAGGCGCAGCGTCTGGCCAAGACCAGTCAGGTGACGACGGGCGCGGAGATCGCCGAGCGCGCCGGCAAGATCCGCAAGGCGGTGCTGCGGATGACCACGGTGATCGACAAGCTGCTCAACTCCTCGCGCCTCGTCGATGGCGATACCCAGCTTTACTTCCACCCTGTCGAGATCGACCTTCGCGTGATCCTCGATGAGGTCTGCCAGCTCCATCGCGATGTCGCTGCGCAGGCAAACATCCATCAGGCGCTTGGCGCCACGTCGCTGCCAGTGCTCGGCGATGCCAAACTGCTGTTCCAGATGTTCGGGAACCTGATCTCCAATGCCCTGAAGTATTCTCCCGACGGCAGCCTGATCGAAGTCGCCGCTGCGATCGAAGGCGACCAAGTCGCGATCGCCGTCCGCGACCATGGCATGGGCATTCCCAGGAAAGACATTGCGAGCGTGTTCGACCGTTACACGCGCGGCAGCAATGTGTCCGGAATCGTCGGCACCGGCGTCGGCCTCTATCTGGTCAAGATCGTTGCCGAGCTGCATGGCGGGAGCGTCGGCGTCGAGAGCAAGGAGGACGAGGGATCCTGTTTCACGATCCGTCTGCCGCTCTCGCGTGTGGTCAAACCGCGGCGTCTGGCCGGATCGCAGTTCGCCGCCGCCGAACCGGACCACACCTGAGAGATGGATTCTTGAAGTAGCGGACATAGCAATCCCAGCTGACGAGGAGGCCGGCCTCGTGTCCCGCTTTCGCGAATCGCTCGAATCTCCGAAGCTCCGCCTTCACGGATTTCAACTGTCGTTTCCTGCGCGACTTTCCCATCGGCGTGGCCCCGGTTTCTGGATGGGCGTGTGCTGGCTGCGTAGCCGAAACCGGCCGCGGGCTTTGCCACGGTCGTCGATCGTGCAGCGATTGATCGATTAGGCGGCGAACAAATGCCGCCGTAAACTGTGACAATTGCCGTCCAACCGCTGGATTCGTGACAGTCGCGTTGGTACGTCCGGCGCTTCCTGACAGGTCGCAAAGTCTTGTCGATCGGTGGCTGATCGCATCGACGATGCCAAGAGAACGGTGCGTCTCCGCGCGGGCTGATTGCGACAGCAGACCCGCAGCTTAAGACATTGGTTATCACTTTGCTTTCAATTTCACGACCTCATTCAGCAAAGAGGCACCATGTCTGACATCACCATTCCCGGCGGAAAAATTCGTTCCTTCATCGAGCGAATCGAAAATCTGGACGCGGAACTACTGGAACTGAACGAGCAGAAGAAGGAAGTGTTCTCGGAAGCCAAGGGCGAAGGCTTCGACGTCAAGATCCTCAAGGAGATCGTCAAGCTGCGAAAGCAGGATCAGGACGAACGCGACGAGCGCGAATCGCTGCTCGATCTCTACATGCGCGCCATGGAAACGGCGCCGGCGGACAAGGCTGCGAAAGCGGCTTGACGTCCGAAGGCCGTGCTGTCGGTCGAGCCGGAGTGTCTCTCACTCCGGCTGTGGCCGATGCATGATGGTCACGATCGAGCACGGCTTCCGGACTGAATCTATTGAACCACCGGGGCGGTTCGGTCAGGATGTTAGTGGTCAGCTCTAGGATGGTGGAAAGCTACCGTTCAATCGCTGCTGACAGAGCTTTTGAATTCGCACCGGAGAACCTCGAATGAAGCCTGGCGCCTCGAATGCTGATGCGCTTGTCATGCGCGATGACCATGATGGCTGGGCACAGCTCACGCTGAATCGGCCTGACAAGCTGAACGCGCTGACGGTCGACCTTTTCAGGGAGCTGCGAGAGCACGTCGCCGCTCTCGGTGATGATGAACGCATTCGCTGCGTGGTGTTGCGAGGCGCCGGGAAATGCTTCTCGGCCGGACACGACCTCGCGGATATCGGCGCCGGCGAGAAGCCTCCTTCAAAGGGATGGCATAGCGAGACGCTGCGGTTACTGGAGAGGTTGCCGAAGCCGGTGGTCGCCGCCGTGCATGGTCATTGCTACACCGGGGCGCTAGAAGTGGCTTTGGCTTGCGATTTCATTGTCGCCGCCGACAACGCCCGCTTTGGCGATACCCACGCGAAGTGGGCCCTGACGCCGGTCTGGGGCATGAGCCAGCGCCTACCGCGGCGCGTAGGCGTCGCAACCGCCAAACGACTGATGTTCACCGCTGACATGATCGACGCGTCCGAGGCTGTGCGCATCGGGTTGGCTGAATTTATTGTCCCGATCGATCGTTTCGACGCGGAGATCCAATCGCTCGCGGAGCGCATCGCGCAGAACTCGGCGTTTTCCCACGCCGCGAACAAGAGCCTGCTTGATGCAACGGACGGCCTGCCGCTCGACGCGGGCCTGCAATGGGAAATTCTGGAGAGCCGGGGCCGTGGCCCCGATATGCAGGAACGTATCGCAGCCTTTAAGAACAAATCCCGGTAATTCGGGTTGGCTCTTGGAGCCTGCTTCGATGTCCTGTGTCGTAGCCCTCCGATTCCATCGGAACGGGAAAGGCGCTAGTTGAGCGGAGCGCCGCCGGTCGAAATCGGGCCTGCCGGCTTCGGGGCGCGAGCGGCCGGCGGTTTCCTCGGCTTCGGGGCGGCCTGCGCGACAGGGGGGCGCTGCGGCTCGGCGGCGACCGGTGCCGCCGGCGCCATGGCTGGAGCGGAACGTTGCAGTGCGTCGACTTTCGAGGTCAGGGCCGCCAGTTGGTCGACGATCGTCTTCAACTGCTCCTGCTGGTCCGCGACCGCCCGGCCGAGTGTGGCGAGATCTGCTTCAACCTTCTGGTGGCTCGCGAGCAGGTCCGGCAGCGCTTCCTTGTCGCCCGCGGCCGTGTCCTTGCCTGCCGCCTCCCGGCCGAGAGAGGGGACCACCATCGCAATTTCGGGCCAGGCGTAGACGGCGCCCGCGCCTGCGAGGCCAAGGACGATCAACAACAGCAGGACCCATGGCCAACGGCGGCGGGGCGTGGCCAAGGGAGTTGACGGCGAATGGCCTTGCCATGCCTGGTCAGAATCGTTGCTCATAAAAGCTTCCTAGTCGCCCTCGCCAGCCGTTGCAATCGATGTGCAAGGCGGTCCGTGGAATGCAAAATGCCGACAGCCGCAACAGTGGTAAATCAAATGGGCATTCAAATAGATTCGATGATCTCCTGTATACGCGGTTCGGGGCAGGCGAGGGAGACTATTGTTTGCGGAAAGCGGAAAAGCGGCCGCGCGGGAGGCCGGGGGATCTTCTGATCGCGATGGCTTGCAACCTGCCATCGAGCCGTCGATCGCCGATGAGCGCGATGCGCGCGTCGGACCATTCCGTGCCTGAATTGTGCGGACATTCGCGATGACTGCACCGTTCACCGCGGTGAACCTTCGCGAAGTCATCAGGCGCTGCGGCACCGTCGCGTGTCTCGCCGAAGCCTGCGATGTCCGGCCTGATGCGACGCCCATTTTCCATGCCTCGGAAGCCGCCGCTGCGCCCTTGCACCGCTGCGCGCTGCGGGTGGACTTGTCCGCCGCGCAGTGTCCCGGTGGTTTGGGATGGCCGGGGCTTTGAGATCTCAGATGTGGTGCGGTCGGGGCGGCTCGCCGACCCGACCCTGCGCTGCGCAATTGCAGCAGCGGCAGTGGCGATCCCCGTGCGGATTGGATCACTCATGTCCTGAGCAGGACCGGCTCTTTCCGCGCCGCTGAATAGCGACCTTGCCCCAATTCGAGCGCCCGGCAGCGCGATCTCCCATTGACAGGGTCTCCAAGGTGATAGAATTATAACACAATAAGTTGTAAAAATAACACGATGTCATCATCGCATCAGCGGGTCGCGCGGCTGACGGGAGGGAGTGGAATTGTCCGGTTCGATCGCGGCAGGGCCTCGGCCGTCGACGTCGCTGTTGATGGTCGGCGGCGTCAACAAGCGCTTTGGCGGCGTGCGGGCGCTGCGCGACGTCAATCTCGAGGTCCGTCCCGGCGAGGTGCACGCGCTGCTGGGCGAGAACGGGGCCGGAAAATCCACGCTGATCAAGATCCTCAGCGGTGTTCATGCGGCCGACAGCGGCAGCATCGAGATCGCCGGCCGACCGGTGGCGTTCGACAGCCCGGCAAGATCGCGCGAGGCCGGGATCGCCGTCGTCTATCAGGATCTCAGTCTCGTCGAGTCGCTCAGCGTCGCTGACAATCTGCTGCTCGGCCGCGAGCCGCGCGCGCGGTTCGGCTTTGTCCGGAAGCGCGAACTGGTCGCCAAGGCCGAAGCGTTCCTGGGCGAGCTCGGTATTCCCCTCGATACGCGTGCGGCGGTCGGTTCGCTGCCCTTCGCCTACCGCCAGATGACGGAGATCGCCAAGGCGTTGATGGGCGAGGTACGGCTGTTGATCCTCGATGAGCCGACATCCTCGCTGACCTCGGATGAAGTCCGCATTCTGTTCGATGCGATCGGGAAGGCGACGCGCCGCGGCGTCGGCGTGATCTATGTGACCCATCGGCTCAACGAGGTCTTCGAAGTCTCGCAGCGCGTCACCGTGCTCCGCGATGGTGCCAACGCCGGGACGTTCGTCACCGCCGATACCGACATGAAACGGCTGGTGAACGCCATCATCGGCACCGATCGATTGATGCCGGCCGCGTCGCGTACCGAGCGCGCGGCAACGCGTCCGCTCAATCCAGCGCCCGCGCTGTCGCTGTCAGGCGTGTCCAACGACCGGCTGTCCGCTGTCGAACTGTCGGTGATGCAGGGTGAGATCCATGGTCTCGCCGGCTTGATCGGGAGCGGGCGCACGGAAATTCTGGAGACGATATTCGGGCTTCGGCCGATGCAGAGCGGCAGATGCGAGATCGAGGGTCGGCCTTGGCTGCCGAAGAGCCCGGCCGACGCGATCGAGCACGGCGTCGCGCTGGTGCCGGAAGACCGACACGTGCAGGGCCTGGTGCTGGACCATTCGATCGAGCGCAACATCACCCTGCCGCGGATTCCGCATTTCTCGCGCTGGGGCTTCATGCAGCGCCGCGCTGCCGCCCGGCGTGCCGAGGCTGCGGTCGCCAGGCTGTCGGTGAAGGCGCAGGGCACATCCAGCCTGGTCAGGACATTGTCCGGCGGCAACCAGCAGAAGGTCGTGTTCGGAAAATGGAATGAGCCGCGGCCGCGCGTGCTGCTGCTGGACGAACCGACCGTCGGCGTCGACGTCGGCGCCCGCGAGGAAATCTATGGTGTGATCCGCAATGCCGCCCGCGACGGCACCGGCGTCCTCATCGTCTCGTCGGATCTCGTCGAGCTGATCGAGCTCTGCGACCGTATCTCGGTGGTCGTCGACGGATGCGTCGCCCAGACGCTGGTGCGCGGGGAAATCGACGATGCCGAGGAGCTTCATCATCTCCTTCAGATCTATCAGGCTTCCGGACAAGGCCAATTGCAAGAGCTGCCCGCATGACCGAACTGACCGCGCCGAATATCGTCGCTTCGCCGACCCGATCCGATCGACGCCGCAAGCTCTTGCAGAACCTGCTGCGCGGCGAGCGGCCTTACATGCTGTACATCGCCTTCGTGGTGCTGCTGGTCGTGTTCAGCCTGTCGTCGCCCTGGTTCCTCTCGGTCGACAATTTCCTGAATATCGGACGCCAGACCACGCTGGTGTCGATCATCGCGGTCGGCATGACGTTCGTCATCATCGCGCGTCAGATCGATCTCTCGGTCGCATCGACATTGGCGCTATCGGGAATGGCGGCCGCGCTGGCGATGAGCCAGATCTACAATAGCTGGATCGTTGGCGCCGTCGCCGGGCTCGGCACCGGCGCGCTGGTCGGGCTGCTGAATGGCATCCTGACCACGCAGCTCTCGATCCCGTCCTTCCTGGTGACGCTTGGGTCGTTGAGCATGGCGCGCGGACTGGCGATGATGGTGACCAACACCAAGCCCGTCATCATCACCAACGAGACCTATTTCGCGATCTTCGGCGAAGGCACCTTCCTGGGCATTCCGGTTCCGATCGCCTGGACGCTGGCGGCGATGGTCGTCGGCGTCCTGCTGCTGCACTACAATGTGTTCGGTCGCCGCATCTATGCGGTCGGCGGCAATCCGACCGCAGCGCTCTATTCCGGCATCAACACCAAATGGGTGACGACCGCGGCCTTCGTGCTGACCGGCGCGCTGGCCGGGCTCGCAGCATTGGTGCTGTCGGCGCGCTCCCATGCCGCACGGCCCGACGTCGTACAGGGGATGGAGCTCGACGTCATCGCTGCCGTGATCCTCGGTGGTTGCAGCCTGTTCGGTGGCCGCGGTTACATCCTGGGAACGCTGTTCGGCAGCCTCATCATCGGCACGCTCAACAATGGCCTCGTGCTGCTTGGTGTCAGCTCGCCGATGCAACTCGTCATCAAGGGGGCGATCATCGTGGCCGCGGTCGCCTTCACGAAACGCTAGAGCACGATCTGGAAAGTGTAGGGGCAAGGTCGCCGGCCTCCGGTCAATCGGCGACCAAACACGGGAGGAAACAATGAAGCCAATCTTGCGACAAACCCTGCCATTGACCGTGCTGATCGCGGCGGCGGCCATCTCGATCGCGCCCTCGGCCCGAGCCGAAGTGCCGGCAACCTGCGTCAAGGGCGTCGACCTCGCGACGCTCGGGCCGAAATCGATCGTCGGCCAGGGGCCGCATGGCGAGAAGGCCGCGTCGCCCGAGGTGCTGGCGCTGTCGGACGCCGAAGCCGCCAAGGTCAGGGAGAAGCATTTCAAGGTCGGCATCTCCATGCAGACCGTCAACCTCGACTGGGCGCAACTGCAGATCCAGGGCATCACCGACACGCTGAAGAAGTACGGCGTGACCGTGACGGGCGTAGCCTCCGCTGAATATCAGGTGGACAAGCAGATCGCCGACATCGAGAACACCATCCAGCAGCATCCGGATGGCATCATCTCGATCCCGGTCGATTTCACCGCGACCGCGCCGACCTACAAGAAGGTCGCCAAGGCCGGCATCAAGCTGGTGCTGATGGACAGCATTCCGACCGGCCTGAAGCATCCCGAGGAGTATGCCTCGATGATTTCGGCGGACAATCTCGGCAACGGCCAGATTGCGGCGCAGATCCTGGCGTCCTGCATGGCGCAGGGCGCAACCATCGGTCTCGTCAATTTCGGCGTCGACTATTTCAGCACCAACGAGCGCACCAAGGGCGTTCGCGAGTGGATGCAGAAGAACCGGCCCGACATCAAGATGAAGCAAGTCGACTTCACCGATCCACCGAAGGTGTCGCAGATCGCGGGCGACTTCCTCACCGGCAATCCCGACGTCAAGGGCGTGTTCGCGGTCTGGGACCAGCCGGCGCTGGATACGCTGAGCTCGATGCGCGCGCAGGGCATCGACATTCCGGTCACGACCGTCGATCTCGGCCTGCAATCGGCGATCGAGATCGCCAAGGGTGGCCCCTTGAAGGCGACCGGGTCGCAGCGTCCCTATGACCAGGGCGTCGCGGAGGCGATGGCCATGATGAACGCACTGCTTGGCAAGGAAACGCCGGCCTGGGTCGGCGTGCAGTCGCTGCCGGTGACGCAGTCGAACGTGCTGGAATCCTACAAGACGGTGTTCAAGAAGGAGCCGCCGTCCGAACTGACCGACGCCTGCAACAAGGCGAAGCCTGCCTGCAACTGATCTTTGGCCCGCGATGCGCGGTGTCGCAACGGCGTGCATCGTGGACGAAGCTGACCCGGGCGAGCCAGCCCCCGCCCGGGTCAGATGGCGCTGGTTACGTACTCGACCGGAAGGCTGCGGAAGTGCTTGCGCATGTCCGACGACGCCGCGCCGCCGACGATGATCCGCGAGAACGCGCCGATATCGGAGAAGAATGCCGACTTGAGACTGCCGAGCTTGCTCGCGTCGATCACCAGGATGCTCTCCATCGCGGTCTCGATCACGGCTTGCTTGACGGCGACCTCGTGAAAATTCGAGCAGCTCGCGCCGCGGGTCCAGTGCACGCCGCCGGCGGAAATGAACGCCTTGTTGATCCCAAGCCGGCGCAGGTAGGACAGCCCGTCGTCCGACGCAAAGGATTGCGACGAGGGATGATAGAGCCCGCCCATCAGCATCACCTGCGTGCCGGGCCGGTGCGTCACGATCGACGCGACGTTCATCGAATAGCAGATCACCGAGAGCGGCAGGTCCTCGGGCAGGCAATCCGCCAGCGACTGCATCGTGGTGCCGCAGTCGATGAAGATCGTGTCGCCTGCCTTGATCGAGGCGGCCGCAGCGCGACAGGCGAGACGCTTGTCCTGGGTGTGCTGGTCGATCTCCTGCTCGAACGTGTACTTGATGCCGGTCGGCGACGCCGCATTGACGACGTAGCCGCCGAGCAAAGCGAGGGTCGCCTCCGGGCCGGCAAGGTCGCGGCGCACCGTCATTTCGGACACCTTGAGGAGCTCGGCGGCGTCCTTCAGGTGCAGCGTACCGCTCGATTCGACGGCCCGGCGCAGCCTTTGCAGGCGCTGGACGCGTGTTTCGTTTGGTCGTGTGTTCGAGATGTCAGCCATTTTGTCGCCGAGCTTGCTTATCCGATTGACAATGATCTTACAATGTTGTGAGTTTATCAACGTCGTTTTGTTACAATAATAACATCAGATCGACCGGGTTGGTCCGGTGCCGGGACGGTATCGTTCCGCGGCAACCGGTGAACCCAGCAGCGAGTTCAGGGGAGGATCACATGTTGCGATCAGCACATTCAGTCTATCTGGCGATCTCGTCGATTCGCTAGGACCCCAAGAGGACCCCAAGTCGCTAGGAGCCGAGGCGCCGCCATGACGCAGAGCGTCTTCATGCAGAATCCGTCCGCATTCGCCGCGCAGTCGCACGCCCCTGGCGGAGAGCATCAGCTCCCGCGCAACAGCGGCCGCGCGCTCGAGATGGATTGGGTCGACGACATCAGGATCAATCTGTCGGCCGCCGAACGGCGGGTCGCGAGCCTGCCGGGCCGGCGCACGGTCAAGAAGGACGCGCAGGCGGCGTGGCTGCTCAAGGCGATCACCTGCATCGACCTGACGACGCTCAACGGCGACGATACGGCCGAACGGGTGAGGCGCCTCTGTGCCAAGGCCAAGGCGCCGCTGCGCGCCGATATTGTCGAGAAGCTCGGCTTTGCCGGACGTGAACTGCATACCGGTGCGGTCTGCGTCTACCATCGGTTCGTCGGCGCGGCTGTCGAAGCGCTCGATGGATCTGGCATTCCGGTTGCTGCGGTCTCGACCGGATTCCCGGCGGGACTCGTCCCTCATGAACTGAAGCTGAAGGAGATCGAGGCGTCGGTGCGCGACGGCGCGCAGGAGATCGACATCGTCATCACGCGCGAGCACGTGCTGACTGGCGATTGGCGGGCGCTTTACGCCGAAGTCCGGGATTTCCGCGCCGTTTGCGACAACGCGCATCTGAAGACGATCCTGGCCACCGGTGACCTCAAGACGCTGCGCAATGTCGCCAAGGCATCGATGGTCTGCATGATGGCCGGCGCCGACTTCATCAAGACCTCGACCGGCAAGGAAGGCGTGAACGCGACGCTGCCGGTGACGCTGGCGATGCTGCGGATGATCCGCGTCTATCAGGAGCGCACCGGCTACAAGATCGGCTTCAAGCCGGCTGGTGGAATCTCGACGGCCAAGGACGTGCTCAATTACCAGTTCCTGATGAAAGAGGAATTGGGACGCGACTGGCTCGAGCCCGACCTGTTCCGGATCGGCGCCTCCAGCCTGCTTGCCGATATCGAGCGGCAGCTCGAGCATCACGTGACCGGCCACTACTCGGCCTTCAACCGCCACCCCGTGGGATGAGATGAGCGTCGCAAATTATTTCGAGACCATGGACTATGGCCCCGCGCCCGAGGCGGATGGCGAGGCGCGCGCCTGGCTGGCGCGGCACGGCGCCACGTTCGGCCATTTCATCGCCGGCAAGTTTGTCGCGCCGCATGCGGGCAAGTATCTCACGACGAGCGACCCCGCGACCGGCAAGATGCTGGCGCGGATCGCGCAGGGTGCTGCTGCCGATGTCGAGGCCGCCGTCAATGCCGCGCGCACCGCGCAGGCTGCATGGGCCAAGCTCGGCGGTCACGGCCGCGCGCGTCATCTCTATGCGCTGGCGCGCATGCTCCAGCGTCACGCCCGGCTGTTCGCCGTGCTGGAGGCGATCGACAACGGCAAGCCGATCCGCGAGACCCGCGATCTCGACGTGCCGCTCGCCGCGCGCCATTTCTACTATCACGCCGGCTGGGCGCAGTTGCAGGAGCGGGAATTCGCCGACCAGGTGCCGATTGGGGTGATCGGGCAGATCATCCCGTGGAATTTCCCGCTGCTGATGCTGGCCTGGAAGATCGCGCCGGCGTTGGCCGCGGGCAACACGGTGGTGCTGAAGCCGGCGGAATTCACCTCGCTTACCGCATTGTTGTTCGCCGAACTCTCTGCCGAAGCCGGCCTGCCGCCGGGTGTGCTGAACGTCGTGACCGGCGATGGTGCGACCGGCGCGCTGCTGGTCGAAAGCCCCGTCGACAAGATCGCCTTCACCGGCTCGACCGAGGTCGGACGACTGATCCGTCAGTCCACCGCGGGCACCGGCAAATCGCTGACGCTCGAGCTCGGCGGCAAGTCGCCGTTCATCGTGTTCGACGATGCCGATATCGACGGCGCGGTGGAAGGCGTGGTCGATGCGATCTGGTTCAACCAGGGCCAGGTCTGCTGTGCCGGCTCGCGGCTGCTCTTGCAGGAGGGCATTGCCGAGACCTTCCGCAGGCGCCTGATCCGCCGCATGGAGACGCTGCGCGTCGGCATGCCGCTCGACAAGGCGATCGACATGGGCGCGGTGGTCGCCCCGGTGCAACTCGAGCGGATCAAGTCGCTGGTCGAGACAGGGGTGAAGGAGGGCGCCGAGAAATACCAGGCGTCCGGCCCGATCCCTGCGGAAGGATGCTTCTATCCGCCGACGTTACTTTGGAATGTGCATCCGTCCGCCACGGTCGCAACCGAGGAGATCTTCGGCCCGGTGCTGGTGGCGATGACGTTCCGCACGCCGGACGAGGCCGTGATGCTCGCCAACAACACGCGCTACGGCCTTGCGGCCAGCGTGTGGAGCGAGACGATCGGGCTCGCGCTCGACATCGCGCCGAAACTCATGGCCGGCGTGGTCTGGGTCAACGCCACCAATCTGTTCGACGCCAGCGTCGGCTTCGGCGGCTATCGCGAGTCCGGCTTTGGCCGCGAGGGCGGTCGCGAGGGGATGTATGAGTATCTGAAGCCGAAGGCCTGGAGCGGACGCAAGGTGCGGGCCAAGGCGCCGGCTCTGCCGACTGCCTCCAGCGCCAGCGCCGGGTTCGACGTGCCGCCGATCGATCGAACCGCAAAGCTGTTCGTCGGCGGCAAGCAGGTGCGTCCGGACGGCAATTATTCGCGCGCGGTGCTCTCGCCGAAGGGCCGGCGGCTCGGCGAGGCCGGCGAGGGCAATCGCAAGGACATCCGCAATGCGGTGGCGGCGGCGCGCGCTGCCGAGTCGTGGGCGCGGGCGACGGCGCATAACCGTGCCCAGATCCTCTATTATCTTGCCGAGAATCTGTCTGCACGCGGCGACGAGTTCGCCCGGCGTCTCGCCGACATGACCGGCGCATCGGCCGCCAAGGCACGCATCGAGGTCGATGCGAGCATCGAGCGGCTGTTCAGCTATGGCGCCTGGGCCGACAAGTTCGAAGGATCCATCCACGCGCCGCCGCTGCGCGGCGTGGCGCTCGCGATGCACGAACCGATCGGCGTGGTCGGTGTCGCCTGTCCTGACGAGGCGCCGCTGCTCGCCTTCATCAGCCTGGTCGCGCCATTGATCGCGATGGGCAACCGGGTCGTCGCGGTGCCGAGCGAGCGGCATCCGCTCGCCGCGACCGACTTCTACCAGGTGCTGGAGACGTCTGATGTGCCGGGTGGCGTGCTCAACATCGTCACCGGCGACCGCGCCGAGCTGGTCAAGGTGCTTGCCGAGCATGACGATGTCGACGCGCTCTGGGTGTTCGGATCGCAGGCCGCGTCGGCTGCGGCGGAACGGCTGTCGATCGGCAATCTCAAGCGCACGCTGGTCGATCACGGCCTCGCGCTCGACTGGTATGACAGGGCTGCGAGCGAAGGACCGATCCTGCTCCGCCATGCGGTGCAAGTAAAAAACATCTGGATTCCGTATGGTGACTAGTGACGTCACCTTGCGGTGATATCGATTGGGGCCCGAACCACAAGAGTTCGGCGATTTGGAAGACAAAGGAGGGGACGCAACATGCTCAAGGGCATCAATCCACTGCTCAATGCCGACGTGCTCTATGCCCTGCGGGCGATGGGGCATGGTGATCGCCTCGTGGTGTGCGACACCAATTTTCCGGCCGACTCGATCGCGCGCCAGAGCGCGCTCGGCAGACTGCTCCGCATCGACAACGTGACCGCCGCCAAGGCGGTCGAGGCCATTCTCTCGGTGATGCCGCTCGATACTTTCGTCGACGATGCCGCGATCCGCATGGAGATTGTGGGGCAGCCGCAGGAGGTGCCTCCCGTGCAGAACGAGGTGCAGGCCGCGATCGATCGCGCCGAGGGACGCTCCTGGCCGCTGGTCGGCGTCGAGCGCCATGCCTTCTACGAGAAGGCCAAGGCGGCCTATTGCGTGATCGCGACGGGCGAGCGGCGCTTCTACGGTTGCTTCCTGTTCAGCAAGGGCGTCATCGCGCCGGACGAGGAGTGATGAGATGGGCAAGCATGGCGTCGCTGTCCTCGGGGTATTCGTCGTCGACCTGGCGTTCCGTGCCGGCAACATGCCGGCGATCGGTGAGACCATCGCCGGATCGGGATTCGCCATGGGGCCTGGCGGCAAGGGATCCAACCAGGCCGTCGCGGCGGCGCGGGCCGGCGCCAGCGTGAGCTTCATCTCCCGGATCGGCAGCGATGCCTTCGGCGAGCTTGCGATCAAGACCTGGGAGGCCGAGGGAATCCGGCCGCGCGTGGCGAGAACGGCGGAGGCGCCGACCGGCGCGGCGTTCATCTATGTTCACGAGACGCGCGGCGACAACGCGATCATCGTGGTGCCGGGCGCGGCGGGCGGCATCAGCCCGGCCGACGTCGATGCGGTGGCGGATGCCATCCGCGACTCCAGGGTATTCGTGACTCAGCTCGAGCAGCCGGTCGATGCCGCATTGAGGGGGCTCGAGATCGCGCGCGCGGCTGGCAGCATCACGGTGTTCAATCCCGCGCCGGCGCTCAAGTTCGATAGCAGCCTGTTTGCGCTCTGCGACTATGTCGTCCCCAACGAGACCGAAGCCGAGGCGTTGACCGGCATCGCCGTCAGCGATCTCGCCGGCGCGCGCCGGGCCGGCGATGCCTTGTTGGCCAAGGGGGCCGGCACCGCGCTGATCACGCTCGGCGAGCGCGGTGCGCTGTTTCATGCGCGGGATCGTTCGCTGCACGTGCCGCCGTTTGCCGCCGGCAAGGTGGTCGAGACCACCGGTGCGGGCGATGCGTTCGTCGGCGGCTTTGCGGCAGCGCTCGCGGACGGCGCCGATCCGCTTCAGGCCGCGCGCTTCGGTTCGGCCACCGCCGGAATCTCGGTGACCCGGCCGGGCACCGCACCCGCGATGCCGCAGCGCGCGGAGATCGACGCGCTGCTGAAGGGATGATCGCGCGATGATGCGGAATGATCCGATCAAGCATGTCTTCATCTGGCCGGCGGTGCTCGTCGTGCTGGCGATCTCGATCTTTCCGTTGATCTATTCGCTGACCACGAGCTTCCTGAGCTATCGGCTGATTCCGCCGATCCCGCCGCGAGTGGTCTGGCTCGGCAATTATACGACGCTGTTGCAGGAACCGCGGTTCTGGAACGCGATCTTCACCACGACGCTGATCGCCTTCGTCGCGGTAGGGCTGCAATACGCGATCGGCTTCGGCGTCGCGCTGGCGCTGAATGCACGCGTGCCCGGCGAGCGGCTGTTCCGCGTCGCCCTGCTGCTGCCGATGCTGCTGGCGCCTGTCGCGGTCGCGCTGGTGGCGCGCATGATCTTCAACCCGACGATGGGGCCGCTGAATCAACTGCTGTCGAAATTCGGCCTGGCCAATTTGCCGTTTCTCACCAATGGACATTGGGCACTCGCCTGCATCATCGCGGTCGAGGTCTGGCAGTGGACCCCGTTCGTCATCCTGATGATGCTGGCCGGCCTGCAAACGCTTCCCGAAGACGTCTATGAGGCCGCCGAGCTCGAGAATGCCAGCGCCTGGCAGCAGTTCTGGGGCATCACCTTTCCGATGCTGTTGCCGATCTCGGCCGCGGTCGTCTTCATCCGCTTGATCGAGAGCTACAAGATCATGGACACGGTGTTCGTGATGACGGGCGGCGGACCGGGCGTGGACACCGAGACGCTGACGCTGTTTGCCTATCAGGAGGGCTTCAAGAAGTTCAATCTCGGCTACACGTCGGCGCTGAGTTTCCTGTTCCTGATCGCGATCACGATCATTGGCGTGACTTATCTGGCGCTGCTGCGGCCGCATCTGGAGAAACGCCGATGAGCGGGCAGGGCCTAACCGGACTGTCGCCATGGAGCCGCCGCCTGGTCGCGCTCGGCGTGCTCGCCTGGTGCCTGATCACGGTGTTTCCGCTCTATTGGGTGGTGGTGACTGCGTTCAAGACGCCGCCGGGCGTCGTCGGCGGGCCGACTTACATTCCGTTCGTCGACTTCACGCCGACCTTGCAGCCCTTCATCGATCTCTATCAGGGGATCCGCGGCGAGTTCTTCCGGACCTTCCTGAACTCGACCATCGTGGGCCTGTCGGCGGCGGCGATCGCCACCGCGATCGGCGCGATGGCGGCCTATGCGCTGGTGCGGTTTGAATTCAAGGTTCGGCTTGGCTCTGGGCTGGCGTTCTTCCTGCTCGCGCTCGGCGGTTACCTCGTGTTCAACAACCAGTTCGGCTTCACCCGGCCGCAGGCGCTGCTGCTCGCGTTTCCGATCGCGCTCTGCATTGCCGTCGCAATCAACCGGCTGCCATTGCCCGGGCCGAGCCTCGGCAACGAGGACATCCTGTTCTGGTTTGTCAGCCAGCGCATGTTCCCGCCGATCGTCACGGCGTTCGCGCTGTATCTGCTTTACAGCGAGATCGGCCGGCTCGGTTTCCAACTGATCGACAGCTATGTCGGCCTCACGCTGTGCTACGTCGCCTTCTCGTTGCCAATCGTGGTCTGGCTGATGCGCGACTTCTTCGAAGCGATCCCGATCGAGGTCGAGGAGGCCGCGATGGTCGACAATGTGCCGAGCTGGCGCATCTTCGTCGGCATCGTGGTGCCGATGTCGATGAACGGGCTGCTGGCGACGTTCATGATCACGCTGGCCTTCGTCTGGAACGAGTTTCTGTTCGCGCTGTTCCTGACCAATTCCAGATGGCAGACGCTGCCGATCCTGGTGGCGGGACAGAATAGCCAGCGTGGCGACGAATGGTGGGCGATCTCGGCGGCGGCACTCGTCGCCATCGTTCCGATGATGATCATGGCGGGCCTGCTCAGCCGGATGATGCGGTCGGGCCTGCTGCTCGGGGCCATCAAATAGCAAAAACTCTATAGGGAGGACTAGACGATGTTGCGACGGACGTTCTTGATGTTGACCACCTCGCTTGCGATGGCCTGCGCCGCGAGCCAGGCGCACGCTGCCTGTAGCCCGGATTACACCGGCGTCACCCTGACGGTGGCGTCGCAGACCGGTCCGTATATTGCCTCGGCGCTCAAGCTCGGCGCCGACGAATGGGCCAAGAAGACCTGCGGCAAGGTCAATGTCGTTGAGTTTCCCTGGTCCGAGCTCTACCCGAAGATTGCGACGTCGCTGACGGCGTCGGATGCGACGTTCGACCTCGTCAGCTTCGCGCCGGCCTGGCTACCCGACTTCGTGCCCTATCTCAGCGAGATGCCGAAGGAGATGCAGTCCGGCAAGGATTGGGACGACATCGAGCCGGCCTATCGCGAGCGCCTGATGGTGTGGGAAGGCAAGATCTACTCGCAGTCGATGGACGGCGACGTGCATACCTATACCTACCGCACCGACCTGTTCAGCGATCCCAAGGAAAAGGACGCCTTCAAGGCCAAGTACGGCTACGACCTCGCGCCGCCGAAGACCTGGAAGCAGTATCTCGACATCGCGGAGTTTTTCCAGCGGCCCGACAAGGGGCTGTGGGGAACGGCGGAAGCGTTCCGCCGCGGCGGGCAGCAATTCTGGTTCTTCTTCAGCCATGCGGCGGCCTACACCAACAACCCGAACTATCCCGGCGCGATGTTCTTCGACCCCGAGACGATGGACGCGCAGATCAACAATCCGGGCTGGGTGAAGGGGCTCGAGGAGTATATCAGGGCATCGAAGCTCGGGCCGCCCAACGCGCTGAACTTCTCGTTCGGCGAGGTGAATGCAGCGGTCGCCGGCGGCCAGGTCGCGGAATCGATCGGCTGGGGCGACACCGGCGTCATCGCGGCCGATCCGAAACAGTCGAAGATCTCGGGCAAGGTCGGCTCGGCGATGCTGCCCGGCTCGGACGAGATCTGGAACGCCAAGACCAAGAAGTGGGACAAATTCCCCAGCGTGCTTCCGGCCCCGTTCATGGCGTTCGGCGGCTGGCAGATCGCCGTGCCGAAGGCCGGCAAGAACCAGCAGGCGGCGTGGGACTTCGTCAAGACGCTGACCAGTCCTGATGTGTCGGGGCAGGCGGCGATCACCGGCGGCAGCGGCGTCAACCCCTATCGCAAATCGCACACCGCCAATCTGCAACTGTGGAGCAAGATCTTCACGCCCGAGGAGGCCAAGGAGTATCTTGGCGCGCAATCGGATTCCATCAATGCCAAGAACGTCGCGCTCGACATGCGTCTGCCCGGCTATTTCTCCTACACCGAGGTGGTGGAGATCGAGCTCGGCAAGGCGCTGGCCGGTCAGACCACGCCGCAGGCGGCGCTCGACGCGATGGCCAAGGAGTGGAATCGGCTGACGGACGAGTTCGGTCGCGCCAAGCAGCTCGCGGCCTATCGCGCAGCGATGGGGCTGCCGCCCAAGAACTAGCTCTCCCGTGAGACGTCCCGGATGATGCACGCATGTCATCCGGGACTTTACTTGCCGTCGATGAAGGGGCGGAAACAGGATTCCATGGCGCACGTCGAGATCGAGAACGTCAGCAAGGCATACGGGCCCTACAAGATCATCGAGGGGCTCGACCTCAACGTGGCCGACGAGGAATTTGTCGTGCTGGTCGGCCCGTCCGGCTGCGGCAAGACCACGACATTGCGCATGATCGCGGGGCTGGAGGCCGTCACCAGCGGAACCATCCGCATCGGCAATGGCGACGTGACGCAGTTGCGCCCCGGCCTGCGCAATTGCGCGATGGTGTTCCAGAACTACGCGCTCTATCCACACATGACCGTCGGCGAGAACATCGGCTACGGCATGAAGGTGCGTGGCGAGACGCGCGCCAGCATCGCCAAGGCCGTGAGCGACGTCGCGCGCGTCCTCGACCTCGAGCAATATCTCGACCGCCGGCCCAAGCAGCTCTCCGGCGGGCAGCGCCAGCGCGTGGCGATCGGCCGTGCCATCGTGCGCAGTCCGGACGTCTTCCTGTTCGACGAGCCATTGTCCAATCTCGACGCCAAGCTTCGCATCGAGATGCGGACCGAGATCAAGGCACTGCACCGCCGCCTTGCCAAGACGATCGTCTACGTCACGCACGACCAGGTCGAGGCCATGACCATGGCCGACCGCGTCGTGGTGATGAACAAGGGCCGGATCGAGCAGGCGGCCGACCCGATCACGATTTACGAGAGACCCCACAACCTCTTCGTCGCGGGCTTCATGGGCGCACCCAGCATGAACTTCATCGATGGCGAGATCGTCGGTCGCGATGGCGCGCTCACCTTCACCGAGCCGTCAGGCACGGTGTTGAGAGTGCCGAAGTCGCGTGAGGCGGCCTATGCGGGCCATATCGGCAAGCCCGTCGTGCTCGGCGTCCGCCCCGATCACGTGTTACGGCAAGACGCCCCTGAGGGCTCGTTCGTGCGTATGATGGTCAAGGATGTCGAGCCGTTGGGACCGCATACGCTCGTAATCGGGACCGTCGGTGCCCATCCGTTCACCGCGCAGATGCAGGTCGGCGTAGCCGCCGAGCCGGATCACTTCATCGACGTGGCTCTCGATCTCCAGCGAACCCATCTGTTCGACAAAGCGTCGGGCAGGGCGATCCCCTGACTCGCGGCGCTCGAGATCGCTGCCCTGCCATGCCGCAAGCATTGCGGACGTCGCACTCATGACCGGGCTCGCGAGCCAGATGTATCCTTGAACCTCACGCGGTGCACCATATCGAGGAATCGTCGCCGCATGAAATGCTCTTGACGACGAAATCGCCATTGTAACGATCGATCCGTGATCAAGGACCGCCTGAAGTGAGCCATCCGGATGGCTTGCGTATCGACGTCCTGCTTCACCGGATCGTCGTAAAACCTCGCGATCTTCGCCTTCGCCATTCCGGGCGTTGTGAGCCATCGGGGGATATGCACATTACAAAGTCGATCAACGTCGTTTAGCAACCGCGTCACGCCCATGCCTGTGGCGGGGCAGGACGTTTGGTAGGCGTCTCCGATCAACACAATGCCGTCCTGGTTCACACTTGCGGCCGTCGTCAGATTCATCGTCCAGTTTTGAACCCCGTCGACCGGATCATACGGCCTGAGATAGGCGGCGAGGCCCGGCATCGAGTCGCCCAGGCTCGTCGACGGGTTTCGCCGCAGCTCGCGGATCCACGGATCGCGTTGGTCGAGATAGGTGAAGAGGTTGGCCCGGAGCGTGTCGCCGATCGGGAAAAGACTGAGGTAGTCGATCCGATTGGTCGCGCCGCTACCGTAGCAAGTGAGCGCATTGAATGTCAGCCCAGGTTCGGCTGGGATGGTGAAGCCGAAGGATATCGAATGGCCTTCCGCCACCATGTGTTGACCGATACCCAGCCTGTGGGCAAGCGCGCCATTCATTCCGGTCGCAAGAAGAACGAGATCCACCGAGAGCGCCTGGCCGCTCGACAGCACGACCTCCTGCTTCTGCGGCCCGGTCTTGAGGGCCGTCACGTCGTCGATGATGAAAGCAACGGAAGATGGCAGTTGCGCGCGCACGACCCGCACGATCTCCTCGTACAGGATTCCGTAATGCTGATTGGGCGTGCGGTCGACGATGCGACCTGCGCGGACGTTGGCGATGTCCTTGAACGGGGTCGAAGCTTCGGCGATTGCTTTGAAGATGCCCAGTTTGCGCATCAGCTCAATCTGTCCACCTGCGAATTTTTCGACACGAAATTGCTTTGGATAGACGGAATGACGATCAATGAGTGTGACCCGATGGCCTGCCCGCGCCAGGACGACCGCCGCCAGCGCGCCGCAAAAGCCGGCACCGACAATCGCGATGTGGGCGCTGTTTGGCGTCGTGGAACTAGACATCGGGGTGAAGGGGCGCCTTGGGGCTGAAATCACCGTTGGATCTGGTCGTCGCTGCGGCTTGCGCAGTTCGGAAGCTGCACGAAGAATCCGCGTGCGGCCCGGTGACTGGCGAGCTACTGGAAATGGCGCGCGGAGATCTACGCGCTGACAGCTTGTGGCGACGCGGCTTTCGGTGGCCGGGATTCGAGCCCCAGGCAGTCGAGGTAACGCTCGCCGATCGTCTCGATCGTGAAGCGCTTGAGATGCTCATCGAGATCCTCCGGCATCGGTTGCTTGGAGCTGCTGATTGTTTCGATGATGGCTTGCGCCATCTGAGCGTCGTCGCCAACGCGAACGAGTGTGCCGTATCGTCCTCCGGCAAGGATCTCGCTGGGGCCATGCGGACAGTCGGTGCTGATCACCGGTGTGCCGGAGGCGAGGGCCTCGACGATCACGTTGCCGAAGCCTTCCGCGATCGACGACAGGACAAACACGTCAGCGCCTCGCATGTAGGCGAGTGGATTGGGAGAGTATCCGAGGAAATGGACGCGGTCGGAAATGCCGAGTGAGTTCGCCAGGTCTTGCAGTTTGTCGCGGTCACCGCCTTCGCCCAGGATGACCAGATGCGCAGGCTTGCGTCGAACGACGAGCGCAAACGCGCGCAGCAGGGAAGCATATCCCTTTTGCCTGTGTAAGCGGCCGACTGCGAGGATGAAGGGCTCTCCAGGGCCGATCGCCGAGGGAAGCGCGGGCTTGGCAGCAAGCTTGGCGTCAAATCCCTTGTGAATGATCGGATTGTAGATCAGGTGGATTGGCTTGTTTCTCAGGCCGGGCAGACGACTGAGCTGTCGCTTCAGGCCACTCGATACCGCTACGAATGCGTCTGCCGCGTGAAAGGTCGACGCGATCGCAGCCAGCATCGACGTGCGATGCAGCTGAATCGGCAGCGAACCTTGCTCGAGGAGCGAATTGTCGAGACGCACGACCAATTGATGGCGACTGGAACTCAGCAGCTTCCCGACACACGAAACGATATTCGCGTTCTCAACCGAACTGAGTACAGTTGGCGGACGCGCGGTCCGCAAGTAGCGCAGATAGGCTGGTACACTGAACATGACCTTTCGGGATTCCAGGCTGATGAGCCGGACGCCTCCCGGGACCTGATCCTTCAGCGAGCCGAAATATTTGCAAACGACGAGATCGACCCGCAATCCGCGGCCGACAAAATAATCCGCGAGGTTGAGCTGCACGCGCTCGGCCCCACCGCTGTAGAGCGTCGGGAGAAACAGCGCGATGTCGGGCGGCCGGGCGTCGGCACTGAGTTCCGATATCGGGATGTAGGATTGACCGGTCATCGGAAGTATTTCGCGATCACGAGAGAACGAACTATCGCGCCCACAAGATACGAGACGACGATCGCAATCGCGGCACCGTACAGCCCGAAAAGCGGGATCAAGACAATGTTGGTGCCGAGCGAGAGGCCAATGACGAACAGTCCGCTGAACAAGGTCAATTGATCCTTGTGACGGCTGTAGAAGACGCTTCCCTGCACCTCGTAGAACATGCGCAGCACAAACGCCAACAGGATCAGCCACAACACGGGAAGCCAATCGGCCAGCTGCGGGCGCTGCAAGTAAGGAATGGCAAAATGGACCAGCAGCCCCGCAACGACGGCAATCGCGACCGAGATAGTCACGGTCTCGACGAGGAGGCCTCGATACACGTTCCAGAACGTTCCGTCGCGGCGCGCATGTGCGCCAATGAGCTTCGGACCGGATAGCTGGATGACGCCGGTGTCGACGAGATTGCTCAGCGCATTACCGATCGACCAGAAGACCACGTAGATGCCGGTGAATTCGAGTCCGATGAACAGGCCGACCAGATAGCGATCGGTATATTGCGCAACCGTGTTGGCAATGTCGTTGACGTACAGAATGCGCGAAGCCTTGAAATCGCGGGATAGCCAATCCTTGTGCTGCGGCGCTGCGCCAGGCCGGAACCAGGACCAGTGTCGGGTGGCTATCGCAAAGCCGATGATCGCGAGAATGCCGCCCCCGATCCAGAATCCGAGCAGGGTGTCGAGATCGCGCAGCGTTGGAAACAGGAAGGCGAGGGCGATGAAGGCGGAGATCCATCCGGCCGTTCGCACGAACATGAGCACATTGGCGAGGCCCGGCTGCAAAAGGTGGTTCAACAGAACGAAAAGGTCGCCATTGACATGCTCAAGGAAAACGATGGCGACCACGATCATCGTCAGCGCAACCTGGTCGAGGTAGATCCCGACGCCCAATGCAATGACGCAGATTATTCCATAGATAGCTGCCTGGATTCGCCAATATCGGCGCAGCGTGGATACGACCTCATCGAGATGTTGGGAAACCGCATTGCGGCTCAAGGTGCGGATCAGTCCCAGGCTGGCAACAACCGGAAACACAACGGCCATACCAGCGATCAGCCCGTACACACCAACTGTCGGCAGGCCGATAAACCGCGCGATGAACAGCGTGAGCGCGAATTTCGCCACGAGCGAAATCCCGCGCAGGCACATGATCGAGAGCGATATCAATGTGCGGCTGCTGACAACCGTGTGGAATCGGATGTTGGTAAGCAAAAATCTCGCCTTCGTAACGGTTCGCGAGCGGAGATATTGGACTGCGGAAGCGGCCACAGCTAGGTCTTATCCGGCAGGCCGCTCCAAGGTGTCTAGTTGGCCGCCGCCGTGGCGGTCCCGGCCCATGGCCGTGGAATGAACCACTCGCTCTGGCACCGGCAGTCGATCGCGTGGCGTCGCCGTCGCCTCTGATTGAAGCCGAGGCCGCTTGACGAGGCTTTCATACAACTCGATCAGGCCCTGGTTCATCCGGTCCGGTGCGAACATTGCGAGGTAGGTCGTCCGCGCCGCCGCGCTCATCGCCGCAAGATCTGAATGCTCAAGGACTTTCAAGGCCTTGCCCAGCCAACCTGTCGTGGCAATGTCGATCAGGATGCCATTGACGCCGTCTTGGATGAAATGCGGAAACGCGCCGTGATTGCTGCAGATCAGGATGCGTCCGGAGCGAAGCGCCTCTATCGCCAGCAGCGGCATCCCCTCCCACCGCGACGGCATTATGATGGCATCATATTCTTCGAACAAGGCGGGTAATGTTTCGCGAGGTACCCAACCTGAAACATGCACCTCCGGTGGAACGACGAGTCGGGAGCTGTTCACGATCTTTGACCCGACCAGGCTCAAGCTTGCGCGCTTCTGCTTGAGCAATTCGTATTCGCGCAGCAGCAAGTCGACGCCCTTTTGCCGATCCAGTCGTCCCACAAACAGCAGACGCCACGGACCGACCCGCTTGGCCGCACCGCGTTGAGCGGTCTGGCCATGAACCAGGTCCTGCATCCCGCTGACGATGAGCCTCGTCTTTGCGAGCGGAAAGCGGGCTCTGCGCAGGACCTCCTCTTCGTGAGGCGAGATCGAGACGATCGCGTCGGCGCGCCGGGTGAGCATGCGTTCGAGCGCCATCCAGAAGCGGGTCGCGAAGGTCTGCTCGGGACGATCGAACGCCCAGCAATGCGCGCAATAGACGACATGAGGCTTCCGACGCATCGCGGCGATCACCAGGCGGCCCATGCCGCCGGCGATGCTGCTGTGCAGATGTACGACGTCCGGATCGTGACGCTGAATGCTTTGTCGGATAGCTGAACCGAGCGCCAGCATGGAACTGAGATTGCGGCCGGTTCGATGGAAGGTCTCGATGGCGCATCCGTTCAAAGATGCGATGTGTTCGCGCTGGGCCGCGGGTACCAGCAAGACAACGTTGTCTGCGCCGAACTGAGCTGTCTGATGGGGAATGATCTCTTCGAGATATGAAGCCAGGCCGCCGATCAAACTCTCAGAGACATGGAGTATCTTCATCACGAACCCGCGCTACCAATCTACATACGCGGATCTGTTTCTTGCGCCCCCGCGAAGTTCCCTTTCCGGAAACCTAGTAATGCATAATTTATACCGCATTTAAACTCTATATTTACCATATTCAATCAGGCACGCCTAAAATGCATAATGGCTATTAAATAGGTATCGGCGCGGCCTCGAGGATCACCGCGAGCTGGCAACCGGGAGATATTGAACGAAGGCTTTCGGTTCGATCGTCAAGACGCCGCTGCCGTCCGGTTGAAGCGCAGATTGTTGCCCGAGGTAATTGATCGCAGGGCCGATTTTCCGCCAGCCTGGCACGGTCACTCGTCTCGGGACTGCACTCCCTTCCGTTGCCCAGTACACGAGCTTGCACCCTTTGGTTGCGTCGTCGCCGCAGAAGCGCAGGATCGTGATGCCCTCGGCCATGGTCGCATCGAACCGCCCGATTGTTTCGTGCAGCGAGAATCCGCCGAGCTCATGGGCCAATGTCCGGAATGCTTGATACGCCGGACGTGGTCTGCCGTCGTAGCTCACCAGGCCGAACCGGTCTTCCATCTCATCGTCATTCGGCCCGACATCGATCAGGCAGTACCAGTTGGTAAGCCGCACCTGTTCCATCAGATTGATCAGGAACATTCGAGGTAGCCAGAGCGCCTGGGTGTCTTCCGAGATTCCGGCCCGGTAGACCGAGTCTCCCCACTCGGTGTCGATGATGGGCTTGCGCTTGATTCCTGCGGGCCAGAGGTCGAGATAGTTGGCGCGCAGAACCGCGTAGTCACGCGAGACGGTCTCAGGCGTTTGCTTGAAGCGATGCGTGTGCAGGCTCACGGCATCGAGGCAGCTCAGCAAGGCGTGGTCATCCAGCAGCGCCTGCATCAGGGGTTTCTTGGTGCGCCAGACGGTCGGCATCTGGGCCATGCCGGGGCCGGTCACGATGGCATCTGGCACGCGTTGCTTGATCGACGTGCACGCTTCACGCGCGAGGGCCACATAGGCTGCCGGGTCCGGCTTGGGGGGCCAGAAGCCGGCCTGGTCGGGTTCGTTCCAGAGTTCCCAGATCGGGTTCAGTTGTCGGTAGCGGTCTGCCGCGGCCGTTGCCCATCGCGCATAAGCCGCGATTTCGGATCTGGTATATGGTGGCATAATACCGTTTTGGCGTTTGCCGTCGACCGCGGCGTCAAACGGTTTGCCGTAAAGCGGGTTCGGCCGGTTTAAAATGAACAGCGGCCGCAGCCCGCGCTTCTTTAATTCCGCGACGAAGTCGTCGTAGAGCGTCCAATCGTAACGACCGGGCTGCTTTTCGATCCACGGCCAGTTGAGATCAATTCGGACGATGCGTGCGCCAAGTTCGGTCAGAAAGTCGAGGCGCTGGCGCCAATCCGGCCGCTTGAGAAAATGATCGGTGAACTGCACGGAAAGCCCGCTCGATACGGTTCTGCCGGGAAAGTCATCGGCGGGATAGGCCGAGCGGCAGAGTGCCAGCAGCGCCAGGGCGAGCGAGGCGACCCGCAAGAGCACTCGACGCGTAAACCCGGAGGAAAACAGGATGTCGATGCAAAACATCTCATTTCACCAGGATCAGCTTTCTTCGGGCGGGAAGCAGAGAAATCTGACATATAGTTTCCCGCGATGTCGAGGGCGGGTGCCGCTATGGAAGGGGGCCGGAAAGTTATGGCACGACGAACCGTGTTTCTGATGCCAGTTTACAATCCGGCACGCGACGTCCTGCTCCGCACCGTGGACTCTCTGCTGGGGCAAACGGAGGCCGCCGACATCGTGATTGTCGATGACGGTTCGTTGCAGCCGGTCAGCGAGGTGCTGGGATCGCGTGAAGGCATCATCGTGCTACGGCTCGCGCGCAACGGCGGGATCACTGCCGCGCTGAACCATGGCCTCGAACACATTGTCAGCCTGGGATACGAATACGTGGCCAGGATGGATTGCGGGGACATCTCCGCTCCAGAGCGCGTGGCCAAGCAGCAAGCTTACATGGACAGCCATCCTGCCACGGATCTGGTCGGGGCGTTTGCAGACATCGTGGACGAGCGGGGTAACCATCTGTTTTTCGAGGGGACGCCCGGTGGCCGCGCCGCGATCGGACGCAAGCTCTACGACAACGCTGCGTTCAAGCATCCGACATTCTTTTTCCGTACCGCTTGCGTAAGGAAGTTTGGTGTCTACTCCGCCGACTATCCCCATGCCGAAGATTATGAATTCATGCGGCGCCTGTTCGAGAAGGGCGAGATCGACTGCCTGCATGACGTGCTGCTGGTCTATGAGAAGAACGCGGATGGCATCAGCAGCAGGAATCGTCGCACTCAATTGCGGTCGCGCTTGCGCGTGCAGCTAGGCTATTTTCAGCCTGCCAAGCCTGCTGCCTATGCGGGCGTCGTTCGGTCACTTGTCACGCTGCTCGTGCCGGCCCGGATATGGACCCGACTATCGCGGCTGTATTGGGATCGGCAGGACAAGCGCGTGGCCGTCAACTCGCTGCCAATGTGATGACGGCCTTGGCCGATTCAGCCACCGATCCGCGGAAGGGCTCGCCGGGCGTTCTCCTTGCCGGCCTCATGTGGCTCGCGGTCGCGCTGTTGCCGATCACGGGCCTGGCAGGAATTGGCGCGTTCGGAGAGCTGAAGGGATCCGCTTCCGTCTACGTCTTTGTGCTCCTGATCGTGACCTCGCTCGCGACAGCATCGAGCAGAATCCTGATACCGCGACCATTGTTCGTGTTCCTGAATTGCCTGCTCGTCTGGCTCGCCGTGACGACTGCGGTCAATTTCCCGGAAATTGCGACGTCCATGTTTCACGGGCGGAGCGGATTGAACAAGCTCGCCACGTCGTCGGCCGTCGTCATCTTCGGGATGGCGATCACCATCAGCTGCCTTGGCCTGCTGCGGCGGGTGAGCGATGTCGAGAACCTGTTCGTGCACCCGCTTGTGGTTGCGGTGGTCGCATGTGCGATCTTCGCGCTGCCGGAAGTCTGGTCGTGGTTTTCTCCCGCAGGCGAACTGATCTATCGGTTCTCGACCGGCCTTTTCCATACGGCAGACGATGAGCAAGGACGCGTGGCTGGCCGCCTGATCAGCCTGGCCTTCGAGGCGCCGGATCTATCCTACTTCTGCGGCTTCGCCTGCCCGTGGATGCTGTTTGCCTACCGTCTGCACACGATCGATCAACCGTCATTGGCAAGGCGCCTTGCGGCCGGCATACCCTTGGCTTTCGGCATCATCGCTCTGCTGTTGAGCAATTCGCGCACCGGCCTGTTGATGCTGGGCGGACTGATCTTCGCTGAATTGATATACTGGATCGGGCTGCGCGCCCTTCATCTCGGCATGGTGGCGTTGCTGGCCATCGTCCCTGCGGTCGCCGCGACCGGTCTCGTGCCGGTGCTCGCCCTCGGCAATGTCGCCAAGGCTGTCAACGACGGTGACGTCTCGACGATTTCGCGTCTGGCCCTGTTCAGCGCGCAACTATCGATCTCCAAGGCCAATCCGGTATTCGGTGTTGGATTCGGGCAATTCGGCTTCCATGCCGGGTCCGTTTTGCCGTCATGGGCCTGGGACAGCTATGAAGTCGTCAGATGGTTTGAAACGGTTGGCGATCTCCCGCCGACCTTCAACGTGCCGGGACGGCTTGCGGCCGAACTCGGGCTGCCCGGCTTGATGATCTGGTTTGGCTTCTGGCTGTGGGCGATCGTCCGGATCACACGGTCGGCGGGGCAATTGCCGCGGAGGTCGACGGTCAACTATCTGAATGCCGCCTTGTTCGGCAGCATCATCAGCCTGCTGGCCGGCGGCACGAGCAACGACGCGTTCCGCCGTCCCGAGACCTGGATTCTCATTGCCATCGTTTCACTTCATGCGGGACGGACAGAGAAAGTACCTTGATCGGTCAGATCCGTCGGCCAGCAGCGGTCGTATTCGACGACACGCGGGAGTACCGTCGCAGCATCACCAGCGCTGCGCCACACGCCAGCCCAGCCAGGAGCGCGGCGATCATCAGACTGGTGCGCGGCGTCGTCGGCTTGTCCGGCGCGAGAGCCGGCGCGATGATGCGGGTGTTGGCGGTGTCGACGTTCTCCTGCTCGGCAAGCTCCTTGGCCCGCACCAGGAAAGCCTCGTAGATCGCCCGATTGGCCTCGACCACGCGGTCCAGCTCGCGCATGCGCACCATGGCTTCGGCTGCCGTGGACGCTTTCGCCTTGAGCGCGTCGAGATTGGTGGAAAGCACCTTTTCGTTTTCGACCGCGCGCTCGTAGTCGTTACGCGCAGCGGCGGAAATGCGGCTCAGCTCCTCGGCGATCAATTTCTTGTGCTGTTGCAGGCGTTGCCGGATGACGGCGACTTCCGGATTGCGATCCCCGAGCAGGGCGGTTGCGGATCCTTCCTGACGCACAATCTCGGCGTACTGCGCACGCAGCTGAGCGATCACCGGCGATTGAACGGCTTCAGAGATGGTGCCGACATCGCCGCCAGCCTTGATCGCGTTCTGTATCTGGTCGAGCCGGGCCCGCTGTGCGACGGTAACGGCGCGGGCCTGCGTCAACTGGGTGGACAATTCTTCCAGCTGCTGTCCGCCCAGAAACCCGCGGTTGGTGCCGATCAGGTTGTTTTCCCTTTTGAAGCGTTCGGCGTTGTTCTCTGCCTCCTGCACCCGGCTAGCCAGCTCGTGGAGCCGCGACGTCATCGAGGCGCTGACCCGTTTCGCAGCCTCGGCCCGTGCACGAATGTCTTCTTCGATGTACGCATTGGCGACGCCGTCCGTGATACGAGGCGCCTTGTTCGGGTCGCGGCTCACCGCGCTGATCGCAACGACGTAGCTGCGACTGGCGCGATCAACCCGAACGATCCGCTGGAGCGAACGCAGCGCCCTGATGTCCGCCGGCTCACTCTTGGTATTGGGCCTGAACAGTCCAGTCAGCGAAGCGAACAGCCCGCGACCGCCGACAAACTCCGGGTCATGTTCAAGGTCGAGCCGCTCCACGACCGCGCGCAGGACTGTCTCCGACCTGATGACCCGCATCTGGCTCTCCAGCAGGGCGATCGACGAGTCGTTGTTCTCGGAGCGGGATACGAGCTCATTCTGGACCGCCTTCAACCCTCGTGGATCGAAAAGGATCTCCGTGGTCGCTTCGTACTTCGCGGGAACGGCCACAAGGTAGAAGGCTGCGAGAAGGACCGCGGCGATCCCGCAAAGCAAGATGGTGGCGGCACCGTCAAGAAGCGTTCTTCCTGCGGACGCCAGGCTGATCATCGCGTCGTCAGATGACCGCGGATCGATCGGGGTAACCATCTTAGACCTTTCGCAGACGGCCGGTGGAGGAGGCCACCACCGCCTGCATACCAACTGAGACCCATTCTGGAACAGGACAATGTTCCAAACTGAAACGGCTCCGACCAAAGGGCCGGCGTGTCCGAAGGGGTCAGCAAGCCCCGTGCCGATCGGGAAAGCCTCGATGGATCATGGGTCTCCATGCCGGTCGGCTGCGGCGTGGCGGGTCTTTCTATTCGGCGGTTGAAGTCTTAGGTTGCGCGGGGTCCGTGACGTCGACGACCCTGCCGGGTGCATCAGCCCAGACAAGGTCCTTGATTTTGACTGCCGAGCTCGCTCGGTCGCTCATGGATCGGCTCGGTCGGCTTTCGTGGGGAATGGCCGCCGGCAGTCGGTTAGGGAATCCGTCTTGAAGTGGGTATTTAGCGACCTTCCAACCATGGGCTGGCCGCAATGAGCTCGGCATGCATCGATGCGACACCGTCGCTTGATCAGGGCTCCCGCGTTGCTTTGATTCTTCCCAGGCATCGGTTGCGCGAATGGCATCGCGAGCTGCTTGGGCATATCGGCAAGGTCCGCGAGGTCAGCGTATTTCTCGATGATCGCGCGCCGCCATATCCGTTGGCGTATCGAATGTGGTTGAGGCTCGAGCAGCTGATTTTCAAAAGCTGCGGCGTCGCCAGACCGATCGCTCCTGAAAAGGAATGGCGTCCGGTCTCGGCACTCGGCGATACGTCGGGCCGGGCGGTCATCAACCTGTCGGAATGCCCTGGTCCCCATTCGAATGCTCTGGAGATCCGATACGACGGCGCTTTGGACAGCCGCGCACTGCTGGATCGGTTGCTGTCACTGACGTCGCCGTATCTGAGCGTGCAGCGCGCGGGCGACGAAACTCCTCTCGTCACATCCAGACTGGCTATCGAGGACAAATTCAGCCTCTTACGGGGGCTCCGGACCGCTTTTGCGCGATGCATTTCGCTTGTTCTGCGGGGGATGGAGCTGGCGGAGGAGGGGGACGCCGGCACCGCAACGGAGGCAACGGCGTCGCCGAATGGTTCTCTACCGGCATTCGCGTCGCGGATGTTCGCCCATAAGGTATCGAACGCCTTGATGAAGCCGTTCTGGCACCAGGACCATTGGCACGTCGCGCTTCGGCGTGGTGCCCGCACGTTCAAGGTCATTGAAGACGATGGCGGGCGCTTCTACGCGGACCCATTCCTACAGACCTGGCAAGGGCGGACGTTTCTGTTCGTTGAAGAATATCCCTATGCCACCCGACGCGGACTAATTTCGGCCGCCGAGATCGTGGGCGATGAGCTCCTGGCTCCGCCGATGCCTGTATTAATTCGTCCCTATCATCTGTCATATCCGTTCGTGTTCGAGCACGACGGGGACGTCTACATGCTGCCGGAGACAGGCGAGAATCATTCCCTGGAATTATACCGGGCCGCTGAATTTCCCTGGAAGTGGGAGCTGAAAAAGGTCCTGATCGAGGGAGCCGTGTTCTCGGACGCCACGCCGCTGTTTCACGACGGCCTCTGGTGGATTTTCGTGACAGCGGACTCGATCGGTACATCGACACAGGACCAGCTGTCGATCTTCTACAGTGACTCGCTCGGAGGGGCGTGGACCGCTCATCCGGCGAATCCTGTGAAATCCGACAGCCGTTGGTCGCGGCCGGCCGGCCGGCTGGTACAGCAGAATGGTCGTCTATTCCGCCCGGCGCAGGATTGCGACGGCAGCTACGGCGCCGGCATCGTGTGGTTCGAGATCACCGAGTTGAGTCCGAAGCGGTTCACCGAGCGGCTAATCGTTACATGGGACGCGCGCGTGGAGTTGGATGCGACGGGATTGCACAGTTTCGACCAGCTTGGCGAACTTCACGCGATAGACTTCAGCCGTTCGATTGGCCGTGGGTGGTTGCGCAGGCGTGTTCGCACGATTGCGCCACGCAGCGGCGGCAATATAGACGCTTACTTTTCTCCGACCTCCAACCGCTTGCGGCTGGATCGGCAAGATAGCTCACTGTGATGGTCTTGCCGCCCGCGGGCCGATCGCACCGTCAGACTTAATCGGCTGGGAGGTGATCAGCGCGGCGGATCAAGCGCGATCTCCGGGATCGGCGCCAATTCGTCAAGCGGTCGCAGCACCTTTCACCGTGGTTTATGTGCGGGAACGTCGGGTCCGGATTTCCTCGTTCAGGAAGGACTGTAGACGCGGGACGATGAAATCGAGGAACACGCGCACGCGCTGCGGAAGGCGGGCACCGCCAACATACACGGCGTGAATCTCTTCCTCATCACTGATGACGTCCGAGAGCACTTCCACGAGCCGTCCCGCAGCAAGATCGGCACGCGCATGATAGTCGCCGAGGCGCGCGAGCCCGACGCCCGCGACCGCCATCCGCCTGACCGTCTCGCCATTGTTGGCGAGCAAGGAGCCATTGACGGCACGATCGACGATCCGGCCACTCTCCTTGAGCGGCCAGACTGGAGCGGCGCGACGGAAATTGAACCCGAGACAATTGTGCTGCGCGAGATCGTCGGCGGTCCGCGGTGTCCCGTTGCGCTTCAGATAGGCCGGGGATGCTACGATCTTTCGACGCGCGGCACCGACCCGGCGGGCCATCAAGCCGGAGTCGGCAAGCCGTCCAACGCGAAACGCGACGTCGGTGCGATCGAGATAGAGATCGACGATCTCGTCGGAGAGCGAGAGGTCGACGACGATGTTGGGATAGGCCTGCCAGAACGCGGGCAATTGTGGCTCCACCGCGAGAACGCCGAAAGCGACGGAGGCATTCACTCTGACGGTGCCACCTGTGCTCGCGGCCCCCTGGGATAGCTCGCGCTCCACCTCATCCAGTTCGCCGAGCAGTCCCTGGCTACGCTCATGGTAGATTTGTCCTTCGGCTGTGAGCGACAGGCGCCGGGTGGAGCGCTTCAGCAAGCGTACCCCGAGCCGCTCCTCGATGCGCGCGATGAGCTTGCTCACGGTGGAGGGGTTCATGCGCAGGAGCCGTGCAGCGTCCGAGAAATTGCCCGACTCGACCACGCGCAGGAACACCTGCATCTCGCCAACACGGTTATCCACGCACCACCTGTCCCGTCTGTGATTTCGCTTCACAGATACTGTGGAACCGCGACGGATTATCAAGCCCCCAGGCGTGACCTATTTCGCTGCCATGTCGAAGAATTCAGCACTTGATCTGATCCGGAAGCCCAATCGCCTGACGCTCGGCCTTGAATTGCCGCTGGACAATGACTGGTCGCCTGCGGGCGAGGCCCGGCGCGTGGTCGCGGGCCGTCCGCGCGGCGTTCCCGACCTGACGGCGCAGGCCGATCTCATCCGTGCCGCCGACGAACGCGGATTTGCAGCGATTTGGATCCGCGACGTGCCGGTGTTCGACGCAGTCAACATGGGCGACGCCGGTTCGGTCTACGATGTCTTCTCCCATCTTGGCTATCTTGCCGGAGTGACGAGGAACGTCGCGCTCGGTACCGCCGCGGTGGTGCTGCCGATCCGCCATCCGCTGATGACGGCGAAGGCGGCTGCCTCGGTGGACGTGCTCTCGGACGGCCGACTGATCCTCGGCGTCGCCTCGGGAGACCGGCCGGTGGAATATCCGTTGCTCGGTCTCGACTATGAGACGCGCGGCGAAGCCTTTCGTGACGCGGTGACCTATCTGCGAGCGGCGTGGCAGCCGGGCGGCCTGCCGGTGAACGACAAGCGCGTGCCGAGCCTCGACCTGCTGCCGCGCCCGGCGCAGCCGGCCATTCCGATCGTGGTGGCCGGGCAGGCAGGCCAGGATGACCGCTGGCTTGCCGCCAATATGGACGGGCGCTTCGTCTATCCCGGCGCTGTCGAGCGGATCGCGACCCAAGTCCAACACTGGTGTGAAGCGACCTCCGGCCGTGGCGCCTTCATCAGCGCCTTCCATCTCGACCTGCTGGATGATGCCGATGCGCCGGCCGAGCCGATCCGGTTCGGCGCACGGGTCGGGCGAAACGGCCTGATCGCGCATCTCAATGCCCTCGCTGGCGTCGGCGTCGATCACCTCGCGATCAACCTGCGGCGGTCGGGGCGCCCGCCGGGCGAGATCATCGAAGAACTGGCGTCGGACGTCTTGCCGGCGCTCGCGACCAACCCCGAGACCACCTCCGAGGCGCACGCCGCCTGAACATCAAGGATTGAAACCATGGACATCGTAAGGGCGCATGAGGCGTCGATCCCGGCACTCGGCTTCGGCCTGTTCCGCATGTCGGATGCAGAGATCGAGGCCGTGGTACCGGCGGCGCTGGAGGCGGGCTTCCGTCATTTCGACACCGCGCAGATCTACCAGAATGAAGCGGCGCTCGGTCGCGCGCTCGCCGCGGCCGGCGTACGCCGCGAGGAGCTCTTCCTCACCACCAAGGTTTGGGTCGACAACTACAGCGAAGGCAGGTTCGCCGCGTCGGTCGACGAGAGCCTCGACCGCCTGAAGGTCGACCAGGTCGATCTGCTTCTGCTGCACTGGCCAGCGGACAAGGTATCGATCGCCGACCAGGTGGCGATGCTGAATGCAGTTCAGGCTGCGGGCAGGACGCGTTTCATCGGCGTCAGCAATCAGAACATTGCGCAGATGAAGCAAGCGATCGCGCTCAGCAGGGCGCCGATCGTCACCAATCAAATCGAGGTCCACCCGTATCTCGACCAGGCCGCCGTAGCGGCTGCCGCGAGGGCGGCAGGCGTCGCCATCGCAGCCTATTTCGGGATGGCCGATGGCGCGGTCCCGCGCGATCCGGTTCTTCAGAAGATCGGCGCACAGTACGGCAAGAGTGCCGCACAGGTGGCGCTGCGCTGGCTGATCCAGCAGGGCTACATCGCGCTGTCGAAGACCGCCAGGCCGGAGCGCGTCGCCGAGAACTTCGCGATCTTCGATTTTGCGCTGAGCGACCATGACATGGCCGCGATCGCCAAGCTCGCTCGCCCTGACGGACGCCTGGTGAGCCCGCCCGGCCTTGCGCCGGCCTGGGATTGAGGAGGATCGTGCAATGAACGGGTCTATCTCGCAAACTTCCCCAGTGGCCGACGCGAAGCGGTTCAACTGGCCGCTGCTTGCCCTTGCCATCGGCGCCTTCGGCATCGGCACCACCGAATTCACGCCGATGGGGCTGCTTCCGGTGATCGCGGAGGGGGTGCACGTCTCCATCCCGTCCGCGGGCCTCCTCATCAGCGCCTACGCCATCGGCGTCATGGTCGGTGCGCCCGTCATGACGCTCGCCTTCAGCCGGTTCGGAAAGCGCAGCGCGCTGATGATGCTGATGGCGATCTTCACCGTCGGCAACCTGCTCTCGGCGGTGGCGCCTGGCTACACGACGCTGCTGTTGGCGCGTCTCGTCACCAGCCTCAATCACGGCGCATTCTTCGGCCTCGGCTCCATCGTCGCGGCCAGCGTGGTGCTCAGGGAGAAGCAGGCGAGCGCTGTCGCGACCATGTTCATGGGGCTTACCATCGCCAATATCGGCGGCGTTCCCGCCGCCACATGGATCGGTCAGCAGATCGGCTGGCGCATGGCGTTCGCCGGAACCGCGGTTCTCGGCGTCATCGCGATCGCGTCGCTGTGGCTGGCTTTGCCGAGAGGCGAAGCAGGCAAGCTTCCCGACGTGCGTCGCGAGCTCCGCGTCCTGATGCATCCCACCGTCCTGCTGGCTCTGGCCACGACGGTGATGGGGGCGGGCGCCATGTTCACGCTCTACACCTACGTCGCTCCGGTGCTTGCGGAGCTGACAGGCGCCTCCGGCACGTTCGTGACCCTTGGTCTGGTGCTGATTGGTGTCGGCTTCACGATTGGTAACGGTCTCGGCGGTCGGCTTGCCGACTGGTCCCTCGATGGCGCAACGAAGATCTTCCTGGCCGCGCTCGCCGTCATCATGGTGGCACTGCCGCTGGTGCTGACAAGCCATGTCGGTGCCGCTATCGGCTTGCTGGTCTGGGGGGCAGCGACCTTCGCCATCGTCCCGCCGATCCAGATGCGGGTGATGCAGGCCGCGGCGGAAGCGCCCGGGCTGGCGTCGTCGATCAATGTCGGCGCGTTCAATCTTGGCAATGCGCTGGGTGCGGCGGTAGGCGGCGCCGTCATCAGCCTCGGTCTTGGTTACGCGGCGGTCCCCGTGGCTGGCGGCGTCCTTGCCGCGGCCGGGTTGCTGCTCGCCTTGCTCGGTCAGAAGCGCGTCGCCTTGCAGTCATGTGAAGCCTGAAACTCAAGTCAAGCGCACATCAGCTACACAACGTTCCCCATGAGTGAAATTTAGGAGACAAACGCATGGACCTGCAACTGAATGGCAAGATCGCACTCGTGACCGGCTCGACCGCCGGGATCGGCCTTGCGATCGCCAAACGGCTGGTTGCGGAGGGAGCTACGGTCGTGATCTGCGGCCGCAACCAGCAAAAACTCGACGCTGCAATCGGCGAGACCGGGGCGCGCGGTGTGCTTGCCGATCCGGCGACCGCAGACGGGGCGGCGGCGCTGGTCGCGGCGGTGCCGGACGTTGACATATTGATCAACAATCTCGGCATCTATGAATCGAAGCCCTTCGAAGAGATCTCCGACGAGGACTGGCGGCGCTTCTTCGAGGTCAACGTGCTCTCCGGCGCCCGTCTCGCCCGCAGCTATTTCCCCGGCATGATCGCCCGCGACTGGGGGCGTGTCATTTTCGTCGCCAGCGAAAGTGGTCTGCTCGTGCCGCCCGACATGGTTCATTACGGCATGACCAAGACGGCGCAGCTTGCGATTGCGCGCGGCCTTGCCGCCAACACCAGGGGGACGCGGGTGACAGTCAACTCGGTGCTGCCGGGAACCACCCGTTCCGAAGGTATCGTCGATTTCCTGAGGAGCGTTGCGGACGATCCGAACGCGCCCGAGGCAGAGCTTGAGCGCGGCTTCTTTGCCCGGGAGCGGCCGACCTCGCTGATCCAACGCATGATCGAGCCGGTGGAGGTCGCATCGCTTGTCGCCTATGTCGCAAGCCCGCTGTCCGCCGCCACCAATGGCGCAGCCCTGCGCGTCGACGGCGGCATCACGCCGACGATCGTGTAACGGGGGGGGGCGCAATACAGTAGTATGGCCCGGATCCGGCCCCACGAAAGGGGCCGAGATCGCTCTGTTCAGTATGCGCCCAGAATAACGGAGACTGTCCATGTCCAATCATGCGACTGCCGATCGATGCGGCGACGTGCGTGCGGAGGCCCCGCCGCGCACGCGCTACATCAAGACCAGGACCGGCTTCCTGATGGTGCTGCGCCATCGCGATGACGTGCTGGCGCGGCTCGCCGAGCTCGCTGAGACCGAGCAGCTGGCGTCGGCGAGCTTCGTCGGCATGGGTTTCGTGCATCGCGCGACCTTCGGCTTCTACGATTTCGCCAGGAAGGCGTACGATCCGAAGACCTTCTACGACACCGAACTCGCCAGCATGACCGGCACGATAGCCTGGCAGAACGGCAAGCCCTCGATCCATGCCCATGGCGTTGTCTGCGACGCCAGCTTTGCCGCCGCCGGTGGCCATGTGCTTGAACTCGAGGTTGGCACCGGATCGTTGGAGATCACGGTGACCGTGCATGATCAGCGGCTCGGGCGCGAGATTGATCCGGACATCCAGGCCAACATTCTGGGCCTCTGACCATAGGCAAGGATGGCCGAGCCGGATGCGGCTCGGCCATCGAAAGGTCACCTGATCGCAACCGGGTTGACGTTGACTTGGGTCGTTCCCTTGTAGAGCGGTTGCCCCAGGACGAAGAGGAATTCATACGCGTTGTCGCGGACCAGGGCTCGCGTATCGATCAGCTCCAGATTGTAGATGCCGTTCTTCGCCAGCATGAACTGATTGATCGGAAACTCCTGACCGTCCTTGGCCGGATAGATCTCGGATGCCCAGGTGTCGCCGCCGAAGGCCACGATTTGCTGTTCGGCAAGCCATTTGGCCGCTTCCATGCCGATCCCGGGCTCGACTTCGAGGAACGTCTTGTTGTCCTTGCCGATCAGCTCGAGCCATCCGGTATTGAAGAGCACCACGTCACCCTTGCGCAGCGTGATGCCTTCCTTCTGCAACACCGCCTTGATGTCGGCGACGGTGAACTCGGTGCCGGCCGGAACGATCGGTTGACCGTAATATCCGACCATGTCGAGCACGACACCTCGCGTCACCATGGGCGGCACCTTCTCAAGTCCCAGTTTGGTGACGCCCTCGACGGTGACGAAATCAGCGGCTTTGTTGCCGTTGTAGTAGGTGTAGTCGATGCCGATGTGGCCGATACCATTGAGCTGCGTGCCGACTCCCGTCCATCCGTTGACCAACTCGTCGTTGAACGTGAATTTGTTCGGTCCCTTGGTCGTGCCGCCGGCTTCGCCGGGCTGAACATTGTAGAGATGAAAGCTGCGGTGACGAAACGCCGGGAGGTTCTTGTCGATCGGAACGCCCAACGGGTAGGTCTTTCCGGTCTTGACCAGCCTGATGGCTTCAAGCGTCACGTCTGACGTCAGGAGGTTTGCGGCACCGATCTCGTCGGACGCTCCGTACTTTGAGGGATACCAGTCCGCACTTTTTTCCTGTGCCGCGGCTGATGCGGCCAGCGCGATGCCGGCGATCGATCCCATGATTGTCAGGCGCTTCATCGAAGAGTTCTCCTTCCAGGTCTCAGCGGCCGCACCCAGCGAACGCCTGCCATCGGTGTAACCGCACGGACCGGCGCGCATCAGACCCGCCGTCTTCTCAGCATTTGGGAAGCTGCTTCACAAATGAATCGGATCGAGGCCGGCGTATCGGCCCAGCGCGCAGGAAGGTGGTGGAAGCAGCCGGACCAGCCGCCGTAGGCGACGCCGCCCAATGCGGCGCCGGAGACGACGATCCCGGCCGGGGTACTGCTTTGCATGGGGTTGTTTTCGATATTTGGGTTGGGGCAGGTGGGCAGGCGATCAAAAGCATCGGGTTGCATTGCATCGATGTTGCGGGTAAGCAGCTGAGATGACATGGAAATTTTCCGTTGCGCCGATGATGGACTGGACCGACCGGCATTGCCGCGTGTTCCATCGCCTGATGTCGCGCAGGGCGCGGCTCTATACGGAGATGCTGACCACCGGTGCCGTGATCCATGGCGACCGGGCGCGGCTGCTCGGCTTCGATGCCAGCGAGCATCCGGTGGCGCTGCAACTCGGCGGTTCCAATCCGGGCGATCTCGCGACCGCCGCACAGATCGGCGAGCAGTTCGGTTACGACGAGGTCAACCTCAATGTTGGTTGTCCTTCCGATCGGGTGAAGGATGGCCGCTTCGGCGCCTGCCTGATGGCCGAGCCGGCGCTGGTCGCCGAAGGTGTTGCGGCGATGAAGCGCGCGGTGAGGGTGCCTGTCACGGTGAAGTGTCGGATCGGGATCGACGACCAGGATCCGGAAGTCGCGCTCGACGCGCTGGCCCGTAGCGTGATTGCAGCCGGCGCCGATGCGCTGGTCGTGCACGCGCGCAAGGCCTGGCTCAACGGGCTGTCGCCGAAGGAGAACCGCGACATCCCGCCGCTCGACTATGATCGCGTCTATCGCCTCAAGGCGGCGCTGCCGGATGTGCCCGTCATCATCAATGGCGGCATCACGAGCATTGCCGAGGCCAAGCAGCATCTCGTCCATGTCGATGGCGTGATGCTGGGGCGGGCGGCCTATCAGGAGCCGTGGCGGCTGCTGTCAGTCGATTCCGAGCTGTTCGGTGAAACGCCGCCGCTTGCGACGATGAAGGACGTGTTCGCGGCGATGCTGCCCTATATCGAGCGGCAGCTTGCTGAAGGCACGCGGCTGCATTCGATCACGCGCCATTTCGTCGGCGCCTTCCACGGCGTCCCCGGCGCGCGTGCGTTCCGCAGGCACCTCGCCGAGAACGGCGTGCGGACTGGTGCCGGGATCGACGTGCTGCGCGATGCGATCGCGCTGGTCGACGATCGGGCACACGCGGCGGTGGCGGCCTGACGGCGCGGGCTATTGCTTGCGCTGACGCCGCATGACGTCCTGCGCGACCTTCAGGAAATTGAAGAGGTGCGGCATCCGGTTGTCGCGCCGGTAGTTCAGCGACAGCGCGGTACCCGGATTGTGCCCCTCATAGGCGCGGTAGGCGACGCCGGGGCGTTCCGACTGCGAGACCGATTTCGGCACCAGCGCGATCCCGACGCCGACCGACACCAGGCTGATCGCGGTCTGATAGTCCTGCGCCAGCACCTGGGATTTCGGAATGAAGCCCTCTTCGAGGCAGATGTTGAGAATGTGGTCGGCGAAGCTCGGGCGCGGCTTGCGCGGGTAGAGCACGAAAGTCTCGGCCTTCAGCGCCGCAAGCCGCGGCACCTGCTGCTCGAGCAGGGGCGAGGTATCGGACAGCGCGAGGATCAATGGTTCTTGCAGCAGCGGCTCCGACTTCAGTTCCTCGTCGTCGAGCGAGGGACGCGCAACGGCGATATCGATCTCGCGCTGGATCACCGCGCGTTTCTGCTCGGCATTGTTCATCGCCGAGAGCGCGAGCTCGACATCCGGATAGGCCGAGCGGAACGCCTTGATCACGTTGGGCAGCACGCCATAGGTCGCCGATCCGACAAAGGCGACGCGCAGATGGCCCGAAAAGCCTTCTCCGATCCGCTTGATCTCGCGATGGGTCCGGTCGAGCCGCTCCAGCACGTCGCGCGCACGCTCCAGCAGCACGTTGCCGGCCTGGGTCAGCCGGATCTGGCTGCGGCTGCGGTCGATCAGCATGACGCCGAGATCGCTCTCCAGCTGCGCGATCTGCCGGCTGAGCGGCGGCTGGGCGATCGCGAGCCGCGATGCGGCACGGCCGAAGTGCAATTCCTCGGCGACTGCGACGAAATAGACCAGTCGCCTGAGATCCATGACGTCGTCGCGATCGGTCACGGGCTAACCGGACGTTGGTTCGCGCGCTTCCGAAGAAGCCGCCGGGAAGGCTGGCCGGGATTGGTGCCGCGTGCTCATCAGCGCAGGATCGAGACGATGGTTTCGGCGCGAAGACTGGGCGTGGGGTTGTGGTTTGTCAATTGTCCGCCGGCATGATGCCATTTGCCTAATCCTTCCGGGCGAAGGCGCGGATCTTGTCCTCGTCGACCTGGACGCCGAGACCGGGACCGTCAGGAACGCAGATCTCGAACTCGTCGAATTTGATCGGGTTGACGACGAGGTCCTCCACGAGGATGCGCGGCCCGAAATGCTCGGTGCCCCATTCGAGCTTGGGCAGGGTGGCGAATGCGGCGAGATGCGCGGCCGCGCCGATGCTGCTCTCCAGCAGGCAACCGCCATAAAGCTCGAGGCCGTGAGCGTTCGCGACCGCGGCGGCGCGCTTCATCTCGAACAGGCCACCGCTCTTCACGAGCTTCAGCGAATAGACGCTGCCGCAGCCCATCGCAGCGGCGCGAGCGATGTCCTCCTTGGTGAAGGCCGCTTCGTCGACCAGCAACGGGATCGAGCTGCGCGCCGCAACCCGCGCCATGGCTTCCAGTTGCAGTGCCGAGACCGGTTGCTCCACCAGCGCAACATCCAGCTCTTCGAGCGCCGGCATGAAGCGGATGCATTCGGCCTCGGTCCAGCCCTGGTTGACGTCAACGATCAGGCGCACCTCGTCGCCGAGACCAGTACGCAGCGCCTCGAGCCGCTTCAGATCGGCCTGTGGCCGGTTGAAGCCGAACTTGATCTTGAACTGGCGATGCTCGCGGCGCCGCAGCTTCTCTTTGGCTTCCTCCAGTTCCTGGCCGCTGTCGCCCGAAGCCAGCGCCCAGATCACCTCCATGCGCTCGCGCACCGCGCCGCCGAGCAGTGCGCTGGCCGAAAGGCCGAGCGTCTTGCCGGCGGCATCGAGCAGCGCGGATTCGATCGCGGCTTTGGCGGCGAAATTGCGGGTGGCGGCCTTGCTCATGCGCAAGCCGTTGGCTTCGAAGGCGAGGGCAGGCTGGCCCAGCAGCGCCGGTGCCAGATAGTTGGTGACCGCGGCCTGGATCGATTCCACGCTCTCCTCGGCCCAGCGCGGGCCGCCGAGCGTCGAGGCCTCGCCGATGCCCGCCACGCCATTGTCGAGCAGCACGCGCACCAGCACGTAGCCCTGATGCGTGACTTCCGTGTTCGACAGCTTGTGCCGCCGGCGGGTCGGCGCCTCCACGATGGTGGCGCGGATACTGCGGATCGCAGTGTCCCCAGCGGGCGCCCGCACGTGCTCCACGGGCTCGGCGATTTCAATCACGGCACGGCTCATAGGTCCTCGCAGGTCGGATCAAAATGAACCCTGCCAGGCGGTTCAAAGCCTGGCAGGGGCGTAAGGCGTATCACTCGGCCGCGACGAGCCGCTCGACGGCCGCCTTCTTGAGCTTGAAGTCGAAGTTGAGCACGAGATCGGTATCGGCGCCGGCCGGGGCCTTGTTAAACTTGCCGATCAGGCTCTGCTTCACGGCGAACACCGAGTCGTTGTCGAGATATTTGGTCTCGGAATCGTAGATCTGCGAGATCAGCGACTGATAGCCGTCCTTGGACAGCATGAAGTGGATGTGGCCCGGACGCCAGGGATGATGGCCCATGTACTTCAGAAGCTCGCCGCCGGCGCCATCATAAGGGATCGGGTAGGGTTCGGGGCGAAGCGCCACGAAGGCATATTCGCCGTTGGTATCGGTCGTGAAGCGTCCGCGCAGATTATAGGCCGGCTGCTCCGGGTCTTGCAGGTCGTAGAGCCCATTCGGCGCGTCTTCCCAGACGTCGATGGTGACGCCATCGATCGGCCGTCCCGCGGTGTCGACGATGCGCCCCGAGACCCTGACGGTCTGCGCGTTGTCGAACGTCTTCTTGATGATCGAGGCACCTTTCGGCAGCACCGGCGGGTTCTCGCGGTAGAACGGCCCGAGCACGGTGGATTCGCTCTCGCCGTCGGTGATCCGGTGGTCGAGCATGTCGACCAGCACCTCGACGCCGAGAATGTCTGATATCAGGATGAACTCGTTGCGCTTCTCGTCCGAGATGTCGCCGGCGCGGCGCAGGAATTCGCAGGCTGCGAACCATTCGGGGAAGGTCAGGTCGACCTCCTTGCAGAAGGCGTGCATGTGCCGGATCAGGCTGGTCATGATCTGGCGATTGCGATCCGGGATGTCCGGCGAGAGTGCCGCGATCACGTGGTCGGTGATGGTGTCCTTGTTGACGTTCAGCATGGTCGTTTCCTCCTTTTCTTGCAGTTTGATCAAAATTGCATTCCCGTTTTCGGGAATTTCCGCTGGTCGTTTCACCAGACGAATTCGTACGCGGCATTCTCCAACATCGCGGGGGCGGGGTGCGGGTCGGCAAGGCTGCCGAAGCGGCCGCGGAAGAACAGCAGCGGCCGCGTGCTCGGTTGCAGCGACATCTCGCGGACATGGCCGAGGAAGATGGTGTGATCCCCGGCGATGATCTCGTCGGCGAGATCGGTCACGAAATACGCTGCCGCGTTGGCGATGACCGGCAGGTCGTTGTGCCGCTCGAACACGTCGCGGAGGTCGAGCTTCGGCTTGCCGGCGAAATGCCAGGCGAGATCCTCCATGCCCTCGGCAAGCACGCTGACCGCGAAGCGGCCGCTGCTCTGGATGTTGCGAAGCATCCTCGCGCTCTTGGCGATCGAGATCGCGACCAGCGGCGGTTCGAGCGAAACCGACATGAAGGCGTTCGCCGTCATGCCGTGATCGCGCCCCTCGCAATGCGTGGTGATGATGGTGACGCCGGTGCCGAACTGGCCGCAGGCATTGCGCAGCTCGCGCTGGTCGATGGCGGTCATTGGTTTGCGACCTCGAATTGGGTCAATCGGGATCGGTTGGCGGGTGGCGCGGTCACGATATCCTTCCAGTTTTCCAGCGCCGCGGCGGCGGCCGCAAGGCCGGATCGTCGCAGGCTCCGGATCCGGCTGCTCGAGACGATCTCGCCGTTGCCGCAGCGCACCGGCGGCAGGATGCTGGTGTTGAAATGTTGGCGCAGCAGCAGCGCGGTGCCACCCTTGCACGACCCGAAGCGGAAATCCTCGCCGACGATCACTTCGCACGGTTGCAGGAGCTGCAACTCGGCGAGGAAATCGGCCGCGCTGCGCCGGAGGTAGAGCTGGTTGAACTCGGCGACGACGATGTGATCGGGCCCGAATGTTGCGATGCGCTCGAGTTTCTCGCCAAGCGATGTCAGCGGCTCGGCCTGGCCGAAATACACCTTTGGCGGCGGATCGAAGGTATAGACCACGGCGGGAACGCCGCGGCGCTGCGCTGCCGCAATGGTCTGCCTGAGCAGTTCCTGATGGCCGCGGTGGACACCGTCAAACGCGCCGATGGTGACGACGCTGGCGTCGAGGGCCAATTCCCCATCGCGACGGAAAGAGACAGTGCTGCTGTCAAAACCCTTGCCCATGGTTCGCTCCCTTCCGTGCCGCGCTGTGTGCGTCGGCTGCGGCGTTGCGTCGGCCGGACGATCATCGCCGTCTGGTCCGCGCATCCAAGTCATAGCCCGGCCCGGTGCGGTTCGCGCGGTATGGTGTGATACCTTTCACCGGCTCCGGGTGAGCGCGTAGCGTTTCCTCCGATGTCACGCCGACCAAGAGCGTGACGAATTGGTCTCGGACCGGCGTGGCTGCATCCAGCCGTCCGACGACGCCAGCGAGGAGGAACGTCCATGACCACTGCAACTGCCCTGCGGGCCGACGCGCCTGCGTCGTCCACCAGCGTCTATACCGGCGCCGAATTCCTGGACAGCATCCAGGACGGCCGCGAGATCTACATCTACGGCGAGCGCGTCAAGAACGTCACCGAGCATCCCGCGTTCCGCAACTCGGCGCGGATGGTGGCGCGCTGGTACGATCGCTTCCACGAGAAGAAGGATCAGATCGGTGTTCTCACCGACACCGGCTCGGGACAGATCACCCATCCGTTCTTCCTCGGCTCGAAAACCGCCGACGACCTTGTGCGGGGCCGCGATGCGATCGCCGAATTGCAGAAGGTCGCGTATGGCTGGATGGGCCGTTCGCCGGACTACAAGGCCGCGTTCCTCGGCACCTTGGGCGCGAATTCGGGCTTCTATGGCGAATACGCCGGCAACGCAAGGAAGTGGTATGCCCGGACCCAGGAGCGGCTCGACTTCTGGAATCACGCCATCGTCAATCCGCCGATCGACCGTGATCGCGCCATCGAGGAGGTGCGCGACGTCTTCATGCATGTCGAGAAGGAGACCGACGCGGGCCTGATCGTTTCGGGCGCGAAGGTGGTCGCGACCGGCTCGGCGCTGACGCACTACAATTTCATCGCCCATTACGGCATCCCGATCAAAGACAAGTCGTTCGCGCTGATCTTCACGGCGCCGATGGACGCCAAGGGCATCAAGCTGATCGCCCGCTCGTCCTACGAATTCACGGCGGCCGCGACCGGCTCGCCGTTCGACTATCCGCTGTCGAGCCGCTTCGACGAGAACGACTCCATCCTCGTGTTCGACAAGGTGCTGGTGCCGTGGGAGAACGTCTTCATCTATGGCGACGTCGACAAGATCAACCAGTTCTTCCCGGCATCGGGCTTCATTCCGCGCTTCACGCTGCATGGTGTGACGCGGCTTGCCGTCAAGCTCGACTTCATCGCCGGCCTGTTCTCGATGGCGGTGGAGGCGACCGGCTCGAAGGATTTCCGCGGCGTGCAGACGGCGGTCGGCGAGGTGATCGCCTGGCGCAATCTGTTCCACGGCATTGCCGATGCGATGGTGAAGTCGCCGATCGACTGGCAAGGCACCGAGGGCTACAATCTGCCCAACCTGAACTATGGGCTCGCTTATCGCGTGTTCGCGCCGATGGCCTATCCGCGGATCAAGGAATTGATCGAGCGCCACGTCGCGAGCGGCCTGATCTATCTGCCGTCGAGCTCGGCCGATCTGGAGAGCGAGGCGATCCGGCCCTATCTCGACCGCTTCGTTCGCGGCTCCAACGGCTATGCGGCGATCGACCGGATCAAGCTGCTCAAGCTGCTGTGGGACGCGGTCGGCTCCGAGTTCGGCGGCCGGCACGAGCTCTATGAGCGCAACTATGCCGGCAATTACGAGAACCTGCGCGTCGAGACGCTGATGGCCGCGACCGCGACCGGCGACCTCGGCGCCATGCAGGACTTCGTGCGCAATTGCATGAGCGACTATGACGTCTCCGGCTGGACGGCGAAGGACCTCGTCAATCCCGACGACATCAACCTCGTCAGCCGGGGTCTGGTGCAGGGCTGACGACAAGGCTGACGATCTGGTAGATACAATCACCGGGGCCGCCGCGATCGCACGGCGGCCCCTCAAGCCGTTCGCGCCGCCGCTTCATCCCCCCGCAGGAAGAGTTCATCGCCATGTTGTTTCACGTCGAAATGGATGTCCGGATCCCGCACGACATCCCGGCCGAGAAGGTCGATGCGCTGAAGCAGGCCGAACGGGTTCGCGCCATGGAGTTGCAGCGTGCGGGCACCTGGCGTCATCTGTGGCGGGTCGCCGGACGCTACGCCAATGTCAGCATCTTCGATGTGTCGGGCGCGCAGGAATTGCACGACATCCTGTCCAGCCTGCCGCTGTTTCCGTTCATGGAGATCCAGGTCACGCCGCTGTGCCGGCATCCGTCGTCGATCCACGACGACGACCGGTAACTGTTGGCCGGTGGCATAGCACCGCAGCATCCAATCAAAAAATATTATCGCCCTAACGCGGAAGCCGACCTAAAATGCGCGTCGGTTTCGGGGTCAAAAGCGGAAGTCTGATGACCCGGCGGAGTTGACCCATTGCGACCATCGCCGTGGGATCTCTCCGCTCATTGTTGGACGCGTCACTTGCCTGCAGGCACGACCAGTTCTTCAATGCGCGGCAGCACTAGTGCGAGATAGCCTTCATTATTTTTCTTCAACTCTATCAACAGCCGTTCAGTCTCCGCGTAGTCGCCGGTACCATCGTCGCGTATGGCTGCTCTTTCGAGCTCATTCCACGTCTGAACCCCACGTTGTCGTATTTCCAAGAACCGGTCTTGAACGGGAGCATCGAACAGTATCGGCGGATCGTCTTCCGGCCTAACGCCATGTGAGACGGCTTCCTGAACGATGGTATTGAGGGCCTCCACCAATCGTGACCCGATTCCGATTTTGCGACCTATCTCATCTTCGTCGCGCCTACTCTGCAGTTTCTGTTTTTGGATTTGTGATAATCGGCCGCTGAATGCGTCGACGATCTCCAGCCGCGTGCGAATAGCGAGACGCGCGCCGATGGATAAGCGCTGGAGCAATCCGGGCGAATCGGTGAGCGGAGTACCAAATGCTTGCGCAAAGACCACGCGCAATCTGCATACCGAGCCGGTCGCGCATCTGGTGAAACTCACGACCACAGGACGCAGGGTCTTTCCGTTCTCGTGACGGAAATATGCCTCCTCCTGGAAATTGGCTTTTCCGTCGACGGCGCTCTGCAGCGATTCAAAGAACTTCGTGATCCAGAACTCAATCTTATCCGGCTGCTCCGTCGTGTCGCAAGCGATGCGGCGTAGGAATGGTAGTAGCTCCAGATTCGGCGGATGGTTGAAGTTAAGGCCTTTTGCCGATATTTCGTCGATCTCAACCAAAGCGTTGGTGAAGTCGATCTTGCCCTTCCAATCGCTCGGCGCCTTTGGCTTGATCCAGATATATGGCTTAAGAAAACTCTCCTCAGTCGGCATGCCGCTTACGAGTTCTTCGATCGCCTTGACAGCCTCATCCAAGTCCTGCGAGCTCGGGTCGCGCGTTCGAATGCTGCGGAAGAAGTCGCCATCGAGCCACCGCCGAATATTGTCCTGTGTTGCGGCTATGCTCTGAAGGTGTGCAAGCGGACTGGGTGGCTTGACGTCTTTGGGATGCAGGCAGCCAACTGGACGAGGCTGACGTCCTTTGCGTGAGAACCGGCCCGCTTCATAGAAGCACCACGACCAATCTTGTTCAGGGCTTGTGTACAGCAGGACGAGGCGCTTCGCCTTGTCCAGTCTGTTATCGATTTCCTTCCTCCAGTCGCCACCCAAGTCAATATCCTCGGACCGGAAAACGGTAGCGCCCGGCGCACCCTTCTGCAATGCAGCGTCGAGCTGTTCCGCTTCGTTGGCAAACCGCTGCTTATGGCTCAAAAATACTTTGTAGTTGCGAGATGATCTTTTGCTCATGGTTTTGGGCCCAATCGCGCAAATTCCAAGACTATGCGGGCTAACCCATGAAGTTGCAACCTTTGATTGGGTTGCGTCCGATGGATCTCGCTGCTGCCGGATCAGTGGCCTCGTCCCAAGCTGTGCCTCTCGAAGTTCGCTTTCGAGCGCAGCCGTTCTCAGAATTTTGGCAGATATGGTCCAGATGTGCGCTTCGGGTTAAAAGCCGTAGATGACGGCGAAGCGTGCCGACTTCTACTCAGCCGTGAGCGGTGAACGTTCTAGGAGTGCCCCTAGTCGATCGCCGTGCGCGTGCGCCGATGGCGGCTCGGGGAGGCGATGCTGCCGGTGACGTCGGGATATCCGGTCAGCGAGAGCGTGTCGGAGCGGACGCCCCAGCTTTCGAGCCGGTCGAGGAAGCTCATGCCGAGCAGGTTGGTCTTCATCTGGCCGCGTTGCACGACGAGCGCCGGCACCGATTTCTCGACCAGCTTGCCGACCGCGAGACGATCGAGCGTCAGCCGCGCCGCCTTGGTGTGGCCGCCGGCCGTCTCCAGGTCGACATTGTAATCGAGCATTTCGGTCGGCAGCCCGATCGCCTTGGCGGTTTCCCAGGTCAGCACGACGGAAGTCGCGCCGGTGTCGATCACCATTGGCGCGCTGACGCCGTTGATCTTGGCGCGGAACGCGAACTCCCCGCCCTGGCCGCGCGCGATCTGAACCGCGGGCGCCGAACTCGGGCTCGCCGTGGTAGCGGCGATGGTGCGGCCGAAAATCTGGGTTAGGTTTTCCCTGGCACGGGCGATCTGATCGGGATCGCCATAGGCGACGACGGCGCCGGCGGTCGCCATCAGCAGCACGATGACGAGGAGAATGCGGGTCATCGAGCACCTCCAGCCGCCGCCGTGCTCAGGCGCGCTTCGGACGCGGCTCCATGGCCTCGAGGCCGGCCTCGGCCATGCGCGCCGGCAATGTCGACATCACGGCGAGCCGCTCTGCGCGGTCCATCTTGTGCCAGCGCGCGATCTCCGGAAGCGTGCGACCGCAGCCGAAGCAGAGCTTCGTCCGAGGGTCCATCATGCAGACTGCGATACACGGCGTTTCTGAGCTCATTCTTCAAGTGTTGGACCGTTTCAGCCGTCGATGCAAGCCGACCGATACGGGATGCTGCATCACGCCCGGGCTTTTTGTCGCGAGCGTGGTCTTCGCGCCAACATCTTGCGCGTATGGACAGCGAGAACCGCGTCACGTTGGTCCGCGACATGCTCTACAATCCGGTGCCGGCACTCATGATCGACTTGCGGCGCACGCGTTTGCGGTCGGCGCCCATCGATGGTTCGACGGGCTCCGGCTGCGTCGGCGGCGCTTCTTCCGCCATCGGCGCCAGCGCGCTCATGACCCGTTCCGGGGGCAGGGTCACGATCACCTCGGTGCCGATGCGCAGCTTCGATTTCAGCGTGAAGGTGCCGCCATGCATGTCGATCAGGCTTTTCGCGATCGGCAGGCCGAGGCCCGCACCCTGTTCCGCCGACTTGATCGAGTTGGAGCCCTGGCCGAACGAGGCCAGCACCACCGGGATCTCGTCCTCGGCGATGCCGCTTCCGGTATCCTTGACGCTGAGATATTGCCCGCCCGACGCAGTCCAGCCGACCTTCAGCCAGATCTCGCCGCCTTGCGGGGTGAACTTGATCGAGTTCGAGAGCAGATTGAGCACGACCTGGCGGATGGCGCGCTCATCGCCCCAGATCCGGGGCATGCCATGCTCGAACACTTCGTGGATGGTGATGCCGCGGCTCGTCGCGCGCAGCTTCAGGAGATGGTGGCAATCGGCGACGACATGCACCAGCGCCACGGCCTCTTCGTTCAGCTCGTAGCGGCCGGCCTCGATGCGCGACAAATCGAGGATCTCGTTGATGAGATTGAGCAGGTGCACGCCGGAATTATGGATGTCGGCGGAATATTCCTTGTACACGGGCACGGTATGCGCGCCGAATATCTCGCTCTTCATCACCTCGGAGAAGCCGAGGATGGCGTTGAGCGGCGTGCGCAGTTCGTGGCTCATCTGGGCGAGGAAGCGCGACTTGGCGACGTTGGCGGACTCGGCGCGATGCCGCGCCTCGTCGGAGATCGCCTTGGCCTGTTCCAGTTCGCCGATCAGCGCGTCCTTTTCGGCGCGGGCTTCCAGCGTCGCCAGCGTGGTCGAATGCAGGCGATGTGCCAGCAGCGCGAAATAGCCCTCGGCGGCAAGCGCGAGCAGCGCCATCACGTAATTGTCGAATGCGCCGTTGAGCACGAGGTCGAGCGCGATTCCGACCGTCACCGGGACGGTCGCCGCGAGCGCCGCGATCGGCAGGCTCGCAGCCAGCATGCTGGAGACCGCGATCACCAGCAGCATCAGGAACATCATCAGCGTATTGGAAGAGAGATCGCGCCCGGCGGGCTGGATCAGGATCGCAGTCCAGCACAGGCCGTAGAGCAGGTCGAGCAGCACGAAACGCGTGCGCCATTTGCGGGTCACCGCGACCGAGGTCGGTTCGGCGAGGAAGCGCGCACAACTGCGCACGATGGCGACGTGGACGGCGAGGATGCCGACCGTCCAGGCGCCGGCCACGATCGGCTTCATCCAGAGGCCAAACAGCACGCCGGTCGCGACCACGAGCAGCATCACGACGTAGGAGGCCGAGATCCGGGTCTGGGCGTATTGGCGGAGCAGTTCGGCGTCGAACGCCGGGCGGGTTCCACTGGTTGACGTTAACCGATCCCGCGCCTCGCGCACCCGCTGTGCAGCAGCACGCCGGCTGTTCACCGGCGCTGCCACCTGAGGTCCTGCCGGAAGCTGTACAACTTCAGGCTTTTCTGCGGGATTACTCATAAACAAACACAAATCCTGCCAGCGAACCGCGCGGGCCTTTTGCATTGTCTATCTGTGACGCCAAATCATTAAGCGATGACTTAAAGAGCTAAAGAAACTCGTTAACGGTGAGTTAAATTAACTTTTGCGCGCGGCGCGGAATCGCGGGCCGGCGTCTCACCATCTCACCAGCAGCAACGCCGCCGCGGCGGCCAGGATGGCGAGCGGAACCGCGCCCAGCGGCCAGCCGCGCGCATAGACGGTTCGTTCGAGCTCGGGCTTTCCGACCAGCGCGCAGCCGACCGCGACCCGCACTGGCGACAGCATGGTCAAGGCCGCGGCTGCGGTGTTCTGGATGGCGCCGAGCCAGGGCAGGCTGAGTGCGGCGTCGCGCGCGAGTGCGATCTGGGCAGGCATCAAGAGGCCGTTGGACGCGTTGCTGCTGCCGGTCAGAAATCCGAACACCCCGGCGAACAGAGGTGTTGCAAGGACGGCGAAGGGGCCAAGCGCCGACCTCAAGCCCTTCGCGAGGCCGTCGGCCAGACCGGATGTGGCCATCACCTGCGCCATCGCCAGGAAGCAGCCGATGGTCAGGATCGGCTTGCGGCCGCGCGTCCATGCCCGTCCGAGTGCCTCCGCTGCCGGCCGTCGCATCGCGACCGTGGTGGCGAGGCCGACCACAAGCAGCCAAGAGCCCGGATGCAGCAAGGGAAACCAGGTTGGGCCGTCGGCGAACGGCTTGACCGCGAGCGCTGCGCGAAGCCATTCGTTGACAGGGGTGATCGCACGTGTCGCCATCAGCACGGCGATCAGAGCGACGTAGGGCAGCCCGATGCGAAGCGCCGACCGCCACTGGTCGCGATCCGGCCTCCCGCTCAACAGGAAGCGTGCGACGATCAGCGGTCCCAGCGCTGCCAGTGCTGCGACCTCAGGGCCGAACAGGGCGTTGGCTGCGACCAGCAGCCCGCCGGCTGCGATCGTGCACAGCGCCTCGCCGGCAAAATCGAGCGGCGTCCCCGGGATCTTGGCGATCGCGGCGATGCGCCAGAACAGACCGAGCCAGGCGATCAGAAGCGGCACGGTGAGGAGGGCGCTATGCACGCCGAGGTCGGTCGGTGCAATCCCGGAGAGCTGCGAGCCGACGATGGTGCCGTTGGCCATCGCGCCCCACGACACCATCATCTGGCTGAACAGCCCGAACAGGATGGCGTGGAGAGGTGCCAAGCCGATGCCATTGAGCATCGGCGCAATCGTGACCTGACCGACACCGAAACCGGTCGCACCCTCGGCGAAGGGCCCGATCAGGAAGCAGGTGGTGTAGAGCTGCCTGCGGCGCCGCTCCGGAGCAACCGGCGTCGCGCGATCGGCTGTGCCATGCTCCGAGACCACCTCGCGGAAGAATAAACCTCCAAGAATGACCGCGCCGACGAGCAGCGCCAGCCATCCACCACGGCCGATCGCGCCAACCGCATCGCCGCTACCAAAAGGCTGCGGTGACGCCACCAGGGCGACAATCAGCGAAGTGATGAAGCCGACCAACCCCACCACGGTGGAGGATGCGCGTCCGGTCGCGATCAGCGCCGCGACGACGACGAACGGGAGCGACCATACCAGGTACTGCAAGGTCGTCTCGCTTTCCTCTCGGGCACGCGGCGTCGACGGCGGGCTTCAGTCCGCCGTTGTATGTAGTCGACGGCAGCCTTCGAGCGAGTGGAAGCAGACAGGCAGTACCGCATGGCAGATGACCCGCAGGCGCGGGTCACCTGGCTGCTTGTGAGGACTCAGCGCTGCAAGCGCGCCAGCAGGCTCGACGTGTCCCAGCGCTTGCCGCCCATCTTCTCGACCTCGGCATAGAACTGGTCGACCAGCGCGGTGGCGGGCAGGGTGGCGCCGTTACGGCGGGCCTCCGCCAGCGCGATCGAGAGGTCCTTGCGCATCCACTCGACCGCGAAGCCGAAATCGTACTTGCCCTCGTTCATGGTCTTGTAACGGTTTTCCATCTGCCACGACTGCGCCGCGCCCTTCGAGATGGTCTCGATCACGGCGGCGACGTCGAGGCCGGACTTCTTGGCGAAGTGGATGCCCTCCGACAGGCCCTGAACCAGGCCGGCGATGCAGATCTGATTGACCATCTTGGTCAGTTGGCCGGCGCCGGCGGGGCCGAGCAGCTTGCACATCCGGGCATAGGCGCCGGTGATGATCGGCTCGGCGCCGGCGTAGGCATCCTGAGCGCCGCCGCACATCACGGTCAGCACGCCGTTCTCGGCGCCGGCCTGGCCGCCGGACACCGGTGCGTCGACGAATTTGAAGCCGGCCTTGGTGGCGGCGGCATCGAGCTCGCGGGCGACCTCGGCCGAGGCAGTGGTGTGGTCGACGAAGGTCGCGCCTTTCTTCATACCGGCGAAGGCGCCGTCCGGACCGATCGTGACCGAGCGCAGGTCGTTGTCATTGCCGACGCAGCACATCACGAAGTCCTGGCCTTCAGCGGCGGCCTTCGGGGTCGCGGCCGTCTTGCCGCCGAACTTGTCGGCCCATTCCTTCGCCTTCGCCGCGGTCCGGTTGTACACGGTGACCTCATGACCGCCCTTTTTCACGAGGTGTCCCGCCATCGGGAAACCCATTACGCCGAGACCGAGAAAAGCGACTTTAGCCATGTCTGATACCTTGTGATTTGCCGTGGCGATCGCCCCTTGGGACCGCCGGAAAACGTCGCGGCAGGCTGGGCATTCCGTCCATGGAAGGAGCCGCACCATACCCCCTGTGCAGCGGAGGGCAACGGCTTCGTTGGATCGCAGAACCCGGTTTTGTGCTACCATCACCCCACCAAAGAACTTCACAAAAAAGGGAGTGTCTCGCATGGGCATGAGCGTCGGTGTGCTCGATCATTTCAATATCCGGACCCGGAATCTCGCCGCCACGGTGCGGTTCTATGAAGACGTTCTGGGCCTGGAAAAGGGCGCGCGGCCGAACTTCGCGTTCCCCGGAGCCTGGATGTACAGCGAGGGCAAGGCGGTGGTGCATCTGGTCGATATTTCGACGACCGACGAGGCGCAAAAGCCGGATTCGGGCGTCGTCCACCACGTCGCTTTTGCCAGCCAGGGCTTCGACGGCATGCGCAAGCGGCTACAGTCCAAGGGCATGGAATTCGACTCGCGCCAGGTTCCCGGCGGCGATCTCTGGCAGATCTTCGTCAACGACCCCAACGGGGTCATGATCGAGCTGAACTACGAGGCCGCCAAGGAGGGCGGCTCGGCGGCGCCGTCCGAGCGGCGGGACGACGTCGGAGCGAGGTAGCCTTTTGCGCTGCAACGCTCTATGGGTCGTCCCTCAAACTTCCCGGGAGATACGCGGTGAGCGTGACGCAGCAACAGGTTCTCGATTGCCTTGCCAGGGTGATGTCGCCGCGCGGCACGGCCTTGACCAACGCCAATGTGCTGTCGGCGATCACGGTCGCTGACGGCAAGGTGTTCTGCTCGATCAACGTCGATGCCGCGGAGGCCCGCGCGTGGGAAAGCGTGCGTGCGCAGGCCGAGAATGCCGTGCGCGCCATCCCGGGCGTCAGCGTCGCGATGATCGCGCTGACGGCGGAGCGCAAGGCCGGCGGGGCGCCGCCTGCACCACGGCCGGCCGGCGGCGTTCAGCCCGCCGCGGCGCACCGGCATCCGCATCCGCCCGGCGCCCAATCGCCGATGGCCCGGCAGGCCGAGATTCCGGGCATCTCTGCGGTCATCGCCGTCGCCTCGGGCAAGGGCGGGGTCGGCAAATCGACCACGGCGCTCAACCTCGCACTCGGCCTGCGCGACCTCGGCCTGCGCGTCGGGCTGCTCGACGCCGACATCTACGGCCCGTCGGTGCCGCGGCTGACCGGCATCCGCGAGAAGCCGCAGCTCAACGACGACAAGAAGATGATCCCGCTGGTGCGCTTCGGCCTCGGGATCATGTCGATCGGCTTCCTGGTCGAGGAGGACACCGCGATGATCTGGCGCGGGCCGATGGTGATGTCGGCGATCACCCAGATGCTGCGCGACGTCGCCTGGGGCACGCTCGACGTGCTGGTCGTCGACATGCCGCCCGGCACCGGCGATGCCCAGCTCACGCTGGCGCAGAACGTCCCGCTCAAGGGCGCCGTCATCATCTCGACGCCGCAGGACCTCTCGCTGATCGACGCGCGGCGCGGACTTGCGATGTTCAAGAAGGTCAACGTGCCGGTGCTCGGCATCGTCGAGAACATGAGCTATTTCCAGTGCCCGCACTGCGGCACGCGCTCGGACATCTTCGGCCATGGCGGCGCCCGCCACGAGGCCGAGAAGCTCGGGGTGCCGTTCCTCGGCGAAGTCCCCCTGCACATCGCGATCCGCTCCGCGTCTGACTCCGGCAATCCGGTGGTCGAGAGCGAGCCGGACGGCCCGCACGCGCAGATCTACCGCGCGATCGGTGCCAAGGTGCGCGAGCAGCTGCAAGGCGTCATCGCCGCGGCCTGAGCTGGTGCCGTCGTCATCGCCCGCCATGCTGCTCTGACAGGCCCGAAGTCCGGCCGTTTCTGCACAGGACCGTCGCCCTGGGCGATTGCTGAATCGATTTCGCCCTGTATGTTTGGGGGTACCGGCCGAATCGTACCACCTCCGTCCATTTGCCGACGGCCGCGGGTGCAGCCGAAATTGCGGGAAGAGCCGTGAAGCGACCGTCAACAGCCATGACAGCGTCACGCATGGCAAAGAAGGAAGGCCGCAAACATCTGACGCGCGAGCAGCGCGCAGAGGCTTCGCGGATGGCATTCAACGTCGCGAAGAAATCCGACTCGATCGGCGAAGCTGCCGAGGCGGTCGCAAAGACGTTCGGTGTCAGCAAGACGACCGCGCAAAGCTGGATCAGGCGCGGGCGGCATTTGGCCGACCAGGCCAAGAAGGCGCGGGAGACGACCAAGCGCTGATCGCTCCCGCCGTCCGGCAAGCGTGCCGGCGGCCCGCACGCGGCGATTTACCGCGTGACCGGCGGCAAGGTCCGCGAGCAGCGGCAAGTCATCCGTGCCGCGGCCAAGCCCTCTATTTTCCGGCAGATTCCGGCGTCATCAGACTTTCGTTTAATTGGCGCGGTCATGCCATTGTCGCGTTTCCGTGACGCCACCTTCCGTGGTAAAGGGCCGACCGAGAGCGCCTCGGCGGGCCTTCGCAAGCGTGCAGCTTGCAAGCGCCCGCCGGAGAACTGCTTACGGTCACTGGGAAACGCCCCTCAAGGAGAAGCCTTACGATGAAGCGTCGTGATTTTTTGAAAGTTTCTGCGGCCGGTGCTGCTGCGACGGCGGTTGCTGCGCCGGCGATCGCGCAGTCCTCGCCTGAGATCAAGTGGCGCCTGACCTCGAGCTTCCCGAAGTCGCTTGACACCATCTATGGCGGTGCCGACCAGCTGGCGAAGTATGTCGCCGAGATGACCGACAACAAGTTCCAGATCCAGGTGTTCGCGGCGGGCGAAATCGTCCCCGGCCTACAGGCGCTGGACGCGACCTCCAACGGCACGGTCGAGATGTGCCACACCGTGTCCTACTACTATGTCGGCAAGGATCCGACGTTTGCGATCTACGCGTCGGTGCCGTTCGGTCTCAACGCGCGCATGCAGAACTCCTGGTGGTACCAGGGCGGCGGTGAGGCGCTCGGCAACGAGTTCTTCAAGAAGTTCGGCGTGATCGGCTTCCCCTGCGGCAACACCGGCACCCAGATGGGCGGCTGGTTCCGCAAGGAGATCAAGACGGTCGCCGACATGTCCGGCCTCAAGATGCGCATCGGCGGCATCGCCGGCCAGGTGTTGCAGAAGGTCGGTGTGGTGCCGCAGCAGCTCGCCGGCGGCGACATCTATCCGGCGCTCGAGAAGGGCACCATCGACGCCGCCGAATGGGTCGGTCCGTATGACGACGAGAAGCTCGGCTTCCAGAAGGTTGCGAAGTACTACTACTATCCGGGTTTCTGGGAGGGCGGTCCGACCGTGCACTCCTTCATCAACCTGGAGAAGTGGAACGCGCTGCCGAAGAACTATCAGGCGATCCTCGCCAACGGCATGGCCAATGCCAACAGCTGGATGGCTGCGCGCTACGACATGCAGAACCCCTCGGCGCTGAAGCGGCTGGTGGCCGGCGGCACCCAGCTGCGTCCGTTCACCAACGAGGTGCTCGAAGCGTGTCTCAAGGCGACCAACGAGCTCTGGAGCGAGATCTCGGCCAAGAATGCCGACTTCAAGAAGTCGATCGACGCCATGCAGGCCTACCGCTCCGATCAGTATCTGTGGTGGCAGGTTGCCGAATACACCTTCGACAGCTTCATGATCCGCTCGCGTACCCGCGGCTGAACATGATGCTTGCGAGCGCGATCGACGCGCATTGGCGCGGAGAAAACGCCTCGAAATAGGCATTGGGGTTACGGCCATCGAGCCGAAACCCGCTCAAAGCTTCGACTTAAGTAGCCCGGCCCTCGCAAGACGGCCGGGCTTTTTGCGTCTGGCGTTCACCGGGGGGATGCTCCATGCTCCCGCCCAAGCCTCGGCACGAAGGCGGCGCGATCTCTCGACGATCGCGGCGGCAAGAAAAGCAAGCGCGACGATCGGCAATCCAGTCAGCGCTTCGATGACATGAGGAAAACACAACCAGGGCAGGATTCAAAATGAAGCGCAGAGATTTCATCAAGGTCACGGGTTTAGGCGTCGCCGGTGCCGCGACCATCGCAGCGCCGGCGATCGCGCAGTCGATGCCCGAACTGAAATGGCGCATGACGACGAGCTGGCCGAAATCGCTCGACACCATTCACGGTGGCGCCGAGATCATGGCGAAGGCCGTCGGCGAGGCCACCGACGGCAAATTCCAGATCCAGACCTTCGCCGCGGGCGAAATCGTCCCCGGTCTGCAAGTGCTCGACGCCGTGCAGAACGGCACCGTCGAGATGGGGCATACCGCGTCCTACTATTATTTCGGCAAGGACCCCACCTTCACCCTGGGAACGTCGGTGCCGTTCGGACCGAACTCGCGCCTCAACCAGGCCTGGTTCATCCAGGGCGGCGGCAAGGACCTGCTCAACGAATTCTACAAGGGCTACAACTTCACCTCATTGCTCGCCGGCAACACCACCTGCCAGATGGGTGGTTGGTTTCGCAAGGAGATCAACACCGTCGATGATCTCAAGGGATTGAAATTCCGCATCGGCGGTTTTCCCGGGCGCGTGATGCAGAAGCTCGGCTGCGTGCCGCAGCAACTCGCCGGCGGCGACATCTACCCGGCGCTCGAAAAGGGCACGATCGATGCGGCGGAATGGGTCGGGCCCTATGACGACGAGAAGCTCGGCCTGTATAAGGTCGCGCCGCATTACTACTATCCCGGCTGGTGGGAAGGCGGCACGATGCTGCTGGCGATCGTCAATCTCGACAAGTGGAATGCGCTGCCCAAGTACTATCAGAACGTTCTCGAGCAGGCTGGTCATCTCGCCAACAACTGGATGATGGCGAAGTACGATACGGTGAACCCGACGGGGTTGAAGAAACTGCTCGCCGGCGGCGCCAAGCTTCACGCCTTCTCGCAGCCGATCATGGAGGCAAGCTACAAGGCGGCGAAGGAGCTGCACGCGGAGGTCTCGGCCAGCAATCCCAACTTCAAGAAGATTCTGGATTCGCTGATGGCCTATTCCAACTCGGGCTACCAGTGGTTCCAGGTCGCCGAGATCGGCTACGACAACTTCATGGCGCGCCACTTGCAGGGCTGATCCTGACCGTCCAGGGCGCGATGAGGTCGGGCCGAACCCTCATCGCGGTCTGGTGCACAGGGCAATACGGTTCGTCGCGTTCGATCAGGTCTTCGACGCGACGCTGGTCTCGAACACGCAGCCGCGCCAATCGCTGGTCGGGCAGTTGGTCGGCCAGCCGCCGCCGAGCGCCAGGAACAGCGCCGCGGTGTCGGACAGCCGCGTCGCCACCGCCTGCACGCGGGTGATCGCGGCGTTCAGATAGACCTGCTGCGCGTTCAGCACATTGACCTGGTTGACCTGTCCGAGCACGAGCTGCTTCTGCACGATGTCGAGGCTGGCCTTGGCGGCGTTCTCCGCCTTGATCGCGGCTTGCACGGCGCGGGCGTCGGCCTGCAGGCTGCGCAGCGCGTCGGCGACGTTCTGGAACGCGGTAATGACGGCCTGGCGGTACTGCGCGTTGGCCTGGTCGAGCGCGGCCTCGGCGGCCTTCTGCTTGTGATACAGCGTGAAGCCGTCGAACAAGGTCTGCGTCGCGCTGCCGGCGACCGTGTAGAACAGCGTTCCCGGCGTGAACAGCTGGGCGGTCTGGAACGCGATCGAGCCGGGATTGGCACTGATGGTGAAGCTCGGCAGGCGCGCGGCGATCGCGACGCCGACCAGCGCGCTTGCCGAATGCATGTTGGCCTCCGCGGCCCGCACATCCGGGCGCTGCGCCACTAGCGTGCTCGGCAGGCTCACCGGAAGGTTGGCGGGCAGCTTGAAGCGGTCGAGATCGAATTTTTGCAGGATCTCGTCGGCGGAGAATTGCCCGGCCAGCGCGGTGAGCAGATCGCGCTGCACCGCAAGCTGCTTCTGCAACGGCGGCAGGGTCTGCTCGGACTGGGCGAGGGCCGCTTCCTGGGCCAGCACGTCGACCTGTGCCGCCTGGCCCGCATTGAACTGGCTCTTCAGGATGCCGAGAATGTCGCGCTCGATCTTGATGATGCGCTCGGTGGCTGCGATCTGGCCGCGCAGCGATGCCTCCTGGATCGCCGCCGTGACCACGTTGGCGGTGAGCGCCAGATACGCGGCCTCGAGCTGGAACTTGGCCTGTTCGGTGAGCGCATCGAGGCTCTCGACGTTGCGGATGTTCTCCCCCCACACGTCGGGCACGAAACTGATGTTGAGCTGCGCGGTGTACAGCGAGTAGCGCTCCTGCGCCGTGTTGCCGGGGCCGGACTGGGCGTTCGACACCAACTGGTCGGAGGGCGTGAAGTTCGCGCCGACCTGCGGGAAGAACAGGCCGCGCTGCGCCAGGGCGTTGTAATTTGCCATCCGGATCGATGCCTCGGCCGCCTGCAACGACGGATTATGCTCCACCGTCAGGCGGATCAGCTCGTTGAGCGGCGTCGAGCGGAAGGCGGCCCACCACATGGTCGGGATGTCGGCCCCGTTGACGAAGCGCTGCCTCGTCACGCGGGGACCGGCTGCGTCGGAACCGGGCGACTGCAATTTCTCCGGCGTGTAGCCGGCGACGTCGGGCGCGGGCGGCGAGGAGAAATTCGGACCGACCGCGCAGCTCGCGAGCATGAGTGCGCCGAAGGCCACCGCCAGCGCGCGGATCGGCGCGGCGGCTGTATGATGAGGCAATTTTGCGCTGAGGGCGTACATGACCGGGCGCCTCTAATGCGCTGCTTCGGGCGGCGCCGCGGCAGGCGTCTCGTCGGGTGAGGCGACACGCTCGCGCGACAGGAAGATCTGGCGCAATGCCGGTGCGACGATCAGTAGCAGCAGCGGCCCGATGAACATGCCGCCGACCACGACCGTCGCAAGCGGCCGTTGCACCTGACTACCGATACCATGCGACAGCGCGGCCGGGAACAGGCCCACACCCGCGGACAGCGCCGTCATCAGCATCGGCCGCATGCGCTGCTCGGCGCCGTTGAACACCGCTTCCGCAATGCTCATTCCCGAGGCCCGCAATTCGCGGAAGTAGGTGATGTTGAGGATGCCGTCCATGACCGCGACGCCGAACAGCGAGATGAAGCCGATCGCGGCCGAGATCGAGAAGTCGAGCCCAGCCAGATACAGCGCGATCAGGCCGCCGCCGACCGCGAACGGGATGCCGGCCAGCGCCAGCAGGCTGTCGCGCAGCGAATTGAACAGGCTGTAGAGCAACACGAAGATCAGGAGCAACGTCACCGGCACCACGATCAGCAGCCGCGCCTTGGCGGCTTCCAGATTGTCGAACTCGCCCGACCAGATCATCCGGTATCCGGTCGGCAGCGGCACCGCGTCGGCGACGCGCCGCTGCGCCTCTGCCACCGTGCTGCCGAGATCGCGGCCGCGCACGCTGAACTTGATCGGGATGTAGCGCTGGCTGCGCTCGCGGTAGATGAACGATGCGCCGGTATCGAGCGAGATGTCGGCGAGTTCGCTCAACGGGATGTAGGCGTTGGATCCCGATGGCGTCTGGTAGGCGACCTTGATCTCGCGCACCGAATCGATGCTCTCGCGGAATTTCGGGTCGAGCCGAACCACCACGCCGAACTGCCGGTCGCCCTCCAGCACCGTGGTGGCGTTGGTACCGCCGAGCGCGGCCTGCACCACGGTCGTCACGTCGCCGGTGTTGAGGCCGTAGCGCGCGGTCTTCTCCCGGTTGACCCTGATGTTGAGGTTCGGCTGCCCGACCAGATGGAAGATGCCGAGGTCGGCAACGCCGCGAATCTTGGCCATCTCCTGCGAGACCTTGCCCGCGAGCTGCTCGAGCACGGCGAGGTTCGGGCCGATGATCTTGACCGAGTTGGCGCCCTTGACGCCCGACAGCGCCTCTTCGACGTTGTCCTGGATATACTGTGAGAAGTTGAAGGTGACGCCGGGCAGTTCCTGGTCGAACTCCCGCTGCAATTCCTCGGTGAGCTTTTCCTTGGTCAGGCCGGGCGGCCATTGGTCGAACGGCTTGATCGGCGCGAACAGCTCGACGTTCGAGAATGGTGAAGCGTCGCTGCCGTTATCGGGACGGCCGTGCTGCGACACCACGGTGATGATCTCGGGATGACGCAGCAGGATCTCGCGCATCTTGCGGGTCGGGTTGGTGCCGGCATCGAGCGACATGGTCGGCGGCATCGAGGCGCGGATCCAGAAATTGCCTTCCTCGAGCGCCGGCAGGAACTCGCTGCCGAGGCGGCTTGCGGCGAGCACGCTGAGGCCGAGGAAGATGAGGCCGGCCGCGACCGCGACCTTCAAGTGCGACAGCGACCAGCGCAGCACCGGCGTATAGGCCTTGCGCAGCGAGCGCACGATGACGGTCTCGGTCTCCTCGATCTGCTTCGGCAGCAGCAGGGAGGCCAGCACCGGCGTCACCGTGAACGTCGCCAGCAGCGCGCCGGCCAGCGCATAGCCGTAGGTGCGCGCCATCGGCCCGAAGATCTGGCCTTCGACGCCCTGCATCGTGAACAGCGGCACGAAGGCGGTGACCGTGATGGCGGCGGTGAAGAACACCGCCTTGTCGACCTGCAATGCGCTGACGAAGATCATGCGCAACCGCTCGGTCCAGCCCGGCGCGGGCTGGCCGTTCTGTGCGGTGGTCGGATCGCTCCCCCAATAGCCCTGCGCAAGGTGTTGCAGCACGCGCAGCCGGTTTTCGGGCGCGGATTGGAAGTTGCGGAATATGTTCTCCATCATGATGACGGCGGAATCGACGATGATGCCGAAATCGACCGCACCGAGCGACAGCAGGTTGGCGTCCTCGCCTTGCAGCACCAGGATGATGATGGCGAAGAACAGCGCGAACGGGATGTTGGCGCTGACGATCAGCGCGCTGCGCAGATCGCCGAGGAACACCCACTGGATCACGAACACCAGGAGGCAGCCGAACACCAGATTGTGCAGCACGGTGTGGGTGGTGACGTTGACCAGCGAGGTGCGGTCGTAATAGGGCACGACCTTGACACCCGGGGGCAGGGTGCCATCGCTGTTCATCTTGGCGACTTCCTCCTCGACCCTGGGGACGATGTCGTTGGTGTGCTGCGTGCGTCCCATGACGACAATCGCCGCGGCGACGTCGTCGTCCTTGTCCTTTCCGGCGATGCCGAGCCGCGGCACATAGCCGACCGAGACGTTGGCGACGTCCTTGATCTGGATCGGCAGCCCGTTCGACTGGGTCAGCACGATATTCTCGATGTCACGGACCCTGTAGCCCTTGGTGACATCGTCTTCCCCGCCGGAATTGATCAGGCCGATGCCGCGGATGTTGACCGATTGCTGGCCGATCGCGATCTCGCGGCCGCCGACATTGACGTTGGAATTGCCGAGCGCGCTGATCAGTTGCGGCACGGTGATGTTGTAGGCCTCGAGCTTCTCGAGGTCGGCGTCGACGTTGAACTGCTTGGTGGTGCCGCCCCAGGAGTTGATCTGCACCACGCCCGGAAGCGTCATCAGCCGGCGGGCGACGACGTAGTCCTGCAATGTCCTGAGATTGGTCAGGCCGAAATTCGGCGGACCGACGAGCTGGTAGCGGTAGATCTCGCCAACCAGGCTGGACTGCTGGATCTGCGGTACCTGGTTGCCGGGAAGCTGGACGTTCTGGGTGATGCTGTTGGTGGCCTGGGTGAGCGCGAAATAATAGTCCACGCCGTATTTGAAGGTCACCCGCACGAACGACAGGCCGTAGAACGAAGTCGAGCGGATGTTGACGACGCCCGGCGTCGGATAGAGGCCGACCTCCATCGGGATCGTGTAGTACTTCTCCATCTCCTCGGCCGAGAGGCCGGCGGCCTGCGCGGTGATCTCGAGGATCACCGGCGCCGGATTGGGATAGGCCTCGATGTTCAGCTTGTAGAATGCGGCAATGCCGGCGGCGCAGAATACCGCGAGGCCAAGCACGATGACGGCGCTTCGTGTCAGACCGAACTGGAGGATGCTCTTGATCACTGGACTACTGCACTAGGTCTGGAACGGAGGAACGCGCGGCTCATCTCGCAGCTCACCGCTATCCGGTGGCTGCGTTGGCAAACTTGTTGCTGAGGAAGATCGCGCCGGTGGAGGCGACCTTTTCGTCGGCGGCAACGCCATCGAGGATCTGACGCCAGCCGTTCTGTTCCATTCCGATCTTCACCGATCGCCGGTTGAACCGCCGGCCATCGCTGGTGACCCACACTGTCATCGTTCCGTCACCTTCGCGCACGACCGCGTCGATCGGCACGCTGACCGACGTCTTCGGCGGTTCGGTTTCGATCGTGAAACTGGCGAGCATGCCGGCGCGCAGCTTGTGCTGGGGATCGTCGATCACCGAACGCACCAGCTGGCGGTGCGAATTCGGATCGATGTTGAGGCCGAGCGTGGTCACGCGGCCGCGAAACACCTCGTTGGGATAGGCCGGCACCCGCACCTCGACCGGCTGGCCGATCCGGTAGGCGGGCGCGTCGGTTTCGATCACGTTGGCCACCATCCACATCGTCGAGATGTCGGCGAGCGAATAGGGCGCCGGCGCGTTGCCGGGCTGCACATAGAGGCCGGGTGCGGCATTGCGCGCGATGATCCGGCCGGAGATCGTGCTCGGCACGACCAGGATGGAATCGACCTTGCGGTCGGCGACGATGCGATCGATCTCTGCATCGGTCTTGCCGAACAGCCGAACCGCGTCGCGCCCCGCCTTGAAATTACCTTCGGCGGTCTGCTGGTCCGATGTGGCCTGGTCAACGTCCTTCTGCGCGCCGCCACCGGTCTTGAGCAATTGCTTGACCCGCGCGAGCGTCCTGGTTTGCAGCTCGAGCACACCGGCCGAGGCGAGCAGTCCGGATTCGGCCTGAAGCAGATCAGGGCTGTCGATGGTGAACAGCGTATCGCCTTTCTTCACTTCGTCACCGACGTTGAAGAATGTATCGACGATTCGTCCGGGATTCGGCGTGAATGCCTGCACCAGCATGTTCTGATTGAAATCGATCGAGCCGACCGCGTTCTTCAGCGTCTTGAAGGAACGCTGTTCCGCGGGAATAACCTTGAGGCTCTCGGCCTGCTTGTCGGTCAGGACGACATACTGCTCGTCGACGTTGACATCGGACGCGGTGTTGGTCGGCGCTGCCTTGACGCTCTCGACCCCGTTGGTGCGCACCAGCAGCCACGCGCCCGCCAGCAACCCAGCCACCACGGGCAGCGCTACAAATCCCGCATACTTCATCCGAAATGACATCGCCCGCCTGATTCGCCGAGGTTGGAGAGGCCGCACAAGAACCCGAAACCTAACCGCATCGCGGACAGGGATATTGGTCTTGGCGAGGCCCGGAACCTGTTATCAGGACCAGCTTACGCCAGCCTTACACTGCTTTGCACAACGACGGCGGTCGCAACCGAATTTACGTTGCAGCATAGGCGCTTTCATCTATTTCTTGTAGGCGCGAACCGAGCCGTCCATAGAAAAAACATAGCCTGTTTTGCGTGGCCGGGGCGGTCTGCCGAAATGCGCGTCGTTTGCACGTTGCCACTGCCCGCGGAGCGGTCCGTCCCGGAATTTCCGGAATAGCTGGCCTATCGCAATCGGGTGTGCGAACAGGCACGCTTAGGTACGGGCACGCTTGGGTGAAGACAGGATTGCTGCGATGCGCCTTCTGATCGTCGAGGACAATGTCGAGCTCTCGCGACTGCTCGCCAGCGGGCTGATGGCAGCGGGTTATGAATCCGATCTCGTCAACAGCGTGGCCGAGGCGCGCGATGCGCTGCGCAGCGTCAGTTATGCTGCCATGATCCTCGATCTCGGCCTGCCCGACGGCGATGGTCTGGCGGTGCTGTCGGAGCTTCGCCGCAGGAGCGACCCGTTGCCGGTCCTGGTGCTGACCGCGCGCAACGGTCTTCAGGATCGGGTCAACGGCCTGCGCAGCGGCGCGGATGATTATCTGGCCAAGCCATTCGCGCTGGAAGAACTGGTGGCGCGGCTCGAAGCCATCCTGCGCCGGCCCGGCCAGCTGCTCGGCTCGTCGCTGAAGCTCGCCAATCTCGTCTACGACACCGAGAGCAAGCAGGTGTTCGTCGACGGCGTTCCGCACGTCTTCTCGGCGCGCGAGACCTCGGTGCTGGAGATCCTGCTGCGGCGGCAAGGGCGGGTGGTGCCGAAGAAGAACGTCGAGGACCACATCTTCGGCCTGTCGGGCGAGGTCGCCTCGAATGCCGTGGAAGTCTACGTGTCGCGGCTGCGCAAGCTGCTCGCCGAACACCAGGCCAAGATCATCATCCATACCATTCGCGGCGTCGGCTATCTGATGGCGGAGGAGAAATAGGCGTGTTCCGCTTCGCGTCGCTGACCTCGCGGATCGTGTTCCTGCACATCGTGGCGGTCGCGGTCGCTGCGATCTTCCTGCCGCTGTTGCTGCTGTGGCTGCTGAATTCGGAGATCAACCAGCTGCATCGCGAGGCGATGCGCGATCAGGCCGCCGACCTCGGGCAGAACCTCTCTGTCGACGCCGCCGGCAAGGTCGTGCTCAACCTGCCGGACAGCCTGCGGGGGCTCTATTCCGACGCCTATGGCCGTTACCGCTATGACATCTACGATGCCGACGGCCAGTTGCTGTTCTCGTCGCATCGCGGCGCGCCGAGGCTGCCCGCCGCGGCCGACCGGATTTCCGGGGCCAGCGCCACCAAGCTGCTCGGCGGCCAGACACTGCGCATCCAGGTTGCCGAGGATCTGTCGCATCGCGACGTGATCATCGATGACATCGTCTCCAACTTCTTCCGGCGGGTTGGCTGGATCACCATCCCGATCCTCTTGATCCTGCTCGCCACCGACATCCTGATTTTCCGTCGCGCCGTGACGCCGTTATTGCGGGCCTCGGAGGAAGCCAGGAGCATCGGACCCGCCAGGACCGACATCCGTCTCCCCACCGAAGGGATTCCGAGCGAGATCCTGCCGCTGGTGACCGCCGTCAATCAGGCCTTCGACCGCCTGGAGGAGGGGTTTCACGTGCAGCGGCAGTTCACGGCCGATGCCGCGCATCAGCTTCGCACCCCGCTCGCGATCCTCAGGACCCGGATCGAGACGCTGGATGAAGCGAAGGGGACCAAGGAGCTGCATGCCGACATCGAGAGCATGAGCCGCATCGTCAGCCAGCTCCTGGAGATCGCCGAGCTCGATACGCTGGTGCTGGACCCCGGCGAGACCGCGGACCTGCGCGCGGTCTGCGCCGAGGTGGTCGGCTCGATCGCGCCCTATGCGCTGGCACAACGCAAGGACATCGCGCTGCGCGGCACCGATGGCCCGGTGCGGGTCAGGGGCAATGCCGAAATGCTACAGCGCGCGATCTTCAATCTGGCGGAGAACGCCATCAAGTACACCGCCGACGCGACCTCTGTCGATGTCGAGGTGCGCGAGGACGGCTCGGTGCAGGTGCGGGATTGCGGGCCGGGGATTGCGCCCGCCGAGCAAGGCCTGATCTTCCAGCGCTTCTGGCGCGGCGACCGCCAGCGCCAGCGCACGGATGGCGCCGGGCTCGGGCTGTCGATCGTCCGCGGCGTCGTCGAAGATCACGATGCGACGGTCAAGGTGGAGAACCTGCCGTCTGGCGGCGCCCAGTTCACGCTGGGCTTCCGCCTCGCGTAAGGCGGAGCCGGCTGCGGCCTGATCTCCGGCCTATTTCACCTTGCCATCGGACAGGTCCATGATCATGCGCGTGGTGAGGTACAGGCGTGGCACGATGCTGTTGAGCTGGACGTATTCAGCATCGTTGGAGTGCGCGCCGAAGCCGGACAGGCCCATGCCTTCCACCACGGCCCCTTTGCTTTTGAGGCCGGCGAACGCGGCGTCGGTGCCGCCGCCGGTAGCTCTCTCTGCCACGTTCATCGACAGGCCCAGTTCCTGGTAGATCGCCTTGCCATGGCCGGCCACGCGGCGCGAGGCGTCGGTGGCCTCGAGCGGCGGGCGGCGCACCTCGAACTTCAGGTCGACCTTGGAATCCGGCAACAGCCGGCTCTTGATTTTGTCTTGCAGCGCGGTCTGGAGCTCATCGAAATCGGAAACCTTGAGCGCGCGCGCGTCGGCCTGCGCCGAGGCGTCGGCGGGGATCACGTTGCGGTTGCTGCCGGCCTTGGACACCGTCCAGTTCAGCTTCAGGCCCTGCTCGGGCTTGGACAGGTCCTTCATCTGCAACACCTGGTAGGACAGCTCGTAGAGTGCATTCACGCCGCCTTCCGGCCGCGCGCCCGCATGCGACGACTTGCCATGCACGGTGAGATAGGCCGAGCCGATGCCGCTGGTGGCGAGGCGCAGCGTGCCGTTGGCATCGCTGCCCTCGAACGAAAACACGGCATCCTGCTCGGCCGCGAGGCGGGTAATGGTGCTGCGCCAGCCGGGCGAGGAGATTTCCTCATCGCCGTTGATCAGCACCGTCAGCGTGCCGTAGTTCCTGAAATTGAGCTTCTGCAGCAGGGCCACCGCATGGATGATGGTGGCAACGCCCTGCTTGTCGTCGGCAATGCCGAGGCCATAGGCCTTGTCGCCGTCGATGCGGAACGGTTGGTCCTTCAGCATGCCCTTGAGATACACCGTGTCCATGTGGGCGATCAGCATGATCTTCGCCTTGCCGGTGCCGGTGAAGACGGCCTGCACGGCGGGGCCGACCTTCTCGGGCGTGTCGTCCAGCCGGTAGACATCGGTGGAGTGCAGGATCTCCACCGTGCCGCCGATCTTCTTCAGTTCGCCAGCGACGTGCTCGGCAATCTGGTTGAGGCCCTCGATGTCCTTGCTGCCGGACTCGATCTGCACGAGGTCGCGCAGGGTGTCGAGCAGCGGCTGCTGCTCCTGCTGGGCCAGCGCGCGCAGATCGGCCTCCGGTGCGGCACGCGCGACGCCAGCGGCGAGGGCGAAGCCGAGCGAGAGCATCAGCGGGCGAACGAACGAGTGGGGGAATCGGGAGTAGGGCATAGACGGAGGTCTGTGAGTTGGGGACGATCCCTGTGTCTTCACAGGCCTCTCCATCGCCGTCAACCGTCACGGCATGCCGCGCTCATGCGAGGCATGCCGTGCGCCGATTATTGTTTCGGCTGGCCGAAATCGAGCGGTGGCAGGTCGATCTGCGGCACCTCGATCTTGACCTTGTTGAGGTCGACATCGATCGGCTTGTCGAGCAGCCCGGTGACGACGACCGGGAATGCGATCACCAGCGCCACCATGATCGCCTGCAACCCGATCCAGGGCATGGCGCCCCAGTAGATGTCGGAGCTCTTCACTTCCTTCGGCGCCACGCCGCGCAGATAGAACAGCGCGAAGCCGAACGGCGGATGCAGGAACGAGGTCTGCATGTTGACGCACAGCATCACGCCGAACCAGATCAGCGCGGCCTCGGGGCCCACCACCGGCGCCAGCACCTTCTGGGCGATCGGCGCGATCATCGGCAGGATGATGAACGCGATCTCGAAGAAGTCGAGGAAGAACGCCAGGAAGAAGATGAAGATGTTGATGAAGATCAGGAAGCCCCAGACGCCGCCGGGCAGCGAGGTCAGATGGTGCTCAAGCCAGGTGCCGCCGGACACGCCGAGGAACACCACCGAAAAGCAGGTCGAACCGATCAGGATGAAGGTGACCATGCAGGTGATGCGCATGGTGGTCTCATAGCCCTGCTTGATCAGGTCGCGCAGGTCCGGGATCTTCACCGCTTCGATGCAGATCCAGACCACGGCGATATAGGTGATCGCGAACGCCAGCTTGAAGATCAGGTTCTCGGTGTAGAGCATCGCGACGATGGTGCCGATGCCGCCGGCGATCACGCCAGCGATCAGCACCTTCCTGCCGGTCGCGCTGAAATCCTTGTGGTGGATGGCGGCGAGCACGATGGCGCCGACCGCGCCCATGGCGCCGGCCTCGGTCGGGGTCGCAAGGCCCATCATCATAGTGCCGAGCACGACGAAGATCAGCACCGCCGACGGGATGATGCCGAGCAGGCACTTCTTCCACAGCGCCCAGCCGGACAGCGTGCGCGCTTCGAGCGGCACCGCCGGTACGTGGCTCGGCTTGAAGATGCCGAGCAGGAAGGTGTAGCCGGCGAACAGCAGGATCTGGAACACCGACGGGCCCCAGGCGCCGAGATACATGTCGCCGACCGATTTGCCGAGCTGGTCGGCGAGCACGATGAGGACGAGAGAGGGGGGAACCAGTTGCGTGATGGTGCCGGACGCGGCCAGCACGCCGGTGATATAGCGGATGTTGTAGCCGTAACGGATCATCACCGGCATCGAGATCAGCGCCATCGCGATCACCTGCGCCGCCACGGTGCCGGTGATGGCGCCGAGGATGAAGCCGACGATGATCACCGAATAGCCGAGGCCGCCGCGAATCGGGCCGAACAGCTGGCCCATCGAGTCCAGCATGTCCTCGGCGAGCCCGCATCTCTCCAATATCGCGCCCATGAAGGTGAAGAACGGGATTGCGAGCAACAGCTCGTTGGACAGCACGCTGCCGAAGATGCGGCCCGGGATCGCCTGCAGGAAGTTGAGGTCGAAGAAGCCGAGATAGATCGACAGGAACCCGAACGACAGGCCGACCGCGGCGAGCGTGAATGCCACCGGATAGCCGATCAGCATCGCAACGATCAGGCCGCCGAACATCAGGGGCGGCATCATCTCCAGCGTGATCATTGCGTCGGCCTCTCATACTTCGCGTCGATGGTCACATAGCCCTGCAGCGCGGCGATCCGCTTGATCACCTCTGAGACGCCTTGCAACGCAAGCATCACGAAGCCGGACGGGACAACGAATTTGATCGGCCAGCGCAGCAGGCCGCCGGCATTGCCGCTCATCTCGCCGACCGCGTAGGCCTGGTAGAAGAACGGCCAGGACAGATAGGCGAGCAGCAGGCAGGACGGGATCAGGAAGAACAGCGTGCCGATCAGGTCGAGCCAGAGCTGGCCGCGTTCGGACAGCATCAGGTAGAGGATCTCGACGCGCACGTGCTCGTTGCGCTTGAAGGTGTAGGAGGCGCCGAACATCACGAGGATCGCGAACATGTACCACTGCGCCTCGAGCCAGCCGTTCGAGGAGTAGCTGAACGCGTAGCGGATCATGGCATTGCCGGCGCTGACCAGGCAGGCGATCAGCACGAGCAGGTTGCAGATGGTGCCGATCTTCTCGTTAAGTCGATCGATGGCCTGACTTAGAGCCAACAATGGGCGCATCACGATCTCCGCGGTCGCGCGGTCTGCGCGCCGAATATCTCTTCAAGCATCATCTGGCCGCCGCGCGCATGCACACGGAGCCACGGCTCATCTTCAGGAGCAGTTGCAAAACGATCTTCCTCCCCCGAAATCCGCTTCCGCCGTTGTTGGCTGCTCTTGGCTGCCGGATCGTCGGCGACAGCCGAGGGGGCAGCGGCCTATCCGGCCTGGCTAGCGTGAAAGCCGGGGCACCAAACCAGCGCGGTGGTGCGCCGTCAATCGGAAAATGGGCAAATTGACACCGCGCCAAACCGTTGTCCCGCCTCGGTAATCGGGGGACAGGGAAGGCATCGGAGGCGGGGTGGGGGCCGGCTCGCGTGAAGACGCGTCAAGACAAAAATCCAGCTAAAGCATGATCCGGAAAAGTGCGCGGCGGTTTTCCGAGAAGATCAAGCGAGCATGAGAAAGGCCGCAAGCTGCGGCCTTTTTGTATCGCATTGGCGATGAATCAAGCGAAGCTTGCCTTTGAGGATCGAACCTTGCGCCAGCTCATGAAGCCGAGACCCGCAAATCCGATGATCATCATTGCCCAGGTCGACGGCTCCGGAACGGCGCTGACCTGGTAGTTTCCGATTGCATAATCGAAACCAAATCCATCTCCCGGCGACTGCGACGTTAGACTCCAGTACAACTGTAGACTGAGGTTGCCGCTGTATGGTCCGAAATCCAGCGTGTCGTGGCTGAAGAAGGTCTCGGCGCTGGCCAAATCGTTCCATGCGTAGTTGTGGCCGGTGCCGTTGATCACGATATCCAACGTCATCGACGAGAAACCGTCACCGAGAACACCGTGATCGAGGAAGGTGAGGAGAACATTGCCATTCTGTGCAATATTCGAGAACTGGGCGGTGGTGGTGTAGGTCAAAGACTCACCGGAGCCACCATAGCCGATCGACATCCCGCCGATCGCGAGGGCTCCGCCCGTTGACGGCGACAGAATGGCGGTCGACAAGCTCTGACCCGCCAGGATCGATGGAACTGAAGCGATACCGGACGTGCCGATCGATACTTGGGTTACCGCGCTGGCCGGGCCGCCGACCGGCGAGTTGGCCGACGTGTAAGCCGATCCGAGCGAGCTTTGGGTTTGACTGCTCGCCTTGGCATACCCATTCGAGGCGCCCGCAATTCGCGCCGTTGCGGCCGCGGCGCCTCCTTGGATACCAAAACCGGTGCCACCGACCGCACTGGCGGTGCCAACGACATAGGCTGAGTTTGTCGTGGTCACATTGGTGAGTGCGTTCGCTGAACCGGCAGCGCCATAATTGCCACTATCAGAAAAGCCACTGGCTCCGCCTTTCGCGGAAGCAGAGGCGTTGATCGAGGAAGCCGCCGTATCGTTGATGGACAGCGTGGAGGAGCCGTTGCCGCCAGCACCGGCGGTGCCAACAGCCGGATAGCCGTTGCTGTAGGACGTGCCGCCGTTGCCGCCATTGGCGGACTGGTTAAGGTAAAGACTTCCGGTCGTCGACCCCGAGACGATGTTGTTGGCGTTTGCCGCCGCGCCATTGCCGCCGCGGGCGCCGTAGTAGCCGGAGCCGCCTGCACCGCCGGCGATGGTGCCGTAGACCTGGACGGTGCCGCTGCCGGACGTGGCGGATGCGGAGGCCGTACCGCTTACGCCATTGCCTCCGATGTTGCCGGCGTAGTAGGCGACACCGCCGTCGCCGCCCGCGCCGTTGGCGCTGGCAGAAGCGCTGCTCGCCCCCGTGCTCGCCGCAACGGCGGTCGCAGAGCCGGCGCCGCCGGAGCCGCCGGCTCCGCCACTGCCGCCCTGGACAAGCCCGCCGGCGCCGCCCTGGGCATAGGCTTCCGCGCTGGACGAACTGCCGGTCGAACTCACGTTCGCACCCGAGGTGGCTGCGCCACCGGTCAACCCGGTGCCAGTGCCGACGCCACCGCCTAGGCCGCCGTGAGCATTGGAGGTGGCCGCCGCCGCTCCCGTGGCCGTAACTGCGGCCGTCGCCGTGCCCGCTCCGGCAACGCCGGAATTGCCGCCGCCGTCTGCAAAGCCGCCGGCCCCGCCATACGCATTGGAACCGGCGTTCAAAGACGAAGCCGCAGTATCGTTGACGGACAGCGTGGAGGAAGCATTGCCGCCGGCACCGGCCGTGCCAACCGCTGGATAGCCGCCACCGTAGGACGAACCGCCGTCGCCGCCATTGGCGGACTGGTTTAGATTGAGCGTTCCGGTCGTCGAACCCGAGACGATGTTGTTGATGTTCGCCGCCGCGCCATTGCCGCCGCTGGCGCCATAGTAGCCGGTGCCGCCTGCACCGCCGATGATGGTGCCGTTGACCTGGACGGCGCCACCGTTCGAACTGCCACTTGCGGTCGCGCTCGCACCGCCACCGGCTCCCCCGGTCCCACCGGCATAAGAGGCCGTGCCGCCGCTTCCACCGACTGCACTCGCGGTGACATTCGTGGAAGAGGAGTCTCCGGTTGCTGCGGAACTCGTTGCCGTCGCCGAGCCGCCCTGACCGCCTGGTCCCCCGGCGCCGCCCGCGCCCGGTGAAGTTGAAGCACCGCCAGATCCGCCTTTTGCAAAAGATGTCGCAGACGAGGACCCCGTAGCCACGGAAGTGGTCGTAGTGGCTGTCGCACCGCCTCCTGCACCGCCGGCTCCGGCATTGCCGCCGACCGCCCCGGATCCTCCGGCCCCTCCGGACCCGCCGTATGCTGCCGCGTTATTGCTGCTGTCGCCGGCGCCAGCCGCGGTGGCGTTAGCTGATCCGCCCACGCTGCCTTGTCCGCCTGGATCACCTGGGTTGACGCCATTTGCGCCGGCACTACCGGCAGCGCCGGATTCGGTATCGCTCGCGCCAAACGCGAGTTCCGGACAGGACAAAGCCACAAGAGCAATGGGCAGAGCCGCAGTGAGAAGCAAACGGCGAAGGGCTGATTTGATAATCATGGCCACCCCATTTTTTTTCGCTTCTATAACAATTTTTAGGTGAGTCAATAGAAAATACAATTTGAATTAGAATTAATCTCTAACTCAGATCGTTGGATTACTCGTCAAGGTCATCATGGCCGGGCGCGATGACGATTCAACCACGGCGATTGATGCCGACGATAATACCCGCGCAAACGGCCGCACATCGGGCAAGCCCTCGCAGTTTATACTTTTATTGGAGAGGGAACTCGGTGTGCCCGTCTTGCCGACACGAGGCGCGTCGTCGTCATCACGAATGTGGGGCGAGATGCGGCGGACGTGGAATGGGCAACTGACGCGTGCGCGTGACGCGGACGGCGATATGGTGTGATCCTGACGCCCTAGCCGCCGGTCACGCTCATATGGCGGCTGACGCTCGGGCGGTTGTGGCGGCGATCGATGATGAAGTCGTGGCCCTTCGGCTTCAATCCGATCGCGCGGTCGATCGCTGCGGAGAGCAGGTCGTTGTCCGCGGAGGCGCGCAGCGGCCGGCGCAGGTCGGAGGCATCCTCGTGGCCGAGGCAGGTGTGCAGCGTGCCGGTGCAGGTGATCCGCACCCGGTTACAGGCCTCGCAGAAATTGTGGGTCATCGGCGTGATGAAGCCGAGCTTGCCGCCGGTCTCGGCGACCCTGACGTAGCGGGCAGGGCCGCCGGTATCGTCGGCGAGGTCGGTCAGCGTGTAATGCTTCTCGAGCCGCGCGCGCATCAGCGACAGCGGAACATACTGATCGATCCGGCCTTCGCCGATATCGCCCATCGGCATCACCTCGATCAGCGTCAGCCCCATGCCCTTGCTGTGCGCCCATTGCATCAGCGCGGGGATCTCGTCCTCGTTCATGTTCTTCAACGCCACCGCGTTGATCTTGACCGCGAGCCCGGCCGAGCGTGCCGCCTCGATGCCGGACAACACCTTGTCGATGTCGCCCCAGCGGGTGATGGCGCGGAACTTGGCGGCATCCAGCGTGTCGAGCGAAACGTTCACCCGGCGCACGCCGCAATCGGCCAGCTCCTGCGCGAAGCGGGCGAGCTGCGAGCCGTTGGTGGTCAGGGTCAATTCGTCGAGTGCGCCGCTCGAGAGGTGGCGCGACAGCGAGCGCACCAGGCCCATCACATTGCGGCGGACCAGCGGCTCGCCGCCGGTGAGGCGGATCTTGCGCACGCCCTTGGCGACGAATGCCGAGCAGAGCCGGTCGAGCTCTTCCAGCGTCAGCAGATCGGCCTTGGGCAGGAACGTCATGTCTTCCGACATGCAGTAGAAGCAGCGCAGGTCGCAGCGGTCGGTGACGGAGACGCGCAGATAGCGGATCGTCCGGCCGAACGGATCGGTCATCGGACGAAACAGCGTGTCAGAATGCGCTTGCGTGGATCCGTTCATTCCGTTCGGGCCTTGCGATCCGTTCCCTGCCTGGTGAGCCGTGTCCGGCTCTTGAACGCAATCTATGCATGTTGGCACGCCGTCACAATGCGTTCCAAAGGATGATCCGCAACCTGCAAAGCGATAGATGAGGCATATCGCGCGATGCGTGATCGCAATCGCCGATGTGTTTCTTCCAAAACCAAAAACCCGGTTGTGGGCCGGGCTCTTGTGCAGTGCAATCGCGCGTACCTTGTTCGCGCGCGCCGGACCAGACGGCGCTAGCGGCTGGGTGCGGGTGCCGCGGCCGGCGGCGGAGCTGCCGGAGCAGGGAACGCCGAGTCAGGCGCTGCGGCGGCGGGCGCCGCTGCGGCCGGCTTCGGCTTCCTGTGCTTCGGGCGCATCTTGTGCGCGCGCGGCGGCGGGCCGGCGGGCTGCAACTGGGCGAACACCGGGCTCGGATCGAGCGTGGTGGTGGCCGGGCTGGTGAAGTCGCCCGGCGTGCGGGTCACCGTCACCGGTACATTTGCCGGCTGGAACTTCGGCATGTTGAAGGTGACGGAGAAATTGGTCTCCGGCGCCGGGATCGTCACGGAGCAGGGCGTCTTGCAGCCCGGTCCGATCGAGGTCACGGCATCCGCACCCTGCGGCGCAGAATCCAGCTGCACCTGCATCGGCGGCGGTGCCGACTTGAACGAATCCAATGAGAAGGAGGAGCAGCCAGCCAGACTCAAACCGGCGGCCGCCAACACGATGATATGACGCATGATCCACACTCTACTGCGGCTATCAGCCACAATCCCCGCGGTAACCATAGGAGCGTCGGAACAGACGTGCAACAGCGCCTGGCCCGCTCGTTAAACGATGGTTAATGGCGGAATCGCATGGCAAAATATTGCCAAGTATTATCAATGTATTGCGGAATATTTATCGGGCGATGAGGCTGGCGACGGCATCCGGCAGATCGCGCATGTGGCTGATCAGCCGGTCGGGTTTCAGCTCGCTCATCGGTACGTTGGTATAGCCGAAATCGACCCCGATCACCGGGACCTGGGCGCGCCGGGCGACCCCGACATCGGGGCCGGCATCGCCGACCATGATCGCACCGGGCAGCTGGCCGCCGGCGCGAGCCACCGTCTCGCGCAGGATCGCCGGGTCGGGCTTGGCGACGCCGAACGTGTCCTGGCCGCAGATCGCGGCGAAACGCGGGGTCAGGCCAAGCCGATCGAGCAGCAGCTTGGACAGCCATTCCAACTTGTTGGTGCAGACCGCGAAGCGATGGCCCTTGGCCGCGAGCAGGTCGAGCGCGGCTTCGAGCCCCTCGAACGGGCGCGAGCCGTCGGCGATGTGCTTGGCGTAATAGTCGACGAAATCCACGGTCAGGCGGTCGAGATCGGCGACGGTGACCTCGCGTCCATCTACTTCGAGCCCGCGCTCAAGCAGCTTGCGCGCGCCGGCGCCGATCATGTTGCGCGCCGCCGACAGCGGCACCGGCCGCAGACCCTCGCGGTCGAGCACGTAATTGAGCGCGCTGATCAGGTCGGGCGCGGTGTCGACCAGCGTGCCGTCGAGATCGAACACGATGATGGGGGGAGCGGAAGCGGACATGATGCTTTTCGCTATCGGGCCGTGCGCCGCGATGCAAGAGTAGATGTCAACGTGTCATGAATTGGGGAGGCATTGGTGCGGGAACTTGCCGGAAAGGGCGCTTTTGTCACCGGCGCGGCCAGCGGAATCGGACTGGCGATGGCGACCGCATTCGCCCGCGAAGGCATGAAGGTGATGCTTGCCGACATCGAGAACGGCGCGCTCGACAAGGCCGTCGCTGGGTTGCGCGCCACCGGGGCGAACGCCCATGGCATCGTCTGCGATGTCGCCGACCCCGCCAGCGTCGACGGCGCGGCGCAGGCCTCCTTCCTCGCTTTGGGCAACATCCACATCGTCTGCAACAATGCCGGTGTCGCGGCCGGCGGCGGCCTTGAGCGGATCTCGGTCGACGACTGGCGTTGGGTGGTCGACGTCAACCTGATGGGCGTGGTTCACGGGATCAGGAGCTTCCTGCCGCATATCCGCAAGCACGGCGAGGGCGGTCACTTCGTCAACACGGCATCGATGGCCGGGATGAATGCCGGGCTCGGTCTCAGCCCCTATTCGGCGACCAAATTCGCCGTCGTCAGCATCTCCGAGGGGCTGTGGGCGCAACTCAAGCCGCTCGGCATCGGCGTCAGCGTGCTCTGTCCGAGCTATGTCCGGACCCGGATCGGCGACAGCGGCCGCAACCGGCCCGAGCATTACGGCCCGACCCGGCGCCACGATCCCGCGAGCATCGAGGCCGCCATCGTTGCCGAGATCGGCCGCCGCATCGAGGCCGGCCTCGATCCGGCGACGGTCGCCGCACAGGTGCTGGCCGCGATCCGCGAGCAGCGGCTCTATGTTTTCACCCATCCTGGGATGCGAGCCGAGGTCGAGGAGCGTTTTTCGGCGATTTTGGCCGCAATGGACGCGGTTTCCGACTAAGGATGGCCTGTTGTTGGCGCTATTCCTGCCCGTGAATCGAGGCTAGATATGCGCCCGCCGGGCCGCCCGATGGCGTGCCCGCAACGACAAGGGGCTAACGGCACGTGGATATGGATGCACTGAAACGCCAGGCGGCGGCGCGTGCGCTCGAAGAGGTGCGCGACGGCATGAAGCTCGGGCTCGGCACCGGGTCGACCGCCAAGCATTTCGTCGAACTGCTCGGCGACAAGGTCCGCTCGGGCCTGAAGGTGATCGGCGTGCCGACTTCGGAGGCGACACGGGCGGATGCGATCCGCTGCGGCGTGCCGCTGACCACGCTCGACGAGGTCGACCATCTCGACCTTACCGTCGACGGTGCCGACGAGATCGACCCCGCGCTCAATTTGATCAAGGGCGGCGGCGGCGCGCTGCTGCGCGAGAAGATCGTGGCGGCCGCCAGTGCTCGCATGATCGTGATTGCCGATGACAGCAAATGGGTCGACGTGCTCGGACGCTTTCCGCTGCCGGTCGAGGTGATTCCGTTCGGGCTGCGCGCGACCCAGGCCGCGATGGCGCGGGCGTTCGCCGAAGCCGGCGTGTCCGGCGAAATGGTCATCCGGAAGGGCAAGGACGGTCACGTTTTTGTCACCGATGGCGGCCACTGGATCGTCGATGCCCATCTCGGCCGGATCGGCGACCCGCCGCGTCTTGCCGATCTGCTCAGCGCCATACCGGGCGTGGTCGAGCACGGCCTGTTCATCGGGCTTGGGAGCGTCGCCATTCTGGCCGGCGCGCAGGGAATTCGGGTTGTTGAACGGCGATGACGCCGCAAGCAAGGAGACTTGGAATGAAGCGTTTCTCGGGACTTTTGTCGGCGGTGGCCCTGTCGGCCGGACTGGCGGTCGCGGCCGCGCCGGCAATGGCGCAGCAGCAGCCCGCGCCGCCCAGCGTCAAGCAGTCGTCGCCGGCGGCGGTCGCGGCCGCCAAAGAGATCCTGGCGATGAAGAATGTCGGCGTCATGTATGCCGGCGCCGTTCCCGGCATCATCGAGAAGACCAAGACCGGTCTGCTCCAGCAATATCTCAACTACCAGAAGGATCTCGACGAGGTCGCGGTGATCATCGCCAAGAACTTCGCCGGCCGCGAGAAGGAGATCGGCGACGGCATGGCGCAGATCTACGCTTCCGAATTCACCGAGAAGGAGCTGGTTGATCTGGTGGCGTTCTACAAGACGCCGCTCGGCCAGAAGCTTTTGACCTCCGAGCCCAAGGCCATCAACGAGTCGCTGCAATATATGCAGCAATGGGCCCAGCAGTTCGGCGTGCTCGTCAACGCCCAGTTCAAGGCCGAGATGAAGAAGCGCGGCAAGGATATCTGAGAACGATACCTATATGCCTGTGACCTCGCCCCGCTCGCGGGGCGAGGGTGAGGAGAGAGGTGCCATGACTGGGTACAAAAATGGCCGAGTTTGACGTCGACCTGTTTGTCATCGGTGGCGGTTCGGGCGGGGTTCGCGCCGCGCGCATCGCCGCCAATTATGGCGCCAGGGTCATGGTCGCCGAAGAGTACCGGATGGGCGGCACCTGCGTGATCCGCGGCTGCGTGCCGAAGAAGCTGTTCGTGATCGGCAGCCACGTCCACCAGGAAATCGAGGACGCCGCCGGGTTCGGCTGGAGCATCGGCCAGGTCTCGTTCGACTGGGCCACGCTGGTCGCCAACAAGGACAAGGAGATCGCCCGGCTCGAGGGCGCCTACACCACCAATGTCGAAAAGTCGGGCGCACGGATCGTCAAGACCCGCGCGGTGCTGGAGGACGCCCACACGATCAAGCTCGCCACCGGCGAGAAGGTCACCGCAAAATACATCCTGATCGCGACCGGCGGCGCGCCCAATCACGGGCCGGCGATCCCCGGCATCGAGCATGTGATCTCCTCCAACGAGGCGTTTCACCTGAAAGAGCTGCCGAAGCGGATCGTGATCCAGGGCGGTGGCTACATCGCGCTGGAATTCGCCGGCATCTTCGCAGGCTTCGGCTCCGACGTCACGGTGGTCTATCGTGGCGACAACATCCTGCGCGGCTTCGACGAAGACGTGCGTAAGCATGTCCGCAGCGAGATGGAGAAGCGGGGCATCACCATCATCACCGGCTGCACGGTGACCAAGGTCGACAGGCACGGCCGTGACTACACTACCCATCTGTCGAGCGGTTCGAGCATCGCCTCCGACCAGGTGATGTTCGCGATCGGCCGCCATCCCAACGTCGCCAATCTCGGATTGGAAGCCGCGGGCGTCGCCATCAATCCCGCCAATGGCGGCATCCAGGTCGACGGCTGGTCGAAGACCTCGGTCGACAACATCTACGCGGTCGGCGACGTCACCCACCGCGCCAACCTGACCCCGGTTGCGATCCGCGAGGGCCATGCCTTCGCCGACACCATGTTCGGCAAGCGCCCGGTGCAGGTCGACCACGCCACGATCCCGACCGCGGTGTTCTCGCAGCCCGAGGTGGGCACGGTTGGTCTCACGGAAGAAGAGGCGCGCGCGCAGTTCAGCCACGTCGACATCTACAAGACCGATTTCCGCCCGATCAAGGCGACCATGTCCGGCCGTGACACCCGCGTGCTGATGAAACTGGTGGTCGACGGCGCGAGCGACCGCGTGCTCGGCTGCCACATCGTCGGCGATGCCGCCGCCGAGATCATCCAGGCGGTCGCGATCGCGGTGAAGATGAAGGCGACGAAAGCTGATTTCGACGCCACCATCGCGCTGCACCCAACCGCGTCGGAAGAACTGGTGACGATGCGCACCCCGACCGCACGCCACGTCCGCCAGGCCGCGGAGTAGGGCGTCGCATATCGCGACGACACGGTTCGTCGCGATGAAACATTCAGACATGTCCGGCTAGCGCGCGGTCGGTGACCGGCGTTGTGGTGGTTCTGCATCCGCTAACCCGGGCCGCCGTGCGGGACAATCGTTCCGATACAAGGAACCCAACGCTCTCGTTCTGATTGTTACCCGGTACCGGTTTCATCAGAAGGGGATGCTGCCATGTCTGACCTTGGTTTGATGACGCGCAAGTCGGTTGCCTCCATCATCGCCGAGGCGGGCGAGCAGGCGCTGGGCAAGACGCTCGGCGCGCTGAGCATCACGGCGCTCGGGATCGGCTGCATCATCGGCGCCGGCATCTTCGTGCTCACCGGCACCGCTGCGGCGCACTACGCCGGCCCCGCGATCATGCTCTCCTTCGTCGTCGGCGGCATCGCCTGTGCGTTCGTCGGCCTGTGCTACGCGGAGCTCGCGGCACTGCTGCCGGTCTCCGGCAGCACTTACACCTATACTTATGCGACCTTGGGCGAGATCTTCGCATGGATCATCGGCTGGGACCTGATCCTCGAATACGCGATGGGCGCCTCCACCGTCGCGGTCGGCTGGTCGGGCTACATCGTCTCGCTGCTGCATAATTTCGGCATCAACATCCCGCCGCAATATGCCGCGGCGCCCTGGACCGAGGCCAAGCTGCCGGACGGCACGACCGTGCAAGGCATCGTCAATCTGCCGGCGGCGCTGATCGTCCTGTTGCTCACCGCCATGCTGATCGGTGGCACCAGGGAATCGGCGCGGCTCAACAACGTCATGGTCGGCATCAAGCTCACCGTCGTGCTGGCTTTCATCCTGTTCGGCGTTGGATACGTTACGCCAGCGAACTGGCATCCCTTCATTCCCGACAACACCGGCACGTTCGGCCAGTTCGGCTGGACCGGCGTGATGCGCGGCGCCTCGGTGGTGTTCTTCGCCTTCATCGGCTTCGATGCGGTCTCGACCGCGGCGCAGGAAGCCAAGCATCCGCAGACCGACATGCCGATCGGCATCCTCGGCTCGCTGCTGATCTGCACCATCCTTTATGTCGCGGTCGCGGGCGTGCTCACCGGCCTCGTGCCCTATACCGAGCTCGGCGTCGCCGACCCGATCGCCAAGGGCGTCGACGTCATCGGCCAGACCTGGTTCTCGGTGCTGATCAAGATCGGCGCGCTGTCCGGCCTCACCACGGTCATCCTGGTGCTGCTGTATGGCCAGAGCCGCATCTTCTTCCAGATCGCCAAGGACGGCCTGCTGCCCAGGATGTTCTCCGACGTGCATCCCTCGCTCGGGACGCCATACAAGAGCCAGCTCCTGATCGGGATCGTGGTGGCGATCGTCGCGGCGCTGACCCCGATCGACATCCTGGGTGAAATGGTCTCGATCGGCACGCTGTTCGCGTTCGTGCTGGTCTGCGGCGCGGTGATCTATCTGCGCCGGAGCGATGCCCAGGTCACGCGTCCGTTCCGCACGCCTGCGGTGCCGGTGGTGCCGCTGCTCGGCATGGGCTTCTCGATCCTGCTGATGGTATTCCTGCCTTGGGAGACTTGGCTGCGTCTCATCGTCTGGCTGGTGATCGGCCTCGGCCTCTACTTCGCCTACGGCCGCCGCCACTCGGTGCTGCTCAATGGTGAGGCACCGCGCGGCTCGACCGGCTGAGATATTGCGACCGGAAACGGTGAGTTGCCGCGCGACAATCTTGCCGTGGCGCGGCGTTGGGTGCAGCATTGCGGGAACATCGCAGCGGGGGCGTGCCCGCATTCATTTTGGAACATAGCGCCGGCCCGGAAGTTCCTTTTGCAAACCATTTTGTAAATCCAAGGATTGAGGGAGCCGCCCATGACAGGTCCCACCGAGCAAGAAATTCGCACCCGCGCCTATGAGCTGTGGAAGGATGCCGGCGAACCGCCGGGCCAGATGGATCAACTCTGGTACCAGGCCGAAAAGGAATTGCTGGCGCGCAAGGCCGCCAACGGGAACGGCAATGGCAGCGGCAACGGTAAGAGCGAAGCTGAAGCGCACGGCGAATTGAGCCGCCACAAGCCGACGACGTATCAGTAGAAGAGGTCGCGGGTATGGTGGATTGGGGCCGGGGCCAGCGTAATCCACCATCCAGCAAGCAGCGGCGCCAAAGGCGAACCTGCCCTGCAATGCGGCAACTGGAGCCGCTTCTGTTCGATCACAACACTTTCATCTTTGCGGCCGTCACAGTCACCTCGACCAGCCAGCCCGGTTCGACGAGTCCGACGATCTGCGAGCGGGTTCGCGTCGGCAAATGAGGCTGCTGCGTCGATCCAAAATACTCCCAATACACGTCCGAGAAGGCTTTGTAGTCGGGCCTGTTGCCGTTTTTCGGATCGGCGACAAACAGGCCTTGCATAACGACGATGTCCGCCATCGAGAAGCCACGGCTCAGCAAGATCTTCGATATCTGGTCAAAGATGCTGCGGGTTTGTGCGCGCGTATCGCCGAAGTGCTCGATGGTGTCGGAGGGAGCGCCGGGGTTCAATGGTAATGCCCCGACGCCGCTCAGGACGATGGTCGCGGCATTGGGCGGAATCTCGATCGATTCCGAGAATTCTCGGGCCCAAGATTCCGTAAGCGACGCCGGCGTGCCGTGCCGGAGGATGGTATTCGTCATTGAGATTTCCCCATTGTAGACGGAGCACGGATTCAGCCCCGCCATGTGGTGAGCATCACAAACGTGCTGGCGATGCCGCGCAGCTGCACGGAAGTTCGTGTCATTTTTGAATGTCATCCCCCCGGTGATTGCCCACTGCCTCGACGGCCTTCGCTGCGGAACCGAAGACCATGAGACTGAGTGTCGCCAACAGCCACACGCCGATGCCGCCATAGAGCATCACCCAATCGAAGCCTTGGACGAGCGCCGTGCGGATGACATCGACCGATAGATCAATCTTGAATGTTGTCGCGATCGTCTGATCAATATCCGCGAGGTTTCCGGAAGCGATGGCTCCTGCCAGCGCGTCCAGTTGCCGTGCATCAACAGATGGCGGCAAAGTATTTCTCAGATAAGAGGCGATTCCCTTGAGCAAGATCAGCCCCATCACGGCGATGTGGATGGCAAAGGTGATCAGTCGAGCGCTCATATCAATGCCGGACGCCATGCCTCCCTTATCGGGAGTAATTGAGCCCGTGATCGTGCTCGTCACCGGTGTGTTGGTGATGCCAAGTCCAACACCCGCCACCAAACAACCTGGGAGTATCGTCAGCCAGGTGGCGCTGCCTTGTTTCATCAGAAAGAAGCCCAGGCCGATGGTGAAGAGCCCCAGCGGAATGATCAGGCGCGGGTGATATCGATACGAAAGGCGTTCAGCCAATGGGGGCACGATCAATGTTGGCAGTGTATAGGCCAGCATGCAGATTCCGACAGTTTCGTCACCGTAGCCCAAGGCGCTATGGAAATACATCGGCAGGTAAATGTTGAATGGCCAGAAGCTAACGTTCATTGCGATGGAGCCAACGAGCGCTCCGGATAGAGGGCGTATGCTCAACACCGAAAAATCGAACATGGGATATGTGAGTTTACTCTCAACAAACATAAACCCGGTGAAGCTGATGGCAGCTATCAGCAAGACGCTGAGCGCCATAATGCTGGTAAAGCCGAGATGCTGCCCCCGCGTAATGAAGTAGGTCAGGCTAAGAACGGCAAGGGAAAGTGTGAGGATGCCGGGGAGGTCGAGCCTCGCCGCTCCATCGTTGTGAGACTCTTCCACGCCTCCAGAAGCCAACAATACCGTCAGTATGCTGAGCGGTACATGGACTAAGAAGATCCAGCGCCAGTTCGCCAGAGCGATGAGCGCGCTACCAACGAGCGGACCCAGGCCGAGACCAACTCCGAAGACCAGACCCCAAATGGCGAAGGCCCGGCCGCGCTCTCGCCCTGCCTGGAACTGATGGGAAAGGATGGCGATCTGACAAATCATCATCGCGCCGCCACCCAAACCTTGGAGAAAGCGGCTGATCAAGAGAAGGGACGCGCTTTGCGCTAGGCCGCACGATAGCGATGCTGTCCCGAAGAAAGCGAGACTGAGAAGAAATACGCGCTTTCGTCCGTAGCGGTCGGCCAGTGCTCCGGTGGCCATCAGTACGGTCGTGCAGGCGATCGTGTATGCGTTCATGACCCACTGCATGGTCTCGAAATCGCCCTGCAGGGCCGTCTCGATCGTGGGAAGCGCCACAGGCACGCTGGAAATTTCCAGGTGGAACATTACGCCTGCCAGGCAGACGGCGATCAACACGGCGGTTTGCCGATAGGGTGTCGGGACGAACATCGCACGCTCACTGCAGATGGGATTTCGGAAGCTTGGACACTCGGTGGGGAATCCAACGGTCACGATCCACCTAGACGCTCGCTCATTCCGGATAAATGGGCTATGATTTCGGTCTGAGTGGACTATACGGTCCGCAATCAGTGGCTATCGATGATGAACAATTTGAATTGGGTGCAGTCGTTCGTGCACGTCGCGGAAACGCGAAGCTTTGTCGCGGCGGCCAGGCACCTCGGAGTATCAGCCTCGGCGGTCGGCAAAAATGTCGCTCGATTGGAGGCGCATTTGCGCATCCGGTTGTTTCATCGCAGCACTCGCAGCGTGACACTCACTGCGGAGGGCGCTTCCCTTCTGGAGCGATGCCGCCGCATCCTCGAAGAGCTGGAAGCGGCCGAGACGGAATTGCTGCAGAGCTCCGAGGCGCCTCGCGGCAAGCTACGCATCAGCTTGCCGCTCACCAGTATGGTGACCCCCAAGCTTCTTTCCGATTTTCATCGGCGTTACCCGGAAATCGAGCTGGCGTTGGATTACTCGGATCGGCTCGTCGATGTTATTGAGGAAGGATTCGATGTGGTTTTGCGGACGGGGCAACCCCGCGATTCTCGCCTGGCCGTCCGCTTATTGGGGGCCTGCCGCCGTTTCGTGGTCGGAGCACCGAGTTACTTCGACCAATACGGCGTACCAAAGCAGCCTCGGGACCTCGGACATCACACCCTGCTGCTCTATCGCTATCCAAGCAGTGGGAAAATCCAGCCATGGCCATTTTCCGATGGAACACCTATGGCCGGATTGAAGTCAAAGACTCCAATCGTTTCCAACATGAGCCCATCTCTTCTTGAAATGGCGTGCGATGGGATTGGTATCGCGTGTCTATTGGACTACGAGGTGCGGGACAAACTTGAAGAAGGGTTGTTGCAGTCTATCCCAGATATGCTTTCGGTCTCGACCGTTACCTACCAAATGCTTTGGCCACCGAGTCGGCGGCTCTCGCCCAAGGTGAGGGCCTTCGTGGATTTTGTAGCCGACACGGCCTTTCGATAGTGCCTCCGGGTGCCTGATCTCGCCGGGACGACACGCGTCTATCCCTCCTTCTCCAGCCATTCCGCGGCGCCGCGCCACAGCGTGTCGCGGTGGTCGTTGCGGAAGAAGCCGAAATGGCCGACCGTCTTGGCGCCGACATCGGTGGGACTGATGGCGATGATCTCGGGCGTGATCGAGGTGAAGGCCGAGCACAGCAATTCGACCGCGGGCCGCGTCGCCCAGGTGTCGTCGGTCATGCTGATCGCACGCAGCCTGCCCTTGAACTTCGGAAAATTCTCGCGCGCGGCAAGTGCTGGATCGTCGAGCAGATAGCGCTCGCGCATCACCCAGCCGCGCCACTGCTCGAACACGCCCCCCGGCAGGTCCATGCCGAGCCCGGACCAGCCCGGCACATAGCCGAGCGTGCGCGCCAGCGGCAGGCCGATGCCGTTCATGAAGGCGACCACGCGATAGCGTTCGGGCGAGGCCATCAGCTTCCAATGTGCGGCCTGCGCCGCGACCAGCAGCGCACGCGGGATCTCGGTATTGTTGGGCAACAGGCCGAGCGCCTGGCCGCCGAAGGAGTGGCCGACATAGGCGAAGGACAGGTCGCGGTAGCGCTCGCGCATCCAGCGCACCGCGGCGGTGGCGTCGAGCGCGGCCCAGTCCGCCATCGTGGCCTTGAAGCCGGCCAGCGACTTCGGCCTGTTGCGGCCGGTCGCCGCCATCGGCCTGCTGTCGCCGGTGCCGCGGTAGTCATAGGTCAGCACCGCCGAGCCGCGGCGGGCGAGGTAGCCGGCAAAGCCGCGATAGACCTTGCGGGGCACTGCGGTCGCCGAGTTGATCAGGACGGCGTGGCGCTTCTTGCCGCGCGGCAGGAACAGCGTCGCGGCGAGCGGATAGCCGTCCGCGGCCGGCATGACGATGTCGTCGCTAAAAACGTCGTCCAGCGCGGCGGAGGCCACGGCGATTTCCCCGGCATTCATGGTATGGTCCAGCAAATGCGAATTCGCATTCTCCTGCAAGAGCTTGACGCGATTGCAGGAATCCTTCTAGCCGGAGGCCGGGGGCCTGTGTATAAGCCGGGCTTTCGCTATGCCCGCGATTAAGTCGCGGTTTTTGCTCAGGAGTTGACCTCATGTCCGAGCGGTGGACACCCGATAGCTGGCGCGCCAAGAAGGTGCTTCAGGTGCCCGATTATCCCGATGCCAAGGCATTGGCCGATGTCGAGGCGCAGCTGGCGACCTTTCCGCCGCTAGTGTTCGCGGGCGAGGCGCGCAACCTGAAAAGGGCGCTCGGCCGGGTCGCGGCCGGCGAGGCCTTCCTGTTGCAGGGCGGCGACTGTGCCGAGAGCTTCGCCGAGCACGGCGCCAACAATATCCGCGACTTCTTCCGCGTGCTGCTGCAAATGGCCGTGGTCATGACCTATGCCGGCGCGCTGCCGGTGGTGAAGGTCGGCCGCATCGCCGGGCAATTCGCCAAACCGCGTTCGTCGCCGACCGAGAAGCAGGGCGACGTCGAGCTGCCGAGCTATCGCGGCGACATCGTCAACGACATCGCCTTCACGGCGGAAGCGCGTATCCCCGATCCGCAGCGCCAGCTGATGGCCTATCGGCAATCCGCGGCGACGCTGAACCTGCTGCGCGCCTTCGCCACCGGCGGCTTCGCCAATCTCGGCAGCGTGCATCAGTGGATGCTCGGCTTCCTGAAGGATTCGCCGCAGTCCCGCCGCTACAAGGAACTGGCCGACCGCATCTCGGACGCGCTGAACTTCATGCGCGCCTGCGGCCTCGATCTGGAGAGCCATCCGGAGCTACGCGCCACCGATTTCTACACCAGCCACGAGGCGCTGCTGCTCGGCTACGAGCAGGCGATGACGCGGGTCGATTCCACCACCGGCGACTGGTACGCGACATCAGGCCACATGATCTGGATCGGCGACCGCACCCGCCAGCTCGATCACGGCCATGTCGAGTATTTCCGCGGCATCAAGAACCCGATCGGCCTGAAATGCGGCCCGTCGCTGAAGCCGGACGAGCTCTTGAAGCTGATCGACATCCTCAATCCCGACAATGAGCCGGGACGGCTGACCCTGATCAACCGGTTCGGCGCCGACAAGGTCGGCGACCATCTGCCCGGTCTGATCCGCGCCGTGCAGCGCGAGGGCCGCGTCGTGGTGTGGTCGTGCGATCCGATGCACGGCAACACCATCACCTCGACCTCGGGCTACAAGACGCGGCCGTTCGACCGCGTGCTGGCGGAGGTGAAGTCGTTCTTCGCGATCCATGCCGCCGAGGGCACCCATGCCGGCGGCGTGCATCTGGAGATGACCGGGCAGGATGTCACCGAATGCATCGGCGGCGCGCGCGCCATCACCGACGAGGATCTCAACGACCGCTACCACACGGTCTGCGATCCGCGTCTCAATGCCGAACAGTCGATCGACATGGCCTTCCTGATCGCCGAGCTCCTGAAGCAGGAGCGCGCCGGCAAGGTCAAACCGATGCCGGCCGCCGCGGGCTTGTGATTTGGGGCAGGTGAGGGCGGTGACTTGAGGGCAGTGACTTGCTGAGGTTCTGGCGAGCCACCATCAACTCGCGCAACGGGCTGGCATTCGCCATCCGCTCGGAGCAGGCTATCCGCGAGGAGGTGGTGGCGCTGGTGCTGTCGGTGCCGCTGGCCTGGCTGGTCGGCGCCACCGTGATGCGCCGGGTCGAATTGGTTGCGACCGTGGTACTGGTGCTTGTGATCGAGCTGCTCAACACTGCGATCGAGAAGCTCGCCGACCGCCTGACCCTCGATCACGATCCGCAGATCGGGCGGGTCAAGGACATGGGATCGGCCGCCGTCGGCGTCGCGCTGATCATGGCCGGGCTGTTCTGGCTGTTCGCCCTCGCTGAACGCATGGGCGCGTTCTAATCCAAGCAGATTGAAGTTTGCTCTTGTGCGGGACAACATAACGGTATGAGCGAACAACAGATCAAGATCACCCTGGCGCAACTCAACCCGACGGTCGGTGACGTCGCCGGCAACGCCGCGAAGGCGCGCCTCGCGCGCGACAAGGCGAAAGCCGACGGCGCCGATCTCGTCGTGCTCTCGGAGCTGTTCATCGCCGGCTATCCGCCGGAGGACCTGGTGCTCAAGCCGGCGTTCCAGTCGGCCTGCCGCGCCGCGATCGAGGAACTGGCGCGTGAGACCGCCGATGGCGGGCCGGCCATGCTGATCGGCACGCCCTGGGTCGATGACGGCAAGCTTTACAATGCCTGCGCGCTGCTCGACGGCGGCCGCATCGCCGCGTTGCGCTTCAAGGCCAATCTGCCGAATTACGGCGTGTTCGACGAGAAGCGGCTGTTCGCCCGCGGCCCGGCGCCGGGCCCGGTGACGGTGCGCGGCGTGCGCATCGGCGTGCCGATCTGCGAGGACATCTGGCTCGAAGAGTCAGAGGAATACGAGAACGTCGTCGAATGTCTCGCCGAGACCGGCGCCGAAATCCTGGTGGTGCCGAACGGCTCGCCCTATGCCCGCGACAAGGCCGATCTCCGGCTGTCCATCGTGGTGGCGCGGGTCACCGAGAGCGGGCTGCCGCTGATCTATTTGAACGAGATTGGCGGCCAGGACGAGCTGATCTTCGACGGCGCGTCGTTCGCGCTGAATGCCGATCTCTCGGTCGCGGCACAGTTGCCGGCGTTCGAGGAGAACGTGACCACGCTGGTCTGGCGCAAGACCGCGGATGGCTGGCGCTGCTCCGGCCCGATCATGACGCAGCTCGAGGGCGACAAGGCCGACTATGCGGCCTGCGTGCTCGGCCTGCGCGACTATGTCCGCAAGAACGGCTTTCCGGGGGTGCTGCTCGGCGTTTCCGGCGGCATCGATTCGGCGCTGTGCGCGGCGATCGCGGTCGATGCGCTCGGCGCCGACAAGGTGCGCGGCGTGATGCTGCCGTTCCGCTACACCGCACAGGTGTCGCTCGACGATGCGGCCAAGCTCGCGAAAGAGCTCGGCATCCGTTACGAAATCCTGCCGATCGCGGACGCCGTCAACGGCTTCGAGAAGATCCTGGCGCCGGTGTTCGAAGGGCTGGAACGCGACATCACCGAGGAGAATTTGCAGGCGCGTGCCCGCGGCACGCTGTTGATGGCGATCTCCAACAAGACCGGCGCCATGGTGGTGACCACCGGCAACAAGTCGGAAATGTCGGTTGGCTACGCCACGCTGTACGGCGACATGAATGGCGGCTTCAACCCGATCAAGGACATCTACAAGACCGAGGTGTTCCGCCTGTCGAGCCTGCGCAATGCCTGGAAACCGGACGGCGCGCTCGGGCCGTCGGGCGAGGTGATCCCGGTCAACATCATCATCCGGCCGCCGACCGCCGAATTGCGCGAGAACCAGACCGACCAGGATTCGCTGCCGCCCTACGACGTGCTGGATGCGATCCTGGAGCGGCTGGTGGAGCGCGAGGAGCCGCTGGCCTCGATCATCGCCGCCGGCTTCGACCGCGACGTGGTGACCCGGGTCGACCGCCTGCTCAACATCGCCGAATACAAGCGGCGGCAGGCCGCGCCGGGTGTCAAGGTGACGCGGAAGAATTTCGGCCGCGACCGCCGCTATCCGATCACCAACCGCTTCCGCGATTTCGGCAAGGCCTTGCCGGAGCCGGACGACAAGCTCGTGACGCGCGGCTCGCGCGCGTCGGCCGAAGCGTTCGAAGGGTAGGGCACCCCGGCCGACGCGTCGGCGTCTGCGCGGCGATGCTCAAACCAGACGGAGCAGGCTTTACTGCTTCTTCTGCTGGATGAAGGTCGGGCCGACCGAGCGGATCTGGCCGTCGCTCGACGCCGCAGCCGGCGCGCCGGCATCGGCAGCCGCGGGCTGCTGCGCCGTTGCGGGCGCCCCCTTCTTGCCGGCGGCCTTGCTCTGGGCGCGCTGTTGCATCTTCCGCGCGCTCTCCTCGGTGACGATGATGTCGCCCTGCTGCGCAGCGGTTGCGGGGTCGTCGACCGCCTTCAGCGCCTCCGCCCAGCTCTGGCCGGCCGGCTTGCACGAGCAGGACGGATTGAACTCGGTGCGGTACTTGAACGCGTTCGGCAGCGACGAGTAGGACTGGCCGCTGATCGAGACCGCCTGGTTGATGTCCTCGCCGGGATTGCGATAGGCGAACAGGCTGGCCTCGGCGGCCGGGCACTGCGCCTTGCAGACCTGCTCGTCGGCGGCAAAGCGTGCCTGCGAGGTCGCGAACGAGATCGGGAAGTAGGCGCCATCGCAGGTGCGGACGCAGACGGTGCGGAAGGTGCCCGACGGCCCGCCATATTGTGCATCCGGCGGGGGCAGCGGATTGTTCGGATTGCCGCCACCGCCGCCGCCGAACAGGTTCTCGAGGAAGTTGCCGGGGCCGCGCGCGGCGGCGGCGTATTGCGGGCCGCAATTGTTCTGCGCGAGCGCGGTCAGGACCGAGCGGCGCTGGTTCTCGCGGTCGGCTCCGCCGAGCCCGCCGGTGCGCAGCCGCTCGAGACTGGCGGTCATCTGGTCGAGATTGGCGCGCATCTGCTGGATCTGGTTGTTGACCGGTCCGCACTGCGCCGAGTTGTTATTAAAGAGCGAGAAAAACCCGGAGCTGTCGCAGCCCATGCGGCGGGCCTGCGCCGTCACGCGATCGAGCTCCCCCTGCTGGCGGGTTGCCGCATCCTGATAGCGGCGGATCTGCTCGTCCTTGGCCGGATCACCACCGCCGCCGCCACGGTCGATCGCCGCCAGCTGGCCCTCCAGCCGGCTGCACATCGGATTGGCCTGCGGGGCGCCTTGCGGGACCGGGCCGGGCGGTCCCGGGGGCACCTGCGCAAGCGCGCCAGTGGCGGGCAGCGCGATGCCGGCCAGCACGGCACACGTCAAAAGCCAACGGGAGAAGCGGAAATTGGAGGTATCGGGCATATCCAGCCATTCAAACGACGCCGCGCGGCGATCCATGCCGAAGCGCGCGGCAGGACCACCTGCAAAGGCGGTCTGCAATAGCCGTTTCTCGGGGCAGCGTCACGTCGTTTCCGGGGCGCCGGTGTGGCAAGAACCCCGCTGCTCCAGCGGCTTGGCTTCAGCGCTGGCAGGTGATCGCGACGTATTCGTCGCAGCCATTGCCGGTGCATTTGGCGTGCGCGGCGTGCGGAACCGCACCGGTGATCTCGTCGGGATCGACGCGGCGGTAGTTGGTGGCCTGCGCAAAATCGCGTGACCGACAATAGGCGCGGGCCGCGGACGCGCCGCAGCGGTCGCCGCGCGCCAGGCACTCGTCGATGCCATAGCCGTCGGCCTGGTTGGCGATGATGAAGACGCGGCTGTCGGCCAGCGCGGCCGCGGGGAGCAGCAGGAACGTGCAGGCAATCAGTGCTGAAATCGGCCGCATGGTGCACCAATGAAAAGGGGCGAGGAATCTTCGGTTCACCGGATACGCCCAATTCCTTAATAATGATTAACCATGAAGGCGTTGCCGTGATTTCTGGCCCCGCGCGATGGCCGAAAGGGAGCGAAAACAGGCCCTTGACGCGATGCGGGGGCCATGAGACATGGTGGAACCATGAACGGCCACCTCGCCATCTGCAGCATTTGCCGCGAGATTATGAGCTAGCGATTCGCTGGCTGAGGCCGTCTTTTCTCAATCGCCTGAGAATCACTGGACGCCTCGCCGCGAGGAACAGGTGATCCATGGATTTGCGCCTTTACGACACGTTGACCCGGGAGAAGCGGCCCCTCGTGCCGCTCGATGCCAACAACGTCCGCATGTATGCCTGCGGACCGACGGTCTACGACTTCGCGCATATCGGCAACGGCCGCGCGGCCATCGTCTTCGACGTGCTGTTCCGCGTGCTGCGCCATCGCTATGGCGCCGGTCACGTGACCTATGTCCGTAACATCACCGACGTCGACGACAAGATCAACGTCCGCGCAGCGCGGGACTATCCCGGCGTGCCGCTGAACGAGGCGATCCGCAAGGTCACCGAGCTGACCTATCGGCAGTACCAGGACGACGTCACGGCGCTCGGCTGCTTGGCCCCGACGGTGCAGCCGCGGGCGACCGAGCACATTCCGGAGATGCGCGCGATCATCGAAAAGCTGGTCGCCGGCGGCTTCGCCTATGTCGCCGAGGATCACGTGCTGTTCTCGCCGCAGGCGATGAACGCGGCCAATTCGGTGCTGCCGCGCTATGGTTCGCTGTCGAAGCGCTCGCTCGACGAGATGATTGCCGGCGCTCGTGTCGACGTCGCGCCCTACAAGCGCGACAACACCGACTTCGTGCTGTGGAAGCCGTCGAAGCCCGGCGAGCCGTCCTGGCCGTCACCCGCAGGAATCGCGGTCGAGGGCCGGCCCGGCTGGCACATCGAGTGCTCGGCGATGGCCTGGAAGCATCTCGGCGAGAAGTTCGACATCCATGGCGGCGGCATCGATCTGGTGTTCCCGCACCATGAGAACGAGCTCGCGCAGACCTGCTGCGCGTTCCACACCGACCGCATGGCCAATGTCTGGATGCACAACGGCTTCTTGCAGATCGAGAGCGAGAAGATGTCGAAATCGCTCGGCAACTTCTTCACGATTCGCGATCTGCTGGCCGACTGGCCCGGCGAGGTGCTGCGCCTCAGCATGCTCAAGACGCATTATCGTTCGCCGCTCGACTGGACGCTGAAGAGCGCCGAGGAGAGCGCGAAGACGCTCGACGATTGGTACGCGGTTGCGGCCGATGCCGAGCCCGGCGCGCCGTCGCAAGCCATGGTCGAGGCGCTCTACGACGACCTCAACACGGCGCAAGCGATGGCCGTGCTGCACGGCCTGCGCAGCGCATCGTCGAGCAGCGAGCAAAGCCGCAGGGAATTCGCCGGCTCGCTGCGGCTGCTCGGTTTCCTGTCAGAGAGCGCGGCCGCCTGGGAGGGCCGCAAGCGGCAGGCAAGCGGCGTCGATGCGGCGGCCGTCGAGGCGCTGCTCGCCGAGCGTACCGCGGCGCGCGCGCGGAAGGACTTCAAGGAGTCGGACCGCATCCGCGATCAGCTCGCCGCGATGGGCGTCGCGATCAAGGATGGCAAGGACGCCGACGGCAAACCGGTGACCACCTGGGAGGTCGCGCGATGAGCCGCTCCGCACCCGCATTGCGCCCCTATCTGCCTGACGACGCGCCGCTGCTGGCGGCGATCTTCGCGGCCTCGATCATGGACCTGACCGGCGACGACTACAGCGAAGCGCAGCAGGAAGCCTGGGCGGCGGCTGCCGACGACGAGCAGGCCTTCGGCAAGAAGCTCGCCGGCCAGCTGACGCTGATTGCGACCTTGCAGGGCGCCCCGGTCGGCTTCGCCTCGCTGAAGGGCACGGATTACGTCGACATGCTCTACGTGCATCCGAGCGCGGTCGGGCAGGGCGTCGGTGCCGCGCTGTGCGATGCGCTGGAGAAGATCGCCAGCGCCCGCGGCACCAAGACCCTGAAGGTCGATGCCAGCGACACCGCGCTCGAATTCTTCCGCAAGCGCGGCTATGTCGCGCAGCAGCGCAATTCGGTCACTATCGGCGACGAATGGCTCGCCAACACCACGATGCAGAAGACGCTCGACGGCGTGGCCGCGCCGGGAGGCCATGCATGAGCCGCGAACGCCTCTATCTGTTCGACACCACGCTGCGCGACGGTGCGCAGACCAATGGCGTCGACTTCACGTTGCAGGACAAGCAGGTGATCGCCGGCATGCTCGATGGGCTCGGCATCGACTATGTCGAGGGCGGCTATCCCGGCGCCAATCCGACGGACACCGAGTTCTTCAGCCGGAAGCCGGCCTTTGAGCATGCGCGCTTCACCGCGTTCGGCATGACGCGGCGGCCGGGCCGCTCGGCCTCGAACGATCCGGGGCTTGCCGGCATCCTCGAAGCCAAGGCCGACGTGATCTGCTTCGTCGCCAAATCATCGGCCTACCAGGTCCGGGTCGCGCTTGAGACCACCAACGCGGAGAACCTCGCCTCGATCCGCGACAGTGTCGCGGCGGCCAGGGCGCAGGGCCGCGAGGTGATGGTCGACTGCGAGCATTTCTTCGACGGCTACAAGGAGGACCGCGACTACGCGCTGGCCTGCGCGATGGCGGCCTACGAGTCCGGCGCGCGCTGGGTGGTGCTGTGCGACACCAATGGCGGCACCATGCCGCATGAGGTCGAGAGCATCGTCGCTGACGTGATCAAGCACGTTCCCGGCGATCATGTCGGCATCCATGCCCATAACGACACCGAGCAGGCGGTCGCCAATTCGCTCGCCGCGGTGCGTGCCGGCGCGCGGCAGATCCAGGGTACGCTGAACGGCCTCGGCGAGCGCTGCGGCAACGCCAATCTCTGCTCGCTGATCCCGACCCTGAAGCTGAAGGGCGAGTTCGCCGACAGGTTCGAGATCGGTGTCACCACCGAGAAGATGGCGACGCTGATGAAGGTGTCACGTACGCTCGATGACATGCTGAACCGCGCGCCCAACCGCCATGCCGCCTATGTCGGCGAGAGCGCGTTCGTCACCAAGACCGGCATCCACGCCTCGGCCGTGATGAAGGATCCGCAGACCTACGAGCACGTGCTGCCGAAACTGGTCGGCAACCACCGCAAGGTGCTGGTCTCCGACCAGGCCGGTCGCTCCAACGTGATGGCCGAACTCGATCGCGCCGGCATCGTCTATGACAAGAGCGATCCGCGGCTGACGCGCCTCGTCGAGGAGTTGAAGGAGCGCGAGGCCGCGGGCTTTGCCTATGAATCCGCCAACGCGTCATTCGACCTGCTGGCGCGCCGTACGCTCGGCAAGGTGCCGGAATATTTCACGGTCGAGCAGTTCGACGTCAATGTCGAGCAGCGCTACAACGCCAACGGCCAGCGCGTCACCGTTGCGCTTGCGGTGGTGAAGGTCGATGTCGCCGGCGAGCGGCTGATCTCGGCCGCCGAAGGCAACGGTCCGGTCAATGCACTCGACGTGGCGCTGCGCAAGGACCTCGGCAAATACCAGAAATACATCGATGGCCTGAAGCTGATCGACTACCGCGTCCGTATCCTCAATGGCGGCTCCGAGGCGGTGACGCGCGTGCTGATCGAGAGCGAGGACGAGACCGGGGACAACTGGACCACGGTCGGCGTGTCGCCCAACATCATCGATGCCTCGTTCCAGGCGCTGATGGATTCGTTGGTCTACAAGCTGGTGAAGTCTGGCGCGCCGGCGTGAGATTGTAGCCCGCATGAGCGAAGCGATATGCGGGATTGTCGCTCCCGGATGTCGCTTCGCTCATCCGGGCTACGCATGCGGAAGGAGGGCACAATGATCGACCACGTCTCCGTCGGCGTCCGCGATCTCGACCGCGCGGCGCGGTTCTATGAACCTGCGCTGGCCGCCCTCGGCCTCAGCCGTCTCGTCACCCGGCCCGCGACGATCGGCTTCGGCAAGGCCTATCCCGAATTCTGGATCAACCTGCGCGCGTCGATGACGCCGGTACCCCATGAGAGCGGCACGCACATCTGCCTGCGCGCGAAGACCACCGCCGAGGTCGTTGCATTCCACGCTGCCGCACTTGCCTCCGGCGGCCGCTCCGATGGCGCGCCGGGTCTCCGCCCGCACGATCGTGTCCGCTACTACGCGGCGTTCGTTCTTGATCCCGATGGCAACCGGATCGAAGCGGTGACGTTTCCGAGTGAGTAGATCTAGTCGGCAAGCGCTCGTCTCAACCCGTCATCCTGAGATGCGAGATCTTGCGAGCCTCGAAGGATGCACGGCCACCAGCGGGGCCGCGCATGCTTCGAGACGCGCGTTCCGCGCTCCTCAGCATGACGGGGAGAGGGCCACGAGGCCTTCGGCTACAGCCGCCGCGCCACTTCGGGCGCCAGTTCCTTGGCGGCTGCCGGTGTTCCGGCCACCGCCGAACGCAGCCGCGGCAGGATCTCGTCGACGCGATCGGCCATCAGCACGTTGATCGGCAGCGTCGCGCGGATGAATTCAGTCGCGCGCATGTGGTTCAGCAGCGAGAGCAGGGGCTCCCAGAAATTGTCGATGTTGGCGAGCAGGATCGGCTTGTGGTGACGGCCGAGCTGCTGCCAGGTCAATTGCTCGACCAGTTCCTCCAAGGTCCCGATGCCGCCGGGCAGTGCCACGAACGCGTCCGAGCGCTCGAACATCAGCCGTTTGCGCTCGTGCATGTCGGGTGTGACGATCATCTCCTGAACCGAGGTCAGCGCGTTCTCGCGCGCGCGCAGGAATTCCGGGATGATGCCGGTGACCGAGCCGCCATGGTCGAGGGTGGATTTGGCGACCGCGCCCATCAGGCCGATCGAGCCGCCGCCATAGACCAGGCGCACGTTGTTGTCGGCAAGGCTCTTGCCGAGTGCGATGGCAGCTTCAACGAAGCGGGGATTGTTACCGGGGCCGGAGCCGCAATAAACACAGACAGTCTTGATTTGGTTCATACGATCCTTGTGGCACTGCAGCGTAAACAGGGTCAAGACTGGCATATGGGGATTGAAGACCAAAAAATCCCGTAAATTCCCGCGAATCGCGAACAATTTTCGTCATAAGCCTGTACGCCGCATTCAAACGATCTATATGACGGGCACAATGGCAAATCGTGGAAAAGATGTGGCAGCGCACCGGCGCGCCACGGCGGCGAGAGCGGGCTCCTGATGGTGCCGCCGCAACAGACCGTGACCGGCGCTGCGCAGCCCACGGCCACGATTCCGGCCGCCGAGAAGGGCACGCTGCTCGGCACGCTCGTTCATCTGTGGCCGTATATTTGGCCGGGCGATCGCGCCGATCTGAAGATGCGCGTGATCTGGTCGGTGGTGCTGCTGCTGTTCGCCAAGCTTGCGACGCTGTCGGTGCCGTTCACCTTCAAATGGGCGATCGATGCGCTGAACGGCGCGGGCTCGGCGCCGGTCGAACCGTCGAACTGGGTGCTGTGGCTGATCGCCTCGCCGGTGTTGATGACGATCAGCTATGGCGCGGTGCGCGTCATCATGGCGGTGCTGACGCAGTGGCGCGACGGCATCTTCGCCCGCGTCGCGATGCACGCGGTGCGCCGGCTCGCCTACATCACCTTCGTGCACATGCACGAGCTGTCGCTGCGCTTCCATCTCGAGCGCAAGACCGGCGGCCTGACCCGCGTGCTGGAGCGCGGCCGCTCCGGGATCGAGACCATCGTGCGGATGGTGATCCTGCAACTGATCCCGACCATCGTCGAGGTCACGCTGCTGGCGGGCGTGCTGCTGTGGCAGTTCGACTGGCGTTATGTGCTGGCGGTGCTGCTCACCGTGGTCGTGTTCATGTACTACACCTACGTCGCGACCGAGTGGCGGATCGAGATCCGCCGCAAGATGAACGATTCCGACACCGAAGCGAACACCAAGGCGATTGACTCGCTGCTCAATTACGAGACGGTGAAGTATTTCGGCGCCGAGGAGCGCGAGGCGCGGCGCTACGACCGCTCGATGGAACGCTACGAGCAGGCCAGCGTGAAGACCTACACCTCGCTCGCCGTGCTCAACACCGGGCAGGCGGTGATCTTCACCGCGGGGCTGACCGCGACGATGCTGATGTGCGCGTTCGGCATCCGCAACGGCACCCACACCGTCGGCGATTTCGTGCTGATCAATTCGATGATGATCCAGCTCTACCAGCCGCTGAATTTCATGGGCATGGTCTATCGCGAGATCAAGCAGGCGATCATCGACATCGAGAAGATGTTCGACGTGCTGGCGCGCGATCCCGAAGTGAAGGACATGCCGGGCGCCATGCCGCTCGTGGTGTCCGCCGGCAGCGTGCGGTTCGATGACGTACGTTTTTCCTACGAATCCGATCGGCCGATCCTGAAAGGCTTGAGCTTCGAGGTGCCGGCCGGCAAGACGGTCGCGATCGTCGGTCCCTCCGGCGCCGGCAAGTCGACGATCTCGCGGCTGCTGTTCCGGCTCTACGACGTGTCGAGCGGCCGCATCCTGATCGACGGCCAGGACATCAAGACCGTGACCCAGGCCTCGCTGCGTTCGGCGATCGGCATGGTGCCGCAGGACACCGTGCTGTTCAACGACACCATCCGCTACAACATCCGTTATGGCCGCTGGGACGCCGGCGACGACGAGGTCGAGGAGGCGGCACGGCTGGCGCAGATCGACGGCTTCATCCGGATGTCGCCGCAGGGTTACGAAACCCAGGTCGGCGAGCGTGGCCTGAAATTGTCCGGCGGCGAGAAGCAGCGCGTCGCGATCGCGCGCACGGTGCTGAAGGCGCCGCCGATCCTGGTGCTGGACGAGGCGACGTCGGCGCTCGACAGTCACACCGAGGCCGAAATCCAGGGCGCGCTGGAGCGGGTGTCGCGCAACCGCACCTCGCTGGTGATCGCGCACCGGCTGTCGACCATCGTCGGCGCCGACGAGATCATCGTGCTGGACCAGGGGCGGATCGCCGAACGCGGCACCCACGCGCGGCTTTTGGCCGCCGGCGGCCTCTATGCCAGCATGTGGAACCGGCAGCGCGAGGCCGAGGAGGCCCGTGAACGGCTGGCCCAGGTCGATGACGACGGCACGGCGCCGAATCGCCTGCCGCCGGTGGTCACTGAATCGTCGGAGGATTCCACCCCTGACGTGGGTGAGAAACCCTTGCCGACCGCCGCGGAATAGTCGATTTAGGGCATGATCCGGAAAAGTGCGAAGCGGTTTTCCGAAAGGGATCATGCCTAAAACAGCCGACTAAAGCGCGATGATCGCGCTTTAAGGCCTCTCCCGCCAAACGGGGCGGGGAAACGCAAGCGAGCTCTGATGTCGATCGCCAATTCCATCCGCGCGCAGATCCCGCCGATCCACCCGGAGGGGTATCCCTTCATCGGTGGTTTCGCGCTGGCGAGCCTGATCCTGTTCTGGATCTGGACCCCGCTGGGGTGGATCGGGACGCTGCTCACGGTCTGGTGCGCATTGTTCTTCCGCGATCCGGTGCGCGTGACGCCGCTGCGCGACGGCATCCTGGTGTCGCCGGCCGATGGCCGGGTCTCCATGGTGGTGCAGGCGCTGCCGCCGGCCGAACTCGGTCTTGGCGACCAGCCGCTGCCGCGCATCTCGGTGTTCATGAGCGTGTTCAACTGCCACGTGAACCGCAGCCCAGTGGCCGGCCGCATCGACCGCATCGCCTATCGCCCCGGTGCTTTCATCAATGCCGAGCTCGACAAGGCGAGCGAGGACAATGAACGCAATTCGCTGGTCATCTCGACCGCCAACGGCCGCATCGGCGTGGTCCAGATCGCAGGCCTGGTAGCGCGCCGCATCGTCTGCTTCGTCAAGGAAGGGCAGTCGATCGGCGCCGGCGAGCGCTTCGGCCTGATCCGGTTCGGCTCGCGGCTCGACGTCTACCTCCCCGAGGGCACCAAGGCGCTGGTTTCCGAAGGCCAGACCGCGGTCGCCGGCGAGACCATCCTGGCGGATTTCCGCAACGCCGATCCCGGCCGCACCTATCGCGCCGATTAACTCTGTTCGGGCAGGCCGATCAGCCGGTTCCCGCGCCGATGGCGGAGCCGGACCATGCTTGCTATATTGATCGAGCCATGACGCCATTCGATAACAATTCCAGCGAGCTGCGCCGCCGCCGGTTCCGCCCGATCCCGGTGCGGATGCTGGTGCCGAACATGATCACGCTGCTGGCGATCTGCGCCGGCCTCACCGCGATCCGCCTGTCGACGGAAGGGCGGATGGAGCTTGCGGTCGCCGCCATCGTGTTCGCGGCGATCCTGGACGGCATCGACGGGCGGGTCGCCCGCATGATCAAAGGCCAGTCGAAATTCGGCGCCGAGCTCGACAGCCTCGCTGACTTCGTCAATTTCGGCGTCGCGCCGGGCCTGATCCTGTATTTCTGGCAGCTGCATGAGCTCAACAATGGCGGCTGGATCGCGGCGATGGTGTTTGCGATCTCCGGCGGCCTGCGGCTGGCGCGCTTCAACGCCTCGATCGACGATCCCAACAAGCCGGCGTTCGCCGCCAATTATTTCACCGGCGTGCCGGCACCGGCCGGCGCGATCACCGTGCTGCTGCCGATCTATCTGGCCTTCCTCGGCGTGCCGATGCCGCCGGCGACGCTGACGGCGTTCTACACGCTCCTGATCGCCTTCCTGATGGTGTCGCGGCTGCCGGTGTTCTCCGGCAAGACCGTGAAGATGCGCGTGCCGCCGGAGATGGTGTTGCCGGTGTTCGTCGCCGTGGTGTTCTTTGTCGCGCTGCTGATCGGCTACCCCTGGCACATCCTGTCGGCCGGTTCGGTGGCCTACCTGATCAGCCTGCCGTGGGGCTGGAAGTCCTATCGCGACCAGGAGCGCAAGCTCGCCGCGCAGAGCCAAGGCGCCGGGGCACCGGCGGCGGCCGCCACGCCCTACGCGGCGCCGGTCACGGATACGGACCACGACGACCGTCCGACGCATCTGCACTGAGGCTCCTGTGTAATCCGTCACCCTGAGGAGCGCGGAACGCGCGTCTCGAAGGGTCGACGGCCCCGCCGGTGGCCGTGCATCCTTCGAGACGCGCTGCGCGCTCCTCAGGGTGACGGTGAGAGCTTGTTCGCACTTCCCAAATATCAGCCATGAGCGGGCCTTGGTTGGGTTCGCTTCCGATCTCGGCTATAGGCTGAAACGGCTCAGCGAACGCCCAAATCAGGAGAGAAACGCCGTGACGACATCCGCTTCCGCCCCGCTTCCTGCCTCCGTTCTTGAAGCGTTGGCGCGCTATGACACGCCGACGATCTGCAACGCGATGGAGATCGTCGCGCCGGAGCGCCGCCTGATTGGCTACACGGTGAAGCCGCTGGTCTGCCCGTTCCCGACCTTGCCGCCGATCGTCGGCTATGCGCGTACGGTCGCGATCCGGTCGGTGCTGAAGTCCGGCCTGTCGGCCGAGGAACAGTCGAAGCGCCGCATCGATTATTATGAGTATGTCGGCACCGGCTTTGGTCCGCGCATCTCGGTCATCCAGGACATCGACGGGCCCGACGTCGGCTACGGCGCGTTCTGGGGCGAGGTGCAGAGCGCCGTCCACAAGGCGCTCGGCTGCCTCGGCGTCATCACCGACGGCTCGATCCGCGATATCCCGCAATGGGCGCCGGGCTTCCAGGCGCTGGCCGGCTCGATCGGCCCGTCGCACGCCTGGGTGCACGCCGAGAGCTTCGGCGGCGAGGTGCGTGTCGCCGGCATGACGGTGCGCTCCGACGATCTGATCCACGCCGACAGTCACGGCGCGATCGTGATCCCCTACGACATCGCGGCGAAGCTGCCCGAGGCCGCCGAGCTCTGCGGCCGCCGCGAGACCCCGATCCTGGAGATCGCGCGCTCCAAGGATTTCACCCTCGAGAAGCTGAAGGACGCGCTGAAGCGTTCGTCGGAAATCCACTGACGCAAGCGCGTATTCGATTGGGCGGACGGCGGGCTGGAAGGCCCGCCGTTTTGCTGTCGATTGTCAGACCGGCGCGACCTTGGCGATCTCGGATGCACCGCGGATCGTCATGTCGATTGCGACATAGAGGATCACGGCGAGGCCGACATAGGCGATCCAGCGGTGGTTTTGCAGCAACCGTGCGATGAAGGTGGCAGCCGCGCCCATCATCGCGATCGAGAGCGCGAGGCCGAATATCAGCACGATCGGCTGCTCGCGCGCCGCGCCCGCGACCGCCAGCACGTTGTCGAGCGACATCGAGACGTCGGCGACGATGATCTGGGTGGTGGCCTGCCACAGTGTCTTGCGCGGGCCTTCCGCACCGTCGGCGCCCATATCGGTGGCGGGATCGTGCGACGTGGCACGCAACTCGCGCCACATCTTCCAGCATACCCACAGCAAGAGGATGCCGCCGGCGAGCAACAGCCCGACGATCTGCATCAATTGCGTGGTGAGCAGCGCGAACAGGATGCGCAGCAGCGTCGCGGCGCCGATGCCGATCAGGATCGCCTTGCCGCGTTGCTTCTCGGGCAGGCCTGCCGCGGCAAGGCCGATCACGACGGCGTTGTCGCCGGCCAGCACGAGGTCGATGACGACGACTTGCAGCAATGCGCTGAGGGCGTCGAATGAAAGCAGTTCGGACATGAATCATGTTCCCCTTGAGGTCGGGGAGTGGACTCGTTCCGACGAAGCCGGTTGTTGCCGTCATGCCGACGGCAAATCCGCCGCGACGGTTTCACGTCGCGGGTCGAAGCAGGGCCACTCCAACTGAGTTCCAGTCCGACATCGCAGCTTGTGGCTGCCAGAGGGGCCCGGCCTGGGATTTATGGTCGCGAGACGGGTCGTAGCGCGGCCTGTTCCTCGAAGAACAGCGCCGCCTGATCCGGCTCGCCGAGGATTGACGCCGCGCATCCCATGAAGGTGAACGCCCCGGCAAAATCCCACAACGTAAGACGTGCCACGCTCGTGCGCACGCGGATCACGCGTGCCGCGATCGCGGCAATGGCTGCCTCGGTGAACAACAGCAGGCTGAGCGCGGGCAGCACGAGTGCGGGCTCGACCCAACGAAGCGTCAGGACAATCGGCAGCGCTGACAGCACTGCGAACAACAGGAGCATGCCGAAAGGCTCCAGCGAGGGAGTTTTCCGCGCGATCCGGTCTGGAATGGTCGAGGACATTCCGATCCTGACTTGTCGTCGTTCCGGTCAACAATACCAGAACGCATGCATGTTGACGCGCGACGCGGCGCCGCGCGACCGCAGGCCGCGCCGCAGGCTGTACGCCGGTGAGCACCGAGGAGCGCCCGGCCGGGTCATTTTGGTGCCGTTTTGGCGTTGATGGCGCCATGGCAAAGTCCGCAGCGGGGATTTATCTTTGCTGGCAGCGCTGGGCGGAACGATCGAAAGGCGATTTTCGATGAATATGGCAGGCAAGACCGTGCTGATCACCGGTTCCACCGACGGCGTCGGCCGCTATGTGGCGATGAAGCTGGCGGCCGCCGGCGCCCGGGTCCTGATCCACGGCCGCGACACCCAGAGGGCGCAGACGCTTGCCGACGAGATCAAGCGCGTCAGCGGCCGCGAGCCGATGTTCTACCAGGCCGACCTGTCGTCGCTTGCCGATGTCCGCGAGTTCGCCCAGCTGGTGCTCGACGACCAGGATCGCCTCGATGTCCTGGTCAGCAACGCCGGCATCGGCTCGCAGAACGAGGGGCCGGCGCGGCAGACCAGCAAGGACGGTCACGAGCTGCGCTTCGCCGTCAACTATCTCGCCGGCTTCCTGCTGGCGCATCTGCTGCTGCCGCGGCTCAAGGCGAGCTCGCCCGCGCGCATCGTCAATGTCGCCTCGCTCGGCCAGCACCCGATCGATTTCGCCGACGTGATGATCACCAGGAACTACAGCGGCGGCCGCGCATATGCCCAGAGCAAGCTGTCGCAGATCATGTTCACCATCGATCTCGCCGAGCAGTTGCAGGGCTCCGGCGTGACCGTCAATTCGCTGCATCCGGCGACCTACATGAACACCACGATGGTGCGTGCCAGCGGCGCCACGCCGATCTCGACCGTGGAGCAGGGCGGCGAGGCGATCCTGCGGCTGGTGCAGGGGGATGACGTCGCCGAAAGGAGCGGGCTGTTCTTCGACGGCCTGCGCGAGGCCCGCGCGCATGCGCAAGCCTATGATGCCGAGGCGCGCAAGCGGCTGCGGGCGCTGAGCCTCAAGCTGGCGGGACTTGGCTGAGATTGTCGTCTGTTCACTGGGTCCGCGGTCCGGCCAGGGCGACGACCTTGCGCCAGCGCGCCGTCTCGGCGGTGAGCATGTTGCCGAAGGCGTCCGCGTTGCCGATGATCGGCAGCGCGCCGAGCTGGCCGATCTGCTGTTTGATCGCCGGATCGGCGAGTGCGGCATTGATCTCGCGGTTGAGCAGATCGATGATTTCGGTCGGCGTGCCGCTGGGGGCGCCGACGCCGTAGAACGAGCTGGTCTCGTAGCCGGTCAACACGTCCGATATCGGCGGCACGTCCGGCAGCGTCGCCGAGCGCTCCTTCGTCGTCACGCCGAGCGCGCGGATCTTGCCGGCGCGGATCAGCTCCAGCGACGAGGTGACGTTGTCGAACATGGCCTGGATCTGCCCGGACATCAGGTCGGTCAGTCCGGGCGCCGAGCCGCGGTAGGGAACGTGGACCAGATCGATGCCGGCCATCGCCTTGAACAACTCGCCGGACAGGTGCAGCGAGGTCCCGACGCCCGACGATCCGGTGCTGAGCTTGCCCGGGTTGGCTTTCGCATAGGCGATGAACTCGGCGACATTGCGCACCGGCAGGGCGTTGTTGACCACGAGCACCAGTGGGATTCGCGCGATCCCCGCCACTGGCGCGATGCTCTTGCCGAAATCGTAATGGATGGTCGGATCGAACGAGGCGTTGATGGCATTCGCCGTGCTGGTCAGCAGCAACGTGTAGCCGTCCGCTGGCGAGGTGATCACGGCCTCGGTGCCGATATTGCTGCCGGCGCCGGGCTTGTTCTCGACCACGAAGGGATGCCCGAGCCGTTCGGTCAGGCGCTGGCAGATCAGGCGCGACAGCACGTCGGTGGCGCCGCCGGCAGCATAGGGCACGATCCAGCGCACCGGCCGCGCCGGGTAGGCGGCCTCGGCGAAGGCTGGATGGCGACCGGCCGTCGTGGCGAGACAGGCGGTACCGAACAGCGAGAGGAACGCTCTGCGGGCGATCATGCTGGGCTTCTCCCTTTGCGCCCTTCGGACATACGGCCGCTTGGCCCGCGGCGCATCATGTTCCCGACGGTGTGGTAAAGACGGCTTGGCCTGGATCGAAGAAAGCGGGGCGCAATCCGGCCGCCGGCCGTTAATCAAGGATGAGGGATGAGGGCGTGGTCCGCAGGCTTAACCATCGCCGTTAACGTTCGCGGGCGCGCGGGCGGCTATAGCCGATGGGATGACGCGGTCCTGATCTGATGATGACCATTTCGAATCGAGCTGGCGGCAATGACGGCAAGGCAACGTCGGCCGCGAAGCTCTGGCTCAAGGCGATCGAGCTGACCTCGCGGATCGACGCGACGCCCGATCGGTTGCTTGCCGATCTGATCGACGACTGGGCCGCACGCAGTCCCGCGCAGCCGGCGCTGCTGTCGGACCGCGAGAGCCTCGATTATCGCGAGCTCGCCGGGCGGATCCGCCGCTATGCGCGTTGGGCGATGGCCGAACGGATCGCGGCCGGCGATTGCGTCGGCCTGCTGATGCCGAACCGGCCGGACTATCTCGCGGCCTGGCTCGGGCTCAGCCGGGCCGGTGTGGTGGTCGCGCTGATGAACAGCAACCTGGTCGGCGCCTCGCTCGCGCATTGCATCGATGTGTCAGGTGCCGGGCACCTGATCGTCGCGGCCGAACTGCGCGATGCATTCGAGCGCGCGATGCCGCACCTTGCGCGCCTGCCGAAGCTTCTGCTGCAAGGCGGCGAGGCGGGCGGGCTCGCTACCGCGCTCGCCGGATATGACGACGGCCCGCTATCGCCGGCGGAACGCCGTGCGGTGACGCTCGATCATCGCGCGCTGATGATCTTCACCTCGGGCACCACGGGCCTGCCCAAGGCCGCCAATGTCAGCCATCGGCGCGTGCTGACATGGGCGCGCTGGTTCGAGGGCCTGATGGAAGCGACCACCGCCGACCGGCTGTATGACTGCCTGCCGCTCTGTCACAGCGTCGGTGGCGTGGTGGCGCCTTGCAGCATGCTGGCGGCGGGGGCCTCGGTGGTGATCGCGGACAAGTTCTCGGCCAGCCGGTTCTGGCAGGACATCGCGCGCTGGGATTGCAGCATTGTCCAGTACATCGGCGAGCTCGGCCGCTATCTGCTGCAATCGCCGCCGTCCGATGCCGACCGAGCGCACCGGCTGCGGCTCGCCTGCGGCAACGGCCTGCGCGGCGACATCTGGGAGGCGGTGAAGACGCGCTTCGGCGTTCCACGGATCCTGGAATTCTACGCCGCGACCGAGGGCAATTTCTCGCTCTACAATGTCGAGGGCAAACGGGGCGCCATCGGCCGCGTCCCGCCGTTCCTGAAGCATCGCTTTCCAGCCGCGATCATCCGCCTCGGCGCCGACGGCGCGCCGCTGCGCTCGGCTGACGGATGGTGCGAATTGTGCGGGCCTGATGAGCCCGGCGAAGCGATCGGCCGCATCGGAGCCAGCGAAGAACGTGGCGGCCGCTTCGAGGGCTACACGGATGCAGCCGACACCGAGCGGAAGATCCTGCGCGATGTGTTCGCGCCCGGCGATGCCTGGTTCCGGACCGGTGACCTGATGCGGCTCGACCGCGCCGGCTATTTCTATTTTGTCGATCGGATCGGCGACACTTTCCGCTGGAAGGGCGAGAACGTCGCGACGGCGGAGGTCGATGCAGCCTTGCTCGCCTGTCCTGGCATCGTCGATGCCGTCAGCTACGGCGTCATGATCCCGGGTGCCGACGGCCGCGCCGGAATGGCGGCGATTGCCATCGACGACCGCTTCGACATCGCGGCGCTGCATCAGCATCTTGCCGGCCGGTTGCCGCCCTATGCCCAGCCGGTCCTGATCCGCATCCGCGACCGCCTCGACCTCACCGACACGTTCAAGCTGAAGCGCAGCGAGCTGGTCCGCGATGGCTTCGATCCTGCGACCGTCGGCGACCGCCTGTTCTACCGCGATGCCGCGGGCATGACCTATCGCCGGCTCGATGTCGAAGGCTTCGCTGCCATCGTTGCGGGTAGGTTGCGCCTTTAGAGCATGATCCGGAAAAGTGTGAAGCGGTTTTCCGAAGAGATCATGCTCAAACAAGGAGCTCGAGCGCGATGACGATTCAACTCAATCTCATTGCGCTTTAGAGACCGTAGATCGCAAGCTCGGTATCGGCGAGGTCGCCGAGCTGGGGCTGGTGCGGTCCCCTGAAATACTTCCGGCCCTGCTCTTCACTGTAGCGGCCGGGAATTCCGGCCAGCGGGCCGTTGGCATCGAGGATGACGACAGGCTTGCCGCGCAACAGAAGATAGCGTCCGAGCGCCGCGGCGCAGGCCGTGAAGTCGGCGATCGACGGGCAATAAGCGAGCTGCATCGCGGGCATCGGGATGAAGCCGCGCCGCTTGCGCAACGGCATGAAGATGAACGGCCGCGCGCGGCCGCCGCCACGGCACACCAGGCTCAGATTGCCGTAGTCGGCATGACGCCGCAGCATCGCGGTGTCCTCAGTGTTCACGCCGTCGATCGGCGTGCTGCCGCCGGCGACCCGCGCGACCGACATCGTGGCGCCGCGCCACGACAGCCACGGCAACGCGAAATATTGCCCGCTGCAATAGCGCCGGTAGCCCTGCGCTTCGAGGATCGGCCATGTCGGCTGCACCGGCGTGACGTTGAAATAGGTGACGTCCTTGCGCTTCTGCACCATCGAGGCGAACAGCGCGCCGAAGTTGCGATACGCGGGGTCGACGTACCAGCTCGAGACGTTGCATCTGTCCGCGATCGCGCCATTGATGGTTCGGCGCGTGCAGATCAGCAGCAGGCAGCCGACGGCCTGGCCGTCATGCTCCATCAGATAGCCGAAGCGCGGCGCATTCGGCGGGATCTCGCGCTTCGCCTGGCGCAGCAGGCCGCGCATCCAGTACTCGCGCGATCGGTACACGAACCCCCGCGTCAGCAGGTCGCCGACGGCGTCGAGATCCTGTTCCGTGATTTCCCGGATGCGGGGCGGCGGGCTAGCCATCGATTTACCAAGGCCTGCAAAAAGACCGGCAGAGCCGCAGCAAATTGTCGCGGGCCGGCCTATGTTTCTTGTCATAGCTGGCACGGAAAGCAAAAGGCCGATGTCGATAAGGTTAAAGATCATTGCCGAGATGCAGCAGGTTGCGCGGGAGCAGAACGTCACGCTGCCGCCGTTGAATGACGACCTGGCGCTGCACGCTACGGGCCTGGATTCCCTGGGCTTTGCGATTCTGGTCGCGCGGCTCGAGGACGAGACCGGACGCGATCCTTTCACGGTGTCGGACGAGGTGTCGTTCCCCCTCACGATAGGCGACTTCGTCAGGGCGTATGAGAATGTCCCGGCCTGAGCTTCGGGCCTTGCGCGGTTGGCTCGGCGCCGCGCCCGCGGGCCGGACCATGTCCGACGCCGAGGCACGCGTGTCGCTCAGCGGCATGTCGGAGCAAAGCTGGTTCGCTGGCGGGCTCGTGGAGCTCGCCGGCCGTTCGGTGCTGCTCGATCTGTCGACGCAGCTGCAATCCGCCATCGCGCTGGCCGAACTCGACGGCGTTGCACGGCGGATGTTGCTGCTGCCATCCGATGTCAGCCCCGATCATCTCGCAGCGCTGGTGACGGCCGCCGCGATTGATGCCGTGGTGTCGGACGATCCCGCGCGCTGGGCCGGCAGCAATATCCCGACATACACAATGTTGGCCGAGCCGCAGCCGTCACGGCCGCCAGCCGACGCAGCCGCCGCGACGGAGTGGCTGATGCTGACCTCGGGCACGTCGGGCGTACCCAAGATCGTCAGTCATACGCTCGCGGGCCTCAGCGGTGCGATCGTCGCCGATACGGTTGCGGCCGGATCGCCGGTGTGGGCGACCTTCTACGACATCCGTCGCTACGGCGGCTTGCAGATATTGCTGCGCGCCATGATCGGCGGCGGCTCCATGGTGCTGTCGGATCCGCGCGAGGAGATGGTCGATTGGGTCGCCCGCCTGAATGCGCGCGGCGTCACCCACATCTCAGGTACGCCGACGCATTGGCGCAAGCTCTTGATGAGCGGTGCCGCGCGTGGTTTCGCACCACGCTACGTGCGCCTGTCCGGCGAGATCGCGGATCAGGCGATCCTCGATGCGCTCAAGCAGGCATTTCCGGCGGCGTCGGTCGGCCATGCCTACGCCTCGACCGAGGCTGGGGTCGGCTTTGCCGTCAATGACGGTCTGGAGGGTTTTCCCGAGGCGATGCTCGGCGGCGGCCGCGACGGCGTCGACATGAAGATCGAGCACGGCTCGCTGCGGATTCGCTCGGGCCGGGTCGCGACCGGCTATGTCGGCGCCAAAGCGGCATTGACCGATGCCGACGGCTTCGTCGACACCGGCGACATGATCGAGGTTCGGAACGGCCGCTGTTATTTTGCCGGCCGGCGCGGCGGCATCATCAATATCGGCGGCCACAAGGTGCACCCCGAGGAGATCGAGGCCGTGATCAACGCCTGTCCCGGTGTGCGCATGTCGCGGGCGCGGGCGCAGCGCAACCCGATCACCGGCGCAATCGCGGCGGCCGACGTCGTGCTCGCGGATGGCTCGCAGGCCGGCGACCACGCCGCAATGCGTGATGGCATCCTGACCGCATGCCGCGCGGCGCTGGCGCCGTACAAGGTGCCGGCCATCCTGCGCTTCGTGCCCGCGCTGGCGGTGACGCCGGCCGGCAAGCTGGCGCGCGCCGATGCGTAGCATCCTCGTCACCGGCGCAAGCCGCGGCATCGGACTTGCCATCGCCCGCCGCCTGGCGCGCGGCGGCGATCGCGTGATCGCGGTGGCGCGCAGCCGCGGCGCGGAGCTCGACGACGCCATTGCAACTGGGGCCGGCAGCGGCGGAGAAATCTGCTTCAGGGCGTTCGATCTCAGCGAGGTCGATGCGATTCCGGCCTTCGTGCAGGAGCTGCGCCGTGCGTTCGGTCCGATCTTCGGCCTGGTCAACAATGCCGGCATCGGGACCGAGGGCCTGCTTGCGACCATGCACAACAGCCAGATCGAAGCCCTGGTCCGCCTCAACGTGCTCTCGCCGATCATCCTGACCAAATACGTCGCGCGGCAGATGATGGCCGATGGTGCGGGCCGCATCATCAACATGTCCTCGATCGTGGCCGCGACCGGCTACAAGGGCCTCTCGGTCTATGGCGCGAGCAAGGCGGCTGCCACCGGCTTCACGCGGTCGCTGGCGCGCGAGGTCGGCCAGCTCGGCATCACCGTGAATGCGATCGCGCCCGGCTTCATCGATACCGAGCTGACCAAGGGACTGGGCGACGACGACCGCGCGCGGATCGCTAGCCGCAGCGCGCTGCGCCGGCTGGCGACGGCCGACGATGTGGCCGCGATGGCGGAATTCCTGCTCGGCGAGGGTGGTAGCAACATCACCGGCACGGTTCAGGTCATCGACGCCGGCAGTACGGCCTAGCTCTGCCGCTGTGCGAGGTAGAAGCCGGCCAGAACCGTGATCAGTCCCGCTGCCTGCAACGTGGTCGGCGGCTCGCCGATCAGCAGCCAGCCCAACAGCAGGGTCAGCGCCGGTACAATCGCGGGAAAGACCGCCGCGCGGGCAACGCCGAGACGCTGGATCGACTGGGCGAACATATAGAGCGCGGCGGGCCCGGCCAGGATGCCCTGGGCGATCGCCTGTAGCGCATTCTCGTCGAGGCCGATGGCCGCGTCGCGAGCGAGACCACCCGATGCGGCATAGAGCGGAAACAGCGCGAGCGACAGCACGCTGATGACCGTCGCGACCGAGAACGCCGACACACGCCAGTAGCGCACCAGCGTGGCGAAGCCTGCAAACATCAGCCCGGTGAGGACGAAGATCAGATCGCCCATCACCGCGCTCGGTCCCATATGGCCGATCGACTCGCTGCCGATCACGGCAAGGCCGCACACGATGACGACGGCGCCGGCAAGCCGGGAGAGCGAAATCGTTTCCTTGAGCAGGACGACCGCGAGAAACAACCCGCCGAGTGTCGCACAGGAAGGCTGGATCACGCTGCCGTGCCCGAGCGGCACGAACATGAAGCCCGCATAGCTGATGATCGACATCACCGGTCCGCCCAGCATCATCAGCGCCATGCCGCGGCCCCATCCGATGCCGCAGAGATCGCCGAGGCCGGCGCGCAGGACCAGCGGGACGAACACGATGCCCGACCACAGATAGCGGTGCATCAGCAGGTCCACCGGCGTGAACCCGATTTTCAGGCCGTGCCGGGTCGCCACGAAGCCGAGCGCCCAGCAAAGCGACGCGCCGAGTCCGCATGCGATCCCCGGCAACATGGATTTGGTATCGAGAAGGGGTGTCGTCCCGGCGCCGGCCGCGTGTTCGGTCATCGTGGACGACTACGTGACCTCTTGGGGCGGATCAACCCATCCGGATGCAAGGCTGATTGGCGCTGAAGCCGATCGTGTCAGGAGTCCTGCTTCGCCTCGGCCGGCTTTTTCGCAAACTGCGGAAATGTCTCGGCCACGACCGGCCCGTCCAGCCGCCACGAATAGCAGCCGCCGACGAAGAACGGCGGCTCCTTGACGTCGCGCTGGTGATCGAGCGCACCGCGGCCCTGCGGGTCCTTACCCGAGGTCGCGGTCTGAAACAGCGTCGTCACCGCCGGTCCGAGCAGCTCGGCCAGGTGAGTGCAGGTCTCGAGCTTGCCGATCTTGTGGCGGACCAGCTCGCGCCAGCCCTTGCCGATGCGCTCGCCGACCAGGCGCTGCAAGATGCCTTCGACGTCGAGGCAGGACGGGTAGGGCGTCGAGGCCATCGTGGTGCCGGTCTCGCGGATCGTGAAACTGTCGTCGACCGCGAGCCGCAGCCTGATGTCGTGCACGGGATCGTCGGGCTGCTGTAGGCCGCGATGCTTGTCCTGCCGTGCATAGGGCTTGGTGTCGACGAGGCGGGCCTCGACCTCCCACAGGCCGTCGTCGCGGAGAAAGCCGAGGCATTCGACGGAGCGACGGTGCATCAGGCGGCGGCCCTTGCCGTCGGCGTTGGTATCGGGTGCGGACATCGGAACTCGCTCGATTGAATCTGGAATCAATCCAACCGGCCGCGTGCGCTGATGTCAACGGGCGCTGCCCGCGCAGCGGCATGCACCGCGTAGGGCAGGTTAGCCGCAGGCGAAACCCGCCGTCTTTGTGCGGCGAAATGGCGGGTTACGCTTTGCGAACCCGCCTTACAATCCCGCGATCAGCTCACCCGCCGTTCGCGGTTCTCCCAATACGGCTTGCGCAGCTCGCGCTTCAGGATCTTGCCGGCGCCGGAGAGCGGCAGCGGGGTTGCGGTGATGTCGACGCTGCGCGGGCATTTGTAGCCGGCGATCAGCGCCTTGCAGTGCTCCATCAGCTCTTCCGCTGTGGCGCTGGCGCCGCTCTTCATCACCACGACGGCGTGGACCTGCTCGCCCCAGCGCTCGCTCGGAATGCCGATCACGGCGCATTGCGCCACCGCGGGGTGCTGGGCGAGGGCGTTCTCGACCTCGGCCGAATAGACGTTCTCGCCTCCGGAGATGATCATGTCCTTGACGCGGTCGACGACGTAGACGAAGCCGTCGGCATCCATGTAGCCGCCGTCGCCGGTGTGCATCCAGCCGTCGATCACGGCGCGCGCGGTCTCTTCGGGCCGCTCCCAATAGCCCATCATCACCATATCGCCGCGCACCGCGATCTCGCCAACGGTGCCGAGTGGGACCACCTGATCCAGGGCATCGACGATCTTCACTTCGGCACCCAGCGTCGCCCGGCCGGCGCCGCGATGCCGGCCCTTGGCACGGCCATCGCCGATATGCTCCTTCCAGTGCAGCAGCGTCGCGATCGGCGACAGCTCGGTCATGCCGTAAGCCTGGGTGAATTCGACATGCGGCAGCGCCTTCATGGCCCGCATCAGCACCGCGTCGCTGATGACCGATGCGCCGTAGGCGATCCGCTTCATCGACGACAGGTCGTAATTGCCGAGCGTCGGATGATCGACGAACATCTGGATCATGGTCGGCACCAGCAACACATCGGTGATGCGCTCCTTCTGCACCGCGGCCGCGACGCCATCGGGCGTGAAGCTCTGGATCACGACGTTGGATCCGCCGGACAGCAGCACCGAATACATCGCCGCGCCGTTGGCGAGGTGGAACATCGGCGCCGCATGCAGATAGATCGTGCTGCTGGGCCACAGGCCTTCGCCGAGCGCATTCAGCGCGTTGGCCATCAGATTGCCGTGGCTCAGCATCACGCCCTTGGAGCGGCCGGTGGTGCCGCCGGTGTAGAAGATGCCGGCGAGATCGTCGCGGGTGCGCATCGCATCCGGAATAGGTTCGCTACGCGCGATCAGCGTCTCGTAATTCTCCATGCCGGCGGGCGTTTCGCCCTCGTCGGCATAGATCAGCTTGAGGCCGGGGATCGCGCTTGCCAGCGTGGTACCGACCGCTGCGAACGCCTTGTCGACGAACAGGATCGTGGCGCGGCAGTCGCGCAGCGCGTCCTCATTCTCGATCGGCGACCAGCGGATGTTGAGCGGCACGATCACCGCGCCGGTCCAGCCGACCGCCAGGTAGAGCTCGAGATAGCGGTCCGAGTTCAGCGACAGGATCGCGACGCGGTCGCCGGTCTCGGCGCCGAGGCTGCGGATGCCGGCGGCGAGGCGGGCGACCCGTTCGCCGACCTCGCGCCAGCTGCGGCGTCGCTCACCGCAGACGACTGCGAGCCCGTTTGGATTGACCTGCTGCGCGCGCCGCAGTCCGTGCGTGATGTTCACCCTCATCCTCCCTTGGTGCGTTTCCGTTGCGAGGCGGTTTGTCCGCCTTCTCTGCAGCCGGAACGGCTGCCTTCTGCGCTGTCTTGCGCGTTGTTGTCGTGGCAATCCCCTCGGTGAGGCGGATTGCGAATTCCTCGGCCACCGCGCGTCCGGTCATCTCGCCGCCGGGCTGAAACCAGTGCCCGATCCAGTTCAGCGAACCCGCAATCGCGAATGCCGAGAGCTTCGGATCGCACTGTTTCACCGAACCGTCTTTGATGCCATCGGCGATATAGTCGCGGAAGGCGCGGTCGATCCGCCGCTTGGCGGTCTGCACGATCTTGCGATTGTGTTCGCTGAGATCGCGGATGTCGAAGCGGACCAGGCTCTTGCCGTAGTCCTCGGTCATCAGCTCGGCATAGCGGACGATCAGCTTGCGCAGCTTGGCAAGCCCGCTGCCGCTGCCCGCCGATGTTTCGGCGATGCATTCGTCGACCAGTTCGTTGCCGAGCGACCAGCACTCGTAGAGAATCTCGTCCTTGCCGCGGAAGTAGTTGTAGAGCGCCGGCTTGGTAATGTTGAGCCGCTTGGCGACCTCGTTCAGCGTGGCGCGGTGATAGCCCTGTTCCAGGAACAGCGCGACGGCCGTGCGCAACACCGCCTCGCGCTTTTCGTCGCGGGCACGGCGCCGGCTCTCGAACGGCAGCCAGGGGGAGGCGCTGGAAGAGGGGGTATGTTCGTCCATCTCGTGAAGCCGATGCCGCATTGACTCTGCGTGATGCGACGTATATTACCCATGGGTAATAAATAGTCCAGTGGGTAATTTTCGGGAGGACACGCGATGACGTCACGCACCTATGTTGCCGGGGTCGGCATGATCCCGTTCGTCAAGCCCGGCGCCAATGCGCCGTATCATGTAATGGGCGCCGAGGCCGCGAAGCTTGCGCTCGCCGATGCCGGTCTCGACTACGGCCGCGTGCAGCAGGCCTATGTCGGCTATGTCTATGGCGACTCCACCTGCGGCCAGCGTGCGCTCTATCCGGTCGGCATGACCGGCATTCCGATCGTCAACGTCAACAACAACTGCTCGACCGGCTCGACCGCTTTGTTTCTGGCGCGGCAGGCGATCGAATCGGGCGCGGCCGATTGCGTGATGGCGCTCGGCTTCGAGCAGATGAAGCCCGGCGCACTCGGGGCCGTGTTCACTGATCGTCCGAGCGCGTTCGACGATTTCGACGCCGCCGCCGACAAGCTGGTCGACGCGCCCGGCGTGCCGCTGGCGCTGCGCTATTTCGGCGGCGCCGGCCTCAGCCATATGAAGAAATACGGCACGCCGCTCTCGGCGTTCGCGAAAGTGCGCGCCAAGGCGAGCCGCCACGCCAAGAACAACCCGCTGGCGCTGTTCCGCAAGGAGGTCACCGCCGACGACGTGATGAACGACCAGGTGATCTGGCCCGGCGTGATGACGCGGCTGATGGCGTGCCCGCCGACCTGCGGCGCCGCTGCCGCGATCCTGGTCTCGGACAAGTTCGCCGAGCAGCACGGCCTCAACAGGCAGGTCCGCATCGCCGCGCAGGCGATGACGACGGATACGCCGTCGACCTTTGGGGCCTCCGACATGATGCAGGTGGTCGGCTACGACATGGCGCGCGATGCCGCCAACAAGGTCTATGAAGCTGCTGGCATCGGCCCAAAGGACATTGACGTCGTCGAGCTGCACGACTGCTTCGCGCACAACGAGCTCATCACCTATGAAGGGCTCGGCCTGTGCGGGCAGGGTGAGGCGGCGAAGTTCATCGACGACGGCGACAACACCTATGGCGGCAAGTTCGTCACCAATCCCTCCGGCGGGTTGCTGTCGAAGGGCCATCCGCTCGGTGCCACCGGCCTCGCACAGTGCTACGAGCTCACGCGGCAGTTGCGCGGCACCGCTGCGGCGACGCAGGTGGAGGGCGCGCGGCTCGGCTTGCAGCACAATCTCGGCCTCGGCGGCGCCTGCGTCGTGACGCTCTACCAACGCGCCTGAGGTCACCATGGTCGATCAATCCGCTGTCGGGCGTACATTCGCGCCCGTGACCGCGCGCGTCGAGCCGGGGCGTCTGCGCTTCTTCCTCGACACGCTCGGCGACACCAACCCGGTCTATCGCGACGGGGCGGCCGCACGTGCGGCCGGCTTCACTGCGGCGCCGGTGCCGCCGACCTATCTGTTCTGCCTGGAGATGATGGACGCGCCCGATCCGTTCGAATTCCTGACCGCGCTCGACATCGATCTCGCCCGCGTGCTGCATGGCGAGCAGCGCTTCGACTATCACGCGCCGGTGGTCGTCGGCGACACGCTGACCCTGACGTCGCGCGTCACCGAAGTCACCGACAAGAAGGGCGGGGCGATGACCCTGATCGTCATCGTCACTGCGGTCACCAACCAGAACGGCATTCACGTCGCCGATACCTCGCGCACGGTCGTGGTGCGCAATGCGAGGCCGTCATGAGCGCTGCCATTCCGTCGGTCGGCGACCGCCTGGTCCACAAGGAGTTTCCGCCGATCACCCGCCATCGCCTGGCGCTGTATTGCGGGGCTTCGGGGGATCACAACCCGATCCATGTCGATCTCGATTTCGCCAAGGCGGCGGGTTTCCCCGACGTGTTCTCGCACGGCATGCTGGTGATGGGCTATCTCGGTCAGGCGTTGACCGATGCGGTCGTGCCGTCGCGGATCCGCTCGTTCTCGACCCGCTTCGCCGCCATCACGCAACTTGGGGCGAAGCTGACCTGCGAGGGCGTGGTGATCGAGCTGATCGAGCATCATGGCGAACGGCGCGCAAAGCTCGCGCTGACGACCAAGGACCAGAACGGCGAGATCAAGCTTGCCGGCGAAGCCATCATCGCGCTGTAGGGAGAGATCATGTCGAAGCTGCAAGGGAAGGTCGCGCTGGTCTCCGGATCGGGGCGCGGCATCGGGCGGGCGATTGCGCTGAAGCTCGCGAGCGAGGGCGCGCGCGTCGTGGTCAACGACCTCGATGCCGAGCCGGGCGACGCCGTCGTCGCCGAGATCAAGGCCATGGGCGGTGAGGCGATCGCGGTCAATGGCAGCGTGACCGAAGCCGGTTTTGCCGATCGTTTTGTAGGTAGCGCCATCGAGCAGTTCGGCGGCCTCGACATCATCGTCAACAATGCCGGTTACACCTGGGACTCGACGATCCAGAAGATGACCGACGAGCAGTTCCAGGCGATGCTCGACGTCCATCTGGTCGCGCCGTTCCGCATCATGCGTGCGGCATCCGAGCCGATCCGGGTGATGGCGAAGAAGGAGGCCGAGGCCGGGCGCGAGGTGTTCCGCAAGGTCGTCAACATCTCTTCGATCGCGGGCCTCTACGGCAATGCCGGGCAGGCGAGCTATTCCTCGGCGAAGGCCTCGCTGATCGGGCTGACGCGGACGATGTGCAAGGAGTGGGGCCGCTACAAGGTCAATGTCAATTGCGTGGCGTTCGGCCTGATCAACACCCGCCTGACCCAGCCGATCGAGACCCAGCAGAAGACCATCGACGTCGCCGGCCGCGACATCAAGGTCGGCGTGCAGCCGCAGATGCTGGAGGCGATGGGCCGCATGATCCCGCTTGGCCGCGGCGGCACGCCGGAAGAGGCAGCCGATGCCGTCTATCTGTTCTGCAGCCCGGAATCGAACTACATCAGTGGCCAGGTGATCGTCGCCGGCGGCGGTCTGCTCATCTGACACGAGGATAACATGCACTACCGATCGTCCTGGATGACCGAGGAGCTGGACACCTTCCGTGACCAGTTTCGCAAATTTCTTGCCAAGGACCTGGCGCCGCATGCCGAGACATGGCGCGCGCAGAAGCTGGTCGACCGCTCCGCCTGGCGCGCGCTCGGCGAGATGGGCGCGCTGCTGCCGAGCGTACCCGAGGCCTATGGCGGCCTGGGGACGACCTTCGCCTATGACGCCGCTGTCCTCGACGATCTCGAGAGCACCGTCCCGGAATTGACCACCGGCGTCTCCGTGCACAGCGCGATCGTCGCGCATTACATCCTCAACTATGGCTCGGAGGAGCAGAAGAAGCGCTGGCTGCCCAGGATGGCGTCCGGCGAGATGGTCGGCGCCATCGCGATGACCGAGCCCGGCACCGGCTCCGACCTGCAGGCCGTCAAGACCACGGCGAAGAAGCAGGGCAATTCCTATGTCATCAACGGCCAGAAGACCTTTATCACCAACGGCCAGGCCGCCGATCTCGTGATCGTCGTCGCGCGCACCGGCGCCGCGGGCGCCAAGGGCATCTCGCTGATCGTGGTCGAGACCGCCGGCGCCGAGGGCTACCGCCGCGGCCGCAACCTCGACAAGATCGGCCTGCATGCCTCCGATACCTCGGAGCTGTTCTTCGACAATGTCACGGTGCCGCCGGAAAACCTGCTCGGCAACGAGGAGGGCAACGGCTTCGTGCAACTGATGCAGCAACTGCCGCAGGAACGGCTGTCGCTGGCGATCGGCGCCGTCGCCTCGATGGAGCGCGCAGTGAAGATCACCGCCGAATACACCAAGGAGCGCACCGCGTTCGGCAAGCCGCTGATCGAGTTCCAGAACACCGCCTTCACGCTGGCCGAGCGCAAGACCGAGGCGACGATCGCGCGCGTGTTCGTGGACTGGTGCGTCGAGCGGCTGGTGGCCGGCGATCTCGACACCGTGACGGCCTCGATGGCGAAATGGTGGTGCTCGCAGAAGCAGGTCGAGACCGCCGACGAATGCCTGCAACTGCACGGCGGCTATGGCTACATGCAGGAATATCCGATCTCGCGGATGTTCATCGATTCCCGCATCCAGAAGATCTATGGCGGCACCAACGAGATCATGAAGGTCCTGATCGCGCGGTCGTTGTAGGGCGGATTGGGCTGCTAGTTTCGTCATTGCGAGCGAAGCGAAGCAATCCAGCTTTCGGCTTTCTGGGTGGGCATGGATTGCTTCGCTTCGCTCGCAACGACGGCGGATGGGACCTGGGCCGGGACCCGTTCTGCAGAATCGACCGGCTGCGCAAGTCGCCAGCACACCTTTTCCCACCGCATAGCCCAATGCGGCCGCCGCATCCCGCGGCGAGTTCGGCCTTGCGCCACATTCCGGTCTATCATACCCCCGTCGGACCACGTTCCGCGCGGCCCGCCAGGCGCGCGCCAATGCCCGCAGGGAGCCCTCATGACCAAATCGAACGCCCGCACCGGAGGCCAGATCCTGATCGACCAGCTGGTCGCGCAGGGAGTGGAACGCGTCACCTGCGTGCCCGGCGAGAGCTATCTGGCGGCGCTCGATGCCCTGCATGACAGTCCGATCGACGTCGTGATCTGCCGCGCCGAGGGCGGGGCTGCGATGATGGCGGAGGCCTATGGCAAGCTGACCGGACGTCCGGGCATCTGCTTCGTCACCCGCGGCCCCGGTTCGACCAACGCTGCGCACGGCGTGCACATCGCGATGCAGGACTCGACCCCAATGATCCTGTTCGTCGGCCAGGTCGACACCGGCATGCGCGAGCGCGAGGCGTTCCAGGAGCTCGACTACAAGGCGGTGTTCGGCACCATGGCGAAATGGGCCGTCGAGATCGATCGCCCCGATCGCATCCCCGAGCTGGTCGCGCGCGCCTTCCGTGTCGCGCTACAGGGCCGCCCCGGTCCGGTGGTGATCTCGCTGCCGGAGAACATGCTGACCGAAACCGCAGCGGTCGCCGACGCGCCGAAGGTCGAGCCCGCGGCGACCTGGCCGGCACCGGCTGACCTCGAGCGCCTCGGCGCCATGCTCGCATCCGCCAAGGCGCCGATCGTGGTGCTCGGCGGCTCGGCCTGGACCGCTGATGCCGCCAAGGGCATCGCGCGCTTTGCCGAGCGTTTTGATCTCCCGGTCGCGACCTCGTTCCGGCGCGCGTCGCTGTTCGACGCCGATCATTCGCACTATGCCGGCGATCTCGGCATCGGCCCGAGCCCGAAGCTGAAGGACCGTATCACCGGCGCCGACGTCATCCTCTTGATCGGTGGCCGGATGTCGGAGATGCCGTCATCGTTCTACACGCTGCTCGACATTCCCGTGCCGAGCCAGAAGCTGATCCATGTCCATCCTGGCTCGGAAGAACTCGGCCGGGTCTACCAGCCGGCGCTGGCGATCCAGGCGACGCCCGCGGCCTTTGCCGCCGCGGTCGAGAACATGAAGCCCTCGGCCGCGCCGGGCTGGAAGGGCGAGGCGGCAAAGGCGCATGCGGACTATCTGGCCTGGACCGACAAGCCGCGCGAGCTGCCGGGCAGCTTCCAATATGGCGAGGTCGTCACCTGGTTGCGCGACCGCTTGCCGAAAGACGCGATCGTCTGCAACGGCGCCGGCAACTACGCCGGCTGGATTCACCGTCACCATCGCTTCCACAGCTTCGCCGCGCAGCTCGCGCCGACCTCGGGCTCGATGGGCTATGGGGTGCCGGCGGCCGTGATGGCCAAGCGGCAGCATCCGGATCGCGTCGTCGTCGCGTTCGCCGGCGACGGTTGCTTCCTGATGAACGGGCAGGAGTTCGCCACCGCCGTGCAGTACGACGCGCCGCTGGTCGTCGTCATCATCGACAATGCGCAATACGGCACCATCCGCATGCATCAGGAGCGCGACTATCCCGGCCGGGTCGTCGGTACCCAGCTCAAGAATCCGGACTTCGCGCTGTACGCCAAGGCGTTCGGCGGCCATGGCGAGCGGGTCGAGCGCACCGAAGATTTCGCGCCGGCGTTCGAGCGCGCACTGGCTTCCGGCAAGCCGGCGATCCTGCACTGCCTGGTCGATCAGCGTGCGCTGTCGGTCGGCAAGGATTTTGTCCCCGGGCAGGCCTGATCCGGAAAAGTGCGAAGCGGTTTTCCGAAAGAGATCATGCCCAACAGAAAGGCCACACGCTGATGGTGCAGCCGGCCGGCCGTCACGTCGCGATCATCGGTGCCGGCGCGGTCGGCGTCATCAGCGCCATCGAAGCGCTGCGCGAGGGCCATCGCGTCACGCTGATCGATCCGGGCGAGCCCGGCGGCGAGCAGGCGGCGAGCTATGGCAATGCCGGCTGGCTGTCGTCGCATTCGGTGATCCCGCCGGCTGAACCCGGCACCTGGAAGAAGGTGCCGGGCTATCTGATGGACCCGCTCGGGCCGCTGGCGATCCGCTGGTCGTACCTGCCGAAGGCCTTGCCGTGGCTGGTCAAATACCTGCTGTCGAGCCGGACCGAGGCGCAGGTCGAGGCCACCGCGCGCGCGATGCGCGACCTGCTCCAGGACGCGCCGCTGCTGCACCGGCAGCTCGCCGAGGAGGCCGGCGTCCCCGAGCTGATCGAGCGGCGCGGCGTGATGCACGCGTTTCCCTCGCGCGCCCCGTTTGACAAGGATCTCGGCTGGCGCATTCGCAAGCGCGTCGGCATCGAATGGCTGGAGCTCGACGAAAACGAGATGCGCCAGCGCGAGCCCGACCTGCATCCGCGCTACAAGTTCGGTGTCGTGGTCGAGGAGGCGGGCCGCTGCCGCGATCCCGGCGCCTATGTCGCGGCGCTCGCCGCGCATGCGATCGCGAACGGCGCCGAGCGCGTCGCTGCCAAGGCCACCGGTCTCAAGCTGTCCGGCGACAGGCTCGTCGCCGTGATCACCGAGAGCGGCGAAATTCCCTGCGACGCCGCAGTGGTCGCCGCCGGCGCGCGCTCGAAGCAACTGACCGCATCGATCGGCGATCGGTTGCCGCTGGAAACCGAGCGCGGCTATCACGTGATGATCGAACATCCGGAGTGCGGTCCGCGCAATTCGATCATGGCATCCGACGCCAAGATGGTCGTCAACTGGACCGACAAGGGCCTGCGCGCCGCCGGCACGGTGGAGATCGCGGGGCTCGACGCCGAGCCGAACTGGCAGCGTGCCGAGATCCTGCGCGACCATCTGCTCAGCATGTTCCCGAAACTGCCGCGGGATATTCCGCCATCGCGGATCAAGACCTGGTTCGGCCATCGCCCGAGCATGCCCGACGGCCGCCCCTGCATCGGCCACAGCCGCGCCACGAGCGACGTCATCTACGCCTTCGGCCACGGTCACGTCGGCCTGGTCGGCTCGGCCCGCACCGGCCGACTGGTCGCGCAACTGCTGAGCGGAAAGCCGCCGGAGATTCCGCTGGCGCCGTTCGCGCCGTCGCGTTTCCTTTAGGTCAGTCCGCGTTACCGGAATGCCTTGACCGGATCGAGCCGCGCAGCGCGCCACGATGGATAGAGCGTCGCGAGGAACGCCAGCGTCAGTGCCATGATCACGACTGTGGCGGTCTCCACGACATCGACCTCGGCCGGCAGCTCTGACAGGAAGTAGAGTTCGGGTGGGAAGAGCTGCCTGCCGGTCAGCCATGACAGGGCTTGACGGATCGCCTCGATGTGGCGGCAGACGACCAGGCCGACCGTGAAGCCGACCAGCGTCCCCACCACGCCGATCGAAGCTCCGGTGATCAGGAAGATCCGCATGATGGAGCCTTGTGAGGCGCCCATCGTGCGGAGGATCGCTATGTCGCTGCCCTTGTCCTTGACCAGCATGATCAGCCCGGACACGATGTTCAGCGCCGCCACTAGCACGATCATGGTCAGGATCACGAACATCACGTTGCGTTGGACCTGGAGCAGGCCAAAGAAGGTCGTGTTGCGCTGACGCCAATCCACCAGGAAGACCGGCCGCTCCGCTGCCTCCAGCACCGCCTTGCTGAACTGGTCGATGTGATCCGGATCGGTGGTGAAGACCTCGATCCCGGTGACGTTCGTGCCGCGGTTGAAGTAAGCCTGTGCCTCCGCGATCGGCATGAAGACGAGGCCGGCGTCATATTCGGACATGCCGATCTCGAACACGGCTGATACCTGATACTTCTTGATCCGCGGCATGACGCCCATCGGCGTGCTCGCACCACGTTGCGCGATCAGCGTGATGCTGTCGCCTACGCGTGCCGCGAGCTGATCGGCGAGCCGGCGGCCGATGACGATCCCCTGGTCCTCGTCAAAATTCTCGATCGACCCCTTGATGGTGTTGCCGACGGAGGGGAGACGCGAGAGGTCGGCGGCGCGGATACCGCGGACGAGGACGCCGGAAGCCTCGGAGGATGATGCCAGCGCGGTGCCGTCGACCACCGGTACAACGAGTCGGATGCCCTGTACCCGGGTGATGCGTTCGGTGACATCCTGCCAGTCGGTCAGGGGCCTTTCCACCGGTTGCACCAGAATGTGGCCGTTGAGGCCGAGAATCTTGCCAAGCAGTTCCTTGCGAAAGCCGTTCATGACCGCCATCACGATGATCAGCGTGGCGACACCGAGCATGATGCCGAGGAACGAAAATCCGGCGATCACCGAGATGAGGCCTTCCCGGCGCCGCGCCCGCAGGTAGCGTGCCGAGAGCATCCATTCGAACGGGGCGAACGGCGTGGTTTGCGATGGCTCTGCCACAATCTTGCTCATGGGCCCAATGGGATCGGCATACCATTCTTTTTGCCGCGGGGCTCGGCCCGGTCAGTTATTGCACGGTCGGCTCGCCCTGGACAGGCCGCGTCGCGTTGAGATCGACGACATTGTCGCCGTCGGCGAGGATCGCGCGTCGATGCGTGATGGCCAGCACCGTAACGTCGTCGACCAGGGTCCGCACATGCTCCATGATGTCGCGCTCGGTCGCATCGTCGAGCGCGGAGCTCGCCTCGTCGAGGAACAGCACCGTTGGCCGGCCATAGAGGGCGCGGGCGATCGCGATCCGCTGGCGCTCGCCGCCCGACAGTTTCAGGCCGCGTTCGCCGACCGTGGTCTCGAAGCCGTCCGGCAGTGCCTCGATGAAGGACAGGATGGCTGCTTTCTCCGCCACCTCGCGGAGCCGGGCGTCGTCGCGCCCGCGCCCGAGAATGATGTTGTCGGCAAGGCTCTCGTTGAGCAGCGCGACGTCCTGGGGCACCACCGCGATGGTGCCGTACCAATCGGCACGCGCGATCTGCGCGAGGTCGATGTCGTCGACCAGGATGCGGCCCGCATCCGGCTCGACCGATTTCAGCGCAAGCTTGAAGATGGTCGACTTGCCGGAGCCGGTCTCGCCGACGATGAATGTGATGGCGCCACGGTGCGCGACGAAGCTGATCCCAGCGATGCCGCGGCCGTTGCCATAGGCATAGTCGACCTTTTCGAAGGTGATGCGCCCGTTGCGGGGAGCGAAGCCTTGCGCATCCTTCGTTTCAATCTCCTCGGGTGCCTGCCACATCCTGGCGAGCGGGACGAGCTGTGCCCGCGAGCGTGCCACATTGTCCATGGTCTGGGAGATCATCTCGAACGGCAGGTTGAGCTGCAGCAGCAGGGTGTTGAACAGCACGATGTCGCCGACCGTTGTCGTCCCGGCCTGATAGCGGGGCAGCAACAGCAGAAAACTGACGGCGAATTGCACCGAGAGTCCGAGACCGAGCAGCGCCAGCGTAAGGGCGCGACGCAGCATGTAGGCCCGCCAGCTGTCCTTGACTGCGCGGGCCTTTTCGGCGAAGCGGCCGCTCATCCAGGCGTGGCTGCCGAGATGGCGCAAGGCTTCCATCGCGTTCATCGCGTTGCCGGTGAAGCGCGCGTTGTCCTGTGAGGCGGATACGGCGGCATCGAGCAGCATCTGCGAGCGGCTGGTCGAGAGATAGGTCAAGATCAGCACCAGGGCGCCGTAACCGGCGACGATGGCCACGATCTGGTTGTCGAGCAGGGCGCCGAAGGTGACCAGCGTCAGCGTGACCTGCGTTGCGGCCGGAATGAACACGATCAGCACGATCTGCAGGAGCGTGGTCAGCGCGCCGCGGCCCTGGTTGCCGGCGGTCTGGATCTCGGCCGCGTTGTGCTCGATGAAGAAGTCGGATCGCTTGCGCAGGATGCGCGCGAAGAACTGCGTGCTGACGATGAAGCCGAGGTTCTCGGCGGTGATTACCGAGAGATTCTGCACCACGCGTTGCAGCGCCGAGGCCAATCCCACCAGCGCGGCATAGATCAGGAACGCCCACAGCAGGTCCGCGACCACGGTCTCCCGGGTCAGGCGATCGATCAGGCGGGAGAACAGGTAAGGAGCGGCGATGCCGCTCGCGCTCGCCAGGAACACGATGGTCGCCACCAGCAGCAGCGCCCATCGGTCGGACTTCCAATAGGCACGGAATATCTCGGCGACCGGGCCTCTGGGGAAGGGCTCGCTCATGCGGTTTGACCGGCTGGAATTGGGGCGGATGGGAATGCGTCAATTCCGTCGCGGCGTCAATGACCGATCCACGACTGCCGAACGATTTTGGAAGCAATCCAGCCAAGCCGGTCGCTGGATGCTCTCCCGGCATTTTCCGCGTCGGCGCGGACTTCAGCTGTCGCCGGCCCAGGCGGCGATCACGGCCGGTGCGATCACGCGCCGGGGCATGTGCGGATTGATCGTTCCGGCACTGACATCCTGCGTCTGGACGAGCAGGGTGCGTGCGAACGCCTTGGCGTCCTGCTCGGTGGTGAAGGTGCGGGTCTGGCGTGCGAAGCGGTGGTGTCCGGCGTCGGGATTTCTCACGGCAAACGAGACGTACCAGATGGCCTTGTCGGTCTTCATCGCGCCTCGCTCGCGGCGCCGGTCCAACTGCGCGATCCGGAGGGCCTGCTGACGGCCCGATGTGCAAAGAGTACCACGACGAAAGATCCTGAAATGCAACAGTGTCCGACTGAATGGCCGTTCGGCAGCGAGGCCACCCGACAATATCGGCACGCATACCGATGCTGGCGAGTTATTATCTCTCAACCGATGGGTGAATGACAATGCGCCGCCGCTCCATTGGTTCCCGCGATCCGGCGCCGCGGCTTTCTGGCTGTCCGAAGCTGCTGGAGTGGCCAGGTGGCGCGTGTCGCGCTAGGTCGCGTTGTTCGCCTTGCGCGCCGTGGCGATGGCCTTTTCGACTTCGGCGGCGAGGGAGGCGAGGTGCTCGGCAAGCTTGGCGAACAGTTCGCGCTTCCTGATGTCCGTGGTCAGGTCGCGGATCAGCGCGCACTCCGCAGCATCGGTGCGAAGTTTCTCGAGATGCGTCAGCATGTCCTGCATCTTTGCCGTCCCCGGGGGTCTTCGACAAACGCTAGGCGGCGAGAACCCCGGCGACAATAACGTGTGATAATTTGCCGCTGGCATCCGACGAAGCAGATTGCGCCTTCGTCATCCCCGAAGCGCAAAGCGCGCCGGGGCATCACGAAGCAACGGATTAGCCCCTGCTACTGAGTTGCCCGACGGGGCAATCGGCAAAAACGCGTCAAGTCCCCATCCGCGAAATATTTCGCTTTATCCGAAGTGCAACCCGGTGTATGGTCCGCCCGTCTCACCCGATCGAGGGGCGCTTGCGCATCGTCAGGAGTGTTGCGGTGAGATGCGGTGGACGCTGCGGTCACGAGTGACGACGCGTGACCGAGGCGGACGGTGAAGTCGTGTGGTCCTGACGCCCTAGCGGCAGGTGTCCTCTCGCAGGACGCGCAAGCGTTTTGCAAGGGCGGTGACAAGCAAGCCCAGTCTCGCCGGGGAGAGCACGAAGTAAGCCGTAACCCATCGCGCAGGGAAAGCCGGATTGCTCCGGTTACACCTGTGGTCCTACCCCCGTGCTTTCTACCCTTCGCACGGGGCCCATGGGTGCGATCGGCACCCGGCTTTCCCTGCGCCCTCTGCCAAAGAGAGGGCGGAACGACGAGCAAACCTCGGACAAATCATGTCGCGAGAACGCGGATATCTGCGCGCTTCAGCGCACCGGACCGAAACTCTTCAGCGCCTCCGTGACGATGATCTCGCCGGCCTCCTGCACGAAATGTCCGGCATCGGGCAGTTCGAGCGGCGGCGGACAGTTTCGGATCACCTGCCGCAGCTGGCCCATCACCGGCGGCCCGAGCACCGGGTCCTTCATGCCGACTGCCATGAAGCTTTGTCCGCTCCAGTGCTGCGACCAGAAGTCCCGCGCGCGCCGCGACAGCGCCGCGCCGCCGGCGTCGGGTCGATCCGGGACCAGATTTGGAAAGCGCCGGACGCCGGCCTTGTACCGCGCGTCCGGATAGGGCGCGGCGTAGGCGGCGGCTTCCTTGTCTGCGAGAGTGGGGACCGCTCGTTGCATCAGCGCTGCGATATCCATGTCTGGGCTGCGGTTGGAGAAGCCGCGCCACGCCAGGAAGCCTTCGCCCAACGGCACGTCTCCCGTGCCGAGCATCGTATTCATCACCAGCAGCCGGTCGAACCGGTCCGCCATGTCCATCGGAATCGTCAATCCGATCAATCCACCCCAATCCTGGCACACCAGCATCACGCGGCGCAGGTCGAGCGCCTCGATCAGGGACATCACCGAGGACCGATGGAAGTCGAAGGTGTAGATGGCTTCGTCGACGGGCTTGTCGGAGCGACCGAAGCCGAAGAAGTCCGGCGCCACGACGCGGAATCCCGCGCCGAGCAGCATCGGGATCATCCTGCGGTAGAGGTAGGCCCAGGTCGGTTGGCCGTGCAGGCAAAGCGCCACCGGCGCAGTCTTCATTCCATCGTCGAGATAGTGCATGCGCAGCGGGCCGATCTCGATGTAACGGGGAGCGAAGGCAAATCCGGGCAATCCGGCGAAGCGCTCGTCCGGTGTTCGAAGCGTCTGCATGTCTCTCCCTTTCGATTCGTCATCGGCCCGCGCGAGGACGTCGAGCGAGCCGTTCCATGGTAACCTATCACATGGCACCGCGGGCAACCGGCGGGGATGCCCCGCAACCCGTGGTCTGGAGATGAAATGACCGTCATCACATCAAGGACCGACGATACGCTTCTCGTGACGATCGATCGGCCACCCGTCAACGCGCTCGATCTCGATACGATCACGTTGCTCGAGCGGACGTTTGCGGCGGCCGCCGCGGAGGCACCGTCGAGCGGCGTCGTGCTCACCGGCGGCGGCCAGGTGTTCTCCGCCGGTGTCGATACGCGCGCCTTCGCGGGCTACGCTCGGGAGCAACGCCACGAGATGGTTCGCGCGATCACGCGGATGCTGGCGCGCCTGCTCGCGATCCCCGTGCCTGTCGTGGCGGCGATCAACGGCCACGCGCTGGGCGGCGGTTTCGTGCTCATGCTGGGCTGTGACTATCGTCTCGCGGTCGACAGCGCGGCCGCCAAGCTCGGCATGACCGAGGCACAGGCCGGCATCCCGTTCCCGGCCGGGCCGCTCGAGGTGATGCGCCATGAGCTGTCGCCGGAATTGTTGCGCCGCCTGACGCTGACCAGCGCCGTCGTCGACACGCGCGAATGCCTCGATCAGCGGCTGCTCGATGCACTGTGCCCGGCTACGGATCTGCCGGCCCAATCGATCGCCGCCGCAAAGCGCCTCGCTGCCCAGCCGGGATTTCGCGCGGTGAAGCGGCAGATTCGCGGTGAACTCGCCGCACGCCTCGAACGCCTGGCCGCGACCGGCCAGGATCCATTTCTTGCTGTGTTCGGCTGATCACCGTCGTCCCGGCTTTGGCTGCAACTCCGTCCGATGATCCAGGCGACCCGCGTGCTAGCCGATCCGCACCACCATCTTGCCGAGCGCGGCACGAGTCTGCATGGTCGTGAATGCATCGCGGAAATCGTCGAATGCGAACACCTTGCCGACCACCGGCGCCAGCCGGCCGTCGTTGAGCCACGCCGACAATTGCGTCATCACGCGCACCTGGGCCTCAGGCTCGCGGCGTGCGATCTGGGCGGCATCGACGCCGATCAGGAGGCCGCCCTTCAGCAGCGGCAGGTTGAACGGCAGAGCAGGGATCTGGCCGGCGGCAAAGCCGACCACGACATGGCGGCCGTTCCAGGCGATCGAGCGGAATGCCTGCAACGAAACTTCGCCGCCGACCGGATCGAAGATGACGTCGGGGCCGTGGCCAGCGGTCGCGTCCTTCAGGGCGTCGCGCCAATCGGGGGCCGTGTAGTCGACCACAGCGTCGGCGCCGAAGCTCATGGCGAAGTCGCGCTTCTCGTCGGTCGAGGCGGCGGCGATGACGCGGGCGCCGAGCAGCTTGCCGACCTGGATTGCGGCGATGCCGGTGCCGCCGGCGGCGCCCAGCACCAGCAATTGCTCGCCAGCCTTGAGCGCGCCGCGCTCGCCGAGCGCATAGAGTGCGGTCAGGTAGTTGGTGCGGAAGGCGGCGGCTGCCTCCATCGACAGGCCGTCGGGCATGACCTCGATCGCAGTGGCCGGCACCACGACCTGCTCGGCCAGCGCGCCGGAGCGCGCCGCGCCCATCACCCGCATGCCCGGAATGATGCCGGCGACATCGCTTGCGACCGCGTCGACCACGCCGGCGAACTCCGCGCCGGGCGTGAAGGGCAGGGGATCCTTGGTCTGGTAGCGACCCTCGACCTTCAATCCGTCGACGAAGCCGATACTGGCGGCATGGACCTTGACGCGGACCTGTCCGGGACCGGGTTCGGGGGTGGCGATCTCCTTGAGCCCGATCCGATCGATGGGTGCATATTGCTCGACGACGACCGCCTTCATCCTGTCCTGCTCACTGGTTGGTTTCCTCTCGCGCCGGCTCCGCTCCGATTGAAACGGAACGAGGCTCCCGATTCTTGTGTTGACGCGTTTTGCTCACGCAAACCGGTAGTCATCCCGGATCAAGTCCGGGACAGGCTTTCGCGCGAAAACGCCTCCCACAAACCTATCTCATGTCCGTTGTTCTACGGGGAGGGCTTTTGCGCATGGCGCGGCGGCGGTCTGAGCAGAAAGCCAACATCTTCAACGACATCGCGAAATTGCCGGCGTTTACCCGTTGTTATCCCTACCAAATTCGGTAACGCGTCCTTAAGCGCATTAACGTTAGGGTTTTTCCACGCGGCCCAGCTCGGGCCGTGCGCCGTCCAGGACAGGCGGGTGTCGCGTTCGCGTTGGAGTCTCCGATGGATATCATGACAGGCGCCGGGCTCTTGGCCGGCATCATCGTCATCGCGGTGATGATGTTCATGGGCGGCGACCTGCACATGTTCATCTCCGAACATGCCATGATCATCATCTTCGGCGGTTCGATCGCGGCGACCATGATCCGTTTTCCGCTCGGCGTGATGCTGCACGGCCTGCCGCTCGGCGCCAAATTTGCCTTCACCATGAGCCGGCTGTCGGCCCGCGACCTGGTCGACGAACTCGCCCGCATCGCCGAGATCGCCCGCAAGCAGGGCCCGGTCGGCCTCGAGAAGGTCGAGACCGACGAGCCGTTCCTGGCCAAGGGGATTCGCTATGTCGCCGACGGTTACGACCTCGAATTCATCCGCGACAATCTGGAGCGCGACCGCGACAATTTCCTGATGCATCTCGACGAGGGCAGCAAGATCTACCGCGCGATCGGCGACTGCGCGCCGGCGTTCGGCATGATCGGCACCCTGATCGGCATGGTGCAGATGTTCGCCAACATGACCGACCCCTCCAAGCTCGGCCCGTTCATGGCGACCGCGCTGCTCGCGACGCTGTACGGCGCGCTGGTCGCCAACCTGTTCTGCCTGCCGATCGCCGACAAGCTGCACGGCAAGCTGCTCGACGAGGAGACCAACCGCACGCTGATCATCGACGGCATCCTGATGATCCGCGACTCCAAGAGCCCGGCGCTGGTGCGCGAAATGCTGCTGGCCTATCTGCCGGAGAAGCATCGCCACGAGGAAGGCGAGCCGGTGCCGGCCTGACCGGCCGGCGCGGGCGCTGCAGAGATCTGATCGATGGCGAAGAAAAAGCGCGGCGATGCCCATGGTGGAGGTCACGGCTGGTTCGTGACCTTCGCCGACCTGATGGGCCTGATGATGAGCTTCTTCGTGATGCTCGTCGCGTTCTCCACCATGGACAACAACAAGCTGAAGATCGTCGCCGGCTCGATGCGCGACGCCTTCGGCGTGCAGACCAATGTGCGCTATTCCGGCATCGTCGAATCCGACGGCCTGCCGACCCGGCCGAAGCTCAAGAACGTCGACCACATCTCGCCGGAGGAATCCTCCGCCAATCCGACGCCGGACGAGCAGGAGCGCAGCCAGATCAACGGCGCGCGGCTGAAGATCGACCGCGAATTCGCGCTCGCTTCCGCCTCGCTGCGGCAGGCCTTGCAGGACATGCCGGAGCTCACCGAGATCTCCAAGAACATCATGTTCGAGGAGACCAAGGAGGGGCTCAACCTCGAGATCATCGACCAGGACGGCCGGTCGATGTTCGCCGATGGCTCCAGGGAACCGTATGATCGCACCCGCCGGCTGATCCAGAAGCTCGCCGCGCCGTTGAAAGCGACGCCGCTGCGGGTCGCGATCGTGGGGCATACAGCCGCAGGCTTCGTGCCGGCGCGCAGCGATTACGATGCCTTCGACCTGTCCGCGGATCGCGCCAATACGGTGCGGCAGATCCTGGAGCGGGAGGGGTTGCCGCCGTCGCACATCTTCGCGGTTTCCGGCAAGGCGGACGGCCAACCGCTGTTTCCCGACGACCCGACCCTGCCGGCAAATCGTCGCGTCACCATCACGTTGATGCGGGAAAATCCGCCGTTGCCGCCGGACTTGAAGCCGTAGTTCCGGGTTACCATGCTACCGTCAAGCTAGCAGTGTTGCGCGGTTGACACGCGCGGCGGAAGCGTCGATAGCCGCGCGGATCAAAATCAACGGGTCGGACGTTCCAACCTCGCCATGGCTGTCAGCGCCTCATCCACCGAAGCCCGGGAAGCCCAAGGTGCGGGCCAAGGTACCGGCCAAGGCACAGGCCAAGGCAACACCACCTCCAGCTTCTGGGCGCTGACGCTGGGCAGCATCGGGGTGGTGTTCGGCGACATCGGAACCTCGCCGCTCTACGCATTCCGCGAGGCGGTCGGCGGCGCCGCGCACGGCCAGCCGGTCACCCGCATCATGGTGCTCGGCGTGCTCAGCCTGATCCTGTGGGCGCTGTTCACCGTCGTCACCGCGAAATACGTCCTGCTGCTGCTGCGCGCCGACAACAATGGCGAGGGCGGCACGCTTTCGCTGATGGCGCTCGGCCAGCGCGCGATCGGTCGCCGCAGCTGGCCGCTGCTCGCGCTCGGCGTGGTCGGCGCCTCGATGTTCATCGGCGATTCCATGATCACGCCGGCGATCTCGGTGCTGTCGGCGGTCGAAGGCCTCAAGCTCGCCACGCCGCATCTCGAGCATTACGTGGTGCCGCTGACGATTCTGATCCTCGTCGTGCTGTTCTCGGTGCAGCGCAGCGGCACCGCCCGCGTCGCTTCCGCGTTCGGGCCGGTCATGGTGGTGTGGTTCGCCTCGCTGGCGGTGATGGGGCTCGTTCACATCATGGACGATCCGTCGGTGCTTGCGGCGATCAATCCCTATTATGCGCTTCAGTTCTTGCTGACCCACGGCACCATCGGCCTGGTGACGCTGGGCGCGGTGTTCCTCGCGGTGACCGGCGGCGAGGCGCTCTATGCCGATCTCGGTCATTTCGGTCGCAAGCCGATCCAGTCCGGCTGGCTGTTTTTCGTGCTGCCCTCGCTGCTGCTGAACTACTTCGGGCAGGGCGCCCTGGTGCTGTCCGATCCCGCGGCGATCGAGAACTCGTTCTACCGCATGGTGCCCGACGTGCTGCTGCTGCCGCTGGTCGGGCTTGCCACCGCCGCGACCGTGATCGCAAGCCAGGCAGTGATCACCGGCGCCTATTCGTTGATCAGCCAGGCGGTGCAGCTCGGCCTCCTGCCGCGCTTCGAGGTCCGTTACACCTCGGAGACCCATGCCGGGCAGATCTATCTGCCGCGGGTCAATCGGCTGCTCTTGATCGGCGTGCTGCTGCTGGTGCTGTTGTTCCGCACTTCAAGTGGACTCGCTTCGGCCTACGGCATCGCGGTCTCCACGACCATGGTCGCCGACGGCATCATGGGCTTCATCGTGATCTGGAAGCTGTGGAACTGGCGTGTCGCTTCGGCGGCGGCGCTGATCCTGCCGTTTGTGATCGTCGACATGACCTTCTTCAGCGCCAATCTGCTGAAGCTGTTCGAAGGCGCCTGGGTGCCGCTGCTGTTTGGCATCGTGATGGCGACGATGATCTGGACCTGGCGTCGCGGCGCCGCGATCCTGATTGCCAAGACCCGCCGCACCGAGGTGCCGCTGCGCGACCTGATCCACAGCCTGGAGAAGCGGCCGCCGCATATCGTCAAGGGCACCGCGGTGTTCCTGACCAGCGATCCGAGCTTCGTGCCGACAGCGCTGCTGCACAATCTCAAGCACAACAAGGTGCTGCACGAGCACAATGTGATCCTGACCATCGAGACCGCGCCGACGCCGCGCGTCGACCTGTCGGAGCGCGTCGGCATGGAGAAGATCAGCGACAAGTTCACCGCAGTCCGGCTGCGGTTCGGCTACATGGAATCGCCGAATGTGCCGAAAGCACTGGCCGTCGCACGCAAGCTCGGCTGGCAGTTCGACATCATGGCGACCTCGTTCTTCGTGTCGCGGCGTTCGCTGAAGCCGTCGGCCCAGTCGGGCATGCCGCAATGGCAGGACCATCTGTTCATCGCCATGAGCCGGTCCGCCAACGATGCGACCGACTATTTTCAGATCCCGACCGGCCGGGTGGTTGAAGTCGGTACCCAGGTAACCATTTGAACAAGCAGCAGGATTCCCGAGTTGAAAAATCGTGATCTATGCGTGATACGCATAGTTGAGGCCTGAATCCGTGCTAACCTATGCATTCCTGCCGGGAGTATAGGCCTGCGGTCCGGCGTTGTGCAGTGCGGCAGAAGATAGAGGCGCATCCTCCCATGTCATCCGAGAGTGCGGTCACCGCGGCGGAAACGCCCGCGGCCAATGGCCATGGCGAGGCGCATTCGACCGCCACTTTCAAGGCGCTGATGCTTGGCAGCATCGGTGTCGTCTATGGCGACATCGGCACCAGCCCGCTCTACGCATTCCGCGAAGCTGTCGTGGCCGCCGCGGGCGGCGAGGGCGGCGTGACGACGCATGCCGTGCTCGGTGTGCTCTCGCTGATCTTGTGGGCTTTGATCGTCGTCGTCACGCTCAAATATGTCGTGATCCTGCTGCGCGCCGACAACAACGGCGAAGGCGGCACGCTGGCGCTGATGGCGCTGGCGCAACGTGCAGCCACCAAGGGCGCCGGCGCAATCGTGCTGCTCGGCATCATCAGCGGCGCGCTGTTCTACGGCGATGCCGTCATCACGCCGGCACTCTCGGTGCTGTCGGCGATCGAGGGCATCAAGCTCGTCACGTCGACCTTCGATCCCTATGTCGTTCCCCTCACGGTGATCATCCTCGTCGGGTTGTTCTCGGTGCAGTCACGCGGCACTGCGCGGGTCGCGGCGTTCTTCGGGCCGGTGATGTGCGTGTGGTTCGCCGTGATCGCGATCGCGGCGTTGCCGCAGATCGTGCGGCATCCGGAGGTGCTGCACGCGCTGAACCCGCTGCTTGCGGTGTCGTTCATGCTGCATCATGGCGTGATCGGCTTCATCACGCTTGGTGCGGTGTTCCTCGCGGTGACCGGCGCCGAGGCGCTCTATGCCGACCTCGGCCATTTCGGCAAACGCCCGATCCAGACCGCGTGGCTGTTCGTCGTGCTGCCGTCGCTGGCGTTGAACTATCTCGGGCAGGGCGCGCTGGTGATCGGCGATCCCAGGGGGATCGAGAACCCGTTCTTCCTGATGTTCCCGGACTGGGCGCTGATTCCGATGGTCGCGCTTGCGACGGCCGCGACCGTGATCGCAAGCCAGGCCGTCATCACCGGCGCCTATTCGCTGACCCGTCAGGCGATCCAGCTCGGCCTGCTGCCGCGGTTCGAGATCCGTCACACCTCGGAAGCGCATTCCGGGCAGATCTATATGCCGCGCATCAACCGCTTCCTGTTCATCGCCGTGATCGTGCTGGTGCTGATGTTCCGCTCGTCGAGCGCGCTGGCGTCGGCCTATGGCATCTCGGTGACCGGCACCATGGTGGTGACGGCGATGATGGGCTTCGTGGTGATCTGGCGCGTCTGGAAATGGTCGCCGCTCGCGGCCGCCGCGCTGGTTGCGCCGTTCCTGTTCCTGGACATCACCTTCCTGGCCGCCAACCTGCTCAAGGTGTTCGAGGGTGGCTGGGTGCCGCTCGCGCTTGGCGGGGCGATGATCGTGGTGATGTACACTTGGCGGCGCGGCAGCCGGCTGTTGTTCGAGAAATCGCGCAAGCTGGAATTCCCGCTCGCCGATCTGGTCGCGATGCTGGAGAAGCGACCGCCGCAGCGGGTCTCCGGCACCGCGGTGTTCCTGACCAGCGATCCCGTCAGCGCGCCGACCGCGCTGATGCACAGCCTCAAGCACTACAAGGTGCTGCACGAGAAGAACGTCATCCTGACCATCGAGACCGCACAGACGCCGCGCATCGATCCGTCCGAGCGGGTCCGGATGGAGCAGCTGACCGAGACCTTCTCCAAGGTGACGCTGAAATTCGGCTTCATGGAACAGCCGAACGTGCCGAAGACACTGGCGATCGCCCGTAAGCTCGGCTGGCAGTTCGACATCATGTCGACTTCGTTCTTCCTGTCTCGCCGCGCGCTGAAGCCGGCGGCGCATTCCGGCATGCCGAGCTGGCAGGATCACCTGTTCATCGCGCTGAGCCGCTCGTCGAACGACGCCACCGATTATTTCCAGATCCCGACCGGGCGGGTGGTCGAGGTCGGGACGCAGGTCACGATCTAATAGGGCTTGGACTAGCTGACGCCGGGTGATTTCCGGGAAGCGTTTGGACACCCAGAATTATCGAGTCGGACCCGCAGCGAAAGCCGGCTGCGGCGCAGCATATCGATCCATCGAACGGAATGCTAATCCAACTCCGCGAGAGCCGCGTCAACTCGCGTCAGTATGGGTGTCTTGCCAAACTGAGAAAGAATTCGCCTCGACTCAGTAAGGTGATGCAAGGCGGGTGCGGTTCTTTTCTTGGCCTTGTAAAGCAAGCCGAGAAGCATGTGGGCTCGGCCCGGCATGTATCCATCTGGATGGAAGCGCGGATTGGCCAAGAGACTCTCCATCAAGATACGAATGCTTGGCGACGCAGTGCCCATCACCTTGAGGAGAGTCAGGAGGTTTCTCAGCAAGATCTTGAGCGGCACCTTCTCCTTTCCTTCAATGATCTGCAGGTAAACCTCGCCGAGGAACAAACGATACCAATCCGCGGCAGCCCGGTAGCCCTCGTTTTCCCGCTTCGATATGGCTTCCTTCAGCAACCGAATTCCCTTGCTGATGTCTCCTTGGATCACCTTCGACACTCCGAGGATGGCATCGCTCGTCGTCAGAGAATACAAATCGCCATCAACGGCGCATCGGTTCCGAAAGGCCTCCAGGATACTCAAACCTTCCTCGGTCCGCCGCAGAAGCGCGAGGACGCACCCCTTGATGTTGAGAGCTGTTTCCCGATCGAACGGCGTAACCGCGAGGGAAATCGATTGCTCACTGAATTCCAGCGCCTCCAGGTATGCATCGGATAGCATCGCAATCAAGGCCAACACGCAGAGGCCAAGCCCCGTGGATCGGGGGTCATCCAGCCGCTGGCCAACTTCCATGAGGGCTCTTGCCGAGTCCCGCGCGTCGTTCATCCGACCTTGGTGGAATTCCTCCCACGCGACCACAAACCTGGCCCAATTCTGAATGTGAGCGTCCGCCGTGTCGGAAGCGGCGCTGATAGCGTCGCGCTTGAGAGACTCAAACTCATGTGGCGGCTTGGGTGCAACAATCGTGGAGAAGAGGATCTCGCTGGTCAACGCATAGGCCCGTGGTCTGCTATCGCCGAGACGTTCCGCCATTTGCCGGGATTGCAGCTGCACGTCGCGCGCGAGGCGATATCGCGTATTCCAGAGGAGCGCGAATACATAGTTGTGTCGAATGAGAACAGCTCTCGGATCATCCAGAAGGCGATCGATCCGTGGCAGGTAGCGTTCGGCGACGTCGATCGTGGATTTGATCTGCGCGGTCATGTTCAGCAGAAACGTGTAGGACACCAGGAATTCGGCGACCTGATCGTCGGAGGCGCAGTCGCTATCGCTGTGAAGCAGGCCAAGAGCTGCGGTGAAATGACTGGTTGCCTCTTCCAGTGAATAGACACTGAGGCTTTTGGTGCCAGCCATCGACGAGTAGGCGAACGCCTTTTTGGCGCGGCTGGCCTGGCTGTAATGATATGCGAGTACCTCGGCCACTTCAGTGAGCCTGTTGCCGCCGCGACGCTCAATCTCCTCAGCGATCCGCAGGTGCATGGCTGTGCGCGCTTCGGTGAGCAGACTGTGGTACAACGCGTCTCGAACCAGAGCATGCTTGAACAGATAGCTGTTGGATTTCACCTCAGGGTGTATGAGGTCAGCCGCCTGCATCGCCGCGAGTTGTGCTTCGACCTTGTCGGCCTCTCCGAACACCGAGGTGAGCAGGTCAGGGTCAAACCGCCTGCCAATGACAGAGGCGGCTTGCAGCAACCTTCGGTCCTCTGCGGCGAGCCGGTCGACACGCGCAGTCAAGAGGCTCTCTACAGTCGCGGGCAGGGCTGATGCCAGAGCGGTGGAATCAAATTCTACCTTCCCCGCAATCAGCCGAACCACGCCCCGTTCGCCGAGAAAGCTCACGATTTCCTCAGCAAACAGCGGATTGCCTTCGGCCTTATCTACGACCTCCCGCGCAAGCGCTTCAGGCAACGCCGCGACACCTAACCGCGTCTGGATCAGGCGGCGGATGTCACCACCAGGGAGCGGATCCAGGCTGAGACTGAGGACGAATGTGCTATCCAGCCAAGGCGGCTTGTATTCCGGCCGTCGGGTATGGATGAAGAGAAGCCGCTGCTCGGCTTCGCTTTTGACGAGTTTGTCCAGCACCTCCTGGGACACACTGTCGATCCAGTGCAAATCCTCCACCACCAAAATCACGGGCGAGAGACGGCAGCGCGATGCAAGGAGTTGAAGCAGAAGCTCGCGCGTGCGCAAGCCGATCAGCACCCCATCGAGCCCTGTCAGCGCGCCATCCGGTACCTTGAGGCCGAGCAGATGGAGCAACAGGCCAAGATTTCGTGACGAGTGGAGCCCAAGAGCGACAAGCCCCATTTCAATCTTCTGCACGACATCCGCTTCGGCTTCGCCGATCGCGATCCGGAACGAGCCGCGCACCACCTCGATGAGAGGAAAGAACGATGTTTGCTGGCTCTCTGGCGAACAACTCCCGGACAGCACGAAGGCGCGGTTGTCTGCGATCGTTTGACGAAACTCGTGCACAAGGCGTGATTTGCCCATGCCAGGCTCAGCCACGAGGTCGACGACACGAAGTTGGGTCCGGGCTTCCGCGAGGCTGCGCTCCAATTCCTCCAACTCGAGGCCTCGTCCAACGAAGGCTCCCAGGCCCCGACTTACCGCCACGTCGAAACGCGTAACACCCTGTCGAAGGGCCCCAAGCTTGTAAACGCCTTGCCGGTCGGCCTTTCCCTTGATCTCGTGCTCGCCCGAGAAAGTTGTCTCTACCAATCCCTGTACCAATCGGAAGGTCGTGCTGCTTATGACGACCGAGTCCGGCTCTGCCAAAGTCTGAAGGCGCGCCGCGACGTTGACCGTGTCGCCGAGTGCCGTTGCGGCGGCTCCCGTGCCGCCCTGCACCGTCCCGACGACCGCCAGACCCGTATTGAGACCCATCCGCAGTTGCGGTCGCAACCCATGCGCGGCTTGGATGTCCGCTCCAGAAGTCTTCAACTTCTGCAAGATCGACAGGGCTGCGCGGCATGCCCGCAGCGGCGCATCCTCCAATGCCGCCGGGGCGCCGAAGACTGCCATTATCCCATCGCCGGTAAAGCCCTGCACGACGCCACTTTGCTCATGCACGGCTTCCTCCATGAGCTTCGCCAAGTCGCGCATGAGCAGGAACGCCGCTTCCTCGCCCTTCCGCTCCGAAAAGGCCGTGAAGTCAACCAGGTCTGCGAACAGGACTGTGATCTGTCTCCGCTCGGGCTCCACATGGGCCTCCCAGCGCTGAAAGGCAGAACCTAACACGTAGGAAGAAGCGTCCAACAGCAGGATAAGGCGCTGAGAACACTGGCCTCACACCGGACCGCACTATTGTGGCTCACTGTTTCTCGTCGTAGCGAAGCTCTCAGCCTCGGCCCGGTTTGGTGTTCAAAGCGGGGGATAACGGGCCGGCGCGACAACTTCAGACGCCCGAACGCGTTGCCAAGTCGATCGGGGTCCAGCGCCGTCTGCGCGACATCTAACCCGTTTCGGGCGCTTGATTTTCTCCGCGCGAGAGGCGACTTTGCGCGCCGGACCGGCGAGCCGCGTGACGCTCGCCAATCGGATGATCGGGAGGATATTTCCGTGGCGGACCACAAGGTGGAAGATTTGTTTCCGGACGAGGTGTCGAAGGGCATAGCGGAAGGCCGCTACCTCCTGGTCGACGTCCGCGAGCCCAACGAGGTCGCAGTCGAGGCCTATCCCGACGGCGTCGTGGTGCCGCTATCGACGTTCGATCCGTCAGCGATCCCCGATCCGAAGGGAAAGCAGGTGGTGTTCGCCTGTCGCTCCGGCAAGCGCTCGGTGACGGCCTCGCTGGCCGCGCAGGCCGCCGGCTTGCCCTACGACAAGCATCTGGCGGGCGGCATTATCGGCTGGAAGGCGGCGGGATTGCCCACCAAGACCGGCGGCTGATCCCCGACATGACCTCCATGAACAAGGTCTTCGCGGACCTTCCCGTCACCATTTTCGAGGCGATGTCGCAGGCCGCGCGCGACAACAACGCCATCAATCTCGGCCAGGGCTTTCCCGACGATCCCGGACCGGAGGACATCCGCCGCGCCGCCGCGGACGCCTCCATCAACGGTTACAACCAGTATCCGTCGATGATGGGCATCCCCGAGCTCCGCCAGGCGATCGCTTCGCATTACGGTCACTGGCACGGGCTCAAGCTCGATCCGATGACCGAGGTGATGGTGACCTCCGGTGGCACCGAGGCGCTGACTTCCTCGATCCTCTCGGTGGTCGAGCCGGGCGACGAGGTGGTGTGCTTCCAGCCGGTCTATGATTCCTATCTGCCGATCATCCGCCAGGCCGGCGGCATTCCGCGGCTGTTGCGGCTCGAACCGCCGGAGTGGCGGCTCAACGAGGAGATGCTGCGCAGCGTCTTCAATCACAAGACCAAGGCGGTGCTGTTCAACAATCCGCTCAACCCGGCAGCGGTGGTCTATCCGCGCGAGGACCTCGAGCTGTTGGCGCGGTACTGCCAGGAATTCGATGTCGTCGCGATCTGCGACGAGGTCTGGGAGCACGTCGTGTTCGACGGTCGCGAGCACATCCCGCTGATCACGATCCCCGGAATGCGCGACCGCACCATCAAGGTCGGCAGCGCGGGCAAGATCTTCTCGCTGACGGGATGGAAGATCGGCTTCGTCTGCGCCGCGCCGCCGTTGCTGCGGGTTGCGGCCAAGGTGCACCAATTCCTCACCTTCACGACGGCGCCCAATCTGCAAGCCGCCGTCGCCTACGGCCTCAACAAGCCGGACGACTACTTCATCGACATGCGCAAGGACATGGCGCGAAGCCGTGACCGCCTGACCCGGGGGCTCGAGAGCATCGGCTTTCCCGTGCTGAAGTCGCAGGGCACTTACTTCCTCACGGTCGACCTGTCGCCGCTTGGGCTCAATGAGACCGATGCGGAGTTCTGCTGGAGAATTGTGCAGGATTACAAGGTTGCGGCTATTCCGGTCTCGGCGTTTTACGAGCAGGATGCGGTGACGTCGGTCGTGCGCTTTTGTTTCGCCAAGAAGGACTCGACGCTCGACACCGCATTGGAGCGGTTGTCCGACGCCGTGCATCGCCGCAAGAGGTAGAGCAGAATGCAGAAGCAGAACCGTCGTCTCGTCAGCTTCGTCGGCGCAGTCGCGGCGGTCCTGCTGGTGTCCGTCTCCGCCGATGCGCAGGAGCGCACGGTCAACTTCTACAATTGGTCGAACTACATGGCGCCGGGAGTCCTCGAGGACTTCACCAAGGAAACCGGCATCAAGGTGGTCTACGACACGTTCGACGCCAATGAGACGCTGGAAACGCGGCTGCTCGCGGGCAAGTCGGGCTACGACGTCGTGGTGCCGACCGGCTATTTCCTGCAACGCCAGATCACCGCGAAGGTGTTCCTCAAGCTCGACAAGTCGAAGCTGCCGAACCTCGCCAATGCGTGGCCGGTGGTGACCGGGCAACTTGCCACCTACGATCCCGGCAACGTTTACGGCGCCAACTACATGTGGGGCACCACGGGCATCGGCTACAACGTCAAGATGGCGGAGAAGATTCTCGGGCCTGATGCCAAGATCGATAGCTGGGACATGGTGTTCAAGCCGGAGAACCTCGCCAAGTTCAAGGATTGCGGCATCCATATGCTGGATTCCGCCGACGACATCCTGCCGGCGGCGCTGAGCTATCTCGGCCTCGATCCGAACTCGACCAGGCAGTCCGACCTCGAGAAGGCCGCCGATCTCGTCATCAAGATCCGGCCCTATGTGCGCAAATTCCATTCGTCCGAATATCTCAGCGCGCTGGCCTCCGGCGAGATCTGCTTCGTGGTCGGATGGTCGGGCGACATCATGCAGGCGCGCAGCCGGGCGGCGGAGGCCAAGACCGGCGTCGAGATCGGCTACACGATCCCGAAGGAGGGCGCGCAGATGTTCTTCGACAATCTCGCGATTCCCGCCGATGCCAAGAACGTCACCGAGGCCTATGAGCTGATCAACTATCTCTACCGACCCGAAGTGGCAGCGAAGAACTCGAACTTCCTGTCCTACGCCAACGGCAATCTGGCGAGCCAGAAGCTGATCGATCCGAAGATCTTCAACGACAAGGACATCTATCCGGACGAGGCGATGCAGAAGAAGCTGTTCGTGATTTCAGCGCGCGATCCTGCCACGCAGCGCATCATCAACCGGCTGTGGACGCGGGTGAAGACCGGGAAGTAGGTCTATCCGTCATTGCGAGGAGCGATGCGACGAAGCAATCCACGTCTCGCGCCGCTGCGAGGTCGATTGCTTCGCTCGCAATGACGAGGGCTCAGGCGCTACCGCCAGCGCCGGTGCAGCCAGAGCCATTGATCCGGGTACTCGCGGACCCAGCCCTCGACGATGTCGGTGATCGCCTGCATCGTGCCCTGGATGTCGATCTGGCCGGATGGGTCGAACACCGGTTTCACTTCCTCGGTGACCTCGCCGCGGAAGCGGCCGTCGGGCAGGCGGATGATCCGGGTCCCGTGGATCGGGCAATCGATCTGCCGGCGCAGGCGTGCCAGCAGCGGGTTCGCGGTGGTCTTGCGGCCGAAGAAGGTGACGGGAACGCCATTGGTCAAATACTGGTCGACCAGCATCGCGACGTGCTGGCCGTTCTTCAGTGCTTGCGCCAGCTTGAGCGGCGCGTCGCGGCCGGCCGGGACCAGCGTGCCCAGATTGACCGCGCGGATCTTTTCGATGGCGCGGTCGGCGGCCTCGATGTTCGGCCGCCGGAACAGGATCGTGGCATCGAGCCCGTGCGCCGCGGCGGCAATTGGCGACAGCTCCCAGTTGCCGAGATGGGCGGCGAAGAACAACGCCGGCTTGCCGTCGTCGCGCAGTTCGTCGAACAACTGCTTGCTGCGCGCCGAGAACTCGACGCGGCCCGGCTTGTCCGGATTCGCGGGATCATGATCCCAGATGCGGTCGATATGCGCGAATTCGGCCCCGATGCGTCCGAGGTTGTGCCAGACGCCGGTCAGGATCTCCTCGATCTCCTGCGGCGACTTCTCGGGGAAGGCGGCCGTGAGGTTCTCGCGACCGATGCGATCTTCACGCAGCCGGCGGCCGATGAAATGCGCGGCGCTGCCGAAGAACCGCGCGGTCTTCTCCGGATCGAAATAGCGCGTGGTGCGCAGCAGGCCGGTCGTCAACGCGCCAATGGCAGCGTTGGTCACGGGCTTGGCAGCGTCACGGAGCTGCGCCCTGGTGCGAAGGATCAGGCGTTTCATCTGATGAGGCGAGGCCGCCGCGTTAGGCCGGCTCGCGCGTCAGGATCAGCGAGGCGTTCTGCCCGCCAAATCCGAACGAGTTCGACATCACGGCGGTCACCTTGGCGTCGCGCGCCTTGTTGCCGACCACGTCGAACGGGATAGCCGGGTCGGGCACCTCGTAATTGATCGTCGGCGGAATCCGCTGATGCTCGAGCGTGAGCAGCGAGAAGATCGCCTCGACTGCGCCGGCGGCAGAGATGGTGTGGCCGACCATCGACTTGTTCGACGACACCGGAATGTTCGGTGTGTGCTCGCCGAACACGGCGGCGGTTGCCAGATATTCCATCTTGTCGTTTTCCGGCGTCGAGGTGCCGTGCGCGTTGATGTGATCGATCTGTTGTGGCTCCATGCCGGCGTCGGCAAGCGTCTTCCGCACGCAGCCGATCGCCGGCTTGCCGTCGGGGGCGGAGCGGGTGCGGTGGAAGGAATCGGTGAGCTCGCCGCAGCCCGCGACGACGCCGAGGATGCGCGCGCCGCGCGCCATCGCGGCATCGTAGCTTTCCAGCACCAGGGCGCCGGCGCCTTCGGCCATCACGAAGCCGTCGCGGTTCTTCGAGAACGGCTTTGAGGCGCCCTGCGGCGGATCGTTCTGGGTGGAGAGCGCCGACAGCAGCGAGAAGCGCACCAACGCTTCCGGATTGACCGAGCCGTCGGTTGCTATGCACAGCGTCGCATCGGTCTCGCCGCGGCGGATCGCCTCGACGCCGAGCTGGATCGCGGTCGCACCGGACGCGCAAGCGGTCGAGAGCGAAATCGGCGATCCCTTGGTGCCGAAGGTCTCCGCGAGGCTGAGCGCGACCGAACCGAAGGTGAAACGCCGGTGGAAATGCGCAAACTGGCCGCCGCCGCAGGTCGCCAGATAGTCGATGATTCCGAAGTCCTTGGTCGGAACGGCGCGCGCGACTTCGAGCCGCTGCGGCCACTCGGTCTCGATCGGGGCGACCGCCAGAAACAGCGGGCCGGGAAAGTCACCCTTGCTGCCAATCCCGGATTGCGCCAGCGCCTCTTCAGTCGCGATCTCCGCCAGACGCTGCGACAGGCTGGTCGAGGAGAACGGGTCGACGGTGACGAAATCGACGGCACCGGCCATCGTGGTCTTCAAACTGTCGAGCGGAAAGCGCGTCACGGTCTTGATGCCGGACTCTCCCGCGGTGAGACGCTTCCAGTTGTCGGTCTTGCCGCCGCCGAGCGACGTCACGATTCCCATGCCGGTCACGACAACGATCGGTCGGCCGAATTTATCGCGTGGTGCTGTCATGATGTCCCCGTCGGTGCTTGCGCCGGACTTGAAACGCGACGAGATTCATCGCGCCCTAGCTGTTCATTTGAGCATGATCTTTTCGGAAAACCGCTTCGCGCTTTTCCGGATCATGCTCTAACTGACGGCCTCGACAAGCGCCATGCCTTCGCCCTGCCAGTGGCCGACCCCCAACACGACAATCTGGGTTGGCACTTCGGTCTTTTCAACCTCCAGCCCGGTTGGATCGTTGGCCGGGTAGAGCGCGCCGCGCGAGATCGACAACGCCGCGAGCGCGAGCCCGAGCGGGAATTGCGCCTCCATGGCATGCCCAAAGGTCGTTCCGGTGGCACGCACCGCAAGGCCGGGATGCTCAGCCAGGAATGCACGCTCCTCGGCGGTCGCGGGCTCGGCGCCGGTGGCGCCCGTGATCAGCATGGCGTGGTCATCGCGGATGCCGAGTTGCGGCCACATCGCCTGGAGCGACTTCGTCACCGCGCCTGGCTGCTTGCGCTTGGCAAGGTCGGCGACCACTCTGGTCAACTTGGCATACGGCTTCGCGCCGCGGGCCTCGGCATGCTCGCGCGATTCCATCACCAGGAAGGCGCCGGCGGAGCCGATCGCAAAGCCCGGGTTGTTCCTGCGGGCCCAGACCGAGCTATGCCGGTCCTTCAGCGCGAAGTCACCGAACGTATAGAGCATCAGCAGGTCGCCGCGATCGCCATTATGGGCGGCGCCGACTAGCGCGATGTCGCTCTGTCCGGCGCCGATGCGCGCGACTGCGATCCGTGCTGCGTCGATGCTGGAGGCTTCCTCGCCCATGAAGGTGCGCGAGGTCCCGCACACGCCGTGAACGATCGCGATATTGCCGGCAAGCAAATTGGAGAGCTGTGCCAGGAACAGCGTCGGCCGCAGTTCGTTCATCAGCTTTTCGTTGAGGACGGCGGGCGGCAGGTTACCCTGCGCGTCGGCATTCATGATCGCCAGGTCGACATTGAGGTCACGCTCGCCGCCGCCGGCCGCGATGATCATGTCCATCCGCGACAGGATTTCCTGATTGCCTTTGACGCCGGCGGAATCCAGCGCCAGCCCGGCGGCATAAGTGCCGATCCGCTGCCACAGCTCCATCTGGCGCTGATCGCCCTTCTTCGGGATCTGGGCGTCGAAGCTGACGGGGGCGATCGGATGAATCACATATGGCGCGAGACGCTGCTCATCGGCATTGACGCGCCTTTCGCCCAGCGCCTGCCAATGCGTATCCAGCCCCTCGCCAAGCGAGGAGAGCAGGCCTACGCCGGTGATCCAGACTTCCTTCTCAGCCATTGCTCATTGCCTGCATCGGAAAACCGATCTTGCTGGCCATCGCATCCATGTGCACGCGCAAGTCCGGGCTCGGGAACGGGATGTGGCGGAAGGTTAGGTCGGCATTGCATTTGAGCTCTTTGCCGACGCGGACCTTCGCCGAGGTCACGGTGAAGCCCGAACCTTCATGTTCGATCTTGGCCTCGATCGTCAGTGTCGAACCGGGGCTGACGAAGCCGCGCATCTTGGCTTCCTTGACCATGGCGAGGAAGGGCATGCGCGCGAACTTGGTCAGACCGAGGATCAGCCAACCCGAACTCTGCGCCATTGCTTCGGTCAGCAACACACCGGGCATGATCGGGTAACCCGGGAAGTGGCCGGCGAACACCGAGTGACTGTCGGGCGGCACGTCCGCCTCGACGACGATGGTTTTCGCGTCGAGGTCGAGGGCGACGATCCGGTCGATCAGCTGAAAGATTTCGAGCTGCATGATGGGCGATTACGAGCCCGTGCCCGTGCCCGCGTTCTTGGCCGCAACCAACTCGTCGATGCGATCGGCGAGATTCTTCAGCACGAAGTACTGCTCCGTCGTGGCCTTGCCGTCGTTGACTTCCTGGGTCCACTTCTCGAGCGGCATCTTGATGCCGAAGGCCTTGTCGATGGCAAAGGCGATGTCGAGGAAGTCGAGGCTGTCGATCCCGAGATCGTCGATCGCGTGGCTCTCCGGCTTGATCGTGTCGCGCGGGATGTCGCAGGTCTCCGCGATAATGTTGGCGATCTGCTCGAATGTGGAGGACATCATTAAGCCTTTGATATATTGAAGGTAATTCCGGGTCGGCTCAGACGAGGCGGGCGTATTGCCCCGGAATGCCCTATTGCTGCCGCCGGAGTCGTGTGCCCGTATATCGGAGCAGGGCCGTTAGTTCAATGGAGCTTGGCCGGCCAGTCAGAGGCGGTTTTTGGGTAAGGTTCCGGGCCGCCTAGTTGCGCGGCATCACCGCAATCTTCGCGCAATCCCGGCGTCCCATCAGCACGCAATCCTGGGTCTTGCGCAAATCGGCGATGCTCATGGCGAGCCAGATGCCGATCGCGGTGAGTGCCACGGTGAAGGCGAAGGCGGCGATGTTGGCGAGCATGCGCTGGCGGAAGTCGTCCGGCTCCTCACGCGGTCGCTCGTAGCGGGACAGGTCGTTGGCGACGGAAGGGGGGCGGACCGGCTCCTCACGCTTGCCGGGCGGCTGCGCCGAGGTACGCGGCCGGAATTTGAGCACCACGTGCTCGTCATCCGAGGAGATTGGCCGCTGCGTCTTCACTGGTGTCAGTCCGGTCGCGTCGCCGACTATGTGTAGCATGTTCGCTGCGCTTCACACCTAAAATCTTCATACGCGCAGAGGTGGTATTCATGCTTCGATCGTGTCGTGGAACCGACTGTAGTCGATCCTGAGGCGGCCGTCTTCCGTCGTGCGCAGGATCTCGACATAGCGATAGCCGATGCGGATGTCGGAATGTTCGTACGATTTTCGCGCATGCACAGTTTGCGCTGCAACGTCGTCATAGCCCGACACGACGACGCCGAGTCCGGCATTGATGGCTTCGAGGTCCGCGGCGTCGAGGCCGTGCAGCGGGCTGTCCTGGTTGATCACGTGAAACAGGGTCCAGCTCAGCGCCAGCGCCGGGCTTTCGCTGCGTGTGAGCGGTAGTTCGAAGAACCGGCGGTAGGACATGCCTTCCTTGCTGAGGTCGTTCTTGAACAACCACAGCCGCGCGGTGGCGTTGGCGATGATGTTGTGCCGCTCGTTGGCGAGGCGGATCATCAGCGTCCGCTCGCCCTCATGGTTCGAGATCACGGGATTGTCGGCGAACAGCAACCGCGCGCTCGGCCGTGAGAAGCGGGCGAAGATCAACCCGGTCATCAGCGACATCGAGAAGATGCCGGTGAACAGCTCGACGGCGGCGATGAAGTGCCCGTAATGCGTCTGCGGGTGCATGTCGCCGTAGCCGGCGGTCGAAAGTGTTTCGATGCTGAAATAAAGGTAGTCGATGTATTGGCCGCCGGGCACGTTGGCGATCGGGTTGTCGCCGAGCCAATAGAGCAGGGCGAAGACGGCATTGAAGATGATGAACACCAATGCTGCACCGCCAATAAAGGCGGGCCAGGATGCCGTCATGCAGCGATGGCTGATGTCGGCCCAGAAACTGAGCTCCAACCCTTCGGTCACGACCTCGCGGTTGCCGAGGCGGACCATGCGTGCCTTCGCTCGATCGCTTGCTCTCAGGGCCATTCCGCCGAACCGGCTCTTTCGCCTGCCTGTGACATCATGTCATAATGGAACCCATTCCGGAGTGCCGGTTGTCATTCGGCCTGCAATATTGACCCCCTAAGCCGGGGGATCGGCGTCCAAAAT